>Ga0210050_1000003_pt1 | contig 443636 bp, 398 predicted proteins | sample CryGey132114_all_FD_185463 | JGI IMG/M metagenome (GOLD analysis project Ga0210050, IMG submission 185463) | Groundwater microbial communities from aquifer - Crystal Geyser CG22_combo_CG10-13_8/21/14_all (SPAdes) (version 2) | ecosystem: Environmental > Aquatic > Deep subsurface > Groundwater ... | reverse complement strand
GTTCAAAAGTGCCTTGAGGTGTATCAATGTATTTGTTGGTTGTGATTCTGCTGACGGTGGATTCGTGCATCTCAATATCTGTTGCAACGTCTTTTAAAACCATGGGGCTCAGATAGGCTAATCCTTTATCCAGAAAATCTTTCTGCAATTTAACGATACTTTTGCCCACCTTGTATATGGTTTGACTCCGTTGGTCAATACTTTTAATGAGCCACACAGCTGCTTTGAATTTTTCTTCAAGATATTCCCGGGCTTCTCCCTGCTGGGCTGTTTTTAGCAGGTCATGGTAATAGGGGTTGATTCTGAGCCTTGGCACGTCGTCGTCGTTTAAGACCAAATCATATCCATTTTCGGTTTTTACAACGACGATGTCGGGAACGATGTAATCGATCTTTTCTGAAGTGAACCTGTTACCGGGGCGGGGGTGGAACTCGCGTATGGTATGGAGCGCATCGAGTGCTTTGGAAAGATCAATCTTCAATTCGGAGGCTATTTTAGCGAGATAGCGGTCTTCCAGACGCTCGAGATAGTTTTCTATCAGCTCTTCAACCAGTGGCTGGCGTGGTGACAGGGCTTTGGCTTGAATCATCAAGCATTCTTTCAACGATCGAGCTCCTACGCCTAAGGGATCAAATGTCTGGATCAGGCTCAAAACTCTTAGAATGTCTTCTTCTGGCTGATTGCAGTCTTCTGCGATATCTGAAATAGGGACTTTGATGTATCCGTCGCTCTGAATATTGCCGATGATGCAGAGTCCTATATGGCGATCCTGATCGTTGTCTACGGACAGACCCAACTGCCATTGAAGATGCTCCGCCAGAGTTGTTTCCTTTTGATAGGTGGCTTCTATAGAGGGTCTTTCGGTATAACTGTCTGCCGACATGCCGCCGTCTATATTATTTTGAATAAAATTATCCCAGTCGATTTCCTGTTCGGCGGATGTTGGGTTTTCGTCCGTTTCGGAGGGTTTTGCTTCCGGGAGGTTTTCTTCGACTGAAAATTCTTGCAGAGAGGGGTCTTCGTTTTCAGTTGAGGGTTCGGTGTTGTCTTCGTAGGTGTCGTATGGATCTTGGTCTAACGGTTCTTCCGGGTTGTCATCATCGACAGATTCTTCGAGTAAAGGATTATCTATGACTTCCTGTTGGACAAGTTGAGCTAGTTCCAGTCGAGCCAAAGGCAATAACTTGATGGCTTGCTGAAGCATGGGCGTCATGACCAGCTTTTGAGTCAATTTCAGACCCAAACCCATTTTCATTTCCATGCCCATGTATGCCTGGCTCCGTTTAAAAAGTAAATTGGTCGCCCAAATAGATTTTCTTTACCTTCTCGTCCTGGGCTACGTCGAATGGCTGGCCGGAGGAGATGATCTCGCCTTCACTGATGATATATGCCCGGTCTGTGATGCTAAGTGTTTCCCTCACATTGTGATCGGTGATGAGGATTCCGATGCCTTTATCTTTTAGTTGTCTGATAATGGACTGAATATCAGCGACGGCGATGGGGTCAATGCCGGCAAAGGGCTCGTCCAGAAGCATGAAAATTGGAGAATTTGCCAAAGCTCTGCTGATTTCCACTCGGCGCCGTTCACCACCTGAAAGGGTGTAGGCTTTTGCATTTTTGATATGTAAAATATTCATTTCTCTCAACAAGGCCCGGGCTTTCTTTTTGCGGTCAAAGCTGGATAATTTATGCGACTCCAAGACTGCGAGAATGTTTTCCTCGACAGTGAGTTTTCTGAAAACAGAAGCTTCTTGCGGAAGATAACCGATGCCTTGATGCGCTCTCTGATGCATGGGCACATGGGTGATGTCAGTATCTTGAAGAAAAACGTTACCACCGTCGGGTCGGGTCAGGCCAACGACCATATAAAATGTGGTTGTTTTACCGGCTCCGTTGGGTCCCAGTAGCCCAACAATTTCTCCTTTTCCCACTTGGATGCTGATATCTTTTACAACTTTTCGGTTGCCGTAGGTCTTGCTCAGATGTACCGCTCGTAATCCTTCCACGTGATGGCTTTTTAAAGTGGTTTAACTGTTGCCAATGGGTTGAGTTGCAACCGATTGGGGAGGATGGGGTAGAACAAATGAACTGACCCGTTCAGGTTTCTTTTGATCGTCTTTCGATTTTGGAAATAACTTCATGCGAACGCGTTGGTTCACTACAAATCGATCTTTATCCAGCAAGAAAATCATTTCCCGCCCTTCAATGATATCTTTGCCTTGCCAGGCTTTTGCCTGAGGCGTTCCCGTGAGAATGATTTTTTGCATGGCGTCGAGATAAACCGCTCGATCTCCTTCGGCGCGAGTTTCTCCACGAGTGATTTTCACACTTCCCAGGGCCACAATTTCCTGGGTTCCTTTTTTATCCTCTGTATTGTAAACCTCCAGCACATCGGATGAAATACTCAGCTCCCCCCAGACTCCAGTGACATTCCCAGAGAAAATTATTTTTTGTCCGCTATTTTCTGACCGCATGCGATCGGCAACGATTTCTATGGAAGACTGGGGTGTGGGTTCCTGGGCTTGCGCTGAGCAGAGGGGCAATAAGAAGGCGACAGCGATGCTGAGAAAAAGTTTTTTACAAATTTTCATTGTTTTTTCTCAAGGGAACCGGCTTTGGTTCCAGTTGCGAGGCGTTCGGCGAGTAAGTCTGGACCCCCTATAAGTCGCACATTCCCTTCCAGTTGAAAATCGTCGGTCTTGTTCTGGAGCAGGCCAACATCGGCGGATATGCTGTATTTTGCACCGTTATCTCGGTTCATGAAAATTTCTACTCGTTTTAAATGAGTGGTCTCTTGCTCATTATTGATTTGGGCTAACTGGGCTTGCAACTCCCATTCTTTTTTCCCATTCGATTCATGGCTCAGGTTGAAATTTTCAATTTGAACATCAATTCCTTTTTCAAGGTTGCTCAATTGAATTTTTCCCACAGGACTTTCAAGCCCATCAAATAGTTTGTAGCCGGCCACTGCGAGGAGGGCTGCTACAGCTAAAAGAAGGAAACCTCTGATTTTATTAATCATACAGGTTTTTAGACAAACAGGGTCAAGGTGAATGCAATTGCCATACCAACCTGAATTCTGCCACAGGGAGCTATTATTGTAAAGTAGAATTTGGCCACTCTCTTTGACTGAGGCCGATAGCTTGGATGTTGAAGTGGCGGAAATCATTTGAAATAGGGGTTATCTCGATTTCCAAGTGTGCGCTGATATGAAAGGGATTGGATGAGTGAAGTGGAGATTTTTGAGAAGCAGAGCTGTTTTTCTCTAAAGGATTTTGATCTTTTGTCATCGCACGGGGAACCTCCAGTTTTTCAGCCCATTCAATCAAAGTAATGCCATCGCCGAAAAGGTATTCCTCCAGTCCCAGATTTTCAATTTCAGCCAGGGTATCGAGCCGATAAAGGTCAATATGATAAATGGAATGTTTGGCCTGATACTCGTTGATCAGAGTGAAGGTGGGACTGCGAACCGGAAGTTCGGGAGCCAGTTCCAACCCACAGCAAATGCCTTGAATCAAAGTGGTTTTTCCGGCCCCCAGGTCGCCATACAGGAGAACAATGTCACTGGGAACCAGTTGCTTACCCAGTTGTTGTCCGAGTTCAAATGTTTCTTCAGGCGTTTTACATTGAAATTTCATAGGTATTGAAGTGGTTGGCTGGTTTGAGGTTTAAAAATCAAGCTACGTTATTGTTTCAAAATATATTCTGTATACTTGTATCATTATAAGTTCTTATTTCAATCTAAAGAGCAGAATGCTAGAAAAGTTTCTGCGCCAGAGATTCATATGAATCAGGATAGTAAATATATTTATTTTTATTACTTTCTTAGAGTAGAATAGACCAACAAAGTTACTGGAATCTTTTTGTTTCCAGATTTCATTTGTTTGTTTTGCCCTTCATTATCATCTTGCCGATCTCATGAATTCCAAATTCATTCATATATCGTTACTGGCAATCTTTGTTTTCGTAGCCGGGGTTTTGTTCCCAACGACCAGTAAAGCGGTGTCCCTTGATGCGCTCAGGATATATGGTTATTTTGATTTGGAGTATGAACAGGCCAGCAACAGCCAAGGTAATAAAAATGGCTCGTTTGACAATCATCACTTCAATTTGTTGATGGATTTTCCTGTTTCCAACGAGCTGATTGTGAAAACGCATGTTGAATTTGAGCATGGTGTTGACTCTGGCAATAGTTTTGGAACGGTCAAATTGGAATGGGCCTTTTTCGAGTATAGTTTTCAGGATGCATTCCAACTCAGAGGTGGCAAACATTTCAGCCCCTTTGGTTTTTATAATGAGATCAGAGATTCAACTCCCGCCTTTCTTTCTCTGGATGTTCCCGCTTCTATTTATTTTTCGCGTTTGAGAGGCGGTTACGATTTTGTTTTCGAACAGAACACGGGCATCAATCTGTTGGGACAATCCATTTCCTTGAATCCGTTTGGACAAAACTGGGAGATGGATTATTCGGTGTATGTTGGAAACGGTGAGAATACAGCCACGACGAATCCTGCCGAGTTTGATGATAATTCTAATAAGGCTGTTGGAGGAAGGGTCAACCTGTATCCCAGTGAGACATTTCGGGTAGGGCTTTCTTTTTTTACAGGTGATAAGGCCGTCAATGCCAATCAGGATGCGGCTCATAATACTCTCGCTGTTTCCATGGGGTTTGACAGCGAGTTATTTTTCCTGGTGAGTGAAGGGGCCTATTCAAAATTTAATGGAACCGAACAATATGCCGGTTATTTACAAGCTTCTATGAACCGGGGTATTTATTCGCCTTATTATCGCTACGAAATTTTAAACCCAGATACTTCGCTCCCGGATGATAATTGGAAAACTCATATCATCGGCCTGAACTCCAATTTAACAAAGGGCATGTATTTGAAAACTGAAATCGATTATCACGACCGAGGCAAAGGCAATCGTTTTGTTACAAAAGGTCAAACCACATATTTTGAGTACAAAGCCGCAGTGGTTGTTGCTTTTTAAAAGGGCTTTCTACCATCCATTTTTTCGTCTGGTCCTTTCGCTCTCCTTTATCCTTTGCCATTCTATGGCGGGAGCGGAGGAGTTCAGGATAGTGGTCCACCCGGACAACCCCTCTGTGTCTTTGAAGCTCAGTGATTTGACAAAGATATACCTTGGGAAAAAGTCGTTTTTTGAGAGCGGCGGCAGGATTGTCCCTCTGGATTTGACAATTCACAAACAGTCATTTTACGAAGACGTGCTGAATAAAAATATAAGGTTGATCAGTCAATACTGGACCAAGGCAATTTTTTCTGGAAGAGGCACCCCACCCAAAGAATTTTCCAATGCAGAGCAATTGATATCTTTTTTGAAAATAACTCCAGGGGGGCTCGCTTACTTGCCGGTAGAAATTAATATCACGCCTCTCAAAGAGCTTAAGATTAATCCTTGAAAAAAAAATTCCCTCGAAAAAACAGTTTCAGGAAAAGGATTTGGGTTGGCGCTGCGGTTTTTCTGTTTTGTTTGATTGCAGAAGGGGCGACGACTCTTATTCTGTCTGTGAAAACCAGAGAATTTCTGGACCCCATTCGCGTGGATCATGTTTCCCAAACCAATGAACTCAAAGTCCGGGCGCAATTACTCAAAGATGCGTTGGAAGAATATGCTATTACCGGTGAAGATTTTGCGCTGGAAGAATTGGATAAAAATAAAAAAGCATTTTTTACTTTATTCAACAGATTGCAGGAGACTTCCAAGGAAAATAATAATACCTATGAAAATATCCAACGTTTGATCGAGTTGTATTTCAATTCGGGTCGGGATCTCGGCAAGGCGATCTCGCAGGCACAACCGATCGATCCACAGTTGGCTCAAACGGTTCAAGATACCTACAATCAATTGGCAGTAAAAATTGATGATGAGATTGCCAGAGAACATGCGCATTTGCTCAAAGTATTCCACGAAGCAAATATTAACTTTGAACGCAGTGTGAATATTTCATTTTTTCTGACGGTTTTAATCACCATCGTCGGCATGATCTATGTCCCCTTTCTGATTCGTAAAATTACCCGCCCGATCATTCAGCTGGAAGAGGCCACTCAATCATTGAGCTCTGGGGATCTCGACTTCAAAGTCGATATCACCTCAAATGATGAATTTCAGGATCTAGGAAATTCTTTTAATTTTATGGTGAAGAGCTTGAGGGAAAAGACGGCGCACCTAGAGGATGCAAAAGTCGATTTGAAGAATGCAATGGAAGCCGCAGAATCTGCCAATCGCGCAAAAAGTACTTTTCTTGCGAGTATGAGTCATGAAATCCGCACGCCTATGAATGCGATTCTTGGTTACTCGCAGATTTTAATGCGCGACCAAAACCTTACTCCGAAAGAGCAAAAGGCGGTGCATGCAATTCAGAGGGGAGGGGAGCATCTTCTCAGCTTGATTAATGAAATTCTTGATATTTCAAAAATTGAAGCCGGAAAAATGGAGCTGAAGTGTGGGGACTTTGACCTATCCGTGTTGATGGAAGATTTATCCTCCATGTTCAGCTTTCGGTGCGAACAGAGAAATTTGACTTGGAGTGCGGTGGGTCTTAAAGAAGGTGAACCTTCCCTGGTATTTGGAGATGAGGGTAAATTGCGTCAGGTTCTGATCAATCTTTTGGGCAACGCCTTGAAGTTTACCGAGACGGGCGGAATCTCCATAAAGATGGAGTCCTTGGGTAACCATCGTTATTTATTTGAAGTGAAAGATACCGGTATTGGAATCGATTCTTCTGCCTATAAAACCATTTTTGAGCCCTTTCATCAAGCTGAAGCGGGATTCAAAAAGGGCGGCACCGGCTTGGGTTTGGCAATTTCCCAAAAACAAGTGCATTTGATGGGGGGAAATCTGATTATGGAATCGGAGCTTGGCAAAGGCTCGCGTTTTTATTTTACGATTGATTTAGCTAAAGGTAAAGAACAGGTGCTTTTGAATGATCAAAAATGGCAGTGTGTTACGCGCCTTGCTCCAGGCTTTAATGTGAAGGCACTGGTTGTTGAAGACGACCCCGTGAACCGGCAGATTCTGGAAACGTTTCTTTCCGATGTGGGTGTGTCTGTTCGTTACGCAGAGGACGGTTATAAAGCTATTGAATCTATTCGTGAGGAGATTCCTGATATCATTTTCATGGACTATCAAATGCCGGGGATGGATGGATTGCAAACGATGCGCAAGTTATATCAGGAGTTTGGAAAGGGACGTTTTAAAGTTGTGATTGTGTCGGCATCTGCTTTTCAGCATGAAGTGGATTTATCTTTTCAGGAAGGCTGTCACGAATTTATACCCAAACCCATCCATGTGGAACGAGTTTATGAAACACTTGGAAAATTATTGAATGTTGAATTTGAATACAGAGACGAAGTGAAGAACCAGCCAGAAGATATTACATCCGAAGTAAATTTTTTGCTTCCAGCGGATGTTTACCTTAAATTAAAAGAGGCTGCTCAATTTGGACAAATGACGGAATTGGAAGAAATATTGACCGAACTTGAATCTAAATTCCCAGAATCTTCAGCACTGGCAAACCACTTACGTGGACACATTGAAAGATTTGATATGGAAGGTCTACTGCATGCATTGGATGGTATAGCTCATGGATAATCGTGGGATGGAATTAAGAGGCATGGGTATTTTGCTGGTAGATGATAATCCTGAAAATTTATCCGTACTAAGCGAAACCTTAAAGCCTGATGGATATAAACTGGGCTTTGCACCGAATGGTGAAAAAGCTCTGGATGTCGCCGCGCACATGATGCCTGATTTGATCCTGTTGGATGTGATGATGCCTGGAATCGATGGATTTGAAACCTGTCGAAGGTTGAAGGCCAATCCAGAGACACAGAATATTCCGGTTATTTTTATCACAGCAAAAAAAGAAGAAGACATCATGGAAGGGTTTGATGTGGGCGGCGTCGATTATATCTCCAAGCCCTTTCGTCATAAAGAAGTATGCGCCCGGGTCAGGAGCCACCTGGAGTTGCACCTTTTAAAAAACAAGCTCGAACAGAAAGTCAAAGAGCGTACGCACGAATTGAACGTAACCCGACTGGAGGTGATCGATCGTTTGGGACGTGCGGCGGAATATCGTGACAATGAAACGGGACTTCATGTCAAGCGCATGAGCCACTTCAGTGCTTTGTTAGCGCGAGCGGTTGGGATGAGTGACGAAGAATGCGATCTCCTTTTGTATGCCAGCCCGATGCATGATATCGGGAAAATAGGTATCCCGGACCATATTTTGTTGAAGGCCGGAAAATTGGATGCGGAAGAATGGGAGACCATGAAAACGCATACAAAAATAGGTTCTGAAATTTTACAGGGAAGCTCCTATCAGCTGATGCAGTGGGCGCAAATCATTGCTCTTACACATCAAGAGAGATGGGATGGCAGTGGATATCCAAAGGGATTGAAAGGTGATGAAATCCCTCTGATCAGCAGAATCGTTGCCATTTCGGATGTTTTTGACGCTCTGACTTCTGATCGGCCTTATAAAACGGCCTGGACCGTCGAGGATGCGATGACGGAGATAGAAAACAAAAGTGGTGTGGATTTTGACCCATCTCTGGTTATCAAGTTCAGAGAAATTCTTCCGGAAATTCTGGATGTCAAACAACGATTCATGGAAGAACAGACAGATAGCAGTGGGCGTTAGGCGGAGCAACAGGTTTCACTTGCAGTGGTTAAGATTTAATCGTATTCATGCTATTTCGCTGTCTAAATGTTTTTTAATTTTTGAATGGGCAAGGTTATTGTAAAAACAGAACCACGCCCCAATTCACTTGTCACCATTATGTTACCCCCGTGGTCTTTGATAATCCCGTAGCTGATTGAAAGCCCGAGTCCGGTTCCTTTCACCCCTTTCGTTGTATAAAAAGGCTCGAAGATAGATTCTATATCGTCTTCTGAAACCCCCATACCTGTATCCTGAATTTTAATCAGAACATAGATGCCGTGTTTTGCTGTTGATATGGTGATTTCCCCTTCATTTGCATTGATGGCATCGGCCGCATTCTGAATCAGATTGAGCAAAACCTGTTTGATTTGGTCTTCCACCGCTTCAACTTTTGGAAGTTGACGTGAAAAATGCTGGATGACTTGTATGTTTTTTTCTTGCAGGGATTTTATTTGAAGGGCAATCACGTCTTCTAGACATTTGTTGATTGATACCAGTGTGATTGTAGACGATGTGGGTTTGTAAAAGTTTTGCAGACCACGGATCATATTTGCCATTCGGTCACATTCTTTACGCCCCAAAGTAGCCAGCTTCAGTTTTTCCTTACTCATCCCCGAGTTTTCAAAAATTTCCATAATGCTTTTGATTCCCTGGAGAGGGTTGTTGAACTCATGCGCTATGGATCCGGTCAATTTTCCTAATGCCGTCAGCTTTTCGACATGAATCAGTTTTGATTGAGAGTCTTTGATATTTTGCTCGGCTTCAACTTGCTTCGTAATATCGGTGATGTAGCCTTCGATGGCCTCAAGTTCACCCTTGTCAGAATAAATACCCCGCCCTTGTTCCCAAACCCATTTTTCAATTTTTTGTGAAGTTATTATCCTATAGGTCAAAACGAAAGGAGCTTTTTTATTTATAGCGATTTGTACTTCGTCCCATATTCGTTCTCTATCATCGGGGTGAATGATTTCGTTAAAGTTAATTATTTTATCTGGTCCGTATTCCTCAGATTCGTACCCAGTAAGTTCGTAGGCCCCCTTACTTACAAACTCCGTTGTCCATTGGCGGTCATTCTTGCAGCGATACACCATTCCTTTGAGGTTGCTTAATAAATTGGAATATGTTTTTTGACTGGCTTCCAGAGCATTTTTAGCCAACTGAATTTCAAGGGTTCTCTCATCAACAAGTTCTTCCAGATGGTTTTGATATCGTTGCAATTCTTTTTCAGCCTCTTTGCGTGAGGTGATGTCTTCATAAGTTGCAATAACACCTGTAATATCTCCTTCGATATTTTTTAAGGGTACTTTGCTGGTTTGGACCCAGAGTTCTTTTTCATTTTGCAAATGCAACGGTTCCTCATAATGCAGTTTGGGCTTCCCTGTGGTAATGATCTCATAGTCATCTTTACGATAGGAATCCGCATATTTATTCCAGATAAGAGAATAATCATCTTTGCCTATGATCTCTTCAGGAGAGCCCAACCCAGCCGTTTTAGCTGTATGTTGATTACAGCCAAGATAGCGAGAATTTCTATCCTTCCAAAATATACCGATCGGAATGGTGTCTATGACCAACTGCAACATATTTCGGGATTCTTTGAGTGCATTGACTGTATTCTTGCGTTCCAACTCCGATTCAGCTTGCCTGGCAAAGATGGAAAGTATGATTTTAGCGTTCTCTACATCAACGATAGGGCCGTCGTGCATCACAGCCAGAATTCCTTTTGATTTATGGTGCGAGTCAAAAAGCGGAATACCCAAATAACCTTCTACATTCATTTCCTTGAGTAAGATATCTTTAGGGAATAGTTTCTGAATATTTTGAGGATAGCAACATAAAGATTTTGTCAGTACTTTTTCGCAAGGAGTATCCGCTAGCGAGTAACCAAAGTTTTCGATATTATCCTCTCCAGCCCAAACGGCTAGGGTTTTTATCTTGTCTGGATTTTCTGTTTCCAGTTCTCCAATAAATGCATAACGCATGTTCAAGGAGTTGGCAAGGTGTTGTGTCAACAGTCTAAAAAATTCTTTGCTGTCTTTAGAGGACGTTTCCTCTACGATTGAGCGGAGTTGTCCAAAAAGTTTGCGGTAATTTTTTTCACTCTCTTGCAGTTTTGTTTTGGACTGAATACGTTTTTCGGCCATGTCTGCAAAGGCTTTTGACAAGACGGTGATTTCATCATTTCCACCCACCTGGATTTTGGGAGGATGATTGCCTGAAGAAAATGATTCAATTGCCAAGATCAATTTTTGAATTCTGCGCGTTACCTGAAAGTGAATGAAAACGCCCAATACAACCATCAACAGGCTTAGAAAGGAAAAAAACTGAATGATCTGGTTCTCCACCAAACTCAATACCATCTGTTTTGGGATAACCAGATCTATTTCCGCGACCAATGCTCCTGTTTTCGTGGGGCGAATATTTGACTCGTCGAAACCAATTTTAACGGGGTAGACCCCCCACAGAGTGTTTTTATCAGGACTTGTAAAAACTATCCCGGAGAATTTTGATTTGAATGTTTCTATTTTTTTATTGAGGTCAATCCTGTCCGCATCTGAAAGAGCATCTTTTACATTAAGTCCGATTTGAGCAAACTTTATCCCGCTTAAAATTTTTCCATCATGATCCATCAAGAATAAATTTTTAATGTGAGTGCCAGAGCCAAAATCAGAGATTTCCTCCTGTAATCTTTCTAAATTATTTGTTTGAAATCCATATTCAACTTCACCCTGAAGCAAGGTCAAGGCAGTGATAAGCTTGGTTGAAAGATCATTCTGGAATCTTTCCAACGCAATTCTCCCATTGATTTTTAAACTCAACACCCCCAATACAATAGTGAAAATGAGAAGGATGATTGGAATGGTGTAACGCAAAGAAAATTTCATCAGTAGCGGTCCCTCACATCCAATGACGCGGATGATTGCACTTGTCCAGACTTGGCAAGTTTTTCTAAAATTTCTGGAATGATAAAATCTTCAGGATCAACTTTTTTTTGCAAAAATTTATTTTTGAGCATGACATCAGAAAGTTTTTTAGCAATTTTTTTTAGAGGAGATTCCGGTTCAGCCATGAGCTCCAAAACATTTGTTATATCAGGGAAGATCAATCCCTTGTAGGAATCGAGAACTTCTTCAGGTGATAGCTTTAATCTATGAGCCATTAATGGAGCCGCTTTTTCAGGGTATGTTTTTAAATAATCCAAAGCTTTAAACCAGCCGACCAGAAGAGTATTCACCTCATCAGGGAATAGCTCAAGAGAGTCTTTTTCGATGATTAAAACATCAACGATCTCCCCAGGTATTTTAGAACTGTCAAAAATTTGCTTTGCCCCTTTGGCTATGAGGCGCGATCGAATCGGTTCAAAAGTAACAACAGCATCCAGCTTTCCCGTTAGAAATAAACGCTCCTGTTCATTGATTTCTGCTGAAATAATTTCAATTTCAGATAGGGGTATATTTGACTTTTGAAGAGTTTCACTGAGCAAAAATGCTCCAATAGCTTCTCTTTCTACTCCGACTCTTTTGCCTCGAAGATCGTTCAGGCTTTTGATTCCAGGCTTTGCGAGAATGGCATCGCCGCCATTCGAAATATCCATTACCAGAATGACATTAGCATTGAGACCACTTTCTAAAAGCAATAGAGTCTCATTAAGTGTGAGAGCGGCAACCTGTATTGCATTATTTCTATACGCACGTGCCACTTGCGAGGCAGACGTGTATTCGACCAGACGAATGGAGCTGTTATCATAAAATCCAAGTTCACGGGCGAGATAAAGTGGCTCATATCCAGCCCAAACATTGGTTCCAATTTTTAAAGGAGGGGAGGGGGGAGCGGAACCAAAGGGAATACTCGATTTGCTAAAAATTGTGGTGAAGAAATTAACTATAAAGATCAAAAGAAGCGACAAACCTGCGATGGCCACCAATGATTTAAATTTTTCAGGTGTGCTCATTAGCATTATTCCGTCTATTTGAAATGAGAAAAAATTGTTGCGTAAGGCTCATCGACTGTTCAAATCAATGCATGATAAACCATGTTAAGAAAATATCCCATAAACATTCACATACAAAATGGTGGATTAAATAAGCTTAGATTCTTATAACATCAGGAGACGGGATATTAACGGAATATTATATAAGCACCCCCACAGGCACTGCGTTGATTGTTCCTGATGATTCCCGGAGCACCTATCAATATGTCTTTGCGCCCATCCCCGTTGAAATCCCCTAAGGCCATGGATTTGCCAAATGATTCGCTGGGACCAAGGCTGGGTGGTTGAAAAATACCGGAAGATTGCGACCTGCGTTTATCATTGTTTGATAAAAAGAAACTCATAGCACCTGCCCCAAAATCAAATATTTTTTTTGGGGCACCGGGAACTCCTATCAACAGATCATCAATTTTGTCTTTATTCAAGTCGATGGCAATCACACTTGAACCAAAATCTAACAAACTCTTTCCTGACATTGCAGACTCATAGTTATCACCGGATGTCCAAAAATTACTGATATAAACTTTGTTGGGTTTGTCCTTGGAAAAAATTGATTTGTCCCAGGCATTCCTGCCGGGAATCCCAAAAACAATGCCATTTAAAAATCGGTCCTTTGATTTAATTTTTGCGCCAGGAGAACTGATCAAAATGTCTGTGATACCATCGCCATTGATATCTCCCGAACTGAGATGTTTCCCAAAAAACTCCAAATTTTTTGAACCAAAAATTATAGCATCCGCATCACGGTTCAAATCCAGATGAGGTGGAAGTATTTTTTTACCGAGAACGACATAGACCTCGCCAACCTCCTCACCTTTGTTAAGAAATCCATCCGCAAAAGGGGCACCGATTAAAATATCATCGAGACCATCCGCATTGACATCAGACAACAGCACAGAAAAGCCAGCCTGGTCGGCCATGTTCCCTGACAGAGCCATTCTATTGGAGGCCCCATCAATGCCAGCCAAACGGACATTGTTATTTTGAGACAGATCAATGACCTTGGGGAAATTCTTCCTGCCATATAAAATATACACGGACCCAACCTTGGACATGGACGAATCATCCATTTGAGAGCCTGGAGCCCCGATGATTAAATCCATTTCCGTATCACCGTTTAAATTCCCGGCAGCAATAGAAAATCCTGTCAGATCCCCTGTGTTAGCACCTAGAATAATCAGATCGGCCATTCGAGAAAGATCGACCACTCCACTGAGATTGGATTTTCCAAAAACAACAAAAATGGCACCCGAATGTATTCGTTGATTGCCTTGTCCATTGTGGTGGGGAGCACCCATTATAAGATCTTTGATGCCATCCCCATTTAAATCAGCAAAAGTCAATGCATGTCCCAATCGGTTTCTTCCAGCATCATCACCTGTCCAAAAGCTCAAATCGACATCACTCTTCAGATCGATACTTTTAGAAAAATTTTTCTTGCCAAAAATCATGTAAACCCAACCAGAAATGGATGTATCTTTCAACACCCCATCAGATTCAGGAGCACCCAAAACAATATCGTCCAGACCATCATTGTTAAAGTCACCCGCGGAAACAGAAATCCCTGTTTCCCCGCCAGCGTCATTCAGCATTAGAATTTGACCATCCCGATTTGGGATTCCAAAAATCTTGGAAAACGAATCAATTTTTTTATTATTTATCTGTAGAAAATTAGAGTTTGGTTCAAACATACTTGAAGATAAATTTTCAGAGGCAATTTCAGAAGATGAAGACTCCAATGGAATTACAATTCGCCCCCAAGTCCCAAAAAAGGTATTTGGCCCACAAGCTGGAAACAATATTAATGTGGGCATTAATAAAATCAGGAAAATGAATTTTTTCATGGTCAATAAGGCTAAAGCAAAGAAGATTGTCGATTTAAGGGTAAAATTTCCTGTTGACAGAGGCGTTGTTGACGTAGTAATAGTATACAATATAATTTTGATAATGAAAATCATTTATATTATTGAGTTTTAGGATTCGGATTTATTGTTCCTGAGTGTCTTGGATAAAGATGGAAAAAGTAATCAATTGTATTAAAAAACTAGTGAATGCGATGTTCACAGGAAAAGTCATCCTGCATTTTCACTTGGGCAGAATCAAAAAGATCACTAAGGAGGAAGAAATAACTTAATACCAGCTAGTTACAGATTTTAAGCGGAATATTTTGCGGAGGCCAATCCAATGGACGCCCCGACCGGTTTCACCGAAAGGTGATTTCTGGTCGGGGCTTTTTTTTGGTTTTAAAAGGGGAGAACGGAAATGATTAGATTGATTAACGGTTTTTTAACGATTGTGTTTGTGACAACAATCTTTTTAACAGCGATTCCTGACAAGGCAGAAGCCTTACCGGCTTTTGCAAGAAAGCACGGTTTCCCATGCACCCAATGTCATGTTCAGTTTCCAAAACTGAACAAATTTGGGATCGCATTTAAAAATCGTGGCTATCGACTGGCGGATGAAGAAGGTAAGTTTGTATGGGAAGACAAAGTTTGGCCTGTTGCCGCAGTGGGTCGTATGGGTTTCAGGTCAACAAATGATCGTACGGGCAATCCTGGAGGTGTTAGCAATGAATTCGTTTTTGAAGGATTGGAATTATTCAGCGGTGGAACGCTTGCACCTCGAGTTTCTTATTTCATTGACGCATTGACTGTCGATAATTTCCCACTTCTGCAATTCAATGACATCCTTCCCGACAGTGCCTTGAATATCAAAATAGGGCAATACAATGTTGATAATTACGCACTGTCTCATCCAAGAAGACTTACATTTTCAACTTACCTGGTCCAAACAACCTCATCCCGAACCGATAATGTAACTTTTGGCAATCAGGGAATTGAGATCAACGGTCAATTCGAAAAGTCCGGGATACGGTACATACTGGGTGGCGGTGATGGCTCTACCACAGAGACCGAAGATAAAATGTTCAAATCGTTCTTTGGATATTTTATGAAAGATTTTGGTGAAGCAGGCCATACCTTTTCCATCATGTTCCGAACCGATGAAAGCGGAACAAAAACCAATAGCGGAAAATCATTCACCGCAGGAGGCGGTGTGCAACTGTTTGGAGAAAAATGGGAGCTGATAGCCCATGCCTATCATTTCAAGGGAGGGGATGATTTGAATTTTACCGAAAATGCAAAAATCCATGGCTATCAAGCTGTCAGTGGAACCGTCGAAGGAACCTATAAATTCACCGAAAAATTACTAGCCGTGGCCCGTTATGATTGGCATGACACCCTTGGCAGTAAGGCCAAAGAGTATGCTGTCGTTACAGCCTTACAGTATCACTTCGTGCCCAATATCAAACTCAATCTGGAATATCGAACTTCTGATGTGAGAGTAGGGGGGACAAGCAACACTGCTGGAGACGAACAGTCCCTCAGAACCTATCTGCGCTTTGGATTTTAATCAAAAAGAAGAAGTCTGAAAAGTTACCATCGAGGCCTCCCGGACCGAGTCTCCTCCATTGCATGAAATGCATGCCGGGAGAGCCTCCTTGGTGTATTTTCAATTCATTGAGGTCACGGATCGATTGTGATCAGTCTTGGATGATGATTACTTTTAAAAGCGGGGGAACTCTCTGCCAGGGTATTAAATGAAGATGTATTTGTTTTTGAAGACGACTGCCTGTGTGATATTATCCGCAGGAAGTTGAAATACCTTTAAGCCGTTTGATTCCCATACGTACACTGATTCGTTTTCTAATTTTTTTAAATCATTGATAAATAGATTGCCCCCGTAGCTCAGCAGGATAGAGCACCGGATTCCTAATCCGTAGGTCGTGCGTTCGAATCGCGCCGGGGGCACTCTTCCGCAGAGGGCGAATTGGCCGGAACCAGATGATAAATCGGGTCCGGCTTTATAGCTTTGGTTCGAAGTTTCTCTATCTGAGGGCACTTGATATATTAAGGGGTTATGTTCATTCATAACCCCTTTTTTGTGTTCATAGTTTTCTGGCAACATCAAAATTTGGTATAAATAATTGGGCCAGGCTGATTGCTATGAAAGTGAGACATTCCTAAAAGCAAAGAGTGTCACTTTCTTTAAGATAAAATCTCACTTTGATACAATTATCATTGCTGAAAATCCAGAATCTTCTCATTTGAATTTTGATGCTTTATTCCGTACTTAAAAAAACGATCGCAAGCGTTTCTCTTATTTTAGGAATTTTAGGGGTCGCATCTCCGGGCTATTCAGAAACCTATATTGGAATTGGAGCCGGGGCGTCCATCCCTGAAAATTTCAGGCATGTTTCACTTGATGGATCGGCTTCTGCTTCGCACTCCCTCAACGTCATCCTGATGCAGTCCATTGCGTCGAAATAGATGGTTGCTCCTTAAAAGTGAAAGGCAGTGTTTCCTCGTATAAGCCGGCGGGGCGCGAATATATAGTTTTAGTATCTGCTAAATATGTGCGCGCAGTGCCATGGCTTTGGTCAATCTCTCTACCGCCATTCGTTGTGCGGCTTCATGAGGCACTATTTTCTCTGCTTTGACTCTTTGGAAAATTTCTTCGGTATTGTGACCGATGGTTTTTTTGATTCGTTCGTAGGCTTGAATTTCTGTCATTTTTTGGTATTCGGTTGCGGCGCAAATAACGCCACCGGCATTGGCAACCACGTCGGGCACGATCATGATGCCTCGATTGTGCATGATCTCGGCGGCTTTGTGGGTGATCGGTATGTTGGCCCCTTCTAACACCAGTCGCGTTTTTAAAAGGTGCTGGTTTTCTTCTGTGAATATGTCGGGCCGGGCCGCAGGAATGAAGATATCGGATTCGATCTCCAGCATTTTTTCATTACTGATTTTCTCTCCCAAATCCGACTCTTGAACGCATCGGTCGTTGTTGACGACTGCGGTCAGCGCGGGAACATCGATTCCGTCGGGATTGTAGATGGCTCCTTTGTAGTCACAGGTTGCGATGATTTTTGCACCGCGTTCTTCCAAAAATTTGGCGGCGGCTTTACCGACGTTTCCAAATCCCTGTATGACAACGCGTGCGCCTTCTAAAGGTAGATCCATTATTTTACTGGCGACGTCTGCCGCAATGGCGAGGCCATAACCGGTCATTCCCAGTTCATCGAGTGGAATCCCGCCTAAAACTGTTGGCAGACCAGCGGCTCGACCGATCTCATCGTAAATATAGGCCATGCAGGTTTCGTCGGTTCCCATATCGGGTCCGGGGGTGTAGTCGGTGAGTTCTTTGATCGATTGTGCGAACTGACGAACGAGTATTTCTTTGTTCGGCGATCTGGGGTCGGCCAGTATGGCAGATTTTGCCCCGCCATGTGGCAAACCACTCAAGGCATTTTTCAATGTCATGGCTCGCGCCAGGCGAAAGACTTCCTGTGTGGTGACATCCTCTGCCATGCGGCAACCGCCCAGAGAGGGGCCCAGAGCAACGTTGTCAATGACCACAATGGCTTTCATTTTTGATTTTGGCAGATTGATATGGATGATTTTTTCGGGACCAAAGTCATCTGCAAAGCTATCAATATAGTGAGAGCTCATGGTTTGTCTCCTCCTGGAATTATTTTGGTTGTCATTTTGGCATCCAAAACGACAAGTGAATTTGCATAGAGCCGGATCGGATTGAAATCCAGCGAGAGCAGTCGAGTTTCTTTTCCAATCCATTCTTGAATCAAATGGATGAATGCCGAGAGTTTATTGATGTCCAAAGGCTCTTCACCGCGAACCCCTGCAATGATTTTTCCTGCCTGTGTGCGTAAGATGGTCTCCTGAATTTCGTCTTCATCCGCAGGTAGGAGGAATCTTTCTATATCGTTGTAAACTTCCAGATATTTGCCTCCGGTGCCGAACAACAGGACGGAGCCGAATTCGTTGTCGCGGTACACCCCAACCATCAAGTCCAGTCCGGGCGGCATTTGTTCCTCCGCCCAAATCTGATTCGGCCAGTTTCTATTCAAATCTTCCCATGCAGAAATCAGTTCTTTTTCATCGTACAGATCGGGACGAATCCCTTTTAATTCCGTTTTGTGCAAAATATTTTTTCCTATGACTTTTAGTATTATAGGAAATTTAACTTTGTTGACAAGCTCTGTCAGATCCTCGCGATTTTTAGTAAAGTGCCTTTCAGGAGTTTGAACGCCGCATTCTGAAAGTTTTTGCTTCATCTGCATTTCATCAAGCGTTTCACGAGCCGTGTCCAGCGAATGGATCAAGGGCAGGGGATCATAGAACGTTGCATTCTTTGCAGAAATATTTTTGCGTGTCTTTTTTTGATTTCTACTTTTAACAAGAAGGTTGATTGCCCACGCGGCTTCCTCGCCAGTAGGGAATACGGGGATGCCTTCTTTTTGAAAAGTGGCACACAGTTTCTGGTACATGTCTTTGCCGTAGGCTCCTAGCACTACTGGGAACTGGGGGGGCAGGATACTGCGCAATCGCGGTGCAATATCGGCATTGATACCTTCTGTTCCAGAAAGAATGACGAGCAGGAGACAATCGTAAAGATCTCGATTGAGAAGCTTGTCCAGCGCAAGAGCGCATTGCTCGTTGGTTCCGGACCCTGTCAAATCGACAGGATTTTTAAAGGAATAATATGCGGGAAGAATCTCTTTTAACTCCTGTTGCAGGGCTACTGGCGGTTCTTCTGCAAGGCAACCATTTTGTTCGCAGAGGTCGGTGAGCAGAACGCCCATTCCTCCGCCGTTAGAGGCAATGAGGACTCGATTGCCTTTGGAGGGGGGCTGGAGAGACAAAACCTGTAACGCATTGACCAACTCACTCAAACCCTCTACTTCGAGCACTCCCGCCTGTTTGCAGGCGGCCTGAAAAACGGAGTACGATCCCGCCAGTGAGGCCGAATGAGCCTGAATGGCTCGATTGCCCTTTTCTGTTCTGCCGCCTTTGCAAATAACAATGGGTTTGTTTGGGGTGATCCTTCGGGCCGATTCAAAAAAACGTCGTCCATCCTGGACGCTTTCCAGATAGATGCCGATGACTTTAACAGCGGGGTCGGCGGCAAAGGCTTCGATTGCCTCACACTCGCCCAAATCAATTCGATTTCCAAAGCTGATCGCTCGATGCACACCGAGACCGCGTCTGGCCAATTGATCCAGAACTGCGGACAGGAATGCCCCGCTTTGAGAGATGAAGGCAATGGAACCACAACCGGGCAATTGGACTTCTTTCTGGGACAAGAAAAAACTGTTGAAACGATCGGGCGCACTGAAGGTTCCCAAACAATTGGGGCCGATCATTCGTACCTGCCACTGTTGACTGGATTTTTGTAATTCGTTCTGGAGTTTTCTTCCTTCTGTGCTTGTTTCAGCAAATCCGCCGCTGATCACAATCAGATTATGAATGCCTTTTTCTGCGAGAGGTTGGATGATTTTCAGGACTTGAAGGGAGGAAACTGCGGCAATCGCAAGGTCGGTTTCCTCAGGCAGATCTTCGATACGGACAACGGCTTCACAACCAGGAAAAGGTATTCCCTGCGGATGGACGGTGGTGATACGTCCACGGAAACCCTGAGCGCGCAAACTTTCGACGATGCGTCCTCCCTGATTCCCAGGTTTGGCAGACGCTCCGATGATGGCGACACTTTTGGGAGCAAAGAAAGGTTCTAAAAGAATGCCTGAAGGCTTGGATTCAATTTCTGAATTCAGGCAGACAGGATCACTCATAGCGACGCCAGTATTCGTCAACGTGTTGTTGGATGAGAGCGATGATGTCGTCTCGTCGTTCGGGCTCGAACAAGTGACGAAATCTTTTTTGGCGTTCTAGAAATTGTTCGACCGGTAGCCTCTTTTTCGGCGGTTTGGTGTGAACGACTTTGCCTTCGAAATATTCCTTGATGGGGAAGATTCCTGTATCTACCGCGAGCTTCGCGATGAGATTAGATTCTTTCGGGTCATAGCCCCAGCCTGTGGGGCAGGGTGACATGCAAATAAACATCCTCGGTCCTTGCAATGTTTTGGCCTTGGCAAATTTATTGGACAAGTCTACAGGCTCTCTGGGCGAAACGGTTGCAATGTAGGTGGGCTCCTGTGCTTTCCAGATTTCGAACAAATCCTGTTTGAACGATTCGGCACCTGCCGGGTGAACCTTCGTTGTCGGGGCCGTTTGAGTGGCACTGCCTAAAGGAGATGCGGCGGATAATTGGAAACCGGTGTTGCCATAGGCCTCGTTGTCATAACAGAAGTATATGAAATCCAACTTCCGGTGCAAGGCCGCTGAAGTCGCACCCAATCCGATGTCATTTGATGAACCATCTCCCGCTACCGCCATGACCAGTAAATTTTCGTCATTTGATAAACCCTTATGTGCCATGCGAATGTCGAGTGCATCTCGGACACCTTGCGCGGCCGGGACCGGGGCTCCCATTGTGGTGTAGAGCCAGGAGCTTTTTAAAGGTGTGAACGGGTAAACCGATAACAAAGTGAAACAACCTGCGGCATTGCAGATCAATACATTTTCTCCGAGTTCTTTCATTGCGAGGCGCAGTCCTTCGAGGCCACCACATCCTGCGCAAAGTCCCGTACCCGGTGAAATCGCTTCTTTGGGGTGCAAATCTTTTATTTTTTTATAGGGATTCACAAAGGCAGTCATGATGAACTCGGCTCCTCTTTTGGATTCGCAATATTCTGAATTTTTTGGAACGATGCCATATCTACATCGTCAAATAAATATAGCGGACTGGGTGACTCGGGATCTTTAAAATGATTGATGATGGACATGAAATCGGATTCCCTGATGTCTTTTCCACCCAGACCTCCAATCACAGACAGAATCCTCTTGGGACGGTTGGGGTGGGAATAAAGAGACGCGACGATTTCAGGATAGGTGATTCCTCCCATGCCGGGAGAAAGGTTTTGATCAATGATGGCTACGTTTTTGTGACCGGACAGGGCTTCGGCTATAAAAGCTGAAGGAAAGGGCCGGAAGAGGCGGAGCTTCAAAAGTCCTGCTTTGATTCCCTGACGGCGAAGTTGCAGAACAGCCGCCTTACCTTTCGTTGCAAAAGAATTGCTCATTACAAAAACAAATTCTGCATCGTCCATGTGAAACTTTTCAGCCGGTTCATAAGTTCGCCCGAACTGTTCTGAAAATTTCTGGGCAGATTCATTGAACACTTTTTCAGCGTGGTAGGCCGCCAGATTGTGTTGCATTTTAAAATAAGAATAAGTCGCTCCGCCGAAAACGGCAGAGGCACGCGCCATGGGTTGCGAGGCCTGAAAAACGGGTTGTGCCGGTTTGAATGCGGTCAGGAAATTTGCAATGGCTTCTTGACTGGGAATCAATACGGGTTCGCGGGTAAAGGACAAATAAAAACCATCCATATTGACCAGCACAGGCAAGCAAACATTGGGATTCTCGGCAATATGATAGCCCAGTAAGATAAAATCGAAGACTTCCTGACAGGTCTCCGCATGAAGTTGTATGAGCCCGCAGTCTCGGGTGCTCATCACATCATTGTGGTCGGGTTCGAGCGTGATCGGTGTTGCCAAAGCACGAGACACATTGACGATGACCAGCGGCACACGCCAGCCCGTCAGAGTGTAAAGAGATTCCATTCCATGCAGAATGCCTTGACTGGAAGATGCGGTAAAGACACGAACACCCGTAGCGGCTCCCGCTCCCGCCGCCATGAACATCGAATGCTCTGAGTCCATATTAGTGTATTTGCCCTTCATGGTTCCTTCAGCAAACCACTTCGCCAGTGTCTCCACAATTTCAGTTTGAGGAGTGATGGGGAAGGCCGGGACGTACTCCACCTGCGCCATGCGTGCGCCCCAGGCGGCCGCCTTGTTGCCTGTGAGCATGATTCTCTCATCCGTTGTCATGACTCGGCTCCTGCTTCTCTGACCGTATTGATAAAATGCCCGGGGCATTCTTGTGCGCAGATCATACAACCCTTGCAATGATCGTAATCGATTTCAGGATGGTCGTCTGCGTTCACACGAATCGCACCGTCTGGACAACGTGCGTAACAAATCAAACATTTGTTACAATGCGAATAATCGATTTCAGGTCGCTGGATTCTCCAATCCCCCGTTTTTCGCAATGCCATATTGCCCGTTGCAAAAATCAATGGGGATGCGTCTCGGATACCTTTTTGTTCCATCACGATCAGCGAGTTTGCTTGCAGGTCGGCAGGTTGGCGAGCGGGGAAGGTTGTAGAGGGCAAATCTAAAAAAATGGTTTGTGCCAGTTCATGATTTTTCTCAAGAGCCTTCTTTGGGATACCTTGCGCACCCAGTTCGGACTCAACCGCTTTCAATAAAGCCTGAAGACTGATCGTACCGATCAAACGAGCTCCGGTAGCCGCCAACGCGGTGCTCAATAACATTCCATGATTGAGGTATTGAATACAGAGCTCCGTCAGGTTCCATTGCAAAGGAAGCTTGGAGAGAGAATAATGTTTTTGCAGTTCTTCAGGTTTTTTTTCGGAATTTATAAAAATAACGGTTGATTCATCGGACCCGCAGAGAGGGGCCGCTTGAGGACTTTCCAGAAGTGTTTCATCTCCTATTAGCAATAAATCTGGAACGACAATCGGACCGCGCTCAAGGATAGCATCTTCGGAAATGCGAGTGAATGCGACAATAGGAGCCCCTCTTCGTTCCGCACTGTAAAGTGGAAAATCCTGTGCTTGAAATCCAGAATTGAATGCGGCACTCCCCAATATCTGGCTGGCTGTTTTGATTCCTTGTCCACCGCGACCGTGCATACGTATTCGAAACATAAGAACCTCGCAGAGTGAAAATATTTATTTGACTCCCTGATATTAAGATACAACATATATTGTAAAAATTCCTTATTAAGATATGCAGTTTTCGATGAAAGGGATTAACTTACTATTGTGAGTATGCGATTGTTTTTTGTTTGCTTTCAAGCGCGTGGCGGTAAGACCCTGAAACAGGGTAGGTTTGGTGAGACATTAAGGTTCCAACCGGGTTTTATTTATAGAATCGTTTGCATTGAGATTGTTGTCGATTCAATAACCGGAATTTTTGATAAATTTGTCATTCTTTGATTCTGTTTGTTAACTGGAAAGGTGGGTTTAAAATGGACAAAGTTCACAAGTACATAGCCGAATCGTTACTGAGTATCGGGCCTTCAGCAAGTCTGTTGGATGCCATTCGCATGATGTCAGAGAATGAAATCCATTCTTTGATGGTAGAAGAGGGCGGGGAGTATATTGGTATCCTTACCAGTCACGATATCAGTCGAAAAGCGGTGACAATGAATTTAGACATCGAAATTGCCAAAGTTTCAGAAGTGATGACTTTCCCACTCATTAAGTTGGACGCTGAAAAAAGTATGACAGATGCGGCAGAAATCATGCGTGAAAAAGGGGTTCATCATTTACTCATCACTGAAAATGATCAGCCTTTGGGGATTTTGTCCATCAATGATTACATCGATTACCTCGTCGCAACACTTTGATGGTTCCTGTATTCCGAGATGTTCCATTCAGTATCAGGTGAGTGGTTGTGCAAAGTGATAAAAATCTGCAGATAAGGTAAGAATTTCCGTTCATTTTTCAGAACTCATCTCGATTGGTACTTGACTCATTGAGTGGTCTTGTTTATCATCCAGCAAGCTTGTTAAATTCTTTAAAGCGGTCCCGAGAGGCCGAAAAGGAATATCCGAATGAATAAATCCATCCCCATCACAGCCGATCTCTTTGCGTTTGCGCGAAGAGTTTTTTTTTGCTCTGAAAGCTCCCGAACATGAGTGCTGATATTCTCAAAGCCAAAGACATTTCGCGAGCGATTACGCGCATTGCACATGAAATTGTTGAGAAAAACAAAGGGGCGCAAAATCTGGCCCTGATTGGGATTCGCACACGTGGAGTTATTTTATCTCAACGGCTTCATGAAAAAATAAAAGCCATCGAAGAGACCGACGTTCGGCATGGGATTCTGGACATCACCTTATATCGAGACGATCTTGGAACGGGCCTGGAAAATCCGGAAGTCAAAGCAACCGAGATTCCTTTTCCACTCGAAGGTATGGACGTGATTTTGTGTGACGACGTGCTTTTTACGGGACGCACCATTCGTGCCGCAATCGATGCGCTGATGGATCTGGGTCGCCCGGCTTCCGTGCAATTAGCCGTTTTGATAGATCGAGGACATCGGGAACTGCCCATTCGACCGGATTTTGTGGGGAAAAATATACCGACCGTCAAGACCGCACGTATTCAGGCCTTGTTTAAGGAAATTGATGGTAAAGACTTGGTCCAAGTCATTGAGCCTGAGTAAAATTCTATGCGACTCTCTGTTAAAAACTTATTGGGAACGCGGGATTTACCCCGCAAAGATATTGAAACGATTCTGAACTCGGCACTTTCTTTTCGCGAGCTCTCAACACGTCCCATTAAAAAAGCCCCCGCTCTGCGAGGCAAGACGGTGGTCAATTTATTTTTTGAGCCCAGTACTCGAACACGCACGTCTTTTGAAATTGCGGGGAAACGTTTGAGTGCCGACGTTATCAATATATCGGGTTCCACCAGCAGTACAGTGAAAGGTGAAAACCTGATTGATTCAGCGCGAGTGCTTGAGGCGATGAGCCCTGATATTATGATTGTTCGGCACTCCTCCTCAGGTGCGGCGGAATTGATATCAAAACACGTACAATGTCCTGTGATCAATGCGGGAGACGGTTCTCATGAGCATCCCACCCAGGCACTACTGGATTTGATGACCTTGCGCGATCATAAGGGTTCTCTGGAGGGTTTGAAAGCCGTGATCGTTGGAGACATTACCAACAGTCGAGTCGCACGTTCCAATATATACGCGATGAATACCATGGGCATGTCGGTCACGGTGGTGGCACCGCCCACGTTGCTTCCCGCAAAAATCGAGCAAATGGGGGTCTCTGTTTCTTACAATTTGCAATCCTCACTCAAGGATGCGGACGTGGTTATGATGCTGCGAATTCAGACAGAGCGGCAGGATGGCTCACCGTTTCCCAATCTGCGGGAATACGCCAATCTTTTTTGTCTGACCAGTGAAAAATTGCGTGACGCGAAAGAGGATCTTCTGGTGATGCATCCGGGTCCGGTAAATCGAGGTGTTGAAATTGCGATGGATGTGATGGAAGGTTCTCGATCCCTCATTTTAAATCAAGTGACCAATGGAGTGGCGGTACGTATGGCTTTGATGTATTTACTGCTGGGAGGAAAAGATGAAACGGATCATTAAAAACGGTCGTGTGATCGACCCTGCCAATAAAGTGGACGGTTTTTTTGATCTGCTGATCGAAAAGGGACGTATTTCGGCGATCGAGCCTAAAGGGGGTTTTGCGCCTGAGCTCTACGAAAAATCTTCGATCATTGATGCAGAAAACCAGATTGTTACACCCGGTTTGATTGATATGCATGTGCATTTTCGTGAACCGGGCTTTGAATATAAAGAAACGATTGAGTCAGGTTGCCGATCCGCCGCAGTGGGTGGTTTTACTACCGTCGCGGTGATGCCCAATACCAATCCGGTGATTGACAATCGCTCCATTGTGGAATGGGTCAATGCCCGATCTCGGGAAACCGGATCGGTGAATGTGCTTGTCATCGGTGCGATCACCAAGGGTTTGAAGGGCGAGCAGTTGTCGGATATGGCGGATATGAGCGAGGCGGGGGTTGTCGGCTTTTCGGATGATGGACGGCCGGTCATGGATTCCGGGGTGATGCGGCGGGCACTGGAGTATGCAAAAATGCTTGATTTGCCTCTCATCCAGCACAGCGAAGTTCTGGATTTGACCAAAGGTGGGAGCATGAATGAAGGTTTTGTGGCAACTGAATTGGGGTTGAAGGGGATGCCTGTTGCCGCCGAAGATATCATGGTCGCACGGGATATTTCTTTACTGGTGCCTACCGGAGGTCATGTTCACGTGGCCCATATCAGCAGTGGCAACTCCGTCGATCTTGTGCGCGATGCCAAGGCAAAGGGACTCAAGATCACTTGCGAAGTTGCACCGCATCACTTTATTCTCACAGACGAAGCCGTACGCGGGTATAATACCGACGCTAAAATGAGCCCACCGCTGAGAACTCAAAATGATGTGGATCGCATCAAGCAGGGTTTGGCGGATGACACCATAGATATCATTGCGACCGATCACGCTCCGCACCATGCGATGGATAAGGCAACGACTTTTGACTGCGCCTGTTTCGGCATTGTTGGATTGGAGACCGCCTTGCCTCTCACTTTAAATATGGTGCGGGAAAAGGTGCTTACGTTGAACAAGGCGATTGAAAAGTTGACGTCACGGCCAGCAGAAATCTTCAAATTGGATCGCGGTACGCTGGGAGTCGGTAAGATTGCAGATATAACGATATTTGATCCCGACCGTGAATATATAATGGACAATTCCAAGCTCAGCTCATTGAGCAAAAACTCCCCCTTTGATGGTTGGACACTCAAAGGAAAAGCGACCCATACGTTGGTCGCTGGCAAACTTGTGTATTCAGAAAAATAAAACAATGACAGCAACGCTGGTTTTGGCCGATGGCCGTACATTTCAAGGTGAGTCTTTTGGTGCGTCTGGGGAAACAATGGGTGAAGTCGTTTTCAACACCAGTATGTCGGGCTATCAGGAAATTTTGACCGATCCTTCCTATTGTGGCCAGTTGGTGGTGATGACTTATCCCCTCATCGGGAACTATGGGGTAAACCCGGAAGATTATGAATCCGAAAAACCGCATTTGAGAGGATTCATTATCAAAGAGTTGAGTTCTATTCACAGCAATTGGCGATCCCGGGGGAGTCTGGATGATTTTCTGAAGGAACGCAATGTCATCGGCATCCAGGGCATTGACACACGCGCATTGACACGCCATATCCGCGAAAAAGGTGCTCAGCAAGCGATTATTTCTACCGAATCAAATGACATCCCGGCTTTACTTCAAAAAGTCAGTTCCGCTCCCGGTTTGGAAGGGCGCGATCTGGTCAAGGAGGTGACTTGTAAAGCTCCCTACGATTGGACAGAAGGTGAGTGGGAAATCTTTGGCGGTAAAACCGTTATAAAAAATCCTCCCGAACTTCCGAATGGCAAGGAGCTGTTTGTCGTTGCTTACGATTTTGGGATCAAACGTAATATTTTGCGCAAGCTGAAGCAATCGGGTTGCCGTGTGCGAGTGGTTCCAGCGCATACATCGGCGGAAGAAGTTCTCGCATTGAATCCTGATGGTGTCTTCCTTTCCAACGGTCCGGGCGACCCTGAGGGTGTTCCTTATGCGATGGAAGCCGTAAAAAAACTGATAGGGAAAGTTCCCTTATTTGCCATATGTTTAGGGCATCAGATCGTATCTCTTGCCTTAGGGGGAAAAACTTATAAATTGCGATTTGGGCACCATGGCGGAAACCAGCCTGTGATGAATCTTGCAACGCGCAAGGTCGAGATCACTTCCCAGAATCATGGCTTTGCGGTGGACGCCAAATCCATGCCGGCGGGTTTGGAAATGGCTTCGATCAACCTGAACGATCAAACGGTGGAAGGTATCCGACGAAAGGATTTATCCATCCTTTCGGTCCAATATCATCCTGAAGCTTCCCCGGGACCCTGTGATTCGGATTACTTGTTTGAGGAATTCGTTCAAATGATGAAAGCCCGTTAATGCCCTGGTCGTTTCTGGAACAGTTGATCGAATTCGCTTCGTCCTACTCAAACGAGTTGATAACGGCTAAAACCGAGTATCAATCGATTGCCGGACAGGCGTATGAAGATGATCGGTCTTACGGAGCCCAAATGGCTTTGTTCCATGAGTGGTTTGTCTTCGATCGCATACTCCCGGAAACCGAACTCACAATGCTCGAGAAGATGTTGGAGGATCAGCAGGAGAATTGGGACCATCGACAACGTGAAATTTATGGGGCATTCAGGGAAAATATTTTTGGATTGTTTCTGGTCAAAAAAATAACCGCCACTGAAGTGACCGTTGTTAATTTGTTTGATGATGAGAAATATATTGTAAGTGAAACGGATGGTCCGCTCATTTTTAATAAAGGCGACTTGTTTCAAGGACGACTGATTGCTTTTGATGGAATAAAGTACTTCACAAGAAATTTTTGCATCCATCCCAAGGGAGCCTGCAAGTATATCGAATCTGAAATAAAATCCCTGCTCAAAGAGCAAAGGCCGGATAGGGATAAATGGAAAGCTCTTTGCCGGGAATTTGACTATTTGAAATCCGACGTGACCAAGAATCAGAACAAACTTGAGAAAATCCGCGAAAAAATTTTGAAAACCACAAATCCGGAAAAACAGATCAAACTAGAGGTCGAGCGTCAAGAATTTGAAACGTATGGCCGAGAGTTGAAACAAAGGATGGATGCACTGCAAGCCAGACAGAGAAGATTTACCATCGACACGTTTAAAATTGCATTTCGTACGGCCCAATGTCGATTGGCTCACAGATTGAACTATATGAAGTTGAAATGGGAACGTTCCCGCCAAATAGACCTTCGCGATATTTATCAAAACTAATGCCTAAACGAGAAGACATAAAGAAGATCCTCCTGATCGGTTCTGGACCTATCATCATTGGTCAGGCCTGTGAGTTTGATTACTCCGGGACTCAAGCCTGCAAGGCTTTAAAAGAAGACGGTTATGAAGTGATACTGGTCAACAGCAATCCGGCTACGATCATGACCGATCCTGATTTCGCTGACCGCACTTATATTGAACCAGTGAATCCTCAGGTTGTGGAGATGATCATTGAGAAGGAGAGGCCCGATGCCATACTGCCGACGATGGGGGGACAGACCGGTCTGAATACCGCCATGTCCCTCGCGGAATCGGGTGTATTGGAGAAGTATGGGGTGAAAATGATCGGTGCCACTGCGGAAGTCATACGCAAGGCTGAAGATCGTAATCTATTCAAAGAAGCGATGATCAAGATTGGTCAGAATATCCCTCCCAGTGGTCACGCACATAATTTAGAAGAAGCCAGGAGTATTGTTGAGGAAACGGGTTTTCCTGCGATCATTCGTCCTTCGTTCACCCTTGGTGGCAGTGGCGGCGGTGTTGCTTACGACGAAACAGAATTTGAAGAAATGGTACTCAATGGGCTCAGTATCAGCCCGGCGCAGGAGGTGTTGATCGAAAAGTCACTCCTCGGTTGGAAAGAGTACGAACTGGAGGTCATGCGCGACATAAAAGACAATGTCGTTATCATCTGCTCCATCGAAAATTTTGATCCGATGGGGGTTCATACGGGCGACAGTATTACGGTCGCACCGGCGCAAACTTTGACGGATAAAGAATATCAGATCATGCGCAATGCGGCGATAGACATCATTCGCGAAATTGGTGTCGAGACTGGCGGTTCCAACATCCAGTTTGCTCTCGACCCCAAAACCGGGGATATGATCGTTATTGAAATGAATCCGAGAGTTTCCCGAAGCTCGGCTCTGGCCTCTAAGGCGACGGGTTTTCCTATTGCAAAAATAGCGGCAAAATTGGCGGTGGGCTATACCCTCGATGAGATTCAAAACGATATCACTCGCGAAACCCCCGCTTCCTTTGAACCCACACTGGATTATTGTGTGGTCAAGATTCCCCGTTTCACATTTGAAAAATTTTCCAAGACCAAGCCGGTATTGACGACACAAATGAAATCTGTGGGCGAAGTTATGGCGATTGGCCGAACATTCAAAGAAGCCTTGCAAAAGGCGATACGTTCGTTGGAAATCGGTGTTTCGGGGTTGAGCGAAATTTTTATTTCAAAATTTGATGGAAGTCCCGATCTGGATCAATTGAGGAAATCTTTGGCACCGCTTTTTTGGGATCGCATGTGGTACGTTGCGGCGGCCCTGAGAAAGGGGATGAGCATTGACGAAATTTACGAGATCACCTGGATCGATCCCTGGTTTTTGCAAAATCTTAAGGAAATCATTGATCTGGAACATTCCATTCGGGAAATAGGCAAACTTTCTTCTCTGCCTGATGCGTTATTGAAAAAAGCCAAACAATACGGCTTTGCTGATAAGTACCTTGCCGGTCTGCTTGCCTGTAAAGAGAGCGAAGTTTTCTCCCAACGCGAATCGATAAGATTGCTCCCTGTTTACAAGCGCGTTGATACCTGCGCTGGAGAGTTTCAGGCTCACACACCTTATTTTTACTCGACTTATGAGGAGGAATGCGAGGCGGATGTGACCGATCGGAAAAAAATAATCATTCTTGGGGGTGGTCCCAACCGCATTGGACAAGGCATTGAGTTTGACTATTGTTGCGTTCACGCCTCATTTGCCTTAAAAGAAGATGGTTACGAAACCATCATGATCAATTGCAATCCGGAAACGGTCAGTACGGATTACGACACTTCCGACCGATTGTATTTCGAGCCACTGACCCTTGAAGATACTTTGGGTGTGATCCGTAAGGAAAAACCCTTTGGCGTGATTGTGCAGTTCGGTGGGCAAACTCCATTAAAACTGGCACTGGGTCTGCTCAATGCAGGCGTTCCAATCATAGGAACGAGTCCTGAAAATATAGATCGCGCTGAGGATCGAGAACGTTTCAATAAGGTGATCAAAAAACTGAACCTGCTCCAACCCGAAAATGGGACTGCCGTGTCTGTTGAGGGGGCCATTGCCATTGCGAATTCGATTGGTTACCCGGTAGTGGTTCGCCCCTCCTATGTTTTGGGTGGTCGGGCGATGGAAATCGTATACAACGAGTCCAGCTTACAGAAATATATGGATCATGCTGTCAAGGCTTCTCCAGAGCATCCGATTTTGATCGACTGTTTTCTGCAGGACGCTATCGAATTGGACGTAGATGCCATATCCGATGGAACCGATGTTGTCATCGGCGGTATTATGGAACATATAGAAGAGGCGGGCATCCACTCCGGTGACAGTGCCTGCTCTTTGCCACCCAATTCGGTGGATGCGAAATTACTGACTGTCATAGAAGAGCAAACCAAAGCGTTGGCCAGAGAACTGAATGTGATTGGTTTGTTAAACATTCAGTTTGCGGTCAAGGACAGTCAGGTTTATTTGATTGAGGTCAATCCTCGTGCATCGCGTACCGTTCCTTTTGTCAGTAAAGCGACTGGAGTTCCGCTTGCCAAGTTGGCCGCCCGGGTGATGGGTGGAAAGACCTTAAAAGAATTAGGGTTCACAGAAACGGTGCACACGAAACATGTTTCCGTCAAAGAATCAGTTTTCCCGTTCAATAAATTTTCCGAGGTTGACACCCTGCTTGGGCCAGAGATGAAATCGACAGGGGAAGTCATGGGGATCGGTTCCAGTTTTGGAGCGGCATTTGCTAAAGCACAAATGGCGACCGGTATTCGATTCCCCAAAGATGGGGGAACGGTTTTTATCAGCGTGAAAGATTCTGACAAACCTTCCGCATTGAAAATCGCCCGGGATTTTGCAAAATTGGGATTCGATATTCTTGCAACGCGTGGAACGGCGAACTATTTTAATCAAAATGATTTGAAGACCACAGCCATCAATAAATTCTATGAAGGACCTCCTCATATTGTTGAAGCTATTTTAACGAACAAAGTCACCGTGGTTGTGAACACTGTTTTCGGAGAAAAGCCGACGAGCGATTCTTTTAGTCTGCGTCGGGCTTGCCTCACTCAGAACCTTTCTTATTGCACGACGATCCGCGGAGCGCAAGCATTTATAAATTCATTGAAATCACTTAAAGATAGTGGCTTTAGTGTGACTCCTCTGCAAGACTACTTGAAGTAATTATCGGGTTTGTTCCGAGCGAAAAACTCTCTGTTCTCTGTCATAGAGAGTGGTAGGTCTGCAATCAATCTCCTTCCTGAGCGAAAAAATATGTCTGAAAAGAAATGGCTGATGATTGCCATGCCAAAAAATCAGTTCGATGAAGATGAGTTGTTTGGTGTTCGCAATTTCTTTGATTCGCGAGATGTGCATGTGATGGTGTTTTCTCCAAGCGGTAAGGAGGCAACGGGGAATCGCAAAACACGGTTCACTCCGGATGGCATGATCGTGGACTGGAATAAGTTCCTGGAAGAAAGGGGGGGGAGGTATGCGGCCGTTTTGATAGTGGGTGGTAAAGGAGCCTGGAAATCACTTTGGTCGGATCAAATTCTACCGCAAATACTTACAGATCATCACCGGGCCGGTTGCGTTATTGGAGCGATTGGTTGTGGTGTGCCTGTTCTTGCAAGTGCCTCTCTTTGCAAGGGAGAGCTTGCGATACCCAATGATGAACGTGTGCTGGCTCGACTCGATGAACTGAATGTCTACCCTTCAGAAGATGAAATGCTTTCAGACAATAGAGTGATATCAGCGAGTTCAGTGAATGTTCTGGAAAAATTCTGTACTGAGGTGTGGCGTGAGATGAATGCAGGGTCCTGAGTTTTTAATTCTCGATGGCTTGGCGTACTTGCACATTGAAGGGGTGGCCACATTCCGACTTGAAGGTTGCACTCGCCAGAATTGGAAGGTTTTGGGGCCATTCGTAGTTTTGGGCGTCCCAGATAACCTTTGGTGTGGACAGTTGATTGGGCTCGGGAAGGATGGCTTTGATATTCCCACCAACCATGTTGATAACTTCTCCTATGGCATCCTGAACTTCACTTTTTGAGGAAGTACCTGCTTCCATAAAGAACATTTTTTCCGCCAGGCTGGAAGCCAGGGGTGAGGGGACGTAGATATTGATACAACCGTTCCACTGGCCGCTGATATCAACGATAGCCAAATGCGATTGCGGGTCAACCTGACTGTTGTCGGGAGCGATACTTTGCTCAAAAAGCGTGCTCCAAACCATGTTCACATATTCTTTTATGCTTGTTTCGAGGTTTTTCATCAGGCAGGAGGCGTCTATTTTTTCTTATCGATTTTTTTCATCAAACGAACGACGAATAGATGTTTTTCATGTTTAAAGGTTGCTTTTGCAACTTCGCGAGTACCAGGAACGTGCATTTGATTGTCGGATTCGGCAACAGCTGGTAGAGAAAGATAACATTCCTGATCTTCATCATGTATGATCGACTTAATGTTTCCGCCCGTCATATTGGTCAGTTCCCCCAAGGCGTCTTTTATGTCTTCCTGAGAAGTTTCGTTCATATTTGTTCCAAACATTATGGATGCTGCTTTTTTAGCGAGTTCGGCAGGACAAAGTAATTCGACACTTCCTTCCCAGCTACCCATGATTTGAACACAACCAACGAGAGTGATTCCTTTTTCGGCAGGGTTAAAGCTTTCCTGAGTGGGCGTGACTTCAAGACCCAGGATTTGTTCCCAAATATCGCTCGTATAGCGCTGAATCTCAGTATTGTAATCAATCTCCATTACAGGCAGTCCTTTATTCTATAGCACCCGGATTGTTTGAAATTCATCCTTTCGTACTTATCGTCGAGATTCAGAGTGGTTTCTGCGGCACCCAAAAACACATAACCATCGGGATACAAGTTCTCTCGCACTTTACGCAAAATCTCTTTTTTTGTGGGAACATCGAAGTAGATGAGTACATTTCGCATCATGACTAAATCAAACTTGGGCATGAGAGGCCAACGCCCGGAAAGATTCAGTATTCTGAAATCAATCATTTGTCGGAGTTCTGGCTTGATTTGCCATTGCGCTCCATTTCGTTGAAAATATTTGACCATCAGCATTGCAGGCAATCCTCTGTTGATTTCCAACTGGCTGTAGACACCTTCTTGACATCTTTTTTGCATTTCAGTCGAGATATCGCTTGCTATGAAATCAATTTTCCAGTTTTTCAATTGGGGAAAATTTTCCGTGAGTAGCATGGCCAAGGTATAAGGCTCCTGTCCGCTGGAACTGGCACCGCACCAGATGCTCAGTTTTTTCTGACTTTCTCTTTTTTGAATCAACTCGGGGATGATAGTATTTTTTAAGACTTCGAAGGGGTGTATGTCTCGGAAAAAAGAGGTCTCATTAGTGGTCATAGCCTCGACCACTTTAGCGATCAGCTTGCCCCCGACATCCCTTTTCATTTGCTGAGCCAGGTCTGCAATGGATTTGAAATTTTCGGATGTCGCCAAAGGTGTGAGCCTGGCTTCAACAAGGTACTCTTTCCCTTTTTCAAGAACAATTGCGGATTGTTCTCTTACTATCTTGCTTATATATTCAAAGTCGCCTGGATTTAACGCCATTTAGTGTCCTGTAAGTTAGGCTTTTCCTTTAGCCTATAATTATGGGAATAGTAGGATTTTCTAATATTTATTAAAAAAATCAGGTCGTGTTCTATTCCGGTGACAAACCAAGCAAAGTTAACTTTTCCGCGATCATTTCTTTAGTGAAAGGTTTCATGACATACTCGTTGGCCCCGGCTTCAAGAGCTTTGACAACTTGAGCCATTTCTGTTTCAGTTGTCACCATCATCAAGCGCATGTCATTGTACTGAGAGTCTTTGCGTGTATTGACAACAAAGTCATAACCATTCATTACGGGCATATTCCAATCGACCAAAGCAATGTCGAATGGGCCGTCCGATTTTAATTTATTCAAGGCTTCCTGACCGTCTCCGGCATCTACTACTTCGAATCCAAGCTTTTTCATCACTTGTCCCAAGATAAGACGTATTGCTCTTGAGTCATCTATTACAAGTGCTCTCACAATCCCTCCTTAGTTGTACCTGTTTCGAGAGTTGCTAAACAGAGTATTTGAATGAATATCTATTAAGGCTAATGACAATGTATCTTGGTGTCAATAAAAATTTATTTACGAGCGACAGGCAAATCATAAATATAGTTATACATCAAAAATTCAATGGAAAGTGTAAAAAAAAGGGGCCGCTTTGGTTAAAAGCGACCCCTATATTATTTACTCGGTTTAAAACTGTATTGCCAGCTAAATACAGCAGGCTATGCAGTTAAAGTGTAGAAGAAAGTACTTATTCTGCATTTTCGTCCAAACCTTGCTCCAGTGGATGGATTTCCTGTGGGAAGATGTTGACGGCTTCCTTGGTTGCGCATTTTTCTTCGGACTTGCGAGCTTTAATTTCTTCTAACTCCTCTATACCTTCGGGAGTATAGGCCCATGGCGTTACATTGCCTGAATCGCGCACTCTGATGACGGTTGCTATGATTTTTTCAAGCTTGGGTCCATCCAGGTCGCGTATGGAAAGCAATGCGTCTTCGTGACCATCGTAAGCGCAAAAAGCCATTGTGTAACAATTGGTGCCAGCACGGATCATCTTCAATGTGATGTTAGCGAAATGACAATGCACGCCAATCAAAGCACATACGTGAATTTTATTGTGTTGAATGGTCAAGTTCGGATGACAGGGGTTGATGACCGCTTCTGGATCAATTTTAGGGTAGATCGGGCGGTAATCGGGCATTGGAATCAAGTTCATTCCGGGTACTTCGGCTTTAAGTTTCAGTACGAGCTCGGCCTTGTGGCGAGCATCTTCGTTCCATCCCCAAACAACCATTGGGCCCGGGAAAACAGTTGGGTTCCTTCGGGTCAAGAATTCATAGGCAAGTATTTCCATGGCTTTATCCTCAGAAACGTGCTCGCCTGCTACCAATTCCATTCCAGACCCTTTTAACGGTTGAAAAATTCCCATTGATGCAGCAGATGGGGGAAGTAAACCGATGGGTCCAATTTCTAATTTTGGCATCTTAAAAAAGTCTCCGTTTTTTATTTTTTATATAGAACGTTTGGTTATTCGTCTAAAATCAAAAGGAATTGACATTAATGTAATAAACGGTACTGCGTACGTCACTAGCAAGAATCGGTTATTCTATTATCATTAAATTATCCTGTCAATCTCTATTTTAACAGGATTTTTCAGTCTATTCTAAGGGGGGGTGAAACAATTTTTATTTGTTGTGCGCCCACTCGAATGGATTTTCCTTCCAGTCACTCAAAAGCTGGAGTTGATTTGGATTGAAACGCCCCATTGTTTTGCAATGTTCGAGAAGTTGGGGGAATGTCAGCAGGGTGTGGAGCTGGCAGTCCATTTTTTTAAAGGATTCTACGGCACGTTGGAAGCCATAACTGAATATGCACAGGCAATGATCGACACTGAAACCGGCATCGCGTAGTGCCTGAATAGCTTTCAGAGCACTTCCACCTGTTGAGATCAGGTCTTCAACGACTACGATTCGACCGCTGGGTGGCAGTGCTCCTTCAATCTGGTTTTGCATTCCGTGTGTTTTGGGTTCGGGGCGAACATAGGCCAGGGGAGCTTGAATCAAATTAGCCAGAGTCACGGCGGGAGCGATGCCTGCGGTAGCGGTTCCAGCGATGCCATCGGCATCAATTTTGTGGTCTTGGAGAATTTGTTGAAAACCTTTGCCTACAAGCATGCGCGTTTCATAGCTTCCTAATAAGAGCCTGTTGTCATTGTAGATGGGCATTTTTGCGCCGGAGGCCCAAGTGAAGGGATGGTCGGGATCGAGTTTGATCGCACCGACTTCGAGACTGGCTTCTATCAAATGTTCTATTTTATATTGGATTTCTGTATCAGGCTTTTTTATTGTCATTTTAGATTAGATAATGTGATTTAAATTTACTAAATATATATTACTATTTTAATAGTCATCAAATTCTCTGAGGGTGCGTCTGTTGATCTTTCCGCTGCTGATCGAACCGAGACCTTTCAGTTGGATGCCGAGCAAAAACTTGGTTTCGTCTCTCAGAGTTGGGCCAGTTCCGAGGGTTCTTTGAACGAAATCCAATGTGAATCCCCAGCAGGAACATTTGGCATCGTACAACAAACTGAAATCATTTTCACGAAAAGTGCTGGATTGTTCGTCATATCTTGCGCTGTACTTGGCTCTCCATCCTTCCTTGAAAGCCCAGTCGATCGATGTGCCCCAGAATGTATTTTCATCTCGAGTATAACGTCGTTCTAATAACATCATCAGAGAAGAACTGGGTTTGATTCCGAATTCAAAATTGAAGGAACTGAGTCGATTTCGATGGACATCGTATTCGCTGTCGAAATTGATGATAAGTGGTTCGGCCAGGCGACTGTCTAAATCTATTCTGAAATTGGAAAAGGGGCGTTTTGAATTGGGTGAAGAGGGTGCTTTTTCAGCTTCACGAAAGTCGTAAGACTGGCTGACGATGAAGCGTAGTATTTGTCGACTTTGCTCTATTCCATCTTCCGTTGTTTCTTTTTTCAGCAGACGTTGTGTCAGTGAATAGGACAAAACGCTGGTGGGATTGATTTGATCAATTTGGTCAAATTCACGGATTTTATCTCGATCTTTTTGATCTATATTGGGGACATAATCAAAAGTGAAACGCGGTTCTATGACATGTTTAAAAGCCCCGTATTTGCCTTCGCTGGCGCGAAAGATTTTGTTGAACTTGGGTCCTTGCAGGATAGCTCGAAAATCTATGGATTCCCTTGAAAACCCTGAAAGTTCTTTGTTAGAGCTGTCGAGCCCTTTGCTGTACCAGGTTTCACGCAATCCCAGAGTTGGCGTGAAGGTGAGCCAGGATGTGGGGTTGAGAGCGACACTGAGTTGCGGATGGAAGTCGACGCGCTGAACATTGAAATTGGTGTCAATCAATGGACTTGTATTCAAATCTACTAAAAATGAGGAAATATTGGATTCCTGATTAAAAAATACTCCGGTTTCTCCGAGTCGTATGCGTTGGGTTTTAAAGGTGATCTGGGGGAGTTGTCCCAGAGTGTCGTCTCGGTCGAGCTGGGAACTATGACGATAGCGCATCAAGGCATCCAGCGAGTTGTCGGTCCAGGTTTTGGTCAGCGAAGCGTATGAATCTGTTTGGCGCCGGGTACGTTGACTGGTGTCATCCTGAAACGTTTTGTTGAAACTATTGTCACTTTCGAGGTCGAGTTTGCCAGCTAAATTGAATCCATTGTTGAAATTTTGATTGTGGAGCATATCGACTTTCCAGAATTGCGTACCGCTTTTGTCATCCAGATACAATCCGGTAAATTTTCCGTTGATATCTTTTGTTGGGGTATAGCGGTATTCAAGGCCCGGGCGTACGCCCCGCTTGTCCAGATAATCGATGGAGACTGTGGCGTCGGACCAAGGGTTGATTGCCCAAAAGTAGGAATTGCTGAGAGTGAATCCATCGGTGTTACTGGATCCTACAGAGGGTATCAACATTCCCGATTTTCGGGTTTGATCCATGGGGATATAGCCAGCGGGCAGATAAAGGATTGGAACATCCCGGATTTTGAGCTTGGCTCCTTCGATCCAAATCCGATCATGGCGTTTGATATCCATCAATTTTGTTTCTATCGACCAATCGGGTATTTTACCTCGGCAGGTAGTGAAGGCACCATCATTGAGAACATAATGGTCTTCGGACAGCCGTTTAACTTGTGCGGCGTGTACAAAATAAGTGTCAGCAATCGAACCTTTTGCTTGTGAAATGACGGCGGTTTCGGATTTCATATTAAAACGGGTGCGCTTGGATTTGAACTTTGTTCCGTCGGATGAGACGATGGAAACATTACCTGCCGCTTCACCTTTACCGGTTTCGGTATTGATGCTCACTTTATTCGCTTTCAGGGTTTTCTCCTGATATACGATTACAACATTCCCCCAAGCTCGTATCGTATCTTTTTCTCCGCTTTGGGTGACGTGGTCAGCAGAAATTTGAATAGGAATTGAATTTTGGTCTGACTTTGGATCTGCGTTTGTTTCGCTATGAGCGATCGACGATAGAAGCGTCAACGCAAGGGTCAGAAGGATTGCTAAGATTTTTATGCTTTTGTTCAAAATAGATTTTGGCTTCCGAAACGGTGTGTAAAGAACCGGTGATACATACTATATCGTCATCGTGTGTCTGGCTTTTAACCGCTTCTATGGCTTTTTCAATTTCCGGAATGACAGATATTTCCAGATGTTTGGGTTTCCCAAGAAAAAACTTCAATTGTTCGGGGTCTTCGCTTCTTTCCCCCTTGGGTCTTACCAGAATGATCTGATTTGCCCACTTTGAAAGAATCTCCAGCATTTCATGGGTCGCTTTGTCCTTCATGACGCCAAAAATAACCCTGCGTTGCCCCTTGATGGGAAAAGTTTTCTCCAACTCGGACGTCATACTTTTGACGCCAGAAGGGTTGTGGGCGCAGTCGAAAATAATCAAAGGCTTTCTGGACCCTACTTCCATCCTTCCCGGCCAATAGGTTGATTTCAATCCTTCCTTCACAGCTTTCGCAGTGATTGATGGAAATGTGTGCGCCAAGAGCCTGCAGGTTTTTACAGCAAGGCCTGCATTTTCGGCCTGGTACTTGCCTAAAAGAGGGAGTCCAAGCTCGGTAAATTTAAAATGGGTCTCCTCGTATTCGAGGCTCTGTTCATAAGTATTTGTGTTTAAAATGCGAATTTTAAAATCGGAACCAAGACGCAACAGAGTCGCTGATTTCTCTTTTGCAAATTGCCGAACGATATTAAAAACAGGCTCTTCTTCTATATTAGCAAGAACTGTACCTCCAACTTTTATTATGGAAGCTTTTTCGAAGGCAATTTGATGTAATTCTTCACCCAAATACTGCGTGTGGTCTTTGGCGATAGAAGTGATTATGGAAACCAGAGGTTGGCATACATTGGTGGCGTCCAGGCGGCCTCCCAAACCAACTTCCAAAATATTGAGCTCAACGCCTTGTTCATAGAAATGGATGAATGCGATGACTGTGCTAAACTCAAAAAATGTAGGAGTTATGTTCAGGTCTTCGGATGTTTTATGGACACGCCGAAAAATGTCTTCCAGGTTTTGAAAGGGGATGGATTTTCCATTGACTTTGATGCGTTCGCTGAAATCTATCAGATGGGGCGATGTGAAGAGTCCCGTTTTTACTCCAGCCTGACGGCAAACGGATTCCGTCATTGCGGCGACAGAGCCTTTGCCATTGGTACCGGCAATATGAACACTTGGAATTTTCAAATGAGGATTGTCGAATGCTTCCAACAACTGAGTCACATTTTCCAGGCCGAGCTTTATACCGGTTTCAGACAGGCCAAACAAGTAATTCAGAATACCTTCTTTCGAATTCATAGGTCTATGGCTCTTAAGTTAGTAGCAAGTAAGGGTAGGGAACGTTTTTTGGGGATTGCGTTGGCCTGATTTTTCTGTCTATAATTTTAGCAAAGAACGGAAGGGTGTCGTCTAAATTTTTTTTAATGTTAAGGGGATGATATGTCGGTATTGACTGAAGTTTTACCAGGAGTTTGGAAATGGTCGGTTTTCTCTGAAGAAAAGGGTTTGAATTTTAACGGTCATTTATTGATTCATGGAGATGAGTCGGTGCTGATTGATCCTCCAGAGTTGGATGAGGATGGCTTGCAGGATTTACATGTTTTGATCGAAAGGCATCCCGATGCTGTTCCACAAGCTGTATTACTCACCAACGCACATCACGACAGGTATTCGTTCGAGTTGGCAAAACAATTGTCCATTCCGGTGTGCATCCATTCAAAGGACGCTGAACTTTTGCCCTTTGCACCTGCAAAGACCTTTGTGAATGGTGAATCTCTGTTTTGTGGCTTGAAGGTTGTAAGTTTTGAAAATCAGAAAACACCCGGGGAGTCCGCATTTTTTCTTGAAGAAAGCGGCATCTTGTTTATTGGGGATGCTTTAATCAGTAAGACTCAGGGCAGGGTACAGCTATTGCCTGAGGACAAGTATAAAAATGTCGAGTTGGCTAAAAAAGGACTTGGGATTTTGAAGGATTTGAAGTTCGAAACACTATTGCTTGGAGATGGGGAACCGATTCTTGCGGGAGCAAAAGATCTGGTGGTATCGTTTTTAAATGAATAAAACAATATTCAGCTGATTTTTGAAAGGGCCAGAACCTGGGCGAGTTCGTAGAGACTCTCGTCCTCGGCGCATTGGGAAATTTCTTCCCAGCTTGCATCACGAGTGATGGCTAGTGCGGTAGGACTGTTTTTATCTAAATTTTCCTTCATATCGTTTAAAAGTTCCTGCACCAAACCAATAAAGTTTGTTTTTCCTTCCCGGCAATTGTAACGGCTCCAGAATTTGGTAATGGGATCACTGTTGTTGGGCGAATTCTGTAGAAAATAAGAGGCAATGTCTTTTAATTTGATCAAGCCGACAGGTTCTTCATTTTCCAGAACTGTGATATTCCGAATATTGTTTGCGATCATAACCAACAAGGCATCTTTCATGCTTTTGTTGCCGTCGATTACTATAAGGGGCTGACTGGCAATCTTGGAAATGAATGCTTTGCTACAATCAATTTCTTGCGCAATGGCTTTATGGAGAAAGTCGGTTGCCGTTACAACCCCGCTATAAATCCCATTTTCTTTGAGAACAAGGGTATCGACTTTACTTTCAGCCATTTTTTTAGCCGCTGATACGATAGAAATATCACCTTCGACGGCGACTAAATTCCGGTCTGTATGATCAATGATTCTATTTGAGGTTTCTCGCATAAGATTATTTCTTATAAAAAAATCAATATTTTCCTAGAAATATTAACATATTTCAACAAGTTATCCCACATATATTTACATTTTCATTAGATGAGCTATCTCAATGAAAAATAGAGGATATTGCCTGTAAATACTCCGGTCAAGGTGTCTATTCTTGAGTAGGGGGTGAGCTTGTCACTCCCCGTCAGTAAAATTTATTTGAGTCTAATTGAACGTATTGTATGTGCTGACGATTGTGGGTATAGACACCGTGAATTTTTTGATTTTTGCCAGCGTAAAAGCTGGGATACGAGACTTCACAATCGGAGTTATCTATCACCTCAGGCTCTTCCCATGTAAAGCCACCATCACGTGAAATACTACTGCTTAATGGGAAACGGTTTTGTCCTTCAGTGGGGTTGTAGATCATAACAATATTGTCATTTACCGTAAAAGCAGAAATTCCAGACAATGGATTTGGAAGAAGGGTCTGCCGGGGATTAGACCAAAAACGTCCTTGATCGGGCGAAAAGCTTTGCCATATTCGTCGGGGATCTGTATGTGGACGAAAAAACAGTGTTAAGCGACCGGAGCCTTCCTTAATAATTGTAGATTGTATTATATTTCTATTATCAAACTTATACGACTGCTTCCATTCGGTATAGGGATGAAAGCTTTTTAAGAGAATGGATTCGCGAGCATTTTCGTTGTATGCCGGGAGCAGATAGGAACCATCATCTAATAACAAGGGAGGGTGGCGAATCATCATTCCCTCTTGATTGAATATTTGAGTTATTGTCGACCAGGAAATGCCATTGTCATCTGAATAGGTATGTTTGATATATGAGTGATTCCAATAGATGCCTTTCAGTACAACAAACATCAGGTGAATTCTTCCAGTGGGATCCTGGAAAAGAAGGGGATTGCCGTTAGAATATGCTGTGGGATGAATCAAAACTTTGCTGGGTGACCAATTTTTGTTACTCATGGATTGGCGTGCAATCACGATGGAGGCTTCAGCATACTCATTTTCAGGGTAGGCATACCAGGTTACAAAGAGGTCGTTGGATTGCGTTTCCAAAAGGGTTGGACAGTGGCAGAAATTTCCGGCATTGACCGGATTATAAAGTCGTTTGTTCGTTAGCATTGCGAGACATATCGAGGAAGATGCGAGTGCGCTGATTTTATAGGGTACTGAATGGTGATTATAGTATATAGTTTTATAAAATTTGGTGTGGAGATATTTTTTTATCGCTGATTTGTTAAACACAAAAGCTTACATTAGCATAACCGAAACTGGATGTGGCTCAGACTCGATACACAAACATAAAATATTTTGTGACCGTTGTGTTTTTAGAATTGTTGAAGTTTAAGTCTTTGGGCGAGGGGACTTTATTTTCCTGCATTGGGACTGTTGAGCTGGAGGTAACCAAGAATCTAGAAAATTAATACGTAGGGAGAGATTATATTTTTTTGGGCGAAAAAGTCAGGGCTAAATGTTCGACAGCCTTGCCGTCTTTGATATGTTCTTGCAGGATTGTTTCTACTTCCTCTTTGTTTTGAGGTGAGTACCAGACATCATCGGGATAGACGACCATGGCAGGGCCGTGTTTGCAGGCGTCCAGACATCCCGCTTTGTTGACACGTACTTTTCCTTTCAGTCCATTTTGGTGGACCCAGTCTTTTGCAATATCAAGCATATCGTTTGCGCCGCGAGCGACGCAACTTCCGCGTGGATCGTCTGCTTTGCGCTCGTTATTGCAGATAAAAAGATGTCTTTCAAAGCGTGGCATGGCAATCCGTGTTCAGGAATCTGCTTTTGGAATCTTATTTCCGTGAGTTTCGGCGTACTCTTTGAACTTCCCAAAATTCACATAACATCGGTCGCAACTATCAGGAAATATTGTGACAATGACCCCTTCTTTGATACGGGAAGCCAGTTCCAAAGCCCCTACGATAGCACCAGCAGAAGATTGCCCGACCAGAATGCCTTCTTCTTTTTCAAGAGTCTGGACCATCGTGTAAGCGTCTTCCGTTGCGATAGATATTTTGCCGTCGAGTTCTTCTTCCTTGTAGATGCCAGGTACGATTGAAGAGGCCATGTGTTTCAAGCCTTCGATACCGTGCAACTCTTCTGCGGGTTCCAATGCGTAACAAAGAATATTCTTATTGAATTCGCGCAGGCGGCGGGTGTTGCCCATGATGGTTCCACCCGTCCCTATCCCGGCGACAAAGTGAGTGACACGTCCGTTGGTTTGTTCCCATATTTCGCACGCAGTGGTATTGTAATGAGCTTTCCAGTTGGAGTCATTGTTGTACTGATCGGGCATGAAATATTGATCGGGATCTTTATTGTAAATTTCCCTTGCCAGCCGGATGGCACCATCGGAACCTTCAAAGGGGCTGGATTGAACAATTTCAGCACCATAAAAGTCCGCCATCAACCCCTTGCGTTCCTTGCAAACATTGGCGGCCATGACCAATTTGACTTTGTAACCCTTGAGTTTACCGATCAAAGCGTAAGCGATTCCGGTATTTCCCGAAGTGGAATCAAGGATGGTCTTGCCCTTAGTGAGTCTGCCGGATGCTTCGCCGTCGAGGATCATTTGCAGGGCAGGGCGGGATTTTACCGATCCGCCTGCGTTGCGCCATTCTGCCTTTGCATATATTTCGACGTTTGGGTAGTTACGCCCGACATGTTGCATCTTAAGAAGCGGAGTATTGCCAATTTTCTTGAGCACATCCTCATCGGTGATGAGGGGACAAGTCGGCGTCTGTACTTCTTCGGGTATGGATACGTTCATCGTCTGTCTGTTCGTGCCAGAAAAAATATCTGGCAAATAGGTTCGCTTAATGATTATATTTTACGCTAAATTCCGCAAAATTCCTCGTAATCAATCAATTCTGTGATCGTTGGCGAGTCACTACAAACCGGACAGTTAGGATCTTTCTTCAATTTCAATCTTCTGAATTCGGTATTGAGTGCATCGTACAAGAGCAGAGTGCCAATCAATGGATTACCAATGCCGAGAACCATTTTCAACGTTTCCACGGCTTGCAGGTTGCCTATCACTCCGGCTAAAGCACCGAGTACGCCACCTTCCTGACAATTGGGTACGAGACCGGGGGGGGGTGGTTCCGGATAGAGACAACGATAACAGGGGCCCACTTTAGGTTTGAACACAGTCGCCTGTCCTTCAAATCGAAAAATGCTCCCATGAATATTGGTTTTCCCGGTCATCACACAGGCATCATTGATCAAATAGCGAGTTGCGAAATTGTCGGTGCCATCCAGAATATAGTCATAGCCCTCAAAAATTCGCATGATATTTTTAGAATCAAGACGCTCGTTAAACACAGTCACCTGCACATCGGGGTTGAGAGCCTGAATGGTTTTTTTAGCCGATTCTGTTTTTAGCTGTCCGATACGCTCTGTCGAATGGATGATTTGTCTCTGCAAGTTCGACAAATCCACCACATCGAAATCGACCAGTCCCATGTGCCCAATGCCTGCGGCGGCAAGATAATAGGCCGCAGGAGATCCCAGGCCGCCAGCTCCGATGAGGAGGACTCGCGCGGAAAGCATTTTCGCCTGTCCGACACCGCCAACTTCGGGAAGAATGATGTGTCGACTGTAGCGTTCGATCTGTTCGTCGGTAAAATCCATCAAGCCACTCCACCTGCAATCGCAGGAATGATTGAAATTTCATCGCCATCCTTGACAGCTGTATTTTCTGCGTCGAGAAAGCGAATGTCTTCTTCATTTAGGTAGATGTTAATGAACCGACGTGGGGTTCCATTTTCTTCGCAAATTCTATCTTTTATGCCAGGAAACTGACTTTCGAGATTGTTTAGAATTGCGGCAATATTATCGCCCTCTGCAGAGACCTCGTTTTTATTGTCGGTCAACTTCATTAAAGGGGTAGGGATTCGTACTTTCGCGGGCATTGGTTTCTCCTTAAATATACCTTGAACTTAGTTAGAATAGATTGCTTCAAAATCTTGAAGTTTTGGTTCGATAACGGGTGGCGGTGGATAGGCACCTGCCAGAGCTTCCTGAGTCTTCAACCCGTTTCCAGTTATGCAGATAACGGTCGTTTCGTCGGGCTTGATTCTTCCCTGTTCGATCAACTTCTTTGTCACACCCACGGTGACACCACCTGCAGTTTCTGTAAAGATGCCTTCTGTTTCTGCCAGCAATTTCATTGATTGAACAACTTCCTCATCGCTGACATCTTCTCCCCAACCGCCACTGACCTTTGTGGTTTGTACACCGTAATAACCATCTGCCGGATTTCCGATAGCGATGGATTTGGCGATGGTATTCGGCTTAACGGGTATGATGGTGTCGCTTCCACTTTTGATTGCAGTGGTCACTGGCGAACAACCGGTGGCTTGTGCGGCAAATATCTTGCTTTGGACTTTGCCTTCGAGCAGACCGAGTGATTCAAATTCGTGAAAAGCTTTGTAAATTTTGGTGATCAATGAACTTCCCGCAACGGGAACAACCACATTGTCGGGTGTTTTCCAGCCCAGTTGTTCAGCGATTTCGTAACCGTAGGTTCTCGATCCATCTCCGTAGTAGGGACGAATATTGATATTCACGAAGGCCCACTTGTGATGATCCGCAATTTCGGAACAGAGACGATTGACGTCGTCATAACTGCCATGTACAGCGACTAATTTTGTTCCATAGACATTGGTTGCGAGGATTTTTCCCGCTTCCAGTCCGTCGGGAACAAAGATATAACTCTTCAGTCCCGCTTCTGCTGAATGCGCGGCGACCGAGTTGGCAAGGTTACCCGTCGATGCACAGGAGATCACATCAAAACCGAATTCAATGGCTTTGGAAATCGCTACGCACACGACACGGTCCTTGAACGAAAATGTAGGGTGGTTTACAGAATCGTTTTTAATATACAGATTTTTCAGTCCCAGCACCCGACCCAGATTTTTGGCGCGTACCAGAGGGGTGTAGCCAACATGCAAACCGACTTTGGGTTCTTCATCGAGTGGCATGAATTCCTTATAACGCCACATTGAAGGAGGCCCCGCCTGAATACTTTTTCGCGAGACTACTTTTTGAATCGCTTCATAGTCGTAATCTACTTCAAGTGGACCAAAACAATATTCGCAAACATGCATGGGTTCTTTGGGAAATTCTCTTTTACATTCTTTACACTTCAGGCCTTTTACGTGTCCCATCTAAAGTTTCCTATTTTTTGCTATTTGTATTTTATTAAAATCTCGAATTTTGAAAAATAATCACACTAATTTTTGGGCCGGTCAGAATCAAAAGTATTTTTTGAAACTGAAATATCGTTCTCCCGTGTCAGGTAGAATGACGACCACATTTTTATCGGGTCCCAGTTCTTTTGCTATTTCATAGGCCGCGCAGGCAGCCGCACCGGAAGAAATTCCGACGAGCAATCCTTCTTCTTTTGCAAGGCGTTCGGAAAAGCTGTAGGCATCTTCATCGGAAACCGGGCGAATACGGTCGATGATGTCCATATTCAAGACACGGGGTTTGAATCCCGCGCCAATGCCTTGTATTTTATGCGGGCCTGCCGGTTTTCCAGAAAGTATTGCTGAGGTGGCAGGTTCGACACCGATAAGCTTGACGTCTGCGTATTTTTTCTTTAAAACCTCGCCCGTTCCGGTGATGGTACCGCCGGTTCCAATGCCGGCAACGAAAGCATCCACGCTTTCACCGTTCATTGCATTGATGATTTCAGGACCTGTTGTCAAACGATGGGCTTCTGGATTAGCAGGATTATTGAATTGCTGCGGCATGAAATAGTCTGGATTATTTGCCAGAAGCTCCTCCGCGCGTTCGATCGTGCCTTCCATTCCAAATTCTGCTCGGCTCAACTCAGTCTGAGCACCATAGCTTTCAAGAATCATTCGTCGTTCGGCACTCATGTTCTCGGACATGACGAGGATGACTTTATATCCTCTCACAGCACCCACAAGAGCCAAACCGATACCGGTATTGCCACTGGTGGGCTCTATGATCGTGGAGCCTGGTTTCAGGCGACCGCTCGCCTCTGCGTCCGCTATCATTGCGCGTGCTATTCGATCTTTAACGCTTCCACCGGGATTCATGAATTCCAGCTTGGCGTAAATTCGTGCGCCGTTGTCAGGGGAAACCTTGTTGAGTTTAACCAAAGGGGTTCCGCCGATCAACTCTAAACTATTATCAAATCTGGCTTTAGTTTGTTCCGGCATGAAAAGGGGTGTTGAGTGTTTTTAGGACATTGTCTGGTAAATCTCGAATTTTTTCTTTTTGGGCAGGTCTCACGCGCTAAAATTCAAAGTATCGCTCATGGCCAACCACAATTCCCACGAGGCTTCATTCCTGAAACCGGGAAAGCCTACGATTATAGTTTATGAAACTACAGGAAGTCAATTGGGAACCGGCACTTCAAATCCAGTATCAATGCTGACAGGTGATTGAGTTTTGACAGTAAAAAATGGCAAACAAAGATTCGTTACTTTCAATTATCCAATGGAAAGCAACAGACCTCGTAGAAGTCGCAGGTAAAGGTTCTGGCTCACAACCTCACAGCGAATCAATTGTTTTTGACATATTTGTTGAAGTCGCCCAATCGACGCTGGAATTGTTTGGTCACAAACTCGGAGTCTGAGGTGTTTGAGATGATGTGAGGTGTGATGAATAGCATCAACTCGGTTTTCTTGGTCGAATCTGAATTCGTGCCAAACAGTCTGCCAAAGAGTGGAATGTCCTTCAAATAAGGGATACCGCTGTTGGATGTGTTTTTGGTGGTCCGCATCAACCCGCCCATGATCAGAATTTGTTGATCTTTCAATACCACTTCCGTGTTGACCACACGTTTGCTGAAAGAAGGGCTGGACCTCCCTGCGGTTGCCAGGTTAATACTTGTTCCAAGCGAACTGATTTCCTGATTGATTTTGAGGTTGACGAAATTGTCTGAATTTATTTTCGGCACAATGTCCAGTTTGATTCCCACGCTTTTGAATTCAATGTTGCTGGTGACGATCGGGCTGGCTCCCGAGGTGACCTGACTGTTTCCACTTTCTATCGGGATTTCATCGGTGATGGAAATACTGGCCGCTTTGTTGTCGGACGTTACCAGAATAGGGTTGGCTAACACGTCGGCCTTAGAATCGGACGCAAACAGTTGAAGCTGGGCGACCAGTTTACCAGGATCGCTGATTATAAATGATCCTCCGGATAAAACATTCGCGGTGACAGAACCCAGAGCAGAACCGATTGTATTTGCATTGCTGCCCCCCTGAATGGTCTTGCCATCTTTGGTACTTTGATAGGAAACACTCAGACCCGTATCAAGCTTTTCATCCAAAGTCACATCCACGATCAATACTTCTATGAGCACTTGTTGCGGTTGCAGGTCGAGCTTTTTGATGAGAGCCAGAATTGCAGAATAGTTTTTGGGTGCGGTGCGGATGATGAGTGAATTGGTGTCGGTATCGGGGATGATTGTGATCTCACCTTCGAGATCATTTTCAATGCCTCCATCGACGCTGACTTTGGGCGATGAGTCGGTTTTTGTGTCGGTCTTTGTGTCGGTCTTTGTTCCGGCAGTCGCGGTCGATTTCTTTTCATTCTTGTTTGTGGCGTTTGCTAATTTGATGTCTCCCAGAGCAGAGGCTGAGGAAGACTGCTTGAAAACTCCATTCAGCAGAGAAGACAAGGCGGTGGCATCGCTGTGCTGGACGTAATAGACAAAGGTGCTGACATCGCCTTCGGCGACGGGCAGGTCGAGCTTTTCGATCCAGAAATCGATGGTCGGGGCGAGACTGTCGATGGAATTAACGACAAGAATCGAGTTCATTCTCTCCAGCGGCAGAAAGGTCAAAGTTTTGTCCAGCGCGTCGCCATAGCCCATGGCGGTGAAAATACTTTTAAGTTCTTTGACAACGTTCTCATCGTCGGAATTGGCGAGACGGTAGAGTTGAATGTTCGCCGATGCGGCTTTATCGACATCGAGAGCTTTAACAATTTTTATCAAGCGCTTCAGATTGGATGCCATTTCCGCAACCATCATATTGTTCGAGCCGGGAATATCGATGAACTGGGCATGTTCGGTGAGAAGCGGTTTCAGTACTTTTTGCGCGGCTTCTACAGAAATGTTTTGTAACGAAAGAAGCTGTAGAACCATGCGTTCTTGTTCGGGCAAAGAAGGATCGTCGTTAAAGTAGACTCCCATCGGTTTTTTAACAGAGTCGGCGATGGGAAGGAATCGATAAAATTTCCCCGATTTGACGACGGTGATATTGTGCAGGGCCAGTATCTGCTCTAGTACGGGATAGAGATCGTTGACGTCGATTTTGTTGAACGTTTGCAGAGTTACTTTTCCTTCAATCGCACCTTCGATGATGTAGTCGATTTGCAGGAGTTCACAAAATGTAGTGATAACATCGTAGAGTTCGGTACCTTCAAAGTTTAAGGTGATGTGTTTCGCTTCCTTCAAGACTTCAGGCAGAGGAGGGGCGGCTTCGCTGTGTTTGCGCAAATCTTCAAGAGCAATTTTATCCCCGGTTTGCAAAATTTCGAGATTTTCCATTCCTTCATCGACAGTGACAGCTGATGGGTTTTCTTCAGATTCTTGCGGACTGCTCTTTCCATCAGCTTCTACAATTTCCTCCTGAACAGAGGCAAACATTTCAGAGACAAAAAAGGATTGTCCTGCCTTATTTTTGATCAAATACCAGCGATGCTGTTCTTCCGGCAAACGTTGTGCGCGAATGAATTTGTAAGTCTCTCCCTTTTTTGCGGTGCCAATTCTTTTGAAACGTTCGCCGGGGCCTTTGTGCAAGGCGACATCACTCCCGGTGATCGTGACCGATTTTTTAGCAATCAATGTTGCATCGGCAGTAGAAGACGTTTTATCAAACAGGGTTTCTTTGACAGGTTTCGAGATTTTGTCCGCAGTGTCCGCACCCGAATTTTCTGGCACTTTATTTGACGCAGTTTTCACCCGTGGCGTATTAAGAGCTTCGCGGGCAGACTCTGCTTTGAGTCTTTCAACCGTGGACTGTTTTTTCTGCGCGCAGGAGACAGTGGTCAGAAAAACGATTGCTAAAATGTATATCCAGTAGCGGTTCATGCTCTTTTATTTTTCTCGGGTTCAAATTGTTGGATGAATCCCGCAATCAACAGTCGGGTTTGTAAACGTTCGGGATCGGCTTTGTTCACCACACGTGTGTTGAGTTCTTGAACGATCATGAATTTTTCATGATTCTCGACCAGACGGATGAATTCGGTCAGACTTCTCATTGTGGATAAGAGAGTCAGTTCAACTGGTACGGCAAGCAATGTTTCTATGTATTTCATTTTTTCAACACGAACGCGTGGTAGTTCTACCCCAGCCTGGCGTGAAATGTCTTCAAGAATTTTTTGCATTTCGGCTGTGGCAAGTCCGGGCTGAGTTTCTGCCAGGAAGTGCTGAGTCAAGTTGGCACCAAAATCTTTATTGAGCTTTTCCTGATTCTCATAAAGTGTTTTCTGGTTGATGACGGCGTAATACTTTTCAATGAAAAGGATTTTATTTTCAATGTCAGTCGCAATGTGTTTTTGCTTTTTGTAAATCGGTTGTGCGACATAAATGACGAGAATGTACAGGATGACAAAGATGCCTCCGGCGATCAGTACTTTTTTATCTCTTTCAGTAACAGGTGTCATTGGATCGCCGGTTTGAGTTTGGTTTGAATGGTAAATTTCTCACCCTCAGCTTCGCTCAGAATAGTTCCTGAAAAAACCGTTGATTCAAAAAGAGGGGAGCCTTCGATGATTGGAATGAGTTTGGAGGCAACGTTGGAATAGCCCCTCAGTTCCATTTCATTTTTATTGATTTTTATGCTTTGTAACCAAGTGTCCGGGGGTAAAATTTTGGTCAGTTCGAGAAGCACCGGGAGTTTTCCGGGGTTTGCTGAATCGACAGCGTTGAGGGTTTGAGCGATTCTTTCCAGTTCGTTGAACTCAAGATCTACTTTTTCAAATGCTCCGGCTCGTGATTTGATTTCTTTCAATTGCTTGTCCAAACCCGCTAAAGTCTCCTTATTGTACATCATTTGGTTGCCCCATAGAAAGCCAAGAATGAGCAGGCAAAGTCCTGCCAGTATTAAAGTACTTTTGACTTTGGCCCGGGTTGACTGGGGTTTTTGTTTTGAGGTGAGCAGATTGGAGTTTATGGGAAGTTCTTCCAGTTCCTGCAATGCGAGTCCCAGAGCGGTTATGTGGAATGCGCTGGAATACTCTACGTCCCGCAAAGGCGGAATATTGGAATCCAATTTATGTACTGTCGTTCCTGCACTTTGTTCGATTCGTTTTGCCAGACTTTCCGCAAGCAGTCCGCTTCCTGCCAACCACACCGTTTTTATAGATTCAGAGCTTTCGACATTTTTGGACAGACTCAAAACATTTTGCAGTTCTTCAATGACGGTGCCCACAAGCTCATCGGATATTGAATCATAATTTTGAGGTGGCAATTTAGGGTTCGAGTAAGCATTTTTGAGGTCGGAATTATTTAAGGTCCGGTAACGGGAAAACTCAATGGCCCCATTTTTTAAGACAGTGGTTTCTATGCCATTGGGGTCGAGATCGACGATGGCACAAACTTCTTTTGGGTTTTCAGAAATTTTGTGGAGCAGATTTGTATTGGCAAAACCGCTGAATCCCATGGCTGAAGGCTTCAGGTTGAGTTTTGCAAGCAGGGTGCAAATCGTATCCACACGTTCTTTGCGAATGGCGACCGCTGAGATATGGTAAATATGCTCGGCTTTCAATACGGCATGGCGACTGAAATAACAATCCTGAATCGATGTGAAATGACGCTCGATTTCGAAATTGAGTGCCGAATCGAGTGTTTTAAGATCCGGTGCGGGCAAGTCGAAGGTTTGAAATGTGAAGTATTGGCGCGGGAGACTGACAACGGTTTGTTCGGGCCAAACATTGTGCTTCATGAGAAACCGGTTGCACTCGGTCAAAAAGATTTGCTCTTCTTTGGGGTCAGACCCATCCAATCGGGAAACTGGAAACCAGTGGACACCGAGAATGTCGATTTTCCGCAGTTTTTTCCCGAGCAGGACGAGCGCGACGCAAGTTTCGCGAATGTCAATTCCGAGAGATTTGTCCAGATAGATTGGTTTCATTTTTCGTAATGGTTATCGTCCCAAAACAGGGTCGAAATGTAAGGTCTTCCGTTTGTGATGGTTTTTTCAAATACGGCAACGATCGTGTGTTCCGCTCCTTCATCTATTTTTCCTGTCGATGTGATACGGAAATGAGTGGAGGTTGTGTTGGCGTAAAAACCTTTCGATTCACGGGCAGAGAGTATCTGCTGAATTTGATTTTCTTGATAAAAGACCGGGAGCACTTCAAGGCTCATCGTGTTTGGATTTGTAATTTTCACTTTGTAAGTTGTGAAAAAATTGATCAGTCCTTTAAAGTCAACGTCTCCACCCTCGGTGCCATAAAATAATTCGGGTGTGATTCCTCTGATTTGCAGTAGTTCTTCTATTGTTTCCAGAGGACCGTTTTTAGCTTTATAAGGAGGCGATAGTGTTCTGTAATAATCATCTTCGGCACCATTCAAGAGATGTGTGTCGTTTGCATCGATCCAGTCAAGAATAGAATCGGCAATAATGTCTCGATCTTGTCCAATAGGAACGCCTGCCTGAGCCAAAACTTTGACGAGTGTGTTGCGTGATGCGCTGTTGATATCAATTTTCCCATTTTCATCTTCAATGACATAACTGACGGTACCTGTTCCTATTTCGATGTCCTGTCGATGAGGTTCCTCATAGGTGGGCTCGTTATTTTCTTCGGTTACGTCTGTGGGTTGTATTGCTTCCTCTGGTGGAACCGGCATTCCTATGATAAAGCCCAAATCTTCCTTCTTAGAGTGGTACAGGGCAGGGCGGATGATCTCGGCCAGTGCCAGATTGATTCCTGACTTCGCCAGGAAGTAGGCTTCAATATCATTTTTATAATTGCGTGTGGCACTGACATCGGTCTTCATTGAAAAAGCAAAATCGGTCGCCAGTGCCATTAAAAGCACGATGACCCAAAGCACGGCCAATAGAGCGATGCCCTTTTCACCTTGAGTTTTATTTCTCATCGTTGGAATTTTGTTATGCCTTTTCATCTTTTCCCTCTTTTGGTAGAGGTAATGCAAATTCTATTCCAGAATTTAGAGGAATAATGATTGGAGGGGTATAGACGAGGTCAATATCGTCCTTTTTTTCTTTTTCGTTGTGAGAGGTATCTTTGAGACCGAGCGATATTTCTACCGCACGGGGCAGACTGATTTTTGATGAAGCCGTGATTCCCAGTCTCTCGTCGCGCTCTTTTTCTTCTTCGGTTACGTTGCCAATGCCCTCTGCGAAAACTTCTTCGACCCATACCCCTCTGTGAGTGATGTCGGGATTGGGTTGAGATTCCTGCTCATTCTTGGGGATCATCTCCATCTGGTAATATCGGAACTTGAGATAAGCCACATTTTTCGCCAGCATGAAAAAATGCGAGTCACTTTCTTCAGGGCGGATGTAGGTGAAAAGGTTATCCCCCCGAATTTCTCTTTCCATTAAAATGATTCCTGTTTCCTTCGACTCCGGTAGTTCTCCCTGATAAATCAAAGTTTCGTGTGCATGGTAGTTTTTTTCGGGGTCGCCACTCAAAGGCGGGGCGAACGTGACCATGCGAATGAAATTTTTGCCCCCCTGAAATGCCAATTGTCGGGTTATTTTTTTATTGGCTTCTTCATTGAGAAAAGTGCGTTTTTCTGTCTGGATATATACCGGATAATTTGACTTTATTTTTTGCCCCAATTGTTGGGCGATGGTTCGCAAGCGTTGATGAAGTTCAGCTTTATCGTCACCAATTTCACGTGTTATTGTGCCGAGGCGGATGCCGCCCAAGGCCAGGGCGAGTATGACACCGACGATGCTCAAGGATAAAATCAGCTCAAGCAGGGTGAATCCTTTTTCAGAGGAGTAATTTTTCATGAGAATCTAAGGCACCCCGATCGTGACATTCCCAATGGAACTGCTTCCCGGGCTGGTTGCACCCGATATATTGAAGGAGCTGGTTGTTGTCGCTCCACAAATATTGGATGTGGGAGTCGTGGAAGTCGTTGGCGTTGTACTTGTGCTGGGTGCAGTGGAGGGGTCACTTCCACCGGTTTCTTCGGCGGCAGTTTCCCCTTCGGCGGCAGAAAGGGTTCCCGATCCCCCCAGAAAAAGTTTTTTGAGTACGGCGTCGGTTTTGGGGTAGCTTTCACCTTCCAAAAAAAGAGAGGTGACCTGTATGTTTTTTTCGTCGTTGCCGTCTTTCCAGACAATGGTTAGCAAAATTTTCTTGAGCTGGAGCTGATAGTCTTCGTTGTTGAAGGGCGAATCGTAAGGGCTGATTTCAGCAGACCAGAAATAGGGTGCTTCAAGGGGGCCGGAGGTTTCGGTGATCTGGTAGTTGAGCAACTCCAATTCGTTGAGTTTGGAATTTGCGAGTGTTGCGGCCTTCAGATACTGTTCGGACAGACTGGAGGATTTGATCCCTCCAGAAAATAGTTGCAGTAAGGTGACGAAGCTAACGGAAAGAATCGCCATCGCAACGATGACCTCAAGCAGAGAGAAACCACGTTCACTTTTCTTTGGGTTCGATCTGCTCGATTCGACTAGAGCCGGTAATGGGGTCCACTGTAATGACATAGACAGAGTCTGAATCTTCAGTTTTTTTAGGTTCGATCCGAATGCTTCCGCCTGAGGCGTTCCCTTGCGGGTAAAATTCTATAGAGAATACACCCGCAGATACGGGCGTCCCCTTGTTTGAGTACTGGGAGATGCGGGCGTCGCCTTCGATAGTTCTTTCTATTTGCTTTTCTTCAGAATCAGAAGTTCCAAGCCAATACCGGTTTTCGTCGATATCTGCGTGGAAGCTGAAGCGTTTCTTTTTGGAGACAGCCGTGTTGCGAGCTAGTTTCAGCGCGGCGTTGATCTTGCGTGTGACTGACTGAAGTTGAATACGCTCTACGGTTGAGATCAGAAAAGGCGCAGTCATTCCAGCGATGAATCCCATCAATACCAGGACGAGGACCAGTTCCAGCAGTGTGAAGCCGTTCCGATCACTCCTTACTTTTTGCATTGAAATGCTTCCAGCTGACAATGTCTTGATCGTAGTCCTCCCCACCTTCTGCGTTATCGGCTCCATAAGAAATCAAGTCGTACTCCCCATGATCGCCTGGCGATTTATAAACGAAGGGGTGATCCCATGGATCGTTTGGAATTGCCTTTTTCAAATAAGGTTGAATGGCCTCCAGCCCTTGATCGGTCGTTGGGTATTTGTGTTTTTCCAGACGATAAAGATCCAGACCCTGACCCAAAAGTTCAATTTGTGCTTGCGCATCCTGTTGTTTGGCTTTATCAACCTGTCCGAGAAATTTGGGCACTACTTGTCCGGCGAGCAAGGCTAAAATGACCATGACCACCATGAGCTCAATCAGGGTGAATCCGTCCTGAGAGGTGGGATGTCGTCGTGTTTTGTTCCGTTTTAAGTTCATAGCAAAAGAGAATGGGTTGAAGATGGTTTAAAAAGTAACGTCGTTCACACTGAAAATTCCAACCAACATAGAAATGACGATGAAGCCGATGACCACCGCCATGATCAATATCATTAAAGGCGCGATCATTGAAACCAGTTGTTTGATAGAACGTTCGACCTCTTTATCGTAAGTGGCGGAGACCTTTTCAAGCATTTCGTCGAGATTTCCCGATTGTTCGCCGATCGTAATCATGTGCACGGCAAGGGGCGGAAAGACTCCGGTTTCTTGCAATGGGGTAGAAAGTCCGCGACCGCTTTTGAGACCTTTGTGAATGACGTGCATGGCCTCACCGATGACCCGGTTCCCCAAAATGCTGGCGACAATGGTTAACGCGGCAAGAACGGGAACGCCGCTTTGCAATAGGGTAGACAAGGTTCTGCTGAACCGTGAAATCTCAATTTTTCGAATCAATGGACCGATCACCGGTAGATTGAGCAGGAAACCATCCCATTTCAAGCGTCCGGCGGGGGTCTTGATGAATAAATAAAATGCGATGATGGTGACCACCATGCCAATGAAAATAGTCCACCAGTAACTCCTCAAAAAGGAACTGATGGCGAGCATGAGCTGGGTGATCAAGGGCAAGGCATCTCCCATGTCCTCAAAAAGTTGTGACAGTTGCGGTATAACGACGGTGATGAGAACGGTGAGGGCGGCACCTCCAAACAGGATCAGAACCACGGGGTAGATCATGGCACTGAGAATGCTGGCTTTGAGTTCCTCTGAACTTTCCAGAAATCCTGAAAGGCGCATGAGCGAGGGGCCCAAGGTTCCTCCCGCTTCACCTGCACGGATCATGTTCACATATAACTTTGAAAAAATTTGCGGATATTCTGCAAGCGCGTCGGCAAGGGAACTGCCGGCGTGAACTTTATCTTTCAATGCGGTCAAAATCACACGACTTTGCGGTCTTTGCGCCAACTGCGCGAGTACGCCCAGACTTTTATCGATCGTAAAGCCGGAATCGAGAAGGGTGGACAATTGCTGGGTAATGTCCATCAATTCGCGCGCGGGTATGCTTTCTTCCTTCTTCAAATTGAGAGAAGTGCGGGGCATGTTGAATTTTATGCCCGGACTCTTGGCGGTGACCTCAATGGGAAAATAGTTCAGATTTCTTACACTCTGAACCGCTTTGGAATAGTCCGGTGCCTCTACATTGCCTTCGCAAAATTTTCCAGTCTGATCGGTCGCTTTGTAAAAATAGAGGGTCATAATGCTCAAACAATGTTGAAAAGCAAAGTTTATAGATGCTTGTTCTAAAATTTAGCCGTTGTCTTATAAAATCAAGTTGTGGCTTGAAAAAATATGCGGTGAAGGCACAAATCGATTCGATGGTTTCTTTAAAAAATTTATTTTAAACCTGATCGTTCATAGTGACGCGTAATATTTCTTCAACAGTCGTGATGCCTTTCATAACCTTGTGCCAGCCATCGTCTCGCAAGCGACGCATGCCTTTTTGGATGCCTGCATCGCGGATAACATGCGCACTGGCTTTGCTAATGATCAGTTTTCGTATGTCGTCATCAATGACCAGAAGTTCATAGATACCGACACGCCCTCGAAAGCCAGTCTGATTGCATTCCTCACAACCGCGTCCACGATAGGCGGTCATACCGGGCTTCCAGTCCGATCCGATTTCTTCTATAAACTGGTCCGGGAGAGCAACGGGTTCTTTGCAGTTCTTACAAATGATTCGGACCAGTCTCTGTGCGAGTACTCCCAAAAGAGCTGATGAAAGCAGGTAACTTTCTACCCCCATATCGAGCAAGCGCGAAACGGCTCCCGCCGCATCGTTGGTGTGCAGGGTGCTGAAAACCATATGCCCGGTCAGTGCCGCTTGAATCGATATGTCTGCAGTTTCTGAATCGCGGATTTCCCCGACCATGATGACGTCGGGATCCTGTCGCACGATGGAACGCAGTCCCTGTGCAAAGGTGAGCCCGATTTGCGGTTTGACGTGGATTTGGTTCACGCCCTTCAATTGATACTCCACCGGATCTTCGATGGTGATTATTTTTTTGTCGCTGGTGTTGATTTTTTCCAGTGCGGCGTAAAGTGTTGTTGTCTTTCCACTACCCGTGGGGCCTGTGACCAGTAACTTTCCATAAGGTTTTTGGATGAGCGCGCTGAACTGCTTCAACTCCTTTTCCGGGAATCCCAAAAAGTCGAGATCGACCGCCAGATTGCCGCGATCGAGAATACGCATGACCACACTTTCCCCGTACAGGGTGGGCAGGGTGGAAACACGCATGTCAATGTCCTTGCCCTGAATTTTCAGCTTGATGCGACCGTCCTGTGGCAAGCGCCGCTCGGAGATATCGAGCTTGGCCATTATTTTTATACGTGTGGTGATGGCGGAGTTGAGTCGCTTTGGCGGAGATTCAACTTCGTGCAAGATGCCATCGACACGGTAACGCAGGATCAAATCTTCAGCGAAAGGTTCCAAATGAATGTCACTGGCCCCCATGTCAATGCCCCGGGTGATGATATGGTTCACCAATTTGATGACGGGTGCTTCGGAAGCCATATCGCGGATATGCTCAGCACTCTCCTCATCATTTTCAAAACCGCCTTCTTCTTGGGCAATCTGGCCGACCATGCGGTCCATTGCAGAACCACCTTGACCGTAATAAAGCTCAATCGCCGCTACAATATCCTCTTCGCTGGCGAGACAAATCTTTACCTCCATGCCGAGTGATACTTTTAAATTTTCAATGGTGTACCAATCGAAAGGATTGAAGACGACCAATCTCAAAGCTCCTCCAATGATTTCCAATGGAAGAATCATTTTTTCGCGCAGGAACGATTCAGGAATATCTACTCCTTTAACAGGGAGTTCCTTGTTTTCAAAATCAACCTTTTTAAGGTAGGGGATCCCCAGTTCCTTGCTGAGTGTGTCCAATAGCACCTGAGCATGGATGTAACCATGATCGACTAGCACCTTGCCGATGTACTTGCCGTTGAGAAGATTTTTCTCTTTGAGTTCGTTGAACGCTTTAGAGTTGATCTTGTTGTGTCGGAGCAGAATGCGCTCTATAGGATCAGATTTTTTTAACATGGGCCATTCTTCAAAAAATGTGATTATCCAGCACTACCGGAAACATGAAACCGTTCTTCCCTGAAAGCAGGTGGTGGCACGGGAACAGGAACGGGTGCAGGTGCGGCTTGGGGTGGTGGCTGATGATTTGCTGAATCTTGCTTCCGTGAAGCTTTTTCATTATTACTGTGAACCTTGATTTTTTGAGGCGAAAAGTCTTTGGCTTTATGAAACATTTCTCCGCCTCTGCGCTCGATTTTTTGATCCGGTGACCTTTGCGTCAAATTGACCAACAGAAGTCCACCTCTCTTGTTGTCCATCGTGACGAGTTCTTTTTCAATCTTTACGATTTCGTAACCGCTGATCTGTTCACCAACGGAATAACCGCGTCGTTTGATGTTTTTCTTGGTGACTTTATTGCCCGGTTCGGTGACCGCGTAATCTCCTTCTAATATGGCGATATTTTTCCCATTCAGCAACAACACGCCTTTCAATTGTAAATTGGGCGGCGGTGGCGGTGGCGGACCGGGATCCACGATTGCCGAAGTTGGAGGAGGCGGTGGCGGTGGTGGAGGTGGTGCATATTCCTGCCTTTGTTTGCGGAAAAGATTGCCAGCACTCACATCGTCTACAGCATTGGGCGAATAGACCGGACGGTTCAGTTTCAACTTCTGGAAGATTTTGGGGACAGGGCGAAGAGCCTCACCATCCACGCGAGCAGGATATTTGGGTTGGGTCCAGGTTTTGATCCCCCAAACAGATAAGGCTAGAATCACCACGACCAGAGTAAAATTTACAGCCGGTATTATATGCTTCACAATTCCCCGGGAATTTTCAGTGAACTAATTATGTAAGTTAATGAATTTATTGGTGTTTGTCAAGTTTTGCCCCTTTGATGAATGGCTTTTGAAATGTTTGTTTTCCGTGCCGAATTCACACTTTGGTTTCTTATTCGCCTACCCATGCTATTATCTTTTCGGTAGTTGGGGCATGGGCCTTGACTTTTTTAAAGAGGAGTTTATTCTTGATCCTGTCAAAAAAACGTCCTCTTTCACTAATATTTTAATAGATAAGCAAAATGAGTGCCCAAAAAATATTATCCGATCTAAAAAAACATTTCCCGCTTCGTGTTTATGGGAAAGGCCAGGTGGTAGAGTTGTTCCGCGAGATGGGCTGTTACATCGACAAAAAGACTCCGCTCGAGGTGATCGATGCGTTTCGGGACAATGAGTCTGGGGAAATTGTTTGTTATGTTGCTTTTGGGGAACAGAAAGCCACGGCGGCTTTGACCAATTTGAAGCTGGATATCACGCACCCGCTTTACCGGGTGGTGAAAAACTATCGCAATGATGTGGCTCAAGCACTCGCCACTCCAGATGCGGGGAACATTAACAAAGGCTCATTCCGCATCGGCGATCTGTACAAAAAGTAGGCAGGCCACGCCTGCGCGGGATATAGAGCTTTTAAAAAAAGTCGCCTGACTGGTGTATCAATCGCGTCAGCCAGTAGCTTCCAGCGGCTTCGCCGATTGCGCAAGGCAGGCGTGGATGTATAAATGGCATTAGCCAATAGCCCCCGGCGGCTTCGCCGGTAGCCGCCAGCGGTTTCGCCGGATCAGTCGCTGGATTCCGAGTTGATGAACTTTTTGAGGAAGGGAAACATCGCTCCGCGTTTTTCGATCATCTCCTCGCGTGATTTTTTGACCACCGCTTCGTCGATCAGGATGATATCGCGTTCCTCGGCATAACGTTCGATGCCCTTGACCACCATTCCGCGCGCAAATGAAGGGATGCGTTCCAGGCGTTGCTGCGCTTCCGGTGTCCATTTCACACGGTACTCGACTTCCAGTCCCAGCGTGTCCTCGACTTTCAAAGTGATTTCCTTATTGCCGTATTTGCCCGGCTCGTAATCACAAGACGGATCTTCCGCCATGTAATTTCCCGTTTCCGCAAAAGCCCGAGCCCGGCAACCCGAGCACATCGAGGAAAACTCACAAGACCCGCATTTCCCTTCCAGTTTCTTGCGATCACGTAAATCCTGCATCAGTTTGGAATTGTACCAGAGATCTTTGAAGCTGGATGTTTTCAGGTTCCCGACCGGCTCCTCAATGAAGGGGCAGGGAGTGAGATTACCTTCGGGTGTGATCCGGCTGTAATGCGTAGCCGCCGGGCAACCCCCGGTATAAGTACGTGTGTAAACCGAATCGGCATCATTCTCGTAAACGACGCGTTTGTATTGCGGCGCACATTTCGAGTTGATCATCAAACGACCCTTGTATTGCATCTGCAGATCATAAAGCGTTTTGAGAGCTTCTTCGTAGGCCGCGTTGGAGATGTCGGTATTGCCCTGTCCGCGTCCGGTGCAGACGAGGAAATACAGATTGAAGGCCATGGCTCCGATTTTTTCCGCGTAGGCGACAACCTCTGGGATTTCCTTGTAGTTCATGTCCGAAACCGACATCTGAATCAGAAAATCGACACCGACCTCATTGAGAATATCGAAAGCCTTGGTGGAATTTTCCCAAGCCTGATCGACGCCGCGAAATTTGTTGTGTTTGATCGCATCCATAGAATCTATGCTGATGCCGACTCCATGCGCTCCCGCTTCTTTTATCTTCTTGGCATTGGCGTGGTTGATGAGGGTGCCATTGGTACCCAGCACGACCATGAATTTCTTGTCTGCCGCATAACGGATGATCTCGTAAATATCAGGCCGCAACAAAGGTTCACCGCCGGTGAGAATGAGGAAAGCGTTGGGATTGACTTCAGCGATCTGGTCCACAACCCGGAAACATTCCTCCGTGTTCAACTCGTCCGTGCGGAACCCGCCGCGAAAGTCGGCATCCAGGTAGCAGTGATCGCAATTCAGATTGCAACGTTTCGTGAGGTTCCAGGAAATCGAATAAGCCCTGAAGTCCATTTTTACAGGCGGTACTTGTACATCCGTTTCAGTAGTGCTCATAGAAATATATATCTCCACTCAGCGCGGGGAAGGGCAAAGGCCTGCCATGCACAGATTAAGAATAAAAGGATAACTGTCCATTTCATAAATGGATACCTATCATAAAACCTTTTGGCCTCACAAACAAACGAAAATGGGGGAAAGCTTATTGAGAAAATGAAAAAGAGGAGATCAGTGTTTAATTTCAGTTACCGTATCGCTAGGAAAAACTCAGTCCTTCTGAGGGGCATTGAAGAAATTTTACTGATAAACTTAATGATCTATTGTAAATCCAGCGGGGAAATGCAGAGCCACGGTCCCAATTCCGTCATTGCGAGGAGGCTGAAAGCCGAGGTGGCAATCCAGTTTGATTTTAGTTTTTCGGGATAAGAATAAGGGAATGATATTTGGAGTAATGGATCGCCATACTCCCTTCGGTCGTTCGCGATGGCGATTTGGAACGGTTCTCGAATTTTTTGAGTGCGACTCTGCTGACGGCTCTGATTGAAAGCACTTTACGACTGCGGGTGAACGGCTTGTTCGACAATCACTGTTTCTTGCTCGGTCAGTTCGCAAAGATCGTAATAAAAATCAGTAAATTCAGCAGGGGGAGGGAATGGTGTTTAAATATAGAAAGGGAGCTGGCAGAAGTAAAAAACCCCCTCAAGCTACGAGTGCTTGAGGGGGTTTTCGTTTTACAGGATGATGCTGTTACTTTTTCTGCGCTCCCACATAGTTGAGCGCGGAACCTGCATGGAACCATTGGATCTCGGTTTCGTTCAGGGTGTGCGTCAATTCGACGGATTCACTCGACCCGTCTTCATGTGTGATTTTCATGGTGACGGCTTTGTCAGGGGAGAGTTGATCGAGCCCTTCAAAGGTGATCTTGTCTTTGGCCTGAATTTTGTTGTAATCGCCTTTATCTGAGAAGAAGAAGGGGAGTACGCCTTGTTTTTTAAGGTTGGCTTCAAAAATACGTGCGTAGGAGTTAGCTACGAACGCGCGACATCCCATGTGACGAGGTTCCATGGCCGCATGCTCACGACTGGAGCCTTCGCCCAGGTTCTCATCTCCAAAAACAACCCAGCCGGTGCCTTTGTTTTCTTTCAGATCGCGGGCGATCTTGTTCAGCTCAATGCCTGTTTCCCCGGTCAGTGGATGGGTGCCTGAGCCGGTTTCGTCGGTGTATGCGTTGGTCGCACCAAGGAACATGTTGTTGCTGATGTTGTCGAGATGACCTCGGAATTCCAACCATGGACCCGCTTGGGAGATATGGTCGGTGGTGCATTTGCCCTTTGCCTTCAGCAGGACGGGCAGGTCTTTGTAATCAGCAACCGCATCCTGTTTTGGGAACGGGTCGAGAAGAGCCAGACGCTTGCTGTTTGGGTCTACTACAACACTGCCGGACATGGTGGGTGCTTCGTAACCGTTGTCTTTTGAAGTGTAACCGTTTTTGGGAAGCACGTCTCCCTGTGGGGGCTGAAATTTGAACTCTTTTCCGTTGTCGTCTTTGATGGAATCGGTCAGCGGATTGAATTTCATCGAACCGGCAAATGCCATGGCGACGACGAGCTCGGGACTGCTGATGAAGCCCAGTGTGTCGGGATTGCCATCGTTTCGTTTGGCAAAGTTGCGGTTGTAGGAAGTGAGGATGCTGTTGGGCTCACCTTTTTTCTTGTCTTCACGCTTCCATTGCCCGATGCAGGGTCCACAAGCATTGGCAAGTACGGTGGCTCCGATGTCCTCAAAATCCTTCAGGATGCCGTCACGTTTGATGGTCTCGAAAATGGTCTCGGAACCGGGGGTCACGAGGAAATTGGATTTGACCTTGAGGCCAGCATCTTTTGCTTGACGCACTAGGTTGACCGAACGTGTGAGGTCTTCGTAGCTGGAGTTGGTGCAAGAACCGATGAGTGCGGCAGACAGATCTGCGGGATAGTTTTTCTCATCCACTTCTGCGGACATGGCTGAAACCGGTCGTCCCAGGTCGGGGGTATGCGGTCCAACGATGTAGGGCTCAAGGGTGTTGAGATCGATCTCATAAACCTCATCGTAGTATTTTGCCGGATCTTGCTGGGTCTCGGGATCGGATTGCAGATGCTGTGCGTATTTTTTGCAAAGATCTGCGATATCGCCGCGACCGGTGGCTCGCATATAGGGATCGAGTTGTTCATCGTATCCAAAAATGGAGGTGGTGGCTCCGATTTCCGCGCCCATGTTGGTGACAGTGCCTTTACCGGTCGCGCTGATGGAGCGTGCGCCTTCGCCGAAATATTCAACAATTTTGCCCGTGCCGCCTTTTACGGTGAGCATGGTGGCCACTTTAAGGATGATATCTTTTGCGGACGTCCAGCCACTGAGCTTGCCGGTCAATTTGATGCCTACCAGTTTGGGCATTTTAGTCGAGAAGCCTTGTCCCGTCATGACGTCGACGGCATCAGCTCCACCGACACCGATTGCCACCATACCCATGCCGCCGCCATTGGGTGTGTGGGAATCGGTGCCGATGATGAGGGTGCCGGGACATGCGTAATTTTCATAAACAACCTGATGAATGATGCCTGAACCGGGTTTCCAGAAATCCATGCCGTATTTCATTGCCGCTGAGCGCAAAAAGTCATAAACTTCCTTATTTTCCTGCTCTGCAGTGACAAGGTCTTTCGCTGAGCCTACAGCGGCCTGGATCAAATGGTCACAGTGAACGCTGGAGGGAACGGCTACTTTGGGGAGCAGGGCGGACATAAATTGCAAGATAGCCATCTGTGCGGTAGCGTCTTGCATGGCCACACGATCAGGGAAAAGCTGAATGTCGGAAATACCGCGCTCCAGCTTAGAGAAGTCGGTATCTTCCATATGGGAGTACAAAATCTTTTCAGCTATCGTCAGCCCACGTCCCAAATTTTTACGGGCGGATTCAAATTTTTGTTCCAAAGATTGAAATAATTTCTCAATCGGGTCTTTTTCCAGTAACATGCAGGTCTCCTAGCAGTGAACGAATTCAACTAAAGTGGTTTGATTTAATTTTAAAGCAGATTTTTAAATTTTGCTTTATTTTCATTATAATTGGAGAAAAAATCGGACTATTCTTACACGATTAGATTTAATTATCAATACTTTTTGATTTTTTTTGTATATTTATAAGTCTTTTAAAACCAATAAATTAGAGAAATGGCAGTCGAAAATGACTTCAATATTTGATTCCTCTGAATTCAATGGAAATCTATTTTTCCCGCGACCGGATTTAAAACCCGTGCCTCCCACAGCAATGGATCTCTTTGTTCCTGCCAGTGAGCAAGTGAAATTGCATGTACGTAGATATCCTGACGAAGGGGCGCAATTTATACTCCTTTATTTTCACGGTAATGGGGAGATCGCTTCGGATTATGACGATCTGGCAGAAGTATTTGCATCGTTGAATGCAGAATTGATCGTAGCAGAGTATCGTGGTTATGGCAAAAGCGATGGTCGGCCGACGCTGAGGAGCGCATTGGAGGACTCACATTTGATCTATCAATACCTTGTGCAGGAAGGGTATTTGAAGCGGAAATGTTGCGTGATGGGACGTTCGTTGGGGAGTGCTGCCGCTATTGAATTGTGTTCAAAACATTCTGAAATTTCCGCCTGTGTGGTCGAGAGTGGTTATGCCGACCCGATTCCTTTGGTAGAAAGAAGAGGGTTGCGCATCGACAAAACGACGGACGAAGAAAATGCATTGTTCAACAATTCGTACAAGATCGCAGGGGTGCATTGTCCCACTTTAATCATGCACGGTGAAGATGATTTTTTGATTTCCTCGCAAGAGGCAGAAGAAAATTTCCGTTGTGTGGGAACGAAAGAAAAGACTTTGGAGATCCTTGAGGGGGTAGGGCACAATGACATGATGATGGCGCATGAGGGTGCTTATTTTAAAGCATTAAATAATTTTTTTAGTACTTATTTATAGTATATTTATAGATTAAAATATAATGTAATTATTTAAAATATTCTGATCTGGATTGGAGCCTTTAGATGGTCGATCGATATTTCAATATAGAAGGTAAAATCAGGAATGGTTTTAAATTGAGCCAGGATTACGAGACGCTTGATTTTAACTTTGTGAAATTAGGAGATGGAGGGGTCGAAGCCTTGTGTAAATCGCGCTCGGTAAAACAATTGCGACGCCTGACTCTTACTGGAAACAAGTTGGGACCCTTGGGAGCAAAGGCACTTTCTGATTCGGAGAAACTTCCCAATCTGGAGTCTCTCAAGCTTTATAAAAATAAAATCGGTGATGAAGGGGTGGGGTTTCTGGCCCAGTCCCCCAATTTTACTAATCTCAAATCACTTCGCCTTGCCTGGAATGATATCGGACCGGAAGGGATTCGACTGCTTGCAGAGGCCGTCAATATGGAGGGCTTGACTTCCCTTTCTTTAGCGGAAAATAAATTTGGGGACGAAGGGCTTAAATACCTTGCGAATTCCACAGCATTTAAGAATCTGGGATATCTGGATTTGCGGAAGACAGGGATCACGGATGAAGGTTTATTCGCACTGGCTGAAGGGGACAATTTCCCTAAATTGGAAAAGATTGACATTTCTGACAACGATATCACTGCTGAGGGCAAAAGAGCTATTGCCCGATTGTTGATCTTGCGACTTTGCAAAAGCCGCCTCAAGGATGACGGAACGGTTCTCGATGTCAGCAAGTTGGGGATTGGCGATACCGAATGCGAGTACATCGCTTCCTGTAAGGATTTTGAAAACCTGACCCACCTTTATATGGAACTCAATAGCATCACTTCGACGGGCGCGCACTTCTTGTCCGAATCCGAATACCTGCAGAACCTGACCTTGTTGTCACTGGACAGAAATAAAATAGGGGATGAAGGGGCGGAGTTTATAGCGAATTCTCCCATATTCTCTAATCTTGAGGTTCTGATGCTGGAATTCAACCTACTCACCGATCGGGGATTGCTGGCCATTGCGGGTTCGGAGCACATGTCGAACTTGAAGCGCTTGTACATCGATGACAACAATTACACGGAGGAAGGTTTCGAGGCACTGGGAACTTCCGAATTCCTACTTCAACTGGAGTACCCAGAATTCGAGCGTGAGGAAGAGATTGAGGAAGAAGAGGAAATCGAGGAGGAATTCGAAGATGTCGAAGAGCTTGAAGACGTCGAGGAAGAAGAAGAACTCGACGACGAGGAGGAAATAGGCTGATAGCATTTCCTTTGCGATTAAGTTTTCAGCAAAATTAATTACCTCATTACACGGTTCAGACGCCGTGTAACGAGGTGGCAGTCTATAGAAATCAAAAATTCTGCATGCGAATTAGGGCAAGTAGTCCTTTTAATGGCACTGCGCGCGAAAAGAAATACTTACCAGGACGTTCGCCAAAGCTCTTCCGAGCCTTTGAACTTGAAAATACTCGCGACGCGTTCTGCAAATTCCTGATCGCTGAAGGTTTTATTGTATTGATCGCCCTTGTGGCGGTAGGGATTCCACGATAGGGTGAGCCGTTCTATAAAGAGATCGTCGAGTTCGACGGTATTGATCTTTTTGATGATGTTGGTTTCCGAATCGACCAGTATGGCTCCCATCACATGTTCGTCTTTTTGGATCATTGCTTCGATGAAGCCGGGTGACTCCCGTTCCTGTTGCGCCGGATTGCAGGGGGTTTCGATGAACCAGCTCTCGCCACCGACGCCGAAGATGGGGATAGAGGGGAATTCTGACTCGGTCACCAGCTTTGCGCGCCAGGTTCCAGACCAGGACTCAATTTGAGCCGGGCTGGGGTTGGGAAATCGACCCACCAGCAACATATCTCCATTGGCAGAGAAGGAAAGGCCTCCTCCCGTTCCTTCAACCTTTATGGGGCATTGTTTCCCCACTTCAAAACTGATATTTTCTTCCATTTAAAATTTCTCGCGATCTGGGTCAATAAATTTAAGTAAACTTCCTGTCAAGGGAAACAGGAACATTATAAATGTCTGAATATTCAGATTGTCGTTGTCAATATCCAACGAACCCATCGAATTTTTGATTTTGGAAAACATAGAGATTAAAGTCAACCCTTAATCTGTTTTTTGGTTTATACTTCTCAACCAAATTAAAAACGACAACCTTTCGTTCGCGAAGAAATATCATGATTCAAACAACCTTGTTGAGCCACGCTTGCCTGCTGTTTCAGTCGAAAGAAACCAACGTGCTGACCGATCCGGTGTTTTTTGATCCGCACTGGGAGGATATCAATGTCTTGTGCCCCAAACGAAAACTGGATATTGAAAAACTGCCCCGGATTGATATTTTGAATATTTCTCACCGTCATCAAGACCATTTCGACATTCGCACCCTTGCGTATATCAAAGACAGCACTATTTTGGCATCCGATGCCGTTATTCTGGCACCGAAGGACGATATTCTTCTGGAGGTTTTGAAAGCTCTGGAATTTGACAATGTTCAAGTGGTTGGTGATTTCGAGCCTATGAAAATTCGGGATTTGACGTTGACACCCACACCGTCCCTCAATCAGGACGGTTGGCCGGAGCATGGTCTGGTGGTCAGCGATGGGGATGTGACGATCTGGAATCAAGTCGATACCGTCGTCAGTCCTGAAATCATTCAATACATGCACAAGCTTTGCGGTCGGGTGGATTTCGCCCATTTGAGGTTCATGCCCTTATTGGAGGGGAACTTTGCACATCATAAATCATTGAACCTTCCTTTCGAGGAATACAGCTCCTTTTTGAAAGTTGCCAATGCGGTCGCCCCAAAATTTGCCGTACCGGGATCTGCGGCGTTTCGTTATACCGACGAATACGGATTTTTGAACCAGTATTCCTTTCCCACCACGCCCGACGGATTTCTTAAAGATTTGAAAGATTTTTGTCCCGCAATCGGGTCTTCGACTTTTTTTTCAGGCGATGTCGCAAAAATTTCTCGCGATGGAACTGAGGTTATCCGTCAAGGTTCCGACTTTGTCTCCGTTGTTGAAGATGACAGTGTGCTTGTCGAATTCAAACCGGTGATGGAAGTCAAGCCAATCCACACACGCACCACATCCGTCGAGCAAAAAGCGGAAGAGAAACGACTCGTAAAGGAATTCATCGAAAAACGTCTGTTATCCGTTCTCAAGCAAACGAAAGTGATTTCAGTTTGGGAGCATTGGAAGACAACGTATCAACTGGAAGTTTTCGAGGATGAGAGACACGGTGATATCTGGTCGATAGATTTTGGAAGCTCAGAGCCTCAAATCGTTGCTGGCAGGTTGGAGCGCATCAATATTTATGAAGGCATCAGCTATTCGGAACTGGCCGCATTGATCCAGCAAAAGACCTGTTGGGATTTTGTTGGAGCCTCTGCTCAGTACCGTACCTTCAATAATATCTATAGGGTGGAAAAAGGTAAGTTTGAATATTTTCCCAACGAAAAGAAATTCCCTCATCCACTGACCGAAGCTTTCCCATCGAATAAGGAAATGGACCGTGAGAAATTCATGAAAGATGTCCGCAAGTGGAAGGGCAAGGCATTTTCTCATTAATAGAATAGAAAGTGACCTTGTACAAGGCTTCAAACGGGTACTTTTGCCTGAAAATAGATTTTGAAGTAATTTTAATTGCCAATTTGATTGGCTTAGAGTAAACTCTCCGCTTCATTTCATAGGCTTTGCTGTAAGGCGGTGTAGCTCAGTTGGTTAGAGCATACGGTTCATATCCGTAGTGTCCGGGGTTCAAATCCCTGCACCGCCACCAGCCTAGGAATTTTCGGTGGCTGTGTCCTGGAATGTTTGTCGCGGCGCAGTCGCGAAAACTTATGGATACGTTTCCAAATAAAGCGAAATTAACGGGGCTTAACCGATTCAGGTTGAGCCCTTTTTTTATTTGTATTAAAGGACATGATAAGTAACCGCGATCAGGTCCCGCAGAACGTCCGGTAAGGCATGTCTGTAGCTGGTGCGGGGACCGCATAGGCTTCGTTTCCAGCGACCTCGTCGAAAGGCTGGCTCACAACCGCCAACAGCTTCGTGAAAGGCGTCAAGTCTTCCTGATCGATTGCGGCATCAAGGGCTTCCTCGACCTTATGGTTGCGCGGAATATAGATGGGGTTGACACGATCCATCGACTGCGCGACTGTTTCCTCGGCAACTCCTTCCTGTTTTAGACGCTTGCGCCATCGTCGCGCCCAGACATCGAAAGCCCCGGATTGCTCGAATAATTCCTGTACCGGCGCACTGTCACCGCGCAAGGCTTGGGAGAGACGGCGGAAGACAAGCGTGAAATCCGCTTGTCCATCTTCCATCACCCACAACAAGTCGTTGATGAGATCGAAGTCTTGAGAATCTTCCGTCGACAAGCCGAGCTTGGACCGCATTCCAGCGAGCCAGTATTTCTCATACAGAGGTTGCACACGCTCGATCGTTTCTGTCAGCAACGCGATCGCGCGGTCCTGTTCGGGGTCGACAAAGCGGATCAGCGTTTCCGCCAATCGGGTCAGGTTCCAGGACAGGATCGATGGTTGATTCGCATAGGCGTAACGGCCCTGTCGATCTATCGAACTGAACACTGTGCCCGGAGCGTAGCGTTCCATAAAAGCGCAAGGCCCGTAATCGATGGTCTCGCCCGAGATCGTCATGTTGTCCGTGTTCATCACCCCGTGGATGAAACCGATTTGCATCCAGCGCGCTATCAAAGAAGCCTGAGCATTGGCGACCGCCTCGAAGAATGCCAGATAGGGGTTTTCCGCATTAGCCGTTTCGGGATAATGCCGGGCCATCACATAATCGGCGAGGGCGCGGACTTTTTCGACATCCCCGCGCGCCGCACCATACTGGAAGGTTCCAACGCGAATGTGGCTGGCCGCAACCCGAGTGAGAATCGCGCCGGGCAGGGGGAGTTGACGATAAATTTCTTCCCCCGTCGTAACCGCCGCCAGAGCGCGTGTCGTCGGCACGCCGAGGGCGTGCATGGCTTCCGCAACGAGGTATTCGCGCAGTACCGGGCCGAGTCCCGCCTTGCCATCCCCACCCCGAGAGAACGGAGTGATGCCCGATCCTTTCAACTGAATATCGCGCCGTCGTTGTTGAGAGTCGATGACCTCACCCAAAAGAAGCGCGCGCCCATCCCCCAACTGCGGAGCGAAGCCGCCAAACTGATGCCCCGCATAAGCCAGAGCCACAGGCTCCGCACCCTCAGGCGCGACATTGCCAGCGAAAATTGCCAGACCCGCATCCGAATCGAGCGCAACCGGATCAAGCCCCAACTCCTCAGCCAAAGCATGATTGAATTGAATCAACTTCGGCGCGACCGAAGGCTCCGGCTGACAAGGCACGAAAAACCCCTCTAGACTGCGGGCCAAACTGTTGTCGAAGTTGAATTGCACAGAGTTGTTCGCGTTCATTGCCTCAGTTGATTTTAGCACCTGTATACACTCCCGGATTGACTGAAAAATTAAATTTAAGAGCCATCGGCTCTGTTTGTTTTATGAAATTTCTTCCTCTAACAAGAATCAGTCTATTAGATGCCAGAGGGTGAGAAGAGGCTTTGAAATTCTTTCCCCGATACCGCGTTTAAATTAAGGGTAAAGTATTTAATGGAGTTCAAAGACAATCATTTTTGCTATGGTTGTCTTTGTTTGCCTGTAGGACGTTGCTAAAGAAAAGAAGGGTTTTGAAGTTTTAGTCAATGACGGATTCTATGAAAAAGGCCCATGAAGGATTATAAATTTCTCAAAAAATACGATCCAGAACTGTATAAATTATTGGTTTTTGCAGAAGGATATCCTGCAAACGACCCCCAGGCATGCCTGATACGGTTACGTCAATTCGGTGAATTACTCGCGCGATTGTGGGCCAATAAATTGAACGTATTTATTGAAGCAGAAGAATCCTACTCGGATCTTCTGAAACGATTGCAAGAGCGTGGAAAAATTCCTGTCAATATCTGCAATGAATTTCATCAATTGAGAGTAGCGGGCAACGAAGCATTGCATTTTTTGCAAGGGGACTCTAAAACCGCCAGAGCGAATCTCAATATTGCTAAAAAACTGTCCAAAGAATTTGACCTCACCTTTGCGAATCATCTAGAAAAATCAGGGATGCAAAACACTCCCGACCCTTTACCAGCTCGTTCCATACCGGATTTGTTGGATGATGATTCAGAAGAACTTCAGGAAGTCTTAAAGACAGACTCTCTTCAAACGGATTTCACTGGAAAGGAACTGATCGGGATGGATTTTTCTGGCAGGGACTTGCAGGGATTTGATTTCACCGGGGCCTATTTGAACAATGCAAAATTCTGTTTGGCGAATCTTAAAAACGTCAGTTTCCGCGGCGCAGATATCCGAGGGACAGATTTTAGAGGCGCGAAGTATCTTCAGAGTCATCAGGTCGAAAATACCCTGCGTGACAGGAAAACCCGGTTCCCCGACCGACTGCAACGCGTGATCGATTCTCAGGATTTTGATACTGTTTGACTGCAATCATCACTCGTAAAAATCAGAACAAACCTTTATCCTTGATTTGGATACTATATATAGTATCATAGTACTATGGTGAATTTTGAAAAAACTCTTGCCTCGATGAAAAAAAATCCCCAAGGATGGCGGATAGAGGACGTGCAAAGGATGGCCGATCAAGAGAGCATCAAATGGCGGCAGGGAAAAGGGAGCCATTGCTTGTTTGATTTCGGAGAGACAATCCTTTCGATTCCCGCCAAAAGACCGATCAAGCCATTCTACATCAAGCAATTTGTCAAATTGCTTGAGACCAGAGGCTAGCGCATGAAGAACACAACAAGGGATTTATAAAATGAAGTCAAAAGCGGAACCAAAATCAAAGTTCAGAGAATATCCCTGTTTGATAAGGGAAATGACTGAAGAAGAGGGGAGGGGGTATCTGGCAAGCTTCCCGGATTTGCCGGGTTGCATGTCCGACGGGGAAACCATTGAAGAAGCCGTTCGCAATGGTTATGACGCCGTTGATGGATGGTTAGAGGCGGCGAAGACCTGGGGAAAAAAAATCCCCGCACCTTCAAAGAGAGAAACGACCTACAGCGGAAAGTTCGTTGTGAGAACTCCCAAAAGTTTGCACGCCCGTCTCGCAGAAAGAGCAAAGCAAGAATCCATAAGCATGAACCAATTGGCGTTGACCTACATTTCAATGGGGCTGGTGGATGATTTTTTTGACGATACGGAACACAAGGAAACCCGGACAAAGAAAAGAAAATCATCCAAAGGCAAGTGAAACGGCAATGAGCGAAAGACAAAGACGTATGCCAAAGGCTTTACTCTATCCTAACGCCGGTCCTTTCGAGGGCCGGTTTTTTTGCTCTTAAAATAGATATTTTGGTTTCAGTAACAACCCAACTTACGCCATTTAAACTATATCCTGCAAGGAAGAGAAATGGGAGCAAATCAACATTTTGTGCCAAAAGGTTATTTAAAAGGCTTCACGATCCCCTATCAATACTCAGATAAATTTATTTGGGTTTATAAGAAAAAATCAGGGATTAATCCTGAAAAAAGGTCAATTAAAAAAGTATCTAGCCAAGAAAATTACTACGCCCAAGAAGATGAACATGGGAACGTTGAACCAGATAAGCTTGAAAATGCAATCAGTCAAGTCGAAAACCTTGCTCTCCCAATAATTCAACGTATTAACACATGTGAAAATATAGTTATTTTAAATGGTGATGAATTTGGGCATCTTGCTTATTTTATAGGACTTTCGCTTGCGAGAGTTCCTAGCTTTCGGAATCCTATAAGTGAAATGTTGAAAAAAGTGGTTGAGACTACAGCGAATAATATGCTCAACAGAGGTGAATTCTCAGAACCGCCTCCTAAACTAAAAGAATATTTTGAAGCCGGTGGGAGACTTAAAGCCGAAATAAAACCGTGGGCCAGCTTAGAACCAATGTTGCAAATAAGTGATGTACTGGCTCAGTCTATTATTAAGAAAAAGTGGACATTTTTTACGCCGTACAAGGGGCAAACTTTCATCACTTCAGATAACCCCGTAATTTTTTACCAAGACAACCGATTTAGAGGAGTTCCAATGGGGCCGGCGCACCCTATGGCAACCATTTTATATCCAATGAGGCGAGATTTAGCTTTGATGTGTTCTCTTGATGAAAGGGAGCATGAGGGAATTGAGGCAGGAGCACTTGAAAACGAAAAACATATTAATATCAAGTGCTCTAGTAAAAATGAAACTCTTTTTTTCAAGGAAAGAGTTATACTTGCGGCAAGAGAGAATGTCTACGCCGATTATTTCTCACATCCTTTAAAAAAATTGGTGTGGTCCCGTGAAGGGACCGAACAAACAATTTTAACCGAATAGGCCATTTAAAAAACCATCCAACCTAAGAGAATAACCCGTATTCATTAGGCCCCGCGCGACAGGTGGGCTTTTTTGTGTCTTGAGATATGCAGAATAGAACGGAGAGGCATTTTCTTGGGGGCGTTGAAGGGCAAGTCTTCTTAAACGTTAGCCAAAAAAAACGGGAGCCTCTGTTTCCAGAAACCCCCGTCTTTAATATGGTCGGGACGAGAGGATTCGAACCTCCGACCCCTACACCCCCAGCGTAGTGCGCTAACCAGGCTGCGCTACGTCCCGAATATCTTTCAAATAGTCTACTATTGAATGTTTTTTTCTCTGCGACTCTTGTTTTTATACCACAACTGATTGGTCTGACAAAATAGTTGATCTCTCGGTCGAAGTCAATAAAATAGAAGGGCTCTTAAAAATGTTTCTGCTCTTTTCAATGGAGTCCAGCTATTGTATGATTTACGGGCTGGTGTGCAACGGGATTGAGCCTGTGCGCTCGTGCCCGTGTGGGCTTTGCATGCAATGACGGGGTTTTTGTTGCCGGATTCTATACTCATACTAAAAGGAATTGATTCATGGATGTTTTGAATATCAAGGACAAGATCGCTTTCAATCCTGAAAAACTCAATAAGGTCAGTTTGTTTGATACCGATAATTTCTTTTGCGATGTATATTGTTTGCAACCGGGGCAAAAGCAAAAGGTGCATGCGCACGATGGCTCGGATAAAGTGTATTATGTTCTCGAAGGCAAGGCCAATATCACCATTGGCACTGAGGAACGTGAAGTGTGCGCGGGCGAGATCACGATTGCGCCTTCGGGTGAAGATCACGGTGTTGTCAATCACACCAATGAAAATGCAGTGATGTTGGTTTTTATGGCTCCCAAGCCTTAATGGCGTTGTTGAGTGGTATCAAAATTCTAGTTTCCTCTATGGCGTTGACTCTTTGGGTTCGCCATTATTTCTTTAAAAGGAATTATATATGATCTATCTCGTATTTCCATCTTCCTGGCATCCCTCTCAGCCCTATCTCAGCTTGCCCAGTTTGAAGGCCTTTTTGCATAAGAACGAAATTCATGATGTGGTGCAGAGGGATCTGGCGATTGAATTGCTGAGTGATTTGTGTACCTGGGAAAAGGCCAAGCCGCTCTACGATCGTATCTTGAAAGAGTTGAATGAGCTGGAGCTGAAACCGACGCACACGCAAATGGAGAGAGAGAAATGCGCGAAGTTGCGAGAGGCCGCGGGCATCATCCCCGAATTGATGGATCAAATCGACCCGGCCGTTGCGAACATGCGCAGTCAGGGATTTTATGATCTCGATCGTTACATGGAGAGCTTGAAGATCATTGATGTGTGGCTGGATAATATTCTGGCTCCGTATTTTCCTTCTTCGCTCACGGTCATTGGCAGTCAGATGCGTTTCTCGCCTTATTCCTCGGCAGAAGTTTTGGAATCGTTTGAGCATCCTGAGGAAAATTTCTTTTACGATCTGTATGAGAAATGGTATCTGCCGTCGATTCTGGAAAACGACATCGATATTTTGGGCATCTCTGTCACCTCGGTGGAGCAGGTCATATCGGGTTTGACCTTGGCCAAGCTGGTGAAGAAGCATCGACCGGACATTCACATCACCATTGGTGGAAGTATTTTTACCAAGTTGGTCGACCGTCTGGAGCGCGATGGTTCGCCGTTATTTGAATTTGTGGACAGTTTTATTGTGCATGAGGGCGAGACGCCTTTATTGCGACTGGTTGAAGATCTCAGGGCGGGCAAAGGATTGGAAGCGGTTCCCAATCTGGTTTACAAGAGCGATGGCAAGGTCATCGTCAATCGACCCTTTGCGAAAGAAAATTTGAACGCATTGCCGACCCCGGACTTTGACGGGATGCCGTTGGACCTTTACCTTTCCCCGGAGCGAGTGCTTCCTGTCATGGGATCGCGCGGATGTTATTGGGAACGGTGCGCTTTTTGTTCGATTCCATTCGATCACATGGATTTTCATGTGCGCTATGCAGAAAATGTGGTCAACGATGTTGAGAACTTGCAGAAAAAATACGGTGCGAATTATTTCTTTTTCACTGACGAAGCTCTGCCGATCAATTTTCTGCGAACCTTTGCGGCGAAACTGGTCGAGCGTGAGGTGAACATTCAGTGGACGGGTGAACTCAAATTCGAGAAGAGTTTGTTGACGGACAATCGAATGGAGCTTTTGTATCGCTCCGGTTGCAGAAAGCTGATTTTTGGATTGGAATCTTACAATCAGCGGGTACTGGATTCGATGAAAAAAGGCGTCCAGCTTGCCGTCGTGGATGAAACGGTGGAAGAGTGTCTGCGTCTGGGAATTGCGATGCATTTTTATCTTATCTGCGGCTTTCCCACGGAAACCCGTGAAGAGGCCTGCGAATCGGTCAATTTTGTGTTGGACAACCAGAGATTGCTCGATTCACCGGGATTTTCCTGCATTGTTTCGCAATTCGACTTGGAGAAGGGCACACCGATCGAGAAAAATGCCGCAGAGTGGCACATCACACGAATCTACGCACCGCCGGAGCATGATCTGGGATTGGGCTATTCCTATGAGGGAACAGTGGGGATGAATTCGCGCGAGGCAGAGCGTTTGTATCGCGAGTTGGCGGAGAAACTCAATCGGGAAGTCATGACTTTCCCGGACAACTACTCACTTTCCGATGGCTTGTTGTATCTGGGGCATCATCAGAGAGAAAATATCCGCGAACGTCTGACCTTGCTTTCACCCGCTTAGAAGGGGCCTGACGCTTACAACAAACAAGATTTCCCACCCGAAGGGGTGGGTTAATTTTGGGGTAAAGGCAGGAGTTCTTTGACCTTTTCCTGAAATATTTTAATGTCTATTGGCTTGACGATATAGTTTCTGATCCCTTCTTTCAAAGCTTCTACAATTTTATCCTTTTCGTTCTCTGCGGACACAAGAAGAAATTCTGCGGAATCCAGTAGTTTCTCAATCTTTGCAGTTTTATAAAGTTCCAGGCCCGTCATTCCAGGCATCCTCCAGTCTGATATAACGAGATCGACGGGGCCTAGCATCAGTTTAGAAATTGCATCCTGCCCATTGGGAGATTCAAATACATGGTCGATCCCCATCACGTTGAGTGTTCTTCGCATGATCAGACGGGCGGCTTCATTGTCATCCACTACCAAAACCTTAAAATCCTTAAACAGTTCCTTGTCCACTTTGATTCCTGAAAAAATTTAATAATGTTAGTCTAAATTCCAGTCACCAGACTGAGCACAGGGGACCATCCAAACCGAGATAGATGTTCCCTTTTCACGTCCGATAAACCAACCTTTGCCGTTTCCCTGACGTCTATTTGAAATGCTTCTTCTCCAATGACGGGATCATCATTCAGGAAAACATCAGACGCGAGCAGGAGGCGAGGGCCTTGCTGATCGTTTATGATTTCCAGGGTCAATGCAGATTCCTTCAAGTCGAGTTGTTTGAAAAAATTATTTCCCAAATGAGAACTGAGTTTCTTGAATTGCCCCTGATTCAATAGCAGATCGAGATCGATACCACCGATTTTTTTTGAATATTGAACTCGAAGGGCAAATACGCTGGCTGTCTTTCTCTCCCAGCCAATGTTGGAGGAAAGGACGGGGATTTTGATCGTGCCCGTGAGGTAACTCTCCATTTGTATGTTTTCGCACGTCTTGGGCTCAAATTCCAGAAAGAATTGATTCAATTGAGCAGAAATATTTTCCTTATCTTCTTCACAGGCGGAGACAGAAGCCATTTGCAATTTGATAGAACCCGTAGTCGTCAATTCTTGACCCGGATTCGAAGCTAATTGAGCCATATCGCTTAAGGAGATTTTCCCCGTAAAGTCTATTTTGCAGGCTGAAAGCATTAAAAGAAACAACAAACTAAAGGTAAAAACGATTTTGTTTTTCATTTCTGTGCTCCTGAGGGCAGGGGGATCTCCCGTACATGTCGGCACTATAACACTAATCGAAAAGACTCTGAAAAAATGTTTTTGGAGTCACCGAAAATTGCATTTTTTGATTTTCAGCGGTGAAAATTAAAGATGGTGTCTGATTAAAAAATCCAGACAAGGACGAAGGGGATGGCGTAAAGAAAAAGTAAGAAAATCAGGTTCAGGATTTGTAAAAACTCCAGTTGATCTCTGATGGGGGAAACAGCGATGTCCACGCCAACCCGGCGGACCGCATGCTCTATGTCGGAGGATCGAATTTGATCGGAATTTTTTCTGGAAAGTTCGACCATCACGTTGTCCAGAAAAAAGAATTTCAGGGCTTTTATCATGAAGCCAAAAATGATGCGTGCGAATATCGGTGTGATGCCGCCTTTCAAACGCAGTGATTCGAGAAATTTCTGGCCAAAATTGTCGAAAGATGCTTCCAATTCAGGACGCGGGATGACCTTGTTGGTTTTGGAAAATTGTGCCATGACCTGTCGGGTCAAAAGATCGAGCAGAGCGTGCAGTCCTTCAGCAACTTCGGAAAATTTTCTACCCACGGTGAAAATTGCGCAGGAAAGTACGGCTTGCAAGATTCCCCAGAATAAAAACCAACCACCTGCAAGGGTCCAGGATAGCCAGTCGGACCAGACAGGGGGCACTGCCGAACCCGTTTGCCAGTTATAAATAGTAAAGGCCAGGCCTGCGATACCGAAACCACTGGCAGAGAAAACAATCAGCCGTTTGAATGTGCCTACAAATAAGTCTGAGAAGAAGGTTCGCCAATAGGCAACTAAGTTTTCTTTTTCCATGTATTGTTGGTTGTTTATTTAGATTCTGAGTAGACAGTTAAAATCAAATCTCCCTGCTGGTCATTTTCTTTGCGGCCTTTGCCGCTCAATCGCAATCTGCCACCATGAGAGAAGTTGGGAGGAATTTTTACTAAAACAGCTTCGGATTTTCCGTCACATTGATAGCGTATCATTTTTTGTACGCCTTTTATGATTTCCTCGTGTGGAATCGTTATAGAATAGTTGAAATCCAGTGGTTTTGAAGAAGACTGGGCTAGTGGTATGGAACCCTTCAAAAAATCGAACAAACCCGGGTTTCCAGATTCTGGATTTTTAGGCTCCGATTCATGGGGCGGATTCGATTTTTGCCGCATGGAATTGATTGCCATGATGGATGCCCCAACCATATGAGCTATCCGTAAACCACGTCCTATGGCTCCGATAGGACCGGGGATCATGCTTAAAACGCGACCCAAACCGCCCACGCTACCGAAAAAAAGCGGACCAAAAAAAGATTGGCCGGATCGAAAACCGCGGTTCTGAAATTCCCGGTTGAGTTCTTCAAAAATATCGCGCGCGAAGCCGTCGCGAAACATATTCTCAAAAATTTCTTCCTGCGAGTAACTAAAACCTGAATTTCCGCTTCGCGCTCCAGATAAGTGATCCCGGCGAAAACGGTCGTACTTGCGACGTTTCACCGGATCGATCAAAACTCCGTAGGCTTCGGTGATTCCTTTAAATTTTTCTTCAGCCTCTGGCGCACCACGATTATGATCTGGATGAAATTCCAGTGCGAGCTTGCGGTAGTTTTTTTTAATTTCTACCGCATCAGCAGTTTCAACCACGTTCAAGATGAGGTAATAATCTTTAAATTCTTTCATGCTATTTAGTGTTTCTTATCTGCTAAATCACATGTCCAACTTTTGCGGAAATTTCGCTTCGACGCGTTTGGGGCCTTGCAGAGCTGGTGTTTGATCGGAAGTTGATATTTTATAAGAATCGTCTTGAAATATTTGTTGTTGAAGATTTTCAAAATGAACATAAATGGGGCGAGGGGCAGGGTCGACCTCTTTGGATGAGATGATAAAGTCTTCTTCACTTTGAACATCGCGGTACTTTCTTTTCATGTTCATTTGATAAGCGGTATAGCCGGGTATTGTTTCTGCTCCTTTATAGGGGGCTTTGTTCAAGACCCTGTAAGTTTCCGGCAGGTAGACGTTGGCAAAATAGTCTGGCCCGAGGGAATGATGGACGACAGTCTTGATTTTTAAAACTTGCAGATTGCCTTTTTCAGGTGGCAAGGACATTTCTATAAAATAGGTGCGTTCATGGAAATATAAATTTTCCATGAACACGATACCGTACAACACATTGAACTTGAATTGGAGAAATATTCCCAGACAAATCCATCCAAAAATCTTAAAGTATTTTTTCATCGTTGGGGTGATGGATATTTATTTTTCGAGGTTTTTTAATTCAGATTCCCAATGCTGAATCCAGGATTCTATCTTTGCGACATGATGAGTTTCTTCTTCTCGCAGATCTTCGTACATTCGTTTGATACCTATATTTTCTTCGCTATCTTCAGGTGTTTTTTCCAAAAGAGTTTCATAGTAGGCAACGCTGTTTCGTTCACTGACAAGACACTTTGCCAGAATGCTCAAGCGTCCGCGAATGGATTCAGCGGTTTCATTTTTTTCAACGTTCATTATTTGCGCTCCCGTTTGATGTAATCTGGTAAATTGATTATAACAAAATAATGCAGTGTTTTGCGTCGTCTGAATCTTTTAAAGGCAATTTAAATATGAATCATTTTTCATTAGACAAATACAACGAGCTGGTTTCCCGGTTGGAGGAACTTTCCAGGCTCGGTGCGGTGATGGGTGTTTTGCATTGGGATCAAGAAGTCATTCTCCCCAGAGGTGCTGTGGAATCTCGTGCTCAGCAGATGGCAGTGATGGCGGGAATCTTACACGACAAAGGGACGCATCCCGAACTGGGGGAATTGCTGGACAATCTGCATGCTTCAGGGGCATCTGCTTATGATCCTTTGCAATGGTGCAATATTTCGGAAGCGAAGCGAGACTATGACTTGAGTGTGAAAATTCCCAAGGATCTGGTTCAGGAACTTGCAGAGTTGGGTTCCAGGGGGCATCAGGTTTGGGCTAAGGCGCGTGAAGAAAATAAATTCTCTGATTTCGCTCCCACTCTCAAACGGTTTGTGGAATTGAAAACACGCTGGGCGCAATGTGCTTTCCCGGATCTGTCACCGTACGATGCGAACATTGACATTTACGAGCGCGGAATGACGGTCGATAAGTTGACTCCGATCTTTGATCGGGTCAAAGTCGAATTGAAAATTCTGATCCAGAGAATCAAAGAAAATCCGCGCACGCGGGACGATTCGTTCATGAACGGTAATTTCTCTATTGAGAAACAAACCGCTTTGGGCAAGAGAATCAGTACCGCAATGGGATTCTCTTTCGACCACGGCAGGATGGATGTCTCGGTTCATCCCTTTTGTGGCGGGGCAGGACCCGATGATGTCCGCATCACCACTCGGTATCGGGAAGAAAATTTTATAGAATCTTTATATGCGGTGATTCACGAGACAGGACATGGTTTGTACGAGCAGGGAAGAATGCAGGAACAACGTGATTTGCCTGTTTCAGAAGCATTGACCATGGGCATCCATGAATCACAATCCTTATTTTGGGAACGCATGATCGCTCAGGGCAAACCGTTTTGCGAAGCCTTTTTGCCCGCATTTCAGGAGTCTTTCCCCAGTCAATTGGCGGGTGTTGTCCCACAGGTTTTTTACGAAGCGGTGAATGCTTGCGCGCCTTCGTTGATTCGTGTGGAGGCCGATGAGGCGACCTATCCACTGCATGTGATCCTTCGCTTTGAAATTGAGAAGGGTTTGTTTGATGGATCTCTTAACGTGGACGATTTGCCGGAGGTGTGGAATCAAAAAATGGAAGATTATCTGGGAATACGTCCACCAACGGATACCCTGGGAGTCTTACAGGATGTTCATTGGAGTGGGGGAGCGTTTGGGTATTTCCCGTCGTACACTCTGGGGGCCATGTACGCTTGCCAGTTTTACGATGCTCTTTTGAAAGAGTCTCCCGCTATCGAAAATGAAATCGCTAAAGGAAATCTTCAACCTGTCAAGAATTGGCTGAATAATAAAATTCACAGTAGAGGCAGATTACTTTCTCCAGAACAACTGGTTCAGGATGTGACGGCAAGTCCTCTTGACCCGGAAGTATTTATTGCATACTTGAAAGCAAAATACGAAACACTTTACAACTTGACCTGAAGGCCAGGTGTAGAAATTATTTTTGCTATTGCCTGTGCTTTGTTTTTAAACTGCGGTTGTTTGCTAAGAGTTGAATAGGCATCCGTTGCTTCAATTTGTTTTTTTTATGTCCCAAAACCTGGATGAACGATGAATCATGGACGATGATCTGGAATACCGTTGCAGGTCACGGTTGAAAATCGAAGAGGACAGGAAAAGCCTCCAAATTTGTGCGGAGTGCCAAAGACCGATGCCTGAAAAGGCGGCCTTCTGCCCTCATTGTGGTCCTCCGTTGAACCTGAAGGATATTTCTGTAAGGCGAATGTCCGGGTTTTCTGCCTTTTTCTGGATACTCATCCTCTGCATTTCTTTTGCAGGATTTCTATATTATAAAGAAGGTGGTCACTGGGAAGAGCTTGAGTCTGGAATCAAATTGGAGGAATTTGAGTCAAAACTCAAAAAATTATTACAAAGGAAAGTCACGCAGTTGGAAAATAAACTTTCGATTTCCGAGAAGGGAGCCGAGCCCGAAAAGGAAATCGAGCTTGAAAAAACATACAAGGTGGTGATGAAGGTAAATATCAAAGCTTTGAATGTGCGCTCTCAAGCTACGACACGATCCGAAATTATAGGGGTTTTGTCGAACAATGAAGAGGTGACGATTGTTGAAAGTAAAGATGGTTGGTCGCAAATAAAATTCAAAGAAAAAACCGGATGGGTCGCTTCCCGTTATTTATCGGCAGAGATACAATGAACGCTGTACAAACAATGAGTTCTCAGCGATAGAAGGCATGTGGGTCTCATCTTTAACAAAATAATCAGGATATTCAGAAAGATATAATTTAATGCAAAGTTTTCCTTATAAGGCGGTTGTGTTCGACTGGGCCTACACCTTGGTCGATCTTGTGGAAGAATGTGATGAGAAGGCATTTGAGCGAATTTATCAAAAAATGCAGGGCTGGGGATGGAATCTGCCTGAATATAAAGTGGTTTACGATCATTACCGGGAAGTATTTGAAATGATGGTCCACCAGTCTAGGTCCACGCATCAGGAAGCCCGCTTCGAAGAAGTTCTCAAGCTTCTTTTATTGAGTCACTATAAGGAGAAAGTGGAAAACGAAAAAATTCGTGAGTTATTGCGGGAATATTATGAAGAGATTTATAAACCTCGAAAAGTGTACGATGAAACGATCCCTGTTTTACAGGAGCTACAGGGAAAAGGTGTGCGCATGGGAATCATCTCTAACACGACGAATCCGGATTTCATGAAAGATTACGAACGCGAACTTTTGGGACTATCTCCCTATTTTGAGTTTTCGATTTATTCCTCTGGAGTTCCCTTTCGCAAGCCGCATCCCAGTATTTATGAAATTGCTCTGACACGTTTGTCAGTGCCCGTCGAGGAAATTCTGTTCGTAGGTGACAGCCCCTTGACAGATATTGCCGGACCGCAAGCTGTGGGCATGCACACCGCATGGCTGAACCGGGAAGATGCTCCGCACCCCGAGCCAATCCGTCCGCATTATGTGATTCATTCTTTGGCAGATTTGCTGGAAATCAGTCAATAAATCAATCTATGTCGCTTCCTCGTTTTTACATTTCTCCTGAAAATAAATTGGTAGATCGCATTTTATTTCGGGAGCAGGACTGGAATCATATCAGGAACGCTCTCAGGCTGGAGTCCGGGGCAAAGGTTTACGCCTTCGATGGTCATGGCATTCAATACCTTGTGCAGTTGGATCGGGTCGATAAGCAGGGTGTCGAAGGGATCATCCTTCAGAGCGAGCAGAGTAAAAACGAATCACCGCTATCCATCACATTGGGGCAAGCTTGGCTCCAGGATAGCAAAATGTCGACCTTGGTGAGGCAAGTCGTCGAGTTGGGAATCGTCGCACTTTACCCTCTGGTTACGGAAAGGTGTCAGGTGAAAAAAAAAGCATTGCAGGAATCATCAAAAGCTTTCCGTTGGGAAGAGATTGCGCGGCAAGCGGCACGGCAGTCGGGACGCTCAAGGGTTCCTGAAATTCAAAAAAAGTTTTACAGTCCGAAAGAATTTTTTGCAGAAGCAGAGAGTTTCGATCTCAAACTGATTTTTTGGGAAGACGAAAAAGCAACCACACTTCAGGATATTTCAGCCAAACAGGAGATCAAAACAGCGAGCTTGTTGTTTGGTCCCGAAGGTGGCTGGAGTCGGGAAGAAATCGAAACTGCCCGAAGCCATGGTTATCAGACCATCAGCCTGGGACCAAGGATTTTAAGGGCCGAAACCGCTCCCCTTACAGCCATTTCTGTTTTACAATACATCTGGGGCGATATTTAACCGCATAACCTGTTTTTTATTTGAGAAAGAACTGGAAAAGTAATATGACGTATCAATGTGAACTGGACATGTTTGAAGGGCCGTTGGATTTATTGCTCCACCTCATCAAAGAGGAGAAGATGGACATCTACGATATACCTATCGCCCAGATCACACGGCAATATTTTGAATACATGGATATGTTGAGAGAATTGAACCTCGATGTGGTGGGGGAATACCTTGTCATGGCGGCAGAGTTGACTAAAATCAAATCCCGCATGCTGTTACCCGTCGAGCCCAAAACCGGGGATGAGGTGGACCCGGAGGATGGTGAAGATCCACGCGAAGAATTGGCGCGTCGCTTACAGGAATACCGTCGTTACAAAGGAGCCGCTTTTGAATTGAGGAAGAGGGAATACGACCAGCAACAAATCTTCTACCGAGGAAGTGAAATAGAGGTTGAAGAGTTGGAAAATGAAACGATGGTAGAGGCCAATATATTCGATCTTTTGACCGCCTTTCGGGATATCCTCAAGAAGCAGGTTGCGCGTCCAACTTACGAAATCAAAGTCACAACCCTTTCGGTTTCGGATCGTATTCAATACATCATGGAATTATTGAATTCATCAGAGAGCATTTCTTTTGATTCCCTTTTCACACAACTCAACACACGGCAGGAGATCATCGTCACCTTCCTTGCAATGCTGGAGTTGATGCGAATGCGCTTGATTCGCATTCAGCAGGCAAAACGTTTTGCAGTCATACGAATTTACGCCAATGCAGATAAGGAAGCACAGGATGAAGCCATCCGCCAGTTTCAGGCCAGTCAGGAAATCGAGCCCAAAGAGTGAATATCAAACTGAAGTCGTGTGTTTTCTTTACAGTTTTGATAGCCGAACTCAAGTAAACGGGTATTCTAAAATCATTTGAGTAGAGACAGAGCCTCTAGAGGAGTTTATTTATGAACAGGGTTTCTGCGTTTTTGATGGTTGTTATGATTTTTCTTTCAGCCTGTGCGAGTAAAACGGGCTGGGAGCCAACGGTAGACCCGCACAATGATCCCCATCCTGATTTGATCGAGGCCCATACGGAAGAATGTCGGCAACTTGCAGATAAAGCTTCGGGTGGAACATTGACGCAATCTGGCGTTGGAACGGCTGTCGGTGCCGCCGTTGGAGCCGTCGTAGGTGCTGTTGTTGGAGCGGTATCGGGCAATGCAGGTGGTGGTGCGGCTACCGGAGCGGCGATTGGCGGTACGGGAACCGGTGTGTCCAGTGGTGTCCAGGCTGAAGGGGTTTACAAGAATGCTTTTAAAAGGTGCATGCAGAACAGAGGACACAGGTTACTCAATTAGCAGGCAGTGCAGGGTTCAGCGTGTGCTGAAATCTTGATACCGATGCGAGATTTATTGAATGTGTAACCTTGTTGCGGAAGGGGGACCGGGATGCTGATGAGTCACAGGATAACGGTTGCATGTTTTGTTTCGGCTGGATACAATGTCTAATGGATTGTTTTTTCTTGCTCATCCCGTTTATGTTTGATGCAGATTGTTTTTTCACAGTTCCGTCAGGGCATTCATAATGATAAAGCAAATAAAGGAAGACATAGCGGTCGCTATTGAAAAGGACCCTGCCGCACGGAATGTGGTTGAGGTATTGCTCCTTTATCCCGGCGTTCATGCTTTGGTGGCCTATCGTTTAGCCAATGGTTTGTGGAAACTTGGATTTAAATTTTTGAGCCGGGCACTTTCGTACTTTGCGCGTTGGTTGACGGGCATTGAAATACATCCGGCGGCACAAATCGGCAAAAGATTCTTCATCGATCATGGCATGGGTGTGGTGATTGGCGAAACATCGGTCGTGGGTGACAATGTTTTTATTTACCAAGGGGTCACTTTGGGTGGCCTCAGCACTAAAAAGGGGAAGAGGCATCCTACGATTGGTAATAATGTGGTCTTGGGTGCAGGAGCGCAGGTGCTGGGACCGGTTCGTATTGGTAACAATTCCAAAGTTGGCTCGGGATCTGTTGTATTACAAAATGTTCCAGAATATTCTACGGTGATCGGTGTTCCCGGTCGCGTGGTGTTTTCTGGTGCGGATAACATGACCGGTGAGGATGGTGAAGAGAGATTTCCCGATCCCGTTGCTCGTGTTATCGAGTGTATGCTGGAGCGGCTTCCCCAGATGGAGCGTGACATACGTCAGTTGAAAGAAGCTCTTCGTGTTGCCAATGAGTCGTCCACTGAAAAATAGTATCCACTCCCCACTTCATTCGAGGCCCATGCAGGCCTTCCATTCGATATATTTAGAACCCATTTCCAGAAATTAATTTGAGACAAGTTTGTGCGCCGTATTTACCTAGATCATAACGCGACCACGCCTTTGGCAAAGGAAGCTCTGGCTTCCATGCTTGAGATATTGCAGGAAGATTTTGGGAATCCCTCCAGCATTCACGGTGAAGGGCGCAAGGCACGTGAGCACATGGATGTCGCTCGCCTGGAAGTTTCAAAGTTATTGGGGACCCGGCCCGGAGAGATCACTTTCACCAGTGGTGGGACGGAAGCCAATAATTTTACCCTTCTTGGAGTTGCCTTGTCTTCAGGTGCGAGAGGCGGACGCATCATTTCCACTCAAGTGGAGCATGCCTCTATCATCAATCCACTCAAACAATTGGAAAAGGATTATGAAATCGTTCTTCTTCCTGTTAATGAAAAAGGTCATGTAGACCCAGCCGAAGTTGAGAAGGCGATCAACGATCAAACGCTTCTGGTTTCTGTACAATGGGCCAACAGCGAGACAGGGGTGTTACAGAATATTCATGAAATCGGAACGCTTGCACGTAAAGCGGGTGTTTTGTTTCACAGTGATATGGTTCAAGTCGCAGGAAAAATGGAAATAAATCTGGATTCCCTGCCGGTGGATTTGGCATCGTTTTCGGCCCATAAGCTCTATGGCCCCAAGGGCGTTGGAGCTTTGTATATCAGACGCGGGACGCAAGCCCTGTTTTCCCCATTATGTGGGGGCGGACAAGAAAAGAAACGGCGAGGGGGAACAGAAAATGTCGCCGGCATCGTGGGCTTTGGAAAAGCTTGTGAACTATCGAAGGGTTGGCTTGAAAGTGATAGAGATCAAGATTCAAAGGATTTGGGCGAATGGTTTTTATCGCAGGTGAGGGCGGAAATCCCCGATGTTCGGCTTTTCGGAGAAGGGGCGAGCAAACTGAGCAATACCTTTAATTTGGGATTTTCGGGAGTTGAAAGCGACACTTTACTCATAGGACTGGACATTGCAGGCATCGCGGTGTCGGCAGGATCGGCTTGTAGTTCGGGGTCGGGTTTTCCATCGCCAACTTTATTGGCAATGGGTGTTCCCGAAGAAGAGGTCAACTCCTCATTGCGATTCACTCTGGGGCGGCACTCAAATAAGGAAGATTTGACTTATGTGGTGGAGTGCCTGTCCAATTTAGTGCGTCTAAATCGTAAAAAACATTGATTTTACAGCTAAAATGCAGAAAAAGTCTAATGGTATCGCTTTAAAGTTCGATATTAAATATAGGCTTTGTATTCAGTCACATTTTACTTGTTTGTCCACTTTAAATGTTTGAAAGAGTATACTGTCAGAGTAACGTTATTTATTTGACGCTTGGGAGAAAATCGGTTGACACTTCTTCCGTAGATTACTATAATCTATTGAAAATTAAGGGTCTATGGAAAAGAAGAATGTTCACACTCCCTACGTTTGTTTATAAAACTAGGCAAAAATGAAAATGGATTGGACTCAAGGGTGTCCTGCATTTGCCAGAAAAAGCCCTAAAACCCGCCATTAAGGAGATTCTGCCGCTCATGTTGTTGTCAAACAAATTACCCCACCTATTTTTAGTTCTTTTATTGTCTTCCTCTGTTTTCATGCAAGGTTGTAGTTATATTCCTTGGTTAAAGGGTAGTCAGGAAGAGGATATTGCTTTTGAAGATGATTTTGGCACAGAGGATGGTGAATTTGCAGATAAAGAAGGTGGCAAAGGGGGTGAAGATGATTTCTTTGGAGAAACAGAGGGTGAATTCCTCAATGTTGATGAGCAGTTTCCCAACCCTGCTCAGGAAACAGCAAAGAGCGAATTAAAAGGTGATGTTGAGAATTTACAATCTCAACAAGGTGCATTAGCAGGTAAAGTCCGACAAATGGAAGAGATGCTCAAGACGCTGGAACCTAAAATCAGTGCGACAGAACAGAGATTGCAGGGCAGTCTTGCGGCCGCAAAAGGGAAAACAGAATTCCTGGAGCCGGAAGTGGAGCAACTGAAAAAACAAGTTGCGGCTTTGAATGCTGAAATCGCCCGGTTGAAAGAAATTGAAGCGAAAGAAGCCGCGGCAATGGTCGCCAAAAAGGAAGAGGTCAAGAAGAAAAGAACAATGCGTCGAAAGGCAAGTCCTGTTCCTCCAGAGTATTCCAGAGCACTTGCGGCTTATAGAGCCAAGAACTATGACGAATCCATTCTTCTTTTCCAGTCACTTTCAGTAAGCAATCCACCCGCTAATTTGCAAGACAACATTGCCTTCTGGATTGGAAGCAATTATGTACAGTTGGAAATGTTTGATGATGCTATCAAGCAATTTGAAATGGTACTGAATAAATTTTCACGAGGAAATAAAGTACATGATTCGCGCTATATGCTGGCTCTGAGCTATCATAAGATGGGGCAGAGCAGTAAAGCAGTGGAAATTCTTCAATCCGCTTTAAAATCAAAGCCTAATCAGGAAGTGCGTGTTAAAATGGAAAAAATGCTGAACGAAATCCGTTAAGCCTTTTTCCCAACTTATTTAAATGGGTTACAGATGAAAGTCGCCATCGTCCACGATTGGTTGACAGGCATGCGTGGCGGTGAGAAATGTCTTGAAGTTTTCGTGCGTCTCTTTCCACACGCAGACTTGTATACCCTTCTGCATATCAAAAATTCAGTCTCACCTGAGATTGAAAATAGAAAAATAGAAGTTTCCTTTCTTCAGAATCTACCCTTCATTCAGTCCCGATACCGCTATTACCTCCCATTAATGCCCTTTGCGATATCAGGATTTGATTTGCGCGGTTACGACCTGGTGCTCAGTAGCAGTCATTGCGTTGCCAAGGCCGTTCGAGTGTCTCCCAAAACCCTGCATGTTTGTTATTGTCACACACCCATGCGGTATATCTGGGATCAGTTTGACCAGTACTTTGCCCGACCGGGATCACCCAAGTTGACTTCGCTTGTTATGAAATTGATAGCACCCTCATTGCGACGGTGGGATGTGAGGATGAACCGGCACGTCGATTTTTTCATTGCCAACTCCCAACATGTTCAAAAACGTATCAAGAAATATTATGGACGAGAGTCCAGCGTTATCTATCCTCCTGTCGATACAGATTATTTCAAGCCGCAAAAAAAAGAGAGAGGCGATTTTTTCCTTATTCTATCTGCATTCGCTCCCTACAAGAGAGTTGATTTAGCGGTTGAAGCCTTCAATAAACTGGGGTATCCTCTGGTGGTTATTGGGACAGGGCAGGATGAGGAGAGATTGCGCCGCCTTGCCAATAAAAACATCCAGTTTAAAGGATGGTTGGATGCAGAAGAAATCCGTTCCTATCTGGGACGTTGCAGAGCCTTGATTTTCCCCGGTGAAGAAGACTTTGGAATCACTCCTGTCGAAGCGCAGGCAATGGGGCGACCCGTTATCGCTTATGGCAAAGGCGGGGCTCTGGAAACAGTGGTTGCCAGTTCTGGTAGAGTGGTTGGAGAGCCTCTCAGCAGATCTGCGACAGGTGTTTTTTTCGACGAACCGACGGTCAACGCCTTAGTGCAGGCTGTGTCCTATTTTGAAACGATAGAATCCTCTTTTGATCCCGATCTCATTCGGCAACACGCCCAGAAATTTGATACAAGTATATTTGCCGATCACATCAAGAAATTTATCGATCAACAACTTTCTACTTCAACGTAAATGCTGAAGAAACACAGTCAGCTATTTCTATCGGGTCTGATTGCATCGGACAGCCTGGTAGTTCTGTTTTCATGGTTTGCCGCCTATTGGCTTCGCATCAACCTGCCTTGGATTCCACTCACTAGCGGAGAACCGTTGTTTGAGGCCTATGCATGGTCTGCAATACCGGTTTTGATTGTGTTCATGATCAATGCAAGAAACTTTGGGTTGTATCGTCCTCTTCGAGGGAAAAGTTTTTTGTCGGAATTGACGACCTTGGTGAAAGTGGTGCTCTTTACCGGACTCATGCTCACCGCACTGGCATTTTTTTATCGTGGGGATTCATTTTCACGTGTGATCGCCGCGTATTTCCTGATTTTAGTGCTGACACTTTTAACAACATCCCATTGGTGCATCCGTGTTTTTTTGATCCATCTCAGAAAGAAGGGCATCAACTTGAGACATGTGTTGATTCTGGGAGTGGGTGAATTAGCGCAGACACTTTCGGACAAGCTGAACCTTCATCCTGAATACGGTTTCAATGTAGTTGGATTTTTGCAAGAGGCGCAAAGTACCCCTGTTGCTACGATAGAGGCACAAAAGATTTTGGGGAAAACACTGGATGTCTCCAGAATCATAAAGGACTATGGCATCGACCAGGTTTTCATAGCATTTCCTCTCAAAGCTCAGGGCGAGATTGAAAACGTTTTGAGCTTGTTGACAGAAGAAACAGTTACGATAAAAGTTGTCCCTGATCTGATGCAGTTTGTGAATCTTCAGTCCGGTGTCGAAGAGTTGGATGGCCTGCCCATAATCAGCATCAGTGACACCCCCCTGTATGGCTGGAATCTGGTGATTAAAAGAATCATTGATCTGATATTTTCTGCTGTGGCAATTTTCTTATTGGCTCCATTGATGGCAGTGATTGCAATCATTATTAAACTGGAATCTCCTGGCCCCATATTTTACCGCCAGGAAAGAGAAGGATTGGATCGCAGGGTTTTTGACATGCTAAAATTCAGATCTATGAAGATAGATGCCGAATCAAGTTCAGGACCTGTATGGGCCAGTAAAAGTGATGATCGTCGAACTCGCATCGGCGCATTTTTAAGATCCTCCAGTTTGGATGAATTGCCGCAACTTTATAACGTCTTCAAAGGCGAAATGAGTCTGGTGGGTCCACGACCTGAACGACCTGTTTTTATAGATGATTTTAAAAAGACTATCCCGCATTATATGTTGCGCCTGAAAATGAAAGCAGGCATTACCGGGTGGGCTCAGGTCAATGGTTGGCGGGGAAATACTTCTCTGGAAAAACGGATTGAATTTGATCTTTATTATATTCGAAACTGGTCTCTGGCATTCGATTTCAAAATTCTTTTCATGACCCTCTGGAAGGGTTTTATAAATCCCCATGCCTACTGATCTTAAAGTTTTGGCTGTGATTCCGGCCCGGTGGGCTTCCACCCGTTTTCCAGGCAAGCCGATGGTCATGATAAAAGGACGCCCTATGGTGCAATGGGTGTACGAACGGGCAAAACAAGCAAAACTCGTTGACGATGTTCTTGTAGCAACCGACGATGACCGCATTCTTTCAGCAGTTACAAATTTTGGAGGCAAAGCCGTTCTCACCTCGCCCGATCATCCGACAGGAACGGATCGGATTGCCGAGGCGGTTCGGGACATCAACTGTGATATTGTTGTCAATGTTCAAGGTGATGAGCCATTGATTCCTCCTGAAAATATAGATTGTGCTGTACAATGCTTGATGGATGATCCCTCCATACCGATGTCTACCTTAATGACGGCCATTGACAACCCGGATGAATTTAAGGACTCAAACATTGTTAAAGTAGCGGTTGGGAAAAACGGACATGCGCTTTATTTTTCCCGCTCACCGATCCCACACAACAGGGATGGAAGTCGCATTGCGGGGGATAAAGGCTGTCTGGGCTACAAGCATATCGGTTTGTATGTGTATAAAAAAACATTTTTGATGAAGTTGAACCTTTTGCCAGAAGGTGATCTGGAGCAGGTGGAAAAACTGGAGCAATTGCGGGTATTGGAAAATGGCTACAGCATAAAAGTTGTGGTTGCACCGGGAACTTCGATCGGGGTGGATTGCCCCAAAGATTTGGAAACGGTTTTGAAACTGATAGATTCTTCAACATCCGCAACTTGATAGGACGTTTAAAGGGAGTGGTCGTTTTGAGCACAAGAAAAAGAAAAAGAAAAAAAACCAAATTTATATTTGTGACCGGTGGTGTGCTGTCTTCTTTAGGTAAAGGCATTGCCGCCGCATCCATAGGTGCCTTGTTGGAAGGAGCGGGACTGAAGATCACTCTCATGAAGCTCGACCCCTATATCAATGTTGATCCCGGTACCATGAACCCGTTTCAACATGGAGAGGTTTATGTTACGGATGATGGAGCCGAAACAGATCTCGACCTGGGCCATTACGAGCGCTTCACGCTGGCAAAAATGCGGAAAACCAACAACATCACGACAGGACGTATTTATCACGACGTGATTCAAAAAGAACGCAAAGGTGAATATCTGGGTTCAACCGTTCAAGTCATTCCGCATATTACAGACGAAATCAAACATCATATCGGATTGATTGGAAAGGATGTGGACGTTGCCATTTGTGAAATAGGTGGAACCGTTGGCGATATCGAAAGTCTCCCTTTTTTAGAAGCAATTCGACAATTCAAATACGACAAAAAACAAAAAGATGTTCTCTACGTTCACTTGACATTGGTCCCGTATATTCGTAGCGCAGACGAATTGAAAACGAAACCCACTCAGCACAGTGTGCAAAAATTACGAGAGATCGGCATTCAGCCAGACATTTTGCTCTGTCGAACGGAAAAATATTTATCGAAAAGTTTGAAAGAAAAAATAGCTCTGTTCTGTAATGTGGACGTCAATTCTGTAATGACAGCCGCAGATGTAGATACGATTTATAAAGTTCCCCTCGTCCTGCATAAAGAAGGACTGTGCAAAACGATTTTGAAAAAATTGGGAATTCCTGCTGTAGAGCCTTCTTTGGACCGCTGGAAGGAGATCAATAATATATTACAAGAACCTTCAGGAGAAGTAGATATCGCTTTGGTCGGTAAATACATAGACCTCAAGGAATCCTACAAGAGTTTGACCGAAGCTTTGATACACGGCGGGATCGGAAACAAAGTTCGTGTCAAAATCCATTGGATCGGTGCAGAAGATCTGGAAAAAACAGACGGATTGAAAAAACTGGAAGCCTGTGATGGCATTCTGGTGCCTGGCGGGTTTGGGGAAAGGGGCATCGAAGGAAAAATAAATGCTGTCCAATTTGCCCGCCTCAAACAAGTTCCTTATTTTGGTATTTGCCTGGGAATGCATTGCGCGGTTATCGAATTTGCCCGCAATGTTGCCCATTTGAAAGATGCGCACAGTTCAGAATTTTACCCGAATGCACCATATCTGATCATCGATTTGATGTCAGATCAAAAAGCCGACGGGGATAAAGGGGGGACGATGAGGCTGGGAGAATATCCCTGTCAATTACGTAAAAAAACCAAAGCTTTTAAAGCCTATGGTGAAAGAGAGATATTTGAACGTCATCGTCACCGTTACGAGTTCAACAACCAGTTTAGAATTCAACTTGAAGAAGCCGGTCTGAAAATAAGCGGTCTTTCGCCCAACGGTAATCTGGTGGAAATCGTGGAATTAGAAGATCACCCCTGGTTCCTGGCAGGACAATTTCATCCAGAGTTCAAATCATCGCCCATGTCACCACACCCCCTGTTTCGCGATTTCATCGCCGCTTCTTTAAAATATAGGGAAACACGCAAGAAATAAAAATACGGGCATCAAGCAAATAAAAAAGGGCACCCCCTTGAAAGGGTGCCCCTTAAAATTTTTATAGCTGAAGATCGAACCCGATCAGTTCATGCTACCTTCCTCTTTTTTCCTCATCGGTTCAACTTCCTTTTTCATCATGTCCGAGGTGCCGCTACCTTCTTCTTTCAAATGTTTCGCGGTGCCTTCGTGTTTTTTGTACTCGCCGTATTTCTTTTCAGACATGCCTTCCATCTTTTCTTTATACTTGGAGCCTTCTTCTTTGTGACCGTCCATTTTTTCCATCGCATGATCACCAGCTTCTGTACCATGGCCGGCTCCGTTATGTGCGTCGTCATGTGCCTGAGCATTGCCTACAGTCAATGCAAACAAGATCAAAAAAGCAGATGGTATAGTGGCTAAGAATTGTTTCATCTATGCTCTCCTTCAATTATCAATGATGTGGAAACTACCTATAAAACAAGAATACCAGTATTCTCAGTCGAAAAAGAACAAAATTTATTACAATTTTCCTAACGAAATAATGCAGTTATTTTTCTTTTGTAAAAGAGTACTTCCGGTGGGTATGGAGCAAAATAAAAAAGCCCAACTTTCAAGAAAGAAAGCTGAGCTTTTTGTAAATCCATGGGCGGGAGTTAAATCAGATTTTTTTTAATGTATAAAACTGTTTTTGAAACCCAGGTTGGCTAATTTTAGCTTGTCCTTTTTGGCTTTTTGAACGCTGTCGTATCCTGCCACCTGTACTGTATAAGTGGTTTGTTTGACGGGCAATCTTGGGATGCTGGCGGTAAATCCCTTTTTCTCCAGATCACTTTTCAAATTATCAGCAGAAGACTTCGAGTGGAATTGACCGAGAGAAACACCGTAATCGCCCGTTTCCATTTTTTTCAAATTAGGTGAATAACCTTTTTCAGCCAACGATTTCATCAAGCCCACCGCTTGCTCCTCGGTTGGGAATACTCCTGACAAAACCACATACTGTTGGCTGGTTGTTAATTTGTTTTTCAATTCGGACTTGAACCCTTTGTCCTGAAGCGTTTTGGCAAATTTATTGGCATTGTCTTCGATCAAAAAGGCACCCACCTGAATGTCCCAGACTTTCCCCGACTTTTTCTTCGTCGTTGAAGCGGTTGGTATCGACGCGACTTTCGCCAAAACAGGTGTTCGGCTGGTTGCGCGTCGTGCTTTTCTAATGACTGGTTTTGAATTGTCTGTTGTGAGCGAAGTCTTGGTGATTTGACCCGCATTAGATTTTGATTCCTTTAAAACGGAACGTGTTGGTTCAGGTAGGGCAGGTTCTTCTTTGACAGGTTCGGTTTGAATGATTTCTTCCTGAACGATTTCTTCCTGAGCGTTCTCTGCATTTATTAACTCAGGAGCCAGTGCCGCTTCTTCTGCAACCGGTCTGCTGGCTTCCAAAATTGCAGGATCGAGTTCCTGGGGATTGTTGCCGCCTTGCACCAAAAAATAAACGACACCCATGAGCGATAATGCTATGGTTGAAATCCCGACGATTCTGGTATTTTTGCTACGGATTTCTTTTTCTGCGTCCAGTTCGGCTTCAATCTCGGCATTTTCAGCCAATTCATCGATTTGTTTGCTATATTTGTTTAGAACTTCAATCGGCGTGTCGGTCATGAGAATGTTTGAATTTAAGTGTTTAAATTAATGGAACATCTAATTATATTAAATTACATGCTATTTAGTATATATTTTATACCTTGAGAATGTCAATAACTTTTAATAAATCAATAGTATAGGGTTTTTATGGCTGAAAGTAGCGAAATAACAGTCGATCTTTCTGTGGATTTGGGCAAGCTCAAATTATCCAATCCGGTACTAGCCGCTTCGGGAACATTTGGCTACGGGCTGGAATACCTGCCTTTTGTGGACTTGAACCGGCTGGCCGGATTCTCCACCAAGGGCCTGTCGCTAAAACCACGCATCGGCAATCCTGTTCCACGTGTCATCGATACCGAGGCGGGCATGTTGAATGCCATCGGACTCGAAAATGTGGGGCTGGACGCCTTTCTCAAAGATAAAATTCCTCTGTTGAAGCAATACAGCGCGCGTATCATCGTTAATTTTTTTGGTGAATCGGAAGAAGAGTATGTGGAAATGGCGAGGGCTCTGTCTGATGTGGAGTGCATCGACGCTTTGGAAATGAACATTTCCTGTCCCAATGTGGCAACAGGCGGACACCAATTCAGTTCCACTCCCCAGCGTGTCGAATCGGTCGTCAGCAAGACCCGCCAAGCCACCCATAAATTTCTCATTGTCAAACTATCGCCCAACGTGCAGGACATCGGCGAAATCGCAAAGGCCGCAGAATCCGCAGGGGCCGACGCCTTGTCCGTCGCCAATACCTACGTGGGAATGAAAATAGATATTCGCACCGGCAAACCGTATATCGCCAATCGCACCGGCGGGCTTTCCGGTTCGGCTATCAAACCCCTGTCACTGTATCTGGTCAACCAGACCGCCAAAGTCGTGAAAATTCCGATCTTTGGCATCGGCGGCATCGCCTCCGCAGAAGACGTTCTGGAATACCTCTACGCCGGAGCCAAAGCCGTGCAGATCGGGACCGCCAATTTCCTGAATCCAGCCATCACCCTGGAAGTTGTGGACGATCTGGAAAAATTGTGCCGGGAACTGGGCATCAAAAAACTGTCCGGCATTCGCCCCTGCTTGTAAAGAGTTCCCAATGCAGAGAAAAATTGTCGCGTTCCATCAGGACAAAGAAAACCACTGGGTCGCCGATCTCGAATGCGGACACGGACAGCATCGCCGCCACAACCCACCCCTGATCGAGCGTGAATGGGTTCTCAGTGCGGAAGGACGACAGCCCTTCATCGGCACCGAACTGAATTGTAAAAAATGCGACGAAGAATTCGCAGACTAGAAAATTTATCGAAAGAGCAGAGCGTGCCGGAAAATTTGGACACTGAAACAAAACCACAAAAAAAAATGAAACTGCTTCTGGAATACGAAGGCACCCGCTACTGCGGCTGGCAGTCCCAGAAAAATGGCGTTTCCATACAAGAGATCGTGCAGGGCGTATTGAGCCGAATGCACAACACGCCGACCATCGTCTGGTCCTCCGGCAGAACCGACGCAGGAGTTCACGCGCAAGAACAGATGGTGCATTTTTTTACCGAGTCCAGGATGACCGACCTGCAATGGCTCAAAGGCATCAACGGACTGCTCCCGACCGATATCGTCGTGAAACAAGTATCCCTCGCCGAACCGGACTTCCACGCACAGGCATCCTGCAAAGGCAAACTCTATCGCTACACTATATTGAATCGCGATTTCCCAACAGCACTCGATTTTCCCTACTCATGGTACCTCTATTATCCGCTCGACGTGGAGGCCATGCGCGAGGCCGTGCAAGTACTCGAAGGACGGCACGACTTCACCTCCTTTCGCGGCTCTAAATGCGGCGCGAAAAGCGCGGACCGATACTTGATGAAAACCGTCGTCCGCAAAGAAGGCGACCGCATCCAGTGTTACTTCATCGGCAACGGATTCCTCAAGCACATGATACGCATCATCATGGGAACCGTTGTGTTGGCAGGAAGAGGGCTATTGAAGCCCGCAGACATGACGCAAATACTCGAAGCCCGCAACCGCAGAAAAGCCGGCCCCACCGCACCCGCCAAAGGGCTCTGCCTGATGCGCGTCTTTTATGACATCGAAGAACGTAGCGATTGCCTGCACCGCCTCCAGAACAGCCCCATAGAAATCCCCTTCCTCGGCTGAAATTTCATAAGAAGAATTTTCCAATGTGGAACCACAAACGTCATCCTGAGCAAAGTGAAGGATCTCTATCGTGCAAACTTAATACAATTGTATGATATTAAAATATAAAGCAAAGATTTGACCCTATTTAAGATTGTTACAATTAGAAGGGAAAGATTCTAGTGACCAAAAAACCGTCATTGCGAGACGCCAAAGGCGGCGCGGCAATCCATTTTTATTTTTAAGTGATTACACACTCAAAATGATGCGCAATATTCTATTAAAACAAGATTTGACCCTAAATATTATGGTAAAAATTAAATTGCAAGGTGTCTAGAAAATCAGGGGTGCATCATTATTCACGCTTAACTTAAACAACATTTTTTAAATTTTTTCCCGCTTCCACATGGGCAGTCGTCATTTCGCCCTACTTTTTTTGATTTACTAGTTACTGTTTTGAAATTAAACTTTTCCCCTCTTTTTACTTTTTGTGGTTTCGGCAAATTTTTTACTAAATGATCCATTTCATTTGATTGAACCCAATCATATTCATTATTAACACCGAATCTTAATCTTGGACTCGCTTGTCCAATGCAGATCCCAAACCATGAGCTTGCTTTTTGTATGTACTTTCTTCTCTTGCAGTGATTTTCTAAGCGAGGTACTGCTATAGAGACATCATCGTCATTGAGGTGAAGAGTTAGGCCAGTTGCTCCATCATCTAAAAGAAATGTAAAATCATGAGGTTTGCCATCTTTATCTTTCAGTTTGATCATTTGAGAAATTCCATCGTTTATTGTTTCAATGGCATTTCCTGAAAGGGCAAGTAACATAAAACCTAAGTCTATTGTTGCAGGATGGTCTAGAATATTTATATCTTTTATTATTTGATCGAATTCGGTGTCTTTATATTTAGTTAAAATTCCCTCAGGAACATGTGATCCATGCAATCCTTCACGTCTTACCATCATTGCAAGGTCAAGGTCTGCGCATAAATCTCCTCCGAGAATCATCATGTTTTGGCCTTCATCCATATATAAATTATTTTTCAGATGATATGAAAGAATGGTCAGCTCATGTGAAGAGATAATTTTTTTGCCGTAAGATGTTCTCCTGTTTATATAGCTCAAAAAATGTAGAGGCGATTGTAGCATTTCCGTTATGACATCAAGGAAAAACACGTCCATTACGAATGGAACTTTTATATATTTTGTTTCCTGATAAACTAGAAATTGCATTGCTTGGAAGGAAAGAGCTGGGTAGTGATCAGACACGACACAAAAAGGATATATTTCTTTGTACTCTCGTTTAATATTTAACTCATTTCCTTTTTTATCAATGAGCTTATAGTTTTTGTCCGTTAAGAAAGAAGCGCATGAGAAAGCTTGATCGTAAGCTTCTTGAACTGCTTTCTTGAAGTCTTCCTTGAGACAATTATCATTGCCTTTTCGTGCAGCAATAGTAAGCTTTTTTGATTTTGCCTGTAGAAGTATTACTCTATTTCCAAATACAACCAGAACGTCTATTTCCCCAACTTGGTCGCCTTTAGAGTCGAAGATATCGATATTCATATACACGCGATGTTCGCCAAAAACGAGCTTCAGTCTTTCAGCAGAAAACTCCTCAGTAAACTCGCCTCTATGCTGCATGGCACTAGGTTGGTATTGCTTATCTGCACAAAACCAGAAAAATGGTGTTTCATACAGTGCTTCCACCAAATTATAATTCTGGAATAATAAAAAAGTATCTTCTTGAAGTTTAATTATTGGATATGCCTTTTTAGGGTTAAAGTCATCTAAAGAATTGAATCCATGCATATCCATAGGTGCTACAAAGGACTCAATAATTTGCCTCGATACATCAATGTTAATATTTGAGGAACCGCTAACTTCTTCAGTTGTAAATTTAAAACTTTCAAGAAAATTCCACTCATTTGGATGTTGATTAGCGAACTGGTTTAAATTGTAATTAATTTTTTTGTTCTGCAGTAATTGTATTGATGTCACAATATCAAAAGCTTGCTGAGCAGAAAAACCTTTGTTTTCCAGTAACCAATCATTATCTTTTTTGTTTTTGATTTTCGAAAGGTCTCTATATTGAAATTGATATGCAGATTCCCCGCCATAGAAAATTGCCTCCCTCAAAACATTGCCTTTTTTAAACGGGTTAAAATTTTGATCACCAATTTTACAGGGATCAAATAATTCCTTTAGCGGCACCATAGATTCATGAATTTCTTTTAGTAGTGAATCGGTCCTGACAATGTATTTTTGGAGGATATCGGGCGAAGGGAGCTCTGTGCTTAAAGGTTTTTTACATAAGAGCCCGATGAGGGTTGATATTTCAGTTCTCACCAATTTATCCTTTGAGTACTGCGTTAAAATATTATCTGAGGTTATTGTGTCAGAATATTTAATCGTATTGTCTCTAAAACAAAAGTGTGCAATCGCATGAACGTATCCTGGAGAAACGCATAGTTCCGCTAGTTCTGAAAATATTTCAGATTCTTTTCTAATTTCCAAGTTCAAAAGACTGTACTCCAGTTTGGGGGACTGACGTCTGATACGTCCTTAATTTTCGAGGCAGCTAACAGTTTTATTTTTTGCTGTTACTCATCGTTTTTCGGTAACTACATCTAATTCTTAACATGCTTTTATTTTGGATTGTAGAAAAGTTCGATATAATTGAAAATATCTTAACGCGCTTCTTCACGAGTGACATGAATTTTTCATCGGATGCGATCATTTTTTAGTAGCCGAAAAAAACTCGGTCACCGAAAATTCCCACGTTTCTTGGTTGATAATAAATGAGTGAAGTTTTGCAGTCTCTTTTAAAAGAAATCAGGGAGTGCCGTTTGTGCGAGGAGCATTTGCCCTTGGGGCCGCGCCCGGTGGTGCAGGCGCATTTTGGGGCGAGGGTTTTGATTGTGGGGCAGGCTCCGGGGCGCAGGGTTCACGAAACGGGTGTTCCGTTCAATGATCCCAGTGGGGTGCGTTTGCGCGACTGGTTGGGAATCGATTCGTCGGTGTTTTATGATGCGGAAAAAATCGCGCTCTTGCCGATGGGATTCTGCTTTCCCGGTACGGGCAAGTCGGGGGATTTGCCGCCGCGACCGGAATGCGCGGAAGCCTGGCGCGAGAAGTTATTGGACCGTTTGCCCAGCATTCAACTGACTTTGTTGATCGGTCAGTACGCTTTGAAATATCACCTTGGCACTTCACAGAAAAAGAATTTGACGGAGACGGTCCGGGCCTGGCGCGATTATTCAGAGGAGGGGATCATCCCGCTCCCGCATCCGAGTCCGCGCAACAATCTCTGGTTGCGCAAAAACGCATGGTTCGAAGCGGAGGTTCTGCCTGTCTTGAAATCAAGGATTCGCGTTTTGTTGTGAGCGGATTGCCTTACATATCCTGAATGAATTTGCGTGCGAAGGAGCGGACTTCTTTTCCGTTCAATACATGGAACTGGCGTAGTTTCTCCACCATCTGATTGGAGAAGCGTTTGAGCGGAATATGGATGATGCGTTTTTTGTAATGTTTCGCCAGCTTGCGCCAGCTCATGCGCGGCGGGGTGGGGGAGACGACGGTGACGTGAAATTCGCGGGAATGAAAAAACGCGGCTTCGAGTAATTTTTCTTCGAGCGTTGTTGCGAGCCGCATTCGGGGGTCTTCCCAGATGTTGGGGATGGGACGCGGCGGAAAGATCGTCATGCATCCGCCATAGGTTGATTGGCCGATTCCGGGGCCGACCATTTTATCCATGTATTCGGTCGCGAAGAAGCAGAGGGTCGATTCTTCTTCGTGCTCGGCGTACCAGGTCTGCCGCCAGGTGTATTGCTCTGGCGCGGGTTCTTCGTCGAATATGAACACGACGATTTCGACTTTGCCGCGCGATGCGGGAATCTCTTTGACGTAGATGTCTCCGGTGTACCAGTGGCGCAGGGTGTCGCGAAGGTCGATGCCGTCTTTCACGGAGGTGGTGAATTTTTCCGTGCGGGCGAGATCGTTGCTCAAAAGTATTTTCGATTGTTCGCGCACATGGGAATTGAAGTTTTCGATTTTGTCATCTTCCGGCGGCCAGGAGCATTGCCCGTAAGGGTCCCAGTTGTATTTCCAGCGATCCTGTTTTTCGTAGTCCGGTTCCGGTTTCAGGTCGAGCGACCGCCATTCCATATCGTCTTCCGACAAGCGGTTCTTCGCTTGTACGATTTCATCCTCTTCACTGAGAATCGCCTCATCCATTCCGAGTGTGATGGTTTCCAGCGATCCGGCTCCGTTGTCCTGAAACGGGTAGTCGCGTGCGGTTTCCAGCACGGATATCGCAAAGGCATCGCCGCCCACTTGTTTGGCGGTGAGGACCAGTGTGTAGAGATCGGGCGTCAGGCGATGTTCCATCAGTGTCAGGTTGCGCAGATACTGCAATTGTGCTTGCAGGGCGGTGGCGGTCAGGCCGTGGTATTTCAAATTGCGTTTTTCTATGTGACGTGTTCGCGCTCGGAGAAGTATTTCCTTGATGCCGTCTATGGCAACGCCACGGTCGGAAAGCAGGTCCTGCCGGTTCTTTTCATAAAGATGAGTTACGAATGGGAATTCGGACAGGGCGAAAAAGAGTGATTTTTTTTCGACGCTGAACAACTCGGGTAGCGCGTCTAGTTCTTGCGGCGATTCGTATTTCAGTCGCTCGGTATACGCCTCTTTGATCCAGGGCCAGTCGAGAATGGAGCAGATGAAAACGATGCGCTTGTAGTCCATCTCCAGCCGGTGGAGTTGAAAGGCCATCCATCGTGCCCGTTTGTCATGCAAACCCTCTGCAGGGGGACGTTGTTGACTGAGGAGCAGGGCGGCATTGAATTTTTCCATCGACAAACCATTCAATGCAAAGGGATCGGGCCAGTGTACTTTCCGTGGTTCGTAAACGGAGGCACTCCAGTCTATGAATTCACGTCGGATGCCTTCCTGCATGGCGATGCGCAAGCCCATGATGATGGGTTGGCAGGGATCGACAGGGACATAGTTCATGGCACCGTCGGGCTCGTTCACCGCACAAATGCTGATGTGCGGGAGCATGTTGATTCCACGTTCGACACCGGCCTGAAATTCTGGCGGCAGGGCGACGGCGATGCAATCTGGCGAATGCGCGAGCAGTCGCCTGCGCACTTCACGGGCGTAGGTTCCCGAGCCGTGGATGACGGGGAGGAGGGTGATCCTGTCCCCGAGCTTGAAAATTTCGTTTGATTCCGTCATGAGAGAAGCGCGTTCAACGGTCGCTGTCCGGGTGCAGTGGACTGTCTTCGCCAAAGAAGAAGTCGCCCAAACCCATGGGCATTCTTTCGTTGCCCAGAGCGCGTCGTTTTCCATCGGCCAGTGCTTCAAGATCGAGAGCTTCTTCGCCAAGTACCCGGCTCACCGCTTCCTGCCAGTAGGAGTCTTTGCTGAGCGGATGGGTCTTGTCCTGACGGATGCGTTTGATGGCATATTGCAGAATGTGCATGCCGTCGCGCGGTGAAAAATCGAGATCGAGCTGATGCGCACGTTGTAAAAATTCGACCGTCATATTCAATAAATCATCTTCCGCGAAGGGGAGGTGGTATTTAAGAATTGCCAGCTCATCCCTTAAGTTGGGCATCGACAATTGCAGGGTCGGTTGCAGTCGGGATAAAATATAGTCGGGAATCTCGAAGGTGGATTCGTCGCTATTCATGGTAACGCAGGCGCGGAACTCGCGATGAGCGTGAATTTGAATGCCCGCAATGATAGACTCGACATAGCGACGGTGATCGAAAAGCGGTGCCATGGAGGCCCAGCTTTTTTCGTTCATTCGGTTGCCTTCGTCCAGAATGCAGATTCCGCCCGTCACCATGGCACTCACCAGAGGCGAGGCGTGATATGATATCTTGCCAGATTCGGCAAGCACGGGGGTGATCAACAAATCTTCCGGTCGGGTATCGCTGGTGCATTGAAAAATATACAGAGGTTGCTTGCGTTCCAAAGCGGCAGACATGGCCAGAGTCGTCTTGCCAATACCGGGCATGCCTACGATGCGGGGGGTGAGCGGCAGATCTTTTTCCGCAACCACCAACCAGCAGGCGAGTATTTGTTTGAGGACTTCTTCCTGACCGATCCATTCAGGCTTTGTTGCATCGGCGCGGCTGAGGTTCACCTCGACACCGTCCAGGTTTACTTTTCTTTGATTATCAGTCAATTTACCAACTCCGTTTTGATTGAGACAATTAGGGTTTCACCTAGATGATATCATTAAGCTACAAGGGTTAAGGATAATTTATTATGTTGATCGATTTAAATATTGAAGGACAGCTCATTTTGCTGGTAGGAGCCGGGCGGGAAGCCGCTCGAAAAGTTTTGGGTTTGGTGGATCAGGATGCGGATATTGTGGTTGTGTCCCAAAACTTTGAAGAACAATTTAACGAATGGGAACGGCAAGGCGAAATGCGTCTGATCCACAAAACCATATCCGACGGAACAATCATCCATGATTTTGAATATCTGTACATGGTGATGGCGTTGACGGATGATCGCGAATTGAATCGCTCCATTGTGCAAGCGGCGAAGAAGTCGGCACGTTTTGTTTATTCCGTGGATGATCCTGAGCACTCCGATTTTTCACATCCGGCCTTGGTCGAGACACGCCCACCGATTCGCATGGCCATTTCCACGAGCGGTCAAAGTCCTATTATGGCCCGGCATTTGCGCGAACGAGCCGAAGCGATGATCGATCTTTTGATCCGCGACGAAGATTACCTTCAAATCAAATTGCAGGCGAAAATGCGAGAAACGATCCAATCCGTTTTGCCGACACCGGAGTTGAGGAAGCAGTTTTTAATGCAAATTTTAGACGATCCCATTATTGGCGAGCGACTGAAAGAAAACCATTTCGATCAGGCGGAAGCAATGGTGATGCAACGACTGAAAGATTTTCAGTTAAAAAATATATAGTCGGTCATATCGGGTTATGAAAACCAATTTCTTTAAAATCTATGGCATCGGTTTGCTGGTTTTAACGGTGTTTTATAGTTTGCCCAAAGCTGGGCTGGCGGCTGAATTGCTGAATGTCAGCGATTTAAAACCGCGCGAAATGTCGAGTCTGTATTTTGACCGGGCGATGGGATATCAGAACTCGCGGTTCAGGGTGGTTTCTCTCGTAGATGCCATCAACCGGGTAGATTCCGGGAGTGGGGTGGATGCGCTGGTCTTGAGATGCCGGGACGATTACGAGGGGATCATCCGCTTTGATGAGATACGTCGTTACGATCTCCAGTTGGCGACAGAAATCAATATCGATTTGAAGTTCAAGCGTCCGTCCTGGTTACAGGCTGGACTTTTGCTGGTTCCCGATGGTTCCGACGCTCCACCGATGGAACGTTTTATGACGGCAAATATTGAAGCGATTTATCTGGCGCGTTCTGCGGAATATTTTGCGCCATTGGATGAAGTGGGTGGGAATCATCCCGCAGCGATGCCGGGAAGCCGTGTTTACAAGCAGAATTGCATTTTTTGTCATCGACTGAAAGGGGTTGGCGGCAATAAGGGTGGGGCTTTACTGGATAAATTTGATTTCAGTTCGGGAAGTTCTGTCGCAATGGAAACAGCCTTTCTCAATTTTCATCACAAAATGAATGAGGACAAGCAGAATGTGGAACAGTTTGTTTCACGCTCAGCATTGCATGAGGTGGGTGTTTTCCTTTCGATCCTTTTCTCGGATTCTCGTTGACATAGCAGGCTGTGCGGATTATCTTTGATTTTATTTTAATTTTTGCTCAACGCTTATAAAAAGAGGGTTTGATTCATGTCTTTGATTGTTACCGCCACTTTTGCTATCGGCACCGCAGTTGAAATGGGAGTTCTTATATTCCTGAGTAAGTCTGTTGACACGATTACTTTGATCAATGAAATCATGCTGACTTTTTTGGTCGGCATTGTTGTGGGTCGTAGCTATGGCAAGGAATTTTTTGAGAAAATGCAATGGCATCTGAAATCGAAAACGATGCCTGCTAAAGATATTTTGAATGGGGCCGTGATGACGATTGCCAGCATGATGTTGATCACCCCGGGTATTGTTACGGACATTGCAGGTTTGCTCATCATCACTCCCCTGACGCGAGGAATTTTTATAGACATGGCGGCCAATTTTACGCGCAAGAGAACTTCGAGTGGGGAGTTGTTTTATTTCTTCAAGGGTTAAACGGTAGATTGTACCGTTTGATGGATCTCTGATTTTTACTTCTCTTCCAGATATTGCCGATGCTGTTTTCCCCTCCCAAAAGAGATTTCAAAGCGGAATTGCTGGATCTGGATGAGGCTCCGTTTGAAGAAGTCCGTAAAAGCCTGAAAGATGTCCGGCGCGTCAATCGTTACCTGAGCGGATACCGCGTTTTGCTGGAACAAGTGGGCGAGTTTTTTTCGCGGCAAGAGAAGGGGCGTCCTTTCACGGTCATTGATCTTGCGACAGGTTCTGCGGACCAACCTCTGGCCCTTCTCAAATACGCCCAATCTCTGGGCGTGGACATGCGCATCACCGCAGTGGACATCAACGGCAAGATGTTGGCTTACGCCAGTGAGGAAACCGCACGCCACCCAGAAATCAAACTCGTTCAGGCAGACATACTTTCCCTTCCTTTTGCGGACAATAGTTTTGATGTAGCGATCAACTCACTTTCCCTGCATCATTTTTCCAGAGAGAATGCCATTGGTATCTTGCGCTCGGCATTGCGCGTTTCGCGGATGGGGGTCGTGATCAATGATTTGCATCGGAGTCGTGTGGCCTACGCTGCTATTTTGTTGCTGACGCGATTGTTCACACAAAACCGCCTCACTCGTTACGATGCTCCCGTGTCTGTGATGAATGCCTTCACTCCCGGTGAAATGCTCGAGATGGCTGAAGAGGCGGGCTGGAAAAACTTTCAGGTATACCGTCGTTTTCCCTATCGCCTGGCTCTAGTTTCCAGAAAATAATATTTATATTTAGTTCAGCCATTAATTTTTTAATCCGACCTTCAATGAATCCATTCGATGTCATCGTGGTGGGTGGCGGGCCTGCGGGTTCGGCATCAGCGATATTTCTCGCTTTAAAGGGGTATCGTGTTGCCTTATTGGATCGTGCCAAATTTCCTCGCGACAAGGTTTGCGGTGAGTTTATCAGTCCCGGTGCAGACCCTATTCTTGCTGAACTGGGTGTACTGGATAGCATGGAGTCGGCTTGCGAAACCCGCCTCCAAGGGGTAGCCGTTTCAGCGTATGAGAAGGAAGGGTTTTGCGCGGATTACCCTCCTTTATCGGGCCGGTCAATGACGAGTCTTTCTTTGCAGAGAACGATTTTCGATTCGATTCTTTGGAACAGAGCCGGTGAAGTGGGAGTGGAACGCTTCGAAGGATTTCAGGTTGCCGATCTAGTTTTTGAGGACGGCCGGGTGGCGGGAGTTTCGGGTTGGGATGTGTCGCGTGTGGCTTTCAATATGCGAGCGCAAGTGGTGATCGACGCGGGTGGACGTAACGCGGTATCGTTGCGGCGTCTGGGACTCAAAAAATCGGCGAAAACTACCGGACGTCTGGCACTGGCGGCGCATTGGGAGGGAGTCCCGGAACACATTTCTCATTGTCACATGCATATCAGTCCTCCGGGCTATACCGGTCTGGCTGAGGTTGCGCCGGGGAAGGTCAACATCGTTCTGGTGGTTCGCCCGCAAGATGTACGGAATCGAGATCTTCATGAATTTTACAAAACAAGCGTTTTAAGAAATCCATTGCGTGCCGGACTGCTGGGAACCGCCCGTCCATGTGAAAAGGTGCGGAGTGTGGATTCACTGGCTTTTGCGGTGCGTCCGCCATCGTGCGGGGGATTGTTATTGGTGGGTGATGCGACGGGATTCATTGATCCCTTTACAGGGGAGGGGATTTATCTTTCTTTACGGAGCGCACAACTGGCTTGTGAAACGTTGACGAAGGCTTTTGCGCTGGGTGATTTTTCTCTGGCTGTGTTGGATGAATATGAGCGCAGGCGTCGCAAGGAAAATGAGAAAAAGTATAAGTTGAGTCGATTGTTGCAGGGCATTCTTTATCGCCCATCCCTGTGCAAAAAGGTGACGCGTGTTTTATCTCAAAATCCGGATTTGTCAGCTCGTTTGGTGGGGGTGATTGGTGATTATATTGATCCTGAAGAACTGGTTTCTTCTAGATTTTTGTGGGACTTGATGCTCGGCGCGTTGGGCAAACGGCAAACAGGATCTGAAAAAAATAAAACTTTTTAAATGCGTGATTCATTAAATTCTGCTTGTGTCACGGTCCTTTTGTTGTTGGGGGGGATTCTGAGGTGGCCGACTTTAAACAGTCCTTTGGCGGGCGACGAGGAGCTTTCGTTTTCGCGTTACGGTCACCTGCCATGGGATGAATTGTTATTTGTTTACCGGGACCCCAACCAGCACACCTTGTTCAGCCTGCTGTCTAATTTTTGCATGGCCGTTTTGGGTGAGAATGAAATTGCATTTCGTACCCCTTCCTTTTTAGCCGGGATACTGGCTCCCATCGCCGTTTATTATTTAGGCAGGCGTTTGTTTGATTCCCCCGAGATTGCGTTTGCAGGTGGTTCCCTGCTGGCTCTTTCAGGTCCGAGCATAGAATACTCGCAACTTGGCAGGGGATACGCTTTGACGCTATTTCTCGCACCTGTTTTGATCCTCTGTTGTCTGCGTGCGAAGCATTTATTCTCCAAAGAGACGCTGGCATTTCTGTTGGTGGGTTTCTCCCTTGTTTTGGCTTTGCCAAGCAATGTGATGTTTTTGTTTGCGATCGGTGTTTGGGTCGTCGGCAAAAATTATTCAATCATAAGAAAATGGGACGCGACCTGCTGGGAAGAATTGCGATCGGTTGTATTTTCATGGAGTGTCTTGTTTTTAGGGGTAGGTGCTTATCTATTTTGTATTCGAGAAGGGCTTCAACAAGGCGCGCAACTTTATGCTTCCGACCCATTGGATTTGCACCGATGGATTGATGTTGCCGTATTGCTGGTTCAGCCCTGGGGAGTGTCCCTCTATTTACTCGTTGTTTGTTTTAAGGAGAAAAAACAATCTCTATTGTTTGCGGCAATTTTTTTAGCACCTTTGTTATTGTCGATGTTCATGGGCATTGGTGGATACTCGCGAACCTATCTTTTCTGGCTTCCTTTCTTACTTTTGATAATCGGTGCGAGTGGTGTTGTACTGGCAAAATTTTTGATCTCGAAAAACAAGCTTGCAGGTTGGATGGCGTCAGCTGTCCTTCTCGTTTTCCTGTTGGTTCCCGTGGGGCAGTTTCTTTCAGAACATTATCAGAACAGAGAGAGTGTCGCGGCGGGAACGATGGCGGCGGCACGCGAGATGGCGCATTTTGTTCATCAGGAAGTTTCTGCAGAAGCGTTGCTTTTGATTGTTTCCGAAGCCCCTCAGGGCGGGTTGATCGGCACGCATTTGAAGCAACGAGTTGAGCACGGGATGCGTCGCATAGCCGCCGGAAACTTACCGCAGATGATTTATTTTGTCGGGCACAGAGATGCGATGCCCGACCGCAAACCTATCGGTGACTACTATCGAGCAAGGTCTATTACCTTGCCTTCAAATCTTTTGCATGTGGAAAAAGAAATAGGGAATATGGTTTTGTGTCGATTCAATGTTTCTATCCAACGGTTCCTGCCCACACCGTTTGATCCTGACAATCTGGAGGATCTTTCGCCCTTTGCAACGCCTGAACTTTCGATGGAGAGAACGCGGGAGGACAGGGCTTTGGGAGAGGATGCCTTGAAGTTTCTGAAAAAAGGGAGTGATTCGTTGCTGATAGAATCGCGTAAGAAAATTGCAGTGAACATAGACAGGGAAGGGAGCTTCCTTCTGCAAATCTATATCCGTAAGTACGGTCAACGTTCTCGCATGTTGATGTCTGCGGAACCGCTGTCGCAATGGCCTCCTGCCGCGGGTTATCTCAATCCTTATTTTGGTGCGTTTCGTGTTGGAGAAGAGGTGTGGCAGAGTGTGATGCTTTTGACGCCGGTTTCTGCGGGACGCAACGCATTCCGGCCGGTTTTTCATTTAGACGATGAAGAAAGTTATTTCGACGCCTGGCAAACATTTTTGCTAAGCTCTGGCCCATTGTGAGCCGTACTTTTTAAGTGGGAGAGGAGAGTGCTTTACCCATCAGGCTCGAATAGCTTGCCTGATGGGTGATGACGGTTATTTTAAAAATTCGCTGTGGGGCAAGGCGGTTTTGCCCATCAGGTATTGATCGACGCCGCGTGCGGCTTCCCGGCCTTCGGCAATGGCCCAGACCACGAGTGATTGCCCGCGTGTCATATCACCTGCGACGAATACGCCTTCGACGCTGGTCATTTTATTTTCGTCACAGGCCACATTTTTTCGAGCGTCGAGTTTGACATCGAGTTCTTGTATCATCCCCTCGTGTATGGGATGCACAAATCCCATGGCGAGTAAAACGAGATCCACATCCAGCTCAAATTGCGAGTTGGGAATTTCTTCCATAGTGGGACGACCGGATGCGTCGGGGGCTCCGAACCGGATGCGAACGGCTTGAATTTTTTTCAATTTTCCATTTTCACCGATAAACTTTTTGGTGGATACACAATATTCGGTGATTTCTCTTCGCGCTTCTTCGTGCGAGGTTGTGATTCGGAAAATTTTAGGCCACTGTGGCCAGGGATTATTTGTATCGCGCGTTTGCGGGTACTGCGGGAGCAATTCAAATTGTTGCACTGATTTAGCACCTTGTCGCAAAGAGGTGCCGAGGCAGTCGGACCCCGTGTCGCCGCCGCCGATGATGAGTACCTTTTTATCTTTAGCGGAGATCGCAATGTCCTCGGGTATGACATCACCTTCATTGCGTTTGTTCTGTTGCGGCAGGAATTCCATGGCAAAATGAATGCCGTCCAAATCCCGGCCTTCAACAGGCAGGTCGCGCGGTTTTTGTGATCCGCCACACAATACTACGGAATCGTGTTCCTTGCGCAAATCTGCAATTTTGATATCCACTCCGATATTGACGCCGGTCTTGAATTGAATTCCTTCCTCTTGCATCAGAGAAATTCTGCGTTTGACGATTTCTTTATCCAGCTTGAAATGAGGGATGCCGTACATCAGGAGTCCGCCCACGCGATCGTCTTTTTCGTACACGACGACTGTGTGTCCAACGCTGTTGAGTTGAGCGGCGCAGGCAAGGCCAGCGGGACCGGAACCGACGATGGCGATGCTTTTCCCAGTGCGTTTGGCAGGGGGACAAGGGGCAATGAAGCCTTCTTCAAAACCCTTGTCAGAAATCATTTTTTCAATTTTGCAGATGGTCACGGGTGGTTCGGAAATACCGAGGACGCACGCGCCTTCGCAAGGCGCAGGACATATTCTTCCCGTGAATTCAGGGAAGTTATTGGTTTTGGAGAGGAGCTGAATAGCTTCTTCCCAACGCCCACGGTAGACCATATCGTTCCAATCCGGTATCAGGTTTCCCAGTGGGCAACCTGAGTTGCTTTGACAGAAGGGAACCCCGCAGTCCATGCACCGAGCACCTTGTTGACGAAATTTGTCTTCAGGGAACGATTCGTAAACCTCTTTGTGGTCCTTGAGGCGTTCGTTGATATCCCTGTGCGCTGGGGTTTCCCGGCCAAATTCTAAGAATCCTTTAATTGCACCCATATATATAGTTCTTTCTAATTCAGAATTGATTTTATGGAGTAGTTGTTTACGCTACATCATCCAGCATGGATTGAACCAGATTTCTCTTCCGCTCTTCAATCACACGTCTGTAATCCCTCGGATAAACTTTGGTGAATTGGGGTAATGCTTCATTCCAGTTGTCCAGAATATTGTGCGCAACAGTACTTAGAGTTGCCTGCAAATGTTCTTTGAGAAGCGTTTTCAACTGAACAATGTCTTCATCTTCTTCGACTGGGTAGAGGTCTACCAGACCCTTGTTGCAGTTGGCTTCGAATTTTTTATTGGGATCATAAACGTAGGCAAGTCCTCCGCTCATGCCAGCGGCAAAATTTCTTCCAGTGGGTCCCAGTATAACGGCTATGCCACCGGTCATGTATTCGCAACCATGATCGCCGATGCCTTCAACCACCGCACGGGCTCCACTGTTTCTCACGCAAAAACGTTCGCCTGCCAGGCCCCTGAAGAATGCAGAACCGGAAACAGCTCCATACAGTACCACATTGCCTACAATAATGTTTTCCTCGGGAACGAGTGACGATTCAGGTGCAGGTCGGATGGAAATTTTTCCACCGGACAGACCTTTGCCGACATAATCGTTCGCGTCACCAGACAGGCTGAAGGTCACACCCGGTGCTAAAAACGCTCCAAAACTTTGACCCGCCGATCCCTTAAAATTAACGACGATGGTGTTGGGTGGCAGCCCTTTTTCTCCAACGCGAGTGGAAATTTCGTAGCTGAGCATGGCCCCGACGGTGCGATCAGTATTTTTGATGGGATAATCCAGGCAAACTTCAAAACGATTCTGCTTGTGCGCCAGAGCCTGTTCGCTGTCTGCGATAAGCTTATAGTCGAGCAGGTCATTCATGTCTCCACTGAGATCCTGTGTGGTAACATTGCGAATGGCTACACCTTCTTTGACTTTTGGTTTATAAATGAGTTTTGAAACGTCGACACCCGAGGCTTTCCAATGGTCAGTGGTTTTTTCTGCGGTGAGTAGATCGACGCGACCGATGAGATCCTCGAATTTTCGAACTCCCATTTCAGCCATGATTTCGCGAACTTCCGTAGCGATGAAATTGAAGAAATTGACGACGTATTGAGCATCTCCTGTGAATTTTTTTCGGAGTTTGGGGTCCTGTGTCGCGATACCGACGGAACAAGTATTCAGGTGGCATTTACGCATAAGGATACAACCCAGTGTCACGAGCACCGTTGTAGAAAATCCAAATTCATCAGCACCCAGAAGTGCGCCAATCACTACATCGCGTCCGGTTTTAAGCTGACCATCGACCTGAACGCAGATACGGCCTCGTAAATCGTTCAGGACCAGAATCTGTTGCGTTTCCGACAGGCCCAATTCCCAAGGCAGTCCTGCATGTTTGATAGAGGTTTGCGGTGACGCACCGGTTCCGCCATCGTGCCCGGCAATCAAAACGCCTTCGGCATGTGCTTTGGATACCCCTGCGGCGATGGTACCCACTCCTGCTTCGGCAACCAGCTTCACACTCACTCTGGCTTTGGGATTGGCATTGTGCAGATCAAAAATCAACTGTTGCAGATCTTCGATCGAGTAAATATCGTGATGCGGTGGTGGTGAAATCAAAGTCACGCCGGGTGTTGAGTTTCGCAATTGTGCTATGTACTCGGATACTTTGTGACCGGGCAATTGACCGCCTTCTCCCGGCTTGGCACCTTGTGCGACCTTGATCTGTAATTCGTCTGCGTTGGCGAGATAAAAACTGTTGACGCCAAATCGTCCCGAGGCAACTTGTTTTATTTTGCTTCTTCGCAAGTCTCCATTCGGATCGGGAGTATAGCGTACGGGATCTTCTCCACCTTCTCCGGTGTTGCTTCTGCCGCCAATTCGGTTCATCGCGATGGCGATGGTCTCGTGTGTTTCGCGGGATATGGAACCAATGGACATTGCCCCAGTGCAAAAGCGTTTCGTGATTTCTTCGACCGATTCGACTTCTTCAATAGGGATGGGATTCTCTTTTTTGATCTTTAATAATCCACGCAAGGTGCATTGTTTGACACTTTCCTCGTTGGAATGCCGTGAAAATTTTTTGAAAGTGGCATAATCGTTGGAACGTGTAGCATGTTGGAGAAGTGCTATGGCATTGGGATTGAGCATGTGTTTTTCTTCACCCCGTCGCCAATGGTAATAACCGCCCGCCTCCAGAAGATGAGCGGATTTCCCCTGTGTATTGGCAAGCTCAAAGCGAGTCAAAGTCTCTTTAGCGATGATATCGAGTCTTGCACCACTCACCCGTGATGTGGTTCCGGTAAAGAAACGATCGATGACATCTTCATTCAGTCCTACAGCTTCAAAAATTTGTGCTCCACGATAACTTTGTATGGTTGAAATCCCCATTTTGGCTATGATTTTAAACAGCCCTTTTCGAGTCGCTAGTATGAAATTGTCCAGGGCTTTTTGAGGCTCAATGTTTTTTATGAATAAAGCGTCTTTAGCGATCTGGAGAGCGGTTTCATAAGCCAGATAAGGACAAACAGCACCCGCACCATAGCCAATGAGCAAGGCGAAGTGCATCATTTCCCGGGCTTCACCCGTTTCTACCACGATACCCACCTTGGTGCGGGTTTGTTCGCGGAGTAAATGATGATGCAGGGCACCGGTTGCCAAAAGGCTTGGAATGGGTGCATTGTTTTCGTCGAAGCCTTTGTCGGACAAAATCAAAATCGTAGCTCCGTCGCATATCGCTCCGGATGCCAGGGTGCAAAGCTTTTCGATCCCCTTTTCCATCCCTTCAACACCTTCTGATGCTTTGAAGGTCATAGGCAATTGGACCGATTTGATATTGGGCTGGTCCAATGAACGAATCTTTTCCATCTCTCTGGATGTGAGTATGGGATGCTTGATTTTGAGCTTGGCACAGTGGAGTGCGGATTCTGTCAATAAGTTCCGCTCCGCTCCCAATGTCGATTCCATCGACATGACCAGTTCTTCACGAATGGAATCGATGGGCGGATTGGTGACTTGTGCGAACAGTTGCTTGAAATAATTGAACAGAAGTTGTGGTTTTTCCGACAAAATTGCCAATGGAGTGTCATTGCCCATCGATCCTGTGGCTTCGCCACCGGAACTTATCATGGGGCTGAGGACGATTTTTATATCTTCTGCGGTGTACCCAAACAAGAGTTGTTTTTGTAACAGATTTTCAGAGATTTCAGTGATTTCCCCGCCGCAGTCCGGAACATCTTCAAGATTGAGTTGATTTTCTTTTAACCAGGTTCCATAGGGGCTTTGCGAAGCGATGTCTTTTTTTAATTCATCATCCGCGATGATGCGGCCTTGACTGATATCGACCAGAAACATTTTTCCCGGTTGCAAGCGACCCTTGTGGACGATAGTTGCCTCGTCGATAGGCAAGACACCCACTTCCGATGACATCACAACGAGATCATCGCTGGTCACGATATAACGGGAAGGGCGCAGTCCGTTTCGATCGAGTACGGCACCGATCACTTGTCCGTTGGTGAATGCGATAGAGGCCGGTCCGTCCCAAGGTTCCATCATTGAGGCATGGAATTCATAGAAAGATCGTTTGAGATCGCTCATGGACTCATGCCCGCTCCAGGGCTCGGGAATCATCATCATCACCGCATGCGGAAGAGATCGACCTGTCATCGTGAGCAATTCAAGAGTTTGGTCAAAATCCGCAGAGTCGCTTCCACCTTGTGCGATAACGGGCAAAATTTTATCAATTTCTTTAAAATAGGGTGTCTCGAACATCGCGGAGCGCGCCTGTATCCAGTTTTTGTTGCCGCGAACGGTGTTGATTTCCCCATTGTGCGCGATAAAGCGAAAGGGTTGCGCTCTTCCCCAGGAGGGAAACGTATTTGTGCTGTAGCGGGAGTGAGCCAATGCCAGAGCCGACTCAAAATCGGGATCGGTGATATCTGGAAAATAAGTCTCTACTTGCGGGGCCATGAGTTGACCTTTGTACACAAAAGTCTGGCTCGACAGGCTGGGCACGTAGAAACTATCGTTGTCGTCGTTGAATCCGGCTTTACGAATTGCGTTGGCAACCCGTTTGCGGATGATGTACAGCTTACGCTCAAAATCAATGGTCTCGGTGATATGATCCGGGGTGGCGATAAAGACCTGGCGTATCTCTGGTTCTATGGTGCGCGCAGTTTCTCCAATAATCGTATTATCAACGGGGGGAATGCGCCAGCCCAGTAGCTCCAAGCCTTCTTCACGGATGGCCTGATCAACGAGTTCGAAACATTTCTGTGTGTTCTGATTTTTACGGACAAATACCAGGCCTGTCCCATACCTTCCTTTTGGAGGCAGTTTCCAGCCGAGCTTCTGACATTCTTTATTAAAAAACTTATGCGGAATCTGTACTAAAATCCCAGCACCGTCACCCGTGAGTGGATCAGCACCACAAGCACCCCGGTGTTCCAGTTTTTTTAATATCTCAAGCCCTTGAAGGACGATTTCGTGGGACTCTTTCCCTTTCATGTGCGCGACAAAACCCACGCCACAATTTTCATGTTCAAATTCTGGATCGTACAACCCTTGTTTTACTGGATAGCCCATAATTTCAATCTATTTCAAAAGGGAAACGGTTATTTATTGCAAAAAATGACAAATTCCTTGTCAGGAAGAAGTCTTGAAGCAATTTTGATACCATTTGCTAAGTTGTTAAATATATGCAATGTCTGGCGCGAATCGCACAGGCAGTGTGTGTTTATTGTATTCAATTGTGTAGCATAACTACTTACTTAAGAGTGTTGTGAAATTCCCTTGTTATGAGAAGTCCGCCACTATTTACGCCGAAATAGCTTATGTTTATCAGTCTCTGAATGTTACAATCAAATCAGAGTTTTGCTATTGTTTTTCTATTAACATTCGACCCGAATGTTACAACGGATTAAAGTTTAAAGAAGCGCGTATTCTACTACATTATTTATGAAGATTAGCAAATAAAAGGGTTTTTGTCCAAAGTGGGGAGACGACCTCATTGCGGTGAGTGTGTGAATCATTAATTTTAGGAGCTGATGTATGATTGTTGAAGAGATTATGACGGTCGACCTTGTTACGATCAAGGAAAACGATTCCTTGCGTAAAGCGCAGGATTTGATGGTTGAAAAATCGATCCGTCATCTGCCTGTTGTGGACAAAAATAAGCTTTTGGGGATTATCACAGAGAGTGATATTCGCGGGGCGTTTATTTATAGTGAGGTGCCAAAAGACGGGAAGGTGGTTCAATTCGATCCTTCAAAAATGCCTGTGAAGGATTATATGACTCGCGATCCTTTAACAGTTTCACCGGATACGAATATTGAAGATGCGGCTCTGGTAATTTATCGAAATAAAATTGGTGGGTTGCCCGTTGTAAAAAATGGCAAACTGGAAGGGATCGTTACGATACTGGATATGCTTGGATTGTTTATAGATATGATGAGCATTCTTGAAAGCAGTTCTCGAATCGATGTGTTGGTAGACAAGAACCAGAAATCGATCGATAAGATTACCAAAATCATTACAGATCACGGTTTGGAAATCATTTCTACAGGGATTGAACCCTATGAAGATGATCCTAAAAAGCAAATCTGTTGCTTCAGGATGGACTTATGTGAAACCGAGCGTGTGGTTAAAGATATTGAAAAAGCGGGTTTCGAAGTATTGGATGCGATTGATTGAGTTCCAATTATATCAGAGACACTATTATTCTACAGGGGCCGGAGGCGTCACAGAGGGATTCAGATAGATCTCTTGAAATCGATTGACCGGAAAGATTTCAGTTTTTGCATCTTTATCGTAATAGGAAAGAGGTTCTCCATCTTCAGGATTGATTTTTGAGAAGACGACTTGATCCGTTTCTGGAAAATTCAGGATGGGTTTTCCTGACAGCGCGGCGGTCATATATTGTAGCCAAATGGGAATAGCGGTGCGCGAGCCTGTTTCATTGACTCCCATGGAGACGTCGTCGTCTTTTCCTACCCAAACCCCCGTAAGAAGTTCGGGGGTGTATCCCATAAACCAGGCATCGACATAATTGTTTGTGGTTCCCGTTTTTCCAGCGGTGGGCCTTTTTAATTCTCTCACTTTTTGTGCGGTTCCATTCTGAACGACACTTTGCAGAAGGCTGGTGATGGTGTACGCGCTGGATGCTGATATTGGTTGTTCTATTCTGGGTTGCGCTGTATAAAGAATTTTTTCTTCACTATTTTTGATGTAACGTATGGCCGTGGGTTCGATTCGTTTTCCTTCGTTGGCGAAGGCGGAATAGGCGGAGACGAGCTCGAGAAGGGTGACGCCTGATGAACCCAGAGCGATGGACAAATTGTTCGCCAATTCTTGAGTGATGCCCAGATCGCGCGCTACCTGGATGGCTTTGGAGATTCCAATTTCTTGCAATAATTTTACGGTAACAATGTTACGGGAATGAGTGAGTGCCGTTCGTAAGGGTGTGGGACCGTAGAAAGTTTCTTCAAAATTGACGGGTTTCCATTTGTCGAAGGCGTGATCTTTTTCTTTGAATATGATAGGCGAATCGACAATGATGCTGGAAGGGTGATAGCCTTCCTGCAGAGCGGCCGCATATATAATGGGTTTGAAAACAGAGCCAGGCTGGCGTACGGCTTGTACGGATCGATTGAATTGACTTTTTGAAAAATCATAGCCACCTACCATAGATTTAATATGGCCAGTGTGTGGGTCCAGACCGATCAGGGCACCTTCTACTTCGGGTTCTTGTTCAAGAGCGAGTGCAAGCCTTGGATCCGATGGGTGCGGGCCCAAAACTTTAAACAGGGCACGGTCTCCTGTGTTGAGAGCATCTCCCACTGAATTTATTTTTGCCCATCGCCCATCGATTTTCGGATTGGGTTCCCGGGCCCATTCCATGTCCTTGAGCTCAAGGATACCCTCCTGAGCACCGGTCAGTATGAAGGCAGAGTTTTTTTCTCGTTCCATGACCAACCCTTGAATCATATCGCCTGCTTTGGGTCCTTCATTTTCCTTCCAGCCATTGAATTCACGCAATTGCGCTTGCAGTTGGCTGGTGGGCAGGGATAGGTCCATACGCCCGAGAGGGCCACGGTATCCAAAGCGTTTGTCGGCGATGACCAAATTTTCGCGTACGGCTTTTTGTGCTTCTTCCTGAAGCGAGATATCCAGCGTCGAATAAACCATCAAACCACTGTGATACAGTTTTTCAGAACCATACTTTTCGATCAAAAATTGCCGTATGTGTTCGATGAAGTAAGGGGCACGATTCAACATGCCGGTCACTTCACCCAGATGGAAATCGGATTGCAGTGCTTCTTTTTCCTCGCTTGGAGTGATGAAGCTAAGATGAGCCATTCTTCGAATAACATGGTCACGTCTGTTTCGGGCTTTTTTCGGGTATCGATAAGGAGAGTAGTTGTTTGGTGCTTTGGGCAAGCTTGCAATCATGGCACATTCAGCCACGGTGAGTTCTTTTACGGATTTTCCAAAGTAAGTTCGTGCGGCGGCTTCGACTCCATATGCTCCGTGACCGTAATAAATCTGGTTCAAATATATTTCAAGAATTTGATCTTTGGAAAAAATCAACTCAATGCGCAGTGCCAGTATGGCTTCTTTGATTTTTCGGACCAGTGTTCGGTCACTTGTGAGTAACAGTGTTTTTGTTAACTGCTGAGTGATGGTGCTTCCACCTTCTACGATACGACCGGCTTGGAAATTGGTTCGCATCGCGCGTAAAATCGCCTTGGGATCGATCCCAAGGTGGTAATAGAAATTGGAATCTTCTACGGCCAGTGTGGCTTGTTTCAAACGGAGTGGAATTTCTTCCATGGAAACCAGGATTCTTTTTTCGATATAAAACTCTGCGATCAGTTCATCGGTATTAGAAAAAACCCGAGTGATCAGACTGGGGCTGAAATCTTTGAGCACGCGGACGTCAGGCAAATCTTTAGAATATTTGAAGTAGACATAACCGGCACCTATCGCACCAGAAATAACAACGAGCAGAAACATTGCGAATCCGAAAAGGATCAGGGTTTTAAATAATCCTGACGATTTTTTTTTCGGTTTTTTGGTTTTTCGCTTTTTCTTTTTTGAAGGTTGCTGACCAGTCAGGATTTTTGTCATTTCTGTTTGCGTGTATCAAGAAGGCGAGGAAAGTGTTTCAAGAGGGTGCGAAAATTAGAGGCAAAGTGCATAAAATAGCTTAGTGACCTTCCTCCAGATCGATGAGGCCTGCCCATGTGGTGATGTCAGTTCGCGATGGGTCAATTTTGTTTCGAATTTCTATAAAGTATTCCATTCGGTCTTTATTGTCAGGTTTTCTATCCAGAATTTTCCAATTAAGGAATTCTATTTCTGATGGGCTGTACTGGTTTGTTTTATCTGTAATCCAACGCGCAATGTCTTCCTCATTCAGGCCGATTGCTTTTTCGGCGAACTCGATTTCGTTTGTATGGATGAAACTGAGAATGATTTTGTCAAGTGGACATGGGTATATGTATTCGCCCAACGTATTTTCCTTCAAAGCCCTTACCTTATCTATCATACGCGGTAAATGGACGATCCCGCATAATTTATCCTTGGGGCTTCGAGGGACCTCTTTTCTCAAATCCAATGCGGACATTGTTCAATCCAATCTCAAACGATTCAGACGGGAAAAGTTTTTAGAGGTTTTGATGGCCCTTGCACCTTCGTCGCCAATTCTATTTCTGAATAAATCGAGTGTCGATAGTTGGCCAAGATATTCCGATTGAGCCAGAGCTTTGGCACCTTCCTCACCGACTCGATTGAATTTTAGTATGAGTTGATCCAGTTTTTCAAAACTTTTGCAACTGGCGAGAGTCTGAGCTCCAGCCTCAGTGATGTCGTTCGATTTTAAATTCAGTGTTCTCAATTGATTGAGGTTGGGCGAACTACAGATGACCTTGACACCTTCATCGGTGATTTTATTGTTGCCAAGCTCAAGTCGCGTGATCCCTGCTATCAAGTCAAGTTGAAAAAGGTTTTTGATCCCTTCATCATCGATATCTTTTTCTTCCAGATTGAGGGTGCCTGCGCCTTCCATATGTTTGCGGGCAAAGGCTTCCCAATCGTCGGGTGGATTTTCCATGAGTTTCGATCTAAAAAAATATTTAAAAATGACATTCCATTAAAAGTTCATTCTAGTGCGATTCATTACCAAGGTCAATCCCGCAAACCATATAAATTATTCACTGAACGTGTTTATTACGAAGTGTGAGCCATTTTATACAGAAACGGAAAAAAGAGCGTGGAGAGCTGTTTCTTTGAACAATAGGTTGCGATAATAGACTGGTTTTATTGAAATATTTCTTTGTAGAAACAATGATTTTTATTCCCAAATGATCAATGGAAATGATAAATATAGTAGAAGCGTTTGTTTACTTTACAAAAATATTTTCTGGAGGAAATCATGAGGAAAATGAGCTTTTTGTTGGTGTTTGTATTTACAATTTTATTCCCTTTGTCTGCTATGGCGAACGAAAGTCCAATGCACTTGCCGGAAGGTTCCAATGAAAGTGCAAACATGCACAACGAAGCGGGTATCAAGCATTGGGGAATGGGACATGCCGATGAAGCATTGAAACATTTCAAAGAAGCTGCAGCGGCAGATTCCAGCATTGCAGAAATTCATTTCAATGAAGCGTTGGCTCTGGATAAATTAGGGCAACATGGTGAGGCTACGAAACATTTCCAAAAGGCAAAGGACAATGCACACGGGAACGATAAAATTTTACATTCGGACATTCTAAACGGTCATCTGAGCCATTAATCGTTGAACAAGGTCGTGTCGTTTTTAAGGCTAAAGAATTGAGTTATTGATAACAGATCAGGGGGCACAGGTTATTCTGCGCCCCCTTTTTTCTGCTAAAAGAATTGACGCACTCAAAGCAGGTTTTCTGCTACAATGGGCGTCAATAATAAATGTGATTAGGGAGATTAATATTATGATGGGAATCGGCTTTCCTGAGTTAATGGTTATTTTGATCATTATTATGATAATTTTTGGAGCGGGCAAACTCCCAGAAATTGGAAGTGCGTTTGGCAGAAGCATCAAAAATTTTAAAACGTCGATGAAAGAAGCAGAAGCGATGGACGAAGCAGGCGATCAAAGTTCAAGCACAGAAGAAAAGGGAACCACTGCCCAGGCGGCCAAGAAGGAAGAAGAAATTATCGATGAAGCCGCTCTTGAAATAGAAAAAAACAGGATCGATCCCATCCGAACCGCGCATGATGGGCTGGTTCAGCAGAGTGATGTTTTTACTGATTCTTTGCGGTCTACACCAGGGGGTCGTGGGCGCGATCGTGGCGTTTCGAGAGATGTATTTTAGGCTGTTTGATTTACTTTTTTGTTCGCTAAAGTGGAATAATGGGGGAGGGAGGCTTTAAATCCCTTCGCTGGCAACACCTGAAAGTTCGCTTTCCCGTGAAACCAGTTCCACTTTTTTCTGCGGGCCGACTGCGAGGACCACACGTCCTTCCAAGATGCCGCACAGGGTTTCACCAATACATTTTTTACGCCAGCTTTGAAAGAGGAAATGGTTTTCAAAGTTTTCGTTACGGTCATAACATTTGACGAAGTCATGAATTTGTTTGCGATCTGCTAATACATTGGGTTCAATTCTCAGCTCTTCTGAACGGATTTGAACGCCAGCGGCGAGTAACTCTTCGACACCTTTGGGCGCGGTGTAGCTATCGGCATTTGGTAATTCTGGACATTGATCGTCTGGACAGTTCAACCCATCCTCAATCAATTTCAGTAAAACTTTTCCGCTACGAGCAATTTCTTTATGGTGGAATCCGCGCAAGGATCGCAGACCTTCCATATCTGTTGGTGTCGAACGTCCTACTTCAAGAAGGGTCTCGTCGCGTATGATGGATTTAGGGAGTGTGTCTCGCGACTGGGCTTCCAATTCCCTCCATGCAGTGATTTCCCTTAATACGGCAAGTTGTTTGGGGTTGAGGGAGCGAATATTTTTTAATCGTAGAAATTGTTTTTGTGGATCATTCAACTGGAATGATTTTGGATTTTCTAGATACAGCATCTCTCCGCGCACCCATTCCTCTCGATTCAGTTTTTTCACCACAGCATTCAATTTCCAAAAAACAGGGGTCAGGTAACGCACATCGTCCAGCGCATACTCGATCTGCCCCGTGCTCAAAGGTCGTCGACACCAATCAGTGTAGCGGTGAGCCTTGCAAATGTGCTTTTTTGAAACTTTTTGTACGATTTTTGCGAATGATATTTGTGCTCCCCAACCCACAAGAGATGCGGCAATTTGGGTATCGAAAATGGGGCCAATCGCTTCTCCGCAGAGCTTGTAAAAAATTTCAAGATCTTGTTTCGCGGCGTGAAAAACTTTTAGAATTTCAGGTTTTTTAATGATTTCCAGAAAGGGGGTCAGGTCGGGAACGGAGATGGGGTCGATCGCCGCACAAACATCGTCGCTGGCAACCTGGATCAAACCCAAGCGATGGAAGTAGGTTCTCTCGCGCACAAACTCAGTATCGATGGCCAGCATTTTGCTGTCTTGAATTTTTTCACAGAAATCAAGTAGCTGCTCTTCATTCTCAATGTATATTGATTGCTCGGCGCTTAAAACGCTTCCACTTCCTGAAGAGTTTTGTAAATGCAAATTTTTCACCCTGTTAATGCGAAACACATGTCTGCATGACGCGAAAGAAAATGGGCGGGCGCAAACTGAATGGTTCGCAGAATGCGCTCCGCCCGTGTGTACTTCATTATACAGCGAATTCATCCATCTGGATGCCTTTTTGTTTCAATTCCTTGTCTGGAGCATCTTCCCAACTATCTACTGGAGTAGTGGTGTCGAAATAATCAGCCCCACTGACAGCATCCTCACGCCAAAACTGCGTACTTAGTTTTTGGGGAGAGACTACCTTTTTTAAATCGCCTTTGGAATCAAAAATTTTGACTTCAAAAAACATACGACCCTCCTGTTACGTAAAGTTAAACTCTGCCAGTTGACTATTCTGGCTCCATTAAATAAAACTATAAAAAACAACTACTTAAAAATATTCACGCTTACAATAAATCCAAATTATCTTGATGTCAAGACAATAACATCAATAAAATCAATAGGTAATATGATTTTTTTACTGCAAAGGAAATGTTATTAAGGTCGGTGAGTCGCAATATTTCAGTCATAATGTCATGTATTAGCTTGTTTGATATGTTGTAAATATATTAATTTAAATGTATTTATAAACTTTACTTCGTTGTTGTGAGATGTCGGTATTGTGGAATTCTGATTGACTTTTGTGAGTTGATAACCTATCTTTAGAGAGTCATATTTCTTTAATTTTGGGTCTTCAATCCCCTTCGGGTCGATACCGATAATATGAAAATTCTGGGAATCGATTCATCTACTCCACACGCTAGTGTGGCTCTATTTTCAGATGATGTCTGTTTGTCTGAATCCACGCACACTCGTACTAAAAAATTTTCTGATAAAATTTTGTTAATGATTGACGATGTTTTACGGTCTGCTGAGGTTGGCATCCATGAAATCGAAGGCTTCTGTGTTACGTCGGGGCCGGGATCGTTTACAGGGCTTCGTGTAGGAGTCAGTTTGGTGAAGGGATTTGTTCTTGCCACTGAGGCTCCGTTTTGGGGGGTTGGAACTCTTTCTGCCATGGCTTTTTCTCTGGGTAAAATTCCAGAGCAGATATGCGCTGTTCTTGATGCAAGGAAACAGCAGGTTTATTCGGCAATCTTTCGGTGGGACGGGGATGAATTTCAGCGTTTGACCCCGGACGAAGCATTGAGCGCAGAAGAACTTTGTGCGCGGATTACAGAGCCGACGGTTTTCATCGGCAGTGGATTGCAAGTTTATGGTGATATATTTTCAGAGCAATTGGGATCATTTTATAAGCTGGGAGAAGAATCGAATCACTCCATTGCGGCATCTGCAATACGGCTTTCTCAACGCTCTGAAAATTTAAATAAAAAACTTTTTGATTTGAATCATTTAACAATACAGTACGCAAGGAAGGCTGAAGCGGAGTTTAAGCTATGTGCCGCACTTGAACAGGAGGAAGTGAACAATGGAAATCAATGAAGATTTGCTCGAAAAACTCATAAAAGAAAATCACGAATTCAAAAAAATTCACGATCAGCATTCAAAATTGAAGTCAAGAGTTGAAGAGCTGAACAAACTCAAACTCATTACTCCAGAGCAGGAAATCGAGAAGAAAAAGCATCAGAAAGAAAAGTTGATATTGAAAGATAGAATGGGTGAGATCGTCAATCAACATCAGTCCAGCTAGTATTGATTGATCGTTCTGTCTGGTATATTTTTTCTGTTTTTACCATCATGATAGTTTTGACCTGTTGAAATGTTTTTATATTTAGACAGGTTGATCTCAATGTTCCGATAATTTTTTATACCAGTTTTTGAATTCGGTGGTTTCTCTAAGAGATGCCAGATCGGGATCTGTGATAAGGGTTCCGGGAATGGGCAACCCGAGTTTGACTGATTTTTTTAGAGCCGTTAGACTGTCTTCCATTTTCCCAGTAAGTGCGTGCAGACAGGCATAATTATAGTGCAGGTGGAGATTGTCAGGCTCTTGGGTTTCCAGTGTTTTGAGAGTATTGTAGGCCAAATCAAAGTGTTTGAGTTGCATGTAGGCCGAGCTCAAGTTGATATAGGCTGAGGCCAGTTTAGGATGGTGGTTGAGTGCTTTTTGGTATTTGAAAACGGCTTGTTCCGCTTTGCCCAGAGCCATTAGCTTGTTCCCCTCGTTGTAATGAAAAATCCCCATCCGACGCTGATTTTCCGGATCGGAATGGTCCAATTCCGAGTGCCCCTTTTCTTTGGGATCGCTACTGCTTCCTTCTTTGTGGCGACTGCCTTCTTCCTTATGGTTGCTTCCTTCTATTTTATCCGCCTTATCAGTGATTTTCGGTTGTTCTGTATGGTTTGCCTCTTGTGCCGGCAGACCGACCTGATCGGCAATGATAAAAACTCCTGCACCTAACAAGAGTAAGGTTGCTCGTAGTTTGTTTGATTTAATTGCTGGATGCATGAAGGATGGTTTCTGATGTGGAGTGGATATTGAGTACTCTGTCTATTTTAGCCCCTTGAGAGCCGAGATTGTAAATTTTTGCTTCGGGGTTGGCGAGTACGATGCTTTCGATGGCTCGCAGGTAACCGTACATTGTCTGATTGGTGAGTACCTCTCGACCCTGTGTGCCTGACACGGGAATGGTTTTTGATTTAGCGGTTTTTAATTCATGTTCCTGGCTGTAAACGTTGCTAGAGGTAAAGCGGTCCATCGAACCGAGGGATTGTAACGCATTGCGTGCATAGATTCGCCCGCCTGAAAAGGCGCAGTCTTGCCCGGCAAGGAGAATAGGGCGGCAACCAAACTGGATCAGGCAATCGAGAGCGAAACAGGCCACCGATCCGCCAGACTGAGTGAGTCCCTTTTCTGCTCCGAGGGGATCGTCTTTAAACAGTGAATGGCCCTGCTGAATCGCTACATATTTCTTCTGAGGTGCTCTCGAAAGAATATGCGGGTGTGACGTTGGCGTGAAGATCAGGGTTCCAGTTTGATGCGGCAAATCGCTCAAGTGTTTGCAGTTTTCTGTCTGTGGATCGAGAGTGAAAATATATTCAGGATCGATGCCTGCTTGAATCAGAATGGGCAATGCCGTATCGACACAGGTGATTAAGGCCCGTTTCTGCAAATATTTCAGGTGTGGGACAATGCTGTCCAGCGAGGGGCCCGCGCTGATGAGCAGGGCGGCTTGACCTGCATGAGCATTTTTCAGTGCTTTGATGCCGGGGGTGTTTTGGACAATGGCTTTATTTTTTTGATAATTGAGTTTTTCCTGCCCGCCCAGAACGGGGGGGAACCGCCTCTCCAATAATAGAATTTCCAGAGCATTGCTCAGCTTTGGAAAATTTTCAGGGATACACTTGAAAGAGGGGGCGTGAAATATAATTTCCAGTGATTGCGAAGACATTTCTGTAAGAAACTGCATTCCTGCCGAAATTTGATCTGCCGCTGTGGATTCATTGTCTGAGTGGATCAGTTGAAACCGTGGATCTTTGAACACCTCGGACAAATCATTTAACATAAACGCCGCTGACAATAGATTGGGGTTCAGTTCGATGACGAGTAAAGAGCCTTCGGGACCGATTCTTTCCAGCAGAGGGCCAAGGTGATAGCCCAGTCCCATCCCATACAGGCAAACCTGAGACCCGGGTTGAATTTTCTGAGCAAACTTTTCGCCTTCCTTTTTTGGATCATACGCACTGTGGATCAAGATACCGTTGCATCGGAGAGTGGTTTGACCGTTTTGAGCGACGAAAGTTTCTATTTCGTCAGAGAAATGGCGCGGTGAAACCGTGTTCCGGTGCTGTGGGTTCTGTGCGAGGGCAGATAGATTTTTGTGTAAATAGTCGGGTTTCAAGTAAGGTCTCCAAACGACTTGCAGGCCTTTATCATAACATCATATGAGTTTATTCATCGGATGAATTAAAGGATCTGTATAGAGCTGGAAGCACAATCAGAGTGAGGATGGTTGAAGAAATAATGCCACCGATCACCACCGTTGCCAGTGGACGCTGAACTTCGGCACCGGTTCCCGTTGCCATGGCCATAGGGATGAATCCCAAAGATGCGACCAATGCGGTCATCAATACAGGTCGCAGGCGGGTGACCGATCCCTTGCAAATGGCTTCGTCCAAAGCCATTCCTCTTTCCCGCAATTCTTCGATGAAGGAGATCATGACCATTCCATTCAAAACCGCAATGCCGGACAGGGCGATGAAACCAATCGCGGCTGAAATTGAAAGTGGAATGCCACGGGCCCACAAAAAGAAAAACCCTCCGGTCAAGGCCAGCGGAATTCCTGAGAAGATGAGCAGTGAATTTTTCATACTGCCAAATGCGGCAAACAGCATGAGAAATATCAATGCAAGGGATATGGGGACAACGATCCATAATCTTTTAGATGCTGAAATCAAATGCTCGAACTGTCCACCCCAGGCAATCCAGTAACCGGGGTGAATCGTAACTTTTTCTTCAATGGCCTTTTCAGCTTCTTGCACAAAGGAGCCGAGGTCGCGATCCCGGACGTTGGCGGTGACGACGATCCGGCGTTTTCCATTTTCCCGACTGATCTGGTTGGGGCCTTTTACCATTGAAAATTTTGCTACAGTAGACAGTGGAATATGGTTCAGGTTATGACCGCTTCCAAGAATTGTTGCGGGGGCGAAATTATCCGGCAGGGTGATCGGGATTCTCTTCAAACTTTCAATATTTGTTCGTATATCTTCACTCAGACGGACCATTATTTGAAAACGACGATCCCCTTCAAATACCTCTCCGGCAGTTTCCCCGCCAATGGCAATGGATATGGCATCCTGGACGGTGGAAACGTTGATTCCCAGTCTAGCCATCAGTTCGCGGTCTAGCTCCAATGTCAGAACAGGAAGACCTGTGACTTGTTCGACATCTACGTCGGCGGCACCTGGTATTTGTGACAGAACCTGCTCGATTCTTTTGGCATGGGAAACCAGCATGTCCAGATCATCGCCAAAAACCTTCACTGCTACGTCACTGCGCACACCAGCGATCAGCTCGTTGAATCGCATTTCAATCGGTTGGATGATCTCGTATTTGTTGCCGGGGACCTCGTTCATCTTATTTTCCAGTTCTGCTATAAAATCAGATTTGGGACGTTTGGGATCGGGCCATTCTGATCGGGGTTTGATCATGGCATACACGTCTGCAACGCTGGGCGGCATGGGGTCTGTTGCAATATCACCTGTGCCGATTTTGGCGAATACATAATCGACTTCAGGTAATTCCATGATTTTCTTTTCCAGAAGATCTTGCATGGACACCGCCTGGGAAAGACTGGTGCCCGGAACTCGCAAAGCATGGATGGCTAAATCCCTCTCATCGAGAGTGGGCAGGAATTCGCTTCCCATGCGTGTGGAAAGGAGAAGGCTCAAGATTACAAGCACACCGGCAAGGGTAATGATTGTGGGTCGATTGTTTAGCGACATTCCCAGCAAGGGTTCATACACCTTGCGCGATAGCTTTACCAAAAGATTTTCCTGTTCGGAAATGTTCCCAGACGAAAATTGTGCGACCATGGCTGGAACAAAGGTAACGGATAAGAGCATGGCTCCGGTCAAGGCCGCGAGAACGGTGAATGCCATGGGTTGGAACATTTTCCCTTCAATTCCTGTCAGAGTCAGGATCGGTAAATACACGATCATGATGATGAACCCACCAAAAATACTCGGACGCGAGACCTCTTTTGTGGCGTAGGCGACGATACCAAAGCGTTCATCTCGATCGAGTGTGCGCCCCAGTTTTTTATGTTCTTCTGCCAATCGACGGATACAATTTTCTACAATGATAACGGCTCCATCAATGATGATGCCGAAATCGATGGCTCCCAGACTCAAAAGATTTCCGCTGACATTATTTTTAACCATCCCGGTGATTGCAAACAGCATGGACAATGGGATGACAAGGGCGGTGATGATGGCGGCCCGAAAATTCCCCAGAAGTAAAAAGAGGACGACGATGACGAGCAATGCACCTTCTAAAAGATTGGTTTTCATCGTATCGAGAGTGGCGTTGACCAGGTTCGTTCGATCGTAAACCGTTTTCGCCTTCACACCTTCAGGCAAACTGCGATTGATTTCTTTTAGTTTGTCTGCAACTTTAATGGAAACTGTACGGCTATTTTCACCTTTCAACATGAAGACCGTTCCCAGAACGACTTCTTGTCCGTTTTCTGTAGCCGCTCCCGTGCGCAACTCTTTTCCCAGCGTGACTTCGGCAATGTCCTTGATGTAAATGGGGATTCCGTTACGAGAACCGGCAATGATTCTTTCTATATCTCTTATCCCTGAAACCTGACCGGGTGTTCGAATGAGGTATTGCGAGCCACTGTGTTCGATGTAACCCGCCCCGACGTTATCATTATTTTTCATCAAAGCGTCCACCACATCCCGGAAGCTTATTTTATAGGCCCTGAGTTTTTCTGGATCGGGAGCGACCTGATATTGCTTGGTGTATCCGCCAATGCTGTTGACATCGGCAACGCCGGGAATATTGCGCAGTTGCGGGCGAATGATCCAGTCTTGAATGGTTCTCAGCTCAGTGAGTGAATAAGGTTGGGTGGATTTGATTTTTTCATCAGGCCCAACCGTCCACAAAAATATTTCTCCCAGACCTGTGGCAATGGGACCCATGACAGGCTGGGTATTGGGAGGAAGTTTCCCGATCATTTCCTGCAAACGGGTATTGATCAATTGTCGTGCAAAGTAAATATCTGTATCGTCATCAAAAACCACGGTGACCTGGGACATTCCGTATCGGGAAATGGAACGGGTATGAGACAATTTGGGAGTCCCGGCCAGAGCGGTTTCTATAGGGAACGTGATGCGGTTTTCAACTTCCAGCGGGGTATAGCCACGGGCTTTGGTATTGATCTGAATCTGGACATTGGTGATATCGGGGACCGCATCAATCGGCAAAATCTGGAAATTGTAGATACCCGGAATGGCCAATGCCAATGTACCCAAAATCACAAAAATGCGGTATTTGACGGAGAATTTTAATAGAGCAGAAAGCATGTCAATCCTTTATGAGTCGTCTGAATGAATGGGATTGCAATCCCTTCAAATTGATCACTGGAATTTGGGGGGATGTGCTGTCGGTCAATGCGCATGCACGGCGGATGATTTTTCTATTTCCGCTTTCACCACGTAACTGTTTTCGGTCACAAAACTTTCTCCTGCTTTCAAACCGTGTAAAACCTCTGTCCAGTTGCCATCGCTTTCCCCCAGTTCGAGAGGGCGTGCTTCAAAAAAGTTACCGTATTTGACAAACACAACAGACCAGTCCCGAATGCTTTGTATGGCCTGATTAGGAACTGCGAGAGCCACTTTGCGTTTGTCAAGGAGCAGTTGCAACGTGACAAAAGTACCCGGTCGCCATTTTGATTTTGGATTCTGGATCACCACTCTTCCTGTAACGGTGCGATTTTTATCATCTATTATGGATGAGAGATAGGTCAGTTGGCCTTCGACTTTCATTCCAAGGTTTTCATCGATGACGGTGACCGATTGTCCCAATTTCACATATTTGATATCGCGGGCAGGAATGGAAATGTTGACCCACACTTCCGACAAATCCGCGAGAAGCAATACGCGATCATCATTTTTCACCGCTTCACCTGTGGAGATGTGTTTTTGAATCACCGTCCCTCCCAGGGGCGACTTGAGTTCGTATTGAGTCAATATGGGGTCATTATTTTGGGAAAGTTTCTCCACTTCCTCAGGGGTCAATCCCAGTGCGAACAGTTTTTGACGGGTGGTTTGCAGTTTGAGATTTTCCATCTCATAGGTTCTGGTTTTTTGTTGCACCTGCCATTGACCGTCGTAAACAATTTTTTCACGTAAAGCACGATACCGGGCTTCTGAACTATTTAAGTTTTCTTCAGCCTGCAAGTATTCAGATTGTGAAGAAATTCCCTTTTCAAATAGATTTTTCTCACGCAAGTAAACAGATTTGGCCAGTTCCAGCTTTGAATAGGCAGGGATCAGTAACTCCCGACTTTTCCCAATAGGAAGGGCCTTCAACTCACGATCGATCTCTTCCAGACGCGTTTCCTTTTGCAGTAGCTCTAACATGCGCGTGGTGTTTTTGTAGAGCAGGATTTCTCTGTCCATATCGGCTTTTACCAGATCGGTTTGTTTGACGGCTGAAAGGTAATCGATTTTTGTGTTCGCCAATTCACGACTTTCAATGATTGCCAATACTTCACCAGGCACGACCTGATCTCCCAAATCTTTGAAAACCTGTTTGACGATGCCATTGAGACGGGGCACGACGTGCACAACTTTTTCTTCGTTCAGACCGATTTCCCCGGTCAATTTAAGGATATTTTTCAGTCGGGCCGACCCTACTTTTTTGATCACGATGTCTGCATTTTTGATTGCGGATTCCAGTAGCTCAACGCGGGCTTCGATTTGGGATAATTCCCAGTCATACGTTTGCTCTTTCCACTGGGCCTGAATTTTCATATTGAAAGAATGAGGCTCTTCAACGGTCTTGTCTCCCAGCAGATAGTCTCCCACTGGATTGAAATGAATTTCGTCTATTCGATCCAATCGATGCAGAGCAATGGTCAGTTTCACTTCATTGAGAGGGATAGGGAGACCTTTGGCTGTGGTGAAATAGGCCCTGAACTGAGGAGGCACACCGGTTTCAAAAATTTTAAGTTCCAGCGTTAAGTCATTTTTAGCGAACAACCAGCCACCATGTGGTCCTCTGGGAGAAGAAATCGTTTTTTCGGGCATGGAGCCATGCTCTTTGGAAACACTGACGGGTTGCATCTTTAGAATTTTCCAGGCCGCGAAGGTTCCCAAAACCAGTATGACTATTATCGGAACTATAAATCGTTTTTTCATTGTTGGGGTTTTTCTCCGTTTGGCATGGGTTTGGGCTCGGCAAACACAAGAGGTTCCCCGATCAAGCTCTCAACATCAGCAACGGCAAAGTGATAATTCGCGAGCGATTCAAGATATTGTTGTTTTGCGGTGAAATATGTTTTTTGGCTATCGAGAAATTCCAAAAATCCGAATTTGCCAAAACGATAGCCTTCGCTGACTCCATCAAAAACTTGTTGGGCAGAAGGTAATATTTCAGTTTGCAGGGTTTGTGCCCGAGAATGAGCGAGAACAAGTGTTTGGTAAGCGTTCAAAAAGGTTTGTGTCATTTCAATTTCAGCAGAGCGTTTCTCCTCCTGAATCCGTGATAGATTGTGTTGGGCTTCTGCGATGGCACCTTGATTCCGGTTAAAAAACTGAAGTGGAATGGACAATCCGAAAGTCACCGCATTGTCATCGCTTTGCTCCAATCGGCGATACCCCCCGGATAGAGTGATATTTGGAATTCTTTTAGAACGTTCCCGTTTGACTTCCGCCTGACGCTGTTTCATTGCGCTTTCCCAGAGCTTGAAAGAGGGGGTTTGGAGAATTTTGGGCTGTAGTGTTTCGATAGGAGGTGCGGGAGAAATTTTAAACAGGTTGCCAAGGACCTTTTCAAATCCAGGGTTGGCATCTCCCCAAGTGCGAGAAAGTTGCCTTTTTGCTTGCTTCAGGTCTTGTTTTGTCTTTTCCAGAGCAATTTTAAAGTTAGAAAGAGCTACCTTTGCCTTGATCTGTTCAATGGAGGCAATTTTGCCTGCTTTGACCCTTTGGGAGACCGCCTCAAAAAAATTGTTTCCCAGTTCGATCATGTCTTCCGCTAAAGAGACGCTATGTTGCATCTTTAAAACATTGACAAAGGCTTTGTGTACGTTCATCAGTACTTCCAGACGCTTGCTATCGTAGTCCCAACCGGCCAGTTCTTCAGCGGCTTTACCGACATTTATTCTGGCAGATCGTTTGCCTCCAAGTTCTATCAATTGTCCAACTTGTACGTTTGTTTCGGCACCACGAAATCCACCGAAAGATCCAGAACCAAAGGCATTCCCGACTTGAATGCTTAGAGTGGGATTGGGAAGCAGACTCGATTGCAAGGTTCGGGCTGACCGAGCTTGTACTTCCTGGGAAAAGGCTGAAAGTATCGGGTTCTTCAGCAGGGCCTTTGCAGAGGCTTGCTGAAGGCTGATATTATTGGGGCTGTTGTTTTCTATATGGAGTGTCCCATCGGGCTCGGCAAATGCAGGAGAAAACGATGCCATAGCTAAGACAGATACGAAGCTCCATAAAATCAAAAGGCATTTCATGGTTTTGCCACTTTATAAAAAGATGGTCCGGCCATTCGCTTGTGGAATAACCACAGTTTCCTGTGAGGGATTTCAAGCGAAATTCGACTGCTGGTAAATGCTACCGGAAATTATATGGAGAGAGTGCTGACAGGAGGGGATCGTTCCCGTATTTTTAGCCAATAACCAGAAACAGGGTCGTCTTGTGAGTGGTCACTGAACAAGAAGGTTTCGGGAGTGTGCTGAAAATTGGGTGTTGAAAAATAGGCGGAAACTTTTACAACCGTATTGGACTTTAGCGGTTTTGTGATTGTGTTGTTGAGTTCGACATCCAGTTGATCTTCATCTGGAACTGCATGGGGGTGCGTGTGGTTATGGTCAAAATTTGCACCTTCACTGTGAACCAGGGGCTTATGGGCAATATTCTCCAATGCCAGTGAGTGGAAATGCCCTTCATGTTCGTGTGCGAATGGCTTGTCGGCGTGTGCGTGTACATTTTCGGGGTGATAGTGGTAATAAGGCAACAGTAGGAACTGTATCCCTATCACAAGGGTCATAATGACCCAACTCACACTGAAATTTTGGATGTATTTACGCATAGTCCCGTTTTTATAATTAATATCTACTTACTCTATCGGCGAGCAATATAAATAATATAGCAAAATTTCACGCTGTTAGGCAATTCTTTACGACAGAGTAGTTCTTCGGGTAAGGTATTCCATAATACCCAATTGAGGTGATTGTGAAACTAACTTGAACTGTTGATGCTAGTGCTTGTTTTGCTTATTGATCTGGATGCCTAGGGGAGGGGGAAGATGATGGTTCACCCGATCAGGGTGATAAACTCTGTTTTGAACGATTGGCGTTACAAAACGTCACTTGGCACGCTATCTCATAAATGGATAGCATGCCAAGTAGTAGATCGATGGTTTTCCAAATTTGAAGGGTGCAACCTTACACCAAGGTATTGACGTTGGTTCCTTTGCCTTGATCGTCGCTATCGCCGTCATTTTGACCTGCTTGCACATTTTGAACTTCTTGTGCTTTTACTTCGTTGGCTTTGGCATTTTTGTTGGAACTGTTATTTGATTGCACCGATGCCGTATACTGGCCGGAACTGCCTACACTTGATACGTCCATGACGTGTCTCCCAATTAGAAAAGATAAACTTCCTCGTTTTTCTTATCGGCAGAGATTTTAAAGACATTAGTGAAAATTTTATGTGGATCGCAAAAAAAAATAGAATTTTTTACTTTGAGACCCGATTTTCTAGAAAAGGGGTTTAAATCTTGTAATTGAGCGGGATTTGATTTACAAATTATGGAGATGCCTCCCTCCTTCAATGAATGTGTTGAAATCATGAACGATCCCCAAATTTTAACGACTTCTACCGACACCGGCTCCAAAATCAAAGTTTTACCCGACAATTTGTCCAATCAGATTGCCGCTGGCGAGGTGGTGGAACGTCCTGCTTCGGTGGTTAAGGAATTGATCGAAAATTCGATCGATGCCGGTGCGAAGAAAATCATCATTGAAATTGAAAAAGGTGGCAAAGACCTGATTCGTGTGGACGATGATGGTTGCGGTATGTCCTGGGAAGATGCGGAACTGGCCTTTTCAAGACATGCAACAAGCAAGATTTCCAGTCAGGAAGATTTGGAACGGATCAATACCTTTGGTTTTCGTGGCGAGGCACTGCCGAGTATCGGCTCCGTTGCCAAGGTTCGACTCACCAGTTCCATGGACGAAAATCGTGGTGGCAAGCTGGTCGCTATTGAAGCGGGGAAATTAGAACTCACCCGGCAAATCGGGCGACCCAAAGGGACGATGGTTGAAGTGCGCCACTTGTTTTTCAACACTCCGGCCCGCAGAAAATTTCTGAAAGGTGACAGCACTGAATTTTCGCACATTGCGCAGGGGGTGACGCAACAGGCTCTGGCTTGCCCGGCCATTCATTTCAGTTTGATACACAATGGGCGCAGTGTCATCAACACCGCCCCGACGGAACAACTGCTCTATCGCATTGCCGAGTTGTTTGGTTCCGAGCTTGCCGGTGAGCTGGTTCAGGTCAAGGCATCTGCCGGGGATTATCATTTGAGTGGCTTCGTTTCCAATCCGGTTTACACACGTTCAAACCGAACGAATCAATACGTCTATGTGAACGGTCGTCTGGTACGCGACAAAGTCATCCAGCACGCAACTCAGTTGGGATACAGTCATCTACTTCCCAAAGGCCAGCATCCGGTGATCTTTCTTTTCCTGAAAATGGACCCGGCTCTGGTGGACGTTAACGTGCATCCCTCCAAGGCAGAAGTGCGTTTTGCCTTTCAAAACGAAGTGCATCGTTTTGTCAGTCAATCCATCCGTTCGGCTTTGTCCGATAGTGAAAAACTCCCTTTTGTGAATCCCGAAAGGGAAGAAACGCAAGTTGAGAGGCAAAGCGAGCCTTTGGGCAATGCGCAAGAGACAATCCGTTACGACAGCCGTCCCGAAACTCTGGTTCCCTATGCGCGCGAAAAATTCGGCGACATGCAAAAGTCGTTATCCGCTCTTTATGGCGGACTCGGCTCCCCGCCGCAACCCTCGAATCCTTCGGGACTGGATTCGGTGCATATTTTCGAGCAGAAGGGCACACCCATTTCAGAATTGATGTATTCCGAGTTTGAGCCTATCGGTCAGTTGGAAAATTCTTTCATCATCATGCAGGGCAAGCGTGGAATCTTATTGGTTGATCAACACATTGCACACGAGAGGGTGTTGTACGAACGTTTTCGCGAAGCGGCAAAAGATAAAAAGGTCGATGTTCAGCAGTTGCTGTTTCCTGAATCGTTGGAGTTCTCGCCGAGCGAAGCGCAGATTTTGGGCGATCAACTCGAACTTTTAAAGGGATTGGGACTTGAGCTGGAACCATTCGGAGAAAATGGATTCCTCCTGCGTTCGGTCCCCGCGATTTTGAAGAACGTGGATTACAGTCAGGTGATTCGTGAAATTCTGGAAATGACAGACGGCACCGCCCTGCAGAAGAAGTACGACGAAGTGCTCATCATGATGGCTTGCAAGAGCGCGATCAAGATCAACCATCCCATGGATTTCAACCAGATGCGCAAGCTGATTTCAGATCTGGAAGAAACAGAAATGCCCTACACCTGCCCGCATGGCCGACCGATTTCCCTGCTGTTTGACATGAATGATATTCTCAAGCGTTTCTTGAGAAAGTAACTTAAAAAAATAGAAAAATTACTTCGACCGCAAGGCTTTCCAAGTGAGGGACACATCGCCTTTTTTGATGCGCATTTGACAACCGAGTCGCATCCCGGCTTCGAAGTCTTCAGGGAAAAGGTAGTCGCGTTCTTCTTCGGTGGGACGGGAACAATTTTTCATGCCTTCCAAAACGGTCAGTTCGCAGACGCCGCAGGTTCCCTCTGTGCATCCAAAGGGCAGGTTCACCGCCAGTTCCTCGCAGGCTTCTATCAATTGGGTGCCGTCTTCTATTTCATGCGTCACGTTGTCGGGTTTAAAAAATACCTTGGCCATGTTTCTTGATATCCTTGATGAATAGTAAAATTTTAGATATTAGGGTTTCTCTAATCACTCAATATTTTACCCTAAGGCTACTTGCGGACCCTTATTTTATAAGGGTCGCTCATGGCCAAAAGAAATTTTATAGGTTCTCTTTAGTGAATCAGAGTCCGCTCGCCTTCAGTTGCTTGACCAGTTCGGTTTGCTGTTCGGTCAGCTCTTTGGGTATTTTGACGTTGATTTGCACGAATTGGTCGCCATAAGTATTTGCCACGGTTTTAGGAAGCCCCTTGTCTTTCAAGCGTAACCTGGAGTGGCTTTGAGTTCCCGCAGGAATTTTCATCATGATTTCGCCGTAAAGGGTCGGTATTGCGACAGATGTTCCGAGCAGGGCTTCGATCAGGCTGATCTCTTTTTCCATGACAATGTTTTTCCCGTCGCGTTTGAAAATGGGGTGCGGCTGGATATGTACCCTAAGTTTCAAATCGCCTTGTTGCCCGCCTTGTACCGGGCTGGGAATGCCCTTGCCGCTGAGACGTATCGATTTACCGTTTTCAATACCGGGTGGGATTCGGAAGCTGATTTCTTCGCGATTGCCCTGTCGATTGATGGCGACGACTTTTTTAGCTCCCAGTGCGGCTTCTTCAAAGCTGATACTGAGATCTTGTGTGAGATCCCTGCCGCGAGGGGGACGAAAGCCTCCGCCGCGTCTGGAAAAATAGTCTTCCATGCCGGAAAAGGGATTGTTTCCGCTGAATCCCCCTCCAAATTGATGAAAAACTGAGGCAAAATCGAAATCCCGGAACACATCTTCCTGGGAAAATTTCTGGCTGAAACCTTCTTCACCGTATTGGTCGTATTCGCGACGTTTCTTCTCATCGCTCAAAACAGCGTATGCTTCACTCAGACTTTTGAACTTTTCTTCGACCTCGGGCTTATCTTTATTGCGATCGGGGTGATATTTCAGCGCAAGTTGTCGATAAGCTTTCTTAATATCGTCTGGTGAAGCTTTGCGGTCTACGCCTAAAGTTGCATAATAATCGGTCATATTTATAAACTATTGAAAAATAAGGGTTTTTATTTTAATATGGCTGAAATAAGGTTTCTTGCTCTATATATGGAATCGCAAATATGAAAAATCTACCTGTAAGTCTGATTTTTTTACTGATTTTCGTTTTTTGTGCCTGTACGAAGGTGCAAAGCAGTTCATTGACGTCCAAGTCGGAGGTCGCAAAGGGATATGAGCCCACTGCTGAGGAAGTTTATACCTGGTTTCCTCCAAGTCAAGAAAAGTTGAAGGCTCGTAAAATTCGTCAGAAACAATTGGATGCGATTGAGGGGGAAATTTCAAAATTGTATCTCAATCATGAAAATAATTTGCAGTTGGTTGATGGTTTTAAAAATGAGCTGGATCCCTGGAGCCCTGCGGTTTCTAATTGGGAAGGCCGTTTTCAACAACAAATTGTTTTAGAAGAAAAGCGGGACAAGGCATTGGCTGAGAGTCTGGACAGTGTGAAGAAAGAAAAAGCGGCGGTTGATAAAAAGTTTGCCGCCTGGCAGACGGTGAAAACAGAAACGGTTTTTTCATACGATGAATATAAAGTGGCTGTGGGTCTGTTTCGAGATGGCAAATACGATGATAGCATCAATACCTTTAAAAAGGTTTTGTTGAAAAATCCACCACTGCCTTTAATGGACAATATCCATTTTGCGATCAGCTCTTCTTATTTTCATCTCAAGAAGTATAAAGAAGCCATCACTCATCTTGATCTGATCATCAACAAGTATCCTGAGGGTGACAAATGGCATATGTCCTATATTATGCTGGGTTTGATATACAATACTCTGGGCCAGAAAAGTCAGGCTGTTTACGGGTTAGAGGAAGTTTTAAAGAAGAACCCGCCGACAGATATTATCAGACTTGTTAACCGTTTGAGGAAATTGATAGATGTCGTACCCGCTGAGAGTTAATCATCCCGCACCCGAATTGCAGATCGACTGCTGGGTGCAGGGAGAGGGAGGATCGCTGGCAGAGGAGAAGGGCCGTGTGGTGCTGATCGAGGTGTTTCAGGTCAATTGTCCAGGATGCTTTATTGGGGGATTGCCTGAGGTGATCGCGATTTACGAGAAGTTTCAGTCTGCGCCTTTAACGGTTTGGGGACTTGCCACTGCGTTTGAAGATCACGACAAAAATTCTCTGGAGAATCTGAAAAAACTTCTGACGAGGGGGGAAGTGGTCGGGGATACTTTGGCAGAGCTTGGAAGAAGGAATCTTTTGAATTTCGACCGCCTGATTTATCCCATTGCTTTTCCTGTAGCCTGGGATAAAGTCGTAAGAGCTGAGGTGAAAATTGACGATGCGGCGGTGAAAAAAATCATCGATCGAGACATCCCTCAGTTTGATAAATTAGAACCGCAAATGAAGAAATCGGTGGTGGAACAGGTAGAAGCCTATCTGCTTAAAAAGACCCACACCGCACATACTTTTGAAACTTATGAACTGCGCGGTACCCCTTCGACGATATTGATCGATAAAAAAGGCAATTTGAGAGAATGCCTGTTCGGTTCCAGCCTTGAATTGGAAGAAAAGGTGCGTCGCTTGCTGGAGGAGTGAGGGGGCGGTACGATTTCTTGTCATTCAGGTCTTTGCTCTATTCAAATAATTAAAGATAAATCGTATGAATGATAATTCGATTGTTTTCCTCAATTCCGAATTTGTTCCCTTGAATGAAGCCAAAATTTCGGTGATGGATCGTGGGTTTCTTTACGGAGATGGAATTTTTGAAACTTTACGTGCCTATGACGGGAAAATCTTCAAGTTGCAGGAGCATCTCGAACGGATGAGACGCACCGCCAGCGCGCTTCAGTTGCCCTTTCCCCAAACGCAAATGGAATTGGCAAATATCATTGCAATCCTGCTCGAAAAAAATGATCTTCAAGATGCCATTGTCCGCATCACTTTGACCCGGGGTGTCAGCGATCACGGTATTTTGATTGGAGACAATCCTCCCACACTGGTTCTATTTGCCCGCCCGGTTAGTGAAATCGCGTTCCATGAGACGGGTGTTTCTGTCGTTCTTGTGGCAGACGGGATTTCGGCATTGCCTGGAATGACGCAGGGCATCAAATCCTGTAATTTTCTATCAAATATTATTCTGCGTGAATATGCGCGTCAAAGAGGGGCTTTTGAAGGCATTGGTTTGGATGCTAAAGAACGCTTGACCGAGGGAAGCATCAGCAATGTTTTTTTGGTCAAAGAGGGCATTCTGAAAACGCCCGGGTTGAACGCTTTTATCCTGCCCGGTATTACACGGCAAACGGTTCTTGAAATCGCAGAGGGTCTGGATATAGAAACGATGGAAACTGAATTGACTGCAGAATTGTTGTACGATGCGGATGAAGTTTTCATCGTCAATACGGGCTGGGAAATAATGCCTGTTGTGGAAGCCGATGGCAAGCGCATCGGGTCAGGAGCGCAGGGCCCATTGACGAGGGGCATCCGTGAGGGCTATCGTAAAATCATTGAAGGTTTAAACAATCCATGTTAGTTTTTCAAAAAGAGGGCTTTCTGCAATCGTAGAAGGCATATCCTGGTAAGTACTTTTTGAAAAGTACCTGGAGAAAAGGTCATTCATAAAAGTCCAGCTTCAGGAGTCAATAATTTCCCGAGAGAATTGAAATAATGACAGATTCTATAAGATATATTGAAGAACCCAGTGGCTCGATCACTGACAAGAAGACGGGTTTGCAATGGCTACCCAAAGACTCCAAGCAAGATCTGGGAGGATGGAAAAATATTCAGGAAGTGCTTGCCTATATAAGAATTATGAATCAGGTTTATGCTGGAGGGTGTAGCGACTGGCGTTTGCCAAACGAAAAGGAAGCACTTTCTTTATTCAATCCTGAGGTGGTTCAAAAAGATTTTGAAGGAAAGGATATACACATTTCTCCTTTTTTTGTTGTCAGTTGTGCCTACAGGATTTGGACCAGTGATGTCAACGATGAAGGCAAACATTGCTGTCTGAACCTGCGAACGGGAGAAAAAATGTATTTGGATAAAAGTGAGAGGGAAAACAATTCAACCCGGTTGGTCCGGGGAAAGACTTTGTGAAAAGCGTTTCAGGGATTTTTTGAGGGGAGTTGCATTCCCAGATAGGTCTGCAAAAAATCATCAGTCCCCATGGATTCCAAATCCTTTTCATGAAAAGCGTTGTCTTTAAATATTTTTTCTATAACACCTTCACCTGAAGGGTTTACCGCCAGGACATCGGCATGTTTTGTATTATCAAAACCGTTGAAAAGCGTTCCCTTAATTTCAGCTGGAGCCGATAAAGCGATACATCGTCCCAAACGAAGCGATTTAGACCGGTCTTTCCAGTCCACATAAAGGTGGTGGTCGTCAACCCGTACTTCGGGTTCATCATCCATTTCCGAACCCAGAAGAAAAATTTTTTGATCGATACGAACGGCGTAGACAGGCCGGAATTCACCTTTGACCCACACTTTTCCCTTGTCTGCAACCAATTGAGTCACCGTTGAATAAAAAGAGTTAAATTGTTTTTAAATTCACACTATATTATCTTTTCGCATGCAGACTTTGCAATTGAACTTCATCATAAAGTGCAATTCCCAATTTGTCACCGCTTAGTTACGGTGTCTTGCCACTATGAATTGACCGAACAGTTTTGAAGAATCAAGAACTATTTTATAGCAGATTGCGCAAGGATTTATCCAGTCGCCGGGAAAATAATTTATACCGTGAGACCCGTACGGTATCTGAGAGTTTGATTGACCTCTCTTCGAATGACTACCTGCAACTCCGCACTCATCCCGCTGTTATTGAAGGAGCCCGAATTGCAACTGAGAGTTATGGTGCAGGCAGTGGGGCATCTCCACTTTTAACGGGTTTCAAGCCTTGTCACGAAGCCCTCCTGAACAAAATTCTGGTCTGGAAGAATAAGAAATTTGGCATGTTGTTCAATACCGGTTTCATGGCCAATCAGGCGATATTTACTCATCTGCCGCAAAAAAATGATTTGATCCTTGCCGATCGGCTGATCCACCATTCGATCGCGCAAACACTTGCGCGTTCGCCCGTGCGTTTTAAAAGATACCCTCATCTGGATCTGCATCACCTTGAGCGTGAATTGGGGAAGGCGCAGTACGATACCGTATTTGTTGTTACGGAAAGCATTTTTAGCATGGATGGAGATTATCCCGACCTGAAACACCTCGCAAGCCTGAAAGAAAAATACAATTTTATATGGATTTTGGACGAAGCACACGGCGTGGGTGTTTATGGTGAAACTGGGGCAGGGTTGGCAGAAGAAATGGGCGTGGGGTCGATGGTGGATGTGGTGGTTGGGACACTGGGAAAAGCACTCGGTAGTATGGGGGCGTATGTCATTTCTGACCATCAGGAGATCATTGAATATTTGACCAATACATCGGGAGAGTATATATTTTCGACGTTTTTATGTCCTTCTGCAGTGGGTGCGGCACATTCTGCGATTGATTGTGTGATTGAAGATAAAGAAAAACGTCATCTTTTGCGTGAAAACGCCATAGTTTTGAGGCAAGAACTTACCAGAATGGGCTATAATCTAATAGATTCGGATTCTCAAATTGTTCCTATCATTCTGGGGGATGCCGGGCTGGCTTTGAAAATGAGTGATTATTTTTATCAAGAAGGGATACGAATCGGAGCCATTCGCTTTCCGACTGTACCCAAGGGCAAAGAACGGTTACGATTGTCGTTGCATTCAGGTATTTCCGCAGAACAGATATCAATAATTTTAAAATTGTTCCAACAATGGAAATCAAAAATATAACAGCGATATGCGGATGGGCTTTGCCACCGAGTTGGTTCAGTGAACAAATTCAACAGGCATTTCCTGGCAGTCGGGTGAAAACTCTCTATCCGATCAACCCCTTTTGTGCCGAGTCGGCTCGGAAAGCGTTGCGCGAAAATCCTGCGGACTTGTATATAGGCTATTCACTGGGAAGCTTGTGGCTATTCATGCATCGGCAATACTTACCTTCATCAGCACTGAAAGCGGCACTTGCGCCGATCCTTTCTTTCACGCATGAAGGTAAAAGAGGCGGTAAAACTCCCAAAACAAAATTAAAATATTTTCTCCGATTGCTAGAGCGCGGTTTAGAAACCGGGCAGGCCGCCTTGAAGGATTTTTATTCGGTCTGTTCCGCGCCTTTTCCAGATGACCGATTGATTGAAGTCCCGCAAAGAGGTGTCCTGATAAAGGGACTTGAATTTTTAGAGTCTGCTTTGGCTCCACCCTCGTCTACAAAGGATTTCATTACGGTTTCTGGTGAGAAGGACATATTTTTAGATTCCGAAATTCTGCGTCGTTATATTCCCGGTCTGCTCATTGAGAAGGCGGTTGGACATTCACCGGGTCCTCTGCTCATGCGCTTGGCAAAAGAGTTGAAGCGGAGGAATGATTTGTTATGAAGATTGTTGGTATTGACTTCACCTCCATTCCCAGCCCCGAAAAGCCTCTGCCATGCATACATAGCACTTTCAAAAAGAACCAGGGGCTCGTCCTTGAACGTATGGACTTGTTTACGGATTTTCATCAGTTTGAAAGTTTCATCGGGCAAAATGACGCTTGGGTATTGGGTATAGATTGTCCTTTAGGACTGCCTGCTACGTTTCTTTCCAAATTCTCCGATTCGCAGGAATGGAGTGATTATGTTGCCACCATTGGGAAGATGGGATGGAAGAAATTTGAATCGGCGATAAAAAAATATAAGTCCAAACAGCCATCAAAACTTAAAGACAGATTGCGTCTGACAGATGAGCTGGCGCGTGCTTTGAGTCCACTGAAACTTATAAATCCTCCCCTTGCTAAAATGTTTTATGAGCTGACGCCGCGTTTGTTAGCCGCCGGAGTTTCCGTCTTGCCTTGTCATCCAACCGATGACAAGCGCGTTGTATTGGAAACCTATCCGGCATTATTGGCTCGACGCTTTGCAGGCAAGTATAAGGGAACTTCCAGAACCTTTACGCATTCAGAAATTCAAGATGCTCGTAAAGCTATTTTAAAAGGGATCGGTTCCGAAGAGTTTATTACCGAATTTGGCTTTAAGGTCGATATTGGCGAAGAAATTACGATCAAGGCACTCGAAGATGAGAGAGGAGATGTTCTGGATTCCGTTTTATGTGCTGTGCAGGCAGGATGGGCCTATCATAGAAAGAACAAAGGCTATGGAATCCCCGGTGCGTCTCATTCAATCATTGCTTCAGAGGGTTGGATTGTTGATCCACGATTGGTGACTGAAATGGTGGCCAGTTCGACTTCCTCAAACTATAATTTAACTCAGTTACTGAGTAAGCGTTCGGATCAATCGGATTATTATGCGATCAATTTGATGAGCCAGGTCAAAAAGCTATCCGATGTGGGTCGGGCTTTATCGGGCAAGCGCGACCTGAATGAGTTGTTGGAAAAAATAGTAACCGAGTCGCGCATCCTGACCAATGCCGATGGCGGAACTTTATATATTCTTGAAGACAATTCACTGGCCTTCAAAATCGTCCAGAACGAATCACTCAATATTTTTATGGGCGGTACGACGGGCAAAGAAATCAGTTTTCCTCCTGTGCAGATGAAGGAATCCAATGTTTCAGCTTATTCCGCGATGAAGGGTATTTCTATCAACATCCCCGATGTTTACAATTACAAATCCTTCGATTTTACGGGTCCAAGAAAATTCGATGAGGCGACAAAGTATCGCACACAATCGATGTTGGTGGTGCCAATGAGAAACTACGAGGAAGAGGTCATAGGCGTTTTGCAAATACTGAACGCACGTGATCCGGATGATAACAAACAGGTCATCCCCTTTTCTGAAAATCATGAAGGTTTGGTAGAGTCTTTGGCATCGCAAGCCGCAGTTGCACTCAGCAACGTTAATCTCATCAATCAACTGCAAAAAACCAATAGTGAATTGGTCACAACACGCGATCAGGCACTGGAGGCCAATCGCGCCAAGAGCGCATTCCTGGCTAATATGAGTCACGAATTGAGGACGCCTATGAATGCTATCCTTGGTTACAGCGAAATCCTTTTGGAAGATGCGGAAGAGATGGGGCTGGACGATTTCAATGAAGATCTGAAAAAAATACTTTCCTCTGGAAACCATTTGCTTGGATTGATTGATGAAATTCTGGATCTTTCAAAAATTGAAGCGGGTAAAATGGAAATATTCCTCTCCACATTTTCTATATTGGATCTGGTAACCAATGCGATGGACAATGTGAAAATCCTGGCCCAAAAAAACGGCAACCAGTTGGAATTAAATTGTCCTTCAAATATTGGGACGATGAATGCGGACCCTGTGCGTGTCAAGCAAATGCTGATCAATCTTTTGAGCAACGCCTGTAAATTTACTGAAAAAGGCAAGGTTTGTCTGAAAATTTATCGAGAGACAATAGACAATCAAAAGTGGTTATTTTTTAATGTGATTGATAATGGAATTGGTATCGACAAAAGCCAAATCAAACGATTGTTTGAAGAGTTCACGCAAGTTGACGATACTTCGACACGCAAGGTGGGTGGCACGGGTTTGGGGTTAGCGATCAGTCGACGTTTTTGCCAAATGATGGGTGGGGACATCCATGTTACAAGTGAACTTGGAAAAGGTTCTACTTTCAGTATCAAATTACCCGTCAAAATTGCGGAAGCCACTCAACTCAAAAGAAGAGCGAGCGATCTTTAGAGAACCGCCAATCGGTTTTTGATTCAGATATTTTCCCATCCGCATCAGCTTCAAAATATTCTTCTCTATGAAACCATCCGTATCAGATCCAAGCATCGCCATTGCGAGAAGTTTTTCAAAGCACGCGGATAGTTACGAACGCCATGCTTTGTTGCAAAAAGACATGGCCGAACAATTGGCTCGATACCTTCCATGCCCACTGCCTGATCGTATTTTAGAGGTGGGTTGTGGTACGGGTTTGTTCACTCAAAATCTAATTCAAAAAAAATACACTCAGTTGCATTTGAACGACATCTCCTCAGATATGTTAGTGATGCTTCAAACTCATCTGAATATACCGGCAAATGCGCGATTGATTTGTGGAGATGCGTGTCAGCTTGATTTTGAAGTCACTGACTTGATTACAGCAAATGCGGTGTTCCAGTGGTTTGAAAATCCTCAAATGGCAGTGGAACATTTGAGACAGTTTCTGGCCCCTGAGGGTCATCTCATTTTCAGTGTTTTTGGCCCAAATACACTGAAAAATTTTAGAAGTCTGGCCAAAATTGACGGCCCCGTTACTTTGTATCCGATGGATACGTGGAAGCACTGGCTAGAAAATTCTGGATTCGTTGTTCAGCAGAGTCAAACGGAACTCAAAGAAACATTTTGGCCTTCTGCCCGATCTCTCATGAAAAACTTACAACAAGTGGGTGCCGTGCCGATAAGAAAATTATCCTATCGCGAAGTGAAGCGATTGATTGCCGATTATGAAAGATCCTTTACTACTGTAAAGGGTGTTTCGGCAGAGTGGGAGATATTCTATATTTCTGCCGTATTAACGTAGTTTAAAAACCATCCTATGTCTTTGGAAATCTGGGAAACAAATTTACAGGCTTTAAAAAAATTTCGCCCTCAGTTGGCGCAACGGCTTTCCCTCATTTCCAGCGCGGGAGCCTATAGCGTTCCTCTCTCCAAGTCGGGAGTCCCCACACTGGTATCTCAATCGACTTCAGGCAATCTAAAATATCTCAACAGTTCTTATGATCCGATCAAAGAAGCGCGTCGGTTGATTGAGTCGCATTCAAATTCGGGGATTCCAAATCAAATATTCTATGGCATGGGTTTGGGATACGCTTTGCTCGAATGGAATCAATGTGCGGGCTCAAGGGGAAACGCCTTTGTTTTCGAGCGCGACCCGGAGTTGGTGAGGTTGGCAATGGAGACATTGAATTTTGAATCAGTGATCCAAAACCCGTCTGTAAATTTCTATTTAGAAATTTCTCCAGAGCAATTGTCCGTAATTTTGGAGGATGAAGACTTGTTGGCTCTGGTCATGAATGGATGTCAGAAAATCACATCCCCTTCTGCCGATAGTTCGCATTCCCTGTATTATGCCGAATTGGAATCGATGCTGAACCTTTTGATTCAGAGAAAAAGCATCGATATGAAAACGCGTAGTGGTTATTCCAAAAGGTTTTTTAGAAATACAGTCACCAACTGGCCGCATATTTTAAACAGTCCGGGGATTGACTCCTTAAAAAATACCTTTACGGGTCATACTGCCATCGTTGTGTCTGCGGGTCCTTCTCTGGATAAAAATATCTCCCTTTTAAAGGTTGCTCAAAAAAATGCGCTCTTACTTGTGGTGGGTACCGCTCTCAAACCTCTGCTTGAAAGAGGCATCGAACCCGACTTTATTTTTGCGGTAGATCCTGCGTCTTCGGCTTTCAATTGTTTTAAAGGTTTGGTCATTCCCAAGCGGTGTCATCTTGTTTTTGATCCCGGAACCTGTCCGCAAATTGTCGAAGCTTTTTCGGGAGCGAAGTTCAGTTTTGATTCCAATTTGGAATTGTCACGTTGGCTGGCACGGATCAATCAATCCAAGGGTTCTTTGGGAGATATGTTTTCTGTGGCGCATACTGCATTTTTCTTTTCGCATTATCTGGGCTGTGATCCCGTTTTGCTTGTGGGGCAAGATCTCTGTTTCCAAAAACTCAGACTGCACTGTTCTTCAAGCTATTACAATACACTTCATAGCGATGCGATAACGGCAACTGAAACGGTATCTAAAAATGAGCAACGTACTTTTGGAAAATACAAAACTTCTGTTCTGCCCACCCTGGATATTTTTGCAAAGAATGCCGTCACCCTCAACAATCTCGAATCATATAAAAATCAGTTCACCCAAAACTCTGATATTCCTTGTAAAAATTTCAATGCCAGTGAGGGGGGGATTCCTATCCCTGGAATCCCGAATCATACATTGAGAGAACTGCTGTGCAAGTATTGCCCATCACCCTTAAGACGAGATGAGAGTGAGTTATTGCGCAGTGCACCAATCAATCATCCGAGTGATCTCAAATCAAACATGCTTTTTGTTATAGAAAAGCTGGAAACCTTGCAACAGACATTGTCTAAAATTTATTCGGAATATTTTCCAGATATGATTGATACGAAGAACAAACGATCCGAATTTGTTCACGCAATGGAATCCTTTTATGTTCAATTATTGCAAGATGAAACGACCATGCGTTTGTTGCAAGAGTATGCGTATGCTGATTTTATCGAGTGGAGGCGGGCGACAGGTTGTGTGACAAAAGATATGGATGAGGATGTGCAGATCGAAAAGAAATTTGAGCGCGATAGAATTTTCTTGCCGGAACTTCTTTCTGCAATGGAATACCTGAACGGAGCGATCCGTAACATGGCAGAACAAATTCCAGAAACTTTGTGAATGATTCGAAGTGTTTACGGATTGTCTATTTGCGTGAACACTCCAGAATGCTTGATCCATTTGACAGTGGGGAACGCTTGAACTTTCCGAACCCCGTCGCCGTCAATAATTTTTCCGTTTCTGAAAAAGTGTAGCTCTTTCCTGTTTTAGTGAACATCAGCATGGTCAGCGAAAAGAAAGCCGCATCGACAGGGGAAGTTTCATTTTCCTCTAAAAACAGATCGACCAAAATCAATCGGCCAGAGGGTTTGAGGGCGCGATGTATTTTCTTTAAAAGTATTTTATTTTCCTTCGTCGAATATATATGCAAAATATTTGAGAAAAGGACCGTATCAAACATTTGTTTGTGATCGAGTTCAAAAATGTCACCCTCTGACATTTCAATGCGATTTCCGGCTTTTTGTTGCGCTATGATTTCTCTAGCAGATTCAAGCGTTGCAGGGCGGTCCACGAGCATGGCACGGGCTTGTTTTTCATGCTTGAGAATTTCAGCGGAGTAAGAGCCGGGTCCACCGCCTAAATCGAGCAGGTAACCGACGGGTTTTCTGGCAACGAATTCTGAAATTTGTGTGGCATACAGTTGGCTTCTTTCATGCATGGCGTAGGTGAATTCTCGCCGAAATTCGGGATCGTCTTCACCTTCGAACTCAGGAAAATTTCTACCCTCACGAATGACCTTCATCAAGCCACTCCATTCATCGCGATTGGTTTTCCTCAGCATGACATGACCACGTTTGTAATGTGGACTGTCTTCACAAAAATGTTTGTAGGTTTCGCTGGTGTTGAAATATTTTTTATTTTGTTTTTTTAAGGCTCCCATGCCCGCGAGCGCATTGAGTAATCGTTCCATCGGCTCAGCTTGTGCTTTTGCCTTGCGAGCCAGGACTGATGCGGTTAACCCGCCATTGCCCAAATGAGTGAATATTCGGAACTCCAGCGCGGCAAGCAGAATATTGGCTTCTTCCAGTTGATCGATTTTGTCGATGATTTCCTGAAATTTTAACATGATGTTCTAATCTCCCTTATTTATTGCGATGCAAGGGCCAGAGCCTCAAGTAGCGCCGCCGCCTTATGCAGTGTTTCATGATATTCCTTTTCGGGTTCAGAGTCGGCGACAATCCCCGCTCCGACATGGAAACTGGCATGGCCTTCCCGCATAACGAAAGTGCGAATGATGATGTTGAAATCAAGATGGCCTCCATTGCCAATGTATCCAAAAGACCCGGTGTAGGCACCGCGTGCGCCGGGTTCCAATTCGTTGATGATTTCCATGCACCGAATTTTTGGGCAACCCGTGATGGTTCCACCCGGAAAAACTGCTTGAAAAATATCTCGAATTGTTGTGCCGGGTTTTAAGTCACCTTGGATATTTGAGACGATATGACTGACGTGTGAATATTGTTCGAGAAACATGAGGTCGGTCACTTTCACAGAGCCGGTTTCGCAGATTCTGCCCAGATCATTACGTTCCAGATCGACCAGCATCAAATGTTCTGCTTTTTCTTTTTCACTCAAAAAAAGTTCCGCTGAAAAAATCTTGTCCTCTTCTTCTGTCTTGCCACGTGGGCGAGTGCCAGCAATGGGCCTTGTCTCAATACGGGAACCACTTATTTTGACCAACCGTTCCGGAGAAGAACTGATGATGCTTGTGTCTTGCAGTTTTAACAGGCCTGCGAAGGGTGCCGGGTTCACCGATTTCAATTGTCGGTACATTACGAGAGAAGAGACATTGATTTTAGCGCGAAATTCTTGCGACAGGTTGACTTGGTAAATGTCTCCTTCCTCAATGTATTTCTTTGCGCGATGGACTTTTTCTATGTATTCCGATTGAGTTTGCAGAGACTGCAAATCGGTATCTTTTTTAGCATATCCTGTGGGATGCGGTGCAGGGGAGGGTGGCACCTCTTTAAAAATATCTTCGATGCGGCGTGCCATTTCGTCGATGTATTGCAGAGCTGTCTCATAGCTGGCATTGTTTTCTGCATCCACAGTATAAATAATTTTGATCTCTTTACTTTGATGGTCATAGATCAAGGGGCGATGTGTTTCCATAAAAATTGCATCGGGAAGAGAATTTCCCGCATGTTGTTTTCTTTCAGGAAGCGATTCAAAGAGTTCGTTGGCTTCATAGCTCATGAGACCCACCCATCCGCTCCAAAAATGTGGAGCATAATCTATTTCCGTCAAGTCTGGTGGAAAATCGAGTAATTCAAAGGCCAATTCCAGCGGAATCTCACGAGTGATTTCTGAATTGCACAGTTCAGCCCGACTCTGATGGATCGTCAAAATACAACCGTCGGCTTGTCCCATGATCGAATAACGTGCAACCGCTTCGGGGCCTTTACAACTTTCGAATAAAAATGAATAGGGGGCAGGGTAGAACAAACGCTCGAAGAGTTGAGTGATGTCCACACCGGGAACTTTGAGCTGGCCGATGACCGGGAAACATGGAGAGGTGTTTTGTAAGCGTTCGAACTCGGCTTTATCAGGGAAAACTTGCATGGTATGAGGGAGTTTACTCTTATTCGTATCTCAGTGCTTCAATAGGATTCATTTTAGAGGCTTTGTTGGCGGGATAAAAACCAAAAAATATGCCAATGACGACAGAAAATCCAAAGGCCAATAAAATGGTATTGAGCGATACAGCGGTGTCCCATCCTCCCATGGTGGAAACCATTTTCGAGATTGCGATCCCAAACAGAACACCGACGGCACCGCCAAGAAAGCTGATGAGAATGGATTCGATCAAAAACTGCTGGCGAATTTCGTTTCGTTTGGCTCCAACTGCCATACGAATTCCTATTTCACGCGTCCGTTCGGTAACAGAGACCAGCATGATGTTCATGATGCCGATTCCACCGACCATCAGAGAAATGGCAGAAATGCCTCCCAGCAGATAGGTAAAAGATTGCGCCGCGTCACCCCAACCGGTCAACCATTCGGCAGAGTTTTGAACATAAAAGTCATCTTCTTTACCGGCACTGACGCGATGACGTTTTCGCATTAAAATTTCAATGTCTTTGATAACGCGCTCAATGTCTTCGATCTTTTCTACCTGCACGTCGATTGACTGGAGATAATCGATTCCAAACAAACGTTTCTGGGCCGTGGTTACAGGAATAAAAATCTGGTCATCAGGATCAAACCACCTCAAGGACCCTTTTGCGACCATGGTGCCTAAAACAAGGTAATTGTTCCCGTCAATTTTAATCGTTTCGCCCACGGGATTTTTATCTTCAAACAAGTTTTTGACGACGGTTGCCCCCAGAACAGCGACTTTGCGCGAAGTACGAACTTCACTTTCACCAAAAAATCTTCCGTTGTTCAATTGATAATTTGCCAGCCAGGCATAGTCTTTCCCTGTCCCCCGCACTGTACTGCTGACATTTTTGTTGCGAAATTTCAACTGCGCACCCTGTTGTATTTGCGCGGCAACACCAGTGATACCTGCTATTTGAGATTCAATGGCGTCGGCGTCTTCCAGAACAAGCGTAGTGACTTTGTCGGTTGCAACGTGGCGGGTTTTTTTCTCACCCGGTCTTACGGTGATGATATTTGTTCCAAATTTTGAGATGGTGTCCAAAGTTTTTTGCTTGGAAGCTTCGCCAATGGAGATCATGGAAATAACAGACGCGACGCCTATGATCATTCCCAGAGTGGTCAAGAAGGTTCGCATTTTGTTGGCCCAAAGCGCACGCAAGGCCATTTTGAGCAGTCCTAGAATCAACATGACTCATTGTCCTTTGCCAGCGATTCGTCACTGATTATCTTGCCATCTCTCATGCGTATGATGCGTCTGGCCTCCTGCGCGATTTCTTTTTCATGGGTGACTAAAATAATAGTGACACCTTCGTTGTTCAGATTGCGAAACAAGGTCATTATTTCTGTACCACTTTTGGTGTCCAGATTTCCTGTGGGCTCGTCTGCCAGTATCAATGCGGGATTGTTGACGATGGCTCGAGCGATCGCGACGCGTTGTCTCTCACCACCGGACAATTCATTGGGCTTGTGTCCGGCTCGTCCAGCCAAGCCTACTTTTTCCAAGGCTGAGAGTGCAATTTTTTTAGAATCGGGGACACGCCCATAGAGTAAAGGAAGTTCTGTATTTTCTAAAGCCGTAGTGCGTGGCAACAGGTTGAAATTTTGGAAAACAAAGCCAATGTATTGATTACGGACACGGGCTAACTCATTCAGATCCAGATTTTGAATTTCTTGATTTTCCAAACGGTAAATGCCAGAAGTTGGCAAATCCAGACAACCCAGCAGGTTCATCAATGTGGATTTGCCACTTCCAGAAGGTCCCATTATGGCGACATACTCACCGTTTTCAATCGTGAAGCTGGCGTTCCTCAGAGCAGAGACCTCGCTCGGACCCATCCGGTAGGATTTGCTGAGATTTTCGATTTTAATCAAGGCAGGTGCCTCTCAACGAGAGCGTATGATCCAAAGTATTTTACTGATTGTGGAATTCTTTTCATCAGAGGCCATTGCCGCTTCTTTTTGGATTTTTCGCCAGTCGCCCAACACTACTTTTTGACCGACCTGCAATCCCTTTTTGATCTGGACATCTATCAGATTGCCGATCCCGAGTTCAACTTCTACTTCTTCGGGTTCGCCTTGAGCGTTCAGGATGGCCGCAAAGGTTTTGTCGCCTGTAGTTGTAATGGCTTCTCGCGGAACATAAATTGCGTTGGCGACGCGTTTGATGATTATATCAACATTGGCCGACATTTTGGGTTTCAACAGAGTTTTACCTTGCCCCAGAATTTCGACTTTTACTTTGAAAATAGTGATACTGCTTTCGATTTCGCCTTGGGGAGCGATGCGCAAGACCTTTCCCCGCATCACCTTATTTTCAAAGGCATCTGCCGTGATGCGTACATTTTGACCCACCTTGATTCGACCGATATCGGTTTCATCCACATCTGTGATGATGAACATACGTGACAAATCTGCCAGTTGCGCCAGTGCCGTTCCTCCGCCTACATTGGAAATTCCTGATGCAATGATTTGTCCTTCCTCAACCAGCTTTTTGATCACCACACCATCCATTGGCGCAAAAATTTCGGTTTCTATCAAACGTTCTTTTTTTTCTTCGAGCGCAATGCTTTTTCTTTGGACTTCAGCACGTGCCTGCTCCACTTCATTTTCTTTGATAGCAATGTCGTGGACTGCTTGTTCGGTTGCAGTCTTTTGTGTTCTGGCCTGATTGAGGTTTTCCTGGTTAACTTTAAACTCTGTCTGCGCAGAGTCCAGGGCTTCTTGTGCGATGATTTTTTGCTGGAATAAATTCTTTTGACGCTCGAGTTTGTCGATCGAATCTTTTAGATTCGCCTCGGCCTCAATGACCTCAGACTGGTATCTTTCGAGATCGGTTTTGTAGCGAACTTTTGTCAGCAGGAGGGCAGACTCGGATTTATTGAGACTGGCATTAGCACTGGCAAGATCGGCTTCTGCCAGTGACACACTGCGCTTTTCATCAGACTTGTCGAGCTGGATCAGAAGCTGACCTTTTTCAACCCGGTCGCCTTCATTGAAGGGAAATTCGAGGACTTCACCGCTGGCTTTGGATTTGATCTCGATCTGAAAATGAGGTTCCACCACTCCCTTGGCAGAAGTTTTTACCAGTAGTTCGCCTTGAGCTACTTCTGCTGTTTTGTATTCTATCTTGGGTTTGTCTTTATCAGTGGTCTGGGGATAATAGCGGATCCCGAGTGCCGTCAGGGCAACCAGTAACAAAACGAATAACAACTTTTTCATAGGGTTAATCGTCTAGGTTGATGCTGTGATTTTCTAATGTCGTAGCCAGCGATTTCCTTAACTTGATGTTAGATATGTTGTAATCGATGAGGGCTTGATTTTCGGTGCTCTGGCTTTGCGCCAGATCTTCCTGAAATGTAAGAACGTTGAAACTTGTGGACAGACCGACAGCAAATTTCTTTTCTTCTGCAGAGAGTTTTTCTTCAGCGAGTCTACTGGCGACACGCGATGCCTGAACTCGCTTGATATCCGTCTTGATCTGACGTGCCGCCTCGCGTACTTCGACAAGAATTTTATTTTCAATATCCTTTAAGGACATCAGTAATTGTGCGGCTTCCAGTCGAGACGCTGTTAACTGACTTTCTGCACCCCGGTTCCCAAGGGGATAGCTGAGCTGAATTCCAAATTTCCACGAATAGTAATCAGTTGAAAACATATTGGATAAAGACTCTCCATACGGTCCTCCATAGGGGCTGGTAACGGTTCCGCCGCTAAATCGTGTGATGGGTGTGGCTTTACCGCTGATTCCGTTGAGTCCGAGACTGCCGACCAGATCGAGAGAGGGGTAGAGTTGATTTTCGTTGTATTTAACATCAATTTTTTTATTTTCCAATTCCACTTTTTTCGCCAGATAATCGGGGCGGTTTTTTAAAGCAATGCTCAAAAGTGACTCCACATCCATGTCAAATTTTTCAGAGAACTGCGGCAAATCTACGGGCACCAGGTCTTCCAGGCCACTTTTACTGGAAAATGAAATATTCAAAGCATTTTTTAATTTGTCCTGATTATCCTGAATCAAATCTTCGGCACTCAGCAGTGCTTCCTCTCTGGAAGCGACATCTGACTGTGCTTGGAGAATTTCAATCGGAGCAAGAGTTCCGACATCCACTTGCGCCTTAACGCGTCTCTCTAAATCACGGGCACGCTCCAAAGATGTTTGCTTTACTTTAAGATCTTTAATGCTGAAAACGAGATCCCAGTAAATTGTTTCGGCGGTGCTGATGATTTCGATGACTTTTTCTTTGAAACCGTTTTTAGAAATGTCGACATCGTTGCTGGCTATTATAATGTCTTTTCGGTTGATTTCTATTCCCGCATTTTTTAACAAGGGTTGGGTGACGTTTAGCTCTAACTCTGCATTATAGCTGGCATTGAGACCGGCATTGGGAGAGTTGGTTTTGTTTGTAGAATTATTGAAATTGACAGTGTATTCGGCACCGGTCAATAGTTTTTGCTTGAGACTGAGGTTCCAGTTGGTGTCCTGATCCCTGTTTTTATTAACGGCGGCTACTGCAGAGGAGGTTTGATTAGTTTTTTCCTTTGTGGCTAATTCTATACCTACTGTAGGGTCAAATTTGGATTCCGAGTCCGCAATGGACTGTTTTTTAATTTTTGAGTTAAATTCCTCGACAGCAATAGAGAGGTTGTTTTTGAGAGCACCGAGGACGGTTTCTTGTAAAGTGATTGGTTCTGCCTGTGATTTTTCCGGTGCGATGCTTAAAAATGCCAGGGCAATAAGAATTGTGATGCAGGCATTGCTGTTTGAACCTGTTTTAGATCGGATCTTTTTATGATTAATTTTTTCTTTGCAGGATGGTTTAAATGACATTCTTGCATACTTTCTGCATTGCATTGTTGTTCAAATTGGGCTCGCCTCACGTTCGAGGGCAACCCCGCATGATTTATCAGTATTCCCTATTGTAACTCAAAAACGACCTTTGACAGGGAAATTTCGCATGATTTAGTCCTTATCAACATAATTAAATTTATCTCGAAGGAGCGACAAGATCATTGAATTTTATTACATTATCGGCAAGGGAGGATGAACCCTTGAGACAAATAGGATGAAAGTTGGGGAGATATGAGCTTTTCTGGGTGAGTGGGAGGAGATGCTATTCTGGGTTAAAAAAAAATCGAGCGTAAAGATATGCAATCGACTCATTGATGGTCTGACGTACCCCCGCGCTGTAAGCCCACCACCGATCTGGATCGTAATGGTGGATGGTGGCCGAAACGGCTCCTACATTATAATTTTCTCCCAGCGCGAGTTGGTAGAGATACCAGGATCTTCGGCTATGGACTCCTTCGGTAAAAACGTCAATCGCATTGATTTTTAAAGGGATTTCTAAAATTTTCTTTTTGACCGCCAAGGCTTCAGCGTAAGTTCTGTCCTTGATTACTGTCAGCGTAGGTGCAACAAAAATCTTCTCTGTATTGAATCCCATTCTCTTTAAAGAATCGAAGCCAAGTTCTGCGAAGTTTTTGTATTTAGATGAAAATACGCCGCGGTCAATTTTCCCACCAGATACTATTAATACCTGGTAGTTTTTGCTTTTGTTAAAGATACCAATAGCTTCCTGTAGGTCTAAATCGGATAGCCAGCCGCTGACAACAAGTGCCTGTCCTTTTGAAGGGTGGGATGCGGAAAGAAAAGGGTGGGTGGTGAGAATTGCGCTGATAAAGACAACAGCAGAAACTAGAAACAACATGACCCAGCCATAAAGCGTCAGGGTTCTATGCGTTTTAATGACCGTGAACGCCGGCAAGGGCATATGAATGTGTTGCCTAGAGCACGGTTGCGTTATGCATCGTGTTTGTTTAAATATTCTTCATAGTGCTTATGATAGAGCACATCCCATTCTTGTGTGCCCTCACGCGCTTTATTTACGGTGTATGATGACAGTATTTTTCGTGCGGCTTCATCAGCCATATCATCGATTTTCAGGTAATTCATCATTTCATCAGCAATTTCCAGACGAATGTCATTCAGATCGACGGTGTAGTCGAGTTCGTCCCGCTTCTTGAAATCTTTGATGATTAAATTGCTGATATGGTTGACTTTCTCTCGGCTTAATTTCATGGTTTTATTTGATTATAAGATCAAACCGCGATCTCGTGCTAGTTTGGTTTTGACGAGTTGGAAAACGCGTCCATAGTCCATCATGCTTCGTTCATAATCCTCGGTGCGTGCTTCAAGAAGCATTTTAACTTCCTCATTGAGCTGATCTTCAACCATCAGGTCGTCGGTAATGATAGTTGAAATGATTCCCTGGAGCTTTTCTGGTGTATCGTCCCAGATGAGCATATCTGAATTGAGCAAGCGGCGTGTGATCCTTTTGGAAAGTTTGCCGATAGTTTCTTTTGTGAGTCTCATTTTATCTTATTCTTTCCTACGGATATTAATCGTTTGCACTTTTAGTAATTAAAATTCATGGAGCGGGAGACGGGGTTCGAACCCGCGACATTCAGCTTGGGAAGCTGACACTCTACCAACTGAGCTACTCCCGCACAAATTGCTGTTAGCAAATCTCTAACTTCATAGGCTTCACAAGTGAAAAGATACTGTATATCATGCTTGGTCAGCTAAAAGCGTTTTTTTAACACGATGTTTACATTGCCTAAAGAAAACCGGCATGGTTGCTAAACGTTGGTAGAGCTTTAAGAAACGACTCAAGTTTGCCCTGGCTCATTATGACTTTCGTATTACCCGTTAAATTGCTGTGCTGGAGCGATCCCTGCTAAATTTGACTGGTAATACGAAAGACAGTCATTATCCATGATTTGAATACTTGAATCAAATAATTTTGTTTTTCAGTCAATTTGCAAATGCAAATCATATTGTATTTATGGAATGTATCCTTTAAGATAGGATCGTTTCCCTCTTCGCAGGATGATTCTAGCGGGTTATTCATTTTAATTTAATTAGTTTACGCGGAATCATACAGAAGTGGGATGCTTTTAAATAAGTGTGAATGGATGAATAGGCGGTATTTTTTAGCATCGTACTTATGATTGTATTATGCTGTTTTTCCTTACAACTTACTGTGAGGAAATTTTTGATTAATGCAAGAATTGAATTTAGGGAAGATATAATACGTGGTTGCCCCTGTCCAGTTTACTGAAAAAGTTCCGATCAGCCAGCATTTAATAGAACTGAAAGACCGGTTGATTCGCGTCGCTATTGTCGTTGCTTTCTTTTTTGGCGTAAGTTTCTATTTTTTTGATATTTTTCGCTTGTGGTTGGTGGATCCGCTTCCTGAAAAATATGCAGAGTTGACTTTCATTACTCCGACAGAGCCATTTTTTACGGCTATGAAAGTCTCCTTCATGGCGTCTATTTTTATTTCCATGCCAGTGATCTTGCATCAGTTGTGGCTTTTCATTGCCCCGGGTTTAAAGGTGAAGGAAAAGAAAATCACCTTTATGTTTGTAAGTTTTGGGACCTTCTTTTTCCTCTTGGGTGGGATTTTTTGTTACTTTCTTGTATTGCCTCTAGGCCTCAAGTTTCTTCTGAATTACGGGGTTCAATATTGGAAAATGCAAGTCACCATTGCATTTTATTTTTCCTTCGTCGTCAAGTTGATGATGGCCTTTGCATTTGCCTTTCAAACTCCCTTGCTGATGGTATTGCTGACGAAGTTTGGAGTGGTCAACACTGTGAAAATGCGGTTGTATCGCAAATGGGCCTTTCTGGGAGCATTTACTATTTCTGCCGTTCTGACTCCGCCTGATATTATCACTCAGGTTTTATTGGCAATTCCTCTCTATGGATTGTATGAGTTTGGAGCGGTTGTTTCACGTTGGTTTGAAGACCCCAAAGAGCGTGAAAGGGTGGAGAAGGAAATCATACTGGCGGCGCAAATGAGGAAAGCCAAGAGAGCGTCGTACAGCCCTCCGCCAAAAGCAAAAAGTAAGAAACCTGCGCCAAAGGTAGTTGTAAAGAAACCGCAGAGTAAAAAACCGTCTTAACAAAATGCCTGCTCTTTGGGCTTGGTTTTATGGTGATTGGAGTGAGTCCACGATCTTATTTTTAACTTGGTGGACTGCGATTGTATCGGGGTTTGTTAAATGGAGGCTGGGGGAGGAAAAGGATGCAGTAGTCAGCGCGTGATAGTGGAAAATGTTTTAAAGGCTCGAAGCCCCAGCTTTTCCCAATCCAAATCGGCAAATGCTTCTGCTGAAACTGGATAAATACGAATCAGTTTCAAAACTCCCACTTCCTCAATTTGTGAAAGAATTATTTGTGGATCTGTTTTCGATACAGATTTGAAGTTTTCGTCGTTCATTTCCCATTCCCAGGGAGATGTTGAGTAGTACACAGAACTCCATTCCTCTTCATTTTGAATTTCTGCCAGGCGTTTTGCAAATTGCGGAAGCCTTTCCCCTTTCAGTATCAGAGAAAAGCCCAGATAGTGTCCCCACCAAAAAAGCGCACGGAAAGTATAAAACTCAGTTTTTGAAAATTTTTGAGGCAGGTCAAAGGATACAAAGGGGAAACAGTTGTGGTTTTCACCCCGTGCAATCTGCCCCTTTACTAAATCGGTTCCCTCAGGGAACACGATGCCGGATTCTTCACAATAGCGAGACAGTGAAGTTCTCATCGAGTCGAAGCGGGCTTCGGCTTTTTTCAAAATGTGAGGTTTGAGGCGGAACAATTCCACCGTATTGATCAGAGAAATTTCCTGAACTGTCCAGGAAGACAGTTCAGTTTCCGAGGTCATTTTTTTAAGGGGAGAGCGGTAGAATGCGAGTTACTTGTATTTCTTCTCGTCAAGTTCTTCTTTTTGACGAGTCAAAATATAATGGTGAATATCGTCTTCTTCCTGAGGTGATAAACCAACAATTTTTGCCCGACAAACATCGCCGTCATCAATTTTAAGAATTTCGACTTTTACTTCGATGGAATGTGAAAGATGAGGAAGGTGAATACTCAAAGGTAAAGCGATATTCTTTTGGAATGACCTATTTGCAAACGAAATTCCGCCCGCACTCAAATCCAGAGCGGGCAAACTCACACCGTTGATTTTAAGGTTGACGGGGTTTTCTTTCGACGGATAGACGCGAAAAGCACCACGGGTTTCAACGGGCATTTTGAACAGCAGTTTTTCTTCTTTCCCCGCCTCGTTATTTTTTTTCTTTTTCCAGAACAAATTCTACCCTCCTATTTTTTCTTCGACCGAGCTCGGTATCGTTTGACGCGAGAGGAAATGTATCAGCATAACCCGTCGCGGTTAATTTTTCGGGACGGATCCCTTTGTCTATAAAATATCTTAATACTGCAGTAGCTCGTGCGGCAGACAACTCCCAGTTCGTTGGAAACCGGTCTGTAGAAATAGATTCGTCGTCCGTATGTCCCTGAATATGAACTTTGTAGTTATCATATTTCTTTACGATTCTGATGACTTCATCGAGTGCTGGCAAACCTGTTTTTTGCAAGTCTGCTGAAGCCGATGGGAAAAGAGAATTTCCAGGAACACGAACCACTATTTTAGCCTGACTGGTATCTAAATCTAATTCAGTGTCTTCAACAACCTGATTGATATCAGTCAATATATCGTTTGATTTCATTCCTGTCAAATTCTGAATTGAATCTTTTATTTGCGCACTATCAAGCATTTCCAATAACCCTATACTAGCACTTTCTTCTCCAAGAATGGCTTCTTTAAACTGTTGCATATTGACAGCAGCTATAGAGTAATAAAGGATGAAAAATGTTAATAAGAGCGTGACCATATCTGCGTAGGTAATCATCCAGGATTCGCCACTTTCTTCCTGAAGGTCCGAGACCATTTTGGCTTTTTTATTGCGCAGTTTTTTTAATTTTTCGCTCCACTCTTCTTCCAGTTGGCGTATCTTTCCTGTCAGCCTTTTATCAAACGTTTTTTTTGCTTCAGCCAGTTCTATTTCAAGATTTATCTTATCATTTTTAAGATGAGCAAGATCGTTTTTCAGTTCTTGGATGAGGTCGGAAGGTTTTTTTGCCCTGTTGGCCGCAGAATCCTCTGTTGCGCTGTATAAAACGGCTTCATAAGATTGAATGAGTTGGTTTTTTTCCTCAATCAGGCGAGAAAATTCTTCCTGATTGTTCTTGGCCTTCTCTTCCATCAATTTGACTTTTTCTTTAACTTGTTTGATTAAGTCAGGATTTTTTCGTACCTTTCGTACTTCCTTGATCAATAACTGTTTTTGTTTTTCGAGTTGTTGATTTTCATCTTTATGTAAGATGAGTTCTTGAGAAAGAGTTGTATTTTTTTTTCTAAGCTTGTTGAGGGCCTTGACTAATTTGGGATCTTGAACGAAGACTTCTTTTTCAATCACTTCCGGTTCTTCGTCATCCGAAGAACCATGTTCCTCCCGCCCTTTTTGGAGAAGCAGTTCCTTTTCTCTGGCTTCCAGTTTGATCTTTAGCTCTTCAATCCTGTTTTTCCCAATTTCAAACAGAGCTTTGTACTTCTCATCTTCTTTTTGTTGAAGGGCGGCTTTCTTTTTGAAGTCGAGGGACTGGGCTCGGAGTTGCTCTTTAAGTGTCTGGATATTGTCCCTGGCCATTGGTCTGTAGAGGTATTGAGGTTGGAGATCTAAGCTCTAACGCTTCATCACTTTTTTCTGCATGGGTTTACGCAGTTTCGCCGGTATGTAAGAGGATAACTTTTCATACACAAGCATGGGATTATTATCCGACAGAATTGAAATAGCCCCTTCAAAGATAATCTCCAGATTGATCACTTCCAGCATGGTTCTTGCGCGAAGTTTTCCTCCAATCGGAGTGAATATCAAGGTGGCCAATAAACTTCCGTAAAAAGTGGTCAATAGGGCGACGGCCATATTGGGTCCAACCGATTCAGGGTCGGACAAGCGGGTTAACATCTGAATCAAGCCGATCAGGGTTCCGATCATGCCGAACGCCGGGGCATAGGTCGCCATCTTTTTAAATACATCCTGAATGATGAAATGTCGCTGTTTCATTGAGTCGATTTCAATGGTCAACGTATCCCGCATCATGTCCTCTTTGGTGCCATCGGCAATCAGGTTGCATGCTTTTTTTAGAAAGTCTTCATCAAACTCCAATTTGCTAAGAGCTACGATTCCCTGCCTGCGACTCAGGGTACAAAGTTCCACCATCGTCGATACCATGACGTTGGGGTCTTTTTTATCTTCACGAAATACAATTGCCGCCGCTCTCCAGGCAGACATAACGTCCGTTATTTGGAAGGTAAGAAGTGTGGCCGCAATGGTTCCACCAAATACAATCATGATGCCTGGAATATTTAAAAAACTTCCCATATCCCCACCCATGAACATGGCGGCCAATATGAGTGAGATTCCTGAAATGATTCCAGCGAAAGATGCTAAATCCATATTAAAGGGACTTCCTGTAGACGACCGTTGAAAAATTACACTCTCTCATATTTTCAAAATGAGAGATCGGCCTGTTGATTTAAAGGTTATCGTATAAATCTAGCGCTTTGCATTTATTGATGCAATTAAATCCGTAAGTTAGAAGCCTGTACCTGGCACCGTAACCTAAAGATTTTTTTTAAAAAAATAATTTCGTAGTTTTACCTAACGGCAAGTTCTAGCGATTTAATTAGTTTGAAATCAAAAATTTAAGGCATTTTAGGGTTCTATGACTCAAATGACGATTTTTCTCTAAAAATGAGGAATGAATTCTGTCGGTGCCTGATTGCCAAGGGTCTGGAAGCAAGTGGGTTTTATTTGTACCGGAACATCTGAAATGTGAAAGTAATTTTTCTTTCTCATTGAAAATAAACGCATTCAGACGATACAGGTCAAAACAAATCGATATTGGTGGTTTTTCTTGAGTTTGAGCTTTGTTCAGCCCAACCATACCAGCATCAAAGGAATCAATATGATAGACAAAATGGTGGTGAGGAGTACGATGGAGGCGGCCAGTGATCCGTCCTTATCGTATTTTTGTGCGATCAAAAAGCCGATGACGGCACTCGGCATGATGGAATTGAACAGGACAACCTTGCGTGCCAATCCTTGCAAACCAAATCCATAAACACAGGCCCATCCCAAAGCCAATCCCCCCGCAAATCTGCAAATGGTTCCAAACATTGCCAGTTTGAATTCGGAGATTCTGACTTGTGACAATTGCATGCCCAGTGCAAGCAGGACCATGGGGATGGTGGCACTTTCCAGCATTTTCAAGGGTGCCAAAACGTAATCCGATACATGGAGTCCGTTGTATTTGATGTAGAGCCCGAGAACCAGAACATAGATAACGGGTTCCTTGAATATTTGGATTCCTGCATCCCTTGGGGAGACGATGAGGATTCCCACCGTAAACGCTCCAATCAAACTTGCGAAGTAGAACATGATGCTCAGTGAAATGGCCTGTTCTCCATAGGCAGAAACAAGGATGGGGAAGGGCAGGTTGACGGTGTTCATGAACATCACGGGCAAAAGGAGTCCCGGTCGATTGATTTTGAAACTGCGCATGAGAAAAAGTGTCAACGCTCCGTTTCCTAATATGATGATCCAGGCAGAGATGAACATGGAACTCATCATGGTGGCGGGTACTTTCATCACAAGGATGTGATAAAAAGCAAAGGCGGGAACAAGCAGGCCCATACAGGCACGAACGATGATCCCGATATCCGCCTTGGCGATCCTGTTGTAAAGGTAGCCCAGGGCGATCAATACGAAAGCGGGGGATACAATGTGGAGGACACGATAGAAATTATCAATCATAGAGGTGACAACGTACCAGATGATGGGGTTCGACTTCTAATAGCGCAGGGGATTCTCTTCGGCAACGCTCCATTGCTTCGGGGCATCGTGGGTGAAAAGAACAGCCTGCAGGAGGGGACAGGGGCGACGGTGCCTCCCCGATATTGGGCAAGGCTTTGGTTTTCTCTCGCGGATTGATAGATGGTTTGGCAGAAAGCAACAATTGAGTGTAAGGGTGGGCCCCTTTGAGACTCAGTTGATGCGTGGGGCCGATTTCCACAATCTGTCCCAGATACATGATCGCTGTTCGATGTGACAAATGATTCACCACATTCAAATCGTGGGAAATGAACAGCAGGGTCAATTGGTTTTTCTCCTGCAGAGATTTTAGAAGATTCAAAATTTGAGCCTGGATTGAAACATCCAGTGCCGAGACGGGTTCATCGCAGACAATGTATTCTGGTTTCAAACCCAGAGCGCGGGCAATGCCGATGCGCTGTCTTTGTCCGCCGGAAAATTCGTGTGGGAAGCGTTTGGCGTATTCTGCGGGCAGTCCGACTTGATCCAGAAGCTCGCGTACCTTACTGCCCAGATTTCTTTTATCAGCCAGTTTGTGGATGAGCAAGGCCTCGCCGATGATCTGTTCGACCGTGAATCGAGGATTGAGGGAACTGTAGGGATCTTGAAAAATGATTTGCATTCGCGGCCGCAAACGTTCCAGAGCTTTCGCTTGTAATTGAAATATGTCCTCACCGTCGAAATAGATTTGTCCTGCGGTCGCTTCGAGCAAACGCAAGGTCAAACGTCCAAGCGTTGTTTTCCCGCAACCCGACTCGCCGACCAGTCCCAGTGTTTCGCCCTTGTAGATATCCAGAGAAACATCGTTAACGGCGATGACTCCTGCACCTTTGCTGGCAAGTATCCCTTTTTGAGACGGAAATACTTTTTGCACGGAACGGATTTTAAGGAGTGGCGTCTCATCTCCTGTTTTGACAGTGCTAGATATCATCGGTCAAATAGCCAGCAGTCAGCTTGATGTTTTCCCCCGAAATTCAATTCGAAAGAGGGGGGCATCGATGTTTTGCATTGGGTCATGACTTCGGGGCAACGTGGATGAAAAGCACAACCCGACGGTAAAAAAGCAGGATGCGGTACCGTTCCCATGATGGGTTCAAGCGATTCTCCCGGCTTGCCTTTGGGCAGTGAGTTGAGGAGACCTTTGGTGTAAGGGTGGGAGGGGTGGTCGTAAAGCTCCAGCACCTCCGCGGTTTCTACGATTTTTCCCGCATACATGACCGCGACTCGATCCGCGTGCTGAGCCACAATTCCCAGATTGTGTGTGATGAGTAAGAGCGATGCGCCCATTTCGTTTTTCAAATCCTGCAAAAGTTGCATGATTTGGGCCTGGATCGTGACATCCAATGCTGTGGTAGGTTCGTCGGCAATGATCAATCGGGGTTTGCAGGCAATGGCCATAGCAATTCCCACGCGTTGCTTCATTCCACCCGAAATTTCGTGTGGGTATTGATCGATTCTTTGTTCCGGCGCGGGGATGGACACCTGTTGCAGGAGCTTGAGAGTTTCCTTTCGAGCCTGATCGGTATTGAGATTTTTATGGCGGCGAAGGGGTTCTGCAATTTGATCGCCAATTGTGAAAATCGGATTGAGCGATGTCATTGGCTCCTGAAAAATCATCCCGATCTGGTCGCCCCGAATATCCTGTAATTCAGATTCGTGCAGATGCAATATATCCCGGCCTTCAAAAATAATGCTTCCCGAATCGTATCGTGCCGGTGGCTCTTGAAGCAGACGCAGGATACTCAAAGCAGTGACAGACTTGCCACATCCCGATTCACCCACCAGAGCAAGAGTTTCACCCTTACGAATTTGAAAGCTGATATTTTGTGTTGCCCGTACAGTTCCTTCATCTGTATCGAAACAAATGCTGAGATTCTGGATATCAAGTAAGAGCGTCATTCAGAGCTACGCAGTCTCAATGATCGTGATGATCGTGGTCATCGCCGACATCTTCCGCAAGAATATCTTCATAGCGGTAACCATCGTCCTCGTCAATTTCATAACGAGCAAGCTTGGTGTCGATTTTGTCGGACCAGGCGTCGATGCCGCCTTCCAAAGCCCTTACGTTTGTGAATCCTTTATTCGCCAGCCATTTTTGGAAATGTGCGCTTCTGTCCTGGTTCCAGTCGATTAAAATTATTTCCCGATCCTGGGACAAGCCAGCCAGAATTTCATTATTATTGTGTTGCGTGATATGGAGGGAGTTTTCAATACATGCAATGTCGCGTTCCCATTTTTCACGGATATCGAGAAGGGTGACATTTCCAGACTTGGAATCGAGCAATGCCTTCAATTCCTGAGGAGTGATTGTGGGAATCGATTTTTCTGCCACTTTTGCATTCACTGCATGCAACACTTCGGACAACTGCTTGCCATGTGCTTTGCAAACATCAGCCAGTGTTTCATCTTTGTTGTAGCCTTCGAGAGGCAGTCCGATATGAAATTCCTTGAAAAGTAGCGTGTGAATATCCGGGAACAATTTATTGAGTTCACTCATGAGAGTCTCTGCCGAAACGCCACCCTCCATTTGTTCCTTCTCCAATTCGGTGATTTTCAATATATGGTAACCGTATTGAGAGTGGATGGGACCGAGAATCTCCCCGCATTGGGTCTGATCGATTTCCTTGCCGAGCAATTCACTAGCGTTGCCTTCGGGCATCCAGCCCAGATCGCCCCCTTGAGATTTGGAAGGGCAGGAACTGAACTGCTGTACGATTTCTTCAAAAGCTCCACCCGTATCCAGAGCTTTTTTAGCGGCTACCACATCCTCCATGGAATGTGAAAAAATCTGACTGATTCTTACTTTTAGCATTGTATAGCAACCTCTAATTAGGGAGTTGATAGTTATTGAAGAACATTCTATCGAAATAATAATGGATTGACTAACAATAGTCTGTTGAATCGAAGAGATGTTAATAAATTCTGATCGTGGTTAATAATAATATCTCGTGCGACTCAAGTCAAAGTGCCATGTCATTTCTTGTCTATAATTTCCTGTCCATTGAGATGCAATTCAAAATAAAAAGATTAACTTTGTTACTATCAGGTATTCTGAATAAAACTTATAAAAATTATCTCTATAGAATAGTGAGAAAAGTTTCAGGTTGGTATTTTCAAAAATATCGCTTTGGAGGCGGATATGATCTCTCAGGATTTTATCGATATGGAAAACGAATTCGGCGCAAATAATTACAAGCCGCTGGACGTTGTCCTCTGTCGTGGCGAAGGTCTTTGGGTATGGGATGTAGAAGGAAATAAATACCTGGATTGTTTGTCGTCCTATTCAGCAATCAATCAAGGGCATTGTCATCCCCGAATCCTCAAAGCCATGATGGCGCAGGCGAAAAAACTGACTCTTGTATCGCGTGCATTTCGCACGGATCAGTTGGGTCCATTTTATAAAGAAATCTGTGAACTGACCCATTCTCATAGTGTCCTTCCCATGAACAGTGGGGCCGAAGTGGTGGAAACGGCGATCAAGGCAATCCGTAAATGGGGGTACACAGAAAAACGTGTCCCTGACGGAAAAGCGGAAATCATCGTTTGCGACAACAATTTCCATGGTCGTACGTTGACCATCGTTGGATTCAGCACCGAGAAACAATACCGGGAGGGTTTCGGCCCTTTCACACCCGGTTTCATCAGCATTCCCTTTGGCGATTCTGAAGCTTTTGAAAGAGCCATCACACCGAATACGGTAGGGTTCCTTGTTGAGCCCATTCAAGGGGAGGGCGGTGTGATCGTGCCCCCGGCGGGTTATTTGAAATCGATTCGTGAAATCTGTGATCGTAATAACGTCATGCTGGTGCTTGATGAAATTCAGACGGGATTGGGCAGGACTGGAAAACTGTTCGCAGAAGAACATGAAGGTATTCAATCCGACCTGACTCTCGTTGGCAAGGCTTTGAGTGGTGGTTTCTATCCCATCTCAGCCGTACTTTCCAACAAAGAAGTGTTGAGTGTGTTCAAGCCTGGCGATCATGGAAGCACTTTTGGTGGCAACCCACTGGGATGTGCCGTCGCAAGAGAAGCTCTAAAAGTATTGGTCGAGGAGAATATGATTGGCAATGCCGCCACGATGGGTGAATATTTTATGAAACAACTGAATGAGATCGATTCTTCACATATCAAAGAAATTCGCGGCAAAGGATTATTGATAGGCATCGAACTCAAACACGAATCAGGCGGTGCCCGTCGTTTCTGTGAAGCCTTGCAGAAAGAAGGGATTCTTTGTAAAGAAACCCATCAGCATATTCTGCGACTGGCACCTCCACTTCTCATCCAAAAGGAAACTATTGATTGGGCTCTGGAGCGCATTGAGCGAGTGCTGGCAATTCCATAGAGTGATATGGCGGAGGAATTCAAATCAATGGAGTGTATTGTGTTTCCTCGTTAGAATAAAAGTTAGTGGGCTTTATCATCCTTAACATCAGGGGCTTAATGTCCAATGGAAAATATCCCTTCAAATACGATTCTTACGGCGGACGAAGTAATGGAACTGAAAGTTACGGTTCCCCAACTGGCTGAAGAAATTCAAAATGAAGCCAACCGTCAGTTACGCCCGATCGAAAAAAATCAGGCTGCAGAATTTTCCCGCATGGTGCAAGATCCTCGTAGCCGTGCGGTGTTTATGACCCTTACAGACCAAGTCTTCCGACTGAGCGAAGACACATCCATCCTGCAAAAATTCGTTCATATTTTGGAACAATATGGAATCCCCGCATTCTTTGGTTTTCGCGATCGAGCCCTGCTCAGTGTTTTTAAAACAATTGGGCCATTGATTCCCAGCTTTTTGGCACCTCCCATAGTTTGGATCATTTTGGAAGTGATGCGCTACAAAACCCGCAGTGTCATCATTCAGGGGGAGGAAAAATCGCTGGAACGTTATTTTCAAATCTGTAAACAAGAGGGGCTGAAAATAAATATGAACCACCTTGGGGATAGAGTGCTGGGTGAAAAAGAAGCTCATAAACATCTGGACGATTATTTGCATGGCATTCGCAATCCTAATGTTTCTTGTATTTCGGTGAAGATATCGACTCTTTATTCACAAGCCGACAGGGTTGCGCGTGAACACACCGTTTCAGTCGTATTGGAAAGTTTGGTGAAATTGGTTCGCGCTGGAAAGGAGGAAGAGGAAAAGACCGGGTTAGATAAATTGATTTATCTTGATATGGAGGAATACAAGGATCTAGGTATCACGATAGATGTTTTCAAACGATTTCTGAAAGATCCTGATATGCACCGATATTCTTTGGGAATCGCACTTCAAGCATACATACCCGATTCATACGCTTACCAGCAAGAGTTGACTCAGTTGGCCAAACGGAGATTTGCTGAGGGCGGAGTTCCTATTCGTATTCGCATTGTGAAGGGTGCCAATTTGGAGATGGAAAAATGCATCGCTTCCTTGAATGTCTGGCAACAGGCACCTTATACGGCCAAAATTGAAACGGATGCTAATTTCAAGCGTATGGTGGCATACGCATTCCAAAAGGAAAATTTGCAAGCAGTAAAAATCGGGATTGGAAGTCATAATATTTTTGAAATTGCATTTGCGAAAAGGCTCCAGTCAGTTCGAGGACTCGACCCTTCGTGTTTTGAATATGAAATGTTAGAGGGCATCGCCAACCACACACGCCGAAGTATTCAAAAACTGTTGGGTCCGATTCTTACCTATTCTCCCGTCGCCAATAAAGAAGAATTCTTGAATGCCATCGCTTATCTCGTTCGACGTTTGATGGAGAATACCGACAAGGAAAACTTTCTGAGTCATTCATTTAATTTGACGGTGGGCTCTCAGGCATGGAATGAAGAAAAGGAAAAATTCTTATCCGCGCTCGATCATATGAATCATTTAGAACCTTCTTCGCCCCGATTCAAGCAAGATAGAAATAAGAATTCTGATTTGTTGCCTGAAGGAGCACGTGACATTGAAGATTTTCTTCCAGACAGTCCGACTCACTTTTCCTTGCCCTCGAATCAGCATTGGTTTCAAAATAATATTTTCAATACCCGTGAAGACGAAGAATTAATAGTTCCACTTGAAATTGGCGGGCAGGTAGTTCGGGAAGAGCGGGAGCACCTACTGTGTCATGATTTGTCTCATCCCGAACGCATTGTGGCTAAATTTTCAGCGGCCAATTCAAAAGATATAGAAGAGGCCCTCCTGTTTGTATCCAGTGCAGAAAACACTCAATGGGATGAGGACGCGAGTTTTCGTGAAAAAGTTTTGCAGAATGTTGCCGTGGAAATTGAAAAAAATCGTGCTTCGTTGATTGAATATGCGATGAAGAATATTGCTAAAGGCGTCGCCGAGTTGGACGCTGAGGTGTGTGAGGCCATTGATTTTGTAAAATACTATCCCGCTACTTTGCAATATTTTAGAGATCAATATCCCCGAGTAAATTTTAAGAAGAAGGGCGTGGTGCTGGTGATTTCGCCCTGGAATTTTCCGATTGCGATCCCTACAGGAGGAATCGTTGCCTCTCTGGTTACAGGAAATCGAGTTGTCATCAAACCTTCTCCGCATTCATTATTGGCAACCTGGAAAGTTGTGACACTGTTTTGGAAAGCAGGCGTTCCCGCATCGGCCTTGCAATTCATTCCTTGTCAGGATAGTACGGCATCTGCCCTCACGCTCAGTCCACAGATCAATCAAGTTCTCTTTACAGGTAGTGCACGTACCGCCGATATGATTTTAAAAGGGAGACTGGGTCTTGACTTTACCGGTGAAACCAGTGGTAAAAATATTCTTATCGTTACGGACTCTGCGGATAAGGAACTTGCAATTGAGCATCTTGTTGATTCTGCATTTGGTTACAACGGACAAAAGTGCTCCGCGACCTCAATCGCTATTCTGACTAAAGAAGTATACAACGATCCGAAATTCAAACTTCAACTGAAGGACGCGGTTGAAAGCCTGCCTGTTGGTGGATTGAGTCCGACTCGCCAAAGTAAGATCACGCCCTTGATCATGCCGCCAAAACAAGAGTTGTTGCGGGCATTTACAAAACTGGAGCCGAGAGAAGAATGGCTGGTTCGACCAGAAAAATATGCTTTGGAAAATTTGTGGAGTCCCGGGGTGAAGTGGAATGTTCAGCCGGGTAGCTACACACATCTGACCGAATTTTTTGGACCTATGCTGGGCATCATGCAAGCCGATGATTTGAATCATGCCTGTCAGTTGGCAAACCAGACAAAATACGGATTGACATCGGGTCTTCATAGTCTGGACGATGAGGAAATAAAATATTTTCTTGAGGTCATGCAAGCAGGGAATTTGTATGTAAATAATAAAACAACCGGTGCCATTGTCGGTCGGCAACCTTTTGGTGGTATCAAAAATTCTCGTCGTGGTGCGGGTGGCAAGGCGGGTGGTATCAATTATATTCTGCAATTCATGCAAGCCAATGAGGAAGAGAGTTTTGTACAGTATGAAAATTCCGGAAATTATTCTCCTTTAAGCTCAATGGTTGAGGCATGGGAGAGAAAGGACTGGTCTCAGGATGATGCTTTCTCTGAACTGGCATTGGATATCAATCGGGTCATACTGGGAACAAGAAGTTGCTTGAAAGAATACGCAGAGTATTTTTCAAAAGAACATTCACGTGCAAAATCACAAGTTGTAGTAGGTCAGACAAACAGTTTTCGTTATCGCAGGGTAGGGAATTACACCCTTAGAGTTCAGCCGAAAGATTCATTAGCCGATGTTCTTTTGCGTCTGTTTGCGGGAGTGATTGCGGGGAACAAGGTTTTTGTCAGCATTGCTGAGAATCAACCGGGAAATACAATCATGGAATTTTTGGAATCTCAATTTTTGGATTCCTTACGAAATCGTTTCTCATTAAAAGTTCAAAATGATGCAACTTTGTTGTCACATATTCTGGGCAATCGTATCGATCGTCTTGCATACACGCACCCGGATAAAGTTCCGTCAAGTATTTACGAGGCGGCAATTGAAGTCAACCTTCCCATCATTCGTCAACGACCTTTGACCGAAGGCAGGTTTCTGATGCTGGAGCAATTCAATGAGCAAACGATCACTCACAGCTATCATCGTTATGGCAACCTGGGATTGAAGGGCTTAAATATGGAGAATTTTTAAAGTGCCTGACTTGCAATGGATGGGCTTGAGGTTTTTATGATATTCAGTTTCATTGCAGTTTTTCAAAATCATCGTCTTTTGGGGTGCGCCAGAATTGATTGACGGCGTAATGCGTTCCTGTCCAGATGGAGTGATCGGGTCCGAATTCAAGGCTGAAGATGTAGTTGCCACTCAAGCCGTTCAGTTTGGAAAAATTGGTGAAGGTTTCGCCGTCAAATCGGCTCAGTCCCTTGTTGGTGCCGATCCACAGGTTGCCGTCAGGTCCTTCTTTCAAGGCCAGTATGTAGTTCCCCGGCAAACCGTCTTTAACGGTGTAGACACGTGTTGTATTGTTCACCGTGTCCAGTTGAGTGAGCCCGCCACCCCATGTCCCGACCCAGAGTCGCTGTTTTTGGTCCATCCGCATTGATACGACGTAATCAGGTCGATAGTTTTGCGAAGGTGACGATGCGGAGTTGTGCCCGCTATGATGTTCGCCCTGAAGATAATCGACGCTGCCAATGTTATCCTGTTCGACGCGAGAGTAGTCGGCACTCAAACCATTTTTGTGGTTCCAGGACTGCCATTGTTTTCCATTATAAGAGGAAACGCCCGATTCGGTTCCGAACCAGATGCTGCCATTTTTACCCAATTCAATGGCATAGACCCAATTGTCGATGAGCCCTCCATTGGTATTTTCTTTAGTAAAAGCTTGCCAGGAAGAACGGTCAAAGAGATCGCCGCGTACGCGGTTGGCTCCACTCCAGGTTGCTATCCATGTATCTTGACCTGAAAATTTGATGTCATAAACAAAAGCGTCGCACAAACCCTGAGGGGTGTTTACATTTGTCCATTTCCCATCTTTTAGAAAACTGACACCGCCGCCATAAGTTCCAATCCAGGGGGATCCTTGGGGATCCGTGACAATATTGAAAATACCATTGCTGAGCAGGCCGGATTGATTGTCAAAGATGGCGTAGTCTTCATGGCTGTCGGTGGCGTATCGTATCGCGCCCATGGAGGTTCCTATCCATAGATTATTTTTGATTTGTTTGAGGGCCTTGACATTTCGGGTGTTGAGCTCAAACACATTGGTTTTGAGAATATGCGGGTAGTGCGAACCTGTTGTTTCAGGTGAGAGTGGTTTATCGAAGGCACAAGCAAAGGAATGGGGGATCAGTAGTGTAAGGAACAATAGGAAGGCTGAAATTGTTTTCATGAGTGTATAGTTGTTGGTATTCTATTTTATTTTTTTAAGATTGTTGGGATATAGCGTATATTGTTTTTAAATATTTTTGAAGGGGTTACTGTGCGAAAGAATAAATTTTTTATTGTACTTTTATTTGGGATAGCGTTGCTTTCGGCTTGTGTTCCGGGCGATGAAGATGCGTCGAATGTGGTGGCCAGTTTGGATCATATTGAAATTTCTCCTATTGATGGAAGGGAAATGGTTTTTATCCCTGCTGGCGAGTTTGTCATGGGAACCGATCGGGTGGATGAGGAGAAAATGCATCTGAAAATAGGTGCTGTAAAACCCTTGTTTTTAGATCAGCATCCTGAACGAACCGTTCAACTGGATGCGTTTTATATAGATCGTTATGAAGTGACGAATGCAGAGTACAAGCGATTCATTGATGACAGTGGCTACAATGACCTGCCTGCGAATTGGGTGGATGGAGTTTTCCCGGAAGGAAAAGAAAATTATCCCGTCACACATATCACCTGGGACGAAGCATTGACCTATGCACTTTGGGCGGGGAAACGCTTGCCTTCAGAAGCGCAGTGGGAAAAAGCGGCACGGGGAGACAAGGGAGGACTTTATCCCTGGGGAAATGAATATGTCAAGGGCTATGCAAATGTTAATCTTGACGGTAGCAGGGAGCTGGCTCCAATCGGTAGCTATCCAAAAGATAAAAGTCCCTATGGTGTGTTTGATATGGGTGGCAATGTGATGGAATGGACACGCAACTGGTACAAGGCGTATCCAGGAAACACTCGTAAAGATAATCGTTTTGGAGAGAAATTCAAGGCACTGCGGGGGGGAGCCTTTCAAAGGGCAGGGCATTACTTTTTAGACGCCTACCTGTTCTCTTTTGCACGTACTGAAGCCGATCCTGATGGTTACTATGAAAATGTGGGATTTCGTTGTGTGAAGGAACTTCCGGAAAAGATCAAAAAAGAGTCTTGAAATCGGGCATCATTGCAATATGGTGTTTTCAAGTTTGGCGCGGGTGGTGATGGCTTTGGATATATTGGCATCGATCAGATAAGAATCGTTTAAATTTGCATTCGTAAAATTGGTTCCGTGCAAATTGGCTTCCAGAAAAAATGCGTTTTGGAGATTGGATTCTTCAAAATTTGCATAGGTCATGTCAGAACCTTCGAAATTAGTTTCCTCTCCCTTAATGCCCACACAGTGCGCATCTTTCAGCTCCGTTCCCATCAGATTCGACTTGCTGATATCGACATTTGTGAAGTTGCAGGTATTGAGATCGCCATATTTTAGAGTCACCCCTGTCATATTCACTCCCGTCACTTTTGAATAACTGAGGTCAACCCCTCTCATATTTGCACTGTTTAATTTGCAATTTGTGAGCTCTATTTGCTTGAGGTAACCGTACATCAAGCGGGAGAAGGAGAGGTCGCAGTCATTCAACTTGGCAGAGTACATGTTTGCATAATTCATGTTGGCCCCTTTGAAATTGCAGTGTTTCCCAGAGGTTGTCATGAATTCGCTGTGTTCAAGAATCGCATTTGTGAAAATACAGTTCGTCAGTTCGGCTTCTTCAAAGTTGACCTCACTGAGGTTTGCTCCTGAAAAATTCACGTTTTTAAGCTTCGCTCCTTTAAAAGAGGCTTGCGTCAATGTTGCATGCGAAAAATTGATGTCTTCCAGTTCGCTTTTCCCAAAGTTGGTCTCCATAAGGGTGGCGTACATAAAGCTGGCCTTTTGAAGATGAATTTCTTTGAGATTTTGCCCACTGAACTCGGCCCCATCCTGTTTGGGTTCTTTCGCGATGAGTAATTGAAGATCGTCAGCGTCTGACATAGTTTATTTTATTTCCTTAAATTTGGAGGAAGCATGGAGTTCATACTGCGTTGAATTTTTTGCGGGTTGTTGCGGTCATGTATGCCCAAAACTCCTACGCGCACTATTTTGAAAATCACTGCCTCAGATTCGGTTTTAGATGCTAATTTGGCGACAACGGGAGTGATGAGTAAATTTGCCAGAATGATTCCGTAAAATGTCGTGATCAACGCTGTGGCCAATGCAGGACCAATGGTAGAAGGATCGTCAATGTGCATGAGCATCTGAATGAGACCGATCAAGGTTCCCGCCATCCCGAATACGGGTGCCTGAACACCAATGAAACGTAGTATTTTTTGCCCCGAGTTATGCCTTTCCATCATGGATGAGAGTTCCCGTTCTAAAATTTCATGGATTTCTCGACCATTGTACCCATCGACAATCATTGCAATTCCATTTTTCAGGAATGCATTTTCAATTTTGGCTTCTTCATTTTCAAGTTGTTTCATTCCCCCCGAACGGTATTTCGTTGCCAATTTCATGATGGTCTCTACATAATTGGCAGGGCTGGCGTTTTCGGGTCGGTATGCTTTATATATGACAGGTAACATCGTCGTGATTTTTTTAGAAGGGAAAGCGATAAAAGCTGTTGCTACCGTTCCTCCTAAAACAATCAAAACCCCGTTTATATTGACAAATACCCCGGGATCACCGCCTCGAATGATAGCACCGACGATCAGAAATATACCGAAAAAAGTCCCAAGAAGGGTTCCTGTGTCCAGTCCGGTTCCTTCTTGTTCCTCTTGGTCCCTGGCTCTTGCGCCAGTGAGGTCTGGAATATCTTTAGTTGCTGTAGCCATTATCTATGGGGGTTAACTGGCGACTTTTTCTGCCTTCGCCTGTATTTTTACTTTGAAAACTTTAAGGATATAGTTTTTTATCCAAGGTAATTTGAATTCATCTTTACGGCCAGAATGAATAAAAACCTTAAGGAATTCGGGGTCTTCAAGAGTTTTAAGTGCGACTTGAGGGCTTAGTTCTGTGAACATTCGGCCCATACAATTAACACCGGAATAGGTTTTACAAAATAATTCACCCCAGGATGTCATATACGTAGCACTTACATGCCGAATCTGCTCGATTTGCTTGTTGATGAATCTGTTCAACTCCTTATTATTCAGGCAGGCTTTGATATTCCCATTTTCTACATTGGGTGGTAAGGGAGTGCCAAAGTCAATGTCCAAAAAAAGTTGCCCGATTCGCGCATCTGACATCAGTGCTTCGTTGGAAATTGAAGCGATGTTAACGGAGTTAATGGCACTTGAAAGCTTGCTCATCAGGTGACGAACGTCTTCTTCTTTTACAGGCTGACTTTCGGCCCGTAGCAAAAAATCGGTTTCGTTTTCAACAAAAAGCTTATTAAACGCAATGAATGCAAGCATGGACTGATAGGATGCGAAGTTTTTAATGACGTCATCTTTTGGAACATGTTCGATAAAGGCCAAGGTTCTGCCTCGAACCAAATACCATTGGGGCCGTTCTTTAGCGGAAGATTGTTCGCATAGAAGTGTTAATTTCTTTTCGGTGGTTTTCCCGTCTACCATAGCGGTGAGGTTTTCAACCTTGTTAGGGGCTTTTCGGAAAAAACTGAAAAGTTTTCGGCCTAATAAATGAGTGTCTTTTTCGGTGATGAGACTTTCTGAGGGATCGAGATTCTTATTTTCTTCGGAGATATTTTTGTAACAAGCCATCAGTATCTTGTTGACGCGATTGCCCAATGCCACTTTCTGCATGATCTGCCAATCGGTGTACTGATTCAATTGTTCTACTTTAAATGGCGTCCACTGCCATTTATTCATCATTTGGATCAGAATATTTTTTTTCCAGAAGGTGGGCGTTTCTTCGAAATCCTCAGGCTCTATTTTAGTCCCGACTTTTAAGTAAAATGCGGAGCGTAAGGCATCTACCTCGTTATCGTTCTTCGCCTCAGAAAAAAACTTTTCCACCCTGTCAAACATCAGGAGATAGGCGTCAATCTTTTCGTAAGGTACTTTGTCAAAAACCTTTTGTTTGACTTCGTGGCAGAGTAAATTGGAGGCCGTGTCATTAAACATGTACTCTTCCAGCAAACCCATTTTCATGAGTGTTTTGAAAGGGGATTTGAACGATTTGATCAAGGCCCAAATAGAGCCCCCGAAAAACTCTCCGGGTGATATATCATGTACATTTCCCATATCTATAAATTCACCCTTGTCCAGCAAGGTTTTCCCTGACTGGAGAAGTTTGTACAGTTGCTCATAGCGTTCGTCATCGGTTTTGACGGGGACAATCCACCAAAAAGGGACGCGACCGTTTACGGTGATAATGGTTCGGAACATTTCCTCCTTCAATAGAATGGCCAGGGCCGAACCCGTGCTTTCACTGTCACTTTCACCAAAAATATTGTTTTTAACTTCATTGTAGTCGTTGGTGAAAAAATGCGTCTCCAAGTGGTAATTGTCCCAGGTCCATTTTTCTATCAATTGTAGTTTTTTCTGGAATAGAGCCAGACTTTTCTCGTTGAACTGTGTTTTATCTATCAGAAGAGTGTAGTCGAGGTCGGACTTTTTGGTTTGCGCGATGGAGCCCACGCTACCCATGAGCAGTACGCTATGGATGACGGGGTCTAAATGTTCGTTTCTTCTTAAAACAGCGTTGGGAAACAACTTTTCACAGGCGACTTCAGACTCTTTGTCGATTTTAAAATTATAGATTCCGCAGGGAACGGGCTCATCACTTTCAAAATAACCCGGCAAGTCGGGTTGATGAATATGCAGTAGACGGGGAATAGCGGCAAAGATCAATCGATCCACTTCGGAAAGAGTTTTTAGAGTTCTGTCGATTTTGTAACGATTGAACTTTAAGAAATCTTTTCGGTTTTGGAATAAGGCTTGAGAATCTATTTGATTTTCACTTTCCATTTTAGTTTACGCAGTGGATTGGTTGATTTTTAATAATTTTTCCCATTATAAAAAAATGTTGTTGTTTTGAATAGACTATTTTTATTTATTAACATTGGTGTCCGCCAATTTCTCATCGGGTTTGGCGGGTTCCGTTTTATTTGTACTTGATGGATTTTCTTTTTGATCTTTTTCATTGGCTTGTTTTTTTCGCTCCGCTTCACGATCTGCAACCCGGATATCTTTCAAAATTTTAATCTCGACTCTGCGATTGATAGCCCGGAACTCATCACTGGTATTACTTTTTAGAGGGCGGTATTCTCCATAGCCGGTGACAACAATTCTTTCAGGTGGGAAACGCATTTCGTCAATAATATATCGTGCGACGGTTGAAGCACGAGCTGAGGAAAGTTCCCAATTGGATGGAAATTTGTCCGAATGTGTGGGTACGTTGTCAGTATGGCCATCTACGAGAATCTGTTTCACACCTTCTTTTGTGTCTTCGCTGATAGCGTCTTTGATCAGTTTTTTCGCACCTTCCAGCAAGTCGGCACTGCCCGGTCCAAACAGATCGGATGTGGGGAGTCGTTTTAATATGGTTCGTGTGTCGCTTCTTACCAGAGTTTCTGCGTCCACGTTGTCTTTGACCAATTCCCTGACATGTTCCAGCATTGTCATTTCCTGTGGTGTCAGTCTAACGTTGACATGCTCAATTTTCATCCGCTGTTCCTGAAAGGCAGAAAGCGCGTCTGCGAATTTTTCCTCATCCATTTTGGATACGGTAAACATCAACACAAAAATAACGAGCAGAAGCGTCATCATGTCGGAATAGGTGACGAGAAAATTTTCAAGTCCGGCTGAGAATTCTGCTGTAGAGTCGGCGCGGCTATCGGAACTTCGGTAAGAACCTTTATCACCACCGCCACCGGAGCCTTCTTTTTTCTCTTCCAGCAGGGTTAGCTTCATCTCTATTTCAGCATTGTCCTCGCGCAACATTTCCAGTTCAACGATCATATTTCGACGTTCTTTTTCTAAGTCTTCGATTTCTTCTTTCAATTCGGCGATAACCTCAGCCGGGAGCATGCCCTCTTCTTCGGGGTCCAAACCACCGTAAAGCATTTTTTCGTATTTCTCTATGATTTCATCTTTTTCTCTTAATATTTGCGGACTGAGGCTGGGATTTAAGCCAGAAGAAGAGGATTCTTTTGTTTTTTTTAACTCGTCTTTTAAAGCCCGGATATTGCCCTTGAGGTTGTCGATGCTGTTGCTGTCTTCTCGCAATCGTTTGAGCTCTTTTAGAAGAACATCCTTTTCTTTTTGAGATTTGAGGATTCTCTCTTCCCGCTCTTTAATGCGTTCACGCAATTTTTCACTACGTTTGTTTAACTCTTCGATTTTTTTTTCTAAAATCGGATTAGCGTTGGCGGGTGTTTCGTCTGCGCGGCTTTCTTCCGTTTTCCCAGAATGTTTGGACAGTCTGGCCGCCAGTGCGATGTCTTTTTGTTCTTTGATCTCTTCGTCTTTTTTTACAAGGGTTTCCTTGAGTTTTTTGATCTCATTTTGATTGTGACTGGAAATATCCTTGATTTTGAGCGTGATTTGAGTTTTTTCTTCCTTGATTTTGCGCAACTCGGCTGCCTGTATTTTGAGTTGCTCTTTGAACATTTGCACGGATTCGAATTTACGCATAAATTAGCCTGTGCATTTTTTATCGGTAACTTTTAAAAAAATAATTAATGAAAACAATGGTTTAATCAAGGAAGTTCTGTTTTATATCGAATAGATCAATTCAGGCAAATTCACTCGATTTCCCTGAATACAGTGGTCAATGCCCAAATATATGATAGTTTGGCATATCACAGGTTCTATTGAATAATGGGTTGGTTTAGTGCAATTATCGGATTTAAAGATAATTACATTAAGAAAACCTCTGAAATATTAGGGCTCTATTAAATTTTAGGGGAGGCGTCCTGCACTTGTCAATGGGGCAAATATTTTTTAATTTTGTTAAATGTGAAATATGATTTCATTAGACGGCTTTATTTCTTCACTGAAAAATCTGGCAAACCGTAGAATTGGAGTGGTGCTTGCGTTGGGAGTCGCATCGGGTTTGCCTCTGGCATTGACCGGAGGGACTTTGCAGGCATGGATGACAGTTGAAGGTGTTGATTTGACGACCATAGGATTCTTCACTTTGGTGGGGCTACCTTACACGATAAAGTTCTTATGGGCTCCTTTGATGGATCGTTTTGTGCCCCCTTTTTTAGGCAGAAGGAGAGGCTGGATGCTTTTGTGTCAAATGGCATTGGCTATTTGTATATTCTCTACGAGCCTGTTTTCCCCTAAAGAAACACCCTGGTTGATTGCAGGTTTGGCTTTGATGATCGCGTTCTTTTCAGCTTCTCACGATATTGTGGTGGATGCTTACAGGGCGGATGTTCTTCCCGCTCATGAACGAGGCATGGGAGCGGCTGTATTTGTTTCAGGTTATCGCTTTGCCATGTTGATTTCTGGAGCCGTTGCTTTGATGCTTTCGGAATACCTGGGATGGCGTGTGACTTATGTGTTGATTTCGGTTTTGATGCTGACGGGAATGTTGGCTGTTTTATGGGGGCCGGAACCAATGCATGACTCCAAGCCTCCAGCAACCCTTGGGGAAGCCGTTGTGGGTCCTTTGAAGGATTTTTTTAAGCGCAACGGTGCGGTGTCCTTTTTGATTTTAATCATCCTTTATAAGTTGGGTGATGCTTTTGCGGGTAGCTTGACCACCGCGTTCTTAATCCGCGGGCCAGGGTTTTCTCTGACAGAAGTCGGTGCATTGAATAAAGGTTTGGGTTTGGCGGCCACCTTGCTGGGTGCCTTGTTTGGAGGTGCTCTCATGGTTCGTCTGGGACTGTATGGCTCATTGATGTTATTTGGAATATTGCAGGCAGTTTCAAACCTTTCGTTCATGATACTGGCCTATGTTGGCAAGAGTTATCTCATGTTGGTTACAGCTGTGGGTTTTGAAAATCTTGCAGGGGGTATGGGAACAGCCGCTTTTGTGGCTTTATTGATGGCACTTTGCCACGCACGCTATTCGGCGGCTCAATTTGCTCTTTTATCGGCATTGGCGGCTTTAGGCAGGGTGTATGTGGGACCCGCATCAGGATTTTTGGCTGAAGATTTTGGATGGGTAATATTTTTTCTTTTTACATTTTTCATTGCATTACCGGGCTTGTTTCTACTTTGGCGTATGAAAAAAAATATTGAATCCATTGATGTGCCATGGGATGAAAAGACACAACTGGATGAGTGAATCATTAATATTAAATATAATTGACACAGCTTAAACTTTGCAGGATGCCTCGATAGATGACTAAATTTCTTTACTTGCACGGTTTTGCTTCCAGCCCGGATTCAAATAAAGCCAGGGCTTTTAAGCAAAAATTTTCAGATTTGAGCGTTCCATTGGAAATTGCTTCTCTGGATGGGGGCGATTTCAGAAACCTGACTCTTTCCAGCCAAATGAATATCGTGAATCAATATCTGGATCAATTCCCTGATGATCATTTTGCAGTGATAGGGAGCAGTATGGGTGGATATCTGGCGGCATTGGCGGCAAATTTAAGACCGGAAATTAAGGCCATTTACCTCATGGCACCCGGATTCAATTTCTTACAACGCTGGAAGACAAAATGGAAAGAGGGGGATGAGAACAATCCTCCTTGTGCAAAAGAGATAAAGGTTTTTCATTATGGTGTGAATGAATGGACTATCTTAAACTCAGGTATATTTGATGATGCCGAAAAGTGGGGGAAGGCTTCTTTGACAAGGGAGCTTCCTACTCGTATCGTGCATGGCATTCATGATGACACAGTTCCGATAGAAGTGTCTCGCCAGCATATCAGCCGTTTGAAGTCAGGAAGTTTGGTCGAATTGGATAGTGACCATGGTCTTTTATCTCATATCCAGTGGATAGTTGATGACTGTGCTGATTTTTTTTTCAATAAACGGGATTGGCTTACAGTTTGATTTCGGCTAGAATGTGCCTTCCTTGGCTATGTTTCAGGTAAGGTTAATGAGGAGAGTTTTTTGTGGGAAGAGGATGATTTTCTTTTTAAACCCACTATCGAGGGTTCGAATTTCGGATTAGTTGACGATGAAAGCAAGCATCCTATTGGTGGACGATGATCGAGAGCTTCTTTCTTTACTTGAGAGAAAACTGTCGGAAGAGGGATTTCGGGTTTCAACTGAAGAAAATGGCTCTCAGGCTTTGGACAGGATCAGGCGAAAGATGCCAGACCTGGTCATTCTGGATGTTAACATGCCAGATCTTAATGGTATGGAAATTTGCAAAGCGTTGAGGTCGGACGCGACAACTCAAAATTTGCCTGTTATCATGCTGACGGCTCGTGACGATCAAATCGACCGGGTTCTTGGACTGGAATTTGGTGCGGATGATTACATCACCAAGCCCTTCAATGCACGTGAACTTGTACTGCGTATAAAAAATGCATTGAGAAGGACTCCCGAAGCGATTCATCAAAAAGAAATTTACAAGCTTGGGAATTTACAGATAAATTTCAGCACTCATGAAGTCACCATCAAAAAAGAAAAGATTCCCCTCACTTTGACTGAATTCAAATTGCTTGAGAAGCTCATCGAGACTCCGGGCAAGGTTCAGTCCCGTTCCGTGTTACTGGATGAAATTTGGGAATATGGAGATGATGTATTGTCCCGGACTGTTGATACCCATGTGCAAAGACTGCGTTCCAAGTTGAAGGATGCCGGCAAACACATCCAGACAGTTCGCGGCGTGGGGTATCATTTTGTAGAAAAGCAGTGATCGAATTATTTCAAAATATCTTCGCAACACTTTCCCCGCCTGAAACTAGCATCCCCCTTTTATTTCAAAATTTCACATCACGATATTGCTCTCATGATTCTCTCAATGGGATACTCAGAGAGGGTTCATCTAAAATGGTTCGTATGGTTGAACTCTTCAAAGTATCCTCCATCAGTTTCATGGAAAGGTTGATTTTCTTATGCAGTGCGCAAAGATTCGTTTTATGCGCACAAAGTTTCAGAGGACAACTTTCTATTTGTTTGAGGGGATCGACTGCATTGACAATCGTCCATAATGACAATTGGTCAACCGCATGGTTTAACAGGTAGCCGCCATGCAGACCCCTTTGCGAGCGTACTACCGTTCCCTTGACCAAGGCATGTAAGACTTTTGATAAATAATGTTCTGGCACTTTTGTGATGACAGCGATTTGTGCTGTCGTCAAGGGCTTCCCTTCATTTTGAGCCAGGCACACGGCGGCCCTCAAGGCGTATTCTGCGGTTTGAGAAATCATAATCGTATAACCCGATAAAAAGATATTGACATCTATAATAGCAGGTTGTATCTTTAAATCAATTAAAAGATAAGTTTATCTGTTTGTCTCTTTATTGGATTTATGGGAAAGGCGAATCATGCGAGATGCGGAAGTGTTGGCAAGGCAGAAAGGCGATATCCGATCAGAAGAAAACATTCGTTGGATGGTCGACTCATTTTACAGTAAGGCGAGGGACGATGATTTGATCGGTCCCATTTTTGATGAGGCGATCAGCGATTGGGAGAAACATCTGCCAACGATGTATCGGTTTTGGGGAAGACTTCTTTTAGGTGTAGAAAACTATTATGGGAATCCACTGCAGAAACATTTTCCTTTGCCTCTGGATCAAACTCATTTTAGCAGATGGATTGAATTGTTTGTTTCGACCATTGACGAAAATTTCTCAGGACCCAAAGCGGAAGCCGCCAAAAAGTTGGCTCAAAATATAGCGGGAACCTTTCAGTTGCGGTTGGGGATTTGCACTGAAAGTGATGAATGGATCAAACCTGGAAGAATATTGGAGAAATAAAATGAACACATCGAAACTGACTACAGGAAGTAAAGTTTGTGAATTTGTAAATAATAATCCCGATCATGTGATTCAAATTCTAAACGAACTGGACATTGATTTTTGTTGTGGTGGGTTTAAGACCTTGGAACGGGCCTGTACTGAGAAGGGGTTGAATCCCGAACTGGTACTCAAAAAACTCTGTGCGGATACGACTGAGCAAAATCATTTAGTAGATTGGGCTCAATTGAGTCTTTCTGAACTTGTTGAACACATAGTCAGTTTGCATCATGAATATTTGAATAAGACACTTCCTCAATTGAACGGTTTGATGGATAAGGTGATTCAAGCGCATGAAAAAAATCATCCAGAGTTGATAGAACTCAAAAAACTGGTTCTGGCTTTGAAGGTGGATTTGGAACCTCATATGCTCAAAGAGGAAAGAATTTTATTTCCAATGATTAAAAATATGGATGCAAGTCTGGAGTCGGAGACAGCCATGTGCAGTTCGGTGACAGGCCCGATACGCGTCATGATGGCAGACCACGAAAATGTGGGCATGCTTCTCGAAAAAATTAAAATGCTGACGAATGGCTACACGCCTCCCGAAGATGCCTGCGAGACCTATAAGTTTCTTTTTAAAACTTTGAAAGAAATCGAATCCGACACGCATTTGCATGTTTATAAAGAAAATAATCTTCTTTTCCCTGAGGCTTTGAATCAAGGCACACAGGCTATATGAGCCAATACTAAACTTGGAGACACTGCGCCTTAGCCGCGATCTGTAGCCAGGCATCCGCCAGTTGTGTTGTCCAACCTGCGGCCGCTGATGCTGTTCCGATTTGGTCCTGGCGGATTTCGATCATGACGCTGGGCAAGCGGTGCACCTCACCATGGAACGGAATCGTGTAGTCGATTTGGTCATCAATTGCGTAGGGTTGATTGTCACCCACCTCAGCATCCACTCTCTCAGCGAGAGCTCTGAGCATGAGCCGGGCAAGCCGCGGGTCACGTCCGTAGCATACACCGACTGGCCAAGGTCGAAGCAGGCCATTGAGAACGGGTGTAAAGCTGTGAATGCTGAGCAATAGTGTGCTGGATTGGGAACGGTTTTCAAGAAGTTTGCTGATGGCAAGATGATAAGGTTCAAACAGTTCTTTGCGGCGACGGGCTTTTTGTTCCTGCCCAAGTCCCTGGTTACCCGGGATCGATATCCCCGCACTTTGTTCTGGAATGGATTCCGCGCTTGATGGTGACCTGTTGCAGTCGATAACCAGACGCGAATAGCCACACAATACCAGCGGCGCATCGAGACGGGCTGAAAGGCCACGTGCCACTACTGCTGCACCCGGATCCCAGGCAATATGTTCTGCCAACTGTATCGGATCCAAGCCTAGATTGCCAAGCCGGCGTGGCACAAGGTTGGAAGCGTGATCGCAGAGAAGGATCGTATTGTTACGTCCTCCCGCATTTATTATTTCAACTGGAGGAGGCTCTTCAGGGTCCAGTAGTAACTTTGACGCATTGGTGACATTGGAACCTGTCATCTCGAATCGCTCCGGGCTGGATGACGATTGTGAATTACTTGCCTTGTCATCAGTATTGCTCCTTTATCTCATCTGTACGCACCATAAAGCTCTTGAGTATATTAAGACCAAAGGCGTTGCTGATAGAGACATCGGCCGCATCACGACCGCGGGCAATCAGCACACGACCTATGCGCCTCTCATTATTCCGGGGATCAAAGATGTGCCAGCGTCCCCCAAGGTAGACCTCAAACCAGGCCACGAAATCCATCGGCGCATCAGGAGGAGGAATATTGATGTCGCCCAAGTAACCCGTGCAGTAACGTGCTGGAATGTTCATGCATCGGCAGAATGTAATGGCAAGATGGGCGTAATCACGACAAACACCGGATCGATCATTGAAGGCTTCCCATGCCGACTTCGTGGAGCGGGCGTGCTCATAACCAAAAACAATGTGTTGATTAACAAAATCACAGATAGCCTGGACGCGTCCCCATCCTGTGGGCGAATTTTGGAACAGGTCCCAGGCCACCTCGGACAGCAGGTCGGTTTCGCAATACCGGCTTCCCAGGAGGAATACCAGAGTCTCCTCGGGAAGTTCTTGCACCAAGTGCTGATGCGCCTCGGGGGTAACCATATCGATTTCGCCGCTATCGTTTATGACTGCGTCGGTGGAGATTCGGATGTCACCCTGTGGGGCAACGATCCGGCTACACCAGTTGCCGAAACCATCGCGGTAGCCCTTAATCGGTGTGGACGGGCTGGTGATAATGTGATCTGGAATAACCAGATCGGATACGCGGGAGTAATGGACGTTCAACGTCAGAATCATGGGTGTTGGCTGTGGGCAGGTGTAAATTAACTCGTATCCGATACGGATCTGCATTTGGGTCTCTTTTTAGATACACGATGAAAAGGTAACCGTAGTGACACTTGTTAATCACGGCGGGTGATAGTTTGCAGGCAGATGAATCAAGTTTTCGGTTCGGGGATCCAAACATCCTTAATCAGACAGCCACTCAATTCGAATTGTTGCTTATTTCAGAATATAGAATATTTTATATGATAACCCGAGATTGCCCATATAACTATAAAATTCATAGAAAGTTATCTTACATAAGGCAAACCTTAATCTGTCTTTATTAGACGAACCTCACCAGTCATGAACCAGATATTTTATGATGAAATATTCTGTCAGGAATGAGCGAAGTTATTGCTAAGATCCCAAGTTTATGGGATCATTCTAAAAATTTAGGAGATAGAAAACTCTAAAGCGTAAATTTTTCTTATGTGCAAAAGGGGAGGTGTAAAGTGAATAAAGTTGGTGAACATATGTGTACACGTATTTACTCAATAAAACATGACGGGTACGCTTATGAAGCTGTCGATGAAATGTATAAAAACAAGGTCAGTGCTCTTTTAGTCGAGAAAGATGGTGAGTATGTTGGAATCATCACCAAAACGGACTGGATGCATCTCAATTTAAAAGGCGAATGCGATCCCAGAGCCGTAACAATCGCCTCTTTGATGACTAAAATTTCCAATACCATTGATGAGAAGCAAACCGTTGCCGAAGCGGGTGCCATTGTAGAGAAACATGGGATCAGGCATATTCCTGTGACACGGAATGGAAAAATAGTAGGTATGTTTTCAGTAAAAGATTTGGAAAATTACTATTTAAAATTGCACAATAAAACGAATTTCTAATAAGCAAATCACCAAGTAAAGGCGTTTCTATGGATTCATCGAGTGAAAATGATTATTCGGCGTTAAAGGCACACTATCATTTTACAGAGGAAGATGAAGAACGCTTGCTTGCTTTGAAGCCCTTTCTTGAAGCTTCTGTTGAAGATTTTTTAACAGGATTCTATGAATTTATCTGGGGATTCGGCAAGACGGCAGAATTTCTTAAAGATGAAGAAGTGGTCAGTCGGCACCGTGGAAAGATTCGCGAATGGTATTTGGATCTCTTCAATGGGACCTACAAACTCACCTATTTTCGAAAACTTTACAAGATAGGTGAGTTGCATGTTCGGTTGGGTCTGCCAACGCATTATGTCAATGCGGCGTTCAACTACGTTCGTGTTTTCACCTTGGGACGTATTCATAGAAGTTACACCGGAAAAGGTGATTTGACAGATGATCTCAAATCAGTTGAGAGAATTCTCGATATCAATCTGGACGTCTTGACCAGCTCCTACCGTCAGGAAGAAGTGGGCCGTTTCCTATCCCTTTCCAGTATTGAAAAGACATTATTGGGCCTGCTTAAAAGGGCCAGCTCCTATTTTAATTACTTGTTGGCGAGTGCTCTGGTAATGGTAGCGGTATTTGCGGTAGGCTTGTTTGGTTACGATGTGTATTTACTGACTTCTGGAAAAAACTCTGTGGAAGAGGGGATACTGACCATCCTGGGTAGTTTGCTTATTTTGTGGGCCGCGATCGAGCTGATTCATCAAGAGATCAGCCATCTGCGGGGAGGAGGGTTTGCTCTTGAAGTATTTATTACCCTTGCCATTGCCGCTTTGATTCGAAAAATATTGATATTTTCTCTTTCCCCGGCGAAGTCAGTGGATGTTTTAATGTACGGGGTTTTGGTACTTTGTTTGAGTGTTTCTTATTGGTTGATCACTCAAAAATCTAAAAAGAAGATAAAAGAAGACTCGATTATTCTTTGAAAGTTGTCAGTGGCAATAACCGGATAAAGTCATTTTTCTCAGGAGTGGCCAACACAGGCAAGATATTCCATGATTTTTTGCAAATGTGCCGGTGTGTTTTCATAGACCGTTTCAAAATCTTCCACACTCAAGGCGACTCGGTTGCCCTGCTTGATAAGACCATAAGTCAGCGAAGCGGCAGTGCTTATCGCGTGTTCCAGGGCAGGGCCGGCTAAATCCAGACCTGTCACAGGGTCATTCAAGTTCAACGCTATTTTAAAGGTTTGTGTTTTTTCCTCACAAAATACCTTCACCCTCAAGTCCCCCGTTTTTGCTGAAGATTTCCAATGGATTTGTGCAAGAGAATCTCCTTCTCTGAATTCCCGTATCGACAGCAATTCACCCTCTGTAGAAATTGAGATTCCTTCAGTCTTCTCCAAGTCACCCAGACGAGGCAAAGGAATTTCCTTGATTTCCGGATAGACCAGGGCCGTCAAATGCAGAGGAATTTCCTGAGATTTGATGAAAAAACCAAAAGGAAAGCTTGTGGCGATTCGACAGTGGTCGATTTCCAGAGGACCTCTTTGTGAGGCTTTGAGAAAAACAGATTTTGTGTGTGTCGATTGAGGTGGCAGGTAAAACAGATTGATATCCTGTTCCAGATTTACTGCATTCTCAACGAAAAAAAAACGCAAGGCATAGGAACCCATTTTTTTCTTTTTGTTCGAAATTTTTAAATTCAGTGCCACGGAACCGTTGGCGTAAAATGAGGGGGGAAGTTGGCCTGTTACTTCGATTTTTCTTAAAGTCCATTCAGAAAGTATTCCAGAAACAGCGATAAAACTGCAACACATTGCAAGAATCAAGTACAGCAGATTGTTTCCTGTATTGATTGCTCCGAAGCCAACGCCCAACATGAGAAGAACGAAACCGCCGCCCTCCCGCGTATGTTGCAGGGTCTTGCCAAAAAGACTTATGGTGAAGATTGTTTTATAGGGAGCATTCGGGCGGTTATTCATGGCGGATGACTGCAACGGCTTACATTAGGGAGAATGGAGTATTCTATATATAGACTAGCAGAAAGCTCCGGCAAGAAACTCAAAAAAATTTATTGCCGGAGCCTATCTATAAATGTGCGGGGAACCCGATTAGACGTGATACGTCAATTCATTGAGGTGAATTCTCAACTTCCTTGACTTTGACTTCAACTCTGAGTTTTTCATTGCCGCCGCCTTTAAAAATAGTTCCGCTGATAGGAGTCGCGTCTCTGTAGTTTCGTCCACAGGCGGTGCGTATGTGATCTTGCGAAACTATGCAACCATTGGTTGGGTCAAATCCACGCCACCCTAAATAGGGGAGGTAGACTTCTGCCCAGGCATGAGAGGCATCGGACTGTATTTTATTTTCATAATTTCCGCCCGTATAAATATAGCCCACCCGATAGCGAGCGGGTATGTTTAACAAACGGCAGAGACAAATGAACAAATTGGCAAAATCCTGACAAACACCTTTTCGTGTAGAGAAAACATCGAAAGGTGTTGTTTCAAGATAGGTGCTTCCTGTCACATAAGAAAAGTCTTCAAAAATTTTCTTATTGATATCCAGTAGTGTGTCAATCAGATGCATGTCGTTTCTCTTGACAAAACTCATTGCGTAATCCGTCAACTGTCGGAGTTGCGTTTCAGGCAATTCAGGTGGAAGCAAATAAGGAAGCATCATCTGACGTTGCCATGGCATCCATGTGAGAGGAATCTGGGAGCGACGCATGACTGGATTGTGATCGTCTTGTGGACGGGCATAAACCTTGACCCGGCTTTTCATTTGGATCATCAGCTTGGTATAAGTACTGGTGATATCGTAGTAGAGTGCATGATTTGCAAATACATCTTCAAACGACAACATCTCTCCATCGACTGAAATTTCCAGTGTCGCACGTTCCACCTCCTGCACAGCATCTTCTACAGGTTGCAAACGAAAAAAATGCGAGCTGTGTTCTACAGGAACAGAATAATTGTATTCTGTAATGTGTGAAATATTGTAGAACCGGTAGCTCAGGGGAGCCCCTTCCATATCGTGGGTCAGGGATTTGATGTTGATGGTATTTGAAAAGCTTTCTACGCTTGGAATTGATTCTTCAAAGACCGCATTTACAATGGTTTGAGATTGTTCTTGTTGTTGAATGGCAGAAAATTCTTTGTCAATTATTTGGCTTTCGTCTGGTGTAACCGGTTCTTTAGTCTCCTTAGAAATATAGCTTTCAGGAGAAACATAGGTTGCAGGTGGCTCAAGAGTTGCAGGTGACTCAAGAGTTTCAGATGACTCAAGAGTTTCAGATGACTCAAGAGTTTCAGATGACCCAAGAGCTTCAGAGGCTTCCGTAGCCAGTGGGTCTTCAGAGAAAGCCTTGATTTTCTCTTTTTCTGGAAAGCTGTCCCAGTAAATGGCACCTTTACGAATGATGATCAATCTTCCTTGTTCCATTAAGTCGAAGGGTGTCTCTTTGAACTGGAAGGAGGTGATCATGAAAACAGTGCGCAATGAATCGCGAGGAGTTTCCAGATCGAGCGAAACTATATCGGACTCAAACACAGGAGGTTTTTCGGAAGGCAAAACTCTATGTGTATACAGGATAGACTTTGAATTTTTTCCATGATAAATGGCCATGCTCCTGCCATCACAGATAACAAAGTCGGCACTTCCCATGGCATCGAGTTGCTCAAGCCAGGACAGCAGGACTTCTCCATCCACATCGGTCAACGCTTTGGCAGAGGACTCCAAAAACTTTCCCAGTAAAAAACAGAAAGCCAGCTCAGAATCGGTTTTTCCTACAGGCTCGAAAAGGCCAGATGTGTCGGTGTGGGCTTCTTCAAGAGCTGTGTTGTCCAACTGACCGTTGTGCAGAAAAAGCCAGTCGTACCCCCCATAACTGCGTCGAAAAGGTTGACTGTCGTGCTGGGTGTATTGCCGGCCGACCCCCTTTACCTTACATGCAAACATGGTGGAGCGAAAACTGGAGCCATCCTTGAGTGTGTCTAACAAGGTCTGCGAATCCTTGGCCATGCCATCCTTGACAACAGATGCCCCATAGTCATCGTTGGGGTACCAGCCAAATCCCCAACCAGTAGATTTCAAGGTTTTTGAAGTTTCATCTGATGAGACACAAATGGAAGGGGATCCCAAACAGTCAAAATTAAGTGCTAACAGTTCACCAAACATATATTGTCACGATTACGTGGTTAATAATTTAATAGTAAGGAATTTCTACAGAAATTAATATACAATAGCCAGACTAAAATTATTTTTAATTTAATCAAATAATATTTTTTCAAGGTATCTCTTTGTGTCCATAAAAGTAGCTTTGCATCATTCAACGCAGTATACCTATGACCAAATGATTCGTCTAGGACCCCAGGTTGTTCGCCTGCGTCCCGCTCCTCACACGCGATCCATTATTTCTTCATACTCTCTTAAAGTGATTCCAGAAGAGTACTTCATCAATTGGCAACAGGACCCATTTGGTAATCATCTGGCACGTTTGGTATTCCCTGAAAAAACCAAAAAATTCCAAATTGACGTGGATCTGATAACCGAGATACGTGTGGTCAATCCATTCGATTATTTTCTCGAAGATGCGGCTAAGGATGTCCCTTTCGATTATGAGCCCTGGCTGGCTGAAGAGTTGATCCCCTATCTTGAAATCAAGGAAAAAGGTCCTTTGCTTCGGGAATACATGAAGGGGATATCGCGGAAGAAACAAACTACAAACGATTTTTTGGTTGAGGTCAACCAATACCTGAACCAGTCACTCGCATATGTTATCCGTATGGAGCCGGGTGTGCAGTCTTGTGAAGAGACTTTGCGATTGAAGAGTGGCTCGTGTCGAGACATGGCCTGGTTGTTATGCCAGATCCTTCGACATCGTGGATTAGCGACTCGATTTGCCTCAGGATACCTGATTCAATTAAAACCCGATCAGATGGCACTCGATGGGCCTTCTGGAACGACGGTAGATTTTACCGACTTGCATGCGTGGGCCGAAGTTTATCTGCCGGGTGCCGGTTGGATCGGTCTCGATCCCACTTCAGGATTGTTGACGGGTGAAGGGCATATTCCACTTTGTTGCACTCCCAATCCTTCCAGTGCCGCACCCATCTCTGGATCTATTCTGGATGTCTGCAAATCTGAGTTGTTTCACGAAATGAAGATTGAGCGTATTCATGAAGATCGTCGGGTTTCCAAACCTTTCAGCGACAGTGAGTGGATGGAGATCAATCAGCTTGGTGATAAAGTAGATGTTGATTTGGCACAGATGGGTCTCAAATTGACCATGGGGGGAGAGCCTACATTTATATCTGTAGACGACAGGGAAAGTGAAGAATGGAAAACCGCCGCTTTTGGTGCGAATAAAAGGCGGTTGGCAAATGACTTGCTTTTACGTCTAAAAAACCGATTCTCCTATGGAGCGTTGCTTCATTTTGGGCAAGGCAAATGGTATCCCGGTGAACCCATACCACGTTGGGCATTAGGCTGCCATTGGAGAAAAGATGGCGAACCTATCTGGAGGGATGAAAAATTTCTGGCTAACGCTGAAGAAAGCCATGGGCATACCTTTCAGACGGCAGAGCTGTTCATGCAGGAATTTGCAAAAGCACTGGGTATTCCAGAGCACTTCATCATGACGGCGCACGAGGATTCTCCCTATTACCTTTGGCAGGAGCAAAAGCTTCCGCTGGAAGGAGATATTCTCAAGGCAGACTTATTTGAAAAAACAGAGCGTCAGCGATTGCAAAAAATGCTGGAAAAAAACCTGAATGATCCTGTCGGGCTGGTCATGCCATTACATTTTTCAGGTGCTGAAAATTGCTGGATCAGTAATCAATGGAATTTCCGTACGGAGAAATTGATTTTGGTGCCAGGGGATTCTCCAGTTGGATTGCGTCTTCCACTCAACAGTCTGGTTTTTGTACCGGGTCAGGGTCGTGAACTGTTGAGTGAGCCCAGTCATTTTCAAGAAACAATTGGACTGCCGTCCTGGAGTTCTCTTCGCCAATGCGTCAACCAAAGATTGAAAGTTACACCATCCCATCCGGGACACCCGACTTCAGGTATGGTTCGCACAGCGATCTGTATGGAAGTGCGTAAAGGCACGCTTCATATTTTCCTGCCGCCGGTTTCGTACATGGAGACCTTCCTGGATTTGATCAATACCATTGAAACGGTTGCCGCTAGACTGGCTATCCCTGTCGTTCTTGAGGGTTATGACCCCCCTCGTGATATGCGTGTGAAGCATTTCAAAATAACACCCGATCCTGGTGTGATAGAAGTTAACGTTCAACCTGCCGAGAGTTGGAGAGAGTTGGTAAAAATCAACGAGACTGTTTTTGAGGAAGCTCGTCAGGCGCGACTCACTTCTGAAAATTTCTTAATGGACGGTCGTCGCGTGGGTACCGGGGGAGGCAATCATATTGTCATGGGGGGGCCAACGCCTTCTGAAAGTCCCTTTCTGCTAAGACCGGATATTTTGCGCAGTCTGTTGGCTTTCTGGCAAAATCATCCTTCGTTATCTTATATGTTTTCCTCGATGTTCATTGGGCCCACGAGTCAATCGCCTCGGATAGACGAAGCTCGTATGGCATCATTGTACGATTTGGAAATCGCATTCCAGAAAATTCCCATGAATGGTTCGGTGCCGCATTGGCTTGTGGATCGTTTGTTCCGCAATATTCTGGTCGATTTGACAGGCAACACGCATCGCACTGAAATCTGTATTGATAAGCTGTACAGCCCATCGGGTGAAACCGGGAGATTGGGATTGGTGGAGTTGCGTGGTTTTGAAATGACGCCTCATTGCCAGATGAATTTATTGCAGGCCCTTTTGATTCGTACCTGTGTTGCACAGTTCAGTAGAAATCCCTACTGGAAGAACCTGGTCCGCTGGGGAACACAACTGCACGATCGTTTCATGTTGCCACATTTCATTTGGGAAGATTTTAAAAATGTCATTCGTGAGTTGCAAATGGGTGGGTATCCAATACGGCTGGATTGGTTTCGACCTTCGTTTGAATTTCGATTTCCGCAGTATGGTTCCGTTCAGATAGGACAGATTCATATGGAACTGCGCATGGGACTCGAGCCCTGGACGGTACTGGGAGAAGAAATGTATCAGGGGTCTGTGAGTCGTTCGGTTGATTCTTCAGTCGAACGCGTGCAAGTCAAAGTAGAAGGGCTCAAAGAAACACATCACGTCGTGACTTGTAATGGACGCCGGGTTCCTATGAAACCGACAGATGAGAGTGGTGTCTTTGTGGGTGGGGTGCGATTCAAAGCCTGGCCACCGCCTTCGAGCCAGTACCCGACCGTTCCGGTGCATGCGCCGCTGGTCTTTGATATTCTGGATACTCGATACGAACTGTCTATCGGTGGGTGTACTTATTATGTCAGTCATCCCGGAGGAACAAATCCCGAAACAACTCCGATCAATGAGAACGTAGCCGAAAGTCGACGGTTTTCACGTTTTCAGCCGATGGGACATTACCAGGGATCGATGCGGGTTCCTCCTATTGAAGAAAATCCGGACTTTCCCGTTACTCTGGATCTTTGCCGAGACTATTATTATTGATTTTTAGGGGTGTACAACCTGGAAGGGAAACTACAGAACATCTGACTATCCAAAGCTGAGAATTCTCAGCTTTGGATAGTCAGATCATTGGTACTGGCTTTGACTCTGGTTGTGACTTTGATTGCCGTAACGATTGCTGTCTGTCACCTGTTTGATGGCAAAAAAGTTTTCGTGAACGGCTTCGCCTAATTCGTTCAAGTCTGATTGGACACCATCCAGAAATTGGTGCAATCCGAAATTCATGACTTCTGTTACATTTGTATAATTTAACTTACCTGATAATTTCCCGAATTGTTTTTCCAGATCATTGTTGAAGGTACCGACAGGTGTTCCCATGATTTTATACAAAGCCTGTTCTGCCTGATTGACGCAGAACAAAATGGATCGTGGAAATTCGCGGTCAAAAACCAGAAAATCGACAATGTTTTCCGGGCTTATCAGATTGAATCGTTTCCGGTACATTTCAAAAGAGCTTGTGGATTTTAAAAGTGCAGACCATTGGACGCTGTCCATTGAAGAACCCACATAATCCAGTCGCGGCAGTATGATAAAGTATTTCACGTCCAGAATACGAGAGGTTTTATCAGCTCTTTCAAGGTATCTTCCCAATTGAGCAAAGTGCCAGCCCTCACCACGAGACATCGTAGTGTAAGCAATTCCCATGATCAAATGGCATGCCATTTTGATGTCTGAGTAAAACTTGTGAGGATCTTTGAAGGCTCTTATGCTGGTACCCATTCCTGCAACGTCCAAATAGAGTTTGTTGATTTTTTCCCATATTTCTGAAGGGATGACTTCCCGGATCGACCGTGCGTTTTCTCGGGCCGCTGTCAGACACGATTTGATGGAATGGGCGTATGAGCCGTCAAAAGTGTGAAAGAACATGACATTTTCCCGAGTGGGAGCACCCAATTTTTCTGTAAAGTATTCTTCATCCCCCGTAATATCTACCAGAGGTTTCCATGCCTCGGGATCTTCTCTTAAAGATGGGAGGTCCAGCATCATATGTAATTGAGATTCAATCATCCGGGCGGCATTCTCTGCTCGTTCCAGATAACGATTCATCCAGTAAATTGAGTTAGCAACGCGACTTAGCATTTTATTTCTTTCTGGTTAGTAATTAGAATCTTGTTCAAGAACCCAGGTGTCTTTACTGCCACCACCCTGGGAAGAGTTCACCACAAGAGAGTTTTTTTCCAGAGCAACCCGTGTCAATCCACCCGGTAGTACGTAAATGTCTTCCCCATAGAGCACGTAGGGTCGTAAGTCGACGTGACGTCCTTCAAAATGATCCTTCACAACAACGGGCACGCGGGATAATTGAATAACGGGCTGTCCAATATAATTTCTAGGTTCTCTTTTGATATTTTCAACCATTTGACGCTGTTGTTCCTGGGTAGAAAAAGGGCCGATCAACATTCCATATCCACCCGAACCGTGAGTTGTTTTGACCACAAAGTTTGCAATGTTGTCGATCACATGCTGGCGTTCTGTTTCATTTTCACAAACAAATGTGGGTACGTTGGGAATGATCGCGTCTTCGCCGGTGTAATATTTGATGATTTGTGGAACATATGAATAAATCGCCTTATCATCCGCAATCCCTGCACCGGGAGCGTTGGCCAAAGCTACTTTTCCGGCACGGTAAGAGTTCATAAGCCCGGGAACACCTAGCAACGAGTCTGGATTAAATACTGTGGGGTCGAGGTATTCATCATCGATTCTTCTATAAATGGCATCTACCTTCTCAAATCCCTTGGTGGTCCTCATATAAACAAAATCGTCCATTACGACCAGATCTCGTCCTTCGACCAATTCTTCACCCATCTGTTGAGCCAGGAACGAATGCTCAAAATAGGCTGAATTGTAAATCCCAGGAGTGAGGATAACAATGTTGGGACGCATCACAGAATCGGGTATCAGATGTCGGAGCGTGCTGGCAAGCCGACCACAATAGTCGTCTATAGGTCGAATCGGCATGGAGTCAAAAGCTAACGGCAGTGTATGTTTTAAGACCCTGCGATTGCCGAGAACGTAGGAAACGCCAGAAGGGCAACGAAGATTGTCTTCCAGAACGAAAAAATCACCTTTATCATCTCTGATCAGGTCGATTCCACTGATGTGGCACCAGATACCTTTAGGTGGTTTCAAACCCACGCATTCTTTGCGATAGGCCACCGATGAAAGTATCATTTCTTGAGAAATAACCCCGTCTTTGATGATTTTTTGATCATTATAAATATCGTCAATGAACTTGTTCAGGGCGAAAACCCTTTGCTTGACGCCTCTATCAATAAAGTCCCAATCGCGAGCCGTAATGATTCTGGGAATGACGTCGAAAGGGAAAACTTTTTCAAGCCCTTTTTGGTTTCCGTAAACCCCAAAGGTGATTCCCATTTGCATGAACGCCGCCTCAGCTGCCTTCTGGCGATTGTTCAGCTCTCTCTTGGAAAAGGAGTTGATTCTGTTCACTAAAGGGACTACTTCTTTTCTGGGTTGACCGGATGGCTCAAAAAATTCGTCGTAGAAATGTTCTGGATTGTAGGAATCGAAATTCATATAGAGAAGTGGGGTTGATTAAATAATGACATTATTTGGAGAAAAAAAGTGAAATGGATTGCTTTTTGCTCACAAGTGCCTTGCAAAATTCTAGTAAACACATATAGCCTGTATTTTAACATATAATCAGCTTGATTGTTGAAAAATATAACCATATTTCATTTTAAGTTGAATTTTTTGTTCAAATTTCAGGGCAACCCTTTTACTGAATCTGGTCAGATACAACCCGGTTTCGTCCTGTCCTTTTAGCTTTGTAAAGATTTTCGTCCGCCACGGCAATGCATTCTTCCATCGTCTGGCCTTCTTCATAAACCGATACTCCGAAACTCATCGTGACAGGCACATTATTGCCATTGTATAAAAATTCGTTTTCTTCTATGGATCTACGAATTTTTTCTCCAACGATGACACCCCCATTGATTTCAGTTCCGGTTAAAATAAATAAAAACTCCTCGCCGCCCCAACGAAATACCATGTCTGTTTTTCTAGAATAATTTTTAATGATTCGAGCTGTTTCCACCAATACCTGATCGCCCATATTGTGCCCATAATTATCATTGATTTTTTTGAAATGGTCGATATCTGATAAAATGATGGAAAAGCTTTTCTGTGTTCTCTTAAAACGATTGATTTCGTTTTGGAATCTTTCTTCACAACTTCTACGATTGAATAATCCTGTCAATGGGTCGGTCCAGGACAGTTGCTTCAATTCTTCGTGAGATTCTTCCAATTCCTTTGTTCTCTGCGCTACTTTTTCCGCAAGCAGTTCATTGGCCTCATTCAATTTATCGTTGAGCTCTTTCAGGTTGTTTTTGTCCTGTGCGAGCTCAACCCTCAAGCGATCACTGGTCCGTAGCTCTGCCCTTAAATTTTCTGACAAGCTTCCCGCCCAACCCGACAAAATCAAAAATCCTCCCCACAAAGTAAGATCGATTTTGAATTGAAACTGATCTTGCAAGGCATGGTAAATGGACTGATTTGCCAGTATGAATACCCAGACCAAAAGAACGGTGAAAAACGCGTACAGAATCGCAAGTCTCCTGCCTAGCAGGTAGCCCGAAATCATGATGGGCAGATGATAAAAATTCAGCAGGGATATTTGGAAATGATAGAGATAATGCAGGAAGGTTACGGACACAAGAATGAAGAAGATAAAAATATCAGTTAGATTTTTTTTTATATAATTCATTAGCCTGAGATTAGCTTGCCGAAAATGGAAATGTTTTTGATCAATTCTGATTCAGAAAAATATCGTTGATATGGGGATTTTTCATGTTTTTAATGATAACATTACTTGGATTTAATCCGTAAGAGCAATATTGTTTGACGATCATTTCTAATATCAAGTGTCTGTGGATAGTTTTCAAACTTTGGATATTGCTATATTCATTTGAGTAAACGACGTTGCAGATAAATTTCGACGATGTTTTTAAAATTGCTCGCGACGGCGATATCAGTCAACCCGTCTCCGTTAAAGTCGGCATCGGTGATTGCCAGAACCGTTCCTCCATCAACAACATAGTCTCGTGTGGGATAAATAAAGCTCCCGTTGGGCCGACGGATCACCACTGAGAAACTGCTGGCACGCGAATTCGCCACGGCAATATCGGGAAGCGTGTCGTCATTGAAATTTCCTATTGTAAAATTCAAAGGTCCGCCACCGCCAGAAAAAGCGATTTCATCTTCAAAAGTGCCGTCTCCTCTGGAATAAGACATGAACATATTGTCCCCTTTGGCGGAGGAATATATGAGATCCATGCGTCCATCCGCATTCATATCGTGAAGGGCGATCGCAAGAGGCATCTTGTCTTTTGCGATAGATAGCGGACGTGCGAATGTTCCGTCTCCATTTCCAAGAAATATTTTCACAGCACTCGCGGTAGAACTGCTGGCCGCAAGCGCAATGTCCATTTTACCATCCCCATTAAAATCGTCGGACACTCCAGAGAAAGCGCGCGATCCTGTGATATAGCGTTCGCCGGATTTGAAATTCCCATTGCCGGTTCCGATAAAAATTTCCATTTTATCGAAAGTCAGTGTCACCGCCGCATCCTCGATCCCATCCTGATTGTAATCAGCCAAGATAATTCCCAATGGGACTTTTCCTGTTTTCGTATGGGTGTGTTTTATTCTCAAACCTTTTGGAGATCCAAATAAAACCGTGAAAGAATTTTCACCTCGTGAATTCACAGCAAGGTCGGGGTAAGTATCGTTGTTGAAATGACCCACGGCCATAGTTGTGGGCTCTGCGGGCATAGCAATGTCTATGTTTGAAGCAAAAGTACCATCACCTTTTCCGAGAAGAAGCGTGATCGTGGAATTTTTGGCATTGGCAGAAACGATATCCTGAAATCCATCCTGATTGAAATCTTCTGCTACCAGAAATGTGGGGCCGATGCCAACAGGAATGACATTGTACTTGTAAAGAGTGGCTGGGGGAGGGGTCGGCAATTCAAAATCGCATCCAAACAAGAGAGACATGACGACACCCGCGCAAATTGATTTTATGCAAAGTTCTGAGGAACTGAACCGCAAACCAAATAGATTGTTCATAGAAAGCTCTCAGCATTGAACATAAATGATTTCCTTAAATGTAGGCGGGTGGGTGAAAATACCTTGTGATGATTCTATCATTATGCAGGTGAATTCAGACCTGCGAACTGAGATTTTTTAAAAGGGATATTAATGAACTAAATCGTTTTTAATATTAAGGTAAGTGGGGGCGAGAAGAATATTTGTGGAGGGAGATGTCGTTCGAACTAACGGAAGGCTCCCAACAGGGATGCCTTCACCGTTAATGGAGTGGCTTAAGCATAGCCAATCACTATCGCTTGGAAATTACATATTGTTCATGATTTTTGTTAATTTTTTAGAGGCATCTTCATAAGCATTTTTTTCACCATCGGCAAATTCAAATTTGTAATACTCAAATTTGTTGCCTGCGGATAATCTGCGTTTTTCAGCTTCTCCAATCAAATGTGTGAAATTGTCAATCAATTCTTGAGTTTGTTCTTTCACGGATTTTGTAATGACGGTCAATTTTTTAATACCCTCCATTTAAAGTTAAGTAAGTATGATTTCCCAGTGTGTTTTACTGAGATATCGAATGACGGCCGATAATTTGATCAATTATTTTTCAAGCAATTGCATTGAGTGCGACTAATTTCAATACCCAACCTTGCAAAGAAATCGAGATCGCTGAAAGACTTACAGGGATCAATGAGTCGGGGCGATTCAGGGAAATTCCTAGTACGATGAAATTTGAGATCATCGAAATTACCAGAATATAAAATGCCTGATTTTCCACTTTGTTCCCCTGTTCTTAAAAGTTTTTTTTGATCTCGAAGTGTACCCGATTTCCCCTAACTCTGATTGGTTTTCGGGGGTTGTCGCACAGGCCGTTTGTTTTTTAAGAACACTGAAGGCGTTGCCAATTGTTTGTTTGATCTAATGTTGAGCATTCTTTTAGTTATGATTTTTTTTAAATTTCCATCACGATCGTACACTTTAACTTCATTCATATTATGGCCTCAATTTAACCGGTTATTCTTACGCCAAAAAAAAACACTCCATAAAGGAGTGTCGAAAACATTGAATCCCTTGCTGAATTTCAGGTCTTCCTCACGTAGGTAAAATAGAGGAAGGAGGTCATATCTAAGCTACCATGTCCGGCGAGGATAGCAAGGTAATTAGAATTAATGATTGTTAATAATTCCTGGAAACCCGCATTTAAGGCTGATGTTCGTTGAATTCAAGCTTGTTAGAGTCAATATGAAATATTTGTAGTTCACTACAAAAAATCAATTTTTCCGTCAGGAAATTTGAATTTAACGATTCTGAAATCGTTTGTAGTGCAAAATTTTCAGTAAAATGATCAAACGGTGGGCAACATCAAGAGGTGGGTTGCTATTGCTCGGAACTGCTATTGTGGGAGCATTCAATGTGAAATAATATTGGACATGGTTCTAAAATTATATAGTGAAATATATTTAGTTTTAGGTTGACCCGAACAACGACGCTCGTTAAAGTGGGGATTTTCCCCACGACTTGAATGGTTGAGTGAGGGAATTTGATTTCACTTTTTCGAGATGATTTGTTTATGAATTTAACGCCAGAAGATAAAGCGTTGATTGAGCAAGAAGAGATACTTTTTCAAAAAACTCTCGATTCTCTATACGAGCAGCTCCCACACGCTCTTTCTGCCAAGCTCTCTGCCCGCAATGAAGCGAGGGAGATGACGAGCCGAATGGTTAATGAATGGAATGACGAAGCCCGACAAGCCCTTGTGTCGGATGAGGCAGTCGCTCATCGTATTTCATCGATTCGTAATGATCAGGATAAAATCCTCATGGAGCTGGTGAGAGAGCCTTATTTTGGGCGGGTGATGACGAAGGAAGAGGACGGTCATTCGGCTAATTTTCTAATCGGAATTCGTGGCAACCCCTCTGCCGGTATTGTTGACTGGCGCAGTGGCCCATTGGCGGCTTTGTATTTTAATTACAAGCAGGGTGATGAATTTTTTGAGGTCATCAACGGTCGTGAAAGGGTCGGGCGAATAACGCTTCGTAATTCTTTTAAAACTGAAAACGGTCAACTGATTCAAATTGAAACTTCTGAGGGTGTTTTTCAACGTAAAGAAACGGGGTGGATGAGGCTTGATGTCGATTCTGAAATTGAAGCCATGCGTTCGCGTTCTCCACGCACGACGGAAAAACGTTTGCCTTCGATTTTATCGCTCATTACACCCGAGCAGTTCGAGATGATCACTTCCGACCCACATCGTCCCGTCATTGTTCAGGGCTCTGCCGGTTCGGGCAAAACCACGGTGGCATTGCATCGTTTGGCCTGGCTTCTGCATGAAAACAATTCGTTTGCATCTCCTGATAACACGCAGATCATAGTCATGAACAAGTCGCTACAGGTTTATGTGGGGGCAACGCTTCCTTCTATGGGGATTCATGGAATCAAGGCGACGACGTTTAATAGTTGGGCGTTTGCATTCTTGAAGAATGTCGGGATGCCGGATGCGCGTTTCAAGTATCAGGAATTGCCTTTGGGTGTCGAAACCATCAAATGTTCTGAAGAAATGCTCCCAGCTCTGGAAGCTTATGTAAAGCGACAGAAACAGAGATTGGATTCGGAAATCACGGGCGAACTTCAACCCTTTCAGGAACTCGTTGTTATTTGGAAGAAAGACGTTGATCGACCCCTGATAGAACGTTTGCGAGAGTTGGTTCGACAGCTTAAAAATACTGAATTGACAGCCGAAGTCAAAAGTTTGGTCACAGATAAAATGCGATCCTTCGCGGCAAGGTTGAATGACTATCAAAAGGATATCTATGAAATTCTGACCGACTCTCGTTTTCTCAAAGGATTCATACCAGCGACTTCGCAATTAGAGAGAGATTTGGGTTTCCTGCAACGCAGAACTGAGAAAAACAGGCAGGATCAGGAATTGGACTATTTCGATTTATCGTTGATATTGAGGTTGATTCAACTCAAACATGGCGGGCTTCCAGATAAACGCGGCAATAAAATGGCTCTGGATCATTTGGTTGTGGATGAAGCTCAGGATTTTGGTCCGATAGAGTTTGCGGTGATGATGTCAGCGGTTAAAGACAAGCGGGATGTTACGTTTGTTGGTGACGTTGCGCAAAAAATTGTATTTTCCAGAAAATTTGTCGGCTGGAATAAATTAATGGAAAGTCTGGAGATCCAAAAAGACGAATTGATCCAATTGGAAATTTCCTTCCGATGTACTGCGCCTATAATGACTCTTGCACGCAAGGTTGAAGGAAAACCGGGTGTCGCAGAAGGTCGAAAGGGATCGGACCCCAAATGGATCAAAACACGAGGTCGCGGCGAAATGCTGGTCCAGCTTGCGGAATGGGTGCAAAAATTACAGACGGACAACCCAAATTATTTGATCGCGTTGATTTGCAGAAGACCCAAGCAGGCTATGGAACTGAAAGAAGAAATGAACGAATGGTTCCCAAAAATTCGCCTGGGAAAAAGAGATCAATTTTCTTTTGAACCCGGAATCATCGTCACGAATATTCACCAGGTCAAAGGATTGGAATTTGATGCGGTGGCCCTTGTGGATGTGGATGGCGGCAATTATCCAAGCACCGAAACTGAAAGTAAAAATATGCTGTATGTGGGTATCACTCGTGCGGAAGATGAACTTGCTCTCTGTGCAACGGGTGCTTTCAGCAAAATTTTGACAGGTTGATTAAAAAATATTGAAAAAAGTGGTTGCGAAATTTGCAACGAGACCCATATTAAGAGTGTGGTTCAGGGTTGAGTAAAAGGGGTTAAACCTTGATTTGGAGAAGGACTATGACGCCACCTAACAGTTTGGTTTACAGATTGCCGATGATTTAACAAAACAAAGTTCATACATAAGTGTGAACGCTGGGTTCACCGAGCCAGCAAACAAAATAGAAAAAGTGCGTTGCCTTCAAGGAACGCGCTTTTTGTTTGTGATGGCGGCTTCAATTGGATAATAGTATTTCTCCAGACCGAACCCCCACTGGTATATACATTCAGTATTTATCAACAGTGTTATGGCAGTAATCCGTTTGTCTAATCAGGAAGACACTAATATTGACCCAAAAGGCAAATAGTGAGACTATTGAGGGGAATTTAACGCACCCTTCTTTATCCAATATAAACTTTCACTCTGTCGGGCTGATTTCTATGACCCTAAATTCTCATCTGGGAAATTTTGGTAGAAAAATTTGCCTGTTTGGAAGCACTCAAGTGCTGAATCCGTTGATGGTTCAGTCATGAAGTTTTCGACCAAAATTGGAGTTAGTTTTCTGGCTTTGTCTCTCATACTAGGCGGTGTGTTTACCTCTCTATTGGCCTTTCGTTCCTATGATTTTATTGTAAGCAAGTCTCGTATGCATTTAGAGACCCTTGCTTTCAATGCAATGGACAAATTTTCCCGTTTTATGTATGAACGACAGTTGAATCTGGTGGAAATGTCCAATCGTCCCATATTCCGTTCCCGAAAAACAACTTTGGTCGAGTTGCAACAAACCTTGCTCAAAGAAGCAAAAACCAATCCCTTGTTTTCCTCCATATCAATTTTTGATCTTGATCGGATCCGCCTGGCCGATTCTCAAAATTTGAACTTGGGAAAGCAAGACCCTCTCCATTCTCATTGGCAAGATATTTTAAGCGGTCAGCTGTCGACGGCATCAAGCATTGAGCTATCTTCCAGTCTTAATATGCCAACTTTTTACTTTGCGGCACCCATCTACGATGAAGAAAATAAGCCGTTTCGAGCCCTCGTGATGCGTGTCACGCCGACGGAATTGAACGGGATATTTAATAAACAACTCCAAGGTTCATCTATCGAGGATTATAATTGGGATCTGATCGATAATTCCGGCAGGCTGTTGTATTCCAGTCACCAGCCTAAGGGTATATTTAAAACGGATATGAGTCTTTTTACCGATCATATAAATTCTCAGCCCGATCAAAACTTTGGAAACTACTTCATCACTGATCCAGCAAATGGCCAGGAAAAATTTGTTGTTTTTGTTCGAGAGCAGGGATATCTCGGATATCACAGCAACGACATGATTTTGCTTCTCCATATTCCTTCAGATATTGCTTTTAAATCTGCTTTGGAGTACAGCCGGAAAAGTATCGAGATTTTTCTTTTCTTTGCAATAATTTTGGCCTTGATCGGTCTGTGGTATGGCCGGAAGATGGCACACCCGATAAAAAAACTGCAACAGGCCGTTGCACGTTACGGGAAGGGAGATGATGAGCCGGATCTGGTTGTCAATTCCAATGATGAAATTGGGGAACTGACGCTAGAATTTAAAAAAATGATCAAGGCTCGAAAACTGGCTGAAGATACTCTCGAACGGGTATGGGAACAATCTCTTGAAAGCAGGAAAATTGAAAGTCTGGGATACCTTACAGAGGGGGTGTGTCACGAAATACTAAACCCCCTCAACATCATGTCCATTCAAATCCAGATGCTGTCCAAAAAATACAAGGACACCCTAAAAATCGAACATTCGTTTGAAACCTTGAATCATCAAATCGATCGAATTCATGGAACGGTAACCTCATTACAAGACTTGGCGAATATTTCAGGGGCCCAAAAGGCAGACGTCCAAATCAATGACCTGCTGGAAAAAACCTTGGAACTGGTTGTCAACTCACCCAAAAATCAGAATATAGTTTTTATTAAAAATTTTTCTCCGGATCTTCCTCAAGCTTGCCTTGATCTCCACGAGGTGATGCAAGCGTTTTACCAAGTTCTCCAAAATGCGTTAGAGGCAATGCCTCAAGGTGGGAAGTTAACCATCCAAACCGGGCATTATCAAGATGCCAGAGGAGTTAAAATCATCGAAGTACGGCTCACTGATACGGGAGTAGGTATTTCAAAAGAAAATTTGTCAAAGGTTATGGAACCCTTCTATTCAACCAAGCCAACGCTTTACCGTGTTGGCATGGGCTTATCCCTTTGCCAGAAAAATATTGTCAAAAATGGGGGTAGAGTCCGCATAGAAAGCGAAGAGGGGCAGGGGACAACGGTCATCTTTGAGTTGCCGATGAAACAGAATTTGAAGATGGAATAAAACGAATTAACGGACCTGAGTGAAACGTCTTTAGCAAGTAGAACAAATTTAATATTCACTTTACGATTTTCCTTGCAGAAGACTGTCCCTGTAAAACACATTCCATATTGGTTTCAGTATAGGGATACATCACTGGAAATGGTCTGAACAGGCTTATTTAAAAAATATTGAAAAAAGTGGTTGCGGAATTTGCAACGAGACCCATATTAAGAGTGTGGTTCAGGGTTGAGTAAAAGGGGTTAAACCTTGATTTGGAGAAGGACTATGACGCCACCTAACAGTTTGGTTTACAGATTGCCGATGATTTAACAAAACAAAGTTCATACATAAGTGTGAACGCTGGGTTCACCGAGCCAGCAAACAAAATAGAAAAAGCGCGTTGCCTTCAAGGAACGCGCTTTTTATTTGCGATGAAATTTTAACTCCAACGGCAGGAGGAGAGAGTTTCAGGCCATTGCCTCTATTGCCGATACGACTCGAAAAATACCTTTCCCATCAATGAGCTTCCTTCCAGCTTCATGCATCTGTCTTAGTTGCTCGGCGGTTAATTCCAAAGCGTTCATCACGTCAGACTCATTGAATTTTTCTACCACTCCCAGATAGAGCGCGGCCCCTTTTTCCTGTGCGTAGAGGGCTTTTCGCGTTTGATGTTCTGCCATACTGACGACCAGAGGGATGGCTCCTGCGGCGATAGCCTCGTGCATGATGATTCCACCAGAACAAAATGCAGAGCCACTCTGCGACAGACGCTCTGCCATGTTGGAAATATCCCGTTCGAGTTTGAAGCTCAGTGTTCCTTGCAGGGATTCCAGGCGCGTGTGCCAAGGGTAGCCAGACCCAACGACCACTGTAAGATCTATCTCGGGGCGCAGAGATTTCAGTATCTGCACCGTTTTTTGTGTGACGTTGAAGGGGTCCACTCCGCCCATGCAGATGAGAACGGGCTCCAATGAAAAGGCGCGATTCGCTGTTCTGTTTATTTGTGCGAAAGAGGGGTGCAGTGCAATATTTTCCAGCCCAAAAAGTGTGCGCACGGAAGAGGGGGTGGGTGCGGATGTTTTTTCTGTCAAATTCGCATCGATCAATAAATCGACATGATTGCGTCCCGGTCCGAGATCTTCAAAATCCACGATGTATTTTGCCTTGCCTCTGACTTGTGCGATGAATTCTGATGTCGTATCGAGCCTGTCCAGAATGACGATTTCAAAAAATGTGGGCCAGTTAGAGGGCCATGCTTCTTCAATTTTTGTGATGTGGAAAGGGAGATTTTCACGTATTAAGATTTCAATTGCGGGGGCATATTCCGGGATGAAGTATTGCGGTGAAAATCCGTGTTCCTGGAGAACTTTACCCAGATGCAGTTGCCGATAAAGATGGCCCATGCCACGTTCGACACCTGCATCCAGTTTGATTGCCAGTTCTTTTTTCACGATTGCGAAGGATTTTTTTTTGCATTGATGAGGGCCAGTGCTTGCCTGTCGGTGAGGACAAGATTTGCTTTTTGTTCGAGTTCTCGTCCTTTAAGGGCAAGGGGAAGTCTTTTCAATGCCATCCAGAAGCAAACCCAGAAACGGAATTTCAATTTCAACAAATCACGCAGAAGGTACAGAGGGGTGTGAATCAGAATGGATGTGGTCAGCCGCCGATCCAGAATGTTTTTCCAGAGGAAGAGATAATTGTTTCTACCGGAAATATAACCGATCTGTTTGCGTTTTTCCTGCTGTGTGATCGTTGCTTGAACTTTATGGTAGGCAATGGCTTTGGGCTCGTAAGCAATCGCCCAACCGCGTTTGAGCGCGCGGTAACTCAAGTCAATTTCTTCGTAGTAAAGTGGATGGTAGAGCGAGTCGAATCCGCCGAGCTGAAGGTATTGTTGCCGGTTGACCATGAACCCGGCCCCACATGCGAAAAGGGTTTGGCTGTCGTCTTCGGCGTCTTTCTCGTAAAGAAAGAAATGTCCGTCCTTAAAATAACCGCCACGATTGCCGTATAAAAAGGTGCTTTCGTCGAAGCTGAAAAACTTGCCGCTCACAGCGAAAGTTTCTTTTTCCTCGAATTTATTTGCCAGATGAAAAAGGGCTTCCTCGTGCAGTTTGACATCGTTGTTCATCGGCATCACGATGGGCGAGTCGGCCAACCCGACGGCGTAATTATTGGCTCCCTGAAAGCCCAGATTTTTTGGAGTACGCTCCCGTCTAACGGTGGGGAATTGATTGGCGAGAACGTCGAGACTGTTGTCGGAACTGCAATCGTCGATCACCAGTACTTCATAAGTGCGGGCCTTGTCGAAGGCAACCGCTTTCAATACGGAGGGGAGGCACTCTTTTAATAAATCGGCCCCATTCCAATTGGTGATAATGAGAGTGATGTCATTATTTTTCATGAGTTTTTCCCGGTGAAGAACCGGGAACAATGAACCAATCGTTGTATGGGCATCTTTAATAATTCAATATTATATCTTAAGGCAACTCGCGGACCCTTATTTTTTAAGGGCCACTCATGGCCAAAAGCAATTTTAACAGGTACCCTTAAGTGAAAACGTTACACGTTGAGCATTGACGGAAAATCACTGATTCAGATACAGAGAGTCAAACATGTCCGTTCGATCGCCAGACATTGTTTGATTTTTTATTTGCCTTCTACCTGAACGGAGGCAGGAATCATCAAGCTTTCGGTGTGTATTTGAATTTGCAGTAGGTTCCCAGTTTCATGAACATGTTGTTCAATTTCAAATCCACATAATCTTCTCTGGCCTTGGCTGGAATCTGATCGAAGCAACAGGCGGTTTCAATATAATCTGTGCGACCGAAACGGATGAAAAATTGGGCAAACCAGCACCTGTCCATTTTGTAAGTCCATTCTTTTTCATCGCAACGTTTGTGATCGAGCAAAAAACTTTCCCAGGAATAAATTGCGTCTATTTTTGGTGTCTGTTTTTCGACAAAAGTTTTGAAAGGATTGTCCGAAGATTTTTCCTCTGCAATTTCTTTTTCTCTTTCAGGCGCGGTCCATTCAGTGAGGGCTGAAGTGATCATTTTTCTGGCCTTGTCCTGGCGGACGTTGTAATCACCCAGTGTGTTATGTGTGGTGTACATGAATAAGGCAATGGTGGTCAGATATTGGATTTCTGGCTTGAGTGAGTCGCCATTTTCAAATTCCCAAAGCTGGATGAAGCTATCACGGATTTTACTTTTATCGATTTCGTATTCACCAGTTTCCAGCAATTCCAGTAAAGGGTCGACTCGTTGTCCAGGTTCGGCGTATGTTTTGTCCATATTCCTGCCATTTCAAAGTGTTAATAATAAAGCGTCAACCTAACATAGTTTTAAATTATGTATCAACAAGAATGAACGAGCGGTTGTTAGATGCTGAAGCCAGATGATCGCAGTGTAGTCTGACGTTTCAATTTCGTTGCAGAGATCTTCTATTGGCGACTCCGGTTGCGACCGCGGCTTTTTTAACGGCCTCCGCAACTTTTGGGGCAACCTCGGGATCGAAGGCACTGGGGATGATGTAGTCGGGTTGAAGGTAATCCGGGTGGATACAGTCCGCAATGGCTTGTGCCGCTCCCATTTTCATTTCTTCATTGATGGTATGGGCGCAACAATCGAGAGCACCTCTGAATATTCCGGGGAAGCAGAGGACATTGTTTATCTGGTTGGGATAATCACTTCTTCCTGTAGCCATGATTTTTACATGGGGCATGGCAAGCTCGGGCATGATTTCAGGAATAGGATTGGCCATGGCAAAGACGACCGGGTCCTTCGCCATTTTCTTGATATGCTCGACTTTTAATAATCCCGGCCCGGAAACTCCCATGAACAGATCGGCACCGGACATGACATCGTTCAGATCCCCTTTTTCATTATTGGGATTGGTATGATCGGCGAACCATTGTTTGGCGGGATTGAGATCGTTTCTACCTTTGTGTATGGCCCCGTTGCGGTCGCAGGCGATCAAATTTTTCACACCGAGTTGCATGATCATTTTAGAGCAGGCAGTGCCAGCGGCACCTGATCCCATGACAACGACTTTCAGATTTTCAGGCTTTTTATCCACGACTTTTAAAGCATTGATGAGGGCGGCTGTGATGACCACGGCGGTGCCATGCTGATCGTCATGAAATACAGGTATATCCAGCTCTTCTCTGAGACGTTGTTCGATTTCAAAACAACGTGGTGCTGAAATGTCCTCCAGATTGATGCCGCCAAATCCTGGGCTGATGTTTTTCACCGTTCGTATGATTTCTTCCGTGTCTTTGGTATCCAGGCAGATGGGGTAGGCGTCTACATTGGCGAATTCCTTGAACAACATTGCCTTGCCTTCCATCACGGGCATGGCGGCACAGGGTCCGATGTCACCCAGTCCCAATACGGCCGTTCCGTCACTCACGACAGCAACGGAATTCTTTTTGATCGTCAATTTATAGGCATCCGCAGGATTGTTGTGGATGGCCATGCAAATGCGCCCGACACCGGGGGTGTAGGCCATGGATAAATCGTCTCGCGTTTTCACCGGTACCCGATTTTTGATTTCAATTTTTCCACCGAGATGAATGAGGAAAGTTCGGTCAGACCAGCTCAATACTTCGAGCCCATCAATTTCTCCCAACGCCGTCACAATTTCCTCTCCATGCTCAGGATTAGCGGTGTAGATGCTGAAATCTCTTATCGAACCGGAATGTTTCAGTGGACGAACAATGTCTATGGAACCGACCGAGGCGTTTTTTTGAGCGATCAACTGTGTGGCTTGTGCAAGGGCGTGGATGGAGCCCGACATCTTTAAGCGGACTACGATGCTATTGCCTGCGTTAGAAGGAGCAGTTGGTTCTTTAGGAGAGTCGTTCATTGTGAATGTCCTTGGTCAGTTAGATGGGCGTTTTGCGCAGTATAACGCAAATCTTCGAGTGATTCGATGCATCAATTTTTCGGCTCCATTACGAATGGGGTCAACGTATATGAACTTCATACCTGCGTCTACGGCTCCCCCATCGGTGACATAATTGTCTCCTACCATGCAAACTTTTTCGGGATGGTTTATTTGCAGAACCTGCCGGACAGCGTAGTCAAACCCTTTGGGATCGGGCTTGGCCGGGGCATCCCGAACAATGGGTATATTGGTGAATTGTTCGAAACGATTGTCGTCGGCATTGGTGAAAATTGCTACCTTCAATCCGCATGCAACCAGATTCAAGGCATGACGGACATTTTCTTCGGGAAAGTGTTGACATCCCTGTGGACCCAGCACCCCGTCGGCGTCAAGAACAAGCCCCTGTATACCGTCCGCGATCAAATGTTCGGATGGAATATCTACGAATCGTTGGACAGAAAGATAGGTTGCCGTTCTTTCTGGATAAAAGGGAAGGGCGATAAAACGCCGAATTTTGCAAAATGTCAAACCTTCGCGACTTTTAGCAGAAGCCATTTGTAATTTTTAAGATAAAATTTTTCATTAATATTTCAATGCCATTGGATTGATTATACCCCTTTGAGGAAGGAAATTCTTGATGGGATACATGCTTGATTATCTTTGCCAGGAAGGCCAGGGAAGCTCTAACTATTTGAGATTTGTTCTTTCACCTCATTAATGCATCCAGGACAATAGCCCAGATAAGACTGTGTTTTCGCTTTTTCTTTCAAGTATGTTTCAATGGTTACCCAGTTTTCTTCATTGTGACTTTCATGAACATTTTTGCAGACCTTTTTACAAATCGCACAAAAATGCAGAAATTTTTCATATTCTGCAATTCGTCTTTTCTGGTCACAATATTCCAGGCACTTATTTACTTTGAAAGTAAGTTCTGAAGGCATGCAGGGCTTTTGAATATAATCATAGGCATTTAATTTCAATGCCTGTATCGCTGTGTCAAGAGAAGGGTTGCCTGTGATGATCATTACCAGAACATCGGGATCAATGGCTTTAGCCTGTTTTAAAACATCAATGCCACTGATATCTCCCATGTCCAAATCCAGAAGCAATAAATCGAACAACGAACCTTTGATTTTTTCAAGTGCATCAGCTCCATCCTTACAAAGAGTGATGTTATACCCATAAGGACTCAGGGTCTGAAAAAATAGATCCCGAAGAGTAGAGTCGTCGTCGGCGATCAAAATAGAGTGAGGAGTAATATCGGTCATTATATAAGATTTCTTAGATTTACAATTTATTGTATTATATTTTATCTTAAACCTTATTACACGGCAAGTTAATTAGAGCAGTTTAGGGTGAGTTGTAACGCTTGTCAGGCTATGATGCTTGGGCGTATTTTGAAAGTTATGAAACAATTTGGATTGTAATTTGAAAGTACGATGAATCGAGAGATCGGTAAATTTAGAAATATTCATCCAGGTGGCAGTGTATTTGTTATGGCATCGGGTGTATCTCTCAGTCAGTTGGATCTATCAAAGCTGAAGGGGAAGATGGTGATAGGGTTGAACCGTTCGGTTTTGATCTATCCCAATCCCAATTACCACTGCGTCATGGATTTGCGGCTTTTTAAACAATATTCAGAACTTCTGGAGAGTGTTCCTGAATTATTCACGTTTAAAGATAGACCTTTTGGCACAGAGTTGGAGTTGATTGCGGCGGAAGGATTTTCATGGAACCTCGAAAACGGAATTTATTCCGGCTATACCGTTTCCTATTTTGCTTTGCAAATTGCGGTATTTATGGGCTTCAAAAATATTTTCTATTTGGGACTCGACCTGAAGAACGTAGGTGAAAAAACACATTTTTTTGGGCATGATTTTCATTCGGCCAACCACGATCGAACTGAATTCCCAAAAATGATAAAGATGATGGAGTATGGTGCCGAAACTCTGAGAGATTCAAGGATTAAGGTCTATAATTGCAGTCCTATTTCCCAACTCAAAGGTTTTCCCTTTATGAGCTATGAAGAAGCCCTGGTTTATTTTTAACACTATAGTTTCAGGGTTGTTCCGAGAAGAAACAGGCTACATTTTTTTAGAAAAAATCGTTGCCTGAATGGATGGTCTTCTTAAGGCGAGGTTGAGATGTTTTTGTTTGAAGTGTGTTCGGTAGCGAAAATAAAATCCTCGGCTCCTGCTTCTCTGGCCATTCCTATTATTTTGCCGAAAAGTCCAAATTCAATGTTTTTGTCTGCCTGAATTTCTACAGTTTTTTTCTTATCCGAAGAAAACTGTTTTTTAAATTCCTCGGGCAGTGCTTCCGAATGTATTGTCACTCCGTCGATTTCGAGCGCACCGGTTTTAGAGATAACAAGTACAATACGTTCTTTTTCTATTTCATTGGAAGATTTGGCTTCTGGCAGATCAACTTGCATCTTGGATTTGGAAGCGGTCGATGTCAGCATGAAAAATATCAGTAGCAAAAAAACGACATTGATCATGGGAACCAGGTCCAGCCGAAAAGGTTCTCGCTCAGTTTGTTTGAATTTCAGCATGATATCTCAGTGCAAAATGTATTCGGATTAGATTTTAATTCAAATCACATAATAATTGAAAAATCTTTGGCCCCTGATTGTCGGGCCACGTCAAGTGCTTTTGCGAACAGATCGTAGGGCGTTTCCGGGTCGGATTCAATTTCTAAAATCTTATTGGTTTTACCCTGCAATTCAGTCTTTAGCTTTTCAGCGAGTTCCCCCAATGTCACCAAATCGTCATTGAGCCGAAAGGTCCCGTTTTTATGGATAGACAATCTTGATATTCTTTCTGGAGACGAAGAGGGAGCGATCCCGTTAGGTAAATTCACATCCATGCCCTGCCCAGGGGTGGCGAAAGTGAGCATGAAAAAAATCAGAAGCAGGAACACCACATCAATCAACGGGGCAAGATCTGTTTTGAATTTTTTCTTTTTTCTGGTTTCTATTTGAAACATGTTTTTAAAGCCCAGATTATATTCGTGAAGGAACTATTTCAGGTGCCAGATTGATGGAGTGATGTTTTTCCGAATCATTGGATTGTGATTGATTGTCGAGGAAATGGATAAACAGCTGACCGTATTTACTCATTTGAAAAGATACTGTTTCAATTTTTCGCTCAAAATAATGCAACATGACAACGGTGGGAATCGCGACGGCCAAACCTGCGGCAGTTGTGAGCAAAGCTTCCCAAATGCCACCTGCCAGTACACTGGGGTCCACCTGGCCCTGATATTGGGCAACTTTATTGAAGGCTTGAACCATGCCGATGACGGTTCCCAACAATCCCATCAAGGGGGAAATGGTCGCAATGACTTCAAGCCCACGAATATTTTTGCCGTAGTTGATCAGTTCTTCCTGACCTGCAAGGGATAATTTTTCTTCCAGCTTCCAGCGTGGCATATTCTGTTCAGTCAAACCGGCTTGAATTATTTTTGCCAGAGGATTGGGGAATTGACTGCAATGCGTCAATGCTTTTTCGACATTGCCTTTGTGGAGGAAGTCCTGTATCGCTTTATAAAACTCATCCATGTTGACAGACGAATTTTTAAAAAAGATCAGACGCTCGATGATAATAGCCAGGGCGATTATAGAGCAAAGGCATATTGGAATCATGATGATTCCGCCTTTGCCAATCAAGTCTATTGTCGATTGTAGAAATCCAGTAGTCTCATTCATTATTTTTTTCTCACTTTAATCGGTGCCTGTTGCATCGGTGTTAATTTATTGATCCTGCACCATGTCGGGTTTGCCGTCAAAATTACGGTCGAGTTCAATTTGGCTTAGCTTTCCAGCGGCGTCATAGTGCTCCCAGCGGTCAACCTTGTCGTCTCCGTTGGAGTCGTATTCAACTTTTTGGACCGCGTTGGATTCTGAAAAGTATTGCCATTGTTCGGGACGTCCGTTGCCATCGATATCAAAAGCCACACGCTCAATTTTACCGTTTGCTGTGAAATAATCCCATCGATCTACTTTTCCGTTATTGTTTGTATCGCGTTCGATTCTCGTGATTTTTTCATTGGCATCGAAAAATGTCCAAGAGTCCATTTTCTGATCGTTGTTTTCGTCAAATTCTATTTTGTTCAGTTTCCCATTCTCACCATAATATTCTTTGGTATCGATCGAACCATTCAGTTTTGTGTCCCTTTCAATTCTGTCTACCTTGCCATTTTGCGCGTAGTATTGAAAATGGTCCATCACACCGTCATAGTTTGTGTCAAATTGAACCAGCTCCAGTACTTTGTCAGATCGGAACAGTTCGATCTGGTCAACTTTCCCATCATGATTATTGTCGTATTCAATTTTTTGGACGATTCCATTTGCATCCTTATGATGCCACTGATCGATTTTTCCGTCGAAGTCAGAGTCCATCTTCGTGATGCCAGCATGTGCCGGTATTACTGAGAGCAAAGTGGCTGTTAGAATCAGACCTTTGATGAAGAATTTATTTTTGTTGTTCATTTTAATTTCACCTCATTACAAACGAAATGGGAATCTTAATAGTCATGGTTTGGAGTGCCAGCCGAACGGGAATCGGATTATAAGGTCCGGCTTTTTCTACGGCACGAAGGGCCTCTGTATCTAAAATAGAGTGACCAGATGATTCATTGATGGACAAGCTTTTAACGGTTCCTTTACTGTCCACTTGAAAGGCAACAACGACTCTACCTTCGATTTCCTTTTGTCTGGCCAGACTGGGATATTTTTTTACGAGTTTGACTTTTTCCAATATGGTTGAAGCATATTCCTTCCAGATCAAATTGAATTCATCCTCAGATAGAGTTTCTTTTTTTATAGTTTCTATCGGGGCCATTGCTCTGGGTCCGACATTTGGGGAAAGGCTTGCGACTTCGAAACCTCGTATCAGATCGGAGGGTCTGCGACCGTTTTGACCTTTGCTGATGATTTTAGATCCTTCAACTGTTTTTGCCTGAATCTGTGTGAATGCGTTGGCTATGCCTCGCGCTGCGATCAATTGAGTTTTTTGGACTGAAGTTTGGTTTTGGGAGAAATTGGAATAAGTGTGTTTGGGTTGCGTTATGAAATGACTGCTCTGCGAACCAGAATTAAAAGAAACCTGAACGATTCTTGCCCGTTGCGAAGGAGCGTTGTTTGTGGGGCTGAATATTGGCTTTGCTATTTCCCTGTAAGTATTCTGTGAAGTGTTGCTCAAAACAGTTTGTACAAGCCTTGCGCGACTGTTTGTTTGGGATTGCGTAAAGCTATTGACAGATGGAATTGCTTGGGCTGAAACGGCATGCACACTCATTGAGGCAGTGACTTCTCGCTTGGGTTGGATCAATGTGGGTGTAGCTATGGGTTCCGGTCTAGATAGGGGGGTCATAGCGGTAACAGGTGCGATTGCTTGAGGCAAATGAACGCTGGGACTTGGGTTTGTTTTTTTGACGATCTCGACAGATACCTGTTTTGCTAAAGGGCGAGCGGCGACTTCAACAGGCTTTATCTGAGGTTTGATGATTTTGGGACTGGGTTTGGCAAGGAGTTCCTTTTTTGGAACCGGCTGTATTTCAGGTTTCTTTTTAAAGTCAAGACGCACCGTTTCCCATTTTTTCTTGGGTGGTTTTATGACGGGGGAATCCTGATCTGGAAGCGACAAAGCAGGCAGAAGCATCAGGTGTAAGCCCAGTGAAAAAATTAAGGCGTGTTTTAGTTTGAATGATTTGATAGAGATCATGGCAATGTTTGCGTGTAAGGTTTGAGCTTTGACTGAATGATTATTTCAGCCGACCTCTGCATAGAACTGCTTTCGGGCCATCTTCACCAATTTCTGTCCAAGTCGCATAGATCCTTCCTCCACTTCCAGGGTATAACGAAGGATAGGAAATACTGTCTCCCAGAAATGGTAATTTTTCTGGTTTGGATGGCTTCCCATCAGCAATTTTTACCAGCCAGGGCTGTATGCTTCCCCATCCATTGTTTGTGTTTGGCTCCCGGCCTTGAAAAATCAGCCAGGGTTCCCCTTCAATGATCTGCATGTCCGGGTGATTGGCGTCATAAACGTTTCCCTGTATCTCGCCAAGGTAATCAAAACTTTGACCGTTGTCAGAGGACACAGCCGCCTTCAATGCGGCTTTGTTGTTCGCACCGCTGTACCATGCGACGTATAACTTCCCATGGGTGAAATTCATTGCAGGCCCTGAATGAGCGCAACCGTTGACCTTCCAACCTTCTTTAGTGACACGAGTTTCTTTAGACCAGGTCTGTCCTTTGTCCGAAGAACTCGCAACCACAATGAAACGATTGTCACCTGAATAAACGTGACGCCATGCGATGAATACCTGGCCGTCATTTCCAAAGGCAAGGGCAGGGCGACAACAGGGGCAGATCGCGCCTGCTACCTTAATATTCGCTCCAAACGTTTTGCCTTGATCAAAAGATCGGGCAATGTATAGAGAAGAGGTTCCAGCCGGATTTGTTTCCTTGTCACGACCATCGAGCCAGGCTATATAAATTGTCCCATCAGGACTCACACTCATGGTTTGAAAGTTATATGAAGTCTTCTCAGGTCCATCCGTTATTTTGATTTCAGGACTGAAACTTCTACCAAAATTCATGGAACGTGAAAACATGATGGAGTCGCCACCCTGCCACAGGGCAAACATGCCTATGCCCGGACCTTGCTGAATGATGGGATCATTTTCTCCATGGGCACTGATGCCGGCCTGATTAATGGGATAGGCTTTTGCAAAGGTATCCCCCATGTTGTGCGAACTGGTATACAAGAGGTTTTGTTGCCCGTCTTCATTCCGTTTGGCGTAAATAAAATTCATCCCCTCAGAAGTTTTCAAGATCATATCGAGACCATTGCCTTCGCTGACAACTTTTGGCTTGCTTTCCCAAGTGGCTAAAATATTTTGATCTTTCAGGGCCTTGTTCTGAATATCCCCTTCGGTCACTGTTTCCGGTGCATTGTTGACTGGCAGTCCCGAACATGAAATGAAAACAAATGAAAAAAATAACGTGATAAAACCCGGCACTGCGTAGAATTTGTTTTGAATGTGCATAATGCAACCTTTTATATCCAGCTTGTTTGTCCAATTACATGTGAAAAACAGTCCCAGCTTTTAAAGCGGGAAATATCTTCTGTTAAACCGCTCGGATCATTGATGAAGAAAATGAAGCGAAACGACGTTCAGACCCGAAGTTCATCTACCAACGGTCGCAATCAGGGTGAATAGGCAGTTTATGACTGACTGCAATCATGGATTCGTAGAAACGGTCAAACTCTAAAAAAAAGAGAGCGACAACGACTCGATGAGACGCATCAAACCTTAACAACTGAAAGAAAATTTAAAGTATGGAAAACGGGCGTTTTACAGAAAGCGGGGAGGGGGGTCGCTTAGGTCAGATACGGGGTACTTTTCTGATGATCGAATAGAGTGGATTTTGTGGGCGGTAGACGAAACAGTCGGTATGAAAAACTCGGATTTGATCAGGTCCTTGGCATGGGAAAAGACTTTTGCCGGGAGAGAACCGGGTGAATGACTGTTGCAACTGGAATAAAGACCAAAATCGCGATGAGCCGTCAAAGGTTTTTGCTTATGTGGACAAAATTTCTCGGCACTGTGATTTTTAAGAATACAGTGCAGGGAAAGAGGACTTTCCGTTTTGCTGAACGGTGAAACCCCATCATGGTTGTCATGAATGGCCTGAAAATCATGCGTATGCACATGTGTCATCGCATGAGCATTGGAAATGCCCCAAAGCGAAAAAAACAAGAAAAATAAGAAGGTAACTTTGCGCAAGATTTTGAACTTTCAGGCAGTGATTGACAACATCATAAAATAAAGTTTATTAAGAGAAAGCTAGCTCCATTAGTTAAAGTTGTCAAGGTATTTCAACACAATAAAGACATAATTTAAATTAAAAATCAGGACGATTTTTGCATCCTGATTTTTTTAATGAACTTAGAGAGGTGTTTAAATATCGCAGGTACTTTTTAAAGAATCGATAAATTTTGATCCATTCTGCCAGATGGATTATAAACCCGATTTATTTCAAGAAACGCACACGCTAGTAACTTGCCAATTAACTTGTTTTCATTTATGATGTCAAAGGTTTACCAGCCAGTAAACTTTATTTCATCCTTTCGTTTGGTTCTACCTTTTAATCATCATCAGAGACTCCGGCAAATGCCGGTTTTTTTTGTTAATAGTTTTCCTGAATCAGGAGTTTTTTGCATGGACAATATTTTACTGGGAGTCATTGGCGGGAGCGGACTTTACAAGATGAAGGATCTTACAATTCTTGAAACGCGCACCGTGGAGACGCCGTTTGGATCCCCTTCAGATGAAGTGGTGATTGGCGAACTCAATGGAGCCCGATTGGCTTTCATCCCCCGTCATGGAACGGGACATAGTATTCCACCCTCTGAAATCAACTACCGCGCGAATATCTACGCCATGAAAAAGTTGGGGGTAGATCGTATTGTTTCTATCAGTGCAGTCGGAAGCATGAAAGAAGAATATCCACCTGGACATTTTGTTATTCCCGACCAGTTCATTGATCGCACCCATCGCCGAATTTCTACTTTTTTTTCAAACGGAATTGTCGGGCATGTCAGCTTTGCAGACCCGGTGTGTTCCCAGCTTTCAGACATGCTTGAAGAAGCGGCAGGGCTAGTCGGAGCCCAGGCGCATCGTGGCGGAACTTATATCTGTATTGAAGGGCCACAATTTTCCAGCCGAGCCGAGTCGAATGTTTATCGGCAATGGGGTGTTGACGTGATTGGTATGACCAACGTTACAGAGGCGAAACTTGCCCGTGAAGCTGGAATTTGCTACGCCACTCTGGCACTGGTCACGGATTACGATTGCTGGAAAGTCGAAGAGGAAGAAGTGACCCTCGCGGCTGTGTTGGAAATCATGCATAAAAATGTTGAGATGGCGCAGAAGGTACTCAAGGAAGTTGCCGGAAAAATGGTTGCAACTCCGCCTTGGGATTGCAGACAAGCCTCAGCGAATGCGATCGTGACCAACCGGGATTTGGTGCCAGAAAAATTAAAGAACGATTTATCTATTTTATTCGACGATCTAAAATAACGTCACCACCCGTCGGCGATTTCGAGTCCGGCCTGTAATTTGAGGAAATATGCTGAATAGAAGCGAATCTGAAAAACTTTTTATCCGCGCCAAGGAGCACATTCCCGGTGGTGTGAACAGCCCCGTACGTGCATTCAATGCAGTGGGGGGGCATCCTCTCTTCATCGAAAAAGCAAAGGGCGCACGTATCACCGATGTAGATGGTAACGTATACATTGACTATGTAGGGTCCTGGGGACCTTTGATACTGGGACACGCGCATCCAAAGATTGTCGAAGCTGTGATCTCGCAAGCGAAAAAAGGTACCAGCTTCGGGGCACCTCATATCGCTGAAATTGAACTGGCCGAAAAAGTGACTTCGGCCATTCCCTCCATGGAAACCGTTCGCATGGTCAATTCGGGAACCGAAGCAGTGATGAGCGCAATCCGGCTTGCACGGGGCGTGACAGGGCGAGATTTGATCGTTAAATTTGAAGGCTGTTATCACGGCCATGCAGACAGCTTGCTGGTCAAAGCCGGTTCCGGTGTCGCTTCGTTGGGAATCCCGGACAGTCCAGGGGTTCCTGCCGATTTAGCAAAACAGACCTTGACGCTTCCCTACAACGATTCTGAAAAAGTCCGTGAATTGTTTGCCCTGAGAGGGAAAGACATTGCCTGTCTGATTGTAGAACCCATTGCAGGCAATATGGGAGTGGTTCTGCCGAAAGAGGGATTTCTGCAAACTTTGCGCGAAGTCACTCAGGAAAACGGTGCGCTTCTTATTTTTGACGAAGTCATCACAGGGTTTCGCGTGGCCCTGGGTGGAGCGCAACAAATATACGGCATCAAGCCGGACTTGACCTGTCTGGGCAAAATCATTGGCGGCGGTCTGCCCGTGGGTGCCTACGGTGGACGCAAAGATATCATGAACAACATTGCACCGCTGGGTCCGGTTTATCAGGCCGGAACCCTTTCTGGCAATCCGTTGGCCATGGTGGCTGGAATTGCGATGATCGATGTTCTTTCAGATCCCGCTGTTTATGAAGAACTTGACAGAAAAGCCGAAACCTTGTGTGCAGGGTTGCTGGGACATGCAAAAAGGCTCGGAATACCAGCACAAATCTGTAGAGTGGGTTCGATGTTTTCGATGTATTTTACCGATCAGAATATCGTCGATTTTGCTTCGGTAAAAACCTCTGATGCTGAATTCTTTAAACGGTACTTCAATGCTTTGCTGGATGAAGGCGTTGCAATCGCTCCATCACCATTCGAAGCAGGATTTGTCAATACAGCCCATACCGATGAAGATATACAGTCGACCCTGAAAATAGCCGGAAGGGCTATGGAAAAGGCGATGGCTTGAATCTCCGTCACTTATATAATGAGAAAAATATTGAATAGGGGTGTTTCATGAGTGAAATAGCAGGATTGCAAGCAAGGCAAGTGCTCGATTCTCGCGGTAACCCAACGATTGAAGTAGATGTTTTGCTTGATTCGGGTATCAACGGTCGTGCCATGGTTCCCTCTGGAGCTTCCACCGGTTCTCGTGAAGCGGTAGAGCTTCGCGATGGTGATCCCAAGCATTACATGGGAAAAGGAGTTCTGAAAGCTGTCAAGAACGTCAATGAGAAAATTTTACCCGAAATCGTCGGGATCGAAGTGACAGAGCAAATTTTGATCGATCGACTCATGATCGAAATGGATGGCACCAAAAATAAAAGCAAACTGGGTGCCAACGCCATCCTTGGAGTTTCATTGGCCGTGGCCCGGGCCGCTTCAAATGAGTTGGAAGTGCCTTTGTTTCAGTATATCGGTGGCACCAATGCGAAAGAACTTCCCGTGCCAATGATGAATGTGCTCAATGGCGGTGCGCATGCCGACAACAATGTAGATATACAGGAGTTCATGATCGTTCCCATCGGTGCCCGTAGCTTTTCACAGGCTTTGAGAATGGGAACAGAAATTTTTCATCATCTCAAATCAGTGCTTAAAAGTAAGAAATACAACACTGCGGTGGGTGACGAAGGGGGTTTCGCGCCAGATTTGAAATCCAACGCAGAAGCCATTGAAGTCATTCTCCTGGCGATCAAGTCGGCAGGTTATAAAGCTGGAAAAGACGTTTGCCTGGCTCTCGATGTGGCCGCAAGTGAACTTTATTCCAAGAAAAAGTATAATTTGGCTGCGGAGAAAAACGCCAAATTGAGCACCGAAGAGATGGTTGATTATATTGCAAGCTTGACTGCTAAATATCCGATCATCAGCGTTGAAGATGGCTTGGACGAAAGTGATTGGGCGGGTTGGAAGCAATTGACGGATAAAATAGGGGACAAGGTTCAAGTAGTAGGGGATGACGTATTCGTTACCAACACTGCAATTTTGAAAAAAGGCATTCGCGATGGCATTGCCAATTCAATATTGATCAAAGTCAATCAAATTGGAACGCTTACAGAAACTCTGGATGCGGTTGAGATGGCAAAGCGGGCAGGGTACACCGCTGTTATCTCCCATCGTTCCGGTGAAACAGAAGATTCTACTATCGCAGATTTGGCCGTAGCGGTGAACGCGGGGCAGATCAAAACAGGATCGCTTTGTCGGACCGATCGAGTCGCCAAGTACAATCAATTGTTAAGAATTGAAGAAATCCTTGGCGATACCGCTGTATACCCCGGCAAAGACGCCTTTTATAATTTATCCCAATTTCGTTAACCTTTTGATAGAATAAGCAGTAGGCGTTTTAAAGTAGGGTTACCACCCTGTATAGGTTTTCACCTTGCAGGGTGGTCTTTAGAAAATTTTATTTTTACCCGCATTGGCACTATGGGAAACTATTTTATTTTCATCTGCTATTTGAAGCTTTTTAATCATGAATAATAAATCGACTTACTCCAAAGTCATCCTCCTGAATGCCACGTTTTTTTTGGTGATGATGGGTGTGGCCGTTTTTCATGAAGATGGAATCCTTACCGTGTTCAAATTCGAAGGTCAAATGGACTCACTAGAGAGCAGTAACGAGGCCCTTCGCAAAGAGAACGAGCAACTGCAAAGAAAAATCAATGCCTTGCGGAGTGACCCGTATGCCATTGAAAAGATAGCCCGTGAAAAGCTTAATTTAGCGAAACCCGATGAGAAGGTGTATCGAATTCTTCCCTACAAATCCTCCCGACGCCCTCCCGCCTGAGGGCAGATATTTTAAGTAAACTCTTTACCTAAATCTACCGATAAAACCTTCATGGATGTGATTGGTTTGATAATTTACCTTTTGTAATTTATAGAGTTATCAGTCTAACCCCTCTTAAATAAAAAAAATTGTCGCCGGGAAGAGTGATTTTACATTCTCTGGCCCTGTATTTTTTTTTAAAAAATCCATATTATGGCACGAAAAAAAAATCAAAAAAGTGCAATAAGATATTGATATTTCTAAGATAAATGGTAAAGTAGACATCATTCGAAAACAAAATATTTCTGTTGCTATCTCGGTCACCCACAGGGCTTTGTGGTCAATGTTGGGACGAGATTATTGCAAAACTTTTTGTCATTTTAACCAAGTTCAATGACAGTTTGCAGGGAATTTTTTGGGTAATTCGTTTGAGTCTTCAAGATTGAGTATTTCTAATACGTTCGGAGGAGATATGACCAAGCAAGACATTATAAATCGTGTGTGCAATAAAGCAGATTTGTCTAGAGCCAAGGCTGAAGAAGCAGTGGAAACTGTTATTGAGCTGATCAAGGAATCTCTAGGAGCAGGGGAGCCTGTAATTTTGAGGCGATTTGGGACTTTTCAGGTTCGTGCCAAAACCAAACGAATGGGTAGAAATCCCAAAACGGGTGAAGAGGCAGAAATTACAGCACGAAGAGTGGTTCGGTTTAAATCGGGAAAGCACTTTAAAAGTGCTGTGAACGAAGAAGATTGATTAAAAAGTTTCAAGCAGTGCAAAATACAAATTTATAAAATCATCATCGCATCGCCGTAACTGAAAAAACGATATTTCATTTTCACCGCTTCCTCATAAGCACCTTTAATCAGGCGGGTTCCTCCGAAAGCACACGTAAGGAGGAACAATGTGGATTTAGGGAGATGGAAATTTGTCAGTAGTAGGTCAGTATTTTTGAATACATGACCGGGGTAAATAAAGATTCCAGTCCTGCCACAAATCCCCCCCTTTTGGGGCATATCCTTTAAATTTATTGATTCCAACGTTCTCAGGCTGGTACTTCCTACAGCAAGGATTGCCTGTTGCCTGTCTTTTGCCGTTCGGATTTTCCCCAAGTTTTCTGTTGAAATTTCAAACGCCTCCTTTTCCATGATATGTTCAGTGATTTCTTCCGTTCGTATCGATTGAAAAGTACCGGGTCCGACCCTTAGAGTGACATAAGCTGTATCAATTTGATTTTGGGACAGTTTTTCCAATAACTCAGGCGTGAAATGCAAACCCGCCGTCGGTGCCGCGACAGCCCCTTCATTTTCAGCAAAAACTGTTTGGTACCTTTCCCTATCGAGAAGGTTCAAAGCAGGGGAGTCGTCTTTTCCTCTTTTTATATAAGGAGGCAGTGGCATACGTCCCAATCGACTGAGTTCTGCTGACAAATCATCTGATTCAATAAATTTTAGCACTGCGTAAGAACCCTCTCTGCTCAGGAAGGTCGCTTTTAACGAGCCTGGTGGGAAATTCAAGACATCACCGGCCCTCAACTTTGAAAGTCCTTTGAGCAAAGCCCTGCAAGTGCCATTGATGACCGGACTCGTCAGTAAAACATCTACCTCACGGCCTGATTTCTCAACAAAACCGTAGAATTTGGCAGGAGTCACCTTCACATTGTTAAGAACCATCAAAGGACTGTTTCGCAAGAAACCTGGCAAGTCGTTGAAACTGTGATGTGAAACAGTCTCGGTTTGACGATCTACAACCATCAGGCGAGAGGCATTGCGCGATGCGGGGGGCACCTGTGCGATCAATTCAGAGGGCAATTCAAAATCAAAGTCAGACAGTCTCAATGGAATTTTAAACCGGGTAATGGTGAATAATACTTTATTTATCAGGTAATTATAAAACGAGCAAACAGGAATGGCAAAAAGGCTCAGTAAAAAATTATGTTTAAATAAAAAAGCGAAGCATAGCATTTTGTTTTACCTAATAACCAATTAAACTTATAAATTCAGACCTTAAAATACCGTATGATTTTTGCTCTCAAAAGCTCAGGATAGTTATATTTTATTGACCCTAAGCAGGTTTTATATTATCCTTCAAACGTTTAGATTAAGAAGGATAAATTGAGTAGTAAATACTGTACTTGTTCTTTGAGGGGAAATAATGTTGAAATTTATAAAATCTATTAGCTTGGTCTGGGTTGCCGTCTTTTTGGTGATGGGGAGTTCAGGCGATGCGTTGGCCAAAAAGAAGAAAAAAGTACCTTTGACACCCAAATTTGTTGGTGCTGTTAAATGTAACGGAAGTTGTCACGATCCATATTATCAAGGTTGGAAGAAGTCTCCTCATGGTGGCACTTATAATTTATTGAAACCTGGTGAAAGAGCAGAAGCCAAAAAGCGCGTCAAGCTTGATCCAGAAAAAGATTACACAACCACTCCGCTTTGTTTGCGTTGTCATACAACAGGTTATGGTCAAACAGGTGGATTCAAGCCGTCTGATTCTAAAAAGCCAAGCCCGATCGATCCTACAGAGCCGAATTTAGAACAGGTCGGTTGTGAAATGTGTCATACCGTCGCGGGTGGTTCCCAAATCCGGGTGGTTATGAAGAACACCAAGGGCGATTTCAAGAAGGCAGATACTGAAAAATACGGTCAACGCTGGGATTATGCCAACGTATGTACCCGTTGTCATACACACCCCAACACTCCTTTTCAGCCAAGTGTTCACGACAAATACAAGTTCAATTTTGAAGAACGCAAGAAAAAGGTTCATCAATTTGAGAAGTATGTGACTGAAGACAACATCGATCAAAAACTTCAAAAGAAGGAAGATCGTGCTAAGGAAGTGGGCCAAACCGAGAAAACTCCGCTTGTGATCGAAGATTTTGAAATCGTCGAGAAGAAGGGAAAAGAGAAGTTGAAATTTAAGAAGGGAACACTTCCCTACAATAAAGTTTCAAGTAAAGAGAAAAAGAAGTTCAAAAAGGCTCATGGCAAGAAGTATAAAAAAACGAAAGAATGGGAAGAATTTATAATGAATCGTGAGAACTACAACTACAAAAAATAGCCAGCTTGGTTTATTTGAGGTAGTCGTCAGGTTCTATCTATCCTGATCTTTTAGCAGGTTTTTATAGAGAAAGGTCTGGTCCAAAACGGACCAGACCTTTTTTTATGCAGAATAATTTCGAACATTCCGTTAAGAAAATAATGTCACTAAAAGAATTCAAAAAGAAAATACTCTGTATCGGTGCCGGCTATGTTGGCGGGCCTACGATGACCGTCATTGCCAACAAATGCCCAGAATACAAAGTTACGGTTGTAGATATCTCTAAACCTCGTATCGATGCCTGGAATTCGGAAGAGCTTCCGATTTATGAGATAGGATTGAAAGAGCGTGTCCTCTCTTCAAGAGGGAAAAATCTGTTTTTTTCCACAGATGTTGATAAAGAAATTGAAGAAGCGGATATTATTTTTGTTGCTGTCCATACTCCGACCAAGACATTTGGAGAGGGGGCAGGCAGGGCCGCTGACTTGCAGTTCATAGAAAAGACCGCACGTCGGATAAAGGCTGTTGCCAGAACCCCGAAAATTGTTGTCGAAAAAAGTACCCTTCCCGTTCGCGCCGCAGAAACTTTGGCGACGATTTTACACTCTGGCGAACATGAGGTTCGTTTTGAGATTTTATCCAATCCCGAATTTATGGCCGAAGGAACAGCGATTCAGGATATGGAGCATCCAGACAGAATTCTTATCGGATACAACGAATCTGAAAGCGGACGTCTGGCACGGGATGAATTGATGAATGTCTATCTGAACTGGGTGCCACGCGAAAAATTGATCACGACCAATTTGTGGAGCAGTGAGCTCTCGAAGCTTGTTTCTAACGCATTTCTGGCGCAGAGGATTTCATCCATCAACAGCATCGCCGCCCTGTGTGAAGAAACTGAAGCGGATGTGGTTGAAGTGGCGAATGCGGTGGGAAAAGATTCACGCATTGGTTCCAAATTTTTGCGCGCGGGAGTCGGTTTTGGTGGCTCCTGCTTTCGTAAAGATATCCTACACTTGGCCTATTTGTGTGAATACTACGGTTTGATCGAAGTGGCTCGTTTCTGGGAGCAGGTCGTCACGCTCAATGATTACCAAATCGGGCGTTTTGTGAAACAAATCCTTCAAGCCATGTTCAATACGCTCGTCGGTAAAAAAATAGCCCTGTTTGGCTATGCGTTCAAACCCGATACCAGTGATACGCGCGATGCACCCGCAGGTTATATTTGTCACCACCTGCTCAAGGAAAAAGCCAAACTCTCTATTGTAGACCCCTACGCACTTGATAATGCCCGGACGGAATTGCCCGGGGACGAAGGCATTGAGTTTGAAAAAGACCCGTACAAGGCTATTCAGGGCGCACACGCCATCGCTCTTGTTACGGAGTGGGATTGTTTCCGAGATCTGGATTACAAGCGTATTTTTTCAGAAATGGAAAAACCCGCTTTCATCTTCGATGGGCGCAACCTTTTAAACCATCAGGCATTGTTTGATATAGGTTTTAATGTCTACGCTGTAGGCAAACCACCTCGCAGTCATTTGTAATAATACAGATCAAGATAGTATAAGCTTCTGGGGAGCATCCTTTAAGGATGCTCCTTTTTTGGTTTCCCCCCATCCCTTGCACTTCAATTTATCATTTTTGAGTGTATCGCTATCAACACTATTTTATTTAAGGCTTTAAAACTTCCATGCTTTTATTTAACCTTGTATGTGTATTTAAATTGTATTGAGAAATCTCAGTTCCAGCGGAAATTCTTAAATATTTGAAAAGATAATTAAGAAAAAAAATATGAAATATGCGATGGGAAAAACCAGCCTCAAGCTGAAATTTATAATATTGATCGTTGTCATGGCAGTCATTTTCACAGCCAATTTTTTAGTGCTCAATCGAGTGACGGATGAAATTCAGATAAACTGGACAGATTATCTGGAGCAAATTTCAGAGCGAAAAAAAGACTTGATGGCGATCAAGTCTCAGCTTGGTTATGGAGGGGGTATCCATAATTTTAAAAATTATATTCTTCGTCGAGATGCCAAATACTTCGAGGCGGCGCACCAGAAAATCACTCAGGCAATAGAGATTGTCAAAAACTATGGTTTGATTGAGGGGATATCCAGCGAGGAAAGAGCTTCTCTGGACACTTTGCTGATCGTTTTTGAAAAATATCATTCGGCTTTGTTGAAGGCAAAGTCAATGTTTGAGAATGGGAAACTTTCCAGTGAAGTCGATCCTTTAGTAAAAATCGAAGATGCTCCCGCGCTGGAAGCTTTCGTTACATTGGAGAAGGTTTATGATGAGTTGACTTCAAACACGACTCAGAAAATCAGTGAGAGTATTTCCCGATCTCTCAATACTCTGGTTGGAAGTTTAACTTTTGCGTTCCTTGTGATCGTCGTTTTTTCGATAGTGATTGCAAGATCCATGACCAAACCGTTGGAAATTGCACTCGATGAGGCGAAGAAAATTCAAAGTGAATTGGAACTTGCCAGCGAGGCGGCGGAAGCTGCAAATCTGGCGAAAAGTGTTTTTATAGCGAATATGAGTCATGAAATTCGAACTCCAATGAATGCGATTTTGGGTTACAGCCAAATCCTTCTTCGTGATGTCGCGCTCACAAATGATCAAAGAAATGGGATTGAAAATATTTATAATGGAGGGAATCATCTCTTAGGGTTGATCAACGATATTCTGGATATATCCAAGATAGAATCTGGAAGCATGGAATTGAACGAAAACGATTTTGATTTGCAATCGACGATAGAGTGGTTGTCCAGAATGTTTCAAGTTCGCTGTGCAGAAAAACGTTTGACCTGGCAAGTGAACACTCTACCAGGCGATGCTGTGACGCTTCGAGGAGACGAAGGAAAGCTGAAGCAGACATTGATCAATCTTCTTGGCAATGCCGTGAAATTCACTCAAACAGGCACCGTGTCACTGCGAGTTTTAAAAAGCGAAGCGGACTTGTACCGATTTGAAGTCGAAGATACCGGGCCCGGCATTGATTCTCTAGCTTTGAAAGATATTTTTTCACCTTTCAAACAAGGGTATTCCGGTTTGCGAGAAGGCGGTACGGGGCTTGGGCTCGCGATTGCAAAAAAACATGTGGAACTCATGAATGGACAATTGAACCTTGAAACTCAACTGGGCAAAGGGACAAAATTCTATTTCTCTATCCCGTTACCGAAGGCCAAAAAATCAGAGGACGAACTGGTTAAAAAGGTGACAAAGGATCGCTTGATATTGGGATTGGCCCCAGGTCATCAGGTAAAGGCTCTGGTTGTGGATGATAATATTTTTAACCGAGAGATTTTGAGCCAGGTACTGAAGGAGATCAATATAGAAGTGAGAGAAGCAGAGAATGGGAAAATAGCTCTGAACAAAGTTCTGGAAGAAGATTATGACATAGTTTTTATGGACATGCGAATGCCTGTCATGCGGGGAGAGGAAGCGGTAGAAAAGATACAGGAAAAACTTGGGAAAGATAAACCCAAAATTGTAGCCATTACAGCCTCGGTACTTTCGCACGAGAGAGACAATTTTTTAGCTATGGGCTGTCACAGCTTTATTTCAAAACCATTTCAGATACATGAGATTTTTCAATCTCTAAAAGAACTTCTTGGCATTGAATATATGTATCAGGAGGGGGATGCGGCTAAAATTGGGAATGTTACAGAGTTTGATTTCCCTGAACTTTCTAAAATCAGAATTCCGGAAGATCTACGGATACGCCTCCAAGCAGAGGTGGAGCTTTATAAAGTGACTGAGGTGGAAAAAATTTTACAAGAGATATCCCAAATGGGAGAAGATGGACGATTACTGGTAGAACACCTTCAGATTTTTTTGAAAAATTATGACATGGAAGGAATTTTGGATGTTCTAAGAAAAATTAATCATGTATGATTACATTTTTGTAATGTCTCATTTTCCTCGAATTTTGCAGGAAAGACTTTTAACTTATCAGGCCGCTTTTTTCCTTTTGCACTTTGTTTGAGCTCGCTTTCGACAAGATTTTTTTGAGAAGGTGAATGCTTCCGGGTGTGGTTTCGGCGATGGCGTTGTCGTCCAAATCCGGTTCCCGATATCATCCACCGATGTGGGGGCAAACAGAGGCGCACACATAAAAATCCAAGTCTGTTTGAAATCTCTATTAATACTATTTTCTTTTACCCAATACCGGGTGAGAAATAAATCTTGAATGAATCTTCATTCCATAAAATAAGCGATTGATTATGATTATTGATGCAATACCGATTGGCAAAGAACCTCCCTGGGATATTAACGTGATCATTGAAGTTCCATTTGGTCGAGAACCGGTAAAATATGAAATGGATAAGAAATCCGGTGCGCTATATGTGGACCGCGTGATGCATACTTCGATGCGTTATCCCTGCAATTATGGCTTTGTGCCTCACACACTGTCTGATGATGGTGACCCTATTGATGTTCTCGTAGCATCTCCTGTAGAATTTTTGTCAGGTTGTATCGTCCGATGCCGACCGATCGGAGTTCTGGAAATGGAGGATGAAAAAGGACCGGATGAAAAAATCCTGGCCGTTCCTGTGGATGAGCTGAATCCTTATTATGCACATGTTCAACAACACACCGATTTGCCTGAAATTCTGCTGAAACAGATCGCGCATTTTTTTTCACATTACAAAGATTTAGAAGATGGCAAATGGGTCAAACTTGCAGGATGGGAAGGCGCAGATTATGCCGCGGATCTGATACAAAAAGCCATCGAAAGAGCGTCTGCTTAAAGACCGGATTGATAAAGTTTACTCAGTCGTTTTCTAAAACAATGGTTTTAGGGAACGACTGTTTATTTCCTCTGCCTTTGGGATTTTAGGGCTTGATTGGAAGCGGGTAGGGGACAAAAAAATAGCCTGATTTTCACGATCTCTTGTGAAAATCAGGCTTCTTTTTTAGCAAATGGTTTTGCGCTTAAGCCACTTTTTTGTTTTTTGAACGCTTGCGCTCGTTTTCGTCGAGGATTCTCTTGCGAAGGCGAATGCTATTGGGTGTGATTTCAGCGATCTCGTCTTCGTTCAAGTAACCCAGAGTTTGCTCCAGACTCATGAGACGGGGAGGTGAAAGGCTGATGTTCTCATCCGAGCCTGAAGCTCGCATGTTGGTCAGCTTTTTTTCACGGCAGACATTCACGATCAAATCATTGTCCTTGTTATTTTCCCCAATCACCATACCGGCATAAACTTCATGACCCGGGCCGATGAAAAGAGTCCCGCGGTCTTGCAGATTGTACAAAGAGTAACCCGTTGAATAACCATTGTCCATAGACAGCAGTACGCCGTTGTTCCTTCTTGCAATTTCACCACAATGTGGAACGTATTGCTTGAAGCTGTGATTCAAAATGCCGGTACCTTTGGTCAGTGTGAGAAAGTGGGAACGGAACCCGAACAGACCGCGTGAAGGCATCTGGTATTCAAGACGGCTTGAACCCGTACCGGTATTTATAATATTCAGAAGGTTGGCTTTTCGTCTTCCCATTTCTTCCATGACACCGCCCATGTATTCTTCTTCAACGTCGATGACAACGGCTTCTTCCGGTTCCATGGTATGGCCGTCCAGCTCCTTGAGAACCACTTCAGGTCGTGAAACGGCAAACTCAAAACCTTCGCGACGCATGGTTTCAATCAGGATAGAAAGAGCCAATTCGCCGCGACCCGAAACTTTGAATGAATCAGACGATTCCGTGTCCTCGACTCGAAGTGCGACGTTGCTTCGGGTTTCTTTGTAAAGTCGGTCGCGAAGTTGTCGAGTGGTGACGAATTTTCCTTCGCGTCCTGCAAACGGAGACGTGTTGGTGATGAAATTGACTGAAAGCGTCGGCTCGTCGATTTCCAGCAGAGGCAAGGCTTCGGGACGAGTGGAACAGGCAATCGTCTCGCCAATGTCCATGTCCTTCATACCCGCGAGTCCAATGATGTCGCCGGTCGTTGCGATTTGGGCTTCTTTACGTAGCAGTCCTTCAAATGTGTAGAGTTTGGAAATTTTAAATTCAGTCTTTTTGCCTTCCCGGTTGATGTGGGTCACAGGCTTTTTGATGTCGAGAATGCCACGTTGCACTTTGCCGATCGCTATTCGACCGACATAGTCGCTGTAGTCGATAGAGGATACGAGCATTTGAAAAGGCTCGTCTTCCTTACCAGCATGGGGCTCGACTTTTTCTATGATCAAATCCAGAATGGGTTTCATGTCCAGATCCGGTCCATCGGGTTCGAGGCGGCAAAGACCTTGTTTGGCAGATGCGTAGAGAACTGAAAAATCCAGTTGCTCGTCGTTGGCCCCAAGATTGACAAACAGCTCGAATACTTCATCGAGAGCTTTATGAGGGTTGGCACCTTGACGATCGATCTTATTGATGATGACGATGGGTTTGAGACCCAGATCCAAAGATTTTTTCAAAACAAAACGAGTTTGTGGCATGGGGCCTTCGGCGGCATCAACGATCAGGAGAACCCCGTTGACCATCTTCAGGATACGCTCCACTTCACCGCCAAAATCAGCATGGCCGGGGGTATCAATGATATTTATTTTGTAATCATTGTAACGAATGGAAGCGTTTTTTGAAAAAATAGTGATGCCTCGTTCGCGCTCCAAGTCATTGCTATCCAGAATACAGACACCCGCCGTTTCGTTGTCGCGGAACATTCCGCTTTGCTTCAAAAGACAGTCTACCAAAGTTGTTTTACCGTGATCGACATGCGCAATGATGCCGATGTTTCGAATCAAATCTTGTTTCATTAGCTTAAAAATCCAGGTTGGATGTGGGAAAAGAAGGTCTATATTATAAAGAGGAGTCTATGAAATTTATGAAATCAGGTAAAACGTATATTATGAACTATTTTATATTAGAAGTCATCTAAATAGCATTAATAATTTAAAATAAATGTAACTTATTGAATAATATGTTATTATATCCAATATGAACGCTCTGCTCAAAGTTTTTTCTGACTATTTGGCCATTGAAAAAAGGTTGTCCCTCAACACTGTGTCGGCTTACTGTCGAGACATGGCCCATTTCGAAAAAATTCTAAAAGGACAGGCGGTAGAAACGATTTGTGGTTCCGATTTGCGATCCGCGTTGTTGCAAATGAAACAGGGCGGGTTGTCCTCCTCATCTTTGGCCAGACGCTTGTCCTCGGTCAAGGCGTTTTTCAAATTTTTAAAAAGTGAAAATTTGATATCCAAAGACCCTGCTGAAATTCTGGAATCCCCGCATCTCACAAAGAAATTGCCGGACACGCTTTCCACTGAAGAGGTGGATGCCTTGCTGGGTGCCCCGGAGATAAAAACCTCTGCGGGTTTGCGGGATCAGGCCATGCTGGAATTGTTGTACGGAACGGGCTTGCGGGTGTCGGAACTGGTTTGTTTGAAACTGTCGGATCTGGATTTGCAGGTCGGTTATTTGCGCACGATGGGGAAGGGGAGCAAGGAGCGTGTGACTCCCATCGGTGAACCTGCGATTGAAGCTGTGAAAACCTACTGCATCAGTGCCCGCCCGGATTTTTTGAAGGGCCGTTCTTCGTCCTATTTGTTTTTGACGCGAAGGGGAACGAGAATGACCCGACAGGGATTTTGGAAATTATTAAAAAGTTATGTCCGCAAAGTCAATATTCGCAAAACCGTGTCCCCTCACACCCTGAGGCATGCATTCGCCACGCACCTGCTGGAAAATGGAGCCGACCTGCGCTCAGTACAGATGATGCTGGGGCATTCGGACATCTCAACCACCCAGATATACACACACATTCTGGACGAGAGAATGCGCAAAATTCATAGCGAGTTCCACCCCCGCCCTTAAATGTATTTCAAACCTATAACCGTTGTATCAAAACCAGATGTCGCGGTCGAGTGAGGGGAAGGTGCTTGTCGAAAGCAACCCGATCCCATTTAAGCAATTCCTGTACGCTATGGATGTTGGTTATTTCGAAAGCTTCATCCAGTGTTAGCTAATAAGGGAAGAATCGTGGGAGGCATTTCGCCAGCATGGTTTTGCCGCTTTATTAGAAACAACCTTATTAACAACATCGCATCTATTAAACCTTTAAGAATTTACTAAGGGAGTGGAGTTAACTCACTCCCTTAGTAATTTTTTAAGTTTGTAAATTAATAATCTAAGCTTAAATCTTCCGGTTCAGTTTGAAAATATAGCCCCTTAGAATCAACCCTTCTACCAACTACTTTTAGCCTTTGGTTGCATTTGTAACAAGGAAGGTTTTTCATCATTAGATATTCCATAGGTTTTAATGGCCTTCTCTCTTTACAGTTATAGCACTCAATCTTTCCAGTTATACTAAAACCATCTTTCATAATATTTGTCCTATTGTTGTTGACTTATAAAATATCGAGGGCTTATAATATTTCTTTATATGTTGATATCTTATTAGTCATACTTTTAATTAAAAAACACAGGCCACTGTAGTCGCTCGTTACGACTACAGTGGCTTTTGTGCTTTAGCCCCTTTTTTCTAACGTTTGAAACTATACTACAGGTTGTGCTCGCTTAATACTTTAGCACTATATATTGCGGTGTCAACGGTCATTTTCCGTTGATTTATCAATCTGATAACTCTAGATATTTAAAGGGCTAATTTAATATTTATATTTATAGTGTATGTAAGTTTTTTAGCTTAAATAGCTTCATAAAGGTTTTTAGAAAAATATTTAGAATTTTCTGAGAGGTGTGATGAACCCTCAAAAAATGGTTCATGGATCAGATTGTGAATAATGATTTATGGGTTTGCTATGGATGTGTTTGTAAATTTAATAGTATGTAAAAATTAATCACGAATAAATCAAAACCAGGTGTCGCGGTCGAGTGAGCGGTACTGAATGCCTTCGGCGACGTGTTCGGCGAGAATATTTTCTTCTCCTGCGAGATCGGCAATGGTGCGCGCGACCTTGAGAATGCGGTCATGGGCACGGGCACTGAGTCCCAGTTTTTCCATGGATAATGACATGATGTTGCGACCGGCTTCGTCGAGCACGCAATATTTTTTCAATTGCCGATTTGTCATGCCGGAGTTGAAGAAGTTGCGTTCGCCCTGGAATCGCTGGAGTTGAATTTTCCGTGCGGCTTCAACGCGCTTGCGGATTTGCGCTGAGGGTTCGCCCGATGCCTCGCTGGACAGTTCTTTGTACTTCAAAGCGGGCACTTCGATATGGATGTCAATGCGGTCGAGCAGGGGGCCGGATATTTTGGAAACGTATTTGCGTATCTGCATGGCACTGCAATGACATTCTCTTTGCGGATCGTTCTTGTAACCGCAGGGGCAGGGGTTCATGGCAGAGACCAGTGTGAAATTTGCGGGATAGGTCACCGAGGCTGAAGCGCGTGAGATGGAGACTTCTTCTTCCTCCAGCGGTTGGCGCATGACTTCAAGAACGTTGCGTTTGAATTCGGGCAATTCGTCGAGGAAGAGCAGGCCGTTGTGAGCGAGCGATACTTCGCCGGGCATGGGGAAGCGTCCGCCTCCGATCAACCCGGCATCGGAGATGGTGTGGTGTGGGGCGCGAAAGGGTCTGGCGGTCACCAGACCGACGCCATTTTTCAGCAATCCCAATACGCTGTGGATTTTAGTGGTTTCGATGGCTTCGTCCAGCGTCAAATCAGGAAGAATGGTGGCGATGCGTTTCGCCAGCATGGATTTCCCGCTACCGGGCGGTCCTATCAACAGGATATTGTGTCCGCCTGAGGCGGTGATTTCCAGTGCCCGCTTGACCTGATGCTGGCCCTTAACATCGCTCAAGTCGATTTCATATTGATTCCCTTGCAGGGTGTTCAACGGGTCAATGGAACGATAGGGGGCGATCTCCAGATCACCGTTTAAGAAGTCGAGGGCTTCCGGCAAGGTTGCGATGGGGTAAATATTGATTCCTTCCACCACCGAGGCTTCGGCGACATTTTCAAGAGGTAACAGCAACGAAGAAATTTTCCTGTCCCGCGCCATGGTGGCGATGGACATGACCCCGCGAACGGGTTTCACACGTCCGTCGAGTGAAAGCTCGCCAAGGATCAAAACGTCTTTGAAGGACTCTTCCTTGATAAGCCCGTTGGCTGAGAGGATGCCGAGAGCGATGGGTAAATCGAAGGCCGAACCTTCTTTTTTGATATCGGCCGGTGCCAGATTGATGGTGATGCGTTGCAGGGGAAGTTCCAGATTGGCGTTGCGGATGGCGGCAGATACACGATCTGCGCTTTCTTTGACGGCGGTGTCGGGCAGGCCGACGATCGATAGGTTGGGAATACCGGGAGCGAGGGTCACCTCGACTTCCACCAACCAACCTTCTATCCCTTGAACGGATGCGCTATTGATTCGAGGAACCATGTTTGCTTTTACCCTGAAAAGTGGACACTGAATCAGACCACAATCAGGTCAATAGAGACTCTTATTATCTTTTAGACAGTATGAGTGCCTGAAAATAGGAGTTTATGAATGATATATCCCGGGTTTGTTTTTATGCGCATCCAGTGGGATCCAAATAGAGTCAAGCTGGTTGATTCAGGCTGTTAAATATTCCAATACCGGTGCGGGTAAATTTTTCTTGCCTGTAATAATTTCAGCGTATTCGTTACTCAAATCTTCAAATGTTTGTTTCCCAACGGCATTGTTTTGTTCCGCGATTTTGATGCGTGGGAATTCATGTCGAGGCAACTTAGCATATAAAACAAATGTTTTCTGGAGCCCTAAAAGTTCTTCCCGGGAGATGGTTGGCATCTTCAAAATAGCTTTGAAGTAAGCAAATGCCGATGTGCTTAAAGAAATATCTTCTATTTTTTCATCGGAGTCTTCTGGAAGGTAACCTTTTTTATATGCAACGTCGTAAAGCTCTGTCCCTTTATAAGGGTTGTATAAATACGCATTGATTGTAGCCGATTTTACGGTTCTGTTAAGCTCAATGGTATCGAAAATCAATTCTCTTGTTTCATCAGGATAGCCCATGATGTTATTGACTGTGACCGGGATATCCGCTTCTTCTAAAATTTTCAGACTACCGATTATTCTGGTGTTTGACATTCTACGCTTAAGAACTTTACTGCGAAACTCTTCATTCCCATGTTCGAGGCCAATGTTAATGTTCGAGATGTTCATATCCTTGAGCATTTTTACTCGCTCTTCGGTGATCGTTTCGGGTCGGGTTTGTATCCAGAAAGGTAAGTGAATTTCTTTTGTGTAAAGTTCGGCGAGCTGCTGAAAATTCTTTGGAGGCATTGCAAAGAATGTTTCGGCATTAAAATACACATAGTTGACTTCATATTTTTCAATAAAATATTTTATTTCATCTATGACTCGTTGAGGACTTTTGATTCTATGGTAGTTTTGATCGGTTTCACGGTAAATCACATTCAATGAAGGATCTTCACAAAATGTACACTGGTAAGGGCAACCTCTTTGTAACTCGATTGGGAGCATTCGCAAAACCTGTCCCTGCATAGGCCTGAAGAATCTATCCTTTTCGAATAACGAATAATCTGCGTAAGGCAAATCATTCATATTCATCAGTGGCCCCAGAGGATTTTTAATGATATTTCCGTCTGCCTGCTTGATCCAAAGGTTGGGGATGTGTTCGTAGCTTTCGCCGGATGCCAGAGCTTTACACAAATCAAGCATTGTATTTTCGCCTTCACCCAAACAGAGAAAATCAATGGATTCTTCAATTGCTACTTCTTCAGGCGAAAAGGTGGGGTACACGCCTCCAGCGATAACCGGGATTCCTCTCTGATGTGCTTCCCGGGTGTATTGGACACCAATAGAAAACGTATCCGCCAAGAGTGAAACACCTACCAAGTCAGGTTGATACTCGTCTAGCAACTTCTTAAAATCATCCATCGGTGAGTGAAGCTTTTTGGCAACGGATGTATTAACTTTTGATTGTTTGAGTTGAAGTAAAGAGGTCCGCACATCGTCAAATGTCGCAGTCCCATCAGTGTAAAGCGTGGTATCAAACAATCGAACATCTATATCGTGTTTTTTTAATACGGCTGAGATTATCGACACGCCCGCCGGGAGAAGCAAATTTGCGAGTGGAAAATTAGGGTAAATCAGCAGAACTTTAAAGCCAGAGCAACTCTTTTTCTCAGCATTTTGTTCTTCTGGATCTTTTTCGGATTTTTTTGTACCAGATGGCTCAAGCATTATTTTAATCTCTAGTTCAATATTTTAATCAGGAATTCGGTTAACTAGCTTTGATATTATTACCCGCCCAAAATTATAAGTCAATGAACTCTTGATTTTACACGGAATATGCTGACACGATTAAGCTACGTAACGGGTAATTGAATTATCAAAAGGGGTGGAATTTTGATTCCGATCCGGCAAGAATAATCGACCCGGTTTAAAAGAATATGTTGATTCGTTTCAGCAAAATACTGGTCCGTCGCCGAGCGAGACGCTCAAAAATTCCCGCTCTTGTTCCCAAAGTTTGGAATAGGGGACTCCGTGTATGTCCACATCCTTATCACTGAGTTTGGGCATGCCCTCAAAAGTATCCTGCAAATATATATTTCTCTCTCGCTCGTTTAAGGCAATGAGAGTTAATGCGGAAAGCATGGAACTGCCTCCACGCCAAACGCCATAATCCACGAAATTGCCTGCAATACCGCCGAACAGGCTTATATCATCTATTGCAAAGAATAATAGTTAAGTCTCTGGAAAACTTTTTTAATCGACATTCTCGACCGATTTTTCTAAAGGGATCGTTTTTATAAGGGAACTTTGATGGTATCGAGGATATCCATTAGAATGGCGGTGGTTTCCTGATTGTTGTTCTCCTGCGCTCCGATTCGGGAAAATGGGATCACCCTGTGTTTAAAAACGGGAAGGGTCAGGGCCTTGATATCATCGGGAATGCAATAATTGCGTCCTTCGATCAGGGCACGGGCTCTTGCGGCCTGCTGAAGGATCAATCCTCCCCGTGGGCTGACACCCAATTGCAGATGTTTGTGGTTGCGTGTTGCGGAGACGATGTTCAGCACATAATCGGTCAGGGAATTGTCCATGGCGACCTGTTCGACGTTATTTTGTAATTGAAGCAGTTCCTCTGTTGTGAGAACAGAAGCGACGGATTGTGAATGGTTGCCCTGTTGTGCGGAAAGCATGCGGCGTTCATCCTCTGGCGCGGGGTAGCCCATGGAGACGCACATCATGAAACGGTCCATCTGCGATTCGGGGAGAGGGTGCGCGCCGTGGCTTTCTACAGGATTCTGGGTGGCGATGACCATGAACGGTTCTTCCAGTGGGTGGCTATGGTTGTCAACAGAAACCTGGCGTTCGCTCATGGCTTCCAATAAGGCACTCTGGGTACGGGGAGTGGCGCGATTGATCTCATCTGCCAAGACGATATTTGAAAACAGAGGGCCTTTTTTGAAATGGAAATTCTTTGTGTCGCGGTCGTAAATGGATACGCCGGTGATGTCTGCGGGTAGCAGGTCGTTGGTGAACTGGATACGTTTGAAATCCAGATCAATGGATCGGGCCAGAGTCTGTGCCAAAGTGGTTTTGCCTACGCCGGGGACATCTTCAATCAAAAGGTGACCTTTGGCCAGCAGAACGATGATGGCAGATTGAATGACGTCTGATTTTCCGTAAATGACGCGTTCTATATTTTTTTGCAGGTTGGCGATTCTATTTTGATCGTCGTTCATACGATTGATGGTGTCTGTCTGGAAGGAGGAATCAGCGTTTGAGTTCGGCGAGTGCTTTTTTCATGTCTTCATGCACCGCTTTTCTGTTTTCCAAAGTGTAAGCGCGTAACAAATACGCGGGATGGAAGGTGGGCATGAGTTTGATTCCTTTGTACTCTTGCCATTGTCCCCGTTCTTTGGTGATGGCGACTTTTCTCCCCAACAAGGTCTCCGTTGCGGGTTTTCCCAAAGTGACGATGACCTTGGGGTGGATCGCCTGCAATTGCTTTTCGAGAAAGGGAATGCAGGCACTGACCTCATCTGATTCCGGATCACGATTCCCCGGGGGCCTGCATTTGACGATATTGCAGATATAGGTATCTTGAGCACGATTCAGGCCCATGCCTTTTTCTATGATTTCCGTCAGTTTTTTTCCGGCGCGACCCACAAAAGGCAAGCCTTGCTCATCCTCCTCGGCCCCCGGTCCTTCGCCAACGAAAACCAGTTGCGCGTTGGGGTTGCCCGAACCAAAGACGATATTTTTTCTACCCTCACAAAGCTTGCAACGGTCACAATCCCCCATTTCCGCGCGAATATGATCGAGAGCTTGGGCAATGCCTGTTTGACCCGACCGGATCGGGATCGATTGCGAAGGGCGGGCTGAGGCTGAGGACAAGTCCAGTTGACTGTTGCACGGGATTTCGTCAATCCCGTGATCTTGCAGTCGGATCAATTGATTCTTCAACTTACGCAGATGGGCTGATTTTTGATGGGCTGTCATGGTCAGAAGAATATCAAAGGAACTATTTCATTACAACAACAGTTCCCTGTGTCAGGCGGGTCACCTTATGATGATGCCAGAGTAGGAAGCCCATGCGCTGGTATCAGACCGAACCGGGATCGATGCCGATTATAATTTTTAAACAGACTTGAGCTTCTTGATTTCTTATCTTAAAATCACATTTTTAAATCACTATAAAAAGAGTTATTGAGCCCTGTTGAACTCAATTTGCCGATGATGTTTTATAAGTCATGTAAATAGAAGTGTTTTGACCTTAAAGTGAAATCTGAACCATTTGATTGCATCGGAGAATTGACTTTATATCTGTTAAAATAGTATTAGTTCAATAATTTCAATTGTTTCCGAGCGTCTGTTGGTTTATAATCTACCTCAATCAACTTATGAAGGGAGGCCGTTATGTCGGGACTCAAGAGTGCGTTGGAATTGAGCTTGGAGCGATCAGCGGAACATGCCCAGGGGAATCTGAGCGACAAGCAAAAGAATGAAATTTCTGCAATTCGCATTGAGTACAAAGCTAAAATTGCGGATAAAGAAGTGATCCTTGATAGTAAAATCAAACGACTGGGCGAGAGAACACCCCCTGAGCAAATTCCCATGGCTATCGAAGGACTGAAACAGGAATTTTCTATGGCAAAGAAATCTCTGGAAGAAGAGATGGAAGTAAAAATAGAAAAAGTACGAAATAAAAAATAAATACTTAATTATATATATTTAGAATATAAAAGATAATATGAAACATCATATCAGGCAATTGATTGCGGAGGCTTTGGAGCAGGCGCGCAGTGCGGGAGATTTGCAGTATGACTCCGAGCTGGACATTGTTGTTGAAAAGCCGAAAAACGAAGGGCAGGGTGATTTTTCGACAACCGTTGCCTTGATTCTGGCCAAGTCTCAAAAGAAAAATCCGCGGGCAGTGGCGGAATCTATTCGTAAATATTTGCCGTCAGGAAACTCAGAGGTGGCTTCGGTAGAAATTGCGGGGCCGGGTTTTATCAACTTTACAATGACGCGAGAGTTTTTTCTTTCTCGATTGAAGGATATCCCGCGACAGGGCGATCGGTTTGGCAATGTCAATGTCGGTAAAAATGAAAAGGTACTGCTGGAGTTTGTCAGCGCGAATCCAACGGGACCCTTGCATATCGGTCACGGCAGAGGAGCGGCCGTTGGGCATTCTCTGAGTCTTTTGTTAAAGCGTGCGGGTTTTGCTGTGGAGACGGAATATTACGTCAATGATGTGGGCAACCAGATGAACAATTTGGGCCGATCCACCTGGTTACGATACCGCGAGTTGCTCGGAGAAGCGATTGAGTTCCCGGACGATCTGTATCGTGGGGAATATGTCAAGGGCACGGCACAGGAAATCATTGACGAAAAGGGAAAAGAGTTTTTAGGGAAATCAGAGGAAGAGGTGCTTCCTTTTTTTAGAAAATTTGCGAGCGATTCCATCCTCAACGGCATACGTGAAGATTTGAATGTGTTTGGCGTTACGTTTGACCGATGGTTCAGCGAAGGTTCTTTGTATGAAGGCGATAGGGTGGCGAAAGCGGTGGACTGGCTGAAGGACAAAGGTTATGTCTATGAAAAGGATGGAGCCGTCTGGTTACGATCTTCTGACTTTGAGGATGAGAAAGACCGCGTTTTGGTCAAACAAACTGGGGAGAGAACCTATTTTTGCTCGGACATCGCCTATCACAAAGACAAGGTGGATCGAGGATTTTCTAAAATCATAGATCTTTGGGGGGCCGATCATCATGGTTATGTGCCGCGTATGCAGGCCGTTTTAGAGGCCATGGGCTATTCTAAAGACGTGTTCAAGGTATTATTGGTTCAGTTTGTGACTCTGGTGCGGGGCAAGGAGAAGGTGTCCATGTCCACGCGTTCTGGAGAATTTATTACCCTGGCCGAAGTGTTGCAAGAGGTTGGTGTGGACGCGGCTCGGTATTTTTTCCTCATGCGAAGTTCCGACACGCATCTGGATTTTGATCTGGAGCTGGCGAAAGAAGAAGCCCCGGAGAACCCCGTTTTTTATATTCAATACGCACACGCGCGCATTTGTAGCATTTTCCGCAATGCGGGTGAAAGTGGATTGACTGTGCCGGGGCCAGAAGAGGTCGATCTCTCCGTGATTGAAGAGGCTGATGCTTTTTCACTGATTCAAAAAATGCTGGCTCTGCCCGAAGTCATCGAGAAAAGTGCCTTGGCTTTTGAGGTGCATCGAGTGCCGCATTTTCTGCACGATCTGGTTTCTGAATTTCATTCTTATTACGCCAAGCACCGGGTCGTTTCTGAAGATCGATCTTTGAGTCTGGCACGTATGTTTTTACTGAATTGCGTAAAAACTACCATCGCCAATGGTTTGTCTATCATGGGAGTTTCAGCTCCAGATAAAATGTGATCTGTTTTTCTGGCAACCGAAGCGGAGTGATATATGATAAGGGCACTTAAATCCTTTACCATCATAGCGATTCTCGCATTTGCGGGGATGGGGATGTATTACGCTGGAAAAAATGCGTTGAGTTTATTTGATCCAGCTGAGAAATCTGCCCCTGTCAAAGTCGCAAAAAAGATTGCCCCTGCGAAGTCTGTGCGAGTCGAAGAGCCTAAAGATACGTTAAACAAGCAAAGAGCAAAAGAAGCAAGCCAGCCCTTTACATTTTACGAAATCCTCAATGACAAGAGCATGGATAAGTTTATGGGGCTGGATGGGAAAGTTCATACTGTCGTATACCCTTCAACCTCACCCAAAATTACAGAAGAAACAAATTCCGCAAGTGATGAATCACCCGAACCGGAAGATGATGATTCTTTAGCAGAAGAGCCCATGATGGCTTTGGAGGCCTTGGAAGCCGCTCTCACCAAACTTGTAAGCAGTACGCCGCCCTCCCAGAAGACAGAGCCCGATCCAGCGAAAGTCATGGTGGCAGAAAAAGTTTCTTCCGATCCCCTGCAATCCTTGAAACTACTGCAACCTATTTCGACTTCTCCAGTGGTGCAATTAGCGCGATTGAACGCCACACCCGGAACAAAAGGTTTGAATTCCGTTGTGGGTCAGCAAAGGGAAGGCTATTCGCTTCAGGTCAGTTCCCTGAAAGACATCAGTAAGGCGCAAGAATTGGTTGGGAAATTGCAAAAGAAGGGTTACACCGCCTATTTTAAAACCGCCGTAGTTCCCACGGGCGGTGTCTGGAACCGTGTATACATCGGCCCCTTCGCTCAGTTAGACCAAGCCAAAACCATCCGAACACATTACGCCAAAGCCGAAGGCACCTCACCTTTACTGGTCAAACTGCCCTGATTCGCAGTCAAGTATCCTTTGATTACAGACTATGGCACTGTAACCGCGCCCGCTTTCTATCCTTACTCCCGAAAGCGGTGGGAAATTCATTTAGCAAACTGAACTATTTATATTGGAAGAGACAAAGAAATTTGAATTGCGGGAGATAGAGGACCTCGCCCCATCCGTGCGGGGCGGGCGCTCACAGTGTTGTAACGGCACGGCGAAAACACTGTCGTTGAAAATAATATAAGCCATTTTTTATTTGGAATCAATATTCAAGTTATCCAGAATTGAGGAGTCCGGTTTTAAAATTAGCGATTTGTAGTGGTCTTTCTACTCCACGATTTCACTTCCCGGTGCGGGGACGGCACGGATCAGTCCGGGTCCGGAGTCACTCAAATAACGTTCTTCGGCTTCGCTGAAGTCTTGCAGTATCTCAATAGGATCGTCCACTCGGACATCCCCCTGATAAGTCACGGGGCTGTCGTACATGGTATTGAAGCGGTAGCCTTTGATATCGTCCTGATACAATTTGCGTCTCACTTCTTTTGCGTCAAATGTAAACTCGACCGAGGACTCACTATTGGAGCTGATGGTGATGGTGGCCTTTTGTGTCGGTGAATAGGTATGCCAGGCGACGACTTCATAGGTTCCGGGCGGAATATTTTCTATGCTGAAGCGTCCGTCTTTGTCGGTGACTGCATAATACGGGTTATCGACGATGAAACCATGCGTTTGCAAAAAGGGATGCAGGTTGCACTTGATCGTAAATTCTTCAACATCCTCGCGTACAAAAGCGTCCCGAATTTGGGTGCTGTGTGGTAAAACGGTTTTGTAAGCCAATTGGGTGATGTTTTTACCGGCAAATTCATAAGTCGCGATTTCGTGGTTGATCGGATCGGTATTTTCTACTAATAGATCCTCTCCATTGCGGATACCTATGGCATATTTGTCAGAGTGACACCTTGCGATGTGAAAGGTTTGCATTTGGGATGCGAAAGGCTTCCCCTTTGGGACCGCTCTGATGGCTACGACGGTGTCCTGTAGTCCGCCTTCATTAGAAACCACATAATCACGTAAGAGTCTGTGACCTTTGCCGTCTGACATGCGGGTACAGAATTCAATATTGGGTGAGTGGATGAGGTTGAAGGCTCGTACTCGGGGTGTTTCCCCGATCATTTTGACTTGCCCTTTGAGTGTGCCGCCATCGCTGATGGACATGATTTTATAGCCAGGTGGTGCTTGGGAATGAAGTTGCTGAGCCAGTTTCCTGTTTCTGCGATACAAGATTTTTACTTGTTCAAGAACTTCGTCACGACGATTTTGCAGAAGATAGATGACTCCCAGTTCGTAATCTGCGCGGACCAGTCGTGGGTTCAATTTCAGGGCGGCTTTGTATTCAGTTTCTGCCTCTGCCAGTAAATTGAGTCGGGCAAAAGAGGCTCCCCGGTTGTATCGAAGTGCGGCGGTGTCGTAACCCAGAGCCAGTGCTTTTTCAAAGGCCAGTAACGCCAATTTATGATGCCCCAGTTGGCTCAATGCGACCCCTAGATTGGCGTGTGCCAATTTGTGATCGGGTTTGAGTGCCACGGCTTTTTGAAATTCTTCAGTCGCAGAAGTCCAGTCGAGCTCTTGACTCAGTTGGAGCCCTTTTTGATAAAAGGCTTCAGCGGGATGCGGCTTGTCTTTCGCGAACGCTGAGCCGGAAAGGAGGATACATAGGAGTAAAGGTGCGACTGCCAGTTTTCTAAATAGTGATTCAGTGCATTTCATGTAAAATCATATGTCCAAAAGAGGTTGCCGTAAATTTCTAGAGTCGTTACTTTAAAATTCAGGAAGATTGGGTTCTAACCGACAGTTTTTAGTTTTACTGTATCAGTCCTGCTTTGACCTTGTCAAATACTGCAAGCCCGTCCATTTTTGCCAAAATGTTTGTGTGATGTGATGACCGATTTTCAAACGACATTCAGTCCTGCTTTATTCATCCAAGGCCCATTGTTGCAAACGATTGTGGGTTCGCAATTTCCTGGAACCTATGCCATGCCCACAGCCCATTATCATAAATTGGATTTGGGTCTGGGAGATAAGACCTTTGTACTGGAAATAAAATCTATCGATGCTCGCCTTTCTCCCGTTGTTCTAATGGCGCATGGAATGGGGGGCTGTTCTCATTCCGGTTATATGAAACGCATTACGAACAAGCTCCATCAACGTGGATTCCCTGTTTTGTTAATGAATCAGCGCGGCTCTGGAGCGGCGTTGGGTATGAGTCGGCGTTTGTGGAACGGTGGTGACAGTGAAGATTTGCATCATGCCGTTCAGTTTGCCCTTCAGCTTTATCCTGATCGTGATTTATTGATCGCGGGTTTCTCCTTGAGTGCAAATATTTTGTTGAAGTATCTGGGGGAGGGCAGAAATATTTCATCTCGAATTCGAGGTGCTTTTGCCGTCAACCCTCCGGTAGATCTGAGATCCGCCAGCCACATATTGTCTCATTCCCCTGCATGTCGTATATTCAATCGATATTACATGAAACTTCTCAAACGTCAGCTCACTGCTGTTGAAGAATGTTTCCCTTGTTCGACTTTGAATAAAAACCCTCGCACGATCTGGGAGTTTGATGTTTTATACACCGCTCCAGCCGGAGGATTTGCAGACGTGGAGGATTATTATTCAAAATCCAGTTCGGGCCAGTATTTGAAATCGATAAAAATTCCGACCATATTACTATGTTCCGAAGACGATCCATTTATTCCCCCCAGCCATTTTAAAAGTTTGAAAATGAGCCCGGCCGTCGACTTTGTAAACCCTGAGTATGGAGGTCACATGGGCTATATTTCCAAAGGAAAAACATCTTTTGGTGACAGGCGTTGGTTGGATGAGGTCATCATGGACTGGGTTGAGAAACGCTCGCATTTATCCTGATTTAAAGAATGAACACTCAAAAAAAATCTGATTTGCTCTGGCTGTTTGCTCTGCGTTTGCGGATTTTTGGAAACCATCTCCGGTCTGCCGAAAAAAATGCTAGATGGCGTTGGCTGTCACTATCGGTCCTTGGGATTTTGTTTATAGCGGGAGATTATTATTTTTTTCATCGCATCATAGCGCATCTGGGGGGGCTTCCGTTTCAAGCGGGGGATGAGTTGATACCGCAATTGCTCAACGTGGTTTTTCTGACACTTTTTGTCATGGGCATGTTCTCAGGCATCATCGTATCCATTTCCCTGTTTTACATGGCACCCGATCTTGAATTTTTACACGCGCTTCCCGTTTCAACCCATTCGATTTTGTCTTCCCGTATGGTCACTTGTGTATTGCACAGTTCGTGGATGATGCTTTTGTTTTCTATACCCATCTTCACGGCTTACGGCGTTTATTATGAATTGTCTGCCGGCTACTATTTGTACATGGTCGTGTCGCTTCTGCCATTTTTAACAATCCCCTGCGTGCTAGGGGTTTTGGGAACGCTTCTGCTGATGCGATATTTTCCTTCGCGCAGAATTTATCAAACGCTTTCACTGGTGGGATTGATGTTTCTGGTTGGGCTGATCATGTACCTTCGGTTCTTATCTCCGGAAAAATTCTTTGGCAAAAATGTTTCCGACGAAGGGATCATGCTTTTTGTTGAAAGCTTAAAAGTTCCTGATTACTCCTTTTTACCGAGTTCCTGGATCACACTGGGTTTGACACAATGGAAAGTGCAAAACCTGGCTTCCGCCTTTTGGAATATGGCTTATCTATTCCTTTGCGTGATCTTATTAATCGTGATTTTACGATGGCTGGGGAACCGCATTTACATTGATGGCTGGCGATTGGCTGGAGAGGCCAATAATGCTCCTCCAGAATCTAAAACCTCCAAGTTGAAACTTGAAAAGTCATTCAAAAAGATTTCAATGCACCGTGTTTTGTGGAAAAGAGACATTCGTCTTTTTTTTAGAGATCCAGAGCAATGGTCACAAATATTTATTTTATGCGCCCTCGTTATCGTGTATCTGTTTAATGTGATGAATCTTCCGTTGAATAATGCGATTCTGAAAAACGTCGTTTCCGTTTTGAACATCGGTCTGGTCGGCTTTGTGTTATCCGCACTGGCTTCCCGCTTTATATTCACCGCCCCCAGTCTGGAGGGCAGGATGTTCTGGGCGGTGTATGCATCACCCGCGTCTATGAGAACTTTGTTGTGGAGTAAATTTTTTTTGTTTTTTCCTCCCATGCTGGTATTGGCAGAATTATTGGCGGTGGCATCGAATTATTTACTGCAAGTCGACTCCTATGTAATGATTGTCTCGATCATCGGTGTGTCTTTGATCGCGTTTGCGGTAACGGGTCTGGCATTGGGGCTGGGTGCACTTTATCCCATGTTCCGGCATGACAACACGGCAGAAATTTCCAGCGGCACAGGAGGTATTCTGTTTATGATTGCCAGTCTGGGTTATCTCGGACTTTTTATGGCACTGGGGGCTCGGCCGGTATATGTTCATTTTAACGAGGTTTTTTTGTCGCGCATGGTTCCCGGACTCGATAGTGGATTTTGTTATTTTCTGGTCGTCATTTTAACTTTGGCTGTTGCATTGATCCCCATGCATAAGGGCGTGCAGGCTTTGGAAAAAATGGATATTTAAAAGAATAATTGTTTCGGAAAATCATTTATGGAACTGTTTCCTGAATTTGAAAATTCATCTTCTGCACCCGCACCCTTGGCGGAAAGACTGCGCCCATCCAGCTGGGATGATCTGGTGGGGCAAGAGCAACTGATAGGAGCCAATTCTCCCCTTTCCAGTTTGCTTCGCAAGGGGGGAAACTTTTCATTTATATTGTGGGGGCCGCCCGGTTCTGGGAAGACCACCATTGCGCGTTTGACCTCCAAGACCACTCAATGTGAATTTTGCGAAGTCAGTGCCGTGAGCGCAGGTGTCGCCGACATACGCAAAGTCATTACGTTGGCACAGAAATTGTGGAAATCGTCCCAACGGAAAACGATTCTTTTTATAGACGAAATTCATCGCTTTAATAAAGCCCAGCAGGATGCGGTCTTGCCGTTCATCGAAAACGGGACGTTGCGCCTCATCGGTTCGACCACGGAAAATCCGTCTTTTGAAGTCATACCGGCTTTACGCTCCCGATGTCAGATTTTCAGACTCAATTATCTGACCCGAGAGGCCATGCGCGAGCTTTTGGACAAGGCACTCAAAGACACGGAAAAAGGCTTGGGGAAAATGAATCTCTGTATCGAAGAGACGGCCTTGAACCTGATTACCGAATACGCCAATGGCGATGCCAGAAGGGCTCTCAATGCTTTGGAAGCGGCCGCCGATTGGAGTGCTGGAAATAAGACGCAGGGATGCATCGAAACAGTTGATTTATCTATTATGCAAGGTATATTGCAACAGTCTGCCGTTCTGTATGATAAAGGCGGGACAGAACATTACGATCATGCTTCGGCCTATCAGAAAAGTTTGCGCGGTTCTGATCCCGATGCGGCGATTTATTGGCTTGCAAAAATGATAGCGGGAGGCGAAGATCCTCGTTTTATTGTTCGGCGGTTGCTCGTTACCGCCGCAGAAGATGTTGGCAATGCCGACCCACAAGCTTTGGTGATTGCAAATGCAACGGCGGAAGCAGTGGAGCGTTTGGGTTGGCCCGAAGCCAGAATTCCTTTAGCTCAGGCAACGATTTATGTGGCCAAGGCTCCAAAGGACAATTCTGCGATTTGTGCCATTGACGAAGCATTGAGTGATATTCGAGATAAAGGCTTGTCTTTTCCGGTTCCGCCGCATCTCAGAGACACTCATTATGCAGACGCAAAAACTCGTTACGGTTACGGAAAAGATTATAAATACCCGCATGATTATCCTGGTAATTATGTCGAACAGGATTATCTTCCGGAAGAGCTGACAGGAAGAAAATACCTGTCGACCAAAAAACAAGAGAGGAAAATTAATTAAGATGCCTCGTTTTAAAGATGCCGAATCCCTCTTTGAGGGGAGACAGCGCGGCAATCAATTCATGGCCAGTGGACAGCGGTTGACTGCTGAAGACCTTCGTTTGCTTTGGGCCAGCCCAAAAATGAAGGAAATCACCTGGTTGGATCTCGACGACAATGTAATTGGGGATGAAGGACTCATAGATTTGTCGCAATGCGATCATCTGGAAAATATCCAGTATTTGAACCTCAATAAAAATGGTGTGACTGACAAAGGAGTTAATGCTCTCGCTGAATCCACAAAACTCCCGAAGCTGAAACGTCTGCACTTGAAAAATAACCCGATTGAAGGAGCAGGCGTGGTTTCCCTGTTTAACTCCACAACACTGGAAAGCCTGTCAGTTTTTCAAATTCATGATGGTTGGACCTGCAAGAAAAAAGAAGGCTGGCGCTACAGCTCAAACATATGACTTCACCTGAAAAAGAAGCGGGTTGGCAATTGCATGTCCATATTGCAGGGCGAGACCGACCCGGTATACTGGCTGAAACCATGGAAGCGATTCGCAACTATGGGCTGGATATTCTGGACATCAAGCAATTCGTGTTCAACGGTCTGCTAAATTTGTCCCTGTTGCTGGATCGACATCAGGATATTTCGATTGATGAGTTTAAGGAAGCATTGGATAAATTTTCTGAACAAGCAGGGGTGAAAGTCAATGTTTACTCCTGGAATGCCGATGTGCGCCCGGACGCTCCCTATAAATTCCGATCGGTAGTGACCCTTTTGAGTTCCTCCATCACCTTTCTTGCTTTACAGGAATTGCTGGACACCTTTGCCGCAAAAGACATCAATGTATTGCGCATTGAACAGTTGGACCATGGTGACAGACACGTTATGGAATTTGTCATCGGTACCAGAGAGACACATTCTGCGGTGGATGTTTTGAATCCTCTCGTGCAATTCAAACAAAATTATACAGTAGACATCGCGGTTCAGGATGACACACTTTTCCGACGCAATAAACGCCTCATTGTGTTCGATGCCGACATGACTTTTGTGCAATGCGAAGTGATAGACGAATTGGGAAAACTCGCAGGGCAGGGGGAGCGCATGGCTGAAATCACAAAAAAGGCAATGAATGGAGAAGTCGATTTTACTCAGGCTCTGAAAGAGCGTGTTGCGTTGTTGAAAGGTTTGAAAAGAGAACAGCTCAATGCCTTGGCGGATCGTATTCCGTTGACACCCGGAGCCGAAAATCTGGTGCGCATTTTAAAGTACCTTGGTTTCAAAGTCGCCATTGTCAGCGGTGGATTCCAATTTTTCATTGATCGCCTGCAATACAAATACGGTTTGGATTACGGATTCTCCAACTGCTTGAAAATGGAAAACGACGAACTCACAGGTGAACTGGAGGGCGAAATCATTGATGCCAAAGCCAAGGAGAAAATACTGATTTCCCTGGCCAAGAGAGAAAATCTTTCGTTGAAGCAGGTGGTTGCCGTAGGCGATGGTGCCAACGATATTTTCATGTTGGCGCGCGCTGGACTCGGGATTGCTTTCAACGCGAAACCCATTGTCCAGCAAGCGGCGCAGGCCAGTATCAACGTTCCCAATTTAGAATTGATACTTTATTTTTTAGGCATCAGTGGTAAAGAACTCAGCGAGCTTAATGAATTGGCCAAAAGCGAAGAATCCAAGGAATGTTTGCACTGACCTGGCAAAACAATAATTTTAAATAAACCTGCCGTGACTTACCCCAGCCCATCGCCATTGGAACAGAGCCCTTCGAATCGTGTGACCGAAGAATACCGTATTTTGCATAAGGTCGCGAAAATTTTACAATCGCCAAGTGACTTGGAAAAATTATTACAGGATGCGATGCAGTCCATCATAGAGTTTAAGGAACTTAAGGTTGAAAATAAGGCGGGTATTTTTTTAGCTGATGAAAAGAAGCGGGTATTAAGGTTGTTCAATACTTATGGAGCTTTCTCAGAGGAGTTTCTTGAAAAGGAAAAGGAAGTTCCATTTGGTGATTGCCTGTGCGGTCGCGTAGCCGTTTCAGGTGAACTTCTTATGAGTGAAAGTTGTTTCTCTGACGTGCGTCATGAAAGAACTTTTTCTGACATGAAGGTTCATGGTCATTACATCGTTCCTTTAAAAAGTCAGGGATATTTGGTCGGAGTTATGTTTCTTTACACCGATACAAATCCTTCATGGTATCAACACAGTCAGGAAGTTTTACTTTCTATTGGTGGCTTGATTGCTGACACCATCCAAAGAAAGAAACTTGAAGAAGAACTCGCCAGACATCGGCAAACCCTGGAAGATTTGATCGTCAAACGCACAGAAAATTTACGCGCAACCAACCAAACTCTCCTTGATGAAATTGAAAAGCACGAAGAAACGCAAAAAACTCTGTTAAATTCTCAGGATCAATTACGAAAACTCAGCAATCAGATACAGACTATCAGAGAAGAAGAAAAATCGCGCATTTCAAGGGAGGTTCACGACGAACTCGGACAATCTTTGACGGGATTAAAAATGGATCTTTTGCATGTAAAAGACAAGTGTCCTGAAGAATCCGTTGAACTTCGAGAACAGTTAGAAGCGATGATCGCTGTGGTCGACAATACGATCAAGTCAGTACAAAGAATAGCCATGGAACTTCGCCCTCCTATATTGGATGCCTTTGGAATTTGCGAAGCGATCGTTTGGCAGGCAAGGGAATGCACTAAGAAACTGGGAATTCGTTTTGATCTTCAAGGTCTGCAAGAGCAAGTGAAAATCGAGCAAGATCTTCAGACCACATTGTTTCGAGTTTTTCAGGAAACTCTTACCAACATTGTGCGTCATGCCGCCGCGAGTCGAGTTGAAGTGAGTTTGTATACAGAATCTGAATGTTTGATTTTAATGATTCGGGATAATGGCAAGGGAATGAATGAAGATGATATCAAACATTCTGATTCGTTGGGACTGATCGGAATAAGGGAGCGTGTCCATGCCTGGGAAGGTGAGGTTGAATTTCAGGGCAGTCCGGGAAAAGGAACAACGGTAACAGTAAAAATTCCTTTAAAAAAATGATGATCCGATGACTGCAAAACCGATAAGAATTTTGATTGCCGACGACCATGAAATTGTTCGAAAAGGTATCCGAACGATCATTTCTGAAACTCCAGATTTTGAGCTTGTCGGAGAAGTTGAAAATGGCAATGAAGCATTACAGAAATTGAAAACAGTAAAAGTCGATGTGTTGTTAATGGACTTTGATATGCCTGGTAAAAATGGTTTGGATACATTGATCGAATTGAAATCAATCTTACCCAAACTGCCAGTCATTATTTTGAGCGTTTTCCCAGAAGACCATTACGGAATGCGATTCTTAAAAGCTGGTGCCTCCGGGTATTTGGGTAAAGCCAGTGCCTCAGGGCAACTCGTCGAGGCTATCCGGAAAGTGGCAAAGGGAGGGAAATTTGTTTCTCCCGATCTTGCAGATAAACTGGTCAATGACCTAAACAAAGATTCTGAAAAACTCCCTCACGAAATGCTGACCGACAGGGAATTTCAGGTTTTTCGTATGCTTGCGAGTGGCAATAAATTGAAAGATATTGCCAACCAGCTCTGCCTCAGTATCAACACCATCAGTACCTATCGGGGGCGAATTCTCGAAAAAATGGATATGCAGTCCAATTCCGATTTGATTCATTATGCGATCAAAACGGGTCTGATAAAATAATCTTTGGAAACATCCTACCAACCGTTTTACCTTTCCTGCAATAAAATCTGTCCTGTTTTGTAGTAGTACGACTACAAAATAAATTGAGATTTTATGTCAATTATTTGGTCATTCCATTTATATCCTTACTCTCTGATCTTCTGTATACTTTTATTAAGCTCTGAAATTCTCAGAGTATTCTTACAGGGTTGGGCGAATATAAAAAGGTTAGAAATTTCAATTACCACTATTCACAATAAAAATAAAAGGAGCATCAAATGAATTTCGTAAAATGTGTAAAAGCCGTTTGTTTGTCATTTGCATTAATCACCGCGCTTTCAACGCAAGCCATTGCGGGTGATCCGCCTCCACCTAATCCGTTAGAGGGCTACACGATTCACGTTTCTGCTCCTCATATCATGGATGGCGAGGTTATCGGACCCTTTCACCATTTTTGCAAGCCGATCAACGATGAAATCATTCAGTGCATTTTGTTCGAATCGACGGAACCCAATGCAAGGATAACGGAAATAGAGTACATGGTTTCTAAAGAATTGGTTGCTAAAGTGATTCCTGAATGGTCCCATAAGCAAAATTGGCACGATCATGCAGAAGAGATTGCGACCGGTCGAGTGGCCATTCACAACCCGACAACTCCTGAAGAACAAAAGAAACTTGCAGAGTATGTTGGTAAAACGGATGGAATTATTTTTCATCTTTGGCCCGATGGTGCTCCAATTCCGGATGGTTCTGTCATGATTCCCCAATCCATAGGACATTGGGAAGCACAACACGGTAAATTAACCGATAAGTAAATGATTGTTAAGTATCGATCAGTATATTGTAACTAAAAGATGATCGCTGGTTCTGATTCACTATGATTTGGATTTGTACAGTGATAAGGAATCGGCGATCATTGAATTTCTTTTTAAATTACCAAATGTTAAAATATTCCCAAGCGGATATTGAGTGATTTATAATTTAGTTAGGATGCATCGAATCATTTGAATTGTTTTGAGAAGTGCTATAGCAGTCGCAGGCATCTTTTGGTCAGGAAAAATACTGGACTGAAGAGACGGAATGATTAAAAGGTGTGATTAAAACATCCATGGTTTAAACCTAAAGTTAGGAATATTAAATGACTACTTTAAATTCAGGATTCAATCATAGAGGTTGTTTTGGTTTGCTCATGCTGGTTCTTTTGCTCAGTTTCAATGCAAACGCATGGGCGGATTCGCAGACGGCAAAAGATTTGGTAAAAAATTCATGCTCCACCTGTCATAAATTTGAAGGCAAGCCTGAATCTAAATTTAATTTGAAGGCACCGGACTTGATGTGGGGTGGCAACAAATATCAAAGGAGCTGGTTACTGCGATACCTGCAAGGGAAAGAAGAAAATTTATACCCTAAAGGCTACCGTTGGGATCAGGGCTCAGAGCCTTTCAAACACACCACACTTTCAGAAGCTCAGGCAAATAAAGTTGCCGATTATTTTGAAAAAAATCTTCTCGATAAACGCGTTGAGAAAAGCTTTGTGGATATGTCCACCTTCAATGAGATGGAAAAAAATTTAGGTGAGAAAATTTATAGAGACTTTTCATGTTTTGGATGTCATCAAATCAAAGAAGATGGAAAAAAAATAGGTGGGCCCATCAGTGTGACCCTTTATGATGCAGGCAAACGGTACAATCTGGACTGGTGGACTCAATTTGCCAAAAATCCACAGGATTTTACTCCCCATAGTGGTGAATATCTGGCAGACCTCACGCCCTTGCAAGCTCGTTATATCATAGGATATGTGATGACTTTGGGAGTGGAGGATTTCAACTATTTCAAACCCTGGGAAACGGAACCCTTTAAAAAGGCAGATGCCAAGCGCGGTTCCAAAGTATACAAAGAGTATTGCGTTCAGTGTCATGGACCCCAAGGGCGCGGTGACGGACCGGGGGCATCTGGTCTGGACCCTAAGCCTGCGGTGCATGCGGATCTTCCTTTGAGTGATTATCCTGACGATTACCTTTACTTTTTGATTTATTACGGCGGCAAGAGTGTTGGTAAGTCTCCCAATATGCCTAATTGGGGACTCACTATCCCAACACAGGGTATCGCGGATGTGATCGCTTATTTACGTACTACTTTTAAGGGCAATTAAAAATCAAAGCCCTTCTCGGAACACAAAGAATGATTGCGGTCAGGCTTGCACAAAAGAAGTTGTGAGAGTTTGTATGGGTCAGGATTTGTGATTGTCGGGAGGGGCTTTCATTTGCCCCCTCCCTCTATCATTGCCTCTAAAATCAACCGATCTGTTGGCTAGAGGGCTTTGGATTTGATGACTATCAGTTTCTCTTCGGTCATTTCTTCCATGGCGGGAAGAATGCCGCCGACTCCCATCCCCGATTCTTTCGCTCCTCCAAAAGGCATCCAGTCTACACGGAATGCGGTGTGGTCGTTGACCATCACAGCTTTGGCATTGAGACGTTTCACGGTGTCGAGCGCGACATCCAGATTCTGCGTGAACACAGCGGCCTGAAAAGAAAAAGGGCTGTCGTTCGCTTGATCTATGGCCGCAAGGCGATCTGTAAAGGAGTAAATGACAACAACGGGTCCAAATATCTCTTTGCAGGACACGTTGACGTTGGCAGGAGGATTCAAAATTACCGTAGGTTCGTAGCAGGTTTCACCCATTTTGTTGCCACCTGTCAGAACCTGTGCTCCGGCAGATTTAGCTTCGGTCACCCAATCGTGTACCCGGTTCACATCATCTATGCTTATCAGTGGTCCGACTTCGGTTGCAGGGTCGAGTGGGTCTCCGACTTTCAATTCTTTGGCCATTTTAGCAAGTCTTGTGGAGAACTCATGTACTTTGCTTTCGTGCACGAAAATTTTCTGAACAGAAACACAGACTTGCCCCGCGTGGTAAAATCCTCCCTTGAGCAGGCTGGGTAGTGCTGCTTCGATATCCGCATCGGCATCTACAATCACAGGGGCGGCTCCCCCATGTTCCAACGCACACCGTGTTCCCGGTGCCAGCTTGGAACGCAGACTCCAACCAACCTTGCCCGATCCTATGAAAGTCAGGAAAGCAACTCGTGGATCGGTTGCCAGTTTTTCTCCCAGCGATCCAGAACAGACCATCGCCTGACACCATTCCCTGGGCAAGCCCGCTTCGAAAAGACAATCGAGCAGGTTGAAGCAGGAGAGGGGGGTGGAGCGTGCGGGCTTAACGATGACAGGGCATCCTACAGCGATTGCGGGAATGATTTGATGCACGATGAGGTTGAACGGGTGGTTGAAGGCACTGATCGCGACGACCACACCGATCGGCTCTCGTATCGTTATTGCCATTCTCTGAGCTGACGCGGGATTGAGATTCATCGGAATTTCGTGTCCGGCCAGGCCTCCCATGGATCGCGCAGCTTCCCGGATTCCTTGAACTGCTCTGGCCAGTTCAACTTTGGAGTCCATCAAAGGTTTGCCACCTTCTTCAGCCGATTGCCGGGCATACTCTTCTTGCCGTTGTTCGACCAGATTGGCCGTTTTCTCCAAGATGGCCATCCGTTCATATACGGGCAAACGTTTGTCATGGCTCTTCGACAGAGCCGAAGCAACTTGCAGAGCTTTTTCAATATCGGCTTCAGAATTCAACGGCAGTTCTTTGATGAGATGCCCATCAAAGGGGGATGTGACTTTCAATTGTTCGACCATTTTCGCGACTCCTTAAAAAGTTAATCCCAATTCAGACTGTGGGCCAAACGGGAAATCTCCTGATAAACAGATTGCAGGGGACGTTTCTCGTTACGGGCAATTTTTTTACAATCTTCATATTCCGGGGTGATGCGTAATATTTCGCTTCCCAATCGACCGATTTTAACGCGAACCTTACCCATCGGTGTGATCAATTCACGGATTTGGCGATCCAACACCGTTCTGTCAACCGGGTAATGGCGGATGCCGAGCGTGGAGGTTTCAGTCAAAAGGATGTGTGTGGCCTGTTCAAGTGTTTCTGCATCCACGAGTACGGAAATCTTATTGGCAGGTCGATTTTTCTTCATGAGAATAGGGGTCAGAAACACATCGAGGGCTCCGGCCTTGAACAGATTCTCAAAAACACAATCATAAAATTCCGGGTTCATGTCGTCGATGTTTGCTTCAATCATGTGCACCTTTTCATTGGGAGCAAGACAGAAGGATTCACCCAAAACAACGCGCAAGAGATTAGGGGTTTTTTCGATGATGTGATCGCCTGCCCCATAACCCGCACGGATGATTTTCATTGTGGGCATTGAGCCAAACCGTTCGGAAAAATATCCCATCAATGCGGCTCCGGTAGGCGTTGTCATTTCTTTTTGAACGCCAGAGGAAAAACAGGGTATGCCTTTGAGCAGTTTCAATGTTGCCGGGGCGGGAACCGGCAGGATTCCGTGCATGCACTCAACAAAACCTTCCCCTATGTTTAAAGGGGAGGCGAGGATGCTGTCGGGTGCCAGAATGTGTATGGCCAAAGCACTGCCGACCACATCGATGATGGAATCGATCGCACCTACTTCATGAAAGTGAATTTTTTCTTTTGTAGTTCCATGCACTTCTGCTTCGGCAATCGCGATTCTGTCAAACACATGCAAAGAATTTGCTTTGACAGTTTCCGGTAAACGGGAGTTTTCCAATATGCTTTTGATGTCTGATAAATGCCGGGAGGGTTGTTTGAAAGTTTTGGATTTCGTAAGGCTGACGTTCACCTTTGTCCCAGAGATGCCGCCACGTTTTGCAACAGCGGCCTCGATTCGATAACCTTTCAGATCGAGAGATTTCAGACCTGCGCGGATGTCTTTGATATCCACCCCCAGATCGACGAGAGCACCCAGTACCATGTCTCCACTGACTCCGGAAAAACAGTCGAAATAGAGAATGCGCGAAACCGAACCTTTCATATTGAATTTGAGATTATTTGAACGAATTTTTGAATAATTCAGCAATGGCCTTTTTGCCCTCGTCATTTAAAAAACGAGTGCCCGTCCCTGCAAATTGTTTTTTATGAATCTTGGCTGGGGATTTCTTCCATTTATCCTGATCCCACTTGAACCATTGAACTTCGTCTTGATCGAAAACATAAAGAGGTTTGTTGCAGATTTTGGCAAATTCGGCACCCCATCCCGTTCCACCCTTGACCGTATTGTCTTCAAGAATTTTCCCGATGACAAAAACCTCTTCAGCGTGATTGATTTGATGCCAGATGCTTTGCAGAACCTTTTTCATGAGCGGCCCCTGATTAAAGGACCGATTCATCAATTTTGATAGATAGGACAAGCTGACATCACCGTTCAGGAGCTCCTCTTTGGTCAAAACTCTTACCCCTCTTTTTCGGGCGATTTTATGCCCTTCAAAAGTGTAATTGACTTCTTGAGCACCGGCTTCTTCTGCCTGTGCGCCAAATTCTGCTTCTGCGCCTTTTGCGCCGCCACTGAGTAACGTACAGTCCTGAGCTTTCATAAATTCGATCTCCTCAAAATTTTAACTGAAGCAGGGGGGCTCGCATCACTAAACTAGGAGAATTTTGGGGATAGCGCAAGAAATAAAGTGATGCTGATGATTTTTCGACGGACATCTTAAGCCGTAGACTTATTTCGTCGAAAGAGCTTACCCCAAAGACTGGGTGATTTTTCTTTAACAAAGGATTGCTCAATTGTTTTTTTACTTGCTTGATATTCGTCGATATAAAATTGGATGAGAATATGACAGGAGTGACAACCGCCACCTGCCTTGCATGTCTGTGTGACACTTTCGATGGAACTCAAATCACCCGTAGTTATTGTGTCACGAATGGTTTTTTCTGAAACCTGAAAGCATTTACAAATGATTTCTTCTTGATCGTCGAGAGCTTGAGTCACTTAAAAGTTAAAAATAAAAGGTTTGAATAGATACTGAGAATTGTTATCACTATAACAAGGGCAGGTCTGCTCTTCAATATTAAAACAAATAAAACACAGCTGTTTAAAGAACAGATTTGAGTTGCTACCAGCAGTCACGTGTGTGCAACAGGTAGCAACTCCGCTCTGTATGGGTTACCAGACATTCATTGTCGTTTTGTTGACGAGTTTTGAATGCTATGTGAAAATTTTTCAGATTCAATTTTGGGCGTAACGTTTTTTGAATTCTTCCGCCGCCGCTTTACGTTTGCTTTTTTCCTCTTGGGACATTTTGCTCAGGAACCATTGATGTTCTTCTCGATTTAGAATTTCATTCAATTTGGCAAGCACTTCCTTGGCCGCGGTTGCGTTACTGCCCTTTCTTCGGATCGCTTTCCGACAGGCTTTCTTTACTTCAGGAACAAAGTGAATATAGAAACGTTCTGCGACTTCAAAAAAACCGTGCCATTGAGTATAATCCGGAGCCATCATTGAAGCACCGTGACGTGCTCTTCTGCCTTCATGGTGCCATAGGTAGAAGTAGGTCCACTCCAGCTCTTCATCGAATGCGGTTGGCGTTAAAACGCCACCAGCTTTCATCATGTTGATGATTTCCGTTGCCGGTTTTCCGAATTTGTCATTGTACAGGTTGATGGCACTGTCAAATTGTGTGTAGAAACCATCCACATAACTTTCGGAGTGACACTTGCTACAAACATTCTTCATATTATCTCGGCGATCTTCCCAAGACTCGACCGTTTCACCTGCCTTGATTGCCTTGGCATCGATCTTCTCTGAGACAGGAGGACGTAGATTCCATGATATCCGTCTACCTACGTCGTGGGTGACTTCCATATCGTCCGTCGCACTCATATGACAGGTTGCACAGGTTGGAGCGGCTGTGTACTCGATGCCAACACGCCATGGCTGTGCGTCCAGTTTCATGTCATCTTTAAAAGCCTTGAAAGCGATACCGTGTTTGGATTCCTCGTAGATTTCTTTTTGAGGATGATCGGGCCCCATATGACACTTGCCGCAACTATCAGGTTGCCGGGAAACGGATACTGAAAATTGATGGCGTGAATGACACGCGGTGCAAGACCCTTTACTGCCATCGGGATTGATTCGTCCTATCCCTGTATTGGGCCAGGTGGATGGATCGGGACGCCCGTTTTCCATTATCTTTACTACAGAGCCATGACATTGCCAGCAACCATTGATTGCCGCAGGGGATTGACCGTCCAGTCCCAGGCGACCGGTATTGCCTTCCACCACTTCCGCCAGCACATTGTCCAGAGAGCCAAGTATCTTGCCAGCATCGGCATGGTGGGAGGATTGAAATTGTTCATTTTCTTTACTATGACATTTGGAACAATCGGCAGGGGAGACGATGACAGCAATCAGTTTACCCTCATGTTCCCATGCGTCCTTATCTGTTTTTTGAGCTTCATGGCAGTCGATACAACCAACACCGCGCAAGGCGTGCTTGCTGTTGCGCCATTGTTCGACTAATGAAGGGCTGGTGCTGGTATGGCACTCAACGCATCTTTTGCTGGTTTGGGAAATTTTTATAGCCGCTTTTTTCCCGACCACGCGTTTGTTGTTTTCGACAGCACCAACGACCAATAGCGCGCCAAGAAAAAACACTCCGATAATTAAAATGACTATTCTTTTTGTATTGAGAGACATTTTCTTTTCTTCAAATTAGAGGGTTAAGTTATTGCTTCCCATACAGTCAGAACTAAGTAGAAAGTAAAACCGAAAAATCCGATGATGATACTCATTTCATATTTTGGAAGAAGCTTGACCAGTATTTGATCTATAAAGGGCCAGAAAAAGATCACACCCGCAAAAAAGATCTGCCCTAATATGCCAAGGTACACATTCGTTAGTTTTAGCCATTTGAATGAAGCGTAAAAATACCATTCGGGTTTGATGTGCTCGGGTGTTGATAATGGATTGGCGCGTTCTCCCAATCCTGCGGGAAATATCACAGCCATCATGCTGAGAATATAGAAAATCAACATGACGAGAATGAGTTCTGTCATCACATGGTCGGGGAAAAGCGGATACGTTTTATGCTTAAGAGACTTTTCTTCATCAAATTCAAATTCGGTGACACCGTGTAATCGTACGAAAATAATATGCAATCCGACCAGACTCGCCAGAGCGGCAGGAAAGATAACGACGTGAAAGACATACAGCCGGGTGAGGGTGTTGGCTCCTACCTCAGGTCCGCCCCGAATAAAATCTGATGCAAAAGGTCCAACTATTGGAACACTGTGAGCTATTTCTGTTCCCACCACAGCCGCCCAATAAGACAGTTGATCGTATATCAGGGAATATCCTGTAAATCCCAATCCAAGGATGGTGAAGAAAATAACAACACCCACCATCCAGTTCAATTCCCGTGGCTTTCGGTAAGCGTTGGTGAAATAGACGCGAGCCATATGAAGTATAACGGTTACAATCATCAGCTCTGAAGCCCATTTGTGCAGGCTTCTGATGTACCAGCCAAATTTTACTTCGTGAGTTATTTTTGAAACACTGCTGTAAGCTTCTTCAGGAGTTGGTACATAGTAGAATAGCAAAAAAATGCCAGTGACGATTTGAATGCCAAAAAGGATAGCGGGTGTGCCACCCAAGGCAAACCACCAATGTTTTAAATGATTTGGAACGGGTTCATTTGTAATGGTTTTCAATTCCTGCCAATCGACAGGAATTCGTTTTTTGACCCAATCCAATGCAAGATCAATCTTAGACTCGCTCACTATAAACCTCTTCGACATGAAGATAAATGGCTTGGTCTACAACTTCGACTTTGTACTTATTCAATGGTTTTGGAGGGGGCCCTTTTATCACCTTACCCTCTGCGTCGAAATATCCATCGTGGCAGGGGCAGTAAAATACATTTTCTGATTTTTTCCAAATAACGGTACAGCCAAGATGGGTGCATTTGGTAGAAAGGGCGATGTACTCTTTCCCTGTATTGACAATGGCTATTTTGTTGCCTTTGAGATCGTTGAATTTATAACTGTCACCAACGAGAATTTTATCCGTCGTTGCGACAAATACCTTACGGGTTGGGGGTTTGCGCATGGATGGAAATAAAAATTGAACGGCGTAAACACTCCATAAGACCAACCCCGCAAATAAACCGCCTCCCATCAAAGTGGTGGTTATGAAATCGCGTCTTGAAATTTTTTTAATTGTCATTTCTCAGGTGAGTGAATCCAAATTAGTATTACCTAAATGTTGTTGCAAGAAAGGGGTCTCTTTATAGCAATCATAAATAAGATGGCGTGTACAATTATAAAATCATTAAACGCTCTATTTTGAAGATCATCTTAATTCAGTGTTTATTCCCCAAAGCAATTTATCTTCTTACATGATACCTTAATTTTCATAATTAAAAAATAGAGTTAGGTAAGGCGAATTAAAAATATGCTAGAATAATGTTTAGAGATTGTGGTTTTTAAACCAAAAATAAAGGTAATAAAGACATGCATTGTAAAACTTTTAAAGTATTTGTCGGATGGAGTGTGTTGGCATTTTCCCTTTTTATTTTTGTACAGCCCTGCTTGGCGAATGATGAAAAAGGTGGGGGTGACATTTGGTTCAAGGATACTAAAAGCCTGCCCCCCGTCCTATTCAGCCATGACCGGCATTTAAAAACTGGAAAAGTTTGTGCTGATTGCCATGACAAAATTTTCAAAAAAGAAAAAGGAAATCCTGAACAAGACAAAAACATAAAAATGAGAAACTTCAAGAAAGGCCAGTATTGTGGGTCATGCCATGATGGGGAGACGGCTTTTTCTGTAAAATCATCTTGTAATAAATGCCACAAACCCTAGTGCTCAAGAATTAGATAATGCCAAAGTATTTCTTGATGAACGTGTATTTCGTTTCATGGGTTGTGATTGATTCTAATAAGAAGGCTCTGAACTGTGTTTCTCTGAAAAATGTCTAATGTAATGAATCAACTGCCATATTTGTTCGTCTGCCAGTCCCTTAAAAGCTGGCATAGCGGTTCCCGGTGATCCATTTTGTATGATCCAGAATAATTGTCCGTCTGGCAGAGAGTCCATGGCTTGTGCGCAGGTAAAATTTCTTGGACTGGGGGTCAATTTACGTAATAGAATGCTCAAGCCATTGCCACTGATACCATGACACACTCGACAGGGGCCGGGGACGGCATCAAAGTGAAATAATGTTTGGCCTGCAAAGATATTCCTTTCCGTTGGCTCCAAGGGATTGACTCGATTCAAATACTCGTCGGGAGCTTTTGGTGTGCTTCTTTTTTGCGGGCATAGGGGCTCGAACACCAATCCCTCCTCCACTTTCATTCCCGGATGAGATGCCAAGGTCAGGCCCCAAGAAGACGGTGCTGGAATAAAAACACCTAAAGTTATCAAGAAAAGAATTGTTCGGATCATATCTTATTTCCTCTGAAAATTATTTTTCTGTACCTCTATAAGAGAGATACTCCGATAGAAAATATATTCCGGTCTCTATTTGGTTTAGATAGACTTTTGTGCGGGTTATTCTAGAGGGTTGGTGGATAAAAATTCTTTGAGAAGGGGAACGATTTGCTCATGAGCATCTTCCACTACATAATGACCCGCTTCTTCCATCACGTCAACGTTTGCTTTTGGATAATAGCTTTTCCATTTGTTCAGAAAGTGATCGTTGAAACAAAAATCCTGTTTTCCCCAAATGATTTGAATCGGGTGATCTTTAAAGAGATGCAGTTTGCTTTGGATATTCTGCACGACGCTGTAACTTGGAACGGAGGCAGACATGGGAATGTCTTGAACGAATCGTAAATTTGCGATGCGATTTTCAGGGCTGTTGTAAGGGGCAAGATAACCCGCCTTTACTTGTCCAGTCATGCGTTTTCGATTTTTGCAGGCTCGATAGACAGCCCCTTTTGCGAACGCGTTGAAATATCGAATCGCCAGATCTCCGAACAACGGGAGTCTGCATAAATTGATGCTCAATGGAATATGAGGAGATAAAAATGCGGCGGTATTAAAAATCACCAAACGGCGAATGAGTTCTGGCCGCCGGGTGGCAAACCCCATTCCTATTGCACCTCCCCAGTCATGGACGATCAAGGTCAAATCCTTAATCTCCAGTTTATTGACCAGGTTTTCCAGGTTGTCTATGTGTTGCGACAGGGTGTAGTTATAATTTTGCGGTTTGTCAGACAGCCCACAGCCGATATGGTCGGGAACGATACAACGATAATTGTTCCGAAAAGCTGAGGTCAGGTTTCTGTAGTAAAACGACCAACTGGGATTGCCGTGCAACATCAGAAGGTTTTCACCTTCACCTTCATCCAGATAATGATATTTCAATTCCCCAAGTCGATGCCAGTGCGAATCAAATGGGTAGAGTTCCTTAAAAGGAGAAAGATCAACTACCATTGGACACCAAGCATGAGACTGTTGAGCCCGCTCCCAATGCCCAATAATGCGATCTTGTCTCCTGACTGGAGTAATCCGCGTTCTTCACCGATGGCAAGTGTTGTTGGCAGGGAAGCGGAGCCGGTATTGCCTAAAAATTCCAGGGTAGGAAAATCTTTTTCAGAATCGAGTTCAAGCGTTTCAAAGAGTAGTTTCCGGTGTGCCGTACCGACTTGATGACAGAAGACACGATCGACATCCTGATTGTTCCAGTTTAAGTTTTGTTTTGTCGCTTCCCAGGTTTTTCCCGCGAGTTTGCATCCCTCTCGTAACATGGTTTCGGAGTCGGTTGCCATGAGCGGTGACGATACCGCTCCTGTGCCCTGACAAAGATTGTTGAAGCGTGTTTCTGCCATTGCCGCCCCTCCCAAAAGACGATGCCCTGTCGTGGATAGGTTCTTGTGTGTCAGTAACACAGCGACTGCTGAAGAGGCTATGGTCAATGAAGCGAAAGAAGATTTGATATCTGAACGGGTGATTTCTGGACGTGATAAAAGTTCATTGATTGTTGATTCCACCAAAGGACCGCCGTTTTCTCCAGATACAATCAAACCTGCGGAAATTTGTCCCAGGTCTATCATGCTGGCGACGAAGATCATGCCATTGAGCACACCGAGGCAGGCATTCGAAATATCCAATACCTGTACGTTTGATTCCAATTGCAGATGATGATGGACGATGGAAGCGGTTGCAGGCTCCAAAAAGTCGCGACAAACTGAAGCGTGGATGATACAGCCAATTTTCTTACGATCGAAGTTTGATTTTTTTAAGACTTTCTCACCTGCAAGCGAACTGACTTCGCTTGGGCGTGTGTCGTTATCAAAAAAACGGCGTTCACGAATGCCGCTCATAAGCTCCAGACGTCCATAGGGCAGGTTCAGGCGGTCGTAGACAGGAGCCAATCGTTTTTCAATATCGCTGGAGGTGACAATTTTTTCAGGCAGATGATAGGAAAGGGCTTCAATACAAACGTTATTAAATTTCATTTTCAGCCCCCTTGAATTGGACCTCATAGTATTTTCGATACAGGCCCGAGTGCGCTAAAAGATCTTTGTGAACACCGGTTTCGACAATCTGTCCTTGATCCATCACGACAATATTATCCGCATGTTTGATTGTCGAAAGTCTGTGGGCGATGACGATATTGGTGCGGTGTTCCATCAAATTGTGGAGAGCTTCTTGTACCAGTTTTTCAGATTCTGAGTCGAGTGAGGAAGTGGCCTCATCCAAAACAAGAATAGGGGCATCACGCAGGATGGCTCGGGCAATAGCGATTCTCTGCTTTTGTCCTCCCGAAAGTTTCACACCTCTCTCACCAATCATGGTTTCATAACCCTCATCCAATTTTTGAACGAAGCTATCTACATGAGCGGCTTTTGCGGCGGCCAATATCTGGTCTGGCGAAGCATTGGGTTCTCCAAAGAGAATATTATTCCAAATCGTGTCATTGAACAAAAAAGTGTCCTGCGTCACGAGTGCCAGACAACCGCGCAAGGAGTTGATCCGAAAGTCTTTTATATTGGTTCCGTCGATCAGAATTTCTCCACTGCCGACATCAAAAAACCTAAACAGCATATCGACCAGCGTGGTTTTCCCTGCACCACTCATGCCGACAACAGCAACGACTTGAGATTTGCGAATGCTGAGATTGATGTTTTTGAGAACTTCAGTAGAGCGGGTCGGGTAACGAAAAGAAACATTTTTATATTCGATGCGATCATTCAAGCCTGAAAGTTCAAGAGATCCCTCCTGTACTTTTTCTTCTTCCATGTCCAGAATGGCAAACACTCTTTCCGCTCCAGCGAGGGAAATTTGAAAACTTGCAAAAATTTTGAACAACAAGCGGATAGGACCATAAAGCATGAAAAGGGCTACGAGAAAAGCTATGAATGTTCCCTGTGTTACGGTTCCCTTTATAACCTCTGTTCCTCCGTACCATAAAATAATGGTTGCGCTCAAAATTCCTAAAAACTCAAGCAATGGAGAAGTGATTTCGACGTATTTAACGTTCTTCTTCATTACGGTAAGGTAGTCATTATTGAATCGATCAAATTTTTCAATTTCTCTTGGTTCCAGTCCAAAAGAACGAACTATTTTAACGCCAGAAAAAGACTCCAGTATGACCGAGTTCATGTGCCCGAGTATTTCCTGACCGCGATGACTCAATCGCTTTAATTTGCGGGCAATGTTTGAGACAGGAACCACGACCAGTGGGAAGATGACCATGGATATCAAAGCCCAGTCCCATTTCATGTAAAACAGCCAGCCGAGAAGGCCGATCAACATGATGCCATTCTGGATGACTTCTTTTAGCAGGCGGGTGACCGTGGACTGCATGACCGATGCGTCATTCATGATGCGGGAGATCAATTGTCCGACCTGATTTTTCTCAAAAAAACCAAAGGGCAGATGATGGATATGGTTGAACATCTGGCTTCGGACTTGGGAAATCAAATCCCAGGAAAGTCCAAAAATGATCAGATTTTGCGCGTAGGTCAATACAGCTTTCAAAAGATACAATAAGGCTAGGCCGATAGGTACGGCTTTGAGCATGAAATAATCTTTTTGGACAAAGATATCATCAAAGACTTTTTGGATAATAGGCACAGGGGATGTTGCGATTGCTCCAACGATAATGGAAAAAAATATCGCAAGGATCAACTTTGGTATGAAAGGGCGAACAAAACTGAGAACCCTTTTGTAAAGCTGGTAGTCCATATTAATTGGCTATCTGTTTAGGAGACTGCGGCGACATCAAATGTTTTCCAAGTCAGAATCTAAATGATATCAAGAGTATCAGAACAAAGAATCTATCCTAATACAAATCGAATGGAATAAAATAAAAAAACCCGTATTTACGCAGTGAACGTAAATACGGGGCGATGCTATTTTTTATAGGAACAAAATGCAAAGAAATGAATCTTTAAAAACAGTTAGGCTGAAACTTCATTTTTTGGAATAAAGTCTTCCAAGCCTGCGCCTTGAGAGATCGCCTGTTCCATCATTTTGACCGACTCTCGAATTCCTTCTTCACAGGCTTCAAGAGAAATATCCTTGATGTTGTTGTCGGCACAATACCCCATGACTCGATTTCGGGTATTGTCTCTCATGAATCCCTTGGGAACACGCTCAAGTCTTTCCAACGCTTCTTTAGACCAATTGAAGTCCTCAGGGCTATGCTCGGAGCCATAATTCATGTAATTCTTTGCAGGAACTTCTACTTTTTGTTTGACGATCCTGTCATTCAAAAGGCTGTCTGCAAACGCTTTGGAGATAGTTTTAATGTTTTGTATTCGCGCATTCTTCTCGACACGGGCGCATGCTTTCCGTCGAATATGCCCGATAGGATAGCTTTCGAGTAACGACAAGGCATCTTGAGTCCATTGAATTTCGACATCGTCAAAACTCGTAACGGTTGACATGCCTTCTTTTTCTTGATCGTTTGGAACAAACCCTTCTTTCCAGACTGGAGAGAGAGTCTCACCGGTGGCACCACATACAAAACACTTGATGACGTCAGATTTCATCAAAGTTCCACATTCGCCGCATTTCAAAGTAACATCATGTCCTACAGCATCCTTACTGAATGCTACTTCCAGCTCAGGGGTCAGAGGTTCTTCAAACTTTTCAATGACCTCTTTACTCAGACGCGCTTCTTTTTCTTCTTCTGTTTCGACGATTGCCTGATCGCTCGTTGCCGCATGAGCTTTCATTATTTCATCGCTCACATCATCAAGCAGGGTTCCTTTTAAAGTCTCATCTTCTTCCTTGATACGTTGGCCTACAGCTCGCATTGCCTGCATTGCGCCCGCGGGAAGGATGTTTTGTACAGCTTCGGTGATGACGCTGGAAGTGATCATGCTATGACCGCGTTCCAATGCATATCGCAAAATTGCCGCCGTCGCCATGGGACGAACAAAGCCGGGAATCTTTTTGAGGCGTTCTTTGCCTTCAACGGTCCACTCGATGGTTTCTTCTGCTTGCATATCAATCGGCGGCTTAAAGACTTTGCTTGAAAGCAAAACGTTACAGGGAACAAGCCGAAGCAGATTCTCTGTATTGCCTCCAATATCCATATCGGGAGCACTGTGAACACCAATTCTGCCTAAAATCAGGAGATAAGGATTTTCTTCACGAGCGTATTGCAAAACTTTTTCAAACACTTTTCCGTCCAGCAGACGAATGGTGCATTCCATTCCTTCTTCTTCTGCAATCTTGCGAGAAATCTCGAGATGAGCCTGATAAATCTTCGCAAGCCCTTTATCGATGATGTCCTCATGCAATTTTTCTTGCTGTTCAAATTTGAAAACTTTCGACGCTTCTCGCGATAGAACGCCTGTGAGGCTGTTGAACATGGCGTAATGGAAGTAGGGGTCAAATGTGGAAATGATTTCCAGAGGTTTATTTAAATTTCTGGCGATTTCAATTCCGGTTTTCAGACCACCAAATGAATGTCCGCTACCATCTACCGCGACAACCACTTTATCGCTGGAGTAGGACTTTTCACCGTGCAAGGCAGGGATGTCTTTTATGACAAGCGTATCGGTTTCGATGCGGCGAATGACGCGTTCCGCAACCGTTCCCATTTGACTGTCTTTTATAGCACCCAGACCCAGAGCTCCCATAATGACAAGATCATAGTCTGTTTCTTTGATGTCGCGGACCAGTTCGATCCAGTTTCGTCCTTCAAGAGATTTGCCCTCAAAAGTGACACCAGCTTCTTTGCATCGATCTTTAGGAACGTCAAGATACGAGTCAGTGATCACTTCCATACCTTTAGTGATCAATTGATCGTGGATGCCTCTTTGTTTTTCGAGCTCTTCTTCGTCTTGATATTCTTCGGGCAGACCACTTTCCATCTGACGAAAACGAACGTCATGCATTTTAGCTGCATACACATGACTTGCTGTTATTTTCGTTTCATGGCCTTTGGCCAATTCCAACGCTAGATCAATACAGGTGTTGGAATAATCTGAATTATCAACAGGAATATAAATGTGCTTGAACATTGGCGTGAAACCTCCTTAAAAATCTTTTGCCGCCGGGCTATTGCGATATTAGAAAATATGAGTTTATTTGAATTTGGGGATGGGCAAAAACAATCACTCTTGTAAATATATCCCCACCACATCATGAGTGAACAAAATTTTAGCAAATTAATCGTTCCTGTCAACACAAAACCAAATCAGAGAGGGTATTGTATTTTTTACAGTTTATGGTTTGAGTATGAATAGTCGGAAGATTGTTTGGGAATATCAGTCAATTGACTCGTTTTGAAAATGGTGTACGACTTGAAATAGTGCTTATAGATTTAACTTTATATATTAAATACTTTAATGCAAACTAATATAATTAAATTTGTTTTAAGTAATTTGAAAATAATTACTAAAAGCTTTTGTTCTCCTTTTGTATTTTTGTTAGAATCTACCAGGTTTTTCCTGAGCGGGATGCATTACATTGGATTGCATACAGGCGCAGTTTATGCCAGTTGTAAGACAGTCTAATCCGTTAATTTTACTTTAAAGCCCTTTTTCAACCAGTTTCTGATCTTGGGTATTTTCCTCTATTGTCTTTCATAGAAATATTTTAAAGGAGCTTGTTGAAATAATGTTGTTTGCTTATAAAGAAGATATCAACACGCATTTGAAAGGAATCGTCAACTTCAATGACAACAAAGTCAAGGTTGAGGACTCTGTTGCTTTGAGAGATTTTGCTATCGACGATCTTGTGTACAATGCAGTTTTGAATTCTTCTAAAGAAGTTCGCGGGCTGTCGCGTTTCCTGATTCGATCGATCGCAGAGGAATTGGGAATCATCCTGGCTTCTATTCAAGGCTTGTATGAGGCACGGGGGCGGGGAGAGTGCAAAGGATTTACTGTGCCGGCGATTAATATTCGTGGGATGTCCTATGAATTGAGTCGGGCTATTTTTAGAACTGCGGAGAAGAAAAATGCCGGTGCTTATATCTTTGAAATCGCAAAATCAGAAATTGAATACACACGCCAAATGCCGGCAGAGTTGACCGCTGTAATTCTTGCTGCGGCGATCAAGGAGGGTCATAGAGGTCCTGTGTTTATTCAGGGCGATCATTTTCAGGTGAATGCCAAAAAATATGCAGAAAATCGAGAGAAGGAAATCGGTGGTTTGAAATTGCTGATCGAGCATGCCATCAAAGCGGGTTTCTATAATATAGACATTGACACTTCTACTTTGGTTGATTTGAGTTTTGATACGGTCGTAGAGCAACAGCGAGCTAATTTCGAAGTGGGTGTAGAACTGACCCGTTACATCCGCGAATTGGAACCGGAAGGTGTTGTGATCTCGGTTGGTGGAGAAATTGGCGAAGTAGGAAAAGAAAACAGCACTCAGGAGGAATTGAGTGCCTACCTTGATAATTTCAATAAGATGCTGGCGCAAGCAATTCCGGGTGCAAAAGGGATCAGTAAGATCTCTATTCAAACGGGAACTTCTCATGGCGGCGTTCCTTTACCGGATGGATCGATTGCGGAAGTGAATCTGGATTTCGAAACGCTTGAAACCTTGTCACAGGTTTCGCGTGATGTTTATGGGTTGGCGGGTGCGGTTCAACATGGTGCCTCGACCTTACCTCAGGATTTATTTGACAAGTTTCCTGAGTTGGAAACGGCAGAAATTCATCTCGCCACGCATTTTCAGAACCGGATTTATGAAAGTGATCATTTTCCTGAGGCGTTTCGTGAGCAAATATACTCCCATCTGAGAGAAGTTTTTGCGAATGAAAATAAAGCGGGAATGACTGACGAACAGTTCATATATAAAACTCGAAAAAAGGGTTTTGGTGAATTTAAGAAAGAGTTTTGGGATCTTTCGCAGGAAATCAAAGACGGAATCGGTGCGGAACTGGAGGAAGATGTTGTTTTCCTTTTTGATAAGCTGAATATTGGGAATACCCGGAGACTGGTTGAAAAAACGATTTTTCCCTGTCTTGTTCCTCACACCCTTGCTTCTGAAGTAGAATCCGCCAAATGAGTGACAGGGGAGGGTACTCAATGCGTCCTGAATCGTATGGCGTGATGGAGCCCTCGCTGACTCTATGGTTGACCGCTGTTTTGCTTTTTTCTCTCGTGAGTTGTTCTGCGGAAGTAGAAAATCAGAGTAAGTTACCGGAAAATCCTGACGAAGTGATTTTACTCTCGATTGAAAAGCAAAAAATAGGGGCTTACGAAGAGGCGATTCAATCACTCGATGTTGTTTTTAAAAAGAACCCCCAATATTTGCCGGCCTTTTTGCAAAAAGCGAAAGTTTTAGAGGAGTGGGGGAAAAGAGAAGAAGCTCTCTCAGCCTACCAAAAGGTTTTAGAAATCGATCCGAACAATGTCCCCGCTCATATGGGCAGTGGCTCGGTTTATGGCAAGCTGAGTTTGAACGAAAAAGCCATCGAGGAATATGGGAAAGTAGCCGTTCTTAATCCGAACGATCCTGAAATTTATTTCAAGATTGCACTGGAATATTGGTACATTCAAAAGCTTCCTGAAACGGTGGCATCCTATAAAAAAGTTATCGAAATCAAGCCCGATCACCTGCAAGCCCATCTCAATCTGGCCAGTGTTTATGAAAAGATGAAAGACTGGGAAATGGCAATGGAAGAACTGGATGTTTCAATCCAACTCGCTCAGAAAAAGCAGGACAAAGAGGCGATTGCGATTGCTGAAAACAAGAAACTCTTTTTAAAGGGACGCATGAATCAGACTAAAAATGAGTTTGATCGCATCACTCAGCCTCCTTTTAACTGATAGAAACTATTTGTAATGTCCGCAAATTTCTTCCCTGAGATCCTCTAAACAAATAATTGTTCGTAAATGTCACAGGTTGAAAGCTTCAGGAATGGATTGTATGCCTGATTGCTCTTGCGTTGCAGGGTCTTATTTCGGTACAGTGAGGCTTTTATCAATTTTACGAATTGGAAATGATTAACGAATTCTTCAACCTTCTTTGCACAAATTGAATCCATGAAAAACGACTATCGTATTGCGCTGTTACCGGGTGATGGCATTGGCCCTGAAGTGGTTGGCGAGGCAAAAAAAATTCTGCAAGTACTGGAATCAGGCATGGGCCTGAAGCTCACTCTTGAAACGGCACCGGTTGGTGGTTCGGGTTACGAGGCGACGGGACACCCTTTGCCGGAAGATACTTTGAAGACTGCCATGAATGCGGATGCCATTCTATTGGGAGCGGTAGGCGGTCCCAAATGGGAGAAAATCGACTTTTCTCTTCGTCCCGAGCGGGCTTTACTGGGTCTTCGTTCGGAATTGAAATTATTTGCCAATCTGCGTCCTGCGAAAATTTTTTCTGCTTTGGTCGATGCTTCAACTTTAAAACGGGAAGTGGTGGAAGGTCTGGATTTGATGGTGGTGCGCGAGTTGACGGGGGGCATCTATTTTGGCAAGCCGAGAGGGATTGAAACTTTGCCCGATGGAACACGCAGAGGCGTGAATACTTTGGTATATACTGAAGCAGAGATCGAACGCATTGTGAAGGTTGCTTTTGAAACCGCACTCAAGCGTAACAAAAAGGTCACATCTGTTGACAAGGCCAATGTTCTGGAGGCTACAGGATTGTGGCGCGAAATCGCCGAGCAAGTTGCTAAAGGGTACCCGGATGTGACATTGGAACATATTTATGTTGATAACTGCGCGATGCAGTTGGTGCGTGCACCCAAGCAGTTTGACGTGTTGGTAACGACAAATATGTTTGGCGATATTCTGAGCGATCAAGCTTCCATGCTGACGGGTTCGATTGGCATGTTGCCTTCAGCCAGCCTCGGCGGAAAGACGGCTATGTACGAGCCCATCCACGGCAGTGCTCCTGATATTGCGGGTAAAGATCTGGCCAACCCACTCGCCACGATTCTTTCGGTCGGCATGATGTTCAAACATTCCTTTGATCGGGAAGAACCCAATCTCTGGATAGAGAATGCGGTCGAATCTGTTTTGGCACAGGGTCTCCGTACCCGTGACATCATGTCAAAAGGGATGAAAGAGGTGGGAACCGTGGAGATGGGGGATTCTGTTGCACGAGAGCTGGAGAAGTTGATTCAATGAGTGCGAAATATCATGTAGCGATTGCTGGTGCCACCGGTGCTGTGGGTCGGATGATGTTGTCTATTCTGGAAGAGCGCAATTTTCCCGTCGATCGTTTGACCCTCCTTGCTTCTGCACGTTCGGCGGGACAATCGTTGACTTTCAAGGGACAACCGATTCAAGTACAGGAATTACGCGAAGATTCGTTTGCAGGGGTTGATATCGCTTTATTTTCTGCAGGGGCGGGTGTGAGTCTTCAGTTCGCTCCTTGTGCGGTCAAAGCAGGTGCGGTGGTGATCGACAATAGCAGTGCCTTCCGAATGGATAAAGATGTTCCGCTGGTCGTGCCAGAAGTCAATCCACATGCGATTCGACCGGGGATCATTGCGAATCCCAATTGTTCCACCATTCAGATGGTCGTTGCACTCAAGCCGATACACGACAAGTACCGAATCAAACGGATTGTTGTTTCCACTTATCAGGCGGTGTCCGGATCGGGTCAAAAAGCCATCGCTGAACTGGAACAGCAGAGCCGGGATGTTTTGTCGGGCAAACCTGTCCAGAAAAAGGTATACCCCCATCAAATAGCCTTCAACTGTCTGCCTCATATCGATGTGTTTCTGGACAACGGCTACACGAAAGAGGAAATGAAGATGGTCAATGAAACGCGAAAAATTTTAGAGGATGACAGCATTCTGGTATCGCCCACGGCGGTTCGCGTGTCTACTTTTCATTGCCATTCCGAGTCGGTCAATGTGGAAACTGAAGAAGCGATCTGCGCTGAGGATGTCAAGACACTTTTGAGAGGAAGTCCAGGAATCACCGTTGTGGACAATCCAAGCCAGAATCAGTATCCCATGGCGATCGATGCTGAAGGCAAAGACAATGTATTTGTCGGCAGAATTCGAGACGATTTGTCCAATAAAAAAGCTATTAATTTTTGGGTTGTTTCCGACAATTTAAGAAAAGGTGCGGCTCTGAATGCCGTTCAGATTGCAGAGCAGTTGGGACGTTCATAAAAAATATTTCGTTATAAGTTTTGACGCGTGGAAGTGCTAGCGCAAATATTTTTTATTTTTATCGGTAAACTTTCTTCGGAAAATTTTCTTTAGGAATTGCCCCAAAGAGTCCAGTAAATAACTGATGCGGTCGATCAAGGTGAATGGGATTTCCTTTTGCATTTTGTAGGCAAAGTAGCTGACAATCGACAGCAGAATGATATTGGGTATCCACACCGAGAGGTAGGGGTTCAGCTCACCGACTCGGCCCAGGTTCTGTGTGGATATCAAACCGATGTAGTAGAACATTATCACAACAATACTGATTGCAAACCCGCCAGATTTTCCCGAACGACTCGATTGCACCCCCAGTGGTGGCCCTAAAAATCCAAACAACAGGCAGGTAAAGGGGATGGAAAACTTCTTGCTCAATTCCACTTTCGGTCCCCAGGTGGGAAGACCGTCTTTTTCCATCTCTTTGATGCGTTCCTGAATCTGCCCAAAGGACAATTCCCGGTTTCCAACGAGAGCTTCTTCCTTCAGTCGTTTGGTATCTGGCAAACTGAGAGTCAAATCATAGCGATCAAAATTCAGGGTCTCATATTGGTTGCGATCTTTTTGAGTGGTGTGAATCGACCCATTATTGAGCTTCAATTGAATTTTTAGTGAACCCTTATTAGAGAAAATAATCCCGTTTTCTGCGGTGATGATTCGAGGTGCTTCTCTATTGCTCAAATCTGCAAGGAAGATGTCTTGAAGAACGGATTGCTTTTTACCATTCACAACCAAGATCAGGTTTTTAAAATCTTTATTGAACACGCGCGGTTTGATATCAAAGTTGGCACGGTTTTGTATGATGTCAAAGATCAGCTTTTTGTATGAAAGATTTCCCCAGGGCAGGGCATAGAACATCACAACGTTTGCCATAAAATAGGCTATCAAGGAAAAATAAAGCACGGGCCTCATGATATCCAGATAGCTCCAGGAACAAGCTTTCATCGCAATGTATTCGTTGAACACTGAAAATTGATTGAATACCGCAACCGAGGCGATGAGCACACCCATGGGAATCGTGAGTGCTAAAAAAGAGGGGGATATATACAGCAGGATACGTATCAATTCGTCCAGTTTGATCCCTCGACTGACGATCATTTCTGCGATAAAAAAGAATTTGTCCAGAAAAAGCACCATCGTCAGAGCACCTGCACTGATGATAAAAACTTTGAGCAATTCTCTCAGAATGTATCGGTCAATTGTGGATAAAAGCATGGGCAAGCGGATTTTTCAGTCCGCAGAAAAGTTCAAACAAGAAAGGGCAGGCCTGATAATTTTAGATAATGTTTCATCAATTGCTCAGATGTTTTGAATTCATCTGTTTCAAAAGAATGCTTATTTTTATGATTTCTGAGACAACAACTATTAGACAAGTCGAAGATAAATCATTATACTCTTTTGCCTTAGAGAATACCTGATTTTTTCCAGCACTTTAAGTTTGAGAATCCATTGAAAAACGTATTGCACGATCCATTTTCCTATCAACGCAAACCTGAGTGGCTCAGGATCAGTCTGCCGGGTGGAGCCAATTACACACGGCTCAAAGAATCCGTCAAACGCCATGGTTTGAACACCGTTTGCGAATCGGCATCCTGCCCCAATATTGGTGAATGTTGGAATATGGGAACGTTGACTTTGATGATTCTTGGTGAATCTTGTTCGCGAGCCTGTCGTTATTGCGATGTACCCACCGGAAACCTGGCCCCACCCAACAAAGAGGAACCGGAAGAGGTGGCTAAAACGCTCGCACTTTTGAAACTGCAGTACGCGGTGATCACTTCTGTTGATCGTGATGATTTGGAAGATGCCGGGGCGAGTCATTGGTCTGAAACGATTCGTAAAGTAAAGCACCTTTGCCCTGACATGAAAGTGGAGGCATTGATACCGGATTTTCAGGGTAAGGAAAATTTGATCGCAACGGTTTGTGAGGCAAAGCCCCATGTATTGGCTCATAATGTGGAGACTGTTCCTTCGTTGTACAAAATGGTGCGTCCTCAAGGCCGTTATGAATGGTCATTAAAAGTTTTAGAATTTGCACAAAAGCATTTTGATTTCCCTGTGAAAAGCTCTCTCATGCTTGGGCTGGGAGAAAGTGCAGACGAAGTAAAAATTGTTATGAAAGATTTGCTATTGTCGGGATGTCGTCTGTTAACACTGGGGCAGTATTTGAGTCCCAGTAAAAAACATTTGCCTGTAGTGGAGTACATTCATCCGGACAAGTTTGCAGAATTTTATGAGTTTGGAATGTTTTTGGGATTTGATCATATTGAATCTGGCCCATTGGTAAGAAGTTCTTATCTTGCCGAACGTCAATTCAGCATGTTGAAATAGTTCTGCTCAGGTGAATAGCTGAGTTTGTTGTTTATCAGGATTTTTAGTTTTTTCGTGTCATGGGGTTTTATTTATTTACTTTAACTGTAAGTAAAATTAGCGATGTGGCTTTGGTATTTTGAGAGCCGGAAAGGTGAAATCTAAAATTATGATAAGTATATCCAGAAGAACAGACGAATTAGTTGTTCTAATCGCAGAGGATGATGAGGATGATTTTTCTTTTTTAGAAGAGGCTGTAAAAGAATGCAACAAAGCAACCGACGTGCGATGGGTCAAAGACGGGGAAGAGGCACTGGACTATATTTTTCGTAGAGACGGTTACGCAGACCCTGAAAGTTCACCCCGTCCGGACCTCATATTTCTGGATATTTGCATGCCCAAAAAATCGGGTTTGGATATCGTTCCAGAGATCAAGGATCATCCAGATGTTAAAAGGGTTCCTGTCGTGATGGTAACGACTTCAGGGCACTACACAGATGTGAACGAAGCTTATGAAAAAGGGGTCAACTCGTACATAAAAAAACCAGTGGGTATCAGTCAAATGGATGAGTTTAAAAAGCTGATTTGTTCGTATTGGTCACCGCTTTGTCTTATCCCATGAACTGGGAGTTGACGCAGAGATATTATCTCAATTCAATTTCTCAATGATGTGATGTTCGAGTTTCAATGCTTGTTGATCCCAGTTGGTAAATTTCCTGGAGATAGTTGCTAATGCCGCTTGCTCCATGTTTTTTTTCAGAACAGGATCATTCAGGACCCGGTGAAGTGCCATTTCAATTTCTATTCTGGAATCGGGTTGTATCAATAGTCCATTTTGTTCGTTTGTTATAATTTCTGCAACTCCTCCAACATCTGTGGCGATCACAGGAAGGCCGCAGGCCATCGCTTCCAATAGGATATTGGGCGTGCCTTCCAGGTGGCTGGGTAGAACAAAAACATCCGCTGCATTCAACCACCAAGGAATGGATGTATGCTCCTGAAAACCCGCCAGAGTGGTTTTGTCTGCCACCCCTTCTTTTACCGCTAAATCAAGCAGGCTCTGCTTTTCCTCCCCCTCACCAACAATGATCAGGCGTAGATTGCTGTGATTGGTCAAGAGTTGTTTGAAAGCCAGAATAAGGTTTGCATGACCTTTGGATTTTGAAAGTCTTCCTACCGCAAGAATGTATTTCTCATCTTGATTGAGGCCAAGTTTTTTTCGAGCTTTTTGCTTCGGGTAAGGCTGGAACAATTCGTTGTCCAGTCCATTGGGAATGCAGATGATTTTTTCCTCCGCCACTCCGAGTTGTACCAATGCGGAATAAAATGTTTTGTCCTGACAAACAACTGCCCGAGTGTGTTTTAAAATCAATTTTATAAAAAATGAGGTAGCGGGGGATTGGATCAGCAAGAGATCCGATCCAGAAAGTCTGGCAACCACAGGTTTTCCTGTGAACCATTTGACAGCGACACCCACACAGGCACCTGGAAGCCAAAACGAAAAGAACAGATCCGTACGTTTCGCGTTTTTTAAGGCCCGAAGAAAAAAAGCGAGCATGAAAAACGGGGCCTGCAAAATACGCAATGGATTTTGTTGAATGCGACTGAATACGCCGGCACCGTATGCAAAACTTTGAAATTTAAAAGGCCAAAAATATCGGAATCTTGATATGTGTAACGTCGCATTGTCTTTGTCAGAGATTACCTCTTTATCATCCGGGGCAATAACGCAAATCTTGTTCCCATTATTATAAAAGCCGTGAGCCCAGCGGTGAGCAAAGGCACCTGCAAAATCGCCTTTAAAACGCGGGAATGATGTGGTGAGAATAGTGATGTTCAATTCATTTTTCTGTTACAGGTTTATCAAGATATTTTCCCACACTATTTTTGAACAGGCTTTGCTACTGAAAGGGTTATATTTTCTTTTGCCAGCACTGGATTTATCTGCAAAGCTTTTTTAATAGGTTCGATAGATTTCTCGTATTGTCCTGCCAGGATGTAAGCAAGCCCCAAGGTATAACTCGACTCCGCATGATCGGGATTTTGTTTGAGCTCTTCTTTAAGGGATTCGATTGACTCCAGATATCGGTTGGAAAGAAAATAAGAAAGAGCCAGATAGTAGTGGCCTTTCTCGATGGTGGGATGGAGCTTCAATGCCGTTTTATAATGTTCGATAGCTTCTTGATGTTGCTCAAGAGCGGCTTGTGCCAGAGCAAAGCGAAACTGTGCTTCAGCTAACTTGGGGTTGAGACGAATGGTCTCTTCCAATGCGGTAAATTTTTCAGTGTGTTTTCCCAATCCCGCATAGGCCAGACTCAAAAAATAGTGATACCAGGCTTCTTGGGGTGCAATTTCAATGGCCCTATTAAATGGAACCACTGCTTCCGCGTAGTTGCCAGTTTTCAAAAATGCCAAGCCCAGTTCAGAATTCAGCACAGCGTCTTCTGGATTGATTTGAACTCTTTCCTTGAGAGTTAGAATTTCTTGCTCGATATCGTCGTCTATTGCATAGACGACAGACGATGAAATCCAAAAAAATAATAAAAAACAGAACAAACGAACACTCACTCTGAATTTCATTTGGGCTTGATCCCCTCAATTTCGATGTCCTGATGGCAGGAAAATTGATGGTTGTCAGATCCTCTGAGTTCCGGGTAAATCGCACGACATTTGTTCGCTAATTCCGAGTTTTGCGGTTCGGCAAGATAAACCGGACAGCGTGGATGAAACCGGCAACCGGAAGGCGGATTGACGGGAGAGGGGACATCCCCCGTTATCGGCATGAAATCTTTGCGTGGACCCAATTGTGGAACGGCTTCGAGCAGGGAACGAGTGTAGGGATGCTTGGGTGTTTTGAACAGTGCTTCGACAGATGCATGTTCTACAATCCTTCCCAGATACATGATGGCAACTCGATCGGCCATGTATTGCACAACGCTCAGATTATGCGTGATGAACAAATACGTGAGTTGCCGACGTGACTGAAGCTCGCGCAGTAAATTCAATACTTGCGCTTGAACAGACACATCCAAAGCACTGGTGGGCTCGTCGAGTACGATGAATTGCGGTTCGAGAATCAAGGTTCGTGCAATGGCGATGCGTTGCCTTTGTCCTCCTGAGAATTCATGCGGGTATCGTTCGGAGATTTGTGGATCGAGCCCCACTTCATTGAGTACTTTTTTCAAGCGGTTGTTTCGGGTGTCCGCATCCATATCGGGGTGATGGACTCGCAAGCCTTCCTGAACAATTTCTTCAATCGTCATGCGTGGTGAAAGCGATCCGAAAGGGTCCTGGAAAACGATTTGCATGCTTTTGCGCATTTGTTTGATTTCATCGTTTTTCAACTTCATCAAATCGACTTCATTGAAGAATATCTGCCCATGGGTTTCACGGTTGAGGCGGAGAATGGATTCGCCCAATGTGGTTTTGCCACAACCCGATTCGCCCACCAATGCGAGCGTGGCACCTTTGTTCAAATTGAGATCAATGGAATCCACTGCGCGAATATAATCAGCCACTTTTCTAAACACACCTTTACGGATGGGGAAGTGTGTTTTAACAGATTGTAGACGCAATAGCGGAGTGGTTTCGATCACACGGGGTGGTACCAGTTGTCTTTTTTTTTCTTGAACGAGATTTTCGTATTCCTGCCCATCATAAAGATGACAGGCCACCTGATGCCCTTCCTCAAGCCTGATCAGCGGACTTTCGTTCTGTTTGCACACTTCCATCACATGGGGACAGCGGTCGGCAAATTGGCAGGCGTTTCCATAATGAGTGGCAGGCGGAACCATGCCTTCGATGGCACTGAGGTAGTAGGGCGCGTCACCGGCTTTGGGGATAGACTCAAGAAGCAGACGAGTGTAAGGGTGCGCGCTCTTTTCAAAAATTTGTTCGCGATTGCCTTGCTCGACAATTTGCCCCGCATACATGATGCCAATGGTATCGGCCATTTGATTGACAATACCCATGTCGTGAGTGATCAATAAAATCGCCATTCCGGTTTCTTTTTGTAAATCCGCCATCAACCGCAGTGCCTGAGCCTGAATGGTCACATCCAAAGCGGTGGTGGGCTCATCCGCGATCAATAGTTTCGGTTCACATGCCAGTGCCATGGCGATCATCACCCTTTGCTTCATGCCGCCGGATAGTTCGTGCGGAAAACTGTCGATGCGTTTGTGTGGGTCGGGTATGCCGACTTTGGTAAGCAGTTCAATGCCTCTTTCCCGGGTTGAACCTTTCTGCACTTTTTTGTGCTGAAGCATGGGCTCGGCGAGTTGATTGCCAATCCTGTACAGAGGATTCAGCGAAGACATGGGCTCCTGAAAGATCATGGAAATGTCATTACCACGCAAATTTCGAATCTCTTCCGTGTCGAACTGGGAAATATTTTTACCATCAAAAATGATTTCGCCGGAGGGATGAAAACCATTCTCGGCAATGAGGCGGATGATTGAAAAAGCCGTCTGCGTTTTTCCGCAACCCGACTCTCCAACAAGCGCAAGGGTCTTGCCGATGGGGATGTCAAAAGAAACTCCATTGACCGCTTTTGCGATCTGGGTTCTTCCAACTTTAAAGTAGGTTTTTAAGTTCTTTACGGATAAAAGCATTTTAGTATTGCTTTGAGAAGCATGGGTCCGTTTTTATTATCTGCTTTTTATAATTCTACTGGAAATCAAATGATCGTTATCCTGAAAGAGGGAAACGGCCAACGCATGCACATTATATACAGGCTCAAACGGTTCGCCTTGGATCAAAAGCATTTCTTATCCCTTCGCCCACGAAGGTCAACAAGGTGATCGTGATCGTTAAAATTGAAAATGTCGGTAGAATGATCCAAGTCGCTTGCAGGTTACTTTTCCCCTGTGCGAGCAGTTCCCCCATGCTTGGTGCAGGAGACGGGACCCCCAGATTGAGATAGTCGAGACTCACTAACGCGAGGATGCCTGCCGTCACTTCAAAAGGGAAAAAGGTGACAACAGGAGTCAATGCATTGGGCAGAATATGGCGTCGCATGATCCCGAAATTGGATACACCCAGAGCCTTTGCGGCCTTGACGAATTCAAAATTTCTGATTTTAAGGAACTCTGCGCGTATATAGGCGGCAATGCCCATCCACGCGGTCAGGTTGAGGATCAAAAACAATATGAGGGCCGAAGGTGTCAAAAAGGCACTCAAAATGATTAATATGTAGAGTCGCGGGATGGAGCCCCAAATTTCCGTCAATCGTTGACCGACCAGATCGACCACGCCTCCGAAAAATCCTTGTGTTCCACCAATCAGGCATCCCAGTACTGTTCCTGTGATCGCCAGCGCAATGCCAAAAACCATGGAGATTCGCATGCCATAAATCAGCCGTGCCAGGATGTCACGCCCCCGGTCATCGGTCCCCAGGTAATGACCGTCCTCCCATGACGAAGGTATGGTTTTGCTACCGCCTTCGATCTCGGTTTGCCAAGGAGCGGCTAGAACCACCTTTCCTGTTTTGCTATTGCTCGGGATGTATTTGTAGTCGTAGCGAATTGGCGGCCAAAGAATCCAGACATTGTGAACTGTATTATCTTTGGGAAGAGGGGCCATTTCCTGAACTACAGTCTCACCTTCTTCAAAGTCACTCAATTCCAACGAAAAAACAACAGGGGGAGGCGCGGAAGTTTCTTCATCAAAATCTCCCAGACTCAAAGACATTCCATCCTCTTCAAAGTCACTCATATCCATTTCAAGGGAATCGGAATTTTTTTCTGCGGGTCTTTCAAATGTTGCGGTGGTTTCTGGTATCCCATGTAGAATTTTTTGAAAACGTTGCGAGAGGTAGTCGGGTTCACTGGGGAGCGTTCCACCAAAATCTTTTTCACTGTATTTGACTAAAACCGGGAAATGCGGTGTTCCATCCACAACAATCAACAGCGGGCGCACATTGCAAATCAACTCAGCGGGCAGGGTGACGATAAACATCAGCGCAAGGAGAAGAAAGCTGTAATATGCCTTGCGGTCGTGACGAAACTTATCGACCTTGATTTGGAGATCTTTGCTGATTTTCATTCCTTAACCTTGCGCCTCGTCAAACGAAATTCTGCGATCAATGAGTACGTATGATAAATCGGTGAGCAGTTGACCGACCAGGGACATGAGTGAGAATAAAAACAGGGAACCCATGACAATCGGATAGTCGCGTTGGATAACGGCTTGATAGCCCAAAAGACCCAATCCATCCAATGTGAAAATCTGCTCAATCAATAAAGAACCTGAAAAAAACATTGCCAGAAACGCTATGGGAAATCCTGTTACGAGCGGGATGAGTGCGTTTTTCAAAATGTGTTTGAAGAGAACCTTCTTTTCCGTGAGGCCCTTGGCCCGTGCGGTTATCACATACTGCTTGCGCATTTCTTCCAGGATGGCGTTTTTGGTCAACATGGTCAAGGTGGCAAACCCGCCCAGAACGTAACAAAACAGAGGCGCGGCCAGATGATGCAGGTAATCGGTGAATTTTCTCCAGTCCGACCAATCTTCGTATCCGGGTGACCCTGCAGAGGTTAATCCTGATAGTGGAATCCAATGCGCGATGGCCCCATCACCCGGTCCTAAAAAGACGATGAGCAGGATAGCGAGGACAAAGCCGGGAATGCTGTAGCCAATGAGTACGATCACACTGGTTGCGGTGTCGAATCGGGAATCGTTCCATACCGCCTTGCCAATTCCGAGGAGTATGCAAACGCTATAGGTCAGAAAAAAACTGATGACACCCAGAGAGGCAGAAACGGGTAATTTTTCGACGATCAGTTCGAGGACCGATCGGTTGCGGTAGAAGGAATCGCCAAACTGGAAAACCAGAAAACCGTCCCAACTATCGTGTCTGAAAAAGTTTTCAAGAAAAGGAAGCGAGTGGTCTTTGGGAGAGTACCAGATGAACGTGCGCAGATAACGTTCCCATAAGGGACGGTCAAGATGATAAATCTTTTTCAATTGTTCCATCTGCGCTGGGTCAAGCTCCCTTTGCTTGAGATCCTGCTTGCCCACCGCACCCCCGCCAGCCTCCGTCATGACCCCTGCGTGTCCCTTTAGAAGCGACTGGATCTGGTCCATCGGCCCACCCGGAACGTATTGGATGACGATGAAGGTGAGCGTGATGATTCCGACCAAAGTGGGGAACATCAATAGCAATCGGCGAATGATATAGCTGGACATTTAATGATTTCCAGAAAGTTGAGGTTGTTTCATTGCAATGGGATATCCTTGGCTCGGGCCGACTCCATTCTCTTTGCAAGAGCTTCGTCATAAGACCACCATTCGATGATATTGCTGATGATGGGCGATTGTGACGGGTTTATTTTTGGATGCGAGAACTTGTTCCAGTAAGCGGCTCGATCGTAGGCGATGTACCAATGCGGCACCATATAAAATTGATGCGTTAAAATGCGATCCAATGCCTGAATCGCATCAATTAGTTCCTTGCGCGTGCTGGCTTTGACGATGAGGTCGATCAACTCGTCAACCGCTGGATTTTGGATGCCCATCAAATTACGCGAGCCGGGTGTGACGGCGGCTTCACTCGACCACATGGAACGTTGTTCGTTGCCCGGTGAACGACTTTGCCCGTAACTTGCAACGATCATGTCAAATTTGAAATCCCTCATGATTTCTTCGTATTGCGCCACCTGCACGACCTGAATGTCCATGTCCAAACCGATTTTGGCGAGGTTGTTTTTGAAAGGTTCGCTGATGCGCTGGAAAGCCGGGCTGACCAGAATCAATTTGAACTTGAAAGGTTTTCCGTCTTTTTGCCGAATGCCATCGGGTCCCATTTTCCAGCCATCCGATTCGAGCAGGGCACTGGCGAGTGCCAGATTTTTTTCAATGGGCTGTCCTTCACCAGGGGCTCCTACTGGTTTGGTCAAAGCGGTTTTGGGTACAAAATTTTTGTATTTATTGCGCAGATTTTCCAAGAGGGTTTTGACATTTCCCTCAGGCAAGCCCTGCGGTTTCATCTCCGAATTGTTGTCGAAGTAATTCTCATTGCGGGTGTATTGACCGTAAAACAGATTTTTATTGCTCCATTCAAAATCGAAGGCTAAAGCAACTGCGGCACGAACTTTTCGAGATTTGAAAAGGTCATTTCTCAAGTTCATCGCAAATCCCTGCATGCCCGCCACCCTATTGTGCATGAATTTTTCGCGTTTATAATATCCCTTTTTAATGAAATCCCCTTTGTAGTCGAGTGCCCAGTCACGCGAGCTGTTCACTTGAATGACATCGTATTCACCACCCTTGAAAGCTTCCCGTTCGGCGACCGGGTCTAGAAAAATTTTCCAGGTGATTTCGTCGAAATTATAACGCCCCTGATTTTTAGCCAGGTCCTTTGCCCACCAGTTTTTATTACGCTTCAGTGTAATGTATTTGCCAAACTCATATTTTTCGACAATATAAGGTCCGCTACCGACCGCGATTTGATCGAAATCAGAGCCGAATTTTTTTCCCGGCGCGCCGTAGATATGTTTCGGCAGAATAGTCATTTGGCCTGTTATGAGAGGAAGCTCTTGATTGAAGGTGGAAAAATGATATTTGACGGTATGTGCGTCGATTTTTTCGACAGATTTGATATCGTGAAAATAGGCTTTGTAGATGGGGTGATATTCTGGATCCTGAATCAAATTGAAAGAAAATACAAAGTCGTCTGCTGTGACGGGTTTGTCATCAGAGAATTTGGCATTTTTATAAAGATGATAGATCATTGACATCCTGTCATCTGCCAGTTCGACGGACTCCACCAAGGTGCCGTATTGCGAGAAAGGTTCGTCGTCATCCGCCGAGCTATCCATAGGTGTTTGGAAGACCAGTCCATTCAATCCCGGAGAGGCTACCCCCTTCAAAGAAAGTGGATTCAGTTTAGTAAAAGCTCCAAAATCGGCGAGAACCAATCTGCCCCCTTTTACAGATTGGGTATCGGCATAAGCGTAAGGTTCATTGGCCTTGTATTTGAGACCTTCGGCTCCATAGAGCGATAGCCCCGGGAGGGGTTCTGCAAAAGAAGGCACTGCAAACAACAGGGCAATGAGTAAAGTAAATAATTTATTCATAATATTGAAGTTTCCAATTTTTTGATAAAGAACGGCAATGTAACGCATGTTATTATTGATTGTATCAGGGCCTGAATCAGAACGGGTGATAAATCATTTTAACAAACTTTCGGAGTAGAATTCGATTATGAAATCATCATCGGTTTCCGCTGTTTTTATTTTTTTGTTGCTTGCAAGCCCTTGTCATGCAGGATTCTTTGATGACCTGGTTGAGAAAGCCCCACAATTAAAAGAACTATCAGGTGGAAGTGGAGCCGGTTCGAACTCAACAGAAATCTCATCCCTGCTGGACAATGACACCGCAATCGCGGGTCTGAAAGAAGCACTGGAAGTGGGAATAAAGAATGCGGTTGCCGATTCTTCAAAATTGAACGGGTTTTTGAATAATGAAAATATCAAAATTCCTATTCCAGATTCGCTGAATAAAGTGGTTACCGTTCTTAAAAGTGCGGGTTACGGACAAATGACGGAAGATTTTGAATTGAGCATGAATCGGGCCGCAGAAGAAGCGGCACCCCAGGCACAGGCCATTTTTATAGATGCGATCAAGGGTGCCAGCATCGAAGATGCGCAAAAAATTCTAAAAGGTGGAGACACTGCCGCCACAGAATTTTTGAAAGAGAAAACCTTTCAAAGTTTGTCTGACCTGTTTGAGCCGATCATTTCTTCAAGTCTGGACAAGGTGGGGGCGACATTGTATTACAAAGAAATGATGGCCCAATTTGCGAGTCTGCCATTCATGAACGCATTTGCCTTTGATTTGAACCAATACGTTACCAAAAACTCTTTGGATGGATTATTTTTTATGGTGGCTGAAGAAGAAAAGAACATTCGCCAAAATCCTACCGCACGCGTGACCGATTTGTTGCAAAAAGTATTCGAAACAAAATAAACAGAGAGCCTCAAACCCGTGGTTTCAGCCTATCTTCAGCTATCGCAAAAAGAACTCGAACGCCGTGCTCTCGAAGCCTATGAGATTTATCGGGAGTGCTGTGTTTGCCCGCGCTCATGCGGGGTGGATCGTACTGCCGGGGTGCTTGGCTTTTGCAAATTGAACGACGAATTGAACGTCTCTTCTGCGACCCTGCATTTTGGTGAAGAACCCCCATTCACTGGGGGAAGTGGAGGGGTGGGGAATATTTTCGTAGCTTCTTGTAATCTTGCCTGCAGTTATTGCCAGAACTATCAAATTTCTCAGCAGGAACCCCGTGCGGGTTATTCTACGCGTCAGGTTGCAGAAGAAATGGTGAAATTACAAAAGCAGGGAGCCAATTTTATCGGCTGGGTGTCTCCCTCGCATGTCGTCCCGGGCCTGTTGCAAAGTCTATGCATTGCGAGAGAATTGGGTTTGACCCTTCCCATTATTTACAATACAAACGCTTACGACGCACTGCCAACGCTGAAACTATTGGATGGCATTGTTGATATCTATCTGCCGGATATCAAATATGCGGACGATGAATTGGCTCGAAAGCACTCCAAAGGGATTGATTATGGTCTGCATTCGAAAGCTTCTGTTTTGGAGATGTATCGTCAGGTGGGGCCCTTGAAGGTAGGTCACTCTGGCTTGGCCGAAGGCGGCATACTTGTGCGTCATTTGGTATTGCCCAATGGACTTGCGGGAACCTGGGAGACTTTGTGTTTCATTGCGCTGGAACTTTCAGCCAATGTGCCTGTGAGTTTGATGAGCCAGTATCGACCGGTCCATAAAGCTCTGGATGTGCCGGAGCTTTCCAGAAAAATCACAGCAGATGAGTACCAGACGGCACTGGATATGGCAAATGATTTGGGTATCAAAACAATTTTTGCACAGGATCTGAATTCTGAAATACACAATTTGCCTGATTTTGACGATATTATGCGTCCTTTTCCTTTGCAGAAAGCGACGGTTACAGGATAAATGCAATTTACGGTTGCATGCGGTCAGATCAGAAAAAAATGGATGCATAACCCAATGTTTTTTGGTGAGTGGGAATCATTTGAGAACAAGCCCGGATTTTGTTAGTCTATACCGCTAAAATGTTACATATATCTATTACCCTCCATTCAATTTTGAATAATGTCTGATAAAACACGAAAAATTAAAATAGGTAGTTTGACCATAGGTGGTGGTTCTCCAATTGCTGTGCAAAGCATGTCGGCAACACAAACGCAGGATTTGGAAGCCACAGCGCAACAGATTGAAGTTCTGCAAGCGGCGGGTGCGGATGTCATTCGTATTGCCGTGGACAGTGAACAGGATGTGGAAGCTTTGCGAATTTTGCGGGCGAAATACCCGGACCCTGTATTTTCTGTGGATTTACAGGAAAATTTCAAGCTGGCACCTATCGTGGCACCGCTGGTGGATAAGATCCGGTACAATCCGGGCCATCTTTATCATCTTGATAAAGATAAAACCATCCGTGAAAAGGTGCAGTTCATTGTCGATGCCGCAAAGGCCAATGATTGTGCGATCCGTATTGGCGTGAATTGTGGCTCGGTTGATCCTGATTACAAGAGCCGTTTCCCGGATGATTCAGTTTCCGCTATGGTGCAGAGTGCTTTGGATCATTGCACGATGATGGACGAAATGGGATTTGTCAATTACTGCGTTTCGCTCAAAGACTCTTCCGCTGAAAAAGTGATTGAGGGCAATAAACGATTTTCGCAAGCGCGGCCCGACGTGCCATTGCACCTCGGTGTGACCGAAGCGGGATTGCCGCCCGAAGGGATCATCAAAACCTGTATCGCTTTTGAACAATTGATCTCTCAGGGCATTGGCGATACGATTCGTGTTTCGTTGACCCTGCCAAATGAAGACAAAGGCCAGGAAATCACCGTAGGCAGAGAGATTTTGAAAGATATCAGCGAAGGCCGCTTCCGGTCGGTACCTGAAAATTTTTCTGAAAAATTAAACATCATCGCCTGCCCGAGTTGCTCCCGAGTGGAAAATGATAAATTTGTTGAGCTGGCGCAGGATGTCCGCAAAATGACGGAATATGCAGAGCGTCATAAATTGACGATAGCGGTCATGGGATGCCGGGTCAACGGTCCGGGTGAAACCGACGAAGCCGATTTGGGACTGTGGTGTGGCCCGACTCGCGTCAATTTGAAAAAGGGCACAGAAACTTTGGGTTCGTATTCATATGACGAAATTTTAGGCCAGTTGAAAAAAGAAGTGGACCTTATCATTAACGAAAAATTTGGCGCGCCAGATTCAGCCATTGGCGCATAAAGACTAAATTGCCGGAGTAAAAACGGCGCATAGGAGGGGGAGATTCCATGCAGGTTGAAGTCGAAAAACTAGAAGGTTTGAAACGTAAGTTGAACATCACCATTCCCGGAGAAACCGTTTCTCAAAGTGTGGAGGGAGCCTATCAGAAACTCAACCAGCAAATAACAATGGCCGGATTTCGGCCTGGAAAAATCCCCCGAAAAGTGTTGGAACAACAGGTACCGCTACAATCGCTGACTCAGATGTTTCAGGAATTATTGCAGGAACACTATGAAAAAGCCCTGGCTGAAACAGGATTGGTTCCCGTAAGTGCGCCAGAAATGGACCACTCACAATTGGCTGATGTTCAAAAGGATGCGCCGTTGACCTTTTCGGTCACAATCGAAATACGCTCCGAATTTGAATTGGTCGATTACAAGGGCTGGAAGCTCAAGAAAAAGGAAATAAAGGTTAATGATGATCAGTTAGCCGAAGCAATTCAAATGTTGCGCGACAGACATGGCTATCTGGATCATCATGATGATGGTCATAAAGCCCAAAATGGGGACATCGTTACTCTGGATTTTGAAGGCTATCTTGAGGGACATCCACTCGAAGGCGGTTCTGCCAAAGACTATATGGTGCGCTTGGGCGAAAAGAAAATGATCTCTGGATTCGAGGAACAGTTGGTCGGGCATGAGGTGAACGACGAGTTTGAGGTGAAAGTTGTTCTTCCGCAAACCTGGAACAATAGAGTGCGCCGTGTCAGCATACCTATCCCCGGTGCAGAAAGTTCCGAGCCCGATGATCTTGCGTCCTTTCAAGTAAAAATCAAAGAGCTCAAACACGTAGTCCCCGCTGAACTTGACGAAAAATTAGCTCAGAAAGAGGGATGCCGTGATATCGATGAACTCAAACGCAAGATCAAGACTGAAATGCAGGTCTACGGCGAACAAAATGAAGAGATAAAAATCAAAGAAACCATCTTCAATAAGTTGGTCAAGGAACACGATATACAACCTCCTGAGTCGATGGTGGACACGGAATTGAAATTCATGATTGAAGGGATGAAATTTCAAATCCAACAGTCCGGTATGACTCTGGAGGACTCAGGGTTTGATCCTGATAATGCAAGGAAGGAGTGGCTGGAGCGTGCGACATTCAACTCCAAAGGATATATGATACTTGGTGTGATTGCAGACAAAGAAAAAATCTACGTGACAAAAGAAGATTTGGATTTGGAATATCGCCAACTTGCAGAGCAGACCAAACAAAAAGTTGAAGATGTAAGAAAACGGATGATGAGCAACCAGGAAGTCATGGAGCAGACGTCTATCAAGATTCGAGGTCGTAAAGCATTGAATCTGATTTATTCAAACTGTGAGTTCGAGTATCACCAGGGAGATGGTGATGTTACGAATAAAGAACAAGTAGAATCTGCATAAACAGATTGCTCAAAGCAGAACCCCATATTGATGTGGATAGCATTGGCTGTTTTTAGTCTTTTCAAGCTTTAAGAATCCCCGTAAATGACAGCATTGAAATCAAATAATTTTTTATAAAATTATACAAGACTTATGGATTTAAAAAAACGATTTATCAAAGTAAAAGAATCGGTTGTTGATCTTGAAACGCAATTGATGTGGAAGCATACAGATAGCATGAACGATCTCAAAAAATGGGTTAACTTTCAAGACAGTGCCGATTACGCGCGCGAGTTGAGAGAGAACAAATTTTTAGGTTTTGACAACTGGAGGTTACCCACAAAAGAGGAAATGGCAACTCTTTACGATGAGTCTCTGGTCAACACAGACCGTTTTGATAAAACAATTCATATTTCCGATTGTTTTGCACCCGGTGGTGGATTCACCATGATTGCGGGAATGGTCAGCGGTCGTTTTCGTACCTGGGTTTTTGATTTGCGCGAAGGTACATTTGAGCAACCCGAAGGACTTTGGACAATTACAGCCGCGGCACGTGCGGTTCGAACGATTGGCGAAGGCGAATCGTATTCTACTGAAGATTGAACAGAAGAGAGATATCCAATGACTGAAATTTATAATCCACCTTCATCTGTTTCTGATGGGGCCTGGATAAAAAATATGGATGAGTATCGCGCAATGTACGAGCGATCTGTCAATGATCCCGATGCGTTTTGGGCCGAGCAAGCCGAACAGTTCACCTGGTATGAAAAGTGGTCTCAAGTACGTGATTATAATTACAACGTCAACAATGGAAAAATTTCTATCGAATGGTTTAAAGGCGGTAAGACCAATATTACGGAAAACTGTCTGGACCGTCACTTAAAAGATCGCGGTGATCAAACCGCAATCTTGTGGGAGGGCAATGAGCCGGGAGAAAATCGTTCCTTCACTTATCGGGATTTGCACGAGAGAGTCTGTAAGTTTGCCAATGTCTTGAAAAAACATGGTGTGAAAAAAGGCGATTGCGTATCGATTTACATGCCGATGGTACCTGAGCTGTCAGTGGCCATGCTTGCATGTGCGCGAATCGGAGCCGTGCATTCCATTGTGTTTGGTGGATTTTCAGCCTCTGCGTTGTCCGAACGAATTGCAGATTCTGCCTGTAAAATAGTGATAACCACCGATGGCGCATTTCGAGGTGCGAAGCCCATTCCCTTGAAAACCAGCGTTGATGAAGCGATTGTTTTGGCCGAAAAACTGGGGACAAAGGTGAATACCTGTATTGTCGCAAAAAGAGTCGGCGATAAAATTCCTGCTCCCATGACACCGGGTCGTGATTTCTGGTGGGAGGATGAAATGGCCTCGGCTTCGGCTGAATGCTCACCGGAGCCGATGGATGCGGAGGATCCTCTATTCATCCTTTACACTTCAGGATCGACGGGAAAACCAAAAGGTGTTCAGCATAATGTGGGAGGCTATATGGTTTTTGCCGCTCTCACCTTCAAGTATATTTTTGATTATCACGATGGTGATATCTGGTGGTGTACGGCAGATATCGGGTGGGTGACAGGACATTCCTACATTATCTATGGACCCTTGGCAAACGGGGCTACGACACTTATGTTTGAAGGTGTGCCCACTTACCCCGATGCCGGTCGATTTTGGGATGTGGTGGACCGTCATAAAGTCACACAGTTTTACACGGCTCCAACGGCAATTCGCGCCTTGATGTCGCATGGTGAAGAAATTCCCGCTAAGTATGACCTTTCGACTTTAAAAGTTCTGGGTTCGGTCGGAGAACCGATCAACCCGGAGGCATGGCGCTGGTACCATAAAAATGTTGGAAGAGGGCGATGTCCGATTGTCGATACCTGGTGGCAAACCGAGACAGGGGGAATCCTGATCACTCCATTGCCCGGTTGCACACCGGAAAAACCCGGTTCGGCGACTTTCCCCTTTTTCGGAGTCAAGCCTGTCGTAATAGAAGCTGAAACCGGCAAGGTATTAGAGGGCAATGATGTCTCCGGTGTATTGGCTTTGGCAGAGCCATGGCCGGGTCAGATGCGTACGATCTATGGCGACCATGACCGGTTTGAAGAAACCTATTTCAAGATGTATCCCGGATATTATTTTACCGGTGACGGTTGTAGACGCGACAAAGATGGCTATTACTGGATCACTGGGCGTGTTGACGATGTGATAAATGTCTCCGGTCATCGTATGGGTACCGCAGAGGTGGAGTCGGCTTTGGTATTGCACACAGCAGTTGCAGAAGCGGCTGTCGTCGGTTTCCCACACGATATCAAAGGGCAGGGCATCTATGCTTATGTGACATTGATGGACGGTATTGAGGGCTCTGAAGAACTCAGAAAAGATTTGGTGAAATTTGTTAGAAATGAGATAGGACCCATTGCGGCACCAGATATTTTGCACTTCACACCCGGATTGCCGAAAACGAGATCGGGGAAAATCATGCGTCGGATTTTACGAAAAATTGCGGCCGATGAAGCAGATCAACTGGGCGATGTGTCAACACTGGCCGACCCGACTGTAGTCGATGCCTTGATTGCAAATCACGAAAAATTGATTTGAGTTAAAAGCGAGATTGCTTGGGTAAAAGAACCTTTATTTATTTCTAATAAAATACTCGAGGTCAATAGGCGATGCACGAGTTGTTCTATTGTAGTTATGCAAAGAAAGATATTTCAGATCAGGATATCCTGGATATTTTAGAAGTCTCTCGGAAAAACAATAGCGAACTGGACATTACCGGTCTTCTCCTTTACTGGGATAAGACTCATCAATTTCTTCAAATTTTAGAAGGGGATAAAAAAAGTATTTTCGAACTTTATTCAAAAATATGTGATGATCCTAGACACTCCTCATTGAAATTGATCTATGACGGTGAGATTTCTGAAAGAGGTTTTAAGGGATGGAGTATGGCGTTCAAAGATTTGAAGGAAGTTGACACATCCAAGATTTGTGGTTTTTCAGACTTTGCAATATCGGGTTTTACTAATGAAAGAACTGAGGCCGAAGCTTCAAGAGCTGTAAACCTCATAAAATCTTTTAGAAATTTATTACCTTCATAGATTTATGAATACGAAGTTTAATTTTTTTATCGCGTATAACGGCAAGCGTGTCTGACCCATGTCCATTTATATGACCGCCCGCTTCAGGGTCAAACGACATGCCATAGAGAAATGTCGGCAGGCTCTGAAGGATCTGGTTGCACATGTGCGCGATAATGAACCATGTACCATTGTCTATTTGGCGCAACAAGAAATAGCCGATCCGACCCGTTTTTTAAGTATACTGATATTCGAAAATGAAACCGGTTTGCTCCTGCATCGCAACTCACCTGCCTCTGCGCGCTTTGTCGAAACCGTTTATCCCGAAACATTGGACCCCATTGAATTTACCGAATACAATGTGGTTGCCGACCGCAATGAGTGACTGGCTTGCGTTCTGATTTCGGTACCGTTTATGTAAAGAAAGTTCAGGCGGGTTCTATTTTCAGAAACCGTTTTTTCCCAACCTTGATGAGATATTCCTTATTGCCTTCCAGTTGTAAATTGACGTCGGTGACCTTTTCTCCGTTTATGGTTACCGCACCCTGTGTGATGAGTCTGCGTGCGGCCGAAGCACTGTCTGTCAATTCATGATCTGCCAGTACGTTGCTTACGCCCCTGGATTCGGATCCCCAAGCCGGTGCCGTTGGAATGTGGTCGGGTAGATTTTTCTTCTTGAATACGTTCTCAAATTCCTCAACCGCAAGCTCTGCCTGTTCGGAATCGTGGTACTGAGTGACCAACTCCCTGGCAAGCTGAACTTTTGCATCGCGCGGATTCAACTCACCCGTCTCGGCACGTTTTTTTAAATCCTCCAGTTCTTGATTCGAAATCGAGCTGAGCAACTCAAAATAACGCCACATCAAATCATCCGGTATGGACATGATCTTACCAAACATTTCATTGGGAGGTGCCGATACACCGATGCTGTTGCCATAGCTTTTGCTCATTTTCCGCACGCCATCCACACCTTCCAGAAGGGGTAGCGTCAAAACCACTTGCGGTTCTTGCTGATCGCGCCGTTGTAGATCGCGACCTACCAGCAAATTGAACTTTTGATCGGTTCCGCCAAGCTCAATGTCTGATTTCAACGCAACGGAATCATAGCCCTGCACGAGAGGATACAACAGCTCATGGATGGATACGGGTTGTTTCGCCGCCATGCGATTATGAAAATCATCTCTTTCCAGCATGCGGGCAACGGTGTAACACCCTGCCAGATTGATCATATCCTGTGAGCTGAATTTTGCCATCCACTCGGTGTTGTAATGGACGATGGTGCGGGCCGGATCGAGTATTTTAAAAACTTGATCCAGATACGTTTTTGCATTTTCCATGACTTCCTCAGACGTCAGACTTTTGCGCGTTTCCGAACGTCCTGTTGGATCACCGATCATTGCTGTGAAATCACCGATCAAAAAAATGGTGTCGTGTCCCAACTCTTGGAACTGCTTCATCTTTTGCAAAAGAACGGTGTGCCCAAGATGAAGATCAGGGGCTGTCGGATCAAAGCCTGCCTTGACCCGCAAAGGCGTGCCTGTCTTAAAGGATTTTTCGAGCCGTTGAATGAGTTCTTTCTCGTCAATAATTTCTACTGCGCCCCGGCGGATGATTTGAATTTGTTCTGCAACGGGGAGCATGTTAATTTTCTGGTTATTCATGAGTTATTTTGAAATACTTTGCGAATTAATAATTCATTGATGAAATATCTAGCCGATAGCGACAAGCTTGAAAACTAACACAGGCAGGTAATAACTTCAATGTTTAGCAGTGGTTCGAAGCGTTTGATGAATGAATATAAAATAGCACGATCAACGGCCAGACAATATAATTAGTTTCACCTGATTTATTATGAGTCATGGGGGCAGGTTTTTTTAACGTGAGTGGGATTGAAAAATTATGAACGAATCAGTGATTCAAGAATTGAATCTCAAAAAATACAGGCAGGCCGGAATCGGATTTTTTATTCTGAATTTGATTTATTTCGGATTGGCTGTGGCATTTTTACCCCCCATGGGATTGGGTGGGTCAATTTACATTGGATTGGCTGTTTGTATTTTATTTCTAGGTTGGATGAGTTGGTTGATTGCTGGTGGAAGAAGAAAGCTAACTTTGATTTGTGCAGTGATCTTTGCCCTCCGGTTTTTTGTGTCGGTCAGACAAATGATGGTAGGAGAAGCATTTCTGGTGGTTCCTTATTTGCTTCCCTGTCTCATACTTACCTTTTATATGCTGGGACGTGCCGTTTGGGATTGGCCGTAACACAGGGTGAGGCAATTTTATTAGCTACCTAAAACCGTTTCCAGATTTTAGAGGCGAGGGGTCTCAGGGTATCTCGAAGTCCATATTTGTCAGCCAGCTCTTTCCCCATCTCCCAGGCCAGGCGTTTGAAACGAGCGTATCGAATCGGCAGAATTTCCCCCCTTTCCTCTAATATGAAAGTTTCTATAAAACTTTCCATTTCCGGACGTGAAACCACGATATTTTCTTCAGCAAGTAACACATCTTCCCAGTAGAGGCAGGTGTAAGCGCGCTTTTCTGTTATCCAGCGTTCTATAAAAGATGAGGGGAAATGAAATCGGCGGGAAGACATCAAGAAATGCGGTTTGTATGTGAAACGCAATTCCTTATCCTGAGTTTGAACCAGCCAGCGATGATGAAAGTAGCCCGTCCAACTTGTTCCTTCTTCGTTGATACCGCGCGTCAGTTCCAGCAGGGGAGACGGGGTTTCAATATAACCTGCCTTTGCGACACGGGAAAGCTCTGAACATACGTGAATGGGATCGCGAACATCTTCCAATACATGATCGCATATCGCAAAATCGAAATAATTGTCAGGGAAAGGCCAGGGCGTACGATCACAAATATCCAGCTTGATCCATTGGCCAGATGGAAGCTCATTATTTTTAGCATAGAAACCCCATTCTTTCCGGGATTCTTCGTAGGACAAGATATCAATCACATGCGTGGCTGTGGGAAACATATGATGTGCACCACCCACATCAAGAATTTTTTTGAGCCCCTGAGTTCGACGTAAAAGCTCCTGTTCTGTTTCAGGTCGCATATGTTACTTGAGTTGTTTTGCTTTTGGAAAGTTGAGAATCAGGGAACCGTTGTGTTCGCTGGTATTTTAGCATTGAGAACGATTCTAAAACAGATTTAAATCAGGATGTCTTTTGAACGAAATTTGTAAAGCCGATTGACCTTGGCAGACTCTTGACGTATCTTGCCAATTTCAAATTTTATGTTGTAAACGATTCAACTGTATTTAAAAACCATGACTGAAATCCAAAAACAATGTTTTGATGTTTTCACTCCCGCCCGAGAAGGCTTGTCTCTTCTCAGTGATAAAGGCAGGGAATATATAGGATTGGAAGGTTCAAAATATCCTGACATTGCTTACAATGTTCGCAATTTCTTCAAGTTGATGGACGGCAAACTGGGATTTCCTGACACCGCGATTGGACGGGAAGATCGTGAGAGTTTCAACTGGCTTTTAAAATTGACCTATCCTGAAATTCTGATTGATCTTGCCGATCTGATTTACGTTCAGCACGAACGACCTGCCGTTTTTTTAAATTTCGATCACATTCACATGAACTTGAGAAGGGAACATCGAGACGCCGATCCTGCCTGGGCAACTGATTTGAGCGTGAAGATGGATCGGATTTTTCGTTTGTTATCAGCCCGAATCAAATACGATCCGAAACTGTTCAATGACGAAGAAATCATCCATTGTCTGAGCAGTGGTTACTGTCTGTATCTATGGCGTACTGAAAATTTCCCGTGGGAAAGTCCCGATTTGCCGACCGATGTAAAGGGTCCCGTTGTTGATATTGCCACGGGTCTGTCGGGTTACAGCATGATACATGCCTGGCCTGAAAATGGACCGCAATTGATCCTCACGGATAAAATGCCTTTTATCATTCAAGGTTTGACTCTGTACCGGGAAAAACTGGGCAAAAAAAATATAGAAATTATCGATCAGGATTTTCCGGGAGGGAAGAGGGAGTGGCGAGCTGAAACGGTGTTGGCGAATAAATTTCTGCATCATCTGCATCGGCCCGAACGTAAGGAAATCCTGGGGCAGATTTTTGAATGCCTCGAAGCTGGGGGAGAATTGAGCATCCTCGACACCGACCTGGAGTACCAACTTCTTTGCCAGTCCGTAAAGTACCGTGATCGACTGATCGAAGGTTACCCGGAAACTCTGGTAGAAATTGAAAGCGGTTTTTGTCAAAACCTTGTGAATGATATGAAAGCAATTGGCTATCAAATTCTTCATTTTGATTTTCACGAATACCATGACGAAACGGATGCCTACAGCCAAAAACCCGGCGACAACCTTGCCCTGAAGTTTTTAGGCTTCGAGATCATCGCTAAAAAGCCAACGGTCTGAACGGTTGAAGTCCTTTTTCAACTGAAGTCATCAAGGATTGAAAAGAAACGTTCGATTTCATCGGATGTATTGTAGAAATGAGGAGATACGCGCACCAAGCCATTGCGTGCCGTCAAAGTGACCTTGTTTTTCTGCATATACTCGGCTAAAGCGAGAAAGTCCCCTTTGGGAGTGAATGAAATATTTCCAGAACGCTCTTCAGGCATCGTGGAACTGATGATGCTTAAATCTCGTTTTCTTAGATTTTCAATGATGAGGTCTCCCAACTTGAATATTTTCTGTTGAACATTTTCCATACCTTCTGTTTCAAATAGCGACAAGGCCGCTCCAAAAGCGTGAATACTGAGAGTATTGCAACTGCCTTCTTCAAACCGTTGTGCGTCGGGACGAAATTCGAAATTATAATCCATATAGTTGGAAGCATCGACCATGTTGTTCCAGCCAACGGTAACGGGGTAAACTTGATCTAAAACGTTTTTTGAAATGTAAAAGCCGCCCAAACCTTCGACGCTCAATAACCATTTGTGACCATCAGCGGAGAGGAAATCGATGTGGTCGCGTTTGACATCCATCGGCAAAACACCCAGACTTTGTATTGCGTCCACGCAAAATAAAATCCCGCGCTCTTTGCAAAAAGCACCGATTCGATTGAGATCATTTCGAAAACCTGAATTGCATTCGACGGAGCTGACGGAGATCACACGAGTTCGTGAATCCGTTTGTTTGACTATATCGTCAAACAAAACGCGACCTTCTACGGCATGAACAAAACGGGTTTCAACCCCGTGTCGGCGGAGATTTTGCCAGGGATACACGTTGGCGGGGAATTCAATGTCTGGAATCACCACATTGTCTCCAGGCTTCCAGTCGAGTCCATTTGCTACAATGGCAATGCCTTCGGAGGTGTTTTTGACGAAGGCGACTTCATCCAAATCGGCATTTATCAAACGAGCAAAGCGGAGTCGGGTTTTCTCAACCTCCGCAGTCCAGTCGATATAATTTGCGGTCCCCTGTTCGCAGGCATCGTCCGCAAAATTTGTGATGGCTTGACGGACGCATTGGGGGAGGGGGGCTACCCTTGCGTGATCAAAGAATATTCGATTTTTAAGAATGGGGAAGTGCTCCTGAGCGGAGAGCAAAGACGGTGAATTTTTATCCATGTTTTCGTTTAGAAAATTATTCTGATTAGTAATTGTTTATTAAATAAACTCTATATATCTATCATAGAGGTCGTTGTCACTCGGATTGAAAGCTCCTGGCCTTTTTGATGGAACGGAAGCCGTATTTTACACGAATACGATCCAGACTTTTATAGAGTTGATCGTTTTTTTCAGGATTTTCCGAATCAAACAGTGATGTTTGTCGCGTTCGTTCGTGAGTCAGGTTGGAGAGACACACGCCGATGAGGCGCACATTTTTTGTGCTGGTTGCCAAGGCATTTTGAAAAAGTCCGTCCGCAATATTCAATAACATGCTGTCGTCTGTCGAGGCGGTGTCCAGGGTTTTTGAACGAGATTCCGTTTTGAAATCAGAATACCGTATTTTCACGGTAATAGATTTTGCGTAAAGATTGGATTGCCGTAACTGGTTCGTTGCTTTTTCCAACAAATGGCTGAGCAAGGAGAGTAAAAGCTGGCGATCTCTTGAATCGGTCTTTAAAGTGGTTTCGCGACTGATGGAACGGCTGTCTGATTCGTCGTGTGCGACGGGCCGGTCGCAAAGCCCGCGTGATTTCATAGCGAGGGCAGTGCCCCATTTCCCAAAAAGTTTTTCTAGTTTTTCTTGAGGCATGCAGGCTACCTCACCGATCGTTCGTTTGCCTATCCGTAAAAGTTCTTTTTCTGCTTGCGCCCCAACACCGGGGATGCGGCGCACGGGCAATGCTTGTAAAAAACGCTGTTCTTTTCCTGGAACAATCCATAGCATTCCCGCAGGTTTGCAAAATCCAGAAGCGATCTTTGCAAGTAATTTATTGGAAGCGATTCCCGCTGATGCTGAAACACCAACGGCGTCTAATATCTCATCACGGATGTGTTGAACCATCGTAAGGGTTGGCCCGTGGAGTCTCTCGCAACCGCTGAGATCGATATAAGCTTCATCGACTGATACGGGCTCAACAACGGGGGAGTAGCGACCCAGAATCGCGAATATACGGTGCGAAAATTCGGAATATTGTGACATTGAGCCACGGAGAAAAATTGCATTGGGGCAAAGTCGGCGGGCCTGCGCTAAAGGCATGGCAGAATGAATGCCATATTGACGCGCTTTATAAGAAGCGGCGGAAACGACTCCGCGGCCATCTGGATCGCCACCGACGACCACAGGTTTGCCTTTGAGGGAAGGATTGAGTACTTCTTCAACGGAAACGAAAAAGGCGTCCATGTCAATATGGGCTATTATTCTTTCCGTGGTTGCGGTCATAAATTCAAAGCAGAGGGGGAATCAAAAATAAAAATTAAATGTTTCGTCCATTGGGTCTGCTCCGATATTTTCAGAGATAGAAAACTAAAATTTGCGTAGGACCCCGATCACGACGCCCTGGATTTTAAAGTCACCTTCTTTGAGAATAAGTGCTTGCATGGTTGTATTGGCGGGTTGGAGTCGCACATGGTCTTTTTCGCGATAAAATCGTTTCAGCGTTGCACGTTCGTTATCCAATAGTGCCACCACAGTTTCTCCATTATTGGCACTGCTTCTTTGCTCGACAATCACAAAATCCCCATCTTTGATATGGTCTTCTATCATGGAATCGCCTTTCACTTTCAGGACATAAACGTCCTTATCCATGGGATCAGGGAAAAGCGATGTGACCTCTCTATTTTCTAAAACCTCGATGGGTTTACCGGCGGCTATATACCCCAGGAAAGGGTATTCATTAGAGGAATTTTCATTTTCCTCTGATGCAATTTCTATGGACCGACTCAAATTATCCTGTTTGCGAATGAGTCCCTTTTCTTGCAGATGGGACAAATGTTTGTGGATGGTTGCAGGAGAATTCAATCCGAAGTGTTTACCAATTTCGGCAATGCTTGGAGCGTAACCATTTTTTTGGATCTGTTGCTTTAGAAAATCAAAAATTTCCTTTTGACGCCTGGTCAAGTGCATGTCATTGCCTCCAGTTTCATACAGCCATAGGTAAATTGCATTGTAGGCGAATAAATAGCGAAAGTAAAGCGCGTTTCTGACCTTATATAAAAAACGAGTCTTTTGTTCTTGTATGCATTTGTGAGCAGAAAAGAGGGGCAGAGCGAGAGCCTAGAGGAAAAATGTAGAAGTCTTAAAGGTTTTTAGCTTTTAGGACGATAAGTCAGGCAACAGTCAGGTGAGAAAATATTGTCAGCCCTAATCCTGGAGTTGCCAAAATGAAAGAAAAAATGGTTATGAGTCAATCAATGAAACCGATCATGGACAATGAAGTGCCCTCAGAAGCTCCATTCTTCCTCAAAGCTATTCTAGCGGCTATCAGTGGGGTGTCACTCCCGGCGATGATCATCTATTTGTTGATGTAAACATTCCTCTGTTTTCAAAATTTTACATCCACATTAGTGGATCAGACGTTGGAAAAAACCCTTGAGAGGTTCCTTTACAGGGTTCCCGTCAATTTCAGCAAGTTCATGAAGTAGTTCTTTTTGACGTTTGTTGAGTTTCTTTGGAGTTTCAACAATCAGTTGGATGATTTGATCCCCTCTACCGTATCCCCTTACATTTTGAATTCCAGCCCCAGCGATTCGATGAGTTTCACCCGATTGTGTGCCAGCCGGAATGCTTATGACTTTTGTCTGATCATCGATCGTTGGCACTTCTATTTCGGCACCGAGAGCGGCCTGTGAAAAGGTGATATTGAGCCTGCTGTAAACGTCGTAACCATCGCGCTGAAAATATTCATGCGGACTGACGTGAACAAATACATACAGGTCTCCAGGAGGCAGTCCGTGCGGACCTTTTTCGCCTTCCCCACGCAGACGCAGACGGGAACCATCGTCGACACCAGCAGGAATGTTTACGTTGACCTTCTTTTTCTGAAGGACGCGACCTTCTCCTCTGCATGGTTTGCAAGGATCCGTGATGATTTGACCGGCACCGTGGCATTTGGGGCAGGGGGTACTCATTTGAAAAAAACCTTGCGAACGAATCACTTGCCCCGTACCCCGGCAAGTATGGCAAACGTTTGGGGACGTACCCTCCTTGGCACCACTGCCTGAACATTTTTTGCAATCTTCATATTTGCTGATTTCTACATCTTTGTGAATTCCAAAAGCAGCGTCGAGAAAGGAGATACTCACGTCGAGTCGCAGATCGTTTCCGGTTCTTTGGCGACCGCCGCCACCAAAAAAATCACCAAAAATATCGCCAAAAGCAGAAGAGATGTCATCAAATCCTTGAAATCCGTTGAAGCCCTGACCTTTGAGTCCTTCATGACCAAATTGATCGTAAACCTGTTTTTTCTTGGGATCTTTGAGGACATCATAAGCTTCGGAAGCTTCTTTGAATTTTTCTTCAGCGGTATGATCTCCTGGATTTTTATCAGGATGATGCTGCATGGCCAACTTGCGATACGCCTTTTTAAGCTCGGCTTCAGATGCCGACCGGCTGACACCTAGTACTTCGTAATAATCTCTCTTCGCCATTATCTTCTTTCGTTCAAAGTAGTTGAATTTTAGGGCCGCAGAGGGGCGTGAATTAATTTTTTAAAGTGGCAATTTTTACTCGAGAGGCTTTGATCAATTTATCTTTGAACATATAGCCGGGTTCGAGTTCCTGTAAAATATCGTTGTGTTTCTCAGGATCGCTGGTTTCTTCTGTGAGCAATGCTTCGTCTATTTTGGGATCGAATTTTCTGCCAACCGTTGATATAACGGTGATCTGATTGTCTTCCAACTCACGCATGAACTGACGTGTTACCATATCGATCCCTTTTTTCAGACTATCGAAGTCCTTGCTGGCAGTTGCTGAAGCTTCAGCACGCTTTAGATTATCGAGTATGGGAAGCAATCTCGAAAATAAATTTGCCTTAAACTGATCGAGGCGGGTTTCATTTTCTTTTTGCAGGCGAATTCTGAATTCATCGTTCTCGGCATTTTTCTCTTTGTAAGCGGCGATGTATTCTTTTAGTTTTTTATCTTTATTTTCGGCTTCCTGTTTTAGTTTTTCAACATAGGAAGGAAATCTTTCGTCGAGTGCTGAAGGGTCGGTAGTGGCACCCGTGTCTTCTTCAAGCATGGAGCTTCGTTTATCGACAATCGTTATTTTGGGTTTTTCACCCTTTTCAGTCTCAGCTTGCTTGCTCTTCTTGTCCATTTTATTCTGGCTTCCGTTAAATGTAAAGACAAGCCGCTTTCCCCTATATCAGGGAAAAGCGGCTGATTTGAATCAAAAAAAACAATTATTTTTTATTACTGATGTCTTCAAACTCGGCGTCGACCACATCGTCATCCTGACCGGCTGAGCCTGACTCAGATCCATCGTTTCCACCGGTATCGGAACCTTCTCCTGCATCTGCTCCTGTTTGAGCTTTTGCATAGATGGTTTCTGCCAATTTGTGTGCAACTTCATTGAGTTTTTCTGTTTGCGCTTTGAGCACATCGGTTTCTCCCTCAAGGTGTTTTTTAGCTTCCTCAATGGCAGTTTCCGCGTCTTTAACAGCGTCTTCCGGAAGTTTGTCTTTATTGTCTCTGATGGTTTTTTCTGTGCTGTAAATCACAGAATCCAATTGGTTTTTCAGATCAATTTTCGCACGTCGTTCCTTATCCGCTTCGGCGTTCGCTTCCGCATCTTTGACCATATTTTCAATGTCGCTGTCACTCAAACCGGTAGAATCGGTGATTGTGATTTTCTGCTCTTTATTGGTGCCTTTGTCTTTAGCAGAAACGTTGATGATTCCATTGGCATCGATATCAAAGGTGACTTCAATCTGTGGCATTCCCCGTGGTGCTGATGGGATTCCATCGAGATGAAATTTACCGAGTGAACGATTGTCTTTGGCCATTTCCCGCTCACCCTGTATTACGTTAATTTCTACACTGGGCTGATTGTCTGCCGCAGTGGAGAAAGTTTCGCTTTTTCGAGTTGGGATCGTCGTGTTTCGTTCGATCAACTTCGTTGTGACTCCGCCAAGGGTTTCAATTCCCAATGAAAGAGGGGTGACGTCGAGTAAAAGAATATCTTTCACATCACCGGAAAGAACACCTGCCTGCACGGCTGCACCCAGAGCAACAACTTCATCTGGATTAACACCACGATGAGGTTCTTTTTTGAAGAAGTTTTTGACGGTTTCCTGAACAAGAGGAACTCGAGTCGATCCACCGACCAGTACCGCTTCATTGATATCTTCAGCTTTATGACCTGCATCTGCCAGAGCTTTTTTGCAAGGCTCCATGGATTTCGTGATCAAATCACTGATCATGGACTCAAATTTGGCTCGGCTCAATTTGACATTCAAATGCTTTGGACCGGTTGCATCCGCTGTGATGAAAGGCAGATTGATATCCGTTTCAGTTGTGCTTGAAAGCTCCATTTTTGCCTTCTCAGCCGCTTCTTTGAGGCGTTGAAGAGCCATATTATCTTTTGATAAGTCAATTCCCTGATCTTTTTTGAACTCGTTTATCAACCACACGATAACGAGTTGATCGAGGTTGTCTCCTCCCAAATGGGTATCGCCATTGGTAGACTTTACTTCAACCACATTATTTCCAACTTCGAGGATGGAAATATCAAAAGTTCCACCACCAAAATCGTAAACGGCGATTGTATGGTCATTGCTTTTGTCAAGGCCGTACGCCAAAGCCGAGGCTGTAGGCTCATTAATGATTCGTTTGACATCCAGTCCTGCTATTTTACCAGCATCTTTAGTGGCCTGCCGTTGCGCATCATTGAAATAGGCCGGAACCGTGATGACGGCTTCTGTTACCGGTTCGCCCAAATAGGCTTCTGCAGATTTTTTAAGTTTCTGAAGAATCATTGCAGAAATTTCAGGCGGAGAATATTGTTTGCCGTTGATTGCAATTTTTACTTCACCCTTTGGGCCTGCAACAACCTTATAAGGCACCATTTTCTGCTCATCATTGACTTCATCAATGGATCGTCCCATGAAGCGTTTGACGGAGAAAATTGTATTTTCTGGATTAGCAATGGCTTGTCTTTTGGCTACCTGCCCAACAAGAATTTCGCCATCTTTTGTAAAAGCAACGACAGAGGGCGTGGTTCGGCTTCCTTCTTCGTTGAGTATAACTTTGGGCTCATTACCTTCCATTACGGCGATGACGGAGTTCGTCGTGCCCAAATCAATTCCAACAATTTTTCCCATGATCGAGAGTCCTTTCTTAGCTACAATTTATAATTATTTCATTTGTATATGAATTTGATAGTTTCATAGTGTTCGCGTTGCTTCCTAGATAAGATTGTTGAAAGTGAGTGTCAAGCTTAGGAGAAATAAAATCATTTTTTTGCCCATTTAGTTTCGTTGCGCATTGGTAAAATCATTGCTATTTTATGCGGGCTTGATCCTGTAAACTCGTATTATGGACCCAAATTCGATTTCATTTTTTTTAAGTGTTCGTTTATAATTCAAGTAAACCTATTAGATAAAAGGCGGATCAATGGCGGAAGATAGAGAATTTACACGCGTTCCAATTCAGATTGAGGTTCACCTTAGTTCTGACAAAGGCATCGTAAAAACACTTAAAACAAAGGATTTAAGTTTAAAAGGTGTTTTTGTTGAAGCCGATGAACAATGGCCCGAATCTACGGAATGTGATGTGTCTCTGACTTTGCAGGCGGCAGAACCTGTTGTTATGGAATTCAAAGGTAAAGTTGAACGAAGCCTGAAAACGGGGATGGGGATTGAATTTTTGGAAATGGGTCTTGAAAGTTACGAACATCTGCAACAACTTTTACGATACAATTCCACTGAAACTGATAAAATTGATAGTGAAATAAGGACGCATGTGGGTTTGAAGAAAAAAGTCTAGTGTATTTCATGCTTTCATTTGTATGGTTCAAATTCTATTTTAGCCTCAGTCAGTCTTTTGGTGACTAAATTAAATTCTTTTCTTTATATTTCTAGATATTAATGGAAATGATTTCTGTAAGAAAAATTCAGTTTCTTATCCTTTTTGTTTGTCTTTTCAAATTTTCAAATCCGGTTTCTGCCAGCGAAAATTTGTTGCAGGATGGAGAAATTCTGTACCGTGATTATTGTTCTCATTGTCATGGCGGAACAGGCGATGGCGATGGATACAATGCAGAGAATCTCGATAAGGAACCTGCTGAACTCTCCGATTTAAAATTCATTTCCAAAAAGACGAATGTTCAAATTTATCGTGTTATAGAGGGAGGCGGTAGAGGTGTAAAGAAATCTCACCTCATGCCCGCGTTTGGGAAAACTCTTTCTGAAAAAGAGATTTGGTCCCTTGTCTCATGGGTTCGTCATTTGGCTAAAGACGAATCTCACCCCGTGGAACTACCTGCCAATACTTCATCTAAAAAACCTAAGCGAATTTTAGTCGGGTCCGCTGACATAGAATTTTTTAGACGGTGGTTTTCAATTGAGGGCAAGAGTAAAAAGGCTAAAGAGTATGGTGAATTACTTTTTCAACGACAAAAAAGTTGTGTGGCCTGCCATCAGATAGATGAAGAGGGCGGCAAAGTGGGGCCAAACCTGTCTCGCTCTGCCTTTAATTATCCTCCAGAATGGATTTACGCCTGGATAAAAAATCCACAAACGTTTCGGGCCGATTCAAAAATGCCCAATCTTAATTTGGATGACAAGCAAGCCTGGGCTCTTGTGGCCTATCTCAGTGGACTTCACGAAGAAAATGAAGGGCTTCCTGAGGAATTGAGTGCTTTTTTGAAGATCGAAGGTGATCCTGAGAGAGGTAAGGCTTTGTTTTTCGATTTGAATGGCAAGGCAACTTGCTCGAAATGTCACACTGTCAAAGGGGTGGGCGGAGACGTTGGCCCCAATCTGAGTTACATCGGTACCAGCCGAAGTCGCGAATTTTTATTAGAATCGCTTTTGAAACCTGAAGCGGTGATCACATCCGGTTATTCTTCGGTCATGATCTTGACCAAGGATAAAAAGTTTATAACGGGAATCAAGAAAAACGAGTCGGCAGGGGGTATCGATTTGGTCAATAAGGACGGTGATCGCATTCATGTCCCGCGTGAGCAGATCAAAAAATCAAAAACTCAGAAAATTTCTATGATGCCTGGAAATTTTAAGGATATTCTCAGTCCCCAGGAAATCGCCGACTGCCTTGCCTTCCTAAAAACCCTCACAGCATCACAAATAACATTTCCACCTGCGATCAAGTCAGCCGATAAATAGTCGTCCCTTAGCAAAAGGTGACTGAGTCAATAATTTTTGGAAATCACTATGACTCATAAGAAGTTTTTTATCCCTTTATGGGTAAGTCTGGCTCTGGTATTCCTCTGGTCTCTTATTAACCCCCACGATTTATTTACTTGGTTCCTTGAAGTTTTTCCTGTAATCGCGGGTGTCATAATTCTTGTGTGTACCTATTCCAAATTTAAATTTACCCGGCTCTCCTATTTTCTATTGTGGTGTCATGCCATCATTCTTTTGATCGGCGGGCATTATACTTACGCTGAGGTTCCCTTTTTTAATTGGTTAAAAGACGTCTTTGAGCTCAGTCGTAATCATTACGATCGTGTGGGCCATCTCGCTCAAGGTTTTTTCCCTGCGATTGTTGCAAGAGAAATATTGTTGAGGACCTCTCCCTTGCGACCCGGAAAGTGGCTGTTTTTTTTAGTTACCTGTGTCTGTTTGTCTTTTAGTGCGTTTTATGAACTTATTGAATGGCGGGTAGCCGTCACCACAGGAACTGCCGCGGAGGCTTTTCTTGGTACTCAGGGAGATATTTGGGATACTCAATGGGATATGGCATTGGCTTTAGCGGGGGCAATCTTTTCGCTGTTGGTACTTGGAAAAATCCACGATACATTTTTGAAAAATATAAAAGGTCAAAGAACTGATCAAATTCCTATTTCATTGGAGACTTCAAAGTCATCGGAAAGCACTTGATAAACGCTCTTGTTATAAGGAATTTGAGGAGATTTTGATTTGTTTGGGTTGCTGAACTATTTCAAAACCATATCAAACCAGGAAGAGATGGCCATCTTCGTTCCTTGTTCACCTTCGGAACCGTTCCACACATTGAACGCAATCGGAGTGATTTTCCCTGGTTGAAACTGAACATCATTTTTCTTGTCGTCAGTGATCAATTTTCTTTTGATGACCAGATAATAACGTCCGTATTTGTATTGCACCTGAGATTTCAGGCTTTGGCTATTTTCGGATTGCTCTGCAATTGTTCCCAAGCCTTCTGCATTCATTTCAACAGCTTGATAGGGGGTTGATGTCCAACGCCATAAATTTACGGGATGTTTAGGAGCACCGTTGAGAAAATAAGGCGTTTCGCTATTCAGATTTACTGGAAATTGCAGTGCAATGGCGTCGGGGAATTTCTGGCCTTTTAATTCTTTGGCTTCATGCTCTGCCTCATTCGTTTGCAGTTCTGGTGGCAATGGGGGGGGAGGGGACTCTTTAACTCGTTTGATATTTTCCAATAGCGGATCGTAGTTTGGATCGTCCCAATGAATATAAAAGGCCACTTCCTGCCCGTTATGAAGGCCCTTGACCACAACGCTGTCGGTTGTTGAGAAATAAGACTTCTCCGCTTCCAGTATTTGCCCACCCAAGGGATAAAAATAAGATTCTGCTTGATTCCAGACAGGGTCCATAGGTTCTTCTGGAAGTTCTCCTGAGATACGCTGAACTTTGAGCAGAGGCTTAATTTGGGGTTTGGTTTGAGGTGACAATGTAACGACGTAATTTACAATATCCCATATTTGCTCGTCCGTAAAGACACGCTCGGAAAACCTTGGCATGGCAGAGCTGGTTAGTCCGGTACGTATGGTTTTAAAAATTTGTTCTCTAGCTCCACCGCGCCGAAAGGTCCATGATTTGCTGAGGTTCCTTGGCCAAATGGCATCTGTTTCAATGTTGACGATTTTGTGAGTGGACATGCCATCACTACGTCCTTTGATTCCGTGACAACCGGAACAATTTTTAATATACAATTCCTTCCCGTTTGCACGGCTTTCCAGGGTAAAGGGATTCGCATCAGGTACGCTGATGATTTCATGCTCCTTTTTACGATCTATAAATTTCTGGTGCTTTGGGCTGACCGATTTCATGTACAGGATCAGACTTTCTTTATCACTTTTAGGCAAATGTTTCCAGGAAGGCATTGTTGTGCCGTTCATTCCACGATCAAGAGCGGACATAATGTCTTCGTCGATTGGAAGTTTCCCAAAGGCTGTGGACCTTAGCTTGATATGACCTTTTGTCAAGTCTCTCGGCTGTGGACTGGAATATGCGGCCGCTATGCCTTGACCATTTGCTTCATCTCCATGGCAAATGGCGCAATGTTCATTAAATAGGCTTTGACCTTTTTCAACGGTTGGAGTTTCGCTGGTTTGAGAATTCTCAAGTGCCAGCCGGGCTTTGACTTTGGTTTGTAAAAAATGAATCACTTGCCAGATTTGTTGCGGACTCAGTTGGTTTTCCCAGGCGGGCATTGCCGAATTCCAGGGCTTGAACTCAGGCGGCAAGCCTTTCCCCCCCTTGGCGATGCGCCAGAATATATAGGCATCGGTTTGGGTTAAGGGTGAGCTTTTGTGGATGAAACTGGCAGGCTTCGGAAAAAATCGGTCCGCCATAACACCATTGCCGTCGAGAAGGTCGCCATGGCATAGGAAACAATTCTGAAAATAGACTTCTTTTCCCGCTTGAAGGTTGCCAGCGTCAAGTGGGAGAGGATTTCTAAGATTCTTTAGTACAACAGTCTGTCCTTTCAGCACAATCGAGTCTGGAATCTGCGGGCGCAAAGTCGAAGCGTACGCAAATTGAAGACTCATTGCACCAAAAAAAATTGTACTGGCTATTAAGGCAATTCGGTTCATCTTTTAAATTGTATCCAAAGGTGTGTTGATTTATTTTTTGCTCGGTGTGGCTTCATCTTCTTTGGCTGAACCCGGAACAATCGCATCTTTCTTAATTCGCCCTGATTTAATGGTTTCATAATGCGGTCGAACCACGCCACCTGCTATAAATTCGATATCGATATTCAGTTTCGCATTGGGTTCAATTTTCACCATTCGTTCCTCTTTTTTCATCAGATAATGCCAGGCAACCAGTTTGTATTCTCCGGGAGGAATATTTGATAAATTATAAGACCCGTCGTTGCCTGTTAAGTGGTAATAAGGGTTTTGCACTCGAAAACCCCAGGTTTGCATGAATTCATGCATACCGCAAATCATCTGAAATATTTTGTAGTCTTTCATGAAGGTCACTTTACCTTCGATGACTGTTTCTGGGGGAACCGGCAGGTTGGTGATGATTTTGCCACGTTCTTTTTGGTAGACTTGGCTGTTGTGCATTACGGCATCCTGATTGTCTACCTTGAAGACCTCATCTTGTCTGACGATATTAACATCAGGAAAGAATTTACAATTCTCAGACAAAATGTTGATGGGTTTTTTATTGAAGGGCTTGCCCGCTTCGACTTGTTCGAGAGTAACAACCACATCTCGTAGTCCTCTGTTGGAATCGGTCTTAAAGTCTAGAAGCACTCGGTTCATCTCATCGTCGGTATCGACTTCAGCACACATGTCTATATTTGGAAATAGAACGAGATGGTACACTCTGGGTTCGGGGGTTTCTCCCTGTAAAGTAACTTTTCCTGCTATGGAACCACCATTTTTTACCTCAATTTCCTGATAGCTCCAACTATTTTGAGCAAAAGCAAAGGTCATGAGGATACAAAACAAAAAACTGAAAAAATCTCTAATTCTCATTACTTAAAGCTCCATCCTGTAGGTTGGTTTTATTTACCGGTAGTTTGAATTATTTTCCGGGGGGCAGATGGGAAAAATCGAAATCGACTGTTGCGCCTTTTTCAGTAACGGTCAAATCTTTTTCAATGCTTCCTAAACTTTCATGCCAAGCGGTTAGTTGGTATTTTCCGGGAGGAACATTGCCGATTTCAAAGTCCCCGTGCTGGTTTGTGACCGCATAAAATGAATTTTCTGTAACCACAATCCAGGCTGTCATCCAACTGTGAAGGTCGCATTCTACTTTAATGATCTCAGCTTCTTCCATTTCCTGTTCCAGTGGTTCCTGATTCGGAACAAACATAACATTGATGGGATCATTTTCAAAAGAGTAGGTATGCATATTGTGATTGATGGGATCCGAGGAGGAAATAAGCAGGTTGGATTCTTTTTTTATTGCCACAACATGAGGCTCGTATCGACATTTATTCTGGTTTAGTTTGGCGTTTTTATTTTTCCCCTTTAAATTTTTTCCCGATAGGGTGACAACTACGTTCTTCAGTCTGGATTTATCAACTAGAATGGTTTCCTCGGGTACGGTATCTCCGCAAGCTTTTTTGAACTTACCGGTCTCTATAGCCGGTGCAGGTTCAAATTTCACGCTATATTTAGCTGTACCCTTGATGGAACCTGCAGTTGCCAGTCCTGTGAAAAATGGAATTGCCATTAAAATAAAAAATACGATTCGCATGAGCAAAGGGTCTTTCCTGTCTTGAACCTGAGGTTAAATTTTTCTTGGCAGTGAAGGGGGTGGTATTCACCCTCACTTCAAAGTATCACACTTAAAACGAATAAAAAAGACTGCCTGTATTTTTTTTAAGATCAAAGATGTCGTTACTTTTTTACTTAACTATACAAGGCTTATAGTTTAGAATCGAAGTAGACACGTAGTAATTAATAAGAGGGTTTTAGGCAATTTTTTATTCCTTCCATTTTAGTTTTAGAGGAAATTGAGTCATGCACACAAAAATTATTTCATCATTCCTCATCTTTTTTTTATTCACCGTTCCCGCTTTTGCTGCGGCTCCGAAAGTGGGCGATGTTGCTCCAGATTTTTCTCTAAGCACCATTGATGGGAAAAATATTTCTTTAGAAAATTTGAAGGGTAAAGTTGTATTGCTTGGAATGTTCCATATTTGCGTTCCTTGTCGTCAGCAGGCTTTGGAATTTAACAAGGTGCTGAAAGAATTAAAAAATCCCGATTTCGTTGTGTTGGGTGTCAATACAGCGGGGGATTCATCAAAAGATGTGCAAGAGTATTTGAATGATTTTCCTGAGCCTGTTGGTTTTCCTTATTTGCTGGACCCCGACAGATCTATGAACAAGGCTTATATACAAAGGGATATGCCTACAGTATTGATCATTGGACGCGATGGCAAGCTCTTGGCCAGAACACCTTGGGTAAGTGCGGATCAATTGATTCCTTATCTGAAAAAGTTGTTATAGAAATTTGAATTCCCGGATTTTCAGTAGTTTTTCAGTACGCTGCCGCCAACCCACTGGATCCATTGTCTGGATTTGGTTCTCTTAATTTCTGTTAAATGCCTCTCCGCAAGTATTCTTCGTTCATTCAATTTTTCACATTACTTTTTTTTTTCGTATTGTCCGGTTTGCTAGTTCCGCTACAGTGCATGGGCTTTGACATGGCTTTCGAAGGGCGAATGAAACTGGATTCGCTGTATTACTTCTCTTCGCCACCGTTTCACAAAGACTTCGACAATGCGTTTGAATTGCGTATGGGAGTTTTGGGCAACGCTTGGGAAAATGACCATCTCCGTCTGGATTATGAACTGTCGGGCAATGCCATTGAGGTGGATGGTCCTTCGGTGCAGTCTGGTTTGAGACGAGAAACGGATGTGGACTTCTTTCGTGCCTGGTTGCGTTTGGATGGCGGTAATTTCCAAATTCGCGGAGGTCGTCAGAAAATTCTGTTTGGCGCGGGAAATATTTTTCGGCCTCTTGGATTTTTTGATACGCGTGATATTACGGGAGTGGTTCCTCAAACGCGCGGGACTGACAGCATTCGTACGACCTATTTTTTTGATTCTACGAGCTTCCTTCAAACCTGGCTTGTTCCTGCCAAGCTAGATGATCGTATGATTGTTGGTGCGCGCTGGGAAGGACCGCTGGCAGGTTTGGATGCGGGTGCCGTCGTTCAATATCATCCCGAAACCGATCTGAAGGGCTTGCCAAACTTTGCTTCTGAATTGTTCCAATCGGGTTTTCACCTCAAAGGTGAATATGAAATTGGCTATTGGACGGAAGGGCGTGTGGATCTTCAGTTGGGCCGACAGAAGCAGGCTTTACGTCTGGATTGGACGGCGGGAGTTGATTATACGTTTAATGTAGGGGAAGGTCTTCATGTTTTACTGGAGTATTTTCTCTCAGACCGTGGACGAAATTTCATCGCACCCGCATTGGGTAATACCCTGACTGTTCAGGAACTCGGAGTTCTTTTTGACCAGCCGATTGGTATTGATATGAAGTGGCAGGTCTTTTCGATTTACGATCTTGGCGATCAAACTTTTCAGATTGTTCCGCAGATAGAATATGCAGTGATACAGGATCTCTATTTATACATTCATGGGAGATGGGGCGGGCGTGCGTCTTCGGGTTCTAGAAACGGTCGTTTATTTCAAGATTCTCCTGTATTTTCAGGAAAGGAATCTGCATTTGGACTTTCATTGGTGAGTTATTTTTAAGGATCAGGGATGGATGAAACTGTAATCAGAATTGAAAATGTTGTTAAAACCTATCCTGTTGGGATCGAGGTGTTTAAAGCCCTGCGTGGTGTTTCGCTTGAGGTGAAAAAGGGTGCCTTCATGTCTATCGTGGGCCCTTCGGGTTCGGGAAAAACCACTCTGTTGAATCTGATAGGGGGATTGGATACCCCGACTGAAGGTTCAATTTTTTTCTATGATAAAAAATTGTCGCACATGACACGCAAGGAGATGTCGGCCTATCGCAGGGATAACATTGGATTCATTTTTCAGTCATATAATTTACTGCCAGTCTATACGGTTTATGAAAATGTTTTGTTCCCTCTTTTGGTGATGGGCAAACGTGAAGGCGATGTCAGGAAAAGCGTTGAGGACATGGTGGCTCGGGTTGGTCTGGCAGAATGCGCCAACAAACGCCCGAATCAGCTTTCCGGGGGGCAGTGTCAACGTGTTGCTATTGCCCGTGCGTTGGTCAAACGCCCGCCCATCGCTCTGGCAGACGAACCGACCGCCAATCTGGATGCGGAGAACTCCCGACAAATTCTTGAGTTGATGACGGAATTGAATCGTGAGATGAAAACGGTTTTTATTTTATCCACTCACGATGAACGGGTTTCTAAATTTGTTACCAGAGAGGTCAAGCTTGAAGATGGGATGATTTCTCAGGACAATTTAATGGATGGATTGAAGTGATGATTGCCAAGTTGGCATGGATTCAATTTCTACGTCAGGGAGCGCGTGCATGGCTCAATGTAGCGGTCACAGGTTTAACACTTGTGACCCTCATTTTCATGACTTCATTATTGAATGGTTTCCAATTACAAGCTTCCAAAAATCTTAAATCGACCGATGTTGGTGGCGGACATTATCGACTGCCTGATTTTGATATTCTCTCACCGACGGAATGGGAGGATCAAACCTTCAGTCCCCCTCCTTTTTTGAAAAATTTGTCGGACACTGAAAAAGCAGAGGTGCTGGTATTGCAAGGGCAATTGTTCCCCAATCGTCGCTTGTATCCGGTTCAACTTCGCGGTATCGACTTAAAGCAAAAACTATTGGATCTCCCGCTTGAGCCTTTGTCTCGTCAGGAAAATGGGAATGAATATATTCCCGTTATTATTGGTACCCGTATGTCCGAACGTTCGCGTTTGCAAAAGGGAGACTCTGCTGTTTTACGCTGGCGCGACCGCTTGGGTGTCATAGACGCGCGTGACGCCAAGGTGATTGAGGTGGCTGATTTTTTAAATCCGCGAGTTGACGAAGGGGTCGTGTGGTTGTCGCTGGATCGGTTGAGAATAATGACGCGGCGTGAGGGCGAAGTTTCCTGGGTCACAGTGACTCACAACCTGGGGTCGGATAAACACCTGGAATTTTTGGAACCCGCCACACTGATGTCCGATATTCTCAATCTCCTCAAGCAGGATCGCCGCAATGCCAAGGTTTTATGGGCCATTCTTCTGTTTCTTGCTGGAACCAGTGTGTACAATTCACAGATTCTGAATGTATTTAAAAGACAAAAAGAAATCGGTGCCATGATGGCATTTGGTATGGAGTCCAGGACGATCATTGGTCTGTACACTCTGGAAGGAACGATCTCAGGCTTTGGTGCTATTTTTTTTGCTTTTATTTTTGGAGTCCCTTTTTATTACTGGTTCCAAAGTGTGGGCTTGGACATTTCTCATTTGAGTGCTTCCACAATGCCAGTTCGGGAACGTATTTTTCTCGATTTTCACTTTTCTGAAATGCTTTGGATCACGCTCATTATGTTATCTGTGGTCATTTTTTCTGCCTGGCGTCCGGTACAAAAAATTGCAAGGCTGGAACCCACTGTTGCTTTGCGTGGAAAGGGTTTGTGATGTTCAAATGGAATATCCTGGGTGTCCTGAGAGACCGAACCCGATCTGTTTTCCCGTTGACTGTTGTTGCAGTGGGTGTGGCCTTGACTGTGGTTTTGATAGGGTTCATGGATGGGATTATTGGTGGTATGATTCAGTCAACGGCGAATCTGGATACTGGAAGTTTGAGGATGGTCAACAAAGCTTATTACGAGGAAGAGCATCTTTTCCCGATGGATCGGGCACTTGCAGGGCAGACAGAATCTGGCAAATGGCTGAAGTCGCACAGTCCTGAAGAAGTGACATGGAGTGCCAGAATCCGCTGGGGAGCGTTGCTGGATATCCCCGATAAAGAGGGCATGACCTTGAGTCAAACGCCCATTATAGGAACCGCTCTGGATCTGCTTTCATCTGGTTCAGAGGAAATCCATCGCTTGCAGTTGACGGAATCGCTGGTGCAAGGGCGTTTGCCAGTGAGTCCCAAAGAAATGCTGGTGGGTTATCAACTCGCAGAGACGCTGAATTTAAAGCTGGGGCAAAGAGCGACCTTGCTTGGGCAAACCTTTGACGGTGCACTCGCCGCCGATAATTATATCATTGTAGGGTTTGTTAAATTCGGACTCACTGCTCTTGATAAAAAAATGGCCCTGATTGATCTGAAAGATGCTCAGGACAGCTTTTATATGGAAGACATTGTCACCGATTGGCTGGGTTGGGTTCCCCCTGGTTTTGACATTGAAAAACTTGAATTGATAAAAAATGAACTCACGGATTCTGCATCCGATTGGATCAAAACACCTCCTGCATCCTGGTCCCCTGATGATCGACCTATATTCCTGACAGTTCTGGATCAGAGGGGTTTGGGAGCGATTTATAAAAAGTTCAAGGCGGTCCGTGCAGTCATCATTGGAGTTTTCATTTTCCTTATGATTCTGGTGCTTTGGAACGCGGGAATTCTCAACGGGATTCACCGCTATGGGGAATTGGGATTGCGATTGGCGATGGGAGAGTCTCATGCACAAATATCTTTTTCTCTGGTCACGGAGGCCTTCGCCATTGGAATTATTGGAGCTGTTATCGGTGCGATTGTTGGCGCGGGCTGTACGCTTTATCTGCAAGTGAAAGGACTTGATATGGGGAACAATCTGGCGCAAACGGGTTTGATGCTCAACGATGTTGTGCGTGCAAGACTCAGTTGGAGAGGCGTATGGGGAGGAATGATTCCGGGGATATTGTCAGGTGTCCTGGGTTCCTGGGTTGCTTCACTTGCTATTTATAAAAGATCCACTTCCAATTTATTTCGAGAGCTCGAAAACGAATGATGCACAGGGCATGCAATCGCAAACTCTACTTCAACTCTAAAAAAATGATGACTCGCCTTTTTTTTCTAGCAATAATTTTTGTCACTTCCTTATCCCCTGTAAATGCTCAGGAATCTAATATTGATGCAAAGCTTCTCCTGACACAAGTGGATGACAATATCTGGTCTAACACAAAGTTCATTCAGGGTCGCCTTATCATTGACAATGGCAGGACGGTTCGAACTTTGTCCGTGGATAACTGGATGGAAGGGGTTGAACGATCTTACAGTCATTACACAGCTCCTGCGCGGGAACGTGGCACGAAAATGTTGAAAGCGGACAAAAAACTTTGGATGTATACGCCTCGTGCGGATCGAACGATTTTAATTGCAGGTCATTTACTGCGACAGTCTATGATGGGAAGTGACTTGTCCTATGAAGATATGTCTGAGGACAAGAGGCTGAGTCGTGTTTACGATGCAAAGGTCGAAAAAATGGAAACGCTGGATGGCGTACTTTGCGCTGTTTTGCTCCTGACTTCTCTTGAAGAAGATACCAATTATCAGACGCGACGTTTGTGGGTTGACCCCGAAAAAAAAATTATTTTAAAACAATATCTCTACGCAAAAAGTGGGAAATTGTTGAAGACCGTGGAATTTAAAGATTATTTTAAGACCTCGGGACGACTGTTTCCTCGCGAAATGATTTACCGTGACCTGCTCAAGGAAAATACAAAAACCACCTACAGTTTTGATGAAATCCAGTTTGACGTTGAGATTCCACCAGAATATTTTTCCCAAAGTATCCTGAAACGATGAAAGCTTTGATGATCTACTCCATACAATTGGCAAGCCCCACTTCGAGAGCCTCTCTTTCCAGATCTTTGCCAATAAATACGATCTGATTCAGCCTTTCCGCATTTTCCCACGGTTTTCCTGTGATGATATCAAATGCCATATAAACGCTTTGGAAGATTCGGCGTTCGTCAGTGTTTTTTACGTTCAATATGCCTTTGGCGCGTATGATCTCGATCCCATCCATGATCAAAGCCATCTGGAGCCACTGGTTCAATTTTGTTGGATTGATGTAGCCCACTGGATTGAGAGTGATCGCAATGACGCGATCGGAGTGGTGATGATGTGTGTCCACACTGGTAAGTTGATCCCAGTCGGCGTTTGGATCCAGGTCGAAGCCACCGATATGGAGTATTTGATCCAGTTGTGTTTCTGCATTTTGAGTTTTGATAAGTTTAGCTGTGGGGTTGATTTCTCGCAATTGTTTGTGGACCTCGTCGATTTGCTCCCGGCTGGCAAGATCGATTTTATTCAATAGGATCAAATGTGCAAAAGCTAATTGCTCACCCGCTACTTCGTATTCATGAACTTGATGGAGGATATGTTGTACGTCTGCCAGTGCCACCACACCGTCTAGTTTCAAAGAGTGGTCAACGACGTCTTCTATCAAAAAAGCCTGAACGATGGGGCCGACCGATGCCATGCCGGAGCCCTCGATCAGAATGTGATCAAATTTATCGCGCTTGTTGAGCAACTGATTCAGCGTCGCGAGAAAATCTTCTTTGACAGAACAACAGATACAGCCATTGCTCATTTCATAAATATCATTTTCGTAACCCACAATGAGTTCTCTGTCGATGTTGACGTTGCCGAACTCATTTTCTATCACAGCAATTCTCTTACCGTGATTCGCTTTAAGAATGTGGTTGAGGAGGGTAGTTTTCCCCGCACCCAGAAAGCCTGTGAGCAATGTGACTGGTATTGTCTTTGTTTGCGTATCCGTCATCTAAATTGAAGTTACCGTTGAAGGGTGGTTAAAACGTTTCGCCAACTCCAAATTTTTGAGGAGACGCTTTGTAGATTTTAAGAGCGTCTTCCAGTTGACTTTCAAGACTTCGGATTCTGGTGTCATCGGATGGATGGGTGGACAATAGCTCAGGGGGTTGTTCCTTTTTTTCGTTATTGAAGCGACTCCAGAAGTTGATGGCTTCACTGGGGTCGTAGCCAGCGCGAGCCATATAGACCAAGCCTATATCGTCCGCTTCAGATTCGTTTGAACGACTGAAGGGCAGTGTGATGCCAATGTTGGCACCCAAACCCAAAGCGGTCATTATCATGGCACGATTGGAACTGCTTTGTATATTCACAGCGGCGGCTGTCATCGCACCTTGCAGAATCATTTGTTGTGACATGCGTTGGGCTCCGTGACGGGCAATGGCATGACCGATTTCGTGACCCAGTATGGTTGCCAATCCTGCTTCGTTGAGGGCCACTGGCAAAATTCCGGTGTAAACGGCAACCTTCCCACCTGGAAGGGCAAAAGCATTTTGTTGTTCCGATTCGATCAGTTTGAATTCCCATTCCAAATCAGGCATGTCACTGACATCGGCAATTCTTTTTCCGACCCGATAGACAATTTCTTTCAGACGTGTATTGGTCGATTCTTTTTCATTTTTTTTGATTTCATCAAAAGCCTGAACACCCAATGCGAGTTCCTGCTCAAAAGGAACGAGAATGAGTGCTGATTTGTTGCTGACAGGAGTTGTGACACAAGATGAGATCAGGGTCGCAAAAATGAATAAAGTGGTTAGTTTTTTTATCATGATAGTCTGTTCTGTATAATTTGAAGTTGCGCTATGGATACTACAATTATAACCTTTAGTTAGAAATTAAATAGTACTTTTATTGCTTCTACAGACATTGTAACTATCGATGATAAGTCCTCGAAAAAATATGCTTTTTAGTTTGTCCTGGCAGGCATTCGTCATCTTACTTTGCGGCCTGATACTTTCTATTTCGGCAGTTGTTTTTACTCTGGAGGAGCAAAGTGATGAGTGGGCTGAACAACTCCGCCAGGAAGCACTCGAAGACACTCTTATTCTCGTTGGGAAGTTGGAGGTGGCGGAAGGGGAGGTGATGGGAATTCTGGCCATGTTTCGATCCATGGGGACGGTGAGTCAAAATGGATTCAAGACTTATGTGACCCCGATTCTATCGCGCTCCAAATTCATCGAAAAATTTGAGTGGGCCCCCCGAATTTCACACGAAATGATTTCTCTTTTCACTATGAGAGCGCGGCGTACAGGAAGTGAGGATCTGAAAATTCTTGAAAAGAATCCTGCGGGACAGTGGGTAACTTCAGCACCTCAAAATGAATACTTCCCCGTTCACTTTTCAGTTTCCAAGCAAATAGAACCTATACTTTACGGCCGGGATTTGAATTCCATTCCACAATGGAAGTCTGCAATGCTCAATGCACGTGATCTGGGTGGCCTGACTTCAGATGCGGAGTTGAGTGACAAGGGTGATGGAACTTTGATTCATCTGTTTGCTCCGCATTACGATTCTGATTCCGTCCCAAAGGACATAGAGGATAGACGGAAACGTTTTCAGGGTGTGATCTATGGTGTTTACCGCATGAATAATATGATGAATGAAATGGTCTTGCCTTATCTGGCAAAGGGGATGAACCTTGCGGTGGTTCAAGGCAATGAGGTTGACCAGAATAAAATTTATTATGGCTCATTGTGGGAAGATGCTGAACTTGAAATCAAAATTCCGGTTGTTTTCGCCAATAAACGTTGGTTACTGATCTGGCAGGCAAATAAAAAATTCCTTGGAGGCCCCGATCGTTCGCAGGCTTATTGGTATGGTGGCACTTTATTTGGAGCCACTTGCTTTATTGTTACCATTTTTCAAATACTCGCCACTCGTACACGGCAGGTAGAAAATCTGGTTGAAGTCAGAACGGATGAATTGATGCGATCGAATCAGGAATTGAAGCAGGAAGTGTTTGCGAGAAAACGCGCCGAAGCAGACCTTGTTGCCGCCAGAGATGGTGCAGAAGCGGCAAATCGAGCCAAATCTTCTTTTCTGGCCAATATGAGTCATGAAATTCGCACCCCGATGAATGCCATTCTGGGGTATGCGCAACTCCTTCTTAGCGCAGGTTCGGAACCCAGCAAAGTCAAATCTTATGTCACCTATATTCTAAAGAGTGGGGATCATTTACTACAAATCATCAATGATATTTTGGATCTTTCAAAAATTGAAGCTGGCAAGATGGAGTTGAATGTTCACAGCTTCGATTTGAATCGCTTATTGGATGATGTGGAGTCAATCATTTTGCCGAAGGCCAGAAAAAAAAATCTGGAATGGAACAAAGAGGGGATCAAAAGTGAATCGTGTTTTGTTTTTGGTGATGAGACCAAATTGAAACAGACTCTGATCAATCTACTCGATAATGCGGTCAAGTTCACTGAGTCTGGGAAGGTTTCCGTGCGCGTGGAAGCTGTTGAAGGCAATCATTACAGGTTTGAAGTCGAGGATACAGGGCGAGGTATTGAAAAATCGTTTTTAGATAAAATTTTCCAACCCTTTCAGCAGGAGCCTGGGCCTTCTCATAAAGGAGGAACAGGATTGGGGCTGTCAATCGCCCAGAAGCAAACAATACTGATGGGAGGCAAACTTTTATGCGAATCCAGTCCGGGGCAGGGGACCTGTTTCAGTTTCACTTTGCATCTTGTACCGGGCAGTGAAGGTGAATCGTTTGTACCGATGGGCGAAGAGATTCTTTTAAAATCGGTGGATTCTGATGCTGTTGAAATACTTGTGGTGGATGACGATGCCATGAGCCGCGACGTTCTTGAAAAGATTTTGGAATCCTCGGGGGCATGTGTTGCCTCGGCTAAGGATGGGTTTTGTGCTTTGGAATATCTGGAAAAACACTCACCCCAAATAGTCTTCATGGACATGCGCATGCCTGGTATGAGTGGTCTCGAAACGATCAGTAAAGTTCGTGAAAATTTCCCCGCCCTGCAGGCAAAGTTCATCGGAGTTTCAGCATCGGCTCTGGACAATGAGAGGCTTTATTATCTTGAGAACGGGTGCGACGCTTTTATCCCAAAGCCTTTTCGCGCTCAGGAAATATTATCCTGTGCGCGTCGCTTGCTCGGTATGGAAAAAAATTCTTTGAATCAACGGGAATCTAATGAGACGCCAACAAGTATTTGTTGCGATGACTTGCCAAAGGGATTTCTTGAAAAGATCATTCATTCTGCCGAGCTACATAATATTACAGAGTTGAAACAGTTGTGTGGGGAGCTTGAAGAATATGGTGAGTCGGGGAATGACCTTAAAAAGCTCTTAACTCCTTTGGTAGCACATTACGCTATGAAGGAGATTGTGACGATCATTCAAAATTTACAAAATAAATCTGAAAAATTATAAAACGATCGCTATGAAAATTTTGGTGGTGGATGATTCTCCAACGAATATAGACCTCTTGTGTGAAGTTTTAGAAGGTGAGGGCTACGAATTTTTTTTCGCTGTCAATGGTGAGGAAGCCATTCGATTGACTCCGAAAGTGATTCCCGATTTGATTTTGATGGACGTGATGATGCCGGGCATCGATGGTTTTGAAACCGCAAAAAAAATCAAACAAATTCCTGAATCGGCAGATATTCCGATTCTTTTTCTCACAGCAAAAATTGAGATGGAGGATATGCTCAAGGGTTTTGCCTCTGGCGGTGCTGATTATATCGTGAAACCCTTTTGCAAAGAGGAAGTGTGTGCACGCATCCATGTTCATCTCGAGCTGAGACGACTCAATCAATTGTTGACAAAGAAAAATGAACAATTGGAAATATTGAACGATACCAAGAATAAATTACTGGGGATGGCGGCCCATGATTTACGCAATCCATTATCAGCAATAGAGGGTTTTGCCCGATTTATGCTCAAAAAAGGGGATGATATGGATCCGGAAGTACGGCAGGACTTTTTGCAAACCATTTGCGATAGCAGTTCCGACCTGATTTTTCTTTTGAACGATTTGCTGGATGTTTCTGCTATCGAGAGTGGAAGCATTCGAATGAATTATGAAAAGGGGGAATTCGATGCATTGGTGGAAAAGAAGGTCTCAACCTATAGAATTTTGGTTGCTGAGAAGGAGATACAGTTACGATTGAAAATGGACCCTATTCCTTCGTTTGTGTTTAGTTGTGAGCGCATTGGGCAGGTATTGGACAATCTCTTGAGCAATGCGGTCAAGTATTCACCAAAAGGTGGGGAAGTTTTTGTGACTTTGGTAGAGAAGGACGATAATGTTCGATTTACCATTCGCGATCAAGGCGTTGGAATTTTAGCAGAAGATCGGGATCAATTGTTCAAGCCTTTTGGTAAATTAAAGGCACGTCCTACCGGAGGCGAAAGCAGTTCGGGCTTGGGTCTGGCGATTGCGGCGAATTTGATTCGTGCCCATGGCGGGAAAATTTGGGAAGAAGGTCAGGCGGGGCAAGGTGCTGTTTTTATTTTTGAGATTCCTATGCAACGGTAAAAAATCAACAAGATTGTGTGCGTATAAATTAGAAAGGACCGATCGGGGGTACCGATCGGTCCTCAGGAGGTAGCGACTTGCCGGGAGTCGCCAGGGAGTTGTGCTCTTTACTTCTGCCGCCTATTTATTTCCAAGATAGCTTTGCATGATTGCCTGAGTTATTTGACCCAGCTCTCGCGGATGTATTTCACAACATCCCATATTTCTTTGTCTTTCAGTTTTTGCGCTAGCATGGGAGTTCCAGCCGAACCGTTTTTAATGATCCAGTACATTTGGCCTGCGGATACATTTTGCATCGTTTCAGAGCAGGTAAAATTTCGTGGTTTGGGTTTCAAGCCTGCTCCCAATTTCCCATTTCCGTCCCCTTTATTTCCGTGACACATCGCGCATGCCATTGGTTTGGCAGATTTCTGGAATAACTTTTCACCATTGCTGGCGTTTCCTGTTGAGGTTTCATCCATTTTGGCAATGTCCGCCGGTGCGGATTTTGTCTTTCTTGGTTGCGGGCAGGGTGCTTCGGCTGATGCCAGGTTAGCGGTTGTGATTAAGAGTCCCAGGCTTAAGGTGATGGCTATGAGGCGTTTCATGATATCTCTCCGTGATTAAAGTTTATGCATTCAATGATGTTTTATTTACTTGCCAGGTTAAAATCCTGAACAGAATCTTTACCTGCAGTTACGGTGACTTCTTGAGTCGTTTCTCCTACATAGGGATGCCAGACAGTCACTTTGTAATTTCCTGCAGGAATATTGTCTATTTTGAAGCTTCCTTTATCGTCAGTCACTGCATAGTATGGATTCCAAACTATTTTGGCGTCAGCTTCCATGAAGTTATGCTGATCGCATTGCAGGAAGAAATGCGAGTCTTTTGCTTTTTTCAAACGCTTGAGAGTCTTGGTGACATCTGCAACATCTCCTTTGGATGGAAGTGGTTTGTTGAATAAAGTTTTTCGATTCGCTCCGTCTACAGAGTACCCGTGTGGATTGTGAAGAATATTGGGATCCTGATTTTCAATTTTAACCAATCCATCATTAGTACCTTTGTCCGGTTTGTGTACGACTGAAACCTTTGGGAAAATGTCACAGTTTTTGAAATCAAAAGTTGTGGGAGTTGTGCTCCAGGCTTTCCCAGTTTCTATTTCTTCAACGTAGACCACAGCGTCCAGTAATTTTCCATCTTGCACTCTCACGTGGTATCGAGGGCGGATTTTGTCGGCATTGGTATCAGGATGATTCGCGCAGAAATCGGTATTTTTACCCTTTTTCAAATCTTCCATGATAGGTGCTGGGACATTCCCCGTGAAGAGAACACTGCCTGACAAACTTCCTCCTTCTTTAACTTCTGTTTCTACGTAGTCGCTTTTTTTGGCTTGAGCAGTGGCTACGGTCAAGATCAAAGCCATTGCTATTGCGCTGGTGCTTGCTATTTTGCGTTTCATGATTTGCTCCTTCGTAGTTAGTTTTTTTAATGGGCGGGAGAGGGGAGACCTTCTCCCGCCCCAAGGCGGCGTTTTCATGAGAGGGCAAGTTATTTAAATGCCGCCTTGTTTTTTGTTTTATATCTAAACTGTGAACTCATTAATCATTGTGATATGTGGGTTCGTAATAAATGTCGGTTGTCTTATTTTTTCGTTTCAATGCGCCATACTCGTTAAAACAATTTGTTTCTTGTCCTGATTTTTCCCAAAATCCTTTCCAATGTCTTTCGTTCAAGGATTGGCTACTGATCCATTTTTTGATCTTTCCTTTTGCGTCTAAAATTTTTACGGGGTAGAACATGGCATTTTCTCCCTTTAAATCGGGTTGGCCTTGTCAAAGGCTTTTGCCCTTATAGAGCAAGACAGATGCCAAACATGCGACCCATAAATAGAAATCGCTTGTGGTCCAGTAAAGACAGGGGATATTGCTATTCATCTTTTTGGGCAATGATTTTTCAGGAATGATTTGACAAGGCGAGGTGTTGCGGTTCTGGGAAAATTACATGCCGATAATGGGACGTTTTCCCAAAAGTGGAACGATTCAGCGAATGTCGTATTTTTTGAGCAAACGATAAAAAGCACTGCGGCTCAATCCCAAAATTTCTCCCGCAAGATGGGCTTTCCCATTGCTGGCTGTAAGAGCATTCTGGATAGCCGATTTGATTGCCTCGTCGAGTGACAGAACCTTTGTATCGGTTTGATTCGTCTGAGGAGGTGCTGGGAGGGTTGTGGAAATATTTTGGGGAATAAAGTGAAAGTCTTCTAGTTGAAGTATTTCTCCGGTAGCCAGAATCATGGCTTGAAAAATAGCATTTTCTAACTCCCGTATATTACCCGGCCAGGAATAATCCATCAATGCCTGTAAGGCTTGTGGGTGAATTCCGGTGTGGTGCTTTCGGATCTGTGTTTTGTATTTGGTTAAAAAATGTTGGCACAGCAAGGGGATGTCCTGTTTGCGCTCTCTCAAAGGGGGGGCGGTTACAGGGAAGACGGCAAGTCGGTAATAAAGGTCTTCACGAAAACTGCCTTGAGCAACGGCTTCTTTCAGATCCTTGTTGGTGGCAGATACGATCTGACATTCGACCTGAATTTTCCTGTGTTCTCCGATGCGTTCAAAAGTTTTTTCTTGCAGGAATCGGAGCAGTTTAGCCTGTGTGGCCAGTGTCATTTCTCCAATTTCATCGAGAAACAGCGTGCCATGATGCGCTAGTTCCAGCTTTCCCTTTTGCATTTCGGTTGCCCCGGTAAAAGCTCCCTTTTTATGGCCGAATAATTCACTCTCTTGCAATGTGTCGGGAATGGCACCACAATTGATGTCTACAAAAAGTCCGTTCGACCAAGGGCTGTTTTCATGAACCGTACGCGCCAGCAACTCCTTACCCGTTCCACTTTCTCCCTGAATCAATATTGCGGCACCGCTTTCAGCACCCAGTTTTGCTTTTGTCAGCACTTCCAGAATAACCGGACTATTTCCCACAATGCCTTGCGGGGTTTTGAGTTTATTGATCTCGGTTTTCAGGAAGTGAACATGTGTGTTGAGTGCGTCTTGCTGCAGAGCCTTTTCTAACGAAGCGATGAGGCGTGTTTCATCGTAGGGCTTGACGAGATAGTCATAGGCTCCCAGTTTCATTGCTGAGACTGCCGTATCGGTCTTATTGATGCTGGTAACGAGGATGACGGGAGTTGTTGGTGATTTAAGTTTGATTTGCTCTAATGTCTCCAGACCATTCATTCCAGGGAGCATCATATCGAGTAGTATTGCCGAGGGACGCTCATCCAGTGCACGGATACAATCTTCCCCCGTTTCAAAGGCTTGGGTGACGTAGGAGCGGTCTTCGAGTAAAATCGAGGTCAGCTTGCGCAGGGCAGGGTCATCATCGACTATAAATATAAGATCGTTGGGCATGATTTAGAATTCAGAAATTTGAATGTTCTTGACAGCATAGAAACTACAGTGAAATTCTGCAACTTTTATCCATCGATAAAGCTCTATTTTTTGAATGTATTTGGAGTCCGGCGTTGACAATGATGAGCTGGGATTTTATGTAATAGGTATAGGGAGTAAACTTTTACCGAGAGGAGAACATCATGCCCGCTAACTGGTCAAAAAAAATGAGGGTTGTTGGCTTGCACTGCAATGCCTGTGGCGTGATCAAGCCAGAAGGCCATTTGAATGAGGGAATGTTCTTATGTGAGTCTTGCTATATAGACAAATTTGTCCCTATGAAAAATTTGAAGCCCATGCCTCACCGTTCTTTGCGAACACAGGATTATCCAGATCATTGGCAAAAGCTTGATCGCGGAGTGTTTTTAATAAAACGGCTGTTTTTGCAATTGAAAAAATGGTTCTATCAAAAATGGAATCTTTTTCATCTGGTTGGTTAGATATTCTGCTACTTACCTAAATCAATGGTAAACAGAGGGCTTGGCGTTTTTATGCCGCCCGCAAGCAGATTGAACATCTCGGTCAGCAAATGAAAGGTTGCTTTGGATTCCAAATCTGAATCGCTGATGTAAAACCAGTTGTGTCGGTAGTAAGTGGTTATGGTTGCATCCGCAGGTTCAAAGTAATCGTGATGTACTTTCAGTAAATCCCCTGTCACTTCATTCCAGTCAAAAGGGTTGCCTGATTCATCCACGGTATGGGTGACAAATCCTTTTTTAATATCCTCTTCCGGCACGGAAGTTGCGTGTGTGAGATAGTATAAAATTCCCCTCAATGGCCGGGTTCTGATGACAATGGCACGTGGATCGTCGATAAACTGTGTTGTTAGAAAGAATGAAACGTTGTCTGCTGGCAAGCCTAAAATTTCATTGACGATTTTTAAATTGCCCTCGGCTTTGTCAGGGGCAATGTTTATATATAAAACATTTTGTTTTTCTTTCGTAACGAGTGCAGTGTCCAAGGCTTTGTTGAGTTGCAGTTTTCTCAAGGAATCGGTTAGCTTCAAAAAGGTTTTATATTCTGGCACCCGAGTGGGAGTGGGACCAGAGGCAGATTCGGCATTGATCAATTTCCCCATTCGTTCGATACAAATGCGAAAAATTCTATCGACTTTCCATCCCGATTCTAAAAGTATGAACAGCGTTTCGAGGTCGACACGGGATAAAAAACGTTTTCCCAGATTTTCACCGGTGAGTGGAGAGTAAGATATGGTTGGATTGGCAGAAACGGCAGTATTGCCTCCAAGACCAAAGACATTTTTCCCTGATATGGGGAGAGATGCACTGGCATTTGCTCCCAGGCTATAGGAAAAACGATCGACCACATTGCTGACTTCTAAAAAGTAGGGGTTGTCCCGGTATTTGAGGCGAACGAGATTCAAAAGCATTTGCTGGTCGTTGGATTCTTGAATCGCTACATTGTAACTTCTTCTATCCTCTGGCAGTCCTTTAGAGCCAATTCCAGCGCAATTGACGATCCCCAATAAACTAGTAAAGAGGATCACATAACCCAGATTTTTAGAACTTGAGACAAGCATATTTAAAACCTTTCAATGAACCTGATATTTTTTAAGTCGCTATGGCTACTGCTTTAAAACAGGAACTTGATCTCCAGAAAAAGACACTGTCATCTGATTGAATGGGATGGTGAAACCATTTTCATTGCAAATCATTACCAAAGATTTAGTGATGTCCCTCTTTATTGAAAAATAATTTTCAGCGTGCATGCCATTGATACCTGCAATGACGATGATCTCAAGTGCGCTGGCCGCGGCACTACTAAATTTTGTCTTTATATAATCCATCGCAGGTGGTTGACTGTTTAGACTTGCTTTGAAAATCTCTTCCAGACGAGCTTGAAATAAATCTGGTATTTCATCACAAATCTTGCTCTGTATTGAATAATCCAGACCAAAAACTACCACCACAACAAAACCAGACGAGAGGTTCATTGGTTTCAGGGTCAAAAATTCGGTCGTTAAATAATTCATTTTTGATTCTTTGTATTTGACCACGACCTGTTCGGGTGTTTGGCTTAGCACCTGACAACAGGAGTCTCCTATTAAAACCCAATCACCGACTTTGGTTGGGAACCAGTCCTCTTCCTTGACAAATTGCCTGGAGGAAAGCCCCACCAATTTACCCACAGGAATGCGAATGATCCCCCCCTGCAAGCGTGGATTGTGCAGGATGCCGTGAAAACCAATTTCCTTAATGAGCCAGGGAATTCCTTCAAAGAAAATTCTTTCTCCTTCACGAACCGTTCCCATATTTAAAATCATATGCAATTCTTTAATGAATCGGGGAATGAACTGACGAGAACTCCAGCCGATTGCGGCAAGCACCAAAAAAAGCAAACTCAGTAAGAGCCAGTCATCAAGTAAATACAGGCTGACCAAACTTGAGGTGAAAGATATTAGAAAAATGACTAAAGAGTAAACCGCTTTGATGAATTTTCGGGTTGAACGGCTGATTTTATTCAGATATTGAGTTCTTGTTTCAATGATCTTATAGATACGGTTAAGAATCCACCAGACTCCAAACAACAGGCCTATGGCTACCGCCAGATTTCGTCCCCGGACAGCCATAAACTCTGTAAATGAGTCTCTGATCATTAGAAATAAGCCTTTGTCACTGACCTTGTAGCTTTGTAATGTTCGTTCGGCTTCATCCAATTCTAATAAAATGATTTCCGGGTTATAGTTATTTTTTAATTTTGATAAATCTTCTTCGAATTTTTTTTGAATCGCCTGTGAAGAGATGGAGTCCTTTTTGTCAGCTTTAATGATATCCGAAGCTTTAGTGCTTAAAGCTTGCAGATCTAAAATATTTTTCTGTGCTTGCCTGTAAACCTCAACTTTATCTCTCAGATCTAATATTTTGGCTTTCAGGCTGTCCATTTTTCTAGGACGTTCTGTGAAATCTGCTAATGAATTTAAAATGGGTCGGGTGATTTCCTGAATCTCATCCATCCATCCTTTTTTAGTTAGTGGTGATTTGGAAACATCTACCTTGGGTATTTGGGTTGCCAAAGATTCGTAGTTATTGTTCAGATTCTTTAATTCACTTTGTAACTCTCCAATACGTGCTATTTCTTCAGTTGAGGGTTCTTGTTTTTCAAGCTTTTTGATTTCGTTGTTGATGAACAAAATCCTTTTGGTGATTTGTAGCAACTGAAATTGAGTTTTTTCGATGGGTTTAGGAAGAATTTGACCTTCAATCGCATCCGAATTCCCTTTATTATTTGAGAGTTCAGTTTTACCTGGAGTTTCATCCTTGACGGGTGCTGGAACTTTAACTTTGCCTTGAACTTCAGCAAAGACAGTAGAATTCGCAGTAATCAATAGGGTTAGAATAATTAAAACCAGGTGTTTCTTCATTTGAGTATGTTTCTCCGTTTGTTAATAGAGCCGTGCGCAAAAGTATCTACTTAAAAAATTTTAGCATGGCAATAAAAAAAAATCTTAATCATTTTATACAATAAGATTCCCGTAGGAAATCTAACATCTTTATCGGTGAAATTTGGGGTAATTTGAAAGGCCAGTTGGGTGGGGGTTTACAACATTAATTTTCTTAGATTGTAACAAATTATGAAAATTATACAATTCGTGCGATTTGTAGGTAGAAAGCTATTTTGAGGATTCAGTAAAATCGATGATTTTGAAAAAGTCTGGTAGAAACTTTCATGATTAGACGATCCAAATAAAAAAGGTTCACAGGGGGGAAACCTGTGAACCTTTTTCGTATTGAGTAGCGGGGGCCAGATTTGAACTGACGACCTTTGGGTTATGAGCCCAACGAGCTACCAAGCTGCTCCACCCCGCATCGATTGTTTCTCGCTCTGTGTAAGAGAGTTGAAGTGTAGACGGAAGTGAATCCACTGTCAACTAATTTATTGAAAATAGAGGGGAAATAAAAAAACGGTCTGCCAAAATCAAAGATTTGATTTGGCAGACCGCTGATTTACTACGATCTTAAAGATTTGCGTTCTTACGATCAGGATTCCGCGGAGGAGATGTTTCAGCGGTCAATTCATCGAGAGATGGGAAAGTATCATCGGGGTGCAATTGTTTTGCACGTTCCAACAATTCCTCTTCAGTTTCTTTGCGATCTTCATCGGGTATGCAACAGTCAACGGGGCAGACTTCTTGACAAGCTTCTTCGCCATGAAACCCGACACACTCTGTGCACAGCTCGGGTGCGATCTCGTAAAAATCTTCACCTTCGGTGATTGCTCCATTGGGACATTCTGGCTCGCAAACTCCACAGTTGATACATTCGTCGGTAATGATGGTAGCCATGGTTTTCCTTCTCCTAGATTTTATAGTTGATAGAACCGTACAGAATTGAAATAAACGTATTTTGAATCGGATTACTGTTAGCTAGCAATCCTCTCGAAATCCAAGGTTCAAAATTAATATAAAAATGTCGATGGCAAGTCAAGCCTTTTTTAGGGATGCCACCTTTCAACAGGGCCATATTTTTTTTTAGTTACACTAAAAAAATAATTTGATACGATTTTTGAATGATTGTCAAACGTATTCTTATTCTCGCCCCAACCGTATTGATATTGATCCTCCTGCAGTCTTACTTGTGGGTTCCCACTTACAATAATCAAGGCTTGAGTAATCCTGCTCGCCTGGCTCAATTTGTTAACGGTTCTGCGGGGGATGCTCAGGTTCTAAATCCTATCCTCAGTGCCGATACAGCCAGTAGTGAGGTCAATGAACTGGTTTTCGACAGTCTGGTTGATCTTGACAATGAGTTGAACTACCGACCTCGACTGGCAAGTTCATGGACTCAGTATGAGTTATCCTACCTGATTATAAACTTGGATGAAAAAATTTTTCCTCATGAAAGATTACCTGCTGATTGGATGAAATGGTTGCGCGATAGAGTTACAGACAATGCCAGGTGGCTGGAGAATATTGACTCCATTAAATTACTTCCTGAGTTTTCAACCGAAGGCTCAGTGAGCATTGGGAAAGATGACAAGGGTAAAGATCAATTTGTAACATATCAATTGAGGCATCCGCAGTGCCTGGAATTCAAGCTTAAGAAAATCGATCAAGATTTTTTTCTGCCTTTACGTGACAAGCTGGGTGCTGACTATTTTAGTAACTTTCCTTTTGAAAAATACGTGCATGCAAAAAATCCTTCGGAACAGGAGTTACTAAAAAAACATTGGGAAGAGATTCTCCCACTGACAGTACACAACCCTGTATTAGAATTTGAGCTGAGACGCGGGGTAAAATTTCATGACGGTCATGAATTTGATTCAGGCGATGTGTTGTTTACTTATCGGGCTTTGATGGATCCTGCCAGCACCTCGCCGCGGCAGTCCGACTACGAGCCGATAAAAGAAGCTTCTATCCTAGGCCCATATAAGATCAGGTTTGTTTACAAACGGCTTTTTTCTACTGCCATTAATTCCTGGGCCATTGGTATTTTGCCTGAGCATTTACTGAACAAGTCTGCTCTTGAAAAAGAAGCCGGTCTGTTGGGAAAAAGCACGGATGCATTTTCGATTCGAGACAGTGGTTTCAACCGGAATCCTGTAGGAACGGGGCCTTTCATTTTCAAAGAGTGGAAATCCGACCAGTTCATTCGTCTTGTGCGTAACCCACAATACTGGGATGGTTTACCGGAGTATGAAGAATACATCACTCGTATTATTCCTGACACCTTGACGCAGGAGATGGAATTTTATTCAGGAGCGGTGGATAATTATTCGGTGCAACCGCATCAAGTAGCACGTTTGAGTAAAGATCCTCAATACCAACATTTTTCCAGCCCCGGTTATTTTTATTCTTATATCGGGTACAATCTCAGGAACCCGCTTTTCAAATCCAGAGATATCCGGCGTGCTTTGGGCATGGCTATTGATGTGAAGAAGATCATCCAGTATGTCCTGTATGGGGAAGGAGAGGCCGTTACGGGCCCGTATCCTAAAATCACAGATTGGTATGACTTTGACGTAAAAGCCCTTCCTTACGACCCTGAAGGGGCTCTAAGGATATTTGAACAGGAAGGTTGGAAAAAAAACAACGATGGCTATCTTGAAAAGGATGGAAAAATCTTTGAGTTCAATCTCATCACAAACAATGGAAACCCGATTCGCAAGAGCATTTTAGCCATTACTCAGAACAGTTGGAAGAAAATTGGTGTCAAATGCAATACGCAGTTATTTGAATGGGCGGTTTTTCTGAAAGACTTTGTCAACTCGCTAAAATTTGATGCACTCGTTCTTGGATGGAGTATGGGGGCGGACCCGGATCTGTATCAAATTTGGCATTCCAGTCAAACGGAACCGGGGCGTCTCAATTTTGTGGGATATCAAAATGAGGAGGTCGATCGTTTGATCGTGCGTCTCAGGAAAGAATACGATAAGAACAAGCAAATGATAATGACAAAGGAACTTCATCGCCTGATTGCCAACGATCAACCTTATACTTTTTTGTACACAAGAAAGTCTTCACGCTTGCTGGACAAAAAGATCGTTTTGGTAGAACGTGACGAACGTGGAAACGAAATTTATAAGAAAATCTATCCAACGCGAGACGGTCGCTTGAACTATTATTTTAACAAATGGCGCAAGTTGAATACCGTTCCCGAATTCAATTCACAAGGCTGATGATTCTTTATGCTGAAAACTCTAAAATGAATTTTATAAAACGGATTGTGTTTAAAACTCCGTTGTTATTTTTCTTGATGTGCCTGTTATTGGCGTATGGAAAAGATGCATGGTCTTTGACAGGCAGGGCTCAACAGATTTATGAAAATAATAGTCACGCAGTTTTTCAGATTCGTGTCATTGACATAAAGTCCCAATCAAAATCAGTGATTGGTTCGGGATTCAGGATTTCCAATGACGGATTGTTCGCGACAAATTTTCATGTGATTTCTGATGTGATTGACAAACCCGAACAATACCGGATTGAATATTTCAATGGGGAGCAAAAAGAGGGTGATCTGGTAATTCAAAGCATTGATGTTGCCAACGATCTTGCTATTTTGAAGGGCGGTGGAAGTGGCAGAATTTCATTACGATTTGGATCGTCCCAATTGCACCAGGGTGCAGATGTTTATCCAATGGGAAATCCACTCGATATAGGGATGGTGATTGTTGAAGGTACATACAACGGCCTCATTGGTGGCGATCCATATAAACAAATCATACTTTCGGCACCCCTGAATCCTGGAATGAGTGGTGGGCCTGCCTTTGACTCGAAAGGAAATATCATCGGAGTCAACGTCGCCATCAGAGGCAATAATCTGAGTTACCTAGTCCCTATAGAATATCTATTGAAGCTGAAAGAAAACTTTGAAGAGTCTGGGCCACAGGAAGATTGGACTGAAATCATTCAAGAGCAGGTTTTAAAACGCTACAGTTATTGGGTTGAAAAAGCACTGGATTCTGATTGGTCATTTGAAAATTTTGGATCCCTAAAGATTCCCCAAAAATTAATGGATACAGAGACCAAATGCTGGGGGAAAAGTCGGCCGGAGGACCCTAAGGAAAATAAGTTTTTTTTCTACGGAACGAAACGATGTGAAAGCTATCGACATATTACTTTGACCTCTAAATTGTCAACGGGTTTCATGGGATATGCCTTTTCATGGATGGAAAGCGAAAGCTTGAATCCACTGGAATTTTACCGGAAATACTCTCAAAAATACTCGTCAGGAATATTTTTTCTTAATTTAAGTGAAAATGATGTTACAAAATTTCAGTGCCAGAATCATTTTGTCAAATTTGCAGATCACGACTGGAAAGCCGCTTACTGTGTGCGCCGGTATAAGAAATATCCCAAACTCTACGACTTGTTTCTTAGTTTTGCAGTGTTAGTGGATTCTCCACGAAAATATATCCTGCAAATGGGACTGTCAGGTTTGGATGAGCCTATGTCCAAGCGTCTATTGCGAAAATTTCTGGGTAGCATTCAATGGAACGAATAATCGTAGAATTGCTTCATGCAAAAGGGCTGATTCCAGAATCGCGGCGGATTTTTAATCAGGAAAGCATTGCGCTGGGGCGGGCTTATTCAAACGATCTGATTCTCGATGATTTGTATGTGTCACCGAATCACATTATAATTTCACAGGAAAATGGATGCCTTCAACTACAGGATTTAGCAAGTGAGAATGGTGTCAAGGTCAACGATAATCCATCCATTCAGGATCAAACCATCTCAATTGAGTCTGGAGATATTGTCAGCATTGGCAAGACACGTTTGAGAATCGTACTTTCCAGTCACCCGATAGAACCCACCCGGGTTTTAAATAAATCGATAAATAAATACAAATCTCTGGACCACCCCTGGGCACCTGTACTGTCTTATCTTATTTTTACTGGTCTTTTATTATGGTTCGAGTACATGAAAAATCCGGGAGAAATATTTTGGGAAAAGAAAATCATCGGTATTGCAACAGGCAGTGCCATTATGGGCTTGATTTTTTCAGGGCTTTTCAGTGTTTATACTCACTATAAATACAAAAAATCCTTTTTTTCGAAAAATATAATCATTGCAAATCTTGGTTTTGCTGCACTCTTTATTCAAGATCAATTTTCACCCTTTATATCATTCTGGATATTGGATGAAGATTGGGTAAAGATTCTTGATTTGATGACGGGTTTTGTTTTTATGCTGGCAATCTTATGGATGTGTATGCGCCTGGTAAAAGATAGTATGGGCTGGCATGATACTGCACAGCTTGCCTGGATTCCATTGGTTATTGTTGTGATAATCGCTTCGCGTTCAGATGAATTCAAATTAGAATTTCAAAATAAACCGGTCTACGACAAAGTATTGGCACTGGGTATGAAACCCCTGTTCGAGCCTCTCAGTCTGGACGAATTTTTAGAAGCAGGGGCTCTAGAATTTAGCCGATTGCCTGATAAATGAATTTTTCAAATTTTGAAAAATTGGGATTTCTTTGCAGGTTTAAGGAATCCTGACAGCATTTTCAAATGGGACTCTGCAACCGATTAGATTGATTGCCTCTATTTCCATGTCCAGTCTGAAGGGTCATCCAGAACAGGTTCCCATAGAAATTCGGTTTCTTTGAATACCAGAGTTGTCCAGCGACTGAAAACGTACAGAGCATCGGACAGTCGATTGATGTAGGGCAGGATCATGACTGAAATTTCTTCTTCGCGTTTTAGTTTGACAACCAGCCGCTCTGCTCTTCGGCACACAGTACGCGCTTGATGGAGGAACGCTGGTACCGGGCCACCACCGGGCAGGGTGAAACTTTTCAGGGGTCCCAGTTCCTCGTTCATCGCATCGATGACATTTTCCAACCATTCGACATTGGATTCGGTTAATTTTAAAGGTGGCCTTCCAGATTGGGGAACGGTAGCGAGTGCGCTTCCAATGTCAAAAAGTCTTTGTTGAATCGAGCGCAGGATGATTTCCAATTTGTCGCGATAGAGTGATTCGGGTTGACGCAGATTGAAAGTTCGAGCTATACCAACACAACAGTTCAACTCATCCACAGTGCCGTAGGTTTCAACGCGCAAGCTGTCTTTAGGAACACGAACATTGCCTGCAAGTGCGGTATCACCACCATCTCCTGTCTTTGTATATACTTTATTGATTCGAACCATATCTATTCCCCATTATTAATGTCAGGTTTGAGTAAATTTATTGAAAAGATTCTAGCACGTTCTTTGCAAATGATTGTGGAACATTCTTTTTTAAAGTTGTTTTATAAAGCATCTGAAAAACCTTTGAAATTAGTACCTTGGAAGCTGATAGAAATTCTGATAGATTGAATTTCACCTTTTCATTTCATTCAACCTCTTTTAGTTGGCATCAATTGAAAAATATGACCAAATGGACTATCGAAGACGCGCGCGAACTTTATAATATTGATGGCTGGGGTATCGGGTATTTTGGAGTAAATTCTAAGGGGCATGTTACTGTTCGCCCGGATAAATCAAGCCAGCATGTGATCGATTTGAAAGGTTTGGCAGATGATATTCAGGCTAAAGGCTATTCTCTACCGGCACTGATTCGTTTTTCAGACATATTAAAATCCAGCATTGCCTCATTGGTAGAAGCATTTCAACAAGCCATTGATGAGTATGGTTATCAAGGCATGTATCGCGGCGTGTATCCCATCAAAGTCAATCAGCAACGCCAGGTGGTTGAAGAAATCGTCAAGTTCGGTCGTCCCTACCATATTGGTTTGGAAGCAGGTTCCAAACCGGAACTTCATGCCATTTTGGCTGTAATGGACAACCCTGAAGCTCTGCTTATCTGCAATGGCTATAAAGATGAGCCTTTTGTCCGACTGGCTTTGATGAGCCAGAAACTGGGGAAAAAGGTTTTCATTGTCGTTGAAAAGCTGAACGAACTGAGTCTCATCATCAAAGTTGCAGAAGAATTGAATGTTCGTCCAAATATTGGTTTGAGAATCAAGCTATCCAGCTCGGGTTCGGGACGCTGGGCATCTTCAGCCGGGGAGTATTCCAAATTTGGTTTGAATTCCATTGAGCTGGTTGAAGCTCTCAAAATCGCAAAAAGGAAAAAATATCTCGATTGCATCCAGTTACTCCATTTTCATCTGGGCAGTCAGATCACCAATATTCGACGCATTAAAGACAGCTTGAAGGAAGTGGGCCGATTCTATTCAGAACTGCGCCGCTACGGTTGCGAAGTCAACTACATCGACGTCGGTGGAGGTTTGGGTGTCGATTACGACGGGTCACGTTCCACTTTCTCATCAAGCGTTAATTATTCCATTCAAGAATATGCCAACGACGTGGTGTATCACATTTTAGAAATTTGCAAAGAAGAGGGTTTGCCGCATCCCAACATTATTTCTGAGTCTGGGCGTGCCATGACCGCCTATCATTCCATTCTTGTTTTTAATGTACTCGACGTCACTTCTTTTCCAGATTGGGATTCCAGAACCAAGATTGATACAGATGCTCCGCAAATAATCCGTGAAATTTACGAAGTCTTGCAGACAAGTTCCAACAAAAATCTGAACGAGTCGTGGCACGATGCCATGCATTTGAAAGATACCGCCCAGAACCAGTATTTACTGGGTTTGATCACCTTGGAAGATCGTGCATTGGTCGAGCGTATTTATTGGGGAATTGGACGAAAAATAGTCCGCCTGGCAAGTCGTTTGAAACACATCCCTGAAGATATTGAAGTTTTGGCAAAAAATTTGACGGATAAGTATTTTTGTAACTTCTCAGTCTTCCAATCGGTGCCCGATTCCTGGGCCATAGATCAGATTTTCCCTATTGTTCCAATTCAAAGACTGGGTGAACGGCCGACTCGCAAAGCGACTTTACAGGATATTACCTGCGATTCCGACGGAGCGGTTGATAATTTTATTGGAACCCAAAGACATGTCGAATCAAGCTTGCCAGTCCATGCCATTGAACCGGGTGAATCCTATCAAATCGGTATTTTTTTAACCGGGGCTTATCAGGAAATTCTTGGAGATCTGCATAACTTGTTTGGCGACACCAATACATTTCATGTATCGCTCAATAAAGACGGTACTCTCAAATACGAGCAAATCATTGAAGGAGAAAATGTAACCGACGTTCTGGATTACGTTCAATTCAGCGCTGATGAACTTGCCGGTAAAATTACCGGTTATTTATTGGCCTGTGTTCAACAAGGAACGGTCAGCCAGGAAGAATCCGATGAATTTTTAAGTCTCTACAAGGAAGGTTTGAATGGGTACACCTATCTGGTCAAGGAATCCTCTGCTAAAGATAATCAGCTATAACAGTAAAACATTTTCAATTTTGTATCGGAAATTTTATGAGGGAAGGGTTGTGACTTGTAGAGATGGGATTAATTTTTTCTTTATCTCGTTTCAGGTGATTTTAGAATATCAACCATTTCTTGATGGACCTGACCGTTGCTCACAAGGATATCATCATCGTAAATGGAGTAGGGGCTTCCATCGAAACGAGACACTTTTCCGCCTGCCTCTTGCAGGATGAGTACACCCGCCGCCGTATCCCAGGGCTTTAACTTCATTTCCCAAAATCCTTCGAATCTCCCCATGGCGGTATAGACAAGATCCATTGCGGCGGAACCGGGACGACGTACCGCCTGGCAAGCCTTCATTAAGTTGGAAAAATGTTTGATATTATCTTCCAGTGTCCCGACAATTTGAGGAGTGAAGCCTGTGACCAGTAAGCTCTCCTTCAAACTGGAAACGGTTGACACGGAGATAGTGTTCCCGTTTAAAGTGGATCCACGGCCTTTTTCAGCGACAAAAAGCTCGTCCAGATTGTGGTTGTAAACCACCCCGAGAGCCAGTTCACCGTGAGACTCCAGGCCAATCGACACACAATAGCAGGGGTAGCCATGTGAATAATTCAAAGTTCCATCCAGCGGGTCGATGATCCATTTATGCGGTGCAATGCCATTGGCATTGCCAGACTCCTCTGCCAGAATGGAATGATCCGGGAAACGTTCTTTAATTTGGCGGATGATTTCTTTTTCGCAAAGAAAATCAACCTCCGTTACAAGGTCACCGGGGCTACCTTTACAATTCACCACACCTAAATTGTGGATACGCTCGCGTTGGATCGAGCCAGCCGCCTTGGCGGCAGAAATGGCAACCTGCAAGGCTTCGTTCATTCGATCCATCCCCCTCCGACAATACAATCGTCACGATAAAAAACAGCCGATTGACCCGCCGCAATTGACAACTGAGGTTCGTCGAAATTTACTTTAGCCCGATTGTTTTCCAAAGGAGTGATGGTCGCAGGAGCCGCTTTATGTCGATAGCGTATCTGTGTCAAGGCTTTGAACGGACCGCTGACATTGAGTTGCCAATTCGTGGAGGCCACATAAAATTCATCCTGGTACAAATCTGCCTTCAGGCCCACGGTGATTTTATTTTCATCGGGGGAAATTCCCGTCACAAAATGCGGTTCCTTCAACCCGCCAATATTCAATCCTTTTCTTTGCCCAATCGTGAAAGAGGGGTAACCTTTGTGAGTTCCCAAAACATCGCCAGACTGATTGACTATCTGACCTTCTTTAAATGCCTCAGGTACTTCTGAAGCGATGAAGCCCGCATAATCATTGTCTGGAATGAAGCAAATTTCACGCGATTCAGATTTCCCGGCAACATTGAGCCCAATCGACTCAGCAAGACGACGCACCTCAGACTTTTCAAGATCGGCAAGGGGGAATTCCAGGCGAGACAATTGTTCTTGACTCAAATTAAAAAGGAAGTAACTCTGATCACGAGACAAATCCGCACCCCGGCGTACTGAAAAGCGTCCCTCAATCTGAACGATTTCAGCATAATGACCCGTAGCTATACGCTCAATTCCAAATCCCTCGGCCTTTTGAAACAAACGGTCAAATTTTAATTTTTGATTGCACAACGTACAGGGAATAGGAGTGCGTCCCTTTAAATATTCCGAAGTGAAGTAATCGACGACCTCTTCACGAAATTCTTTTTCCAAATTGAGCACGTAGAAAGGGATTCCAACTTTATGAGCCACTCGGCGTGCATCCGCCAGATCATCCAAAGAGCAACAAGTTCCGAATCGGTTGTCAACATCAGAACTGTAATTCCAAAGTTGCAGAGAAATACCAACGACCTCCCGGCCGCGTTCTTTGAGCAAAGCCGCGGCGACCGAGCTGTCCACGCCGCCGCTCAAAGCGATCACAATTTTATTCGATGAATCCATAGTATGAATTATTTGTATGAGATAGAAAAGGGTTGAAAAACCTTTTAAAACAATGCTCTTAGAGAAAACTCAATTGAAAGAGCCTGTTTGAGAGGTTTTGAATGTAATGATAGATCAAGGTTACTAGAGATTACTCCTTTACCAAAGGGTCACACCCTTCATCAAGAGAGATGAAAAAACGAAAGGCAAGTATCTCCAATGCGTCTATCCTTTAGCAAATTCAGTCTACCATAATTATTTTTTAAAACATTTTTTCTCTGATGTTCGACCACAACCAGGGCAGAGGGATCTAAAATGCTTGACGAGGACAAGACTTCCATACAAGGTTCATATAAATTTGCATCGAAAGGAGGGTCTATATAGATCAAATCGAAGCATTCTCCTGATTTTTCCAGTAAGGGCAGAGCCGAAAGTGCAGGCATGGAAACCAGGCTCCATAAATCATTTGAAATGGGAGCGTCGTCTTCCTGAGAAAATCGGCAACGCTTGATGTTAGATAAAACGATGCGGCGCGCTTGGGGATTATTTTCAACAAAAACCGTACGTTTTGCCCCCCGACTGAGAGCTTCAATCCCCATATTGCCCGTTCCAGCGAACAAATCCAGAAAGCGGATATCCTCCAACCAGGGGCCCGTCTGATTGAAAAACGATTCTTTAACCCGGTCGAGAGTAGGACGGATGGGTAAGCCATCAAATTCCACCAACTTTCTGCCACGAGCTGATCCCGCAATGATACGCATAAAACAACCTTAAAAAATGAGATTATCAAGACACTCAACAAATAAACAAGAATCCTGCAAAAAACCATCATTCTATTTGCTTAGAAAAGAACGATCAAATCGATTTCATTAAACCACATCGTGCTAGGTCTATGCTATAGAAACACCATTATTATATAAAGAGATACACGATTTATAAATACAAACGAAAACGTTTAAAAATCAGTCTAGGAGATAATCATTAATTCAAAGACCAATTTAACTTGACACAACATCGCATTCAAATTAGAATTTTTGCTTCTTTCGGGCATCGTCTAACGGCAGGACGTCAGGTTCTGGCCCTGAAAATTGAGGTTCGAATCCTTATGCCCGAGCCAACTACCATCCCGCGATCCGTTTAATGGAAAGTAATCGATGAATATATACCGGAATCCCTTTGTAGTAGGCTTATGGAACCCAGTCTACTTGTCAGTGGCAACTGTGGCAATCACCAATGATTATCTTATGGCTGCCATGTTTATTATGCTGACTCTGGGAGTTTTGGGAGCCTATGTGTCTGACTTTCCACTTCTGCCCGGACTTTACAAAAACGAAATTGCCCATAAAACAGCACTTTCTTCACTTTTGGGAATTGTATTGGGTTTCTTGATGGCAATGGTTTTTGCTACAGGAGGAGACGGTGCCGACTCCGACCCCATATCTACGGGAGGAAAATTCTTCCTGACACTGGGTGTCATGGTCGCACCCTCGTACCCTTTGATGGTCTACTTTGTTCATAAAGTGAACAAACGAGATTTAGAAGGGGAAGAAGCCGTAAGAAGAAAAAAGAGAGAAGAACAACGAAAACGTGGTGGGGGTCCCCCCATTATGAATCGGGACAGCTTTTGAAAATTAAAACATTGGCCCCATCGTCTAGCGGTTAGGACACCGGCCTCTCACGCCGGTAACAGGGGTTCGATTCCCCTTGGGGTCACTTATTTTAGTAATTAGCTATTTTCACATTTGTTCATACACTATATTTCTGCAGGGAGCTTTCAGGGTTGGTCAATCTGCCCTTTAAGAAAGAAGCAATCCGCTTTTTTTGAGGAACTTCTTACCTTGACTCGGTTCACCAATTATGTTAAAAAACCAACTTTCTCAAAACAGGAATACACCCCTGTTTCCGAAGAATTTTTCATAGTTGCAAGTGATCTTCAAGAAATGTGAGTAGATGGTTGGTTTGATCCAACAAAAGCAAAATTGATTGTTGGTTGACGAGCGTTTCTATACAGTATTTTCTCCAGGCTTATTTGTTGGAGGATCCTCTAATTTTCGGAGTATGAATTATGGCTGAAGCTAAAGCGGCCGCCACAGAAAAAAAAGAAAAAAAGGAAGAATCCAAAGACACCCTGTGGTCGCGGAGAGATTTCTTTTCTTATGCAGGATGGGCCAGTTTTTTAGGTGCCTTAGGGTTGTCGTCTTTGTATTTTACTCGACTTCTTTTTCCACGCGTTCTATTCGAGCCATCTCCCATTTTTAAGGCAGGTAACCCTCAAGATTACAGTGTGGGTGAGGTCAGTACAAAGTGGGTAAAAGACAAGCGTGTTTGGATAGTTCGAGACGATGAAGGGATTTATGCGATTTTTGCCCTTTGTACCCATTTGGGTTGTACACCTCGATGGTTGAGAACTGAGAACAAATACAAATGCCCCTGTCACGGAAGTGGTTTCACACGTGAAGGAATCAACTTTGAAGGTCCAGCCCCGAGAGCTTTGGAGCGTTTGAAAATCGCTATCGCACCTGATGGTCAGATCATCATAGATAAGAGCAAAAAGTTCCTCCTTGAAAAAGACGAGTGGACTAAACCAGAAGCAAAACTGTTGGCATAAAGCTTTACTTTAATTAGAAACGTCGCATTGGGCGGCGTCTGATAAATATGAAGGAGATAGATTTTGGCAAATAAAGCTCCAGGAATACCCAGCATCGCCGACTTGATCGCCAAGGTGAAGAGTGGGGAAATCTTTAAGGAAATTTCCAAACAGATCACTGAATCTCAAGTTTGGACATCATCTTTTCGACATGGTTACGCTGATACACCACGAAACCGGGTTTTGCAGATTGCCAGTAACGTATGGCTTCATTTGCACCCCGTTAAAATGCATCGTCATGCATTGAGGATTAAATTTACCTGGTGTATGGGAGGCATAACCTTCCTGTTGTTTCTTTCAACGGTAGTGACAGGTGTTATTTTGATGTTCTACTATCGTCCGGTAGGTGAATATGCCTATTACGACATGAAATACTTGCAATACGACGTCCCATTTGGAATGTTGATGCGTAATATGCACCGATGGGCGGCGCACGCCATGGTAATCACCGTATGGTTGCATATGTTCCGGGTATTTTTGACCGGTTCTTATAAACCACCACGAGAATTCAACTGGGTCATCGGTGTTTTCCTTGTTACTTTTACACTGTTACTGAGTTTTACAGGTTACCTGTTGCCTTGGGATCAGCTTGCAATGTGGGCTGTTACCGTAGGAACCAATATGGCACGTGCGACTCCCTTTCTGGGTAATGAAGGTCCCTTTGCAGAGTATGTAGGTGTTACGCCCCGATACGATGCCCGTTCAATATTATTAGGCGGAAGCCTCGTGGGACCACCCGCATTGTTACGTTTTTATGTATTGCATTGTATTTTTATTCCCCTTGTGGCAGGGGCATTGATGATTGTTCACTTCTGGCGAATCAGAAAAGACGGTGGCATTTCTGGACCGCTTTAAAAAACTGATTTGATCCCGTTGTTAAATTATTTTGAAAGGAACTCTCTATGGCCGTAGCGCCTAAGAAACAGGTTGAAGCGACACCCGAAAAGGTCCATGTCTGGCCTTATCTGGTTCGGTTGGAGTTCATGTGCGCGATCCTTGTGATCCTGGCCTTGACGGTCTGGTCTATTGGTATTGATGCGCCACTTGAAGAAGCGGCTAACCCGACCAAAACTCCCAACCCGTCAAAAGCTCCTTGGTACTTTTTGGGTCTTCAAGATATTCTGGTTTATTTTGATCCATGGTTTGCGGGCGTGGTAGCACCCGTCTTGATTATCGTTGGATTGATGCTCATTCCATACCTTGATATCAATCCAAAAGGGAACGGATATTACACCTACGAAGAGCGTAAACTGGCGATCTGGGTCTATTGTTTTGGCTTTTTGGTCTTATGGATTGCCTTGATTATAATGGGCGTTTTTTTGAGAGGGCCGGGTTGGAACCTTTTCATGCCATGGCAGTATTGGGACCCGCATAAAGTAGTAGCTCTCACGAGTGTGGATCTACCGTATGCTCTGGGAGTTCGAACTTACAACATGGCAATGTTGGTCGGCGGAATAGTCATTTGTGGCTACTTCGCAGTAGGTACCGGGGTCTACTTCTTCATGGAGAGGAAGGCCATTAAGTACGTTGGATTTTTGAGAATGTTTCTGAAAATTCAACTCTATCTCATTATGATAGGGATAGTGATTAAAATCGTATTGAGGCTAGGGTTTAACATCAAATATGTCTGGGTTACCCCCTGGTTTAATATTTAAGGTCACGTTGAATCCAAGGTCACGTTGAAACGTAGTAACACCTAAATAACTTACGTTCCATTTGTTGAACAGATACTAACTCTTGAACTTCAGGTTTGATCCTTGAGCGATATAGAACATAACGAAAATACGCAGTCTGAGTCGGAAGAGAAACCGTTGGCAGAAGAGAAACCTTTTGTTGATGAGGAAACTTCTTATAGTTTTCTATTCTTCTTAATGTCAGGAGCACTTCTCCTGGTAACGCTTTGGGCCTTTTGGGATGACGAATTCAGTCGTCGTGGTTTTAAGCAATATCAGGAGCAGTTCTACAAGGCTCAGTATGAGAGAGCTCGTGCTGAATGGGTGGAAGCAAATGATAAAATCTCTGCAAAAGAGAAAGAAATTGCTGCGCAACTTGAAAATACCGAGGAATCTCTGGAGTCCTCTCGGGAATACCAGGCCTTAGTTGACGCCGTTCTCGAAGCCCAAATCAAACTGGATGAAGTCAAAGAGCAAAAGAAATTTGCTGGTAGCCGAGTTGATGAAGCTTTCTATTATTACAAGAAAGCCATGCATGGTGGTGAGAACTATGATGTCCAAAAAGCCACCCTCAACGCATTGGAACAGGAAGTTTTAGATTTCGATCCTAAAATTGCTGAAAAGAAAGCAATTTTAGACGATCTGCAGACATCTTTGATGGAGTTTAAGTCCAAAGAAGTCAATCTGAAAAAAGAATTGAGATCTCTCACTGTGGAGCGTGATGGATTGAGCAAGAAAATGGACTATTACCGTCCATTCAATATCATGTGGAAACCTTCTGAAATTCTACAGACGGTTATTCCTGGATTCAGTCAAAACAGTTTTTCTGAAATTATATACCGAGTTGATCGGTGTATGACTTGTCATATTTCTTATGAAGATACCTACTATGAGAAATTTGAACAGCCGCTGAAAACCCATCCGAATCTTGACATACTGATAAAAAAACATCCACCGAGTCGCACAGGCTGTACGTGGTGTCATATGGGGCAGGGATCAGCCACTGCACCTACAGAGGATGCTCATGGATCGCATCATGAGACCGACCAAACACGAGAAGTTAATGAGCCTATTTTGCATGGCAATTTGATACAGGGTCCTTGTCGCAATTGTCATGATGAGGTGATTTCACTGGAAGGTGCCCCTATGCTGACAAAGGGCAAGCAACTCTTCCAGAAATTAGGATGTCATGGCTGTCACTTGGCCGATGGATTTTCTAAAGAAGCCAAGGTTGGCCCACGACTGAACAGAATCAAATATAAGGTTGGAGCGGCCTGGCTTTTCGATTGGATCAAAGATCCTAAAAAGTACTTGCCTGATACTCGAATGCCGAATTTCAACCTCAATGATGAGGATGCTTTGGCGATTACCGCGTATCTGATGGATTCGTCTGACAAAACTTTTAAATTTGACAATAAATTTAAGGAGGGGTCGGCTGAAAATGGCAAGAAACTTTTTGAAAGTGTGGGATGTTACGCATGTCATAAGTTTAAAGGTAAAGGCGAAACATTTGGCCCGGATCTCACCAATGTAGGTAACAAGGTCCGAAGCAAATGGCTGATTAACTGGATTTCATTGCCGCATACTTACAATGATAAAAGCAGGATGCCCAATCTTCGAATCAGCTACGATGATGCGGCCGATATCTCAGCATTTCTTTTAAAGGGAAAAACACGGGTTCGTGATCGTCAACTTGAAAAGAAAGTCAGAGATCCCGAACTGGTTAAAGCGGGCAAGCTTCTTGTAAGCAGAAGAGGTTGTTTTGCATGTCATGATATCAATGGTATGGAAAGCATGGGGCGAATTGCACCTGAGCTTTCATCCTTTGGTAGAAAGATGATTGTAGAACTTGAATTTGGTGACACACATATTCCTCATACCTGGGAGTCATGGGTAAGAACCAAACTCAAAAAACCCGATTCATTCAGGACTGAGCGGGTTTTAGACAAGATGCCCAATTTTAACCTGACCGATGATGAAATCGATGCCCTTGTGGTTCTTTTAAAAGGATTCAATGGTTCCAAAGTACCGGTCAGATATCAAAAGGTATTGAACCCGAAAGAGAAAATCATTGAAAAGGGTCGTCGTTTAATCACAAAATACAATTGCCGCGGTTGTCACAGTGTCGAGGGCAAGGGTGGGGATATACAGAAATATCTCAATGGAAACCACCTTTATCCGCCACCACTTGAAGACGGTGCTTACCATGTAGGTGAAAGAATCAAAGCATCCTGGCTGTTTTCATTCTTGAAAAATCCGACTCCGGTAAGGACCTGGGTTAAAGTGAAAATGCCCACCTTCTTCTTTACTGATGAAGAGGTTAGAGATTTAACGGCATATTTTGAAGCATTGTCGCCCGAGTCTATAAAGTATGAATCCGATATCCATCGTTCCAAGCCGAAAGAAGCTATTGAGAATGGTGTCAAGGCTGTCAACTACATGGATTGTGGAAAGTGTCATGACGATGGCGCAAAGGGAATTGACTTCTCAATTGCTGGCGCACGACTCAAACAAGACTGGATTCCAAAGTGGCTAGAAAACACCAGAGAATTGATTCCCTGGACCAAAATGCCTAATCATTGGGATAAGAAGGATGGTAAGCTGGTTGTTAAAACCAAGTTTCCTGAACTGAAAAAACTTGGAACAGTGGATCAGCAGGCGGGTGCGATTCGAGATTACATTGTTTCAATAAACACCGCGGATGTTGATAACACTTTGAATCTTGCGGATACTTCCAGTGATGCTGACGAAGAGGAAGAAGAGGAAGAGTAAGCACGTTCCAAAAAAAATATCAGTGGCCCTCTCAAAAGGGGGGCACTGTGTACTTATTGCTTAAATCTTTAATCAGTGTATAATAAACACCTTACCGACTTATTAAATAAGGCGAAATGATATGGAAAATTCAGGACTCGAAAATTTTTTGTTGATTGCTACCAAACCTGACAATATCCCGATTGGTACGATGCTCTTGTTTGTAGGCTTTGTTACCTGGATTGCAATCAAACAAATGATTGCACATGACAAGTTGATCAAAGAAGGCAAAAAAGAAAAAATCTGGGATGAAATGATCAAGTAAGTGGGCGTATTTATACTGGCATTCGCTGGCTTTGCGATCGGAATCGTACTCATTTTTTTTCTGAAAACCGTTTCCCCCCCTCAACAGCAAGAGAAAATTAAATTTGACCGTCCCGAAGATCGTCCTGTTTATTTGGACGACCCCGAGGAGTTCAAATCCAAATGCATTGAATTTCTAGAGAAATTCAATTTGGAGTACAAACATTCCGTCTGGGCCAACGACTCCGAACTTGAAATTGATATGAGAGACGAAACGCCCGTTGTTGGCGGTATTTACCTTGCTCTCTGTATCATCAATCCTCTGCAAAATACCGTCGATGCTTTTAAAGTAAAAGGCTTCCTTGAGACTGTGAAAGGCGAGGGAGCCAGCCGTGGCATCCTCATCACGACAGGCTATTTTGCTCCCGAAGCGTTAAAAGCAATCGAAGAAGAACCTGTCGAGCTGGTCGATGTCGTGCAGTTCTTATCCTACCTGAAACGATTCGAGATTTACTAAAGATCATTTGATTGGAAACAGCACAATCGCAGTTTCTCCAACTAAAGAATTTTCAGGTTAATTCTGGTAGTTTCCTTATAACGGAATAACATTTCAAAACCTCTCCCGCTTTCAATTCCCCGACGTCTTTCTTCAATGGTTTTTCTTCTTGTGTGAAGACAAACCGCGTTTCATCGAGATTCTTTCCACGCAAGGTCGCGGAAATCAATAATTGCCCCGGTTCGGCCAGAGGTTCCAGACGCGCCCCTTCACTCAGGGCAGGTCCTTCCGGTGCCATTTTCTTTAGAGTTGCGTTATAGACGATAGAAAGTTCCCCAAATCCCATACCTATCCGCGCTACAATTTTTCGAGTTCTGAGGATTTCAATCAAACTAAGAGCAAATTCAATGCCCGAGTTCGGGTTTTCAAATCCAACAAAAATAGCATCGCCCCAGGTATTGGCATGTTTTCCCATATTCGGTTCGTCGGCAACTTCACACAATAACCCTTCTGCATAATGCCTAGTGCTTTTCATAGCTGATAGCTGTTCATCTCCCGATAACTTGGAAAAGCCCTTGAGATCGAGAAACAAAACGGTGAGTGCTTTTGTTTCCTTATGCTCTGGATGTTCCATAGAGTGAATGTAGGCTTTGAGACCCTCCACTTGTTTGAGCAGATTTGTGTTGTGTTGCTCCACCACATTCAGAGCAAGCGATTTGCTTTTCAATTGCTCTGTGATCAGTTTTTGGTCGCGTTTAAACTCTGAAGTGATCGTTTCCAGCTCAGCATTAAATTCTTCTGCCGGACCATCTTTTTTGTCCACCACGGAGATGCGGACCTTGGCCCGGCCACCTACATTTTCTATGGTGCGGATGCTGATTTCCACACCCGCATGTTCGTTTTGAATCTTTTCGATCAGGTGAGGAAGAAAGGCCATTTCGATTTGAGAAATACCTTCCTGATAATCCAGCTCGATTTGCGGATTTTGCGCGTAGGCCTTTTCGAATTCTCCGGGTCCGTATTCACTAAAGCCTTTTAACTCACTTCCATTCTTAGACCAGTAGACGTTTTCGCAAATGATGTTTTTTATATTCCAATACGATCGTTGCGTCTCCCAAAGACAGGCACCGGTGAGAGTCGCACCCTCCAAATTTGCTCTAAGCATATTGGTCGCATTCAGGTCTGCATCACTGAGGTTTGCCTCAAAAAGGTCTGTATCAAATATGTTTGCCTGAATAAGGTCTGGCGTGATTTCTGGATGGGCTTTCCGCCATGCATTCCAGTTGTCAACACTTTCTTCTAGTTTCTTTAAATGCTCTGGATTGGCTATGATTATTTTATGCTTTCTCTATCTGACAGGTTCCAATAATATTTGTATACCTTACTTTAGGACGATTTGTTCGACAATGATTATGGTTTGTACTATGAAAATGGATTGCCACACCGCTTTCAGCGGTTCGCAATGACGAGCAGAGGACCTCATACAGCAGTTAGCTATGACGTACGGGGTTCCGGAGGTGAAGTGAATGCTGTTATTGTAGAGTGTTTTCTACGGAATATTTGCCTGAAAATGTTTGTAAAACATTGTAAAACTTGTTCTTACCTGTTATTATTCCAAGCATGAAGATCAAAGAAATCCTGAATACCAAGCGACCTGTTTTTTCCTTTGAATTTTTTCCCCCGAAGGATTCTGCCGGCTTTGAATCGCTGTTTCAAACCATTGAAAGTCTCAAACCTTTGGCCCCGGCCTTTGTTTCGGTCACTTATGGTGCGGGCGGAAGCTCCCGGCACAAGACCATTGATCTCGTCGGTCGCATCAAAAATGATGTGGGCATTGAGGCGATGGCGCATTTGACCTGTGTCGGACATTCCCGGGACGAAATCGGCGAGGTTCTGAAAGAGCTGGAAGCCAAGGGCATCGAGAATGTCTTGGCCTTGCGCGGTGATCCGCCACAAGGGCAGGAACATTTTGTTGCGCATGAAAATGGCTTCAAATACGCAAATGAGTTGACAGAGTTCATCAAACACAATTATTCTTTTTGCCTGGGGGTTGCGGGATATCCTGAAGTGCATCCTGAGTCGAGTAACCCGGTTTCGGACATTGAAAACCTGAAAAGGAAAGTGTCGGCAGGGGCCGATTTCATCATCACTCAATTATTTTTTAACAACGATCATTATTTTGATTTTGTGACCCGGGTTCGTGCGGCGGGGATCACGGTGCCTGTCATTCCCGGCATCATGCCGATTTTGAATTTGAAGCAGACGATACGTTTCACTCAGATGTGTCAGGCGGAAATTCCTGTGGATTTGATGAATAAAATGGAAGCGGTCAAGGACGATACCGAGGCGGTTAAACAAATTGGCATCGACCATGCGGCTCAGCAGTGCCGCAACTTGCTGGATGGCGGTGCTCCGGGTATTCATTTTTACACGCTCAACCGTTCCAATGCGACACTGGCCATCATGGAAACTTTAAAATCGGATTTCCTCTAAAAGTATCACATTATGCCCACAATGCTTGGTAAATATCTATCAGGAGGGGTGGGTGATTCGATGATCCGATCGATTGTTTACTTCATAGAATTTTCTTATCGTACAATATTTTTCAGGCCGGTTTCTTCCTTTCCAATCTGTCTTTCCTCTTTTGGTATATTTCTAATCATTACTGGTGTTATTTTCTTTGGAATGAGTTCCTCTCAGGTAATGGCTCAGACGGAGACTGTACCGGAAATCACAAACGGAATGGTCCTCATCCCAGCGGGTAAGTTCACCATGGGATGCAGTAAGTTTGGTCCTGAGCACGGTTTCCAGGAGCATGAAGTTTATGTGAGTGATTTTTTGATCGACCGCTATGAAGTGACGAATGAGCAATACGAAAAAATTGTGGTGGAGCACAGTGAGCGGCGCAGTCCGTTTTCAAAATGCGAAAATTGTCCCGTTTCCAAGGTCAGCTGGTACGAAGCCGCTGACTATTGTTACCTCATTGGAAAGTCGTTACCCACTGAGGCGCAATGGGAAAAGGCCGCTGGTGCCGCAAACGGTTGCGAATTTCCCTGGGGAGATGAATTTGATCCGACCAAAGATCAAGCTCGGGGAGGTTTGAAGCTTAGAGACAATACCAGTTCTGTGGGCAGTTATCCTCCAAACAAGTATGGTTTGTACGACATGGCGGGTAATATGTGGGAATGGGTTGCCGATTGGTTTTCAATCCACAATATTCCTCCAGAAGTATTGTATAATCCCAAAGGACTGAGTCGCGGTACGATGAAGGTCCGGCGAGGCGGTGCCTGGTCGGATAGTGTCAATGCGATGAGAACAGGTTGGCGAGACCGAAGCCACCCTTTTTCCAGAGGATTGAATGATATCGGTTTTCGATGCGCTGTGAATCTCATCAGCAAATGAGATCGCAAATTGAAGTAGAATCCTTTCCCCCATTCTTAAACATGCAAACACTTATATGGTAAGCGAATCCAAAATAGAATACCTTGATCGTCTGGTTAAAGAATCCCTTGAAGAGGATGACGAAACGGTCGATTTGAAGGGAAAGTTTTTCGGCGATGAAGGTATAGAAGCTTTGGTTCATTGCAAACGCCTGCAAGGGGTAGAAAATCTTGATGTGACGCGTAATAATTTGACGCACAAAAGTGCAAAGATGATTGCGGAATGTCCTTATCTGGTAGAGCTTCGTCGCTTGTACATAGGGGATAATAATATTTCTGATCGGGGTGCGACTGCCTTGGCAGAAGCCGTTTTCGCGCCGAATCTGTCTTTATTGGATTTGCGGTTCAACAATATCACAGCAAGCGGAGGCGAGGCCATTGCGGAGTCTGCTCTTTTTACCAAACTTCAGATTTTGGTCATGCAAGAGAACCACGTCGGTGACCGCGCCCTTGAATATCTGGCGAAAAACGCAGGATTCGGGAATCTTCGCAAACTGAATTTTTACCGCACCGGTGTTACCAATGAAGGCATCAAGGCACTTGCCAAATCCAAGGTATTGAAAAAAGTAAGACATTTGAATCTCGCAAGAAATTACGTTTCTTTTGCGGCGGCTGAAGCATTGGCAAACACCAAAACGCTGACCAATATTGAAACCCTGATGTTCTACGATACAACGATCGGTGACGCAGGTGTTAAAGCACTTGTCAATTCCCCTTCATTTTCAAAATTGAAAACTTTGAGAGTAACCTGATAGAATAAGGTTGTTGTTCCTTTACAACTGGAGAACGAGCTTGTCCGTTTTTCGGGTGGCCTGCCACATTTATTTTTTCGCTTTTGCCACAATGGTTTTTTGCTTATTCTGTCCGTCGAATACAGAACAGGATGCTGTTCTCTGGCAATTATGAGCTGTTTCTATCCAACTTGCCCCAGGAACTGATTCACCTTCTTCAAATTAACTTTTTTCAGAACGAATCATGAATTCATTATCTGTCACAGAAATCGCTAAACGATCCCGGAAAGTGGCATTTCAACTGTCACGTCTGACTGCACAAGAGAAAGATCGTGTTTTGTTGGCGATGGCTGAGGCCATTTCAGCAAATTCAGAGGCTATTTTATCTGCAAACAAACAGGATCTGGAATGGGCAGAACAGGAAAAAATTGATCGTCCCCTCATTTCACGTTTGACATTAAATCCCGGTAAAGTTCAAGGAATGGCACAAGGCATACGGAGTGTGGCCTGCTTGCCCAATCCCGTTGGTGTTCGGGAAAAAACAACAGAACTTGATAAAGGACTCATCCTGACACGGATTTCATGCCCCATCGGCGTGATCGGTGCTATATTTGAATCGCGTCCTGATGCTGTCCCACAAATAGCTTCTTTGTGTTTCAAGTCGGGGAATGCGGTTATTTTAAAAGGCGGCAGAGAAGCGCAAAATTCAAATAGAGTTTTGGGTTCTCTTTTGCGGGAAGCCATTGCCAGTGTCTTTGCAGACCTTGTGGATGCGGTCCAACTGATTGAGACACGAGCGGAAGTTGCGGAAATGTTGCGGGAAGAAGATTCGATTGATCTAATCATTCCTCGTGGAAGCAATGATTTTGTACGTTATATTCAGAAAAACACTCAAATTCCTGTCCTCGGTCACTCCGAGGGCATCTGTCATGCGTATATAGATGAAGAGGCTGATTTGCAAAAAGCGATCGCCGTCGTGCTGGACTCCAAGTTGCAATATCCCGCCGCCTGCAATGCGATCGAAAACCTGCTCATTCATGTCAATATTGCGCCAAAGGTTTTGCCTGAGCTCGCGCAAAAGCTGAATGACGAAGGGGTACAACTTGTAGGGTGCGAGCGCAGTGTGCTTCAAAGTTCCCTGATTCATTTGGCGGATCCCATCGAATGGGACACCGAGTATACCGGCCTGAAGCTGGCTATAAAGATAGTGGATGATCTGGAGTCAGCGATCGGCTTTATCAACGAACACGGGTCGGGTCACAGCGAAGTGATCCTCACAGAAAATAGTGAGCTGGCGGAAGAATTTCTGGAGAAAGTGGATTCTTCCAGTGTGATGTGGAACGCATCGACACGCTTTGCGGATGGCTTTCGCTACGGATTGGGTGCAGAGGTGGGCATCAGCACCAACAAAACACATGCGCGTGGACCTGTAGGGCTGGAAGGACTGGTCATCTACAAGTATCAATTGCGAGGGGAGGGGCAAACCGTTAAAGAATATTCAGGAGAAAACAGTAGCAAAGCATTCACTCATTTGCCTTTATGAGTTCAGATTATGAGGAGGACAGGGCGGAGTTTGGGCACCCATTATTGAAGAGGCGGTTTTATCCGGCTTTAAAAGCCCCAACACCTCGACAATGGTTGGTTTTTTCCATACTGGTGTTACTGACTCTTGGAACGACCTATCTGGCCGGTGGGTTTTTGTTTGCGTTGAGTCTGGTATTCATTTTAGGGATTCATGAATTTGGTCATTACTGGGCCGCAAGGAGAAATCACGTGTCTGTATCCTTGCCATATTTCATTCCAGCACCCCCTTTTTTCATTGCCGGAACTTTTGGTGCCTTCATTATCATCAAAGATCCCATTCCCAATAGGGGAGTGTTGATGGAGATTGGAGCTTCGGGACCAATCGCAGGTTTTATTGCTTCTTTTATCGCATTGAGTGTGGGTTTGTTTTTGTCCGAAGTCAGCCCATCCAATGCCATACAAGGGGTATCATTTGGTTCATCACTCATACTTTCCGCACTTTCTAAACTGATTCTAGGCGTCACTCCACTTTCAACCGATGTAGACATTCAACTTCATTCCATCGCCTTTGCAGGTTGGATAGGAATGTTCATAACCGCATTGAATCTGATCCCCGTCGGACAATTGGATGGAGGTCACGTTGTTTACGCTCTGCTCAAGGGGAAATACAAAATGATTTCCCGTGTGTTTTTTTTATTACTCTTTCCATTAGGAATCCTTTGGCAGGGCTGGTGGTTTTGGGCCGTTTTGATCGCCCTTATAGGATTCAAGCCGGCTCCATTGTTAGATGAAAATGACTATCTGAAAAGAGAACACAAATTTTTGGGGAAGTGCTGTTTGTTTATTTTTATCGTAACCTTTGTTCCTGTCCCCTTTGAAATCATTTGAACACCGCCGTTGCAAACGCATTGAAGGCAGACACTTGAAAGTCAGTTTAAATCAATCAAAGTAGTTCTAGTTAATTTTTAACTTAATGTGTTCAAGTAATTATAATTAAAGGATTAATTTAATTTAATTTTTACTATTTGGTGGCATTTTTAAGCTAAAATTTTATTGACAGAGGTTTGACCCCTATGATACCGTCGTACCCATCTAAGGGCGTTGAACGCTTGCCTTTGCCGGCAAACCCACAAGAAGAATCGTCTTGGTTGCCATCAAGGTCTCTTTTTGGACTGTTCAGCGCCCTTTTTTATTGCGCTAAGATATTTTGAAAAAAAATCCATTTCAAAATCCTCCTGTGTCTGTCTTCAAATACATTGCGATCACAACCAGCATGAATATTCTCTTTAAAAAAGTATTGCCGTCCTTTTTTGTTTCCATTTTGCTTTCAATATTTATTTTGTTGGTAGAAGCAAAAGCAGAGACGGATTCTGTTTTCCCCTTTATTCCGGGAATAAAAGAATTTCGTGGCATGATAGATACAAATCCTTCGATTCCTGACAAGGTAGAATCTTATTTTGCGGCGAAGGATTTTTACTTTCAAATCCAGAGTAAGACAGAGCAGTTGAAAATTTCTAAAGAAGTTCGCGATCATTTTGAAACGTCTACTGAAAAGGCCGAACAAAAATACGACCGCGGAGAAGAAGGGGTCTCGCAATCCGATATCACCAAATTGAAGCTTGGCTTGGCGGGAACGCTCAACGATATTTATGAATTGACTGCGGAGATTGATATAGCAAAGCTTTCACTGGGTCATTTACTGGGCATTGAGTTTATTGTAAATTGTCCCCTTGATGAAGATAAAATGATCGTGCTTGAATACGATCCTGAAACTTTTGATGATGCCTTGTTGAATTTTGCTGATCGGCTTGAATTTAAGAAACAGCTTGTAAAAATAAAAAAAGCTGAAAATGTTTTTAAACTGGCTCAATCGTCACGAAAAATTACTCGAACGTTGTTGGTAACCGAAGTAGCCAATTATGATTTTGGGATAGGGAATCCGAGCGACCTGTTTGAAGCCTTAATCATTTACACTCGGGTTTTGAGGGGTTATTATCAGGCGGTCTACGATTTTAACAAGTCTGTCATCAACATGGAATTGATTCAGTCTAAAGTTCAGCCTGTTCAATGAGCTGATTGCAAAGAGAGAACTGAAAAGGTAACGGGAATGGACTCCAGGCAATACTGGATTGGACTAAATATGGTGCTTGGGGTAGGTAAAACCCTGTTCCATAGATTGGTCAAGGCTCTGGGTTCCCCTGAAGCTATATTTAAGGCGAACAAGTCACAGTTGATGACTGTGGAAGGAATTGGGGAAAAGACTGCACAGGAAATTCTTAATTTTCAAGTTGCTGAAAAAACGGAAAGGGAATTACGCCTTGTTGATAAATTTGGTGCCAGAATCATCACTCTAAATTGTGAGGAATACCCACCCTTACTGAAGTCTATTTTCGATCCTCCTCCCGTAGTTTACTGCAAAGGCAAAGATTTGAGGTCGGCGAGTATTCCTTTGGCTGTCGTGGGGACACGCAAGCCGACGAGTTACGGTCGCCGCGTGGTTGAAGATTTGTGCCTGCCTCTAGCTGAGAAGGGGGTCACCATTATCAGCGGTCTCGCCAGGGGTATCGATACGTTTGCACATCGGACCGCTTTAAAAGCCAATGGTGGAACCACAATCGCTGTTTTTGGTTGCGGTTTGGCTCAAACCTATCCCCCTGAAAATGCCGGTTTAAAAGAACAAATCATCGAGAGGGGAAGTATTATTTCTGAATTTCCCATGACCATGGGACCCGAGCGCAATAATTTTCCAGCTCGCAATAGAATCATAAGCGGAATGTCTTATGGTGTTCTTGTTGTTGAGGCAGGAGAAAAAAGCGGTGCCTTGATCACAGCGCAATTTGCACTGGAGCAGGGGAGGGAAGTTTTTGCCACTCCCGGTCCCATCACTTCACCCAACAGCAAAGGCCCGAATCGTTTGATTCAGTCGGGTGCAAAGCTGGTAACCGAGCCTTTATCTATTTTGGAAGAACTGCCTTTTGAGGTGCAATCCAGTCTCATTGAGAATGCCTCAAGAGAAAAAAGTACGGACACTCTTCAATTGAGTGAAAAGGAGCAAAACATAATTTCCTTGATTCAACTGGAAGAATGTCATATAGATCAAATGATTGAAATCAGTGGATTGTCACCAGCGCAAGTTTCCGCTACACTACTGCAACTTGAATTGAAGGGTTTGGTCCGCCAGGTAGAAGGGAATAAGTTTATCTCCACAATTTAGACCATTCCATAAAATACGTAGAAATTCACACAGTCTCATAAGCAGACCGGGATTGTTAATAATTATTGAGAGAAAGAGTTCATGGCTAAAACGCTTAAATCCCTTGTAATCGTAGAGTCCCCCACCAAGGTTAAAACACTGAATAAAATTCTGGGTAAGAATTTCATAGTAAAAGCCTCAGTGGGTCACCTCAAAGACCTTCCCAAGAAAAAACTGGGTGTTGATATAGAGAATGGATTCGCGCCTGAGTACATCACTATAAGAGGGAAGGGGAAGATTTTAAGCGAATTAAAAGCCGCCGCGAAAAAGGCTCAAGATATATACCTTGCTCCCGATCCTGATAGAGAAGGGGAAGCCATTGCTTTTCATGTGGGCAATGAAATCGGGAAATACAACAAGGGTAAGGTTTACCGCGTATTATTCAATGAAATAACTAAAAAAGCGGTGACCGAAGCGATCAAAAATCCTACCGAACTGAATGAAAACCGTGTCAATGCACAACAGGCCAGACGTATTTTGGATCGTTTGGTGGGTTATCAAATCAGTCCCATTCTTTGGCGCAAAGTGCGTCGTGGTTTGAGTGCCGGTAGAGTTCAATCGGTTGCCCTGAGGCTGGTTTGCGAAAGGGAAAAAGAGATTCTGGCTTTCAATCCTCAGGAGTATTGGACCATTGTACTGGATGTGGAAGGCAACGAGCCCCCTCCATTTCCTGCCAAATTATTCAAGATCAATGATGAAAAAGCGGAGCTACATAATAAGGAAGAAACGGATAAAGTTTTAAAGGGAATTGAAGGACAATCTTTCATACTTGAAAATGTTGTGAAAAAGGAACGCAAACGCAATCCGACCGCCCCCTTTATTACCAGTAGTCTTCAGCAGGAAGCTTCAAGAAAACTCAATTTCTCACCCAAAAAGACAATGATGCTGGCCCAGCGATTGTACGAAGGCCAATCTTTGGCGGGCAGAGGAACAGTCGGTTTGATCACCTACATGCGTACAGATTCCACACGCGTTGCAGACGAAGCTCTGGCCACGGTACGTTCTTATATTCAAGAGCGTTTTGATAAAGATTTTTTACCCGCAACGCCCAATCAGTTCAAAACCAAGAAATCGGCACAGGATGCTCATGAAGCCATCCGACCCACTGATGTTTTCATGGATCCCAAATCGATAAAGGATCAGTTGGAAAATGACTTGTTCCGATTGTATGAGTTGATCTGGTTGCGATTTGTTTCCAGCCAAATGTCTCCAGCTATCATGGACACCACCCAATTCGACATCCGGGCGAAAGAGTACTTGTTCCGTAGCAATGGATCGATCGTTAAATTTCAAGGCTTTACAAAAGTCTATGTGGAAAGTGATGACAATCAAAAGGCCGATAGCAATACCGACCGTATTTTACCCAATCTGGAAAAAGGTCAATCGCTGAAAGTTTTGAAAACAGTCCCTGAACAGCACTTTACCCAACCTCCGCCAAGATTTTCTGAAGCCATGCTGGTCAAAGAGCTTGAAGAAAAAGGAGTGGGTCGACCGAGTACGTTTGCATCCATCATCAGCGTTATTAAAGACCGCGATTATGTGCAGACCGAAGATCGTCGCCTGCAGCCCTCAGAATTAGGGACACTGGTTTCTGACATGCTGGTTGAAAATTTTCCAGATATTGTCAGTGCTGAATTCACCGCCAAAATGGAAGACCAGCTCGATCTGATTGAATCGGGTGATATGGAATGGGGGGTGGCATTGAAAGAATTTTATATCCCCTTCAAATCCAACCTCGAAGAAGCAGAAAAGAAAATGAAGGATTTGAAAAAAGAGATTGAGGAAACGGGCGAAGATTGCGATAAATGCGGCAAGCCAATGATCATCAAGTGGGGTAGGTTTGGAAAGTTTCAAGCTTGCTCGGCTTATCCTGAATGTAAAAATGCCAAGGAAATCGGAGCGGGAAAAGAGGAAGCCGAACCCGAAGTGGCCGAGGGTGAATGTGACAAATGTCATTCGTCTTTAGTGGTTAAAATGGGGCGTTTTGGGAAGTTCTTAGCCTGTTCCACCTATCCCGAATGTAAATTTACCAAACCCATCAGTTTGGGTATTTTATGTCCAGAAGAAGAATGTAAAGGTTATATTTCTGCGCGCCGATCCAAAAAAGGCAGGAATTTTTACGGTTGTAGTGAATATCCCAACTGCAAATTCACCTCATGGGACAAACCTGTTGCAGAGCCTTGCCCGGAGTGCCAGCATCCTTTTCTTGTTGAGAAATGGAAAAAGGACGAAGGAGCCTCCATTCTATGTTCCAAATGTGGTTATAAGAGAAGTGCTGATCCTGACGCTGAAACTGCGACGGCATAGCTCTAATGAAAAACTATCTGACAGTTATCGGCTCCGGCCTGGCTGGCTCTGAGGCGGCGTGGCAGGCTGCTGAACGCGGAGTCAAGGTTGTTTTATATGAGATGCGCCCTGTCCAGCCCACCCAGGTTCATAAAACCGATCAATGCGCTGAACTGGTTTGCAGCAACTCCCTTGGAGGCAATCAGGCGCACTCGGCCCCCTTCCTTCTAAAAGAAGAGTTGCGTCGGCTCAATTCTTTGGTCATTGCCAGTGCGGATGAGCATGCTGTTCCTGCCGGATCGGCACTGGCTGTGGATAGAGATTTGTTTTCATCTACCATCACAAAACGTTTGTCAACTCACCCCAATATCACATTCAAGCGCGAAGAGGTCACCGAAATTCCAGACGAAGGCCCCGTCATTCTTGCGACGGGGCCGCTCACTTCCAAGAATTTATCAGAAAGCATTTCCCGACTGATCGGACAAAACTACCTGTATTTTTACGATGCGCTTTCCCCCATTATTGATGCTCAGTCTATTGACTACGACAAAGCATTTTTTGCTTCCCGCTACGACAAGGGCGATGCCGACTATTTGAATTGCCCACTGAATAAAGAAGAATACACGGCTTTGGTACGCGAGCTTTGTCTGGCAAAAAAAGTTCCTTTGCAGTCTTTTGAAAAACCTATTTACTTTGAAGGCTGTATGCCAGTAGAAGAGTTGGCACTTCGGGGTGAAAAGACTCTGGCTTTTGGGCCGATGAAACCGGTAGGACTTCCTTGTCCGAAAACAGGAAAAGTTTTTCACGCTGTTGTGCAATTGCGGCATGAAAATAAAGAGGGCACGGCTTTTAATATTGTGGGTTTCCAGACGAAGTTGACCTATCCAGAGCAGAAGCGTGTGTTTCGTATGATTCCTGGACTGGAAAATGCCGAATTTTTCAGACTTGGGGCGATTCACAGGAATACGTTTATCAACGCCCCCACATTATTGACTTCGCAACTGGAATTGAAATCGAATCCAGGAATTTATTTTGCAGGTCAAATCATCGGGGTAGAGGGCTATGTTGAGTCGACTGCAATGGGTGCCCTTGCGGGTATCAGCGCGGTCAAACGTCTTTGTGGAGAATCCTACTCACCACCACCGCTCGACACGGCATTGGGTTCACTGATAAATTATGTTGCGGGTGGGAGAATTGGTGGGGCTTATCAACCGATGAATATCAATTACGGTCTGTTCCCGGCTAGTTCTATGAAAACACGCAATAAACAATTGCGGAACGAGCAAATCATGCAGAAAGCACTGCTCAGTATGGATCAATGGATGTCTGCCCATTTTTCGCAATAGTGTAAAAACAATCGCTGTAAAATCTCCGCTGGAAAAAATCGATCCTTTATACGATACAAACGGCGAGCACTTGTTTTAAGTCACAGTCTCCATGGAATATTTTGTATATTCCATCCTGTTTCAATGTCGTCATTCCATCTTCGATCGCCTGGGCTCTGAGGTGTTCCACGGTTTCCCTCAACATGATTTTGCGTTTCATATCATCGGTGCCTGTAAGTAGTTCGTGCAAACCGGTTCGACCGGCATAGCCAGTGCCACCACACTTTTCACAGCCTACCGGTTTTTTTAACATGAGATCATCAGTGTACTCATATCCCAGTTTGGAAAAGTCCCCTGCGCCATATTCCTTAACAAGCAGATCGTATTCTTCTCTGGTCGGATGATAGTCTTCCTTACAGGCTTTGCACAAGGTGCGAACCAATCTTTGCGCAACGATCAAGAGCAGAGCATCGGCAAAGTTCAATGGATTCATACCCATATCCAAAAGACGAGTGATGGTTTCAGGTGCCGAGTTGGTGTGCAGGGTACTGAACACGAGATGACCCGTCAAAGATGCTTCCAAACCGATGGCGCAGGTTTCAGCATCGCGCATTTCACCCACCATAATGACATCAGGATCGCCACGTAGGAAGGATTTCATTGCACGCGCAAAATCCAATCCGATTTTGTTGAGCATCTGCACTTGACGAAGTCCCTTTTGGGTGATTTCCACCGGGTCTTCAGCTGTCCATATTTTTGTTTCCGGTTTGTTGATATGCCCTAAAGCTGAGTGAAGGGTTGTCGTTTTACCAGATCCTGTGGGGCCCACCACCAATACCAGACCGTAAGGTTTGACGATTTTATCGACAAGGGTATCGTAGTTTTGCTTGCTGAAATTCATCTTGTCTAATGGAATCGGTTTGCTTGCGGCTAAAATTCGCAAAACAGCGTCTTCATTACCACCCACAGTAGGACAAGTGGCGACGCGGTATTCGATTTCCTTGCTACCGTATTTCATACGTATCTTGCCATCTTGTGGCAATCGTCGTTCAGCGATGTCCAGTTTGGACATAATTTTTATTCGCGAGAGAACGGCATTTTTATACAAATAGGGAATCTCTTCGTAAACAACACAGGTACCATCTTTTCGGTAACGAACTCGAATGGATTCTTTCCCAATTCCCGGTTCAATATGAATGTCTGAAACGCCTCTCTCGTAAGCGTCAATCAAGATTTTATTGACCAGACGCACGATAGTGCTGTCGGTCTCACTGATCATATTGGCATCGTCTGAATCATCACTGGAAACGTCGGCCGCTTCTTCTTTTTCGTCTTTTAGAGAATTCAGAAGAGATGACATCCCTTCAATTTCCTGTGGAGCAGGGCTGTCATCAGCACCCAGATTGGCATTGAAGAAGTCGATGATATCAGCCTTCAAACCGACCTTGAATTGAATCTCCTTTTTGGGGAAAATTAATTTTATATTTCCAATAGTCTCTTGATCGATCGGATTGTTGATCAGGATAGAAATTTTACTTCCTTCACTTTGCAGAGGAATCCAGAAATTCTTAATAAGGAAATTTTTGTTCAGACCCGTCAAGACATCGCCTGGCAAAACCATGGTGTCGCTATAGGGGACATAGGGAACATTGTAAAAAGTTTCGAGCGATTTGCCAATATCCGTTCTTTTTAATTTAAGGTCCCTCAATAAAATAGTTTCAATATCAAGTTGGTCTTTTCTGGCCTTTGCTGTTGCTTCTTTTAACTCGACATCCGTGATGATTCCATTATTGAGCAAATAGCTGAACTTGGTTGGTTTTTGTGCGACATACTTACTTTGATTGTGAAAGGCCAGGGCAAGAGTTTCGGCTATGAAGTTGGCATTTTTTTCATCTTCTTCTGTGAATACTTCCCCATTATTTTTGTTTATCAATTGGAGAACGCCCATCAACTCTCCGGACTTGACAAGGGGATAACCCAACATTGTCTGGGTTCTGAAACCGGTTTTTTTATCCCATGAGTTGTCAAAAACCAGGTCTGCATGGTATTTTTTCAGTTCTTCCGTGTTGTATACATCAGATATGTTGACACTGTTTTGTGTCATGGCGACCCAACCGGCAATACTCACGGGCGAAATAGGCACGCGAATTTTATCGACACGATCTCCAGATTTTACCTTTGAATAGATTTCATTATTGGAGGAATCGACGGCGTAAATGGTAATGACCGAGGCTCCAAAAAGTTCTAAAATCGAATCTTTCAATTCGATGAGGATGTCATCCACATGCTTGGCGGAATGGATTGCCTGTGAAATCTGATGAAGCTTTTCTGCCTTTGCAATTGCATCCGATGACACCTCTTCGGCTTTGATTTCACTCAAACGCGAAAGAGTTTGTCCCAAGGCAGGAGCGATATCTCGGGCAATTTTTATCTCCCGCTCCCCTAGCGGATTGGCTTGGTCAACAGACACCAATTCCAAAATACCCACAAGCTTTTTGTTATAGGGTAATGGCGTTGCAAACAGGGATACAGAAGGATTCTTGAGGCTGGACTCAACTGAAGAACCTGGTGTCAGTTGTGGGTGCAATTTAGCAAGGCACTCTTTTGAATGAGAATCCGGCAACAATGCAGGTTTACCCGTAATAGCAACATAGCCGACCAAACTTTTTGGAGATATTTCCACGCAACTGCCTGGCAAAATATCTTTAAATACAGGCGGAACGTACAATTGCCGTTTGACTCTGTCGACAGAATACAGAATGATATTCTCGCAACCCAACTGACTCCCCAACAACTTCATCAATTCTGCGATGGATTGGGAATCCGTTGCGACTTGGAGTATTTTCTCAATCAGATTCTGAGCAACTTCGGCGGGTGGAGCTTGTTCAGAAATACCACTTGTTCCTTGAGATTCCATCGATGGCCTTTTTCTCAATTAAAAAGGGTTGTTGTATAATTAAATTTGAAAATGCGAAAAGGCGTGTTTCAACTCGCAAGTCCCTTTGAGGACTTTCATAATTGCATCTTGTTTCATGGTTGTCATGCCATCCCTCTGTGCTTGTTTGCGTATTTCTTCCACATCACTCTTGCAACGAATCAAACGTTTTATCTTTGGACTGACTTCCAGTACTTCATGCAATGCAACCCTGCCTGAAAACCCAGATTCATTGCACATTTGGCAACCCATCGGTTTTTTTAAAGTCAGAAATGCGCCGTATTCCAATCCCAGTTTGGAAAAATCATTTTCACCGTATTCTTGAACCAGCGAATTGAAAGCATCTTCACTGGGCTGGTAATCTTCTTTGCAGTTTTTACAAAGCGTCCGCACCAATTGCTGAGCGATGACGAGAGTTAAAGCGTCTGCCAACTTTCTGGAATCTCTGGTGAAGCTCATAAGATGTTCCACAGCAGCAGATGCAGAATTTGCGTGGACTCCAATGATGGTTAAAAAACCTCGGGAAGCAGATTCTAACGCCGCCTGAAAGGTTGCCCGATCATTCACTTCGCCAACCATTATTACATCGGGATCGGCTTGCATGAAAACAGAGCCTAAATCGGCAAACCTTTTCCCCGGCTCATTCGACAAGATAACCTGGTGTAAACCTTTTTGGGCTATTTCTATTGAGGTTTCCGCAGTCAATATTTTCTTTTCGGTGACATTGATCTGAGCTAATAAAGAGTGCAATGTGACCGTTTTACCTGCACCTGCGTGCCCAGCAACAACAATCAAGCCGTGAGGTTTTGAAATGTTATTTTGGATGATATTGAGATGCCGACTGGCAAGCCCCATTCGCTCTAAGGGAATGAGTTTTACGTTGGATCGCGACCGAAGGATGATTTCTTCCTTACCACCATCCACTGGAACGGTTAGCAGTGAGTAAATAATTTCCTCATCTCGCCTGTTGAGACGAAGGGTTCCTTCAGAATCTCCAGCACGCTTCGTGCTTGCAGACATTTCCTTCAGAAACGCAACTACGATTTCATGATTCTTCTCTTGCAGTTCTTTATAGACGCGACACACTCCGTCTATTCGGAAGCGGATCAACGCGGGACTACTTTTTGAAGCAGGCTCGATATGGATATGGCTGGCATTCTTTTCGTGACCGTCGAACAACATTTCGGTAACGATCGCTTCTGCAATTGAGCGGGTATTGAAAAATGGGAGAGGGGAGGTGTTTTTTTCGTGTACGACATCCAGTTCGACTTCCGTCGCATCTTCCTCTTCTTCTAAAAGGTCGTCCAATGCCCCAATTTTTCCGCTGACTGGAGTTTCTTCTAACTCTTCAGTTTCATCTGCAACATCTTCCGCTTCATCAGCAACAGGTGCGATCTGTATTGCGGGCTCAGGCTCAGCCTCCTCTGTCAATGAATAATATGCGTGATAATCATTGATATCGGCTCTGAGACCGACATTTATTTTGAGAGTGTCACGGGCTAAAAGTTCTTTGATTTGTTCGATCAATTTTTGATCGGAAGGATCAGGAAGCAATACCTTGGCAGAATCAGTTCCCAGTGCCAACAGAGCCCACTCTGATTCACTCGAATTATTTTTGTAAAAATGCCGGGCGTCTTCACTTAAAGGAATATTGACGGCAGGGGGGTACCCCATGTAGGGAATTTTGTAGAACAATTCCAAAGACTTTCCAATATCCGAGCGTTTGAGTTTGAAATCATCCAGAAATACAACTTCAATATCCCTGTTCTCATTGCGTGCTGTGGCAATTGCCTGTTTGAGCTCATCCGGTGTGAGCAGATTATTATCCACCAAAAAACTATATTTAGTGCGTTTGGCTTCTTGTTTTTTTAATTGCTTGAATAAAGCCAAACCCAGGGTATTAGAAATACTGGTGATGGTTTTTTCATCGTATTTATTGAATGTTGGTTTATTGGCAATTTGCAGGACGCCCATGAGCTCGTTCTCATACATAAGGGGCGATGCTAAAATGGAACGGGTTCTGACACCTGATTTTCTATCCCAGGACTTATCAAAAACCAAATCGGGATGGACTTTTTTTAATTGTTCATCATCATAAACGTCTGCAATGTTGACCAATTGATGCTCAACAGCTACAAATCCGGCTATGCTTGCACAAGAGATAGGTAACCTGATTTCTTTAACGGAATCTCCTGTTTTGTATTTTGAGAAAATTTCATTTGTATCAAAATCCACCATATAAATAGTTAAAAACTTTGCTGAAAATAGTTGAAGCAACAAATCCTTACATTCCAGAAAGATTTCATCGGTAGATTTGGCTGAGTGAATAGAATGTGCTGCTGCTTTGAGTTCATTCTCAACGGCCTCAACTTCAGCCCGCATCAATGCATGACCCAAGGTCAGACTCACTTCTTTAGCCATGCGAACATCCATCGTTGTAAAAGCAGAATCAGACTTTTTGTTTCTTAATTCCAAAACACCCATCAATTGTTTGTTATGTGAGAGGGGGACTACCAGAACGGAGCTGGTTTTGAATTTGGATTTGCCACCGTCCCAAGTATTATCCAATCTCAAATCGGGGTGATACCCCTCCAACTCCTGGGGGTTGTTTGCGTTTTTAACATTCAATATTTTTCCAGTTGCGGCGACAAAACCAGCCAGACTGTTCATGGAAATATTGAGTCGAATTTCATTCTTTAACTTCCATTGGAAGTTTCTAGAGTAAATTTGCCGATTTTTTCTATCCAGACCAAAGATAGTGACCATTTCACAATCAAATAAATCCTTTAAATCAGCGGTCAACGTTGAAATAATTTCTTTCAAGGATTGCGTAGCAAGAATTTTATTGGTCAGTGGTGCCAGCTGAAATTCAATGTAGTTGTTGTTTGACGGGGCAGGTGTGGCCTTGGGAGTCGATTTCTCAGTTACAGTACTCTCAAACGCTTTTAAAGTTTCGGCAAGGGAATAGGTGAAAGGAGTGTCATCTTCGGCCTGTTCTGTGATAGGCCGACCTTTCAAAGTAGATTTAATTTTTGAAAATAGCGACATGGACTGCCCGTAGTAGAACTCTTAGGTTATATGGCTGTTCTACAGATTACTCTTTAACTGAAAAAAAAACAAGAGTTTCGCTTCATTTTTTTTCTCAAAACACTTTGATTTTACGCTGATTAGAGTAGGCTTGGAGCATTAAAAATTACATGCCAGAGATTGAGAAAAATCTATCATGAAAAATAGGGTGAATTTTTATAAGTAGCCTGTTAACAGATACTTATGAAAGTTTGAGTGCGGTAAATCCATCGGAATTTATTTTAAAACAGAATCAAATGTCCAGATTGTCCACACTCAAAGCCCTCTCTGTTATGAAGTTAAAGCGGGGCAGGGCGTCTTTACCCATCAAATCGATAAATGCCTGATCGGTGCTTTCCAGATTATTAATGCTCACGCGAATCAAGGAGCGTGATTTTTTATCCATTGTCGTTTGCCTTAAATCCTTTGCCGGCATTTCTCCCAGGCCTTTGAATCGCCCAATCTCGTGCTCAGCCCCTTTCAGTTCTTTTTCCACTATTCGGTCTTTTTCAGCATCATCCAGTGCATAAAATGTCTTCTTTCCAGAGTCAATTCGGTACAAAGGCGGTTGGGCGATGAAGAGATGTCCGTTTTCGATGAGTTTTGGCATGTGACGGAAAAAGAAGGTCAAAAGCAATGAGCAAATGTGCGCTCCGTCAACATCTGCATCGGTCATGATGATGATTTTGCCGTAGCGCAATTTTTCATATTCAAATTTAGGTTCGATGCCGACTCCAACGGCAGAGATGATATTTTTGATTTCGCTATTCGCTAAAACTTTAGAAAGCGTTGCTGTTTCCACATTAAGAATTTTGCCTCGAATGGGGAGGATGGCCTGTGTTTTTCGGTCACGCGCCTGTTTGCTGGACCCTCCTGCAGAGTCCCCTTCGCAGATGAAAAGCTCTGCAGAGTCGCGATCTACCGTTGCACAGTCAGAAAGCTTACCCGGCAGATTCAGGCGATGAGAGATATTGGTTTTGCGGTGCACCGCATCTTTCGCTTGCCGGGATGCCAGGCGCGCCTGAGCGGATAAAATGATTCGATTTGAGATCGTATCGGCCAGCGCAGGGTGACTGTGGAGCGTTTGCTCCAGAGAGTTTTTGATGGTTGATTCGACTTGCGATGTGATATCCGAGTTCAAGCGTCCTTTGGTTTGCCCCTGGAACTCAACATCCCCTTGCAAATAGACGCTCACAATAGCCGTTAAACCTTCTTTAGTATCTTCACCGGTTACATTCACCCCTTTGGGCAGGAGTTTGCGGCGCTCTATATACGCACGCAATGCCTTGGTGATTCCATTTTTAAATCCAATTTCGTGTGATCCTCCGTCGGAAGTGCGGATGGCGTTGGCGTAAGACAAGATGACACTGTCCGTCTTGGAACTCCACATGAAGGCAGTTTCCAATCGCATCGCGCCGCTCTCACTTTCAATATAAAAAGGCTCTTCTGCAAGAACTTGCTTTTCATCCAGCAAGCTTCGGATGTAGTCCTTGATGCCCTCTGGATATTGGAAGGTGTGTGTGTTTCCGTTTTCCTTGAATACAATTTTCAATCCTTTGTTTAAAAAAGCTTTGGATGAAACGCGCTCAAGGATTTGCTTGGGATTGAATTCTATCTTCGGAAAAATCGTTGGATCCGGTTTGAAAAATACAGTGGTGCCGTAATTTCGAGAGATTTTTCCTTTTTCAAGAGAAGTTGTGGGTTTCCCCTTGGAAAAAGATTGGGTCCACTCAAAACCATCTCTCCTTGAAGTTGCGGTCAGTGTTTCTGAAAGTGCGCATACAACCGCCATACCGACACCATGCAGACCGCCAGAAACCTTGTACGCATCGTCATCAAACTTTCCACCAGAGTGCAGAGTGGTGAACAAAATTTCCATGGCACTCTTGCGAGTATCTTTAAACATGCTGACAGGAACACCGCGCCCGTTGTCTTTGATGGTGACTGAATGGTCACTGTGCAGATCGACTTCAATCGTATCGCAATAGCCATTCAAAGCCTCATCGACAGAATTGTCGAGTATTTCCCAAATCAGATGATGGAGCCCCGTTGAAGTGGTCGAACCAATGTACATGCCAGGTCTTCGACGAACCGGCTCCAAACCTTCAAGTACTTGAATATCTTTAGAATCGTAATTAGACATTTTTATTAATTATTTTACTCCGATGATCTTTTGTCTTTTGGATATGATCACACCCTGACTTCCACGGCTGTAAACGGGAACCTGAGTGAGCTTGATTTTCTTTTCTTCACCATTTTCAAAAATCAAGGTAACAGATTCCTTTTCGTTGACGCATTTAAAACCTGCCAATTCAGAGTTCACCATTTTTATCAATTTGACACCCGCACCCGGTCCGCTCAAAACAGGAACATCTTCGAGAGAAATACACAGTCCCTTGCCTGCTTGTGAGGCAAGGAAAACGTGACTGCCCTGAACCTCGCAAATCCCTGTCAAGGTGGCATCCGATTTCAAATTGGCGATTTTCCTCCCTGCGCGTGTGGTTTCTGTGGGGTTGGAGAAATCAAAACGAAAGCCATAACCCAGAGTGGATGCGGTCATAAATTCTTTTTTGGCCGAAATTTCTCCGAAATCCAATGCTCCCTGCCCGGAAGAAGAGGGCTCTTGCTCACTGTCATCAACAGTTGAGGCTGGGAAAGCATACATTTTTAATACTTTTTCACCATCTGCAAACTTAAAAAGACTTTGAATAGGCTCTCCAAATCCACCTCTGGAGTAGGGGATCTGGTAGGCTTTTTGAGTGTAAACCATCCCGCGATTCGTAAAAAAGGACAGCAGGTCTCTGGAATCGACGGAGACAGATTCAGCAAAACTGTCATTTTCTTTATAACGTAAGGTCGCAGGGTCTCCCACTGTTTTTAGTTTTCGCAACCAACCTTTCGAACTGATGACAAAATGGGATTCTTCTTGCTCGATAAAATCTTCGGCATTGAATTCAACGCTATCTTCCGATTTGATTTTGGTCTTTCTTTTGTCACCAAATTTTTCATTGATAATTTTCAGTTCTTCTTTTACTTGCGCCCAAATTTTTAAATCGGATTTGAGGATGTCCTCAATGCGCTTCTTTTCCAGAGTTTTTTCCCTTTGCTCCTTCAATATTTTGTCAATTTCCAGTGATACAAGGCGGTAGAGAGGCATTTCCAGAATCGCTGAGGTCTGCTCGTCGTCAAATTCAAATTCAATTTTGACTTTTTCATGAGCTTCCTTGCGTGATGTGGAGCTTCGTATCAGCCTCAATGCTGTGTCCAGATCGTTGAAAATTTTTACCAGAGCCACGAGTATATGCAGGCGTTTTTCTAACAGGCTCAAATCGTACTTGAGCCTGCGCACATTGACTTCTTTACGAAAATCCAGGAAATGCTGGCATATTGCCTTCAGGGATAGTCGTTCGGGCTTGCCGCCGGGGGTCAGACAATTGAAATTCATCTGAATATTGATTTCCAGATCCGTATGCTTTAACAAGTACCTGGCAATTTTTTCAGGGTCTGCACCACTTTTAATTTCTAAAACCACACGGTTGTTTTCGTCACTTTCGTCACGCACATCAACGAGTTGTGGGAGTTTTTTCGTGATGATCAGCTCCGCGATTCTCTCTATGAGCTTGGCTTTATTAACACCGTAGGGCAGGGAGTTCAGAATCAGTTGCTCTTTACCACGAGGAAGCGTTTCCACCGTCCATTCACCGCGCACGCGTACGGCCCCAAGACCTTGCTCGTAAGCATTTCTGAGTTCTTTTTTGTCGCTTAAAATTCTGCCGCCCGTGGGGAAATCGGGACCCTTGATGTATTGCATCAAATCAGCCACCGACAATTCAGAATCGTCAATCAATGCTATCAGAGCATTATTGACTTCTTTCAGATTGTGACTGGGGAAATTGCAAGCCATACCGACGGCGATTCCAGAAGAGCCGTTGATAAGCAGATTAGGCACTTGCGATGGCAGAACTTCGGGTTCTTTCAGGGTATTGTCATAATTGGGTTTGAAATTTACTGTATTCTTCTTCAGGTCTGCCAGAAAAAAGGAAGTGATCGCTGTCAGACGGCCTTCTGTGTAACGGTAAGCCGCGGCGGGGTCTCCATCGACAGAACCAAAGTTTCCCTTGCCATCCACCAGTGGATAACGCATCGCGAAATCTTGAGCCATTCTGACCATGGATTCATAGGTCGATGCGTCACCATGTGGATGATATTTACCCAAAACCTCTCCAATGATTTTCGCAGATTTTACATGCTTTGCGGTTATCCCCACTCCCATCTGATCAATTGCGTAAAGGATGCGCCTGTGGATGGGCTTCAGACCATCTCTCACATCAGGTAGAGATCGAGATACAATGGTGGAAAGGGCATAGGTGAGAAAACGACTTTCAAGTTCTTCCTGCAAATCGACTGATTTATCTTGAGCCATGAAATTTTTTTAAATTTATAGAGATTGAGTAAAACTGGATGAGTTGAGAAGGAATAAAATTCAAATGCGGCTTGCCAAAGCGGTGTCTCGATTCTATTAAACAGAGAGCCGAAGTAGAATCAATTGCCCTTTAACTACAATGTGGAAGCATCCTTTTATCACAAATTGACTGTATATTGTGTTGCTAAAAACAGTATATACGTTATACAGGGGCCTTACGCAATAAAAAATAATATCCTGCCAATTGTGAATAAGATTTTTGGAAATTCCTGTATCAGAGAAAATTATTGCGATTATTTTGGCTGGGATCGAGAGTTTTTTAGATCCTTTAAACCTTTTATGGTGTAATTTCATCTAAATATTGCTGAAGTTATTTTTTTATTTCCTTCCAGTGCCGATCAAGTTGGGATGAGATATTTGAAAGTTCTTTGGTTTTAAATAACCAATAATCGCTCTACCAAAATATAAAAAGTCAATTTGCTATAGCCTTCAAGGTTATGGCATACCAGTTACTTTATGGAGAAAATGATGTCTGAACAAAATATTCAAGAGCAAGTGATTGCCGCGCTAAAAACAGTACAAGATCCCGATCTGCATAAAAATATAGTCAGTTTGGGCTTTGTAAAAAATATGAAAGTTGAAGGTGGAAGTGTTGCCTTTGACGTTGAACTGACAACACCTGCCTGTCCGGTAAAAGAACAATTGCGAAACGAGTGTGAAACCAAGGTCAAAGCCATTCCAGGTGTCACTGAGGTCAAAGTCAATATGACTGCGGAAGTACGCGCGGCACAGCACAGTCAGCCGATCTTGACGGGTGTCAAAAATATCATTGCGGTAGCCAGTGGCAAGGGTGGGGTTGGCAAATCTACCGTCAGTGTGAACCTTGCCGCGGCATTGCAAATGTCCGGTGCTAAAGTGGGTTTGATGGATGCAGATATTTACGGTCCCAGTATTCCACAGATGATGGGCATTCCTATCACGCCCCCTAAAGCTGGGAAAGATAATAAATTTTACCCGCATGAAAAACATGGAATCAAGGTTGTCTCTGCCGCATTTTTATCGAAAGAAGGGCAACCCTTGATGTTACGCGGACCAATGCTCGGTGGTATCATCCAGCAATTTCTGCAAAACGTTGAATGGGGTGAGCTGGATTATTTGATCATTGATCTACCTCCAGGAACGGGCGACGTGCAGTTGACTTTGACTCAAAAAGCACCTCTGTCAGGAGCCGTTGTTGTGACCACGCCACAGCAAGTGAGCCTGATTGACGCTGAAAAAGCCGTGCGAATGTTTGAATCGGTCAAGGTGCCTATGTTGGGCATTGTAGAGAATATGAGCTATTTTATTTGTGATGGTTGTGACAAAAAACACAATATTTTTAAATCTGGCGGCGGGAAGTCAATGGCTGAGAAATTCAAAATTCCTTTTCTTGGCGAAACACCCATCCTAAGCGGTGTTGTGGATGGCGGCGACAATGGTATGCCCATCACCTTCCAGGATACTGAATCACCGGCTACAAAAGCTTTTCAATCCGTAGCGGGACAGGTTGCTGCGCAACTGAGTATCATTCAGGCTGGTAGTGAACAAACAGAAACGACTTTTGAAATGGCTTGGAAGGAATAAACTGATGAGTGAAACGCAAAAGGTAGACGCAAACTATCCGTCACCAAAAAAGATCAGTCAGATCAATGCCACGACACTTGGAATCAGCTGGTCGGATGGCCTTGAATCGTCCTATGATGTGAAAATGTTACGAGAGAAATGTCCTTGTGCAAATTGTATCGACGAATGGACGGGAGAAAAGCGTATCCAGCCCGGTCAGATCAAGGACACCATCCGCCCGGTCAATATCAAATCAGTGGGGCGTTATGCGGTCCAGTTTTACTGGAATGATGGCCACGATACGGGTCTCTATACACATGATTATTTACGTGAATTGGGCTGAAAAATAAGTAAAAAAAATAGTTCCATTTTCTGTTGTTAATGGTTAGACTATTGTCGATAAGATAAGTGAAAGATAGAAGTTGTTTTTAGTGTTTTCAGGTTGAAAGCTAAAAGCATTTTTGTTTATAGTGATTTTGACTTGATACTTGTTTTTGCCTCAATGGAAACTAAACTCATTCACCTAGAAGGAGAAACTGGATGAAGGATCTTACGATTTCAAAAGGTTGGTTTGACGAGGGAGAATCAAATAGCGCAGTAGAGAAAAAAGAGGTTTTTTGCGAACACAAGGCCAATACTCTCACTCTGGATTTCGATCACGGCGTCGAATATTGTGTTTTTTGTGGCGCATTAGGTCATTACAATGTGGACAGTGATAAGCTGGAATGGACGTTGCCAGAATATCTCGTCAAACAAAATTATAATTAAGATCAAAAAAACTGATTGAACTCGAAAACTTCGTCAGTTTTTTGATTTCCTTTTAATACTTGTTAGCTTTCGTTCGGCGTTTCGCCGAACATTTTTTTTGATTATCCAGTTTTGGCAGATGCAAAGACTCAGGACTTTGACTGGGTAATAACGCGACTGACTCAAGGGTGCTAGAATAGCAGGATCAAAATGGGGACCGCATTGAGGAAGGTTGTTTCCAACAGTTTTCCTGCTACAATTGCATTGGCGTGAAATACAGTTGATGCCAAAAGTGAATCCTGCCTGTAAAATAGACCTGCTGTTACAGCTCCTAATAAAAAAATACCCAGATTGAATTGAAAAGTTCCCATTGCGAGGAGTATTCCTCCAACATAGGAGAAGGCAAAGAGGTTGGTCTTCCGAATCAATCTTGGAAGAATCATTCCTGTGAAAAAAGTTTGAAATAAAAGGGGCTCCAAGATAATCCGGACCCACATTGTAATCATCGAATAAGATTCAGCTTCGCCCCCATTTTGTATAGAGCGACTGTATTCTACGTTCATCCCCTCCAGTAGCAAACAAACAAAGTACATCATTACGTATAACAACAGGGATAAGGCTGTCCCGATCAGGCAAGAGCTTTTCCAAGACTGAATCGTTCCTTTCCATACAGCGGGTATGGTTTTTATATTGAATATTAAAATAGGAATGATCGCAAAAAAAGGTACAAATTCTACTAATCTGGGATGGGAAATGACACAATAGGTCCTGACTAGACAAAGAAATAGAAGGTAGAAGAAAAGCCAGAAAATCGTACGTTTGGAAGGATTGATAGAAAAACTTTTATGAAGTGCCAGAAAGCCTCTTAGGGTGATGGGACGAATTTAATTGAACAGGTGGTCTGCTTTTACAGTACTGGTTTCTCCAGATCCGCTGATATGAAAGGATGATTTGGTTTCATCTTTAGGGAAGAGCTTGCCACTGATATGATCCCAGGCGACTTGAGAATGTTCAGATTTAGGCGGCGCGGCCAAATCATTTTTCATATTGACCGAGTTCAAATAGAACCCGCCAAAAATCAAGGCAGAAAGTAGACAAGTCTCTAAAAATATATTTCGCCACATAGTTCGAGTAACCTGCTATTAGTATATGTTCAGGGTATACATATATTATTGTATAAATTTTTCTATTACCTTTCAATAGTAATAAAGCAATTCATTTTTGTTTATCAAACACTCAAAAAATGTAATTCATAATTTCAGGGTATTTACTTAAACGCCGGGCCGATGTATTATCCACTGTTTCGGAGAAATTCAACCCAAGTTTAGCTTCGCGTATTTCCGAGTCTGAAATATAATTTTCCTCACAGTTGACTCAAACAGGTCACTTTTCACATGAAGCGAGGTAACAAACAATGAAAAATATAGTCATAGCTTCGGATCATGCGGGCTATGAGATGAAGGAACATGTTATTTCCTACTTGTTACAAGAGGGCTACGAAGTTAAAGATCTCGGCCCTCCAAATGCCGATCGTGTGGACTATCCTGATTATGGAATATCCCTTGCCAAATCTATTTCTGAAGGAACGTTTAAGCGTGGCGTCGTCATTTGCGGCACAGGAATAGGCATGTCTATCGTTGTCAATCGTTTCCCTGGTATTAGAGGAACACTTTGCTCGGATCTTTATACGGCAAAATTGTGTCGTGAGCACAATGACTCAAATATCTTGGTCATGGGCGGGCGAGTGATTGGTTTTGGCCTGGCTCAGGAGATTCTTAAAACTTGGCTGACGACTCCATTTGAAGGGGGTAGACATCAGCATCGTCTCGATAAGATTAATGTGATTGACCAAACCAAACCGATGGCTAAATAGTCGGAAATCCAATAAGGGAGTAATAAATTGTCTTTGATAGATTTTGATCCAGAGATATACAAAGCGATCCAGGGGGAACTGGGTAGAGAACAAAATACGCTGGAAATGATAGCGTCTGAAAATTTTGTCAGTCCTCAGGTTTTAGAAGCACTTGGCTCCGTCATGACAAATAAGTATGCAGAAGGCTATCCAGGTAAGCGTTATTATGGCGGTTGCGAATGCGTCGATGTGGCCGAAGAACTGGCGATAGAAAGAGCAAAACAATTATTTGGTGCTGAGCATGCGAATGTCCAGCCGCACTCAGGTTCTCAGGCAAATATGGCGGTGTATCATACCGCTGTCATCCCGGGTGATACCATCATGGGGATGGATTTGTCCCATGGTGGACATTTGACTCACGGCAGTCCCGTGAATTTTTCTGGTTACACTTATAAAGCTGTTTCCTATGGTGTGAACAAAGATACTGAACTGGTTGACTACGATCAAGCTTTGGCTTTGGCGAAAGAGCATCGTCCCAAGTTGATCATTGTGGGCGCCAGTGCGTATCCGCGAATCATAGATGCGGTTAAATTTCGTGAAATCGCGGATGAAGTTGGCGCGAAAATCATGACAGATATCGCTCATCCCGCCGGATTGGTTGCCGCAGGACTGTACCCATCACCCGTTCCTCACTCAGACTATGTCACCACGACAACGCATAAAACACTGCGTGGTCCGCGTGGCGGCATGATTTTGTGCCGAGAAGAAGATGCCAAAGCCGTTAACAAGCGTATTTTTCCCGGCATACAGGGCGGGCCTCTCATGCATGTGATAGCCGCAAAAGCCGTAGCGTTCAAAGAAGCTTTGAGCCCGGAATTCAAAGTCTATCAAAAGCAGGTTGTTGCCAATGCACAAGCATTGGGGAAATTTTTAATTTCCAATGGCTACAAAGTTTTAACCGGTGGCACCGACACGCATTTGATTCTATTGGATCTTCGTCCGCAAAATGTTACGGGAAAAGATGCAGAAATTGCTTTGGATAAAGCGGGTATAACAGTCAACAAAAACACCGTTCCTTTTGAGACCCAAAGCCCCTTTGTGACATCTGGAATAAGGATTGGAACCCCGGCACTGACAACGCGTGGCATGAAGGAAAAAGATATGGAAACCATTGGTTCCTGGATCATTCAAATCATTGAGCGCAAAGATGACGAGGAATTTCTAAAGCAAATCCGATCTAAAATTGTCGCCTTTTGTGCAGAGTTTCCACTTTACGCTGACCTCAATACGTCGAGTTGACCCCTTATGAAATGTCCCGCTTGCTCTAATCTCGAAAATAAAGTCATCGATTCCCGGCTAAACAAGGAAGGCGATATCATACGCAGAAGGCGTGAATGCCTGACCTGTAGCGAACGATTCACTTCCTATGAAAGGCTGGAGAAAACCTTGCCGATGGTCGTTAAGCGAGACGGGCGCAGGGAAGATTTTGACCGTTTGAAAATCGTAAACGGTGTTAAAATTGCCTGTCAAAAGCGAGCGATCAGTATCGATAAAATAGAGTTTTTAGTCGATCGCATTGAACAGCACTTTCAGGAATTGGGCGAAAAAGAGGTTTCAGCAGTCACAATTGGTGAAAAAGTAGTTCGTGAGCTCTACAATCTGGATGACGTCGCCTACGTGCGTTTTGCTTCGGTTTATCGTTCTTTTAAAGATGTTAACGAGTTTATGGTCGAGCTTAAGGAAGTCCTCAAAGACAAACAGGCCTCCACCAAAAAAAATGATTTACTGGAATGATTAATTTTTGTGAAAGCGATTCGGTAATACCTGTAAAGTAACATTGAAGCCATGTGATTTAAATGCTACTATATGGGCCATATCTTTCATTTATTTACCGTAACGGCCTTTTTGATTGAGGCTTTCCAGTTGTTCTGAATCATTGCAAGGTGGATATCGTGTTACCTGTGAAATAGCTGTTTTGAACTGGTTTTTTGTTGAGATCAAAATTGAGTTTTCACGATAACTGCTTAAGAAATCATTTTGATTCAGGATCAATCGCAACGATTTAAGTTTTCAAATGTGGCTGTCTTGAATGGCAAAAATTGTATTTAATATTTCTGTTGTCAGCTACCTGGCGGCTTCGATAGCATTTTTCGTATTTCTAGTGCATCGTCGCGGCTTGTTGTCAACAACCGCCAATATTCTGGTCGGTACCGGTTTGATTTTTCATACCGTATGGATAGCTGTTCGTTCCGCAGAGACAGGACATGGTCCTTACACAACCACTTTTGAGATGGTCGTGTTTTTCTCCTGGATCGTGGTGATCGCCTATTTTCTGATTGAATGGCGGTATAAAATCAAAGATTTGGGTGCATTTGTCATCCCACTCGTTTTTTTATTTCTGTTTTACTCCGTGTTTCTTTCGCGAGAACATCCGAGTGTACAATCTTCGGAAATGTTGTGGATGACCTTGCACCGTACACTTTCGATAACAGGTTACGGTGCTTTCGCAATCGCCTTTGCTGTTGGGTTAATGTACCTTATTCAGGAACATCAGGTTAAATCCAAGAAATTAGGATTCATGTATTTTCGGATGCCTTCGTTAGAGGTCCTGGATACTTTGAATGATAAAATAATTGCAGTCGGTTTTCCATTGTTCACTCTTGGTTTTATGACCGGTGCCATTTGGAATATGAAAAGAGACATTCCCTTTTACTCTTGGGATCTGGAAAAAATTTTACCTCTTATCATAGTCTGGGTGATTTACGGATTGGTATTTTTTGGCAGATTGACGATAGGTGTTCGTGGTAAAAAAGCGGCGCAGGGTGCCGTTTTTGGTTTCATATTGGTCATCTTGACTTACTTCATGCACGTCTGACTTATGCTCGAATCTAATTTAGTGATGGTGGGAGTCAATCACAAATCGACCCCCGTAGAGATACGCGAAAAATTAGCCTTCTCTGCGTCTAAAATTGAAGAATCGTCGGAGCGGTTGGCCTGTAGTGACGAGATCGTCGAACATATTATTATTTCCACTTGCAATCGTGTGGAAATTTATGCCCGTGTCAACGATCAGGAATTGGGTATCACATCTCTAAAGCGGTTCATTGCCGACTTTCATAATCTACCTTATGAAGAGTTGGATCGTTTTTTTTACAGCTATCGTGATTACAGTGCGGTAGAGCATTTGTTCCGAGTATCTTCCAGTTTGGATTCTTTGGTAATTGGAGAATCCCAGGTCCTCGGTCAGGTAAAAGATGCCTATCATCATGCCCGATCTTTACAGGCAACGGGCATGGTCCTGAACCAACTGTTTGAAAAAGCATTCACCGTTGCGAAAAGAGTTCGTGAAGAGACCTGTATCTCTGAAAAGGGGGTCTCAATAAGCTCGGCCGCGGTTGAGCTGGCCCGAAAAATTTTTGAAGATCTGGAAAACCATTCCGTAATGCTGGTTGGTGCGGGGGAAATGGCTGAACTGGCCGCCAAGCACTTGATTTCTTACGGGGTCAAAACAGTATACGTTGCCAGCAGAACCTACAATAGAGCTGTTAATTTAGCTGAAACTTTGAATGGGAGTGCGGTCGATTTTGCAAATTTTGCAGATGAACTGCATCGGGCAGACATTGTCATAACGTCCACAGGCGCACCCAATTTTATTATCAGCAAGGAAATGATAGCGGATGCCATCCATCGACGAAAAAACAAACCGATGTTTTTTATCGACATTGCCGTTCCCCGAGATATCGAACCCGAAGCCAATGATCTTGAGAACGTTTATTTGTATGACATTGATGATTTGCAATCGGTAGTTTCTGCAAATATGAAAGAGCGGGAGAAGGAAGCCGTTCAGGCAATGGAAATCATCAAGGGAGAAGTGCAAAAGTTCAACAACTGGATCGTTTCTCTTTCAGCGGTTCCAACCATTGTTGAATTGCGTAACAAGGCGGAATCAATCCGCAAGGCCGAACTGGATAGGACTTTAAAGAAAATAAATACGCTCAGTGCAGAAGACAAAGCTTCCATCGATCAAATGACACTGGCGATCATCAATAAAATTCTTCATCATCCTACCATCAAATTAAAGAAGCAAACTCAAACTGAAGATGGGCATCATTATTTGAAAGCCATCCGACACTTATTTCATTTGGACGAATGAATGTATCCTGAAAAAATTATTATTGGTACCAGAGGCAGTCAATTGGCCCTATGGCAGGCGAATTGGATCAAAGAACTCATTGAAGGACTTGAGCAAAATATTACCGTTGAATTGACTGTGATCAAAACCAGCGGTGATAAAATACAAGATGTCCCGTTGAATAAGGTTGGCGGGAAAGGTCTGTTTGTAAAGGAGATCGAGGAAGCTCTTGTGCGCAGAGAAGTAGATATTGCTGTGCACAGTATGAAAGACGTACCGATGAAACTTCCTTATGAACTTTGTATCGGATGCATCACACAAAGAGAATCTCCTTTAGACGCGCTCCTTTCAAAAACAGGAAAATCGCTTGCGGAGTTACCACAGGGAGCCCGGGTCGGCACCAGCAGTTTACGCCGTAGTTCTCAACTGCTCGCTTACCGGCCCGACCTGGAAATTGTCCCTCTGAGAGGCAATATTGACACTCGTATCGGCAAGCTGGATAACGGCGAACTGGATGCAATTATCCTCGCGAGTGCAGGCCTTGATCGGATGGGATGGAGCGATAGAATCACTGAAAGAATCGATCCTAAAATCATATTGCCCGCAATGGGTCAGGGTGCAGTAGGGATAGAATGCAGAAAGCATGATCTAGAAACAATGGCTGTTATTGGCCAACTCGATCACGAAAACAGTCAACTTGCAGTGGAAGCCGAACGTGCCTTTGTTGGAGTATTAGAAGGCGGTTGTCAAATTCCCATTGGGGCTTATGCTCAAATTCATGAGGGAAAACTGAAGCTGGAAGGATTGGTTGCAAGCTTGGATGGGAAAAATATCATTCACGAACGGATTGAAGGTCCCTGCTTTGATGCACGAAACCTGGGCATTCAACTGGGGCATATCGTTCTTGAAAAAGGTGCTGACAAAATTCTGGATGCAATTGTCCATCCCTAACGAAGCTTAAATAATTGTATCCCCTGTAATACTTATGAAGCCCAATTCAATTTTACTCATTGACGATGAACAGGTTATTTTAGCAAGTCTTGGGCACTCCTTGAAGGAAAAGGGTTACCATGTAGACACCGCTGAAAACAGTCGTGTTGCCTTTGAAAAAATTTCCCAAAAGAACTATTCTGTGGTCATCACCGATTTAAGAATCCCAGAACGGGATGGTCTTGAAATGGTGAATGAGATGAAAGCCAAATGTCCGGAAACTTATTTTCTGGTTTTGACAGGACACGCTACTTTGGATTCTGCAATCAAGGCAATAAGAATTGGTGTTGCCGATTTCATGCTCAAGCCCTGTGATGACAGTCAAGTGATTAACCGGGTAGGGCTATGCCTTGAGCAACTTGAAAGAAAGTGGACTGTTGAAAAACAAACAAAAGATCTCGAAGATATTAATGAAAAACTCAAAAAAGAGATTCTTTTAAAGAACGAAATTGAAAATCAGCTCAGGATAAGTCGACAGGAATTATTGGTACACAATGAAGCTTTGCAAAAACTTTCTATCATCGATCCTTTGACAGGGGTGTTTAATAGAAGGTATCTGAATGAAACGTTTGCAAAGGAAATCAAACGCGCAGGCAGAGAAAAGTCAGAAATTGGTTTCCTGATTATAGATATAGATTATTTTAAATTGTACAATGACACCAACGGTCATCAGGCTGGCGATGAATGTTTGAAACAGGTAGCCAATGCCTTGGATGTACATATCAATCGTCCGACAGATTTTGTAGCAAGGTATGGCGGAGAAGAATTCTGTGTTGTTCTTCCCGGTACCAGCCTGCAGGGATCGCTACAAGTTGCAGAAGCACTTCGAAAAAGTATCGAAGATTTAAAATTGGAACATACTTCTTCAAAGGTCAAGAATACTTTGACTATCAGCATTGGTGTTTCATGCGGTATTCCGCAATTTCCATTTGTATATAAAGACATGATTGCTTCTGCGGACAAGGCTCTTTATCTGGCAAAAGAAAATGGTCGGAATCGCGTCGAAATCGGTGTCTATCCATAAAGCGACTTCCCGTTTCACGTTTTCAAATCCAGATTTCAGTTTCATGGCTTTCAAGCCTTTTTGATGCCATAGCTTCAGCTTCCTCACGAAAGATACTGTCTTTTTTACTGTTATTCAACAGTGTGTTTAAAATTATCTCCGTATTGTCCCCAACCGTTTTAAAAATACGATTTTCGAGGTAAGTTCTCTGTCCTTGAACCTCAATTTTTCTTCTATATTCTGAATTGGCAGTGCATTCTAATTCGACCGCGCAACCTATCACCCCTCCAGAATTCACGATAAAGTCAGATAAGGAAATAATTTTGCGTCTGTTTTGCAGATAATATTCTGTCATCTTATTACTGGGTGCATTGGCCCCTTGCAAGATGGCTTTGCACTGGAGACGTTCTGCATTTTTAGCATTGATCGCATCGGGTCTTGCCGCAGGGATCAAGAGACAGCAGGGTGCTTCCAGCAACCAGTCCAATCTTTTTGGACCCCATTTTTTTTCGATCGGGCCGTCATAATTTTCAAGACCTCCGGGTTTTCCTCTAGCAAAATCCAGTCGATCCACATCGAGTCCGTTCGAGTTCCACAAGGCTGTATTTATATCTGAGGCTCCTGTAACTTTTCCTCCCGCTTCAATAATTTTTCTCGCAATGGGAGCCCCGACGTTGCCATAACCTTGAACCACTGCTGTGCAATGAGATAGCTTAAAATCATCGAGAGTTTTTTCCAGAGATATTGCGGCTGAAAGCAAACCATGCGCGGTCAACCCCCAATCATCAATGGGAACACCTCCCTTGTCAGAGGGTCGGCCCGCGCCACCCCGTCGGTGCTCTACCGTACCCAGTTTTTTTGAAAAGACATCGTAGATGATTTGAATATCCAGTTCATCCGTTCCCATATCTGGCGCGGGAATATAATTTTCTATCTTGAAAAAAGACTCCGCTAATAGAAAAAACAGTTCGCTTTTTAATGCGGGATGTTCATTGAAATAAACGGGGTCGGCCACGATTCCCGCTTTAGCTCCGCCCAAGGGTAGATTTGCCGCGCTGTTTTTGAAGGTCATTACATAAGCAAGACGTGCAACTTCTTGCAGACTGAGATCGGGAGCCATGCGGATCCCTCCCAGTCCCGGTCCACGATGTGTGTTGTCTACCACGACAAAGCCCCATATTTTTCCAGTTTGTGGATCGATGAAACGGTAACTTGCTTCGGGTCTGCTTTGTTCTGTGAACCTTTCCTCGTCAATATTTTGTGAGACTTCTTCAATGACCAGTCGCGAAGGGATTTTCATTTTCAAAAATGGGATAGAGTTGAATTATTTGAAACCTAACAGAGACAAAATGATTTAAAATCAATTGCGATAATAAAACTTACCTGTCAGTCGGCCTTTGTTATACCATGAGATGACTGATGAAACTATTGATCCATCCTTTTGCAATCTATTTATGCCACATCCCAGTCGTGAAGAAATTGACCGTTTATTAGACAAGTGCTTTGAAGAAGATATTGGGGCGGGTGATATTACCACACGCTCTATTGTAGGGGAACACGTCGTTCTGTCTGCTGATGTTATTTGCAAGCAAGATCTGATCTTTTGCGGTGCTGAATTGTTTGAAGCCGTCTTTTTACGGCTGGATTCCACATCAAAGTTCATTCACTATGCTAAAGATGGAGAACGTTTTGAAAAAGGCCAAAAGTTGTTTCAGGTCACCGCAAAAGCGACCGCTTTGCTCGAAGGCGAAAGAACCGCATTGAATTTGATTCAGCATTTGAGTGGCATCGCTACTTTGACACATGAGTACGTGGATAAGGCACGACCTGCTGTTATTTTAGACACACGCAAGACCGCACCTGGCTTGCGCGTTTTTCAAAAATATGCCGTGCTTTGCGGTGGAGGGACCAACCACAGAATTGGACTTTTTGACGCAATACTTATCAAGGACAATCATATCAAAGCCGCAGGCAGTATCCGTCAGGCCGTTGCTCTGGTGCGGGCCAAAATGGGTCCTCAATTTCCTGTTGAAGTTGAAACGGTGAATTTGGAAGAGGTTCGTGAGGCACTCGATGTCAAAGCCGATACGATCATGCTTGACAATATGAAATTGGAAGAAATGCGTACGGCTTTAAATTTGATAGGAGATCGGGCTAAAACAGAAGTTTCTGGCAATGTCGACCTCAAAGATCTGGGAGATCTGTCATCACTGGGAGTGGATTACATTTCTGTGGGGCGTCTGACACATTCGGCCCCTGCAGTAGACATCAGCATGAACATTATCTGGAAAGATTGAATCCAATGCCTTGCAAAGATACCACCGCCAATTTAAGACTTCGCCTCGATGCAGAGGAAAATGTCATCGATTACGAATTCTCCAAACTATCTTGTAGCAAACCCATTGGAGCCGGTGAGGTTTTTAAAAACTATTGTCTGGACCGGGGAATAGACGAAATTTATGATCTCAGCCTCGAAAACCTGTTCAACCAAGCCGCAAGCGATAACGAAGAAGACAAGTTCCTGTTGTTTCTTGAGTGGGAAGCTGTGAGGGCATGTATCGCCTTGTATCAGGGACGCAAGGAGTGGGACGAAAACGAGCGCTATAAAATAGCATCCATTCTCCATGAAAATGAGTGCGTCTCTATTTCATTGGCGGCGGAACCTCTTTCAGAGATGCCTCGTGTCTTACCTTGCTCGATTCGCAATAGCAGTGATCAATCTGGATAGAGACGGACCAAACGGACATAGCCCTGCGAGAAATCCTGATCGAAAGTTTGCGACTCCCCCGTTACGTATGAGAAATAGAATGCGGCTTGTTGGTCGAATGGCAAACACCAGGAACCGTTGCCACAACCCGGTTCAAAAAGTGGATCGAGATAAATTTCCTGATTTGAGCGGGCTTGATTGACACTTGCAGTACAATATAGTTTTTCTATTTCGTCCCTCTCAGGGATTCGCCAGTCGTGAAACCCCAGAAAGTCTTTTTTGTTCATTTCATCAACGAAACTCATGGCTTCCTGAAAATCCAACCAGTCTTGTTCTATTTGCCATGAGTCTTTCCGGCACCAGACTAGGCCCGTTTCATTATCTAAAAGAGTTCCGTCCCCGTTGTCTTTAAATCTTTCGATATTGTTCATAATGCCCGTGATATAGATTAAAAAAATGATAAAATAATGATAAGGTCTATTATAATTTTTTTTAAAATTTTCGCTGAAATAAATAGTTTTCGTCCAAACTTGGGAAACTGATGATAGAATGCTTCCCGTTCAGTTTTTAGAACCTTACATAAATTCGCAAAGCGATATTTCAAACATATTTTCAAACGAAAGACCCGTTAAGAGTATTCTAAATTATGGCACTTTATGTGTTCGAATGCCAGAAGTGTAAGCATCTTATCAAACATTCTCTTGGCGGAAATATTGGCGGTATCTATATTTTTGATTGCCCCAATTGCAAAGACAACAACCGTTTCAAATTCATACGGGAAGGAAATACTCTGGACTGGTATTCAAATGTTGTGAAGATCAAAAATAATAAGCGGCGCGATCTAGATCGCCTTCATTCCACCGAAGATGAGAGAAAAGATTAGTCATTTGAATTCGATGAAAAATAATTTTAAATGGATTACTGCAGGAATTGTTCTGTTTACCCCGTTACTTGTTGACGTGGAAAGCGTTCATGCTGGGATGAATGGAGTCTTTCCAGGTTGGTTGGCACAAGCGGGTGTTATGGGGCCGTTGCCGGACTGTGGGAAAGAAATTGTTCCTCTTGGAAGGTACGATCAGATTTCGACGGTATCTTTAGTCATTGCTTTTGCTCTTTTTTTCGCGGGAACCTTTATTGAAAAAAAGAAAATCAAAGCGACTCTTTTTGTGTTGACCTTGCTACCTTTTGGAGCCTGGTTGTACGTTCAATACTTTATAGATTACGACAGGATCAGGGAAAAACTTTTCACCTATGACACTGCGGCAGAAAACGCACTGGCCAATATTGCCGAAGCTCAAGATCGATACAAATCAGAGCAGGGGAGTTTTATCAAAAATTTAAATCAAATCCACTCTCATACGGCAGGTGCTCACGGACTCGATTCATGCGTGCGTATCACCAAAATTACGGCTACCTTCAATCATTGGGTGGCTGAAGCAAAGCACGTTTCAAGTCCCAACACCATCACATGGGACAGTGATTCGGGAAGTTCGTTGAAAAAAGGTTAACTCTCCACAAAAAACTCGTTAGGGAATCTCAAAAATAAGTTGAGAATTGAATTTGAGCGCGTTTATTCCATATCCCAAGTGGTGACAATTCCATTGAGAGAAACCAATCCGATGATCTCATTGTTATCGACAACCATAGCGTAGGATATGTTGAAATTGGTCATCAGTCGGGCGGCGTAGGGAAGTGGCATATCTGCCTGAACCGAAAATACGGGCTTTGACATGATCTCGTAAACGTGGGCTTCATGCAGTTTTCTACGCTCTGCAATCACCTTTCTGGCAATGTCTTTCAATGTCATGATACCGTAGACGTCCATCTCATCTCTTGGTTCGATAAGAACGGCATTGATCTTCTCGCGCTTCAGCATCTTCAAAGCCTCACTTACCTTAAACATGCTGTCAATTTTTTTAAAATTGGGCATCATCACTTCTCGAACAACCCTGTTTCTGGGCATATGTGAATTCTCCACTTAAAAGTAATGGTGTTTGGCTTCTTTTTCCATTTCAGGAAGTTGACTTTCCAGTCCAATAGCACGATCAATTGGCAAACAAAATGCAATTCCATTTCCCTTTTGACTGAATTTCCCGGCCTTATAAATGGCGTCCATGATCGCATCGCAGATGAAATCTTCAACCACAAACAAGAGCATGTCTTTTTGGGCTTCCATAGTGAGTCCAAAAAAAGACTTTTGCTTGTGTATGCCTTCACCTCTCGCGTTTAATATTGTAACGCCGGTCGCACCTGTTTCGGTTGCGGCCTGAATCACCGTGTCCTGAACTTCTTCGTTCACCAAGGCAAGAATGGCTTTGAATCGCATAAGTTTTTCCTCTAAAAGTTTTTAAAGCAAAGAAAAAGCCTCATCTTTTTATTATTTAGACATCCGCTTAGCCCTGAACTGCGAGATCATAGCATAGGCATTTACAGTTATCATTGGGAAAAGCGATGCAAATGCAATCAATCCAAACCCGTCGAGAAGTGGGGATCGACCCGGTACATTTGCGGCCAAACCAATTCCCAAAGCAGTCAAGAGAGGCACGGTAACGGTCGATGTGGTGACACCACCACTGTCGAATGCCAAAGGAATGATTTCCTTCGGTGCGAAGCGGATTTGTATCAATAAAAAAATATAGCCTGCAATGATATAAAGATACAAAGGGCTCCCTGTTACGATTCGATATGAACCTAAGGTCACGCCTACAGCAACCCCTGAAGCTACGGATAATCTCAATCCCCACTCTGAAATAGCACCTGTAGAAATTTCTTTTGCCTTGATGGCTACTGCAATGAGTGCGGGTTCAGCCAGTGTGGTCGTGAAACCAATCAGAAAAGCAAAAATATATGTCCAAAGATATAAGCCAGGGGCTACATGACCCGTGCTTTTGATCTTTTCGATTTGTGCTGTATTTCCCCCCGTTATAAAATTCAAATCGGTCAACTGTGCCGCCATGTCTGATCCAATAGGAAAAACACATCGCTCAAGTCCCAGAATGAATAAGGACAATCCAATAATAACGAGTACCAATCCGAATAACAGTTGTTTTAAATTTGGGATCTGTTTCCGAATTGCAATGGTTTGAAAAAATACCAGTGTGAGTATGATGGGTAAGATATCAGTCAGAGTGCCACGAATCGTATCCAGAAATGATTGTGTAAGATTTATGGATTCCATCACCATCAGGCTCCTGTTCCATAAACAAATATCCCAAATAGCATCACAAATAAAATGGGTGTCAGGCTGGCAAAGGCAATCAAACCAAATCCGTCTAAAATGGGGTTACGTCCGCGAATACTTGAAGCCAAACCCAGGCCCAAGGCGGTGACCAGAGGAACGGTAATAGTCGAGGTTGTGATGCCACCTGAATCGTATGCGAGACCGATGATTTCCGGTGGAGCGAATACTGTGGCCAAAATAATAAAAATATAACCGAAAATAATGAAGAAGGGCAGGGACCAGTCTTTAAGAATACGCAAGACACCCATTGCGATCGCAAACCCTACAGAAAGTGCGATGGTAAGACGCAAACCGAGGACATATCCTTCTTTTGACAAAGCTCCATGATCAAAAACTCCTGAGTTGGATGCCATTTCGCCTGCTTTTCCAGCTATAACAGTCAGTGCAGGCTCCGCAATGGTTGTTGAAAATCCAAGGGCAAACCCAAAAAAGACTACCCAGAACACACTTCCTTTTTTAGCGAACTGAATGGCCATTTGCTCACCAATGGGGAATAGTGCTGACTCCAGACCCATAATAAATAAAAATAATCCTGCGATTACAAGTAGAACGCCAAAAAGAGTTTCAGGTAAATTGGGAAAGGGTTTTTGAATGACAAAAAGTTGAAAAAAAGCGATGATAATGATTATAGGGAGTACATCTTTAAAGGCAGAAAAAATTTTGTCCAGCAAATATTTAAGAGTGGAGTTCAAATCGAAGATTCTCTGGAAGTCAAATTTACTGGTAATTTCCTCTATATAACCAGCCTTTACACTCCCAATGATTGTATAATCAATTTTTTATCATTAGGTTAGACACCCTAAGGCTTGACTTTATTATAATTGAAATATTGCCAAATACAAGGACATAGCCATGGCACCAAAAATGGAAAAAGATGAGCTCATCAAAGAGATTGTTCTTGAATTGTTTTATTCAAAGAAAGGCAATCTTGACGCTATCAATTCAGCAATCGATGCAAAATTCTTTGGTGTGGGGGAAAGAAGCATCACTTTGTTTGAAAAATATATTCGCGCCAGAATTGGCACCAATCCTAAAGTGATGAAAATCTCAAAAATGGAGATCACCCCGGTGGAAGCGGTGTATTTGAGCAATTATCCTGATTTAAAAGATCTCGAGGTTTTAGACATTCGTCAAAACTTTATTGGGGATGTGGGCTTATCTGCAATAGCTCAGTCCCAATACATGACCCAATTAAGAGAACTGGATGTTAGAAATAATCAGATAAGCCGAATAGGGGCGATTGCACTTTATGAAAGCCCTATACTTGAAAATTTGGAAACAGTCGATCTCAGAATGAACAAACTGGGCAAACGTTGGGAATCAAAGTTGAAAGAAGGAGATCATTTACCCCGGCTCCATACCGTAAAGTCTGGATAGATAAATTAGCAATCCAGATCTGTGATTAGCTTATATAATGGGCATATTTTTTTGTTCGCGAATCTTCTGAACCATCTTATCTGCTATCTCGTCGGATTTAACTTCATAATCACCGCGTTCCAAGACTGTTTTGAATTTATTCACCAAATCTCGACGAATTTCAGTACCCGTCGCCGCTGGCTTTTGTGAAGCCTGTGCACGGGATGATGCCGACAATGAAACCTTGTCGTTTGAATGATCCCCTAAAACGGAAGAGGTTGCTTTGGGAACCGCAACTGAAACCTTACTCAAGGCTTGACGTCTCGCAACTTTTGTTGCTGGATGAAGCTCGTTCATGACAATTCCTCGCAAACAGGTGAAAGGGAAACCATTTCATAACTGAAAGTGTCTTTGCCCTTAATTTTGGCAACATGCAAGGTAGTAAGAATGAACAGATTTAGAAACTCTTTAAAAATAAAACCGGGATTTCGATTCGTCACTTTCCATTTCCTCCTTGAAATGAAATGATGGGTCATGCTTCTTCACAAATTTCTTGAAAACTTGACTGCAGACTTATTCAGTTGTTTGGGAAATTGATGAAAAAGAATTTATGGTTTGGCCCTCCGACCGCTCCATATATGTTTTTTCGGTATTTAAATGATTTTCTTGAGTTAATAATTATTTTCCCGTCGAATTTATTCGATTTTAATGTAGGGTGGAGCGTTTTCTTTCTTTGTAAAAATGAGTAACCTTCCTGCATATTTCCATTGATTATTCTTCAACTTTTTGTAATTTAATGACTTATAAGACTATTGTATAAGCCTATACCAATTGATGATCGTTTGAAAAAAATGCAGAGATTGGGTAGAATAAAAAACATACTGGCTCAAAGTGATGGTGTGACTTTGGGAAGTTTTAATTACTTCATTAATTTAAGCGAGGATATATGCCTACAGAGACTATCAATGTGGACGGGATGAGCTGTGGACACTGCGTGCAAACGATTAAAGACGCTGTGGGGGGTATTTCAGCTGTTAAACGCGTGGAAGTGTTACTGGATGAAAAAGAGGTGATCGTGGATTATGAGGGCGGAGAGGATGTAATAGCTACTGCAAAGGCGGCTATCAAAGAAGCTGGATTTGATATTCTATAAAACTATTTGAAAAGGCGGGTCACTCTTCACACATCAGGAATAGAGTTTTCCTATTTTCACCCACAAATGTTTTTCTCGTCCTTCACGCATGATATGTATTTTCACGCGTTTCCCGATTTTAGTTTCTGCGACCATGTTTTGAAATTTTTTAGAATCTGGAACTTGATCACCGTCGAACTTGATTATAATATCACCGCGCAGTAAGCCAGCCCTTTCCGCAGGGGTTTTCTTCTGAACATTATTGACCAGCACACCCGCCACATTTTTGGACAAGCTGAAAGAATCTGCCAATTCAGGGGTCATCGACTGAATTCCGACTCCCAACCATCCGCGATCCACATCCCCATATTTTATCAGTTGTTCACCCACTTGCAGGGCAGTCTCTATAGGAATGGCAAAACCGACACCTGAGCCAAGTTCTGCAACGGCTGTATTGATTCCGATGATTTGCCCATCAAGATTGATCAATGGACCGCCACTGTTGCCTGGATTGATAGAGGCATCCGTCTGTATGAAATTTTCATAGGTAGCGATTCCCAAATCATAGCGACTTTTTCCGCTGACCACACCCACTGTTACCGTTCCCTCCAGTCCGTAGGGATTGCCAATCGCCATCACCCATTCGCCAACCTCAAGATTTTTTGTCGATCCAAATTGCGGGACCGGAAAATCCCGATAAGATGAAACCTTAATCACTGCGAGATCAGATTTGGCATCGACACCAACGATGTCGCCATACAAGCTCCTGCCATCCATAAATTTCACCAGCATTTTGTCACTATCTTCGACCACATGGTAATTCGTCAGGATATGCCCCTCTGCATCCATCAAAAGTCCGGACCCCAGATTTTCCATAGAGTATTTTTTCGGGGAAAGCTTCTTAACAACCCATTCCTTAACGGCAAGGTACCAAGGCAACTCAGCCCCTGGCTCTAATGGTGTCCAGTGGGAATTTTCAACCTGTTCCTGTACGCTATTGATGCTGACCACCAGCGGTTTGACGGCTTTGGCATTTTTTATAAACGAATCTTGCAATGCCAACAGATTTTTATATTCCTGACGGTTGGCAAAAGGACTCACAGGGGGAGCCGACACTTTTTTTACAGATTTGATCCACGCCATATTCAGCATGTCAATGTTCGGTGCATGCTGAGAAGCTAATACAAAACCGGCAACAAGGGGTATAATGGCTTTCAAATAAACTTTATTAACCACTTTTCACTCCTGTGTAAAGCGTAACAATCCCAAATGTAAGATTTTGAAAAGACACTTGCTTGAAGCCTGCCAATTCCATCATTTGAGTGAAACCCTCACGTTGAGGAAACTGTGAAACAGACTCTGGCAAGTATTTATATGCACTTTCATGACGTGAAACAAAACGACCAAATACAGGTAAAATAATATCAAAATAGCTTTTATAAATCCATTTTAGAAGCATGTTTTCAGGCATTGAAAACTCCAGTACAACCATACGACCCTTGGGTCTCAGAATACGCATCATCTCCTTCAAACCGTTTTCAGGTGAAGAAAAATTGCGCAATCCAAAAGCAATACAGGTTCCATCAAATAAATCGTCACCAAAAGGCAGAGCTTCTCCACAACCCGCAACCAGTGATATAGTTTTCTCCCGGTGTTTGCGTTTGACTTTTTGCATTCCCAAATTCAACATAGGAGTACAAAAATCAACACCATAAACTTTGCAATGCCTGCGTTTGGCAATTTCGAGAGCCAGATCAGCGGTTCCTGTAGCAACATCCAAATAACAGCATTCTTTTAAAGGTGCCAGAGAATCGATCGCTTTTTTACGCCAATAAATATCCTGTCCAAAACTCAACACCCGGTTCAGCAAATCGTAACGGGGTGCAATGGCACCAAACATGGATTCAATTTGTTGAGAAAACTGGGCAGAACGATCTGGCAAATTCATGCTAACTATTTGTTTATTGTGAACTCTAATTGTATGCTATCTGTGAACTGTAGACAAGTAATATATCAGGAATATCAGTACTATTCCAAAATAGAGATTTCTACGCAATATTTAATGTTTTACTTTCAATTATAACTTATAACATATCAAAGTATAAAGATTATGAAAAAAGTAGTGGTGGTGGTTGCCCCTGGATTTGAAGAAATTGAAACGATCACATGTGTTGATATTCTCAGGCGGGCGGGTGCACGTCTTACAATGGCTGGTATTGAGAATGGAATCATGGAGGGTTCACGCGGGGTCAAATTACTGGCTGATTGTTCTTTAGATGAAGTTGACCCCTCAGAATTTGACATGATTGTCCTTCCCGGCGGGCAACCTGGAACCACCCATCTGCAAAATGATCCGAGAGTGATACGAATTGTCCGCGAAATGAATGCTTCTGGAAAAACAATTGCTGCCATTTGTGCCGCACCATTGATATTGCAAACGGCGGGAATTTTAAGAGGACGAAGGGTGACCAGCCATCCTTCTGTGCGAGATCAATTGGATGATGTGGAATATTCTGAAAATCGAGTTGAGGTCGATGGCCATATCGTCACCAGCCAAAGTCCAGGCACCGCAATGGAATTTGCAATGAAGATGATAGAAATATTGTTTGGAATGGACAGGGTCGCAATCGTTAATAAAGGAGTGATTGCCAATATCCAATAATCGCAAGAAGGGGAGTGATTGCTTACTTTTAAAGAAATATTTTGTATTGATTCGCTAAAGTTGAAGCCTGTCTAACGGTTAAAACACCAACAAAAACAGGTCACCTTCCGGCTTATCAGGACCCTTTACTCTTTCTTATGGATTTAATATTTGCCATAAAATACTCATTGCACTGGATGCAAATCCATCCTTCACCAGAGTAGAGCCAGCATTCATATTCTACCCAATCCCGCGCTTCGTCTTCACTATCACAAAACTCACCCTGTTGAGGGCAATCGGACGCTTCTTTCGTCTGGCATTCAACAGCAAATTGATTATTTTTTTTTATAATCACTAGAAACTCCTTCTGGAAACAAGCCAAAGAATACTTGCTTTAAGGTTACCGGAATAGGGGTTTTTATGCGAATCAGGTAAATCCATACCTAATATGTATAAATATGTTAACGAACTCAACTTGCTATGAACAGAAATAATTTCCTAAAATATCGGGAACAAATGCAGAGTTGTTTTTGAGAATTGATAAACTATAGGAACATTCAGAAGAGATTGTGATTTTTAAAATTCCAACTAAAAATTATAAAAATCGTTTTTTTTAAAACTTTTTGAGTCCATCTTCATCAAAATTATAACTTTGAAGAATAAATAAGCATTTTAGAAGTTGTCTAACATGCTTTTAGACCATAAAAGGAATAACTAAAATGAACGTCAATATCTCTAGAAGTAAATTATTGATTAATAAAAAACGTTACACTCCAAGAGTTGCTCCAAAAATGAGCAGGAGACCTTCCAAATGCAATCATTGTGGCGGGATCATCAGGGAAAATGAAGGCATGAAATCTTGCCTCATGTGTTCCCGCGATGTCAGCCACAATTGTTCCTCTTGCGGATATGCAACTGCAGAGGTACAGGTTTAGAGAGTATATTCCACACTGGAAAAAGATCCCCTCATGGTATTCGCAAAGTCATACCATGAGGGTTTTCTTTTTTTTAAAGTCACACCCCAATTTGACCTTCAAGTATAAAAACGCTTTTCCCTCCCACTTCAATTTTCCACTCAGACGTACTCTTCTTGCTGACCTCTACAAAGATGCAAGAAGGACGATTGATCTCATAGCCTTGTTCGATTAAAATTTTTCCTCCTGCAATGATGCCATGGCTCAGTAGATAAGCACCCAATGCGCCTGCCGCACTCCCTGTAGCCGGATCTTCTGGAATTCCTATCAGTGGGGCGAAGGATCGGGAATGTACGGTTGATTTCACAAGCTCAGTTTCCTGACTGAAAGCATAAATCATATCCACACTGGCCTGTTGCAAGACTCTGGCAAAGGGCTCGCTGTTTACTTTCAATCTTTTCATGGCATTCAAACTGTTCAAGGGTACAAACAAACAAGGAAACCCCGTTGAAACCACCTGCGCGGGAGAAGAGGGCGTTATATCCTCTGAATCGATTCCGAGTGAATCTGCCAAAAGGTCGATATCTTCAAATATATCTAGAAATTGCGGTTGCGGTTGTTGCATACAGCTGATCCCATCTTCCTTGAGCGCAACGGAAATCAAACCAATGGGTAATTTCAAGACAAGCTCTTTGATTTCCCGCCCAAGCCATCTTTTTTCAAATATGGCAAAGGACGTGCCTATCACCGGATGTCCCGCGAATGGGATCTCTTTTTCCGGTGTAAAAATTCTCATTTTGAAATGTGCGGAAGAATCTTCAGGAGGAAACAAAAATACCGTTTCAGACAAATTCATTTCCCTGGCAATTTTGAGCAAAACCTCATCACTCCAACCCGGAACTTCTGGAAACAATGCCAAAGGATTGCCTCCCAAAGGAATGTCTGTAAAAACATCTATCTGGTAAAATGGAACTTTCTTCATAAAGAATTCAGGGAATGCGTCTTATTAATAAATACATTAACTGTAAAATGCTACTGTCTGACCATCACACGAAACCATCAATTCTATAAATGAAGCAACGCCCATTTTTTCAAGACGTAAAGGGTCCATGGTCGGGACCAGGAAGTTTTTTCGTCCAGAAATCTTTGCCATATAATTTGAACCCCTTTTTCGTCCAGTAATTCATTCAATGCAGGGACAGGCGTCTTTAAAACCGATTCAATTTCAGCGCGCATAGAGTGTCTCATCCATGTCTCAAAGGGTAAGGTAAATCCCATTTTTTTTCGATTTACAACTTCCTCTGGAATCAGTCCTACAAGAGAATTTACTAAAAGTGATTTAGGAACATTGCCAGAGTTTTTAAAATTTGCAGGAAATGAAAAAATGGATTCTACAAGAGGGTGGTCCATAAAAGGGACACGAATCTCCAAACCATGACTCATCCCCATGACATCCGCATCCTTTAATAAAGTAGGGGCCATGTACTGGGTAATCTCCAAATAGGATATTTGATCGAACAAATCCCAATCTTTGATCTTGTCCCGAATGTGAACCGTGTTTTCAAAATGCCTGAGAGATTGCTTTTGAAACATAGATTTGTCGTTAAAAAGGGATTGCAAGTCATCGGATGAAAAAAGACTTCGGAATAAGTACCAAGCCTGAGCCTCTCCATATTTTTTATCAAGAAGATCAATTAATTTTATATATTTATCTGCGTTAAATGAAGTAAATGGTTTAAGTAATTTCAGTGTCTTGGAGAGAACCTTTTGCAGGGATTGAGGCAGATTGAGCAATCGGATTAATTGGGGAAAGAGCTGGAACGAATTGTAGCCACCAAAAATTTCATCAGATCCCAGTCCAGACAAAGCCACCTTCCAACCCAACTCTTTGGCTCGACGCGAAATCATATAAACATTCACACCGTCAACCGTGGGCTGATCCATTGCATTCAAAAAATCTGGCAATGATTGCAGTAATTCACCGTCTGTGATGAGAAATTCACTGTGATTGGAATTGGTTTGAGACGCCAAAAGACGAGCATAAACAGATTCGTCGTGTGTTTTTTCGCCAAAGACAACAGATAGTGTGCGGTTGTCCTTACTGACTTTAGACACCAAGGAAACCAGCGCACTGGAATCAATGCCACCACTCAAAAATGAACCGACTGGAACATCGCTGACCAAATGCGATTGAACGGCCGATTCGATAGCATTTCTAGCGATTTCCAAAGAGGGGGCGGGGATTGAACCGTTCCGTTTTTTTTCCAGCACCCAGTAGGGTTTCTCAACAACTTCTCCCTCTCGCCATTCACAATAATGACCCGGCGGCAATTCTTTGATCCCTTGGATCATAGAATTGGGTGCCTGCAATCTGCCAAAAGCAAGGTATTGATACAAACCTTGCGGATCAATTTTTTTAGCGATAAGACCCGTGGCCAGTAAAGACCGAATCTCTGAAGCAAAAATTAAAGATTTAGAATCATGGTAATAATACAGCGGCTTGACGCCAAGACGATCTCGGGCCAAAAAAAGAGATTTTCGCTCAACATCCCAAATCCCAAAAGCAAACATACCTCGAAGGCGATCAAGAGCCTGGGCTCCCCATTTTTGAAAAGCATACAAGAGTACTTCAGTATCAGATTGCGACCGGAAATTATATTGAGAACTCAGTTCCTTTCTAAGTTCACGATAATTATAAATTTCGTTGTTGGAGCTGATCCAAAAAGATTTATCAACGTTTGGCATTGGCTGATGACCAGATTCACTAAGGTCTATCACAGACAATCTTCTATGGCCGAGGGAGAGGTGCAGATCAGGATAAGTCAGAAAAACTTTTCCACTGCCATCTGGTCCGCGGTGTGCCTGAGAAGACAACATCGCATCCAGAATGTGTTCGGGGGCAAACGGTAGTCCGTTTGGGTCCTGGCTTAAAATGCCTGCAATGCCGCACATTTATAGGACCGTATCCAGAAAGGAGATTTCGGGAACCTAAAACTCAAGTTCCCATAACATATATTATGTCAACTGAGAGAATGAAATATTAAAGCCCTTTTAGTTAAGCCTTAACCTCTCGTAAAGCTCGAACAATATGATTTGCAGACAGACCATATTTTTCATACAACTCACTCGCCGACCCTGTTTCAGCAAATGTATCATTGACTGCGATGCGTTTGAAGGGTTTGCAAATTTGATGATTCATAAGAACTTCGCACACAGCATCGCCCAATCCACCGATTCGGTTATGATCTTCTGCTGTGATTACAATTTTATTTTTACCCACTTGATCGATGATGGTCGCTTCGTCCAGAGGTTTCAATGTGGAAACATTGACCACTGTGACATTCATTTCCGTCCCCAATTGCTCCAAAGCTTTCATGGTTTCCTCAACCATTGATCCCGTGGCAAATACAACAGCATCACTGCCTTGTTTGATCACACTGGCTTTGCCAATTTCAAACTTGTAGGTTTTCGGATCATAGATGCCTTTAACATTGGATCGTCCCAAACGCATATAAGCCGGGCCTTTGTAATTTGCCAGCGCGATCGTTGCCTGACGCGCTTCTTCCCAGTCTGCCGGTTGAATAACCGTCATATTTGGAATCGCTCTTGTGTACGCGATGTCTACAATCATTTGTGCGCTGGGCCCATCTTCACCAACGGCCAAACCTGAGTGTGTGCCAACGAGTTTCACATTGGTATTGGAATAAGCCACACTGACAAGCGTTTGATCCATGCTTCGTCCCAACAGAAAACAAGCGAAACTGGTTGCAAAGGGAATTTTACCGGCCTGCGCCAATCCTGCCGCCGTACAGACCATGTCGCCTTCACTGATTCCCATATTGAAAAATCTGTCAGGGAATTTATCCCCGAATTTTTTAGAACGTGTGCTGTCACTCACGCCAGAATCCAATACAACAACATTAGGATTACTGGTTCCCAGCTCTACCAGCCCCGCCCCATAACCATCTCTTGTTGCTCCGTCTACCATCACAGACCTTTCAAATTAACAAAAAGAATTTATTTCAAAACTTTAAAGCTATAAAAGCCAAGCGCAGGTTTTTATAGCTCATATTTTTAGAATTTCGTTTTACGCCAGTTCTTTCAGAGCCGCTTCTAGCTTTTCATCGTTTGGAGCCACCCCATGCCAGGCCGTTTGCCCTTCCATAAAACTAACGCCCTTGCCTTTAATCGTATCAGCAATGATGACCCGTGGTTTTTCTTTACCCACTGGCTTTTGCAGAGCATCCATGATTTGCGACATATCATGACCGTCGATCCGTAAGGTTTCCCATCCAAAAGCTCTCCATTTATCTTCCAGAGGTTCAATATCTTTCAAGTCTTTGGTCAAATTATCCTGCGCAACCTTATTGTTGTCGACGATGGCAATCAAATTTGTACTTTTGAATTTTGCCGCAGACATAGCGGCTTCCCAAACTTGCCCTTCTTGAAGCTCTCCGTCACCCATAACAACATATACCCGTGCAGACGGAAACTCATTTCTAATACCCAACGCAATCCCGTGAGCAACGCTCAACCCCTGCCCCAGACTCCCCGACGCAATCTCGACACCCGGTGTTTTGGGGTGCGGATGGCCTGATAAAAACAGCTTGCTATTGATCTTTCTATAATCCGCTAAATCTTCTTCGGGAAAATATCCAGCTTCAGCAAGAGTGCAGTACAACAAAGCCGATGCGTGACCTTTACTCAGCAAAAAGCGATCTCGTCCTGGTTTATGAGGATCTTTTGAGTCATATTGCAAAATATCCCCAAAATAAAGAGCTGTCAGCAAATCTGTTGCTGACAAGCTTCCTCCAGGGTGCCCTGAGCCTGCTTTATGAATCAATTTTAAAATTTTTCGTCGGAGTTGTTTCGCCCTGTTTTCCAAGTGGGCAACTTTTGAGTTATTCAAAGGGAATAGCCGAAAATTAAAGTTTTAAATAGATGGTGGCTTAAAATTGCCAGATACGGCAGACTTTACCATAAAAACCGAAAGGTTCCAATAGGAAGGAATCTATGAATACCTATTATTCCTCTGGAACGCTGACATACTCTTCACAAACTTCCAGAAGCTTTACAAAATCGACCGGTTTGGGGAAATATTGATCCGCACCGGCAGAATGAACATCACCTTCACTGAATCGTAAATCCCCTGACACAACGATAATTTTTACATCCTTGATGCCACTGTTTTGTTTGATATTTTTACAAACATTGATCCCGCTCAACCCGGGTAATGCCAAATCAAGAATGACAATCGCGGGTGAGAACTGAACTACTTTCAACCCAGCCTCTAATCCATCGTAAGCCACTTCAGTTAAAAAATCATGTTTATTGAAGTAACCTCTCAAAATATCAGCAAATTTTTTCTCGTCATCAACGATCAACACTTTCCTTGTGGATTTTTCAGTCAGCTCGACCCGGATATAATCCTGGATCATTTTTATGGTGTAGCCTTGCCTTTGAAGTGCATATATTTTCTGACAACGTTCTTTTACCCAGGCAGGATAATAACCGACGATGCCCTTGCCACCGGGATGAGCTTCTTTTTGAGGGTCCGGAAAAAAGAGATATTTTTTCTGCCAAAGCCACAATGTTTTTCTTGTGATAGGAACAACTTTTAAAATTTCGGCCGCAGTTACTCTGGCGTTTTTATCCATAATGACCTCCTGATAAGACCTTTTCTAATACTGCATTTTGCTAATCTTATGAAAATTTTGACCTTTAAACTGTGAATGTAACCTTTTAATAATTTATTTGCAACTTTTACTTGGATATGTCTGTGCAACAGTTGAAGTAAAGCAATGTTTCAATCACAGAAACAATAATAATTGACAATATCTTTAAAGCATCAGCTTCCTTGATTATTACTTTTACACCCGTGATTGTATTGCAGAGTTTAAAACAGCTATCTATCTGCCTGCATTTTATACAAGTTATAAAAAATCCCCTTTTTACGTAGTAATTCTTTACGCAAACCCCATTCTACAATTTCTCCGTTTTTCAAGACAAGGGCCTTGTCTGCATGTTTGATAGTAGAAAGTCTGTGAGCAATGATGATGCTGGTTCGTCCATGCGTCAATTCGCCCACGGCTTTTTGCAAAAGGATTTCTGTCTCTGAATCAACGCTTGAGGTCGCTTCATCCAGGACGAGTATTCCGGGATTTACTGCCAGTGCTCTCGCAAAGGACAGCAGTTGTCTTTGCCCCAGAGACAAGCCTTTACCGCCCTCCCCTATTTGATAGTCAAATTTATCAGTCAGGCTTTCTATAAATTCCTGAGCGTGTACCGCATCGACCACGGCGGTCACTTCTTCCATTTCCTTTGAGGTATTTCCGAGTCGTATGTTGTCTAATATTGAACCACTGAACAGAAATACATCTTGTGGAACCAGTGCCAGTTGACGACGTAAATCGTACTTATTCATATCTTTTATGGAGCATCCGTCGATCAGAATATCACCTTTTTCCACATCATAAAATCTGAACAAAGCATTTATTATTGTTGATTTACCCGATCCCGTGGCCCCTACGATTGCTAAGGTCTCACCCGGTTCGAGAGTAAAGGAGATATCTTTCAGAATGTAATCGCCCTCATTGTAAGCGAACCATACATTTTTGAATTCAACGCGTCCTTGAACAGGTTTTACTCTTGTTTCTATCTGGGAATGGATGATTTCTACGGGAGTATCGAGCAATTCAAAAATTCGCTCGGATGAAGCCATTGCGGTCTGAATGATGTTAAATTTTTCCGCCAGATCTCGTACAGGTTCAAAGAATTTTTGCAGATATTGAAGAAAGGCTACCAATACTCCGAGTGGAATTTCTTCCTGCACGAAACGTCCCCCGCCATACCAGATAATCAACCCAACGGCGATGGAACTGAACAGATCAATTGAAGGCATAAAAACCGAGCTGTAGTGAAGCGCGCGCATGTCTTCATGCAACTTATCTTCATTGGCATCTGAAAATTTTTTATAAAATTCATTCTGTCTGCCAAACAACTGGAGGAGAGTCATGCCCGATAAATTTTCCTCCAATGCGGAATTGATTCGACTGACATGCGAGCGGTTTTTTCTCACTGCATCACGCGCCCTCACTCGATAGGCTTTAGCCGCCATCACTAAAAATGGGAAGATCAGACAAACAACCAGAGCCAGTCGCCAGTCGAGAAACAACAGAACACAAAAAATTCCTACAAGTGTGAACACGTCGTTAAAGACAAGTATCAGACCCGAGGTCAGCATCTCGTTCAATGACTCCACATCGTTGACAACCCTTGTCACAATTTTTCCGATGGGATTTTTGTCAAAGTAGCGAAACGGCAATCGATGCATATGTGTGAAAATTTCAGTCCGCATTCCGTACATGACACGTTGTCCAATCCACTGCAAAAGCCATATCTGTGCGAATTGACAAGCAAAGGCCGCAACCAGTATCCCGAAATACAACAGGGCAATTTTATCCAGTCCTTCTATCTTATTGACTGAAATATGATCATCTATAGCTATTTTCGTCAGGTAGGGGCCGGCAAGATTCAGAACTGAAACGACCAGCAACAGAAGAATTGATAAAATCACCCAATTTTTAAACGCCAATAAATAAGAAAGGATACGGCGAAACAAAGCCCAATCCAGATATCTGTCTTCTAAGGATTCTCCTTGCGGTTTATTTTTCATTGCAAGGTGATCTCCATATCCATTGCCAATTCCTGATTGCGATAGGTATGGGCGTATTTCCCATTCGTTTGCATCAGTTCATTGTGCGTTCCTTGCTCCAGAATTCTTCCATCTTCCATGAAAACTATAAAATCCATTTTGCGGGCGGTCTGCAGTTTTTGTGTGACAAGGATCAAGGTGACATTGTCCAATCTGGACAAAATTTCGGTCAACACCTGCGACTCTGTGTCTCCATCCAAAGCAGAGAAAGCATCGTCTAAAATGAGAACTTTGGGGCCTGCCAATAAAGCTCGCGCCAAAGCCACTCTTTGTTTTTGCCCTCCTGAAAGAGATACGCCGCGCTCACCGATGAGCGTGTCCAACCCATTGGGAAGCCGTTCGATATCATCCTGTAATCCAGCAGAATGAACCACTGAAAGGATTTGGGAATCATCTGCGGAAGAATCACCCAGAGCAATGTTGTCACGAATGGACATCGAAAAAAGGAACGGTTCCTGCTCAACCCGAACCACATTTTTGCGCAATACATCGAGGGGAATTTGATTGATAGGCAAACCATCTATTTCCACAACACCCGATTCCGGATCATACAAACGCAATATCAAATTGATCAGGCTGGTTTTTCCTGCACCGACTCTCCCAACAATTCCCAGTCTCTGTCCCTTAGGGATGAGCAAATCAACATCGTTCAGGCTGGTCTTGTTCGCATTTGGATAAGAAAATGTTACGGATTTAAATGCAACACTTCCCCGAATTAAAAAATTCCTGTCGTTCTGCACCAACGAATCGTTCACCAAGGGCTCCGCATTGAGTATTTCCAGCAGACGTCCCATCGCAACGCGACCCTTTTGCCCCAAATTGATCACATACCCCAATCCCATCATGGGCCAGGAGAGCATGAGCAGGTAGCCATTGAAGGCAACAAACTCCCCTAAAGTCATCTCACCCGCCAATGTCGCATTGCCGCCGATCCAAAGTGAGACCAATGCCGAAATACCCAGGGTAAAAATATACGAGGGACTGAATATGCCGTAGAGCTTGGCGACACGAAGGTTCTTGTCAATGTACTCACGGTTGAGTTTGTCAAATAACTTCTTTTGATGTTCTTCCTGAACAAAGGTATGAAGGGTGCGAATGCCCGCAACATTCTCCTGAACCTGAGAAGTTATTTTTGACAAATGCACCTGCACCGCCGCATGCCCCTCACCAATTTTTTTAATAAAATTAAAAAACAGTAAAGAAACAATGGGAAGGGGTAACAAAACCCAAAAGGTAACCACCGGATGAATCCAGAACATCAATCCCAGAGCCGAAACGATCACCACCACCGCATCCACCCAAATGAGCAGGCCAAGGCCAACAAATTCTCTCACCGCTCGCAAATCGTTGGTCGCGCGAGACATCATATCGCCAACAGAATGCGTTTGATAAAAGGGGGTGTCTAAAGAAAGAAAATGTCGAAACAGATGATTTAAAAGATCACGCTCAATCAGTCTGGCAGGCCCAAACAAACATTTTCGCCAGCCAAAACGAGAAGCCGCCTGTATGCAGGACAGAAAAAATATCAGCCCTGCCATGGACAGCAATGCTCCTGTTTGTGGCTTCGATGAGAGAGAGTCTATGACTGATTTGAGTGCCCAGGGGATCGCCAGTCCAGCGGCATCAGTGAGTAATAAGGCAACAATACCGATTGTCATTTGACGCCGGTATTTCAGGAAAAATGGAAGAAAGAATTTTATTTCGGGAAACTTCATAAGCGTGGAAAGATAATTTCGACCAATATGAGGTAGGAAGAGCGCAGAAAACGAATGGTACAGAAATCGCTACAGAACGCCCTTGGTTACAACCATCATCAAGATACCTATTCCAAGACATAACAGGTTTTTGAACCCCCCTCGGTGTTCCTCATAAACTGTAGGAAGAAGGTCTCCAACGGATATAAATAAAAAGGTCCCAGCAGAAATACCAATGGCGACAGATACGTAAAACTCATTCATGCTATGCAAAACTGAGGTCGCAATGATTGCGGCTATGGGTGTTGTCAAAGCAAACAGAAACATTGAAGACAGAATCTTATTTTTTGAATACTCGCCCCCTTTCACCAGCATACCGCTCAATGCGAGTGCCGCAGGAAACTTATGAATGGCAACAGCTATAAAAATAATCAGACTCAAATTCATCATACTCCCGGCACCAATGGCGACCCCTTCCAAAAGGCTATGAAAACCAATGCCAAAATAGGCCGCCATCCCTACCTTATGGAAGTCGCATTCGCCTTCTTCACAAGGATGAACCATGATGAATTTTTCCATGAGGAAAATCGTTAAAAATCCCACCATGATGGGTGTGCCTAAGTGATCTCCCAATACAGGAGCAATCTCAGGCAACATATGGAAAAAAACCGCGCCGAGAAGAATCCCTGCACAAAAACTGATAACAGAGCTGAATGTCTTTTTGGACCAAATTCTGATTGTAGGCAACCACCCTCCCAACATAGTGATTGCAAAAACAAAAACCAGAAACAGGTAAAACGATGATTGATCCATAACTCAAAAACACTCCTAACACAGCATTAAATATGAAGAAATTAATTGAGAACAATAAAACCTCAATTTGCTAGTCCTTTGATGAAAATTGAGCTAGAATGGTTCAGAAATTTGTTAGATCGCCCAACCACTGCATCCAAATTGACGTTGAAAGCGAATTGGGAAAGCTAACACAAATAATTCCAATAATCTATTAGATAAAGACCCTTTATTACTGGTCTTCTTGCCCCTCTGTTAAAACAATTCCGAAATGTTTTTTAATATCATCCTAGCCGGAGGTAGCGGTTCTCGATTTTGGCCTAGAAGTCGCGAGAACAATCCCAAGCAACTATTGAATATCGGTGGCGGTTCCACTTTAATTCAACGAACTCTCCAACGTTTAAAATCGATCGCTCCTGTTGATCAAACTCTGGTTATCTCAAATCAGAATCACGCTGACGAGACTTGCCGACAATTGGCAGAGATGGATTTCCCTCCGGGTAATTTGTTTGCCGAGCCCGAAGGAAAGAATACCGCTGCGGCCATTGGCCTTGCGGCCAAGTGGATCTCCCGCACTCATCCGTCAGCAATCATGGGCATTTTCCCGGCCGACCATTTCATAGGTAATGAAGCAGCTTTTCAAAAAGTGGTGCAAGAAGCTCGGCATCTTGCTGAACAAGGATTCATGGTCACGCTTGGTATTTGTCCCAAACACCCCGAAACCGGCTACGGTTATATCAAGCAAGGTGAAAGCCTGAGCGAAACTGCTTTTCGTATTGAGCGGTTTACAGAAAAACCCAATATCATTCTGGCTCAACAATTTCTTGACGAAGGGGGTTATTTCTGGAACAGCGGTATGTTCTTCTGGAAAGCCTCTGTCTTTCTCGAATCCATGAAAGAATTCATGCCGGAAAGTTACAAAATAATTGAAAATATTGATTCCTGTATTGGCGAGAACAAGGGGAAATTTTCATATAAGATTTTCTCAGATGAAGGTGAAGCCCTTTACGCATCTCTGCCCTCAATCTCTGTTGACCATGGCATCATGGAAAAATCCAGCCAATCGGTTGTGGTCCCTGCCGATATCTCATGGAACGACGTTGGGGCCTGGAGTGCTCTTGAGGAAATTTTACAAAAAGATGCTCAGGGCAATATCATTTCAGGTGATGTACTCGCGATCGATTGCGAGGATTCAATTTTGCAGGGCAATCACCGTCTGGTCGCCGTGCTGGGTATGAAAGATACTCTCGTCGTTGACAGTGAAGACGCTTTGCTCATTTGCGACAAAAATCGGGCTCAGGAAGTCAAAAAAATCACTGAAAAGTTGAAAAAGGACAAACGTCTTGAATCTGTCACGGCTTCTCATGTTGTCCGCCCCTGGGGAACCTATACCGTTTTAGAAGAGCGGGAAAATTATCTGGTCAAACGCATTGAGGTTTTTTCCGGGGAAAAGCTGAGCCTGCAGTCACACGCCTGCCGAAGCGAAAACTGGACCGTCGTGCAAGGTCAGGCCTGTGCGGAAAAAGACGGTGAAAATTTTTATCTAAACGTAAACGAATCCATCTTCATCCCGCAAGGGGCTCGCCATAGATTGAGCAATCCCGGTAAGGAATTACTTGTTTTGATTGAAATACAAAGCGGGTCCAAACTGGACGAAAATGATATCATCCGTTATCAGGATATCTACGGCAGAGTTTCCGAAGAATAACAAAAACTACTTTAATATTCTTAGAAGATTTCCTGCCGCATAAGCCCGTACCGCCTTATTTTCATCATTCAAAAGTTGGATGAGTAGTGGAAAGGCATCGGCCCCTCCCATCATGCCAATTGCCCTTGTTGCCGCTGTACGAACGCGTGTGTTCGAATCCTGTGCCGCCTTTGCCAGCAATTGAACTCTGTCACTCAAATAGGTTTCACCCAGAGCCCGCGCCGCCGCGCTACGGATCCCAAAATCAGGATCGACCAGTACCTCAGCAAATACGCCATCGCATGCCGTTTGATTGAATCGTTTGAGGGCCACAGCGGAAGCGATCCGGACCATGCCATCGGTATCGTTGCAAAGTTGCTTCAATCGGTCGCGAGTAAAATGGGACGGCAATTTTCCCAACTCCAGAGCGGCCTGATGACGAATGGAAGGATTGGGCGAACGGCTCAATTCGGTCAATCGAGGAATCATGTCCGCACGAACGTTTTCACCAATTGCCTTGAGACCATAAAATACGATTTCGACTTCGGCATTGTCCAGCAAAGGTATCAAGTAAGAACGTGCTTCCTTGCTCCCTATCTTACCCAGGTAACCAATCGCATGATAGATGTAAACCGAGTCTGAGTGCTTCAAAGGTTCCAATAGGTATTCATATTTATCGGTTTCACCCATTTTGATCAAAGCCGCAGATGCCGAAAGCCTCACCGCTGGATCGTCTGATTTCAAATACGGTCGTATTTGTTCTTTGTACTGAGGCCCTCCCAAATCGCCTAACATTTCTATCGCGGCGGCCTTGACCCATATATTGGTGTCATCTTTGAGTTTTTCTGCCAAAGACACCGCTTCCTTTGTGGAAATATTTTTCATTCCCTGCAAGGCAAACAATCGTGTGTTGTGATAAACATCTTCAGCCGCCTTTTGCAATAGCGGTATCAATGCAGGATTTTCTGATTCGCCGATAGCACGTGCGGAAGCACTGCGCACGTAGGAATTTTCGTCGTGACTGGTCGCCTCAAGAATAGCAATGCATTGATCTCTCAACTTACTCAAGGCAAACAACGGTTTCTTTTCTCCCAATGCGGTTTGTGCCCATAAAAGAACCATCAGGCAAACCAGAAACTTACCAACGATCTTCAACATTCTTCCTCCAAACCTGCTAAAATTGCATATTTTCCCATGATTTCTCTGTATTCACTGACCGCGTCGGTTTTGTCTCTTTTTGTGAAACCCAATATCAGGATACGACATTTTTCCAGTAACATTTGAGCCGTCACCCTTTTTTGGCGCGAATCCAAAATTCCTGATTCCAGAAGATTGACGAGGGAATGGACTCTGAATCGATCCATCCCCCAATATTTTCGTGACAATTGATCTTCGTGTCCACCCCGCTTCACCGTCAGTTTATCGCTGAAATAATGAAATGGATAGCGAGCCGCAATCCTCAGCCAAAGATCGTAATCTTCACAAGCGGGCAAAGATTCATCGAACAAGCCCACCTCTTCCAACAATGTGGCCCTCAGCATAACTGAAGAAGGACTGACAACGCAAAGCGGGAGACAGTGATCGAAAATATAGCCGCCCTGTTTTGCGTGCCGATTCATTGGGTTTACCCGTTTGCCCTTGCGAATCCAGATCTCATCGGTGTGGATCGCCATACATTCTGGATGTGCATCCATCCATTGAGCCTGAATCTTCAATTTTTCTTTCAGCCACAAATCGTCTGAATCCAGAAAGCAGATATACTGTCCTCTGGCAAGCTGTATCCCCACATTTCTCGCTTTTGAAACTCCCTGATTCTGTTGAAGTCGAATGTATTGAGTGAGAGGTCTGGATTGGAGGAACGCTTCTGTTTCGTCTGAAGATGCATCATCGACGATAATGAGCTCAAAATCCCGGAAAGTCTGATCGTCTATAGATTGCAGGCATTCTTTCAAAAAATCGATCCGATTATAGGTCGGAACAACGATTGAAACTTTGGGTTTGTTGTTTTGATCGGCCACACAGAAATTCTATCCTAGAAGCGTCCTGATCGCCACACCCATTGTCAAATCAGAAGCTATCAAAATCGGATGAGCTGTGACTCTAAAGGGATATCAGGCAGGTGAAATTTATCAATCCTTGTTACTTTGATCGTGCCGAATGTTAGTCAGGCGAGGCGTTTTTGGATTTCCAGAGCGCGACAATGCTCTTCATCCAAACTGAGGAAACCTTTTTTCAAATCATTTTTCAACATCAATAATTCAAATCGCAAAGCTTCTTCAACGGCAGACTTGAAGGTCTCCCGGCCGTCACAGGCAAAAGCCACGATACGAGTATTGAACTTGGAAGGTTGCGCGTCGTGTAATATCTGATCGATGGTATTGGGCTGAATACCCCCGCCCAGCGAGACAGAAAAACCGAATTTTTGGATACGAAGAATGGTCGAACGTACAAGATGAATAAAGTCTGCATCACGGCGTTTGGCACCCAAGGACTGTAGTAAATCGCTCGAACCGATGGTGACTTCGTCAATGTCTTTTGCGAAAGGGGAATCCAGTATTTCATCCAAATGCCGGATGGCAAAGGCCGTCTCGATGTTCACACATTTTTTTATGCGCCGATATTGCAGGGGCGAACAGAAGTCACGAACCGCACCGATGAAATTTTCCAGCGCATAAGGCGATTCGATCATAGGGCCAATAACACCGTCCACATCCATAGGCAGAATGCTCCTGATGTCATACCTCGCATTGGGTCCCCCTATTTTGACATGAACCGGTAAAATCCCTCGCGCCATTTTCACCCATTCTTCAATTTGGGCATGACTCATGGCCGAGTCTTCGGTAGACAATTTGATACCGATTGCCCCCTGTTCCACTTTCAACCGTTGCAATTCAGATGAAGGTGTATCCGGTTGCACAAGCTTCAACAATTGCTTTGGAGTTCTTTTACCAGTCATCGCCATTCCCCTTTAGAATTTCTGGCAATCGTCGAAGGCTCGATCTGAGTCACACGGGCATTGCCCGTTAATATCATCGCTTTGCGCAATTCTTCCCGTAACTGATTCAAATAAAACTCGACACCTTCCTGCCCGGCTCCAAAAGCCGCAATGCAAATCGGTCGTCCTATCAGTACCGCATCCGCTCCCAGAGCGAGCATCTTCAAGACATCGATGCCTTCCCGAATGCCGCCATCGACCAATACTTTGGCTCGGCCGCCAACGGCATTGGCAATTTCCGGTAATACTTCAGCCGTACCCGGCATCGTGTCCATCACCCTTCCGCCATGATTGGAAACCACGATCGCGTCGGCACCAGCTTCTATCGCCGCCATTGCCGATTCGACATTCATGATCCCTTTCAAAATAAAGGGAACCGACAAATAACTTTTCAACTCACGCAACTCGTCAATCGTCTTGGGAGCCACCCGTTGAGATTTCAAGGCCATCGTCTTGAACGATGCCGCATCAATATCTATACCGACCGCTATCGCACCCGCATCTTCCGCCGCCTTGAATCGTTTGATGATGTCCAGATTGTATTCGCGTGGCTTGAAAATCGGGATGCCCAAACCACCGCGTTCGCGAATGGATTCCAAACCGATCAAATATTTTTGTGGGCTGGCACCGTCCCCCACCATCCCCATAGAGCCGCAACTGAGGCAACCGTCGAGCACGGCGTCGGCATAATCTTTTTCACCCATACCTCCCGCCAGATTGGTTTCCATGCCCGTGATCGGGGCGGCAAGAATGGGCAGGGACAGCTTGTGTCCGAAAAGCTGGATACTGAGATCGGGCTCCCGTACATTGTGAATGGTACGCAGATTGATTTTGTAACGCGCCAAAGCCCGGAGATTTTCTGTGAACGACTCGCCACTGCCGATCCCTCCTATTCCCGGTACTTTTCCCGCACATTCCACCCCATCACATATAATGCAAGCCTTGCAGGCCGCGTAGAATTTTTTTCGCGCATTATTGCGGATGATGTCCCAGGTCAACTGAGTGGGCGAACCCATCTCGATGGTGATACAGGCCCGCGCCTGATCATTGATACGAATCGCTTCCTCGCGTGTTTTTGCTACTGTGATGACGTGTCCCATCTTGCCCAGATTGCTATTCAACTCCTCAACACGATCGCCCGCTTCCTTCATCAGGATCACTTCTTTAACCCCGCGAATTTTTCGCGCTTCCTCCACCCCTTGAACAGAAAGAATTTTACCCGGTGGAGGGATCAAAGCCCGCTCAGCCGCAAACAAATGGAGATGAGGTTTCAGATTCGTCGGTGTATCGCCGAGAGCCACCTGAATAGCCGCCTTGACCAAGTCCACTCCTGTAGCAAGCGGGTAAGTGTAACTCGACATCCAGCCACCGCTCAAACGCGCGGCGATCTCAACCACCTTCGGTCCCTCGGATGTGAGCTTGATGTCTCCCTTCGCCGCTCCTACATTGATTCCCAAAGTACGAATGGCTTTGATAAAGATATCTTCAACCGCCTTCACATCCGCTTCTGGCAAGGCTGAAGGCAAAGTGTGCCCCGTTTCAACAAAACAGGGAGAACGTTCGATGATACGGTCCGCCACACCCGTGATAAAGATTTTTCCATCAAAAACCAGAGCGTCCAGACTCAGCTCCGTCCCCTCCATAAAATCTTCGAGAACCAGCTTGCCGCTGATAGAGGCTTCCTTCGCTTCCCGGAACGCTTGCCGAAAATCAGATCGGCTTAAAATCTTGCGGACACCGCGCGCACCCATATTGTCACAAGGCTTGATGACCAACGGCAGAGGCATTTCATTCATCGCCTGCTCGCCCTCATCTAAAGTCCAGATCGGGCGGAAATCAGGGACGGGAACGCCTCCCGCCTTCAAACATTGGCGCATCTTGATTTTATCCGTAGCACGCTCAGCCACTTCAAAAGGAATTCCCGGCAAATTCAACGCATTGGCGACAGCCGCCACGGTTTGCGAAGCGTCCGTTCCGATGGTCATCACCCCATCGAGAAGGCACGACGTGTGGAACTGCTTCGCCGCATTGACCGTCAAATTGATATTGCGAGTACTGACCACCAGCGGATAGTCTGCCAGCAACATCCCCTCAGCTTCACGATTGTAATCCGTAACAACGACCTTCAATCCCAAAGCCTTTGCTGTCTTGATCGCAGGAACCTGGAAAGGTCCCCCACCAATGACCATCAAATGTCGAATGCGTCCAGAACTCAAAGTATCCCCTTAAGTAAAATTCAGCCAAATCCAGAACTATCTTCCTCTATTATCGACTAAAACGAAACCCCTCTTGATAAAATTATTTTATCTCCCTGAAAGTGCCTGTTTGATAACAAAAACAGCGTCAGCACAAACACCCACTTCCAAGTCCTGATTTTATATAAAAGTTATGGATAGATGCTCTGAAAATAAAAATTTTCTTTAAAAAACAACACATTAACACTTGACAGATAGAAGGAAACTCGTATATTCTCTATAAAGATACACACTGATATATTATTTTGAATTTATTAGCTTTATTTTATTTATTTTAAGAAATTCAAGTAATATTTACACCGATAAAAAGAGATATGCTCCAATATTTGGCAAAAAGGACAGGCGGCCCAACATGGAAAGATATGGCAGTGATCTTTCTAGTTGCAAGTTGTTTTGTATTGCCCGATTTATTCAGCTACGGCCCCGTGCCCCAGCCCACAGAACACATCGCATCCAATCAAACTACAGTTTCCATTTCTGAAAAAATTGACCAAGCTCGCGCTCCCATTCAAGATCAAATGATTGATGATTCTGAAGTGCATGACACCCCACCCATGTCAAATTAGCTCAGTCCATTTCGTGCCTTGTAAAAAATTCAGCGTAAATTTCCTTTTTCTTATCCTGCACCCCTGAAGTTCAACATAGCCTGACCGTTTGCTTGATAAACACGCAATATTTTTGCATAATACTCTCAAGGAATGGGGGGGCTTACGCAATGAAGGCAAATAAGCTGTCAATTTGGATAGGCACAGGTTTTTTGCTGATGTTACCCCTCTTTTATATCGATTACAGCGACACCGAGTATCCCGCCCTGCAAAAAGCCGAACAAGTGGTGCGCCATGTTTCCTCCCAACGACACTTGAAACATTCCTCCTTTTATGCACTGGATGGAGAGAAGACCCCCTCCCGCTTCGTGCAATGGATGTTCTCTACCTTGGCTCATGCAGAATGGTATCTGGTAGATGCGCCCGGAGAGTTCAATGCAGAAGAACTGAAAATGATAAAAAAGAGTGGGATTCCTCTCATCCCGCCAGAAGTTGCCATCGTTCCCTACAAACCCGACCTCGAACGAGGAAAACAAGTCGTCGTGAAAGCAGACAACACCAGGAACATCCTGGTTGTCGAGAGTTATATAGACCCACAAATGCTCCCAGTTCGCACCCGCGAATGGGAATTTTCAATCTCAGACAAAGAATAGACCGCACCCAAATGAAAATTGTAGCTTTAGGTTGCTTCCAAGTTTAGGTCTTTTAGGATGTGCGAAATAAGTCGATTGATGTCATAATATTTTCTTTTTGCTAAACCTGAAAGTCCAATAACGGCAAGTTTTCCGTAAGTCAAAAACAATCCATACTCATAAATTAACTCAATGATTGATTGGTCCAACATTTTTATTCTTTTTTTGCTTATTCTTCTTTCAGGAATTTTTTCAGGATCCGAGACCGCCCTGGTTTCACTCCATGCGGCCCAAGTCCGAAATCTGGTTCAGACGAATAGAAAAAGGGCCAAGATAGTTGAAAAGCTGAAAGAAAAGCCCCAACGATTGTTGATCACTATCCTTATTGGAAACAACGTGGTGAATATCGGAACCTCTGTGTTTGCCACCGTTGTAGCCACAGAGGCCTTTGGAAATCACGTCATTGGTTGGGTGACAGGGATATTAACCCTTCTTATTCTGGTGTTTGGTGAAATCATACCGAAGACCTTTTCTCACAAGCATGCTATAGAATTTTCTCTGTTCATTGCCTACCCCATTTATTTTCTTCAAGAGTTGCTTCTCCCTTTAATCTGGTTATTAGAGAAACTGATTTTGTTAATCAATAAAATATTGAGAATTGAAAATCATTCTAACCAGGTGGTTTCTGAACAAGATCTCCGGGCCATGGTGAATTTAAGCTCGGAAGAAGGTTCCATAGAAGCATCCGAAGCAGAGTTGATAGATAACGTAATTGATTTCAGCACCATTTTGGTAGAAGAAGTGATGACCCCCCGTTCCGCAATATGTGCCGTCGATGATACCAAGACGGTTAAAGAAACGATGGAGTTGATGGTACATCAAGGATTGCATTCCCGACTGCCGGTCTATCATGAAACCTTGGAAAATCCAACGGGAGTGGTCGCTTTAAGAGAGATGGCTAAATTGTACTTTGATCAATCTCAGGCCAACAGGACCCTCGCCGATTTGAAACTGTTGGCACCTATCGTGGTCCCCATAACCCAACCCATCAAGCTACTGTTCAATGAGTTTCGCTGGAAACAACGGCATCTCGCGCTCGTGGTGGATGAGCATGGGAGTGTTGTAGGCCTTGTGACAATGGAAGATATCCTTGAAGAAATTATGGGAGAAATTCGAGACGAAACAGACTCTGAAGAGTTTACGGATATTGTTAAAAATGGTGAAAATTCCTGGTCTGTCAGCGGCAGAACAGAATTAAAAAACGTCCGTAATCAAATTGGTATTTGGCTTGGAGGCACCGATGAACAAGAATCAGAGGATGAAAGGAAGACGCTCAGTTTATTGCTGATTGAGAACTTTCAAAAAATTCCCAAGGTAGGTAAATCCGTGATCATAAATAATTGCGAATTGACCGTAGAAAAAGTCGAAAACTTTTCAATCAAACGCGTTCGACTAAAAGCAATTGCCTAGTATAAAATTATCTGTTTACTTATTTGGTAAATCTGAAATAATGCTTTCAATACTAATCATCAGCACCTATAGGCTCAATGGACACGTATCAAATCAGAGATTGTTGTGAGGAAGCACTGGATATTTCAGCAAATCATGGAGTTTTTGCGGGAATGTCTTTTCTTATCGGGGAAAAATTTTGCGCGGAGTATCAGAAACTGCGTTTGCTGAGCAGGAAACTGCGTTACCTCTATCCGGCCAATACCCAAAATGTAGCAGGCAGTCCTTTGAGCATCCGCCCGTTTCAGATCAGCTATTCTTTGACGATTCAGGAAAATTACAGGGGGATTTTCGACCGTATTCAGTTTCTGGAAAACACTCTCAAACATTTTGTTGAGGAAATTGAGAACTGTTTTCTGCCTGATGACATCAAAGAATTTCTAAACACCTATCCCCGTTTGGAATTTAAGAACAGTTCGGGGGAGGATTATACCGGCTCGGTTTTGCAGGAAATGACAGGTCAGGATCTTCTATCGGAAGCGGAAGACATTTTGATCATTGAAGATTTAAAAAGAATGTTCTTTTCTAAATCGGAAAATTAATTCAAGTGCCCAATACTCAGCCACACAATAAAAAAGAAGTGTCCTCTGTCCTCAGTCAGCGGACGCGCCTCGTTCTTGCATTTTTGATTCTTTGTGCCGCGACGTTTTTAATTCTGTTCACGGGCCCAGGATTCAATTTCGTGTTGCAGGTCATTCTGTCCTTCATTTTGCTGTTTTTTCTGTTTTGGCTGATCACCTGATTTTTTCAGAGGATCGCTTTCAAACTATCCACGTAGCAAAACCAGCACCAGTGTGAGGAAAACCCCGGTCAGGGCTCCACAGCTGAGCAAAAGTGTCAGTTTGATCTTTTGTTCGAGTTGCAGACGCAGTTCCTGAGCTTTTGTTTCCAGTTCCTGCTTCATTTGACCCGCCAGTTTCTCTTCCGCCGATTTGATTTTCAGGATCAGCATGGAGTCGGCCTGTTGCATCAGAGATTTCATCAAGGCCGGGCTGGCTTTTTCGATTTCCGCTTGCACGGCATCGACATTTTCCTCTTTTAATTTATCCATTTTTTTCTGGACGGTTTCCAGACGTTCGCTTATCAAATTGCCCAGCTTTGGCTCAAGCGATTCGGCGATCCGCTCCAGGCAATCTTTGCCATTTTGAATCGCTTCGTGCAAGGATTCTTCAATTTCTTCATCTAGGGCTTCTTTTCTTCCCGATACATGTTCGGTCAGGATTTCCAGTTTTTCCCGCAAATCCGACAATCGCTCAAAGTCGTCCTGTGCACGCCTGATATTTCCTTCAATCTCTTCTTTAGGTACTGTCATGGTCCAATCCTCAAATGTATGATTAACAAAGCTCCGGCTTTTCCTTGACCCTTTAAAATTCAAATAGTATATTGTTTTTAAAGGATTTATTATTATGAAAAATGCAATTCAGGAATTCAGTGTTTATTTGAAAGTGGAAAAGAATGTTTCCATCCATACTTTCTCGAATTACCTGCACGACATCAACCAGTTTGTTGAATTCCTGAAAAAAACCGGACACGGAATAGAAAACGGTGAGGTAAAACCCGAAAAAGTCGATCGTCTGGCCATCCGTTCCTTCTTAGGATATCTGCATCAAGCCGCCAATTCTTCTGCGACCATGACCCGAAAGTTATCCTCCCTGAGCACTTTTTTCAAATTTTTATGCCGCGAAGGCCGGATCGAAGAAAACGTTGTGAAGTCCGTACCACGTCCACAAAAAACCAACAAGCTCCCTACCTTTCTATCTGTAGATGAAATGTTCCGGCTTTTGGATTTGCCCAATCCCAGAAGTTTTATAGGGGCACGCGATCGGGCGATCCTCGAATTGTTTTATTCTACAGGAATGCGTATCAGTGAACTTTCTCAATTGATGCAGGAAGATATTGACGTCAAGCGAGGAACCGTCAAGGTGTTCGGTAAAGGTTCCAAAGAGAGACTGATCCCCGTCGGACAGAAGGCAATTGAGGCGATTCATAAATACCTCCCTTTTCGCAAGGACAGAATCAAAGATCAGAATCCTGATCCTGTGCCGGAGGTCTTGTTTCTTAATTTCAGGGCTTCCGCGCTCTCGATCCGGGGCATAAGAAAAATTTTAGAGAAGTATATCAAAGGCAATGCCTTTCCTGCGAACATATCACCTCATTCCCTGCGTCATTCTTTCGCAACGCATTTGCTTTCAGCAGGGGCCGACTTGAGAACCATTCAGGAAATGCTGGGTCACTCCAGCTTGTCGACAACACAAAAATATACGCATCTATCCATTGACAAACTCACAGAAGTATACGATAAAACACATCCTAGGGCGCGTCAAAAGCGGTAGGAATCCCCCTCCCTTTTATGTTAGTCTTTCTTGAACACAACAAAATCCGGTTGATGCGAGAAAAATCATTTTACTCGTTCTACTTCCACTGGTTTCATTCTAGTTTATAAAAACATAATACCATGACATTTCACGCAACAACCATTCTTGCCGTTAGAAGAAATGGCCATGTCGCCCTTGGTGGCGATGGTCAGGTCACGCTCGGTAATACAGTGATGAAACACACAGCCAACAAAGTTCGACGCATGTACAATAATAAAGTCATTGGAGGCTTTGCAGGCTCTACGGCAGATGCATTTTCTCTGTTCGGACGATTTGAAGAAAAGCTGGAAAAATTCCAGGGCAATCTGGCCCGATCCGCTGTCGAGCTGGCTAAGGATTGGCGCACGGACAAAATGTTAAGACGTCTCGAAGCCATGCTCATTGTCGTGGATAAAGAAAGCTCTTTCCTCATTTCAGGGACGGGCGATGTCATTGAGCCTGAAGACGGGACACTGGCCATAGGTTCCGGTGGCATGTATGCCGTCTCTGCGGCCAAGGCTTTATTGCGGAATACTGAAATGTCCGCGAAAGAAATTGTTAAGGAAGCGATGGATATCACCCAGACCATCTGCATATATACCAACTCAAACATAACCATTGAGGAGCTTTGATCAATGGAGCAATCTATTTCTGTAGTAGAAGAGGTTGAAACCAAACCGGAAGATTTATCCGGCTCTCTCACCCCTAAAAAAATTGTACTCGAACTCGACAAATACATTGTCGGACAAAATAAAGCCAAGAAAGCCGTTGCAATCGCGTTGCGAAATCGATGGCGACGACAGCAATTGAGCGATGATTTGCGCGATGAGGTAGCCCCAAAAAATATTTTAATGATCGGTCCCACAGGTGTTGGGAAAACGGAAATTGCCCGCAGGCTGGCAAAACTTTCCAACTCCCCCTTCATAAAAGTTGAAGCTTCGAAGTACACCGAAGTGGGATATGTGGGACGCGATGTGGAATCGATGGTCCGTGATCTGGTTGAATTGAGCAAGGGCATGGTTCAGGAAGAGCAAAAGCTTGAAGTCGCTCAACAAGCCCGTGCCGCCGCAAAGGAAAAGTTGCTCGATCTGCTTCTCCCTCCCCCACCCGGATTTTCGATCAACAAGGAAAATTCCGGTCTGGACTCGCTGGGGCAACAGCATTACCAGAAGACGCGGGAAAAATTTGAGGCTTACCTGAAGGAAGGGCGTTTCGATGATCGTGAAGTCGAAATAGAAATACAAGACAAGCAAGCCAGCCATATCGATGTCATGGGGACTGGAATGGATGATATGAATGCCAACATCAAAGATATGTTGAGCAATATCATGCCTAAAAAAACCAAGCGACGGAAGATGAAAGCTCCTGAAGCGTTCAAAATACTGGTTCAGGAAGAAGCTGAAAAACTGCTGGATCAGGAGAAAGTTGTTCAATGTGCGCTCGAACGGGCTCAGAACAACGGCATCATTTTTATTGATGAAGTTGACAAGATATGCGGTCGCCAAAGCACTCAGGGGCCAGATGTTTCAAGAGAGGGAGTTCAGCGCGATCTTTTACCCATCGTTGAAGGGGCATCCGTCAACACGCGTTATGGCATCATCAAAACAGATCATATTCTTTTCATTTCCGCCGGAGCGTTTCACTCTGCGAAACCTTCAGATCTGATTCCAGAATTTCAGGGGCGCTTCCCCATTCGCGTCGAGCTGGACTCATTGACAGAGCAGGATTTTGAAAGAATATTGACCGAACCGGACAATGCTCTAGTCAAACAATATGCTGAATTGATGAAGACAGAAGGCCTCGAACTGAGCTTTAGCGAAAGTGCCATTAAGGAAATCGCATCCATGTCTGCAATCGTCAATGAGAGGACCGAAAACATCGGAGCCCGCCGCCTGCAAACAATCATGGAAAAATTACTGGAAGACATTTCATACGAAGCCCCTGAAATGGAAAACCAGAGCATTGTTCTTACTGCAGAGGATGTCCGTAAAAAGCTTTCCGACATCATAGAAGACGAGGATCTGAGTCGTTATATCCTTTAAGTTATTTCCTGCAAATGGGAACCTCTGGAAATCGTGCCAGAGACTTCCAGCAGGTTTTCATTTTTTAATGTGTCCAACCACAAAGAGCAACACCCACCACTGGGATCGAAATGAAAAAAGGCCTGGAAAAAGCGGAAGTTCTTCTTGAAGCACTTCCCTTCATTAAATCATTTTTCGGAAAAACCATCGTCATAAAATACGGTGGTGCGGCTATGGTATCCGAGGAACTGAAAACCAACTTTGCGCTCGACGTTGTCATGCTAAAATACGTTGGCATCAATCCGGTGATCGTGCATGGAGGCGGCCCGCAGATAAGTAAAACACTTGAGGCACTGGGGATCAAATCCAAATTCATTGATGGTCAACGCGTCACTTGTGAAGATACGATCGATGTGGTTGAAATGGTGCTTGGCGGCAAAGTAAATAAGGAGATCGTTTCCCTCATCAGTCGCCATGGCGGAAATGCCGTCGGCATTTCTGGAAAAGATGGCGACCTTATAACAGCACGACGTCACAGCCAAAAACGACCTTCACCGGAAACGGAGCGTCCTGAAATAATTGATCTGGGACTTGTTGGAGAAGTCACTCGAATCAATCCAAAGATATTGACGGCTTTGGATCAAAACGGCTTCATTCCCGTCATTGCCCCGACAGGAAAAGGCGAAGAAGGCGAAACACTCAATATCAATGCAGATTTTGTTGCATCAGCAATTGCGATTGCTCTCAAAGCAGAAAAATTAATCTTGATGACAGATGCGCCCGGTGTTCTTGATGGCGATGGAAATCTGATTTCTGAAATGAATCCTGCGAAAGCTAATCGCTACATAAAAGACAAAGTCATCAAAGGCGGGATGTTGCCAAAAGTCAATTGCTGTCTGAGCGCACTTAAAAATGGTGTTAGTAAAACACATATCATAGACGGCCGGCAGAAACATGCGGCTCTATTGGAAATCTTTACGGACAAAGGCATAGGAACACAGATCATCAGTGAATAGTTTCTGTGGGTTTTATTTTTAACAGAACCTGAAACCAACTTCAGCATCATAAGGAAATCTAAAAATTATGACTTCCGCCGATCTGGACGACCGAAGTAAAGCCATTTTGCTCGAAATCGTGCAAGACTACATTCAATTCGGCGAACCTGTAGGTTCACGCACCGTTTCTAAAAACATACGCGAAACCTTGAGCCCTGCCAGCATACGAAATGTTATGGCAGATCTTTCGGATCAGGGCTATATACGGCAACCACATAAATCCGCAGGGAGAACCCCCACGGACAAGGGTTATCGTTTTTTTGTCAATCATTTGATGGAAAAAGAAAACCATCTAATGATGACCCCCTCAAAACCGTCAAAGACGTTCAACCGAAGCGTACAATCGCTTCAAGACACCTTGGAAAATGCCTGCGCCGACTTGTCTCATTCATCCAATCAAACCGGACTGGTCATGTTTCCCAGTTTTTCCAACGCTCTCTTCAAGCACATTGAATTCATCAAGGTTGGACCACGAGAAGCACTGGCAGTTTTCTATTCCGAATTGGGCATCCTGCAAAATAAAATCATTCCCATCGAACAAAAGATGACGCAGGAGGAACTCACTTCCATTTCAGCGTATATCAACAAAGAATTTGCAGGCCAGTCCATCAAAAATATTCGTAAAGAAGCTTTGAGACGAATTCGAAGCGAAAAGGAACATTACGATCGCCTCAAAAAAAAGGCACTCGAATTTTCAACTCAAATTCTTGAGGATCCAGATAAGGCCGAGCTGTTGATAGAAGGTGCGTTCCACTTTCTGGATTCACCTGAATTCGGAACCAATGTTGAAAGAATGAAATCACTGCTCCGGACCGTTGAAGAAAAGACAAAGCTTATCACCCTGCTCGACCACTGTCTGGAACAAGACGGTGCCATGATTTTTATCGGGGGTGAAGATTTCGATGAAGAAATGGAAGACTGTAGCCTGATAGCAGAAAATTATGGATGCAACGGTGAAAATTTGGGAACCGTTGCTATTTTTGGTCCGCGGCGAATGGACTACAGTAAAATGATCTCTCTAGTAAAACAAACAGCCCAAGCGGTTTCTAAAAACCTATCAACTTTGAAAAAGGACGTTTCCATTTATGAGTAAGAAGCCAACTGACGATCTTGAAGATTTCGACATGAAATCCTCTGATGACATAGAAAATAATTCTCTTGACGAAGAGACATCCGACCTGACGGATGATATAGAAGTCGATGCCGTTGCCACACTTCAAGAACAACTGAACCAAAAGGATGCTCAAATAAGTGAGCTTGAATCAGAAATACTACGCGTAAAAGCTGACACTCAAAACTACAAAAAACGTCTGGATAAAGAAAAGTCGGACATGAGAAAATATGGCTCCGAACGTGTCTTCAAGGAATTATTGACGATTCAAGACAACTTTGAGCGTGCACTTTCTGTTTCAAATGTCACCGTAGAAACACTCAGAGAAGGCGTGGAAATGATCCAGAAGGAATTGGCAAAACTTCTGGACAAGGAGAATGTAACCGCCTTGACAGCTGTTGGTAAAGCGTTTGATCCAACCATTCACGAAGTATTGAGCCAGGTAGAATCGAATGAACATGATGAGAACACTGTTATCCAGGAGCATATTAAAGGCTATTTGCTTCATGATAGAATTCTCAGACCCGCTCAGGTCATCATCGCTAAAGCACCTGCCAAATCTGAGGATGAAGAAAGCGCATAAATTCACCAACAACAATACGTTCACCCAACTGAGGAAGCCCTGCACTTCTACCCCTTATGCCTGAGCTTCCCGAAGTAGAAACATTGAAAAATGCACTTCTCCCGTTGATCAAAAATCAAGTTCTGGAGGAGATGATTTTTCATCGTGCCGATCTGCGATTTCCTATCCCCATAGGGCTACTCGATCAGAAAATGACCGGACAGCGTGTGGCTGATGTTGCCCGCAAAGGAAAGTATCTTTTGTGGGAAGTGGCAGAGGGAGCAATGGTCCTCCATTTGGGAATGAGTGGTCGTGTTGTGCAACGACCCTCTCCACAACCTGTGGAAAAACACTGTCACGCTGTATTTAAATTTTCATCAAATGTTTTTTTGCATTTTATCGACCCACGGCGATTTGGTTGTATCGTGTGGGCACCCCGTGAAAGCGGTCACCCTCTTCTCAATCACTTGGGACCAGACCCTTTGACAGCCGATGCATCGCCAGAGCGAATGAAACAATTTGCTCAGAATCGTAAAACATCCATTAAAGCCTTCCTCATGGACGCTCACCAATTGGCCGGTGTCGGGAATATATATGCTTGCGAATCTCTTTTCAGATCGGGCATTCATCCATTGAGACAAGCGGGTCGCCTTTCCTTGAAACGATGGGGAAAATTGATGACAGAATTGAAGACGGTTTTGCAGGAAAGCATCAAAGCAGGAGGTTCCACACTGCGCGACTTTTATGGAGCCGACGGCTCGCCGGGCTATTATTCGACGCGCTTCACCGTTTACGGTAGAGAACATCAGCCCTGCATGAACTGCCAAGAATCTATTTCCCGTCTTGTTCAAACCGGACGATCCACTTTTTACTGCAAACATTGCCAAAAATAGACTGCAAATGACATCCATCGGAATCATCACCATCAACGCCAAATACATCCACAGCTCCCTGAGCCTGCGTTATCTTAGAAATGCGGCACGAGCGGCAGGCCATACCGATGTGTGGATTCAGGAATTTGCATTGGGCCAACCCATCTGGAAAATATCAGCTGAAATTTTAAAGAAAAAACCCAAAGTTTTAGGTATCGGAGTCTATATCTGGAACCGAGCCCAATCTTTTGAACTCATCGAGCGAATCAAGAAACAGGCACCCGGAATCGAGATCGTCATTGGCGGCCCAGAAGTCTCTTTCGACACACCACTCGCAGAAGAAAATCCGCTATACACTCTCATCTCCGGTGAAGGTGAAAAGAAATGGGTCGAGGTATTGGACCATATCCAGCAGCAGAAACAACCATCACCGGAAACCGTAAAAAAATGGGCCAGTTATGGAGAGGACTTGCCCTCCCTTGAAATACCTTACTTGGAAGAAGATCTTCCTGAGTTAAAAAACCGGATTGTATATCTCGAAACTTCTCGCGGTTGCCCCTACCTCTGCTCCTTCTGTTTGTCCGCACTCGATCGCACCGTGCGCTACTTCAATGACGATCAAACGGAACAACAGATCGAATTTTTACTGAGCGGAGGTGTCAATCAAATCAAATTTGTAGATAGAACTTTCAATCTGAAGCCTCAACGAATGAAGGAATTGATCGCACGCCTGAGTCGGTTTCAGGGAGCTTCTTTTCATTTTGAAGTCGTTGGCGATATTTTAACCACAGATTTGACCGACTTCCTCAAAACAGTCCCAGATGGCATGTTCCAATTTGAGATAGGAATTCAAACAACGACAGAGGAAGTGCAGACGACCATACAACGCAAACAGGATAATGAAAAACTTTTCACTAATTTGCGACGTTTGATTGAGATGGGAACTGTCCACCTGCATTGTGATCTGATTTTTGGATTACCGGGAGAGACCCTCACAGAAATCCTTCAGTCTTTTGAGAAAATAGCCAAACTGAAACCGCATGAATTGCAATTGGGATTTTTAAAATTTCTACCCGGCGCACCGGTACGTAAAGAAATTGAAAAACATGAATACCAGTATCAATCGTTGCCACCCTACGAGTTCATCTCACACAAAAATTTGAGCGCGCTGGAAACACTCTATTTAAAAAACTTTGCGGAAATTTTTGAGCTGTTTTACAACTCCAAACGATTCACCTTCAGCTTGAATCACCTGACTGAAACGCTTTCCATGGTCGAAATCATAAACAGCCTGTTGTTTCATATGGAGTCTCGAAATCAACTCATGACACCCCATTCGCTGGAAAATCAGTACAAAATTTTTTACGAAACATTCGATATCGGGAAAGATATTCTTTCATTCGATCTTCTGCGTTTGGATTATCTTTTTGCGCAACGTGTGTTTCGATTGCCTGAATTTCTTAAGCAATGGGACCCTGCTTTAAAAGATGAAAAATTCAAAACATGGCCGGGAGATCGTCAAACACCACTCATTCCCTTTAGTCACGAAATAGTATATTCGGAAAACGATCTGCAAATGCTGCCATCCCCCTACCCTACGCACTATGCAATCACGCACAGTAAAAAAGGGGATGGTTACATACAAAAACCCGAAATCATAAAATACGCTCCATAAAAAAATTTGGCACTACCGGCTAATCGAATTATAATAGAGGGCTGTATTACCCTCAGAAAAAATAAACATCAGGAGAACCACTTGAGCGAGCAAGGAAAGATACGACTGAATCGAAAAAGTCAGATTGTAACGCAAGGCGACAAACGGGCACCCAATCGTGCGATGTTACGTGCTGTTGGTTTTCAGGACGACGATTTTGAAAAACCTATCATTGGGATAGCAAACGGACAAAGTGATATCACACCCTGTAATGCGGGACTGGGACGTCTGGCAGATGTCGCCAGTGCACAAATCAAAGCCAGCGGAGGTATGCCGCAAACTTTTGGAACTATCACCGTCAGCGACGGAATTTCCATGGGAACAGAGGGAATGAAATGTTCGCTGATCAGCCGCGAAGTCATTGCCGATTCAATAGAAACCGTTTGTCGTGGTGCCAATATGGATGCAGTGCTCTGCATTGGTGGTTGCGATAAAAATATGCCCGGTGCCATGATCGCTATGTCCCGACTCGACATCCCCGGAATTTTTGTTTATGGAGGCACCATCAAACCCGGAAAACTTGGCGATCGTGACCTGACCGTCGTCAGTGTTTTTGAAGCGGTTGGACAACACAGCTCAGGAAATATTGAGCACGATTATTTGACTGAAATAGAGAAACATGCCTGCCCTGGTTTAGGGTCTTGCGGGGGAATGTATACAGCGAATACCATGTCCTCTGCTTTTGAAGCCCTCGGCATGAGTCTGCCCTACAGCTCTACAATGGCCAATGAAGATAAAGAAAAAGAATTGAGTACGGGCGAGTGTGCCAAAGCCCTCATCGGGTTGATCGAAAAAAATATTTTGCCGCGCGACATCATGACTCGCAAAGCTTTTGAGAATGCGATTACGGTTATCATGGCAATCGGTGGCTCCACCAATGCCGTACTGCACTTTCTAGCCATCGCACATTCGGTTGGAGTAAAGTTGGATATTGATGATTTTGAAACCATTCGACAACGGTCACCACGTTTTTGCGATCTGCGTCCTTCCGGGAAATATGTAGCCGTTGATCTTCATCAGGTGGGTGGCATTCCTCAAGTCATGAAAATGCTTTTGAACAAGGGATTGTTGCACGGCGATTGCATGACCGTAACAGGCAAAACCATTGCGGAGAATTTGGCCAATGTGCCCGACCATCCATCACTCGATCAGGACGTTATTCTTCCAATTGATATGCCCATCGAGCCTCACGGTCATCTTGCTATTCTTAAAGGAAATCTCAGTCCTGAAGGTTCCGTAGCAAAAACCTCAGGAGTCAAAAGACGTCGCATCGAAGGTCCTGCCCGGATTTTTGAATCGGAAGAGGAATGTCTGGACGCCATCATGGCCAACCAAATCGTAGCCGGAGACATTGTCGTTATCCGCTATGAAGGCCCCAAGGGAGGACCTGGAATGCGGGAAATGCTGGCTCCTACTTCGGCCATCATTGGTCAGGGTCTTGGCGACAGTGTGGGGCTCATCACCGATGGTCGCTTCTCTGGCGGAACCCACGGTCTGGTAGTGGGTCACGTCGCTCCCGAAGCGCAGGAAGGTGGATTGATTGGATTGATAGAGGAAGGCGATCGCATCGTCATTGATCTTGATGAACGCAAACTGGAGGCGTTGATTGATGCTGACATTATCGAATCCAGAAGAGCGAAGTGGAAGCCAAAACCTATAAAATACAAAAATGGTGTTCTTGCCAAGTACGCAAAGCTCGTTTCTTCGGCATCACTGGGTGCCGTAACCGATTTATAATTTTAATTACGAGTTGATCTTTGCAAATATTTCCAAAAGAGTCGAGTTTCGTATACGAATACTAAATTAGAACTACGGTTTACTTAGAACAATAAAAGACTATTTTGAACACACATGTCCTTCATAACCAGGTTATGAGGGACATGTGCTTTGTTTTGTAGTGTGAATTCGCCTTCCGTTATCCTGCTTGGCAGATCGATGGGTTGTGCGGTTGCATCGAATGCCTCTTCTCAGTTGGTGCCTTTGCAGTTCAATTCACTATAAAAATATAAACGTCAAGCAATGTATTTATTTATATAATGCAATGATTCAAAACACTTCTAATATTTCAGCAAAATTTCTTGACTCCAACGGACGCTTCAATCTTTATTACCTGCATCAACTGTACAATCACATTAGCAATACCGTTGCGCGTCGTTTATTCGAAGAACATTATATAGATGTCACGTTAACAGCAGGCATGTGGGGTGGTTCTTACCTGGTTGCGAATGACAACGGCATCGCACGTTCCAATGTCGTACGCCTGTACAGTCTGGTCAATTTGCCACAAAATAGCCCTTTAGAGGATCCTCAACATTTTGAAACACTGATGAAACTTTACGAACAAACATTGAGATCAACTTTTTCTCCTTACAATCTCCAACTGCAAGATCCTCGTTGGGGTGAAAAGATACCCTACAGCAACAAGCACAAACCGACGACAGCACTGCAAATGTGGGATCAAACCAGAAGAGTTAATTATCTGCGCGTTTTCTTTGTTTGGAATTCAGCGACATGGGAAGAATCCATTATCTACGACACCATCCGCAATATCAAGGTCGTCAAAGAATTGCTTGACCTGAATCACCGCCCCCCGCGCAAGGATATGGCAGAAATAAAATTTCTCCTGCAAGATGTATTGATTATCTATTTTACCTTGCACTCCGCATTGTCAGAGGAATTCGTCGAGCATGGGGAACCTATTGTGAAAGATCTATTGAAAGCCTTTTTAAAGGGAATCCGGGAGGAAGAGGAAGCTCAGGATTGGTACCACAAAGTATACTCTAGCGCACTCATCTATGGACTTGAGGAAAGTCTGGAAAAACCATACAAAGACAAGGGGCTGAATATTCATAAAGTAGAAGACTGGCCCATCGAAAAAATAAATTATGTGCCACCTGAATTACTGGAAAAACTAGGACCACCTTTAAAAAACCAATTTCTAAAATTCAAAAACAATATGGAAAAAGTAAATTTTCCGACGGCAAATTGAATTAAAAAAATAAGCTATTCAAGCGAGCTTCAACAATAACCAGCCTGCCAGACCTTTTTGTCCATTGCGCTCTTTATTTGATCCATTCCAAACAGCTACTGCCATTAGAGATGATTTCTCGAACTGGACGTCATTTTCGTCTTTCGTTTTCAAATTTCGTTTGAGCACCAATTTCCACTTATTATCTGCCCAAAATCCTTTTCCTGTTACGTCCTGATGGTCTTGAGTCGTAAGCGTACTGAAGCCTTCTGCATTGAGATCTTCAATACCGGGGTCTGACAATCTCTGGGAATCACTCTTATTTTTAAAACCCATAATATTGCCGTTCGCCTGCACGTCTTTCCATTGCCAGATGTTCACCATGTCACCATCATTCCCCATCGTGATTGCAGGAGGCTCGCCTTGTGACTTCAAGGGAAACATAACGGCCGCCATATCAAGATACATGGCGGAGACACCATAACTTTTATCTTTAGTGGCATCCTCCCATTCCAATGCAATGGCCAGCTCGGTATCGTTACGGACCGCAGACACGTTAACAAAACGTATGGATGGATTCGGCCATTTGGGATTGGTGATCATCTGCGGCTCCAACTCCACTCTCACCTGGCGAGGTGCATTTGGAGAGTTCCATAGAGGATCGGTGGGATCGATGGGTAAATCGCCGGAGATTCTAAGAACCTCAATGGCAGGACCGCAGGTCTCGTCTTTCAAGCATTGTTCAACACCCCCTGAATTACAGGCAGACAAAAGAAAAATCGAAACACTACTGACCAGCAGGGTCTTTAATGGACAAAACTTAAATCCATAAATAAAACGAAATAATTTGATCATTTTGAATTTAGTAAGCATTGACAATGCGTTCTATTTTTTCTTTGACCGCTTCTGTGTAAGGACCAACAACGATGACATTTAGTTTTTCAGAAAGTAAAATTCTTTTTGCGACATCCCAGATTTTCTCAGTGGTAATCGCACCCACCCTCTTCCACTCCTCCTCGGGGCCAATATCCTCGGAATAAAGCTTGGTAAAACCATAACGAAGGTTTTGTTTGTATGGATCATCGAGATCAAAATCAAGTTCATAAAAATAACGCTGTTTGACGTGCTCCAATTCTTCCGAAGAGGGCCCTTCGTGCAAAAAGGTATTAATTTCCCGAAAGATGACCTGACACACTTCAATCAGTTTATCAACACTGACACAAACGTCAAAATCTAGAGTGCCCGTATCGGATGAACTGGTAGCACGGCATTCAACCGCGTACGCCAAACCTCTATCTTCACGTAAAGCCTGTTGCAGCCGTGATGTGATTCCATCATCGAATATTCGTTGAATCATACAAATGGCGTAGTAATCGGGATCGTTATAAGAATAGGCTCGGAAACAAATCTGCATCTGAACTTGACTGTCCGCATCGTACTGAAACCTAAAAGCGGGACGAACCTGATTTTCATTCAAAGTCCCGACAAAATAATTTGGGGAAATGGTTTTGCCACGAACAGGAATTTGAGAAAAATACTTCTCTGTATATGCAACGATATCCTCATGCAAAATAGGCCCTGCCACTGAGAGGATCATATTTCCGGGACAATAATAAGTCTCGAAATATTCCTCTAGCATTTTTTTATCTATCAAACCGATGGTTTTTTCATTGCCAATGGTGGGCCATGAAAGTGATGATCCGGGATACAACAACTCGCAAGCCTGGTTGTCAATATCCACATTGACCCCGTCGGAGTTCATTTCTTCCAATTGTTCTTCGAGGATAATTTGTCGCTCCAGCTCAATGTCCGGAAACGTTGGCTGGTTAAAAAAATCGGCAAATATTTCTATGCCTCTCTCCAACTTTGAAATATGAGGGTTGAATCCGTAATAAGTATATTCGGTCAAGGTAGAGGCTCGCAGTTCGCGACCAATGACCTCAAATTCCCTGTTGAGTGCGATAGAATTAGGAAATTTCTGATTGCCTCGGAAAAGCATGTGCTCAAGAAAATGGGAAATTCCATTATTGTGTTTTTTTTCAAATCGCAGTCCAGCTCGAACAAACATCGCTACTTCGGCCACATGAACATGCGGCATTTGAATCGTCACAACAGTCAAGCCATTACTCAATGTGGTTTGACTGTGATGAATATTGGTATTAAAATTTGGGCTTTGGCTCACAAAAATAACATTCCTCTTAAGGCTCCCTTAAAAAAGAAGCCGATTTTAATTGATATTTAACTTGAATTTCACACCTCTACTAAGTCCCTGTGATCACAAAATTCACGTCAAGGAGAGCTGGTGGTAGAGATAAAGATAAAGATTATTTCCCCTTTTAGCAACCGATTTGATAAAACATTGCATTTGATATTGTGTTCAATATTTTCAGGAAATAACATTCATGCCACAATTGAATTGGGCTGATCGCGATTATGAAGTGGGCTACGATGCACTGCTTGACTATAGCGATCCCGAAACTCCAACTCTGTTTAATGCCAAGGAAACTCTGCAACTCATACTTCCTGAAGGATTACCGGTATTTGGTCTGCACTGGATAGGAGCCGTCATGATCGCTCCCATTCTCGTTTTTATTTCGATCCTTGTATTACTCCCCATCATTATCATTGCAGGGTCTCATGCAACCTGGATAAATGGAATCGTTACTACTGGCATGTGTCTGATTTTACTTTGGGGATTTTCTTTCGTCTTAAAATTGATGATTCTAAATCGGGATATTTTTCCACGACGATATTTTTCATTTTTTGGGAGTGATGGCATCGCCGTACGTTTTTCTCGTCTGCATTTCCCCATGCAAAATCCTAAAATGGAACTGGCCTGGAATGAAATAAAATCTTTACACATAGTGAGAAGGTTTTTTCTTCCCGGCTTGCTGGTAGCCAACCCCTTTATATTTTTCATAGAAGCGCAAGCCGGAGGGGATCGCAATATCGCCATCCCCATTTCACCAAAGGAAAATAACATGCAGTTTTTAGTGAGCGAAATCGAAAAACGAAGCGGAAAATCATTTTCTTGAAGGCAAATAAGATCGATCCTTTCATCATTCGAAATGAATGGCATCTTCTCCCAGTATTTTTTCAATTCGAGAGACCACTTCGTCCGATGGAGACACTCTAAGATGTGAGCCTACTGTTACAACTTTTTCCTTATTGTCGGGAAACAAGAAATGGATTTCCACTTCATTATTGCCATGATTGCTTGCCAATATATCACGTACAGCCAGCATCACGGATCTTTCCAGTCCTGGAGTTCGAATATGAATATGAAGGGTTCCCTTCCAGTTTTTCTTCGCATCCTCCAATGAACAGATCTGATCCACAATCACCTTGGGAGTGTTCCCTTCTGCATCGACCTTGCCGCAAATCCATATAGGAGAATCATCAGATAGCAGTGACTCTGAGGTTGCAAAAATTTCAGGCCATAAAATAACTTCGATTGAGCCTTGCAAATCCTCAAGGACAATGATCCCCATTTTATCTCCCTTCTTTGTGGTTTTGACCGAAACTTTTGCAGGGAGACCGATCATATGAACCGTCTGGTTTTTGTGATCGCTGACTGTCGCGGAGGATGCGTCTGCGAATCGATGAATTTCCTTTTGATATTTATCCAAAGGGTGTCCAGACACATAAAATCCTATGGTTTCTTTTTCAAATTTCAAACGATCTTCATCACTCAACTGCTCTTCATTGTCCTGTGGACCGGCATCATTCTCTTCTTCGTCAAAAGTATCAAACATACTGCTTTGTCCCAACAACAGATCTCTCTGTTTGGCTTGTGCCTTTTCCATTGTTTCCTGAAGATATTTCATCATATAGGCTCTGCTGTGGCCCAGGGAATCGCAAGCACCACTCTTGATCAGACTTTCGATGACACGTTTGTTAGCCACTCGCAAATCCACCGTTTCACAGAAATCTTTGAGTGATTTGAATCCGCCGTTGCTCTCTCGCACCTTTAAGACGGCTTCAATCGCGGCGGTACCCACATTTTTTATAGCTCCCAGACCGAATAACAACTTCCCGTGGGCAACGGAGAAACTCCACGAACTTTCATTGATATCGGGTGGCCGTACCTCTACATTATTTTCCCTGCAATCATGAATATAGCGGATCACTTTGTCGGTGTTATCCATATCGCTGGTGATCAAGGCACCAAAAAACTGCAGTGGATAATGTGCTTTTAAATAGGCTGTTTGATAGGAGACCAGAGCATATGCGGCACTGTGAGATTTATTGAAGCCGTAGCCTGCAAATTTGTCTATCAAGGCAAATATCTTCTCCGCCTTTTCAGGTGGAATTTGATTTTCCCTGGCACCCTCCATGAAACGTTTGCCCTGGGCGGCCATCTCTTCTGCCTTCTTTTTTCCCATTGCACGACGGAGCAAATCGGCCTCGCCCAAGCTGTATCCAGATAATACTGCGGCTATTTTCATAACCTGCTCTTGATACAGGATGACTCCGTGCGTTTCTTTCAAAACTTCTTCCAGTTGAGGAACTTCATATTTTGATTCCAGTGTCCCGTGCTTGCGTTTGACATAATCATCCACCATTCCACTTTCCAGTGGACCCGGTCGATACAAGGCCAACAAGGCAATGATGTCTTCGAAGCAGTCCGGTTTCATTTTTTTCAACAAATCACGCATGCCACCGCTTTCCAACTGAAACACACCCAATGTCCGAGCGTCGCACAAAAGCTCATAGGTTTTGGGGTCGGTGATGGGAATGCGTTCAATGTCCAGCTCTTCGCCGGTGGACTCTTTAATCAGGCGCAATGCATTGTCGATCACCGTTAATGTGCGCAATCCTAGAAAATCCATTTTCAACAAACCCAGTTTTTCCACATTTCCCATGGAGAACTGGGTGACAACTTCGTCGTTTGCGCCTTTGTATAAAGGTAAAAACTGCGTCAGTGGGACCGATGAAATGACCACGCCCGCCGCATGCGTGGAACAGTGTCGGGGCAAACCTTCCAGATTGACCGCAATATCGAGTAATTCAGCCACCTTCTCGTTTTCTTTGCGTAATTTCGTGAACTGTGGCTCTTCCTTAAAAGCATCTGCCAAAGTGACATTCAAACGATCGGGAACCATTTTGGCAATCTTATCGACTTCCCCATAGGACATATCTAACGCACGTCCAACGTCACGGATGACTCCCTTGGCATTCATGCTTCCAAAGGTGATGATCTGCGTCACGTTGCGATTGCCGCCATATTTATGTGTCACGTAATCAATGACTTTTTCTCGACCGTTCATACAAAAGTCGATATCGATATCGGGCATGCTCACACGTTCGGGATTTAAAAACCGCTCAAACATGAGACCAAACTGCAATGGGTCAATATCAGTGATTCTCAGCGCGTAGGCAACGATACTACCAGCGGCGGAGCCTCGCCCCGGACCCACGGGTATCTTTTGTTCGCGTGCATAATGAATGAAGTCCCAAACGATTAAAAAATAACCGGGATATCCCATACGATTGATGATTTTTAATTCTTCGTCCAAACGTGCTACGTAAATGCTTTTGTCAGGAGTCCTGCCGCATTCTTCCATCACCTTCAGTCGCTCGGTCAACCCTTCTCTCGCTTTGTACTCAAGATAACTTTCAAGATTGTAAGTCTCTGGAATGGGATATTCCGGGAAGTTGAGCTGGTTGCAGTCCAGATTGATATTGCACCGCTCTGCAATTTCGAGCGTATTTGTTATCGCATCGGGAACATGACGAAACAGGGCAATCATTTCCTGGGGAGATTTGAAGTAAAACTCATCCGACTTGTATTGCATACGATAGGGATCGTCTATGGTCTTTCCTGTTTGCAGACAAAGCAGGATTTCATGCGCACGAAAATCCATACGATCCATATAATGGCAGTTGTTGGTTGCCACGACGGGAATGGAAAGTTTGTCCCCGATCTGTATCATTTCTTTGTTGATGCGTTCCTGATTTTCCAGTTTATGATATTGCAATTCCAGAAAGAAATTGCCCGCGCCCATGATTTCATTGTATTGAGCGGCCATTTTAATGGCACGAGGAACGTTCTCTCTATAAAGATTGTGCCCGATCTCACCACGACTGCACGAGCTCAACGCAATCAATCCTTCGGCATGTTCGGCAAGCATTTCCTTGTCGATACGTGGCTTGTAATAAAACCCTTCCAGATAACCGGCCGTCACCAGTTTGAGCAGGTTTTTGTAGCCTTTGTCACTTTCAGCCAGCAAGATCAAATGATAGGAAGCATCCCGTAAATCGTGTTTGGAGCCTCTTTCGAGGCGGCTTTCCGGGGCAACGTATACTTCACAACCAATGATGGGTTTGATACCTCTTTTTTTAGCACCATTGTAGAATTCCAACGCACCGAACAAATTTCCATGATCGGTCATTGCCACAGCAGGCATATTGAATTCTTCAGCACGCTTAAAAAGAGCTTCGTGCCGAATCGAAGAATCCAGCAGGCTGTATAAGGTGTGTACGTGAAGATGTACAAAATTATTTAACGACATTTCAAAACAAGTTAGTTTGTGTTTTTCGATTGAAACAATACGACCCCATTGTATCGTCAGTCATTCAGCAAGCTTTCGGGATCGATGTAAACTTTATCTAAGGCATTTGCAACAGCAGGATGTGTCACACAACCTTTGTAAATATTTAGACCTCTTTTCAATGCGGGATCTTCTTGTAAAGCCTTTTTCAATCCCTTGTTCGCCAATGCCAAAGCATATGGAAAAGTTGCATTAGTCAAAGCAAAAGTGGCTGTTCTTGCGACCGCACCGGGCATGTTAGCAACACAATAATGCACAATGCCATCCACATTAAAAATAGGATCACTATGGGTTGTGGGGCGGGATGTTTCCAGAATACCCCCCTGATCGATCCCCACATCGACAATCACCGCTCCCGGCTTCATCAGCGATAACATATCACGCGTGATCAATTTAGGGGCTTTTGCGCCGGGCAATAATACGGCTCCTACGACGAGATCGGCATGGCGCAACGATTCTCTCAAATTCAGACGATTGGACATCAATGTTTTGAGACGGCCTGAAAAAATGTCATCAAGATATCGAAGGCGTGGCAAATGAACATCCAGTAAAGTCACCCTGGCACCTGTTCCAAGTGCCATTTTAGCGGCATTGGCACCAACGATACCACCGCCGATGATGACAACCGTTCCAGGATCGACACCGGGAACGCCGCCCAATAAAATGCCGCGCCCGCCGTTTTCCCGTTCCAGATACTTAGAGCCTTCATGAATCGACATACGCCCTGCGACCTCGCTCATCGGCACCAATAAAGGCAATGAGCCATCTGCCAGCTGAACAGTTTCATAGGCAATCCCCGCAACCTTCTTTTGAAGCAGGACGTCGGTCAATTCAGGTGCCGGTGCCAAATGCAAATAGGTGTAAAGAATTTGATTCTCACGAAGCAAATCAAATTCTTCTGCAATCGGTTCCTTCACTTTAACAACCATATCTGCCCGCTCAAACAATTCATTCCTCGTGACGATTTCAGCCCCTTCATTTTCAAAGAAATTATCCTCAATGCCACTGCCTTGCCCTGCATCTGTTTCAACCAGAACGGTGTGACCGTGAGCACGTAAATCGTGAACTCCGGCAGGGGTCATTGCTATACGATACTCATCCTTTTTAACTTCCTTGGGAATGCCGACTATCATTTTTATGTGATCCTCTATTGGAATGGAGAGTTATATTCAATCAGTTTCCTTGACTAACGAGCTATTGTCATTACTCAATCATAGATGAGTTCATGCTCAAGGGGAATTTGAAATTTTAAAAAAAATAAGATAGATTGTAGAGTCATTATTATCAATGTAACGTATTGAGGCTTTTTTGGAAAATAACCTGATTGAAAAATTATCTGCTCTTGCTAAATCAAGATTTCAAGACTCCGACCAATCTCTGGATTTGGAAAACAGAGTCGCCAATAATGAAACACTTAAAATTTTATGTTTGACTGAAGAATTCCAAAATGCCCGCCAGATATTTTTAAGCGAAAATAATCTGGATGATTCTGCGATTGAAGTCCTTTGCGAGCATTTAAAGGGAGAGAAGCTGGAGTCACTTTATCTGAATAATAATAAGATAACCGACCGAGGCGTTGAGTTATTGTCTCAATCCGCTTTGAGCAAAAATCTGACTTGCCTGATGTTGGAAGCAAATAAGATCGGCCCTGTGGGAGCCAAATTCATTGCAGAATCCGCTTCCTTTCACAATCTGGAAACTCTGTTTTTGGATAACAATCCCATTACAGCCGAAGGCGTGGAAAGCGTTGCAAATTCCAAACAATTAGCAAGGTTGAAAAATTTGCATCTAGACAGTACCGGCATGGGAGATAAAGGGGTGCTGGCGATCGCTAACTCCCCAGCCATGGAAAGGTTGGAAAAATTATATTTGTGTTCCAACCATATTGGAGACGAGGGGGCCATTGCGCTTTGCAGTTCCCCTTATATCAAAAATCTAAAGGCTTTGAGTGTCTGGAGAAATGAAATTCGGGATGAAGGAGGCAAGGCCATTGCGGAATCCCAAAATTTCGGGAAGCTGGAACGGCTTTATATGAGCTTGAATCTGATCGACCGCCCGGTCAGAAAAATAATTCGCCAATCGGAGTTGAGCGCGCGATTAAAAACACTGGTAATGGATTAATAATATCAAGGGAATACCATGGACTACAAATTCACTTACAGCAAATTCTTCAACATCATCTTTCATGTGGGCGTTGCTTTTAACGTCATTCTCGTTACCTGGCTTTATTTGATCTTCTTCGAGATCATTTAGATCCGGAAACGGACTTTCGTCAAGCCAATCCCGATGCCTAGTCAATCTTGGGAGCCGCTCGAACCAGAAATTCGCTGTTTTTCCAGGCCAATTGTGTATCGGCAACCAGTTTGTCACCTTTGGAATTTCTAAAGGGCCGCCAAATACCATCAAGATAGACCTCATTTGGACGAAAACTAGCTTTGTACATGAGTGATTTATTCTCTGAAATATAGTAACCGAGATAAAAATACTTGATCTTGTGCTCCAGGCAGAACTGCAATTGCCGAATCACAGAGAACGTACCCAAGCTGATTTTTTCGGCCGTGCTTGAATAAAAAGTGTAGATTGCTGAAAATGCATTTTGCGTGATATCTCCTAACGCAATTCCCGCCAGCTGTCCATCAACGTAATATTCAAATTCAATCCCGAACGCACTTTTGGAGTAAAAAGACATACGAAAGTTTTTCTGGTCTTCCACATCGTCTACCAGAGATTGAAACCTCTTTTTGTGCTCCAGATATAGTACAAACTTCTCTTCAGAGAATTCAGGAGGACCTATCCTTACGCTAACTTCTTTGCAGGCCTTGAGTGCTCGTTTTTGACTGCGGGTGATTTTAAAATCGGGGACCCGGACACGTATTGGAATACAGCGGTAACAGTTTTTACACCTTGGACGAAAATAATAATCTCCAAAATGACGCATCCCATGCGCTAAAAGATAGTCGAATTCAATCTCGGAGATATCCTCTAAAAGGTATTCTTCAAAAAGGGACATGCGATCATCAAAGTAACCGCATTGAAAAGATTTAGAATCTATAAAGTGTGCCAGCATATCTGTTTTTCAGCCAATCCAATGGCATGTCATTAATAAAAAATTGACTATTTTACGATAGAAAACGCTACTCTTAAACAGGAAATATTTTGTGAAATTTTCTATCCAATGTAACGTAAGGAAAAGGACTCTGAATATACAACACTCATCTGAAATTCTCGCTTATTTATAGTGTGTGGCTACAAGTGACAAACAGCAAACGGAGTGATGCATAAAGAATCAAATCACAATACAGTTTATCTTATTCGTTTCCAACTTGGCAAACAACAACGCTTATTTTTCGATACTCTTGCATTATGAAAGTCTCGGTCATCATACCCGCTCTGAATGAAGCGGGAGTTTTGGTAGAAAATCTCAAAAACATCAGAGAATTAGCTCCCCATGAAATCATTGTCGTTGATGGGGAAAGTCAGGATAACACTCAAATGATCGCAAAACATTTGGCGGACAAAACTGTTACATCGTCCCCTGGCAGAGCGGCACAAATGAACGCCGGTGCACAATCGGCCGAAGGCGATTTGCTTGTTTTCCTGCATGCAGACAGCCTCATTAGCAAGGAAGGTTATCACTCCATGCTCCGCGTTATGGTGAATGAACATATTGCAGGCGGAGCGTTTGGACTTAAAATCGATTCAAACAGCTCAGCTTTGAAATTCATTGCTTTCTCAGCCACCTTGCGAGCCAAATATTTTGGTTTGGTCTATGGCGATCAGGCCATTTTTGTTCGCCGTAAAGTTTTTGAAGAAATTAAAGGTTACTCATCGCTGCCTATCTGTGAGGACCTTGAATTCTATAGACGCCTGCAAAAAAAAGGGCAAACCGTCCTACTGAAAGAAGAAGCCATCACTTCAGCCCGACGCTGGGAAAAAGAGGGCATTGCTTTTACTACGGCCCGAAATATATTGATAGTCTGTTTGTTCCTGCTAAAATTTCCACCTCGGATATTGAGCAAATGGTATTTGTCCATCCGGTAATCGAAGAAACTTCCAGCATCTCTACTTGAAACCCGTCTGCACAGTAAATATAATGAAATACAGACTCTACTAATAATTTTGAAATTATCCCCTTTTGACCCATGACTCAAAAAAAAAAATCCGGTTCTAAAAAACAATCTTCTACTATAAAAAATTCGAGTGGGAAAAAATCCGCTTTAAAAAAACCGGCTCTTGGCGCATCGGCTTTATTTTTGGCGGGAGGACTGCTCTGGGCCTTCCAATCATCACGCAAAAGAACGCCGGTTGCACCTGCTACCGGCAATTTGATAGAAACACGGCCCATACTCTCCCCCGCTATATTCACGGGAAAAGTTTCTCAGGCTTACAGCATTGCCCAGGAAATTCCCAAAGTACTCGATAGCCAGTTCTGCTACTGCTACTGCAAAAAAGAACACAATCACAAAAACCTGCTCACCTGTTACACTAGCAAACATGGTGCAAAATGCAGTATTTGTCTCAACGAAGTATTTTATTCTTATGAACTTTACAATCAAGGCAAGACACTGGACGAAATCGTCACCAGAATAGACGATAAATTTTACAGACCTTACCAACCACGCCGGATCTAATTAATGAACTCTGAAAACACGAACAGACCTTTTCAAAACTATATTCCCTACGCTCTATTAACGGGCTCTATGGTTTGGATTTTCTTCACCTTTTTAAACAAAGTTGAACTGGAACCCTTCAAGGTAGAGTATCCAGCAGAGGCATTCCTTGCCCCCTCTTTTTCAGCTCCCTCTCTTAAGGGAGGAAATATCAAACTTTCGGACTATCGGGGAAAAGTTGTTTTTATCAACTTCTGGGCCACCTGGTGTGGAACGTGTAAGGTTGAAATGCCTTCTATGGAGAAACTTTATCAACGTTTCAAGGATTTTGATTTTGAGATGTTGACCATCAGTGTCGACAAGGACCAAAGTTTGATCGAACCATTTATGAAGGAATACAAGCTGACGTTTCCGGTTGTACTCGATCCGAAAGAAGAAATTGCTAAAAAACTCTACAAAACCACCGGTGTTCCCGAAACTTTCATCGTCGATAAAGAAGGCATCATTCGATTCAAGGCAGTCGGACCCGACAACTGGGCCACCGATGAGTACATGGAAGCTTTTGCTCAATTGATAAAAGGCACCTGATGATAAAAACTCCTCCAATCTTTTCGATTTTGTGCGGGCTTGTTTTCATGACAATAGCATCCCCTCAATTTTCTCTGGCACACAGTGGCCATAAAAAAGAAGCTCCTGTTGTGATGGAACCTGAAGCTACAGATCCAACGGATTCCATTTACACCATCGACAAGCCAGACCATGCGGAATCATTGTCATTACCGGGAGCGAAAGATTTATTTGGACGAGAAGACATGATTATGCCTGACATGCCTGGTATGACGGGTATGTCACATGAAGGACATGAAGCCATGCCCAAAGTCGTGCATGCAAAACGTGAATGGAATTCATCGGATAGAAGCGGGTATGGTGTGGCTTGGGGAATGACTTTATTATCTGCCGGACTGTTTGCTTTTTTGGTTCGCAAACCGTCTGGAAAATAAGAATCCAGGAAATATACCTTCATGTCAAAAATAAGCAACATCCTCAAAGAGCGACTGGGTCTCCAGCTTTTAGAGTACCCGGTACCTGCCCATTCAAACAGCATTCCCTATTCCTTAGGAGGCATGACGGCGGCATCTTTCGGTCTCCTTGTCATCAGTGGAATTCTCCTGGCACAATTTTTTATTCCCGATCCTGAACGAGCGAACAGCAGTGTTCATTACCTAATGGACCAGATTTATTTAGGATGGTTTCTACGCGGCGTACACTTTTGGGCAGGTGAAGTTCTGAGTGTTACGATTTTCCTGCACATGATTCGTGTTTTCGTTACCGCATCCTATAAAAAACCCAGAGAAATTAACTGGTTGGTTGGAGTGGCCCTGTTGGGCTTGATGGTGGGTTTGCTGTTTACCGGAACTGTTTTAAAATGGGATCAGGAAGCTTACGAGGCACTCGATCATTTTGTCTGGGTTACCGGAGAAATGGGCATCCTGGGCTTGCCGCTCACCGAAAAATTCACACCGGGTGTGCCTTTGCTCACGCGAGTTTATATGGCCCATATCTCGCTACTTCCGCTCGTCACCATGCTGGCTTTAGGCTTGCACCTTTTTTATGTCAAATACCATAAGCTGTCACCGATACCCCCATCACGGGAGCCGGGAGAAAAAGCGTCTATAGAAGCGATCCCTTTCACCCATCATATCCTCTATCTGCAACGCGCAGGAATTGGAATCATTGCAGTGATTTTTTTATTGGCGACATTGATTGCCCCCCCTTTAGGAGAACAACCCATCCTGGGCCTGGAAGTCACCAAACCGCCATGGCAATTTGTCTGGATTTATGCGCTTGAAAATCTTTGGGTTCCATCCTTGATCGCCGCACCTTTTGTCATAGGCCTGGGATTGGCTTCCATTCCCTTTGTCGACAGAAGCAGTGAAACCTATTGGAAACGACGACCTATAGCAATGGCATTGTTGGTTGGTTTTATCGTGTTGCTCGCGGGTCTCATCATTTGGGGCTCTGTGACCACCATGTCTCATACAATGTGATGAAACAAACCAACGAGACTCCCATAACCCTGGAGATTTTTAGCAAAACCGATTGTAGCCTCTGCGACATTGCTAAAGAAATCGTGGATCAAACGTCAAAGGATTTTAACTGCAACGTTGTATTGATAGATATCGAGTCAAACCCGCAACTGTACGAAGAATATTGCGAGAAAATCCCCGTCGTAAAAATCAACGGCGAGCAGGCCTTCGTATACAAAGTTCATCCCATAACATTGCGAAAAAAATTAGAGCAAATTTCTTCTCAAAGAAGGCAGGAGTCTTAAGCTTTATTCAACTGCTTGGATCTTTCCTTGACAATGGCCTGCATACGGGTTTTGAAGAAAGGATTTTTATTGACCGTGTATTGGAAGCTTGATTTGAACAAAACAAAACAGGATGTAGTTTCCTGCGCGACCAAAGTGGCGCGTCTTTTGGAGTGAGTCAAAAGTGCCATCTCCCCAAAAAAATCTCCCGACGTCAAAGTATTCACTTCCTTATTCATCAGGAACTTTTTCACAAGTACTTTGACAACGCCCTCATGGACAACAAAAAAGAAATCGGAAGGTTCACCCTGTTTGATGATGGTCTGCCCTTTTTTAAATTGATAGTAAGCCATTTGAGCGACCAGATCTTCCAATTCATCATCTTCCAGAGTGGTAAATATATCAATTTTACGAAGTATTTCTTTTACCCACTGTGTTTCATTTTCCATAAGCGTTTTTTAAATCCATATTGATGTCAACAATTGATATGAGTAATTATACAAACACCATAGAAAGTTCAATAATGTCGGCAACTATTCGTTTCTAATGATACCATAAATGTTCATTTTACCCTTTTAATTGGCATAAAAGTGTAAAATAGTTATTCAAATTCTAAACCATATAGAATTTTTATTAAAGGAAAAAGACAAATGCTTGAAAAAAAATCCCTCAGCCCTGAAGAGTTGTCAATAAATATAAACCAAATGATTCCAAAATGGAAATCTGGAGTCAATGAAAAAGGGATTAAGTTTATTGAGCGGGTTCACCATGCAAAAAAATTCATGGAAGGCATCGAATTTGTACAAAAAGTAGCTCAAATGGCCGAAGACAACAATCATCACCCTGATATTTTCATAAACTACAAGCGCATCACTGTACGATACTGGACACACTCAGCCGGTGGTGTCACCCTGGCCGATGTTCAAATGGCTCAAAAAATAGATGTTTTATTTGAGTGATTGAACAAGCCCGTTACGCATTGGTCGTGATTTCTTCTCTTAAAATATCATCCAGATTTTGTCTGCGGCGAACCACTTCCCAATGGTCGCCATCCACAATCACCTCTGCAATAAGTGGCTGTGTATTATAATTAGACGACATCGAATACCCATACGCACCTGCACCGCCAACAATGACTGTGGACCCGACTTTGGGCATGGGCAGTTTACGTGGCACAGGTTCGTCATTTTTTTGAGTCAAAACATCGCCTGATTCGCAAACCGGTCCCGCCACAATCAAATCTTTTTCCTCACCCAAAACATCGTCATCAAACCAGATGGGATGATACGAACCGTAAGCCATGGGACGCAATAGATGGCAAAACCCGATATTTGTCAAAACATAATCCAAACGCTTGCCTTCTTCGTCGAAAGTGTGATTCAGCGCACGAACTTCTCCTAGTAAGTAACCGCACCCTGCCACAAAACGTCTGCCAGGCTCAATTTCACAAGTGATTCTGCGACCAAAATGTTTGCTCAAACGTTCGGTTCTTTCCTCAAGAATCGCACGATAACCCGAAATATCGGCCTGTGGCAGACTCGGGTCGTATTGATAAGGCAACCCACCTCCAAAATTGATAATTTTCACCTTGTCAAATTGCTTTGCAAATTCGACCAACTTTCCAGTGATGCGCTGAAGGTGTTCCATATCGCCACCAGAACCAATGTGCATATGAACTCCATCGATCACTAAATTGTATTCCTTTGCGATTGCCTTTACTTCGTCCAGATTTTCATGCCAGATGCCGTGTTTGCTGTAAGGGCCCCCTGTATTGGTCTTTTTTGAGTGTCCGGCCCCTTCTCCAGGGTTGATACGAATTGAGATTCTCTGCGTTCCTTGTTTGCGATCACGTGCAATTTTTCCGTACTCTTCCACCATTCCAAGCGAACCACAATTGACGTAAATTCCATTGTCCAAACAAAAATCAACATCGCTGGTATTAAAGAACACATCACTTGTGAAACAAATTTCTTCTGGTTCGAATCCGGCACGCATCGCGCGTTCTACTTCAAAGATACTCACCGCATCGATATGAATCCCATGTGCCTTCATCTCCTTAAGGATATGACCATTGGAGCAAGCTTTCATTGCATAACGAGTTACAGGTGCCAATGCTTTAATTTCGGCAATGGCATCGCGTAAATATTTCATGCTGTATACATAAACGGGCGAACCTACTTTGGCTGTGATTTCACGGACTTCAACATCTTCAATTTTCATAAAAATCCCAAAAATATAACTTCAATTAAACATTACCAGCGAAAAATAATGTATTCGCTAAAAATATTCAAATCAGGAAATAGACAGACTTCCCAACTAAAATGTTTGAAAAATAAAGCATCCAACAATAAAACCATCAATTTTACAGAAAAATAAATAGAATAAAAGGGAAAAGACTATCTAAAATGCACAAACAAAACAGGTATTTGAACTTGTCCTTGTTTTCTCTTTTCCCCGTTCAGAGCAATGTTATAATTGAGCCATAGTTTTTAGATTATTTTTACAGGAGAAATTCTTTGTCCAAACATTCACAACGGGTGGTATTTGTGGGTGGACCCATTACCTTTGCCCGATCCAATCAAAATGGCTATCACCCCAAGCTAAAACTGGATTTAGAGCAGGTCATTCAAGTTTTGGAAGCTGAAGGGATGACCGTACATTCGGCTCACCGAGTTGAAAATTTTGGGACGGTGGATATTACAGGACAATCTCAGGCAATCACCCTAAGGGATTATGCATGGATGAAAAGTTGCGACATTTTTGTGGCGTTTCTACCGGATCAGAATGGAGAAATACTCAGGACAGATGGAACCTGTGTGGAACTTGGTTGGGCATCCAGCATGGGAAGACCCATTATTCTATTACGTGATGGATCTCAGGCTCGCCCACTGATAGATGGACTGGAAGCAATAGCCTGTGTAAAAACTATTTTAATTGACGATTTTTTAAAAAATCCGCGTCTATTGATTGAAAAAATTTCGGAAATCCAAAGTCGGTCCACTCCAATATAAACAGATCGTCCAGTGATTATAGCTTTACTGCAAAGTCAAAGAATCCCGCATCCCCGAGAACTGGGACTAAAGCATCGGCAATCTCATAGTAAAGGTTGTCCCTTTGCCCTCTTCACTTGCAACGGAAATACTTCCACCATGCTCCTCAATGATCCCATGTATTACGGATAACCCCATACCAGTGCCCTCTCCCTCCGGCTTTGTGGTGAAAAAAGGATCAAATACTTTTGATTGAATCTCTTTACTGATTCCCACTCCCGTGTCAGAAAATATCAATTCTAAAAAGTTTTTACCTTCGACTTCGATGGGTTTGCAACCGACAGTAATCGTGCCGCCTGCTGGCATCGCATATTTGGCGTTATGGATTAAATTCAAATACACCTGTCGAATCTTATCTTTATCATAGGATACTGTGAAGGCTTCATCACACC